>JAESFG010000062.1_pt1 | contig 465230 bp, 442 predicted proteins | sample 9269371 | NCBI WGS metagenome assembly JAESFG01 (sample SAMN14506227, study PRJNA617093) | algae metagenome | isolation source: Aetokthonos hydrillicola CCALA 1050 (B3-Florida) and co-occurring... | place: USA: South Carolina | collected 2013-01-01
TGGACCTTTCGGCGCTGTCGAACTCCACGCAGGACGGTGCCAACCTGTTCGGCCTGGGCGTCTACTTCGACATGGACAGCGGCCTGCTGACGGCCGACATCAATGACGACGGCGACTTCTCGGACGAACTGACCGACGGCCTGTCGACGACCTTCCACAGCTTCTACCAGGGCTTCGAAGAAGCGATCCTGGGCGACGGCAACGACGAGGTCGACGGTTCGGGCGGCAACGACACCATCATCGGCGGTTCGGGCGACGACACCATCGACGGCGAAGGCGGCGACGACTCGATCTCCGGCGGCGACGGCGATGACGAACTCGACGGCGGCGACGGCAACGACTTCATCGACGGCGGCTCCGGCGACGACACCATCCAGGGCGGGTTCGGCGACGACACCATCCTCGGCGGCTCCGGCGACGACTCCATTGACGACCAGGGCGGCTCGGACGTCATCTCGGGCGGCGACGGCGACGACACCGTCAACGACATCGCCACCAGCGACGACATCGACATGGGCAGCGACGACGACGTGCTCAACCTTGTCGGTTCGAGCAGCGTGCAGGCCGGCGAAGCGCAGGTCAGCGACGGCGGCTCGGGCGACGACGATCTCAACGTCATCGGCGTGAACAGCCGCGATGTGATCGACCATTCGGACGGCAGCATCGCCGGCTTCGAAGAGGTCTTTATCGACCCGAGCCTTACCAGCGGCCCGAGCGAAGTCACGTTCATCGTCGACCGGGCGGCCTTCATGGCGACCACGGACGTGTTCTTCAATCTCGGCACCGGCGGCAACAACGATGCCTTCATCGCCGAGGGCAACGAGAACACCAACGACGACGTCAGCGTCGACGGCATCGACTTCAACGACTACAGCCATGCCAGCTTCACGATCGGATCGGGTGTCACCACGTTCGGCAACCTGATCGCGGTGGATGGCCTGTCCGGTAACGACACCATCACCGCCAGTTCGAGCCCCGACGACAATCTGGGCGAGATCCTGATCGGCGGGCTTGGCGACGACGTGCTTGACGGCGGCGATCGGCGCGGGGGGGGCACCTACGGTCACCTGCTCTTTGGCGGCCGTGGCGACGACAACATCACCGGCAGCGAAGGCAACGACCTTTTCCACGGCTCGTACGGCAACGACGTCCATAACATGCTGGAGATCAGCGGTGGCGATCTCACCGCCGACGGAAGCGACGCCTTCGTGTTCGACTTCGACGGCGACAACAACTCGCCGGAGACTGCCGCGAGCGCCAATCTCGAGGACGGCGACGGCTTCGACACCGTCACCGGCTTCACGCCGGGCGACGTCGACACACTTGTGCTGCTGATGAGCCAGAGCGGCGGCGACAACTCGATGGCGGGCTACCTGCTCAACAGCGGGTCGACTCTGACCTTCGCGGCGGACAGCAACGGCAATGTCGACGTGACGCTGGCGCTCGACATCGACGACAACGGGACCGCCGACGCGGCGATCACCTTCAACGACTACTTCACGACTTCGTCGGTCCTGCCGGGTCCGATAACCGTCAACGCAGTCACCAACGCGGAGCTCGCTGCGGCGTTCGGTGTCAGCGCAACCGACGACATCACCGGCAACGATGACGACAGCGGGTTGGACAATGGCGACACCATTGTCGTCCATAACATCACCAACACCCAGTTCGGCGGGCTGTTCGGCAACATCGAGTACGACCTGTCCTTCCAGGACGACATCAATCCGTTCGCGGATCGGGCCTACGACCCGCTCGGCGAAGGCTTCTCGAACTAAGCCTTACAGATCACGAAAACGCAGAGGCCGCCTTCGGGCGGCCTCTTTCTTTGAGTAGGGGCCCTCTCGTGGGACCCATCATCAACGAGATAACAGGGAGTTTTCCATGGATCATCTGTTCGCCGACGGTGTGAAGGACATGCAGGTCGCCAACGGCACGGTGCGCTTCACGCTGGTGCAGCGCGGCGCCGGCGACCGCGACCTGGTCGACGTCGGCCGCATCATCCTGCCGGTCAACCGGGCGCGCGACATCATCGCGGCGCTGCAGCGCGGGCTGGACGACGTTGCCGGCCAGATCCGCAAGGCGCGCGAGGAGACCCGCGCCGAGGCTTCCGCCGCGAACCACTGAGCGCCCACGGGACCGCGCCGGCACCGGGTGCCGGCGTGGTTCGTCCCCTGCGGCGCTCGGCTCCCATTCTTTCCGCGTTGCTGCCGGCGGGGCTCGGACAAGCGGGCCGACGGAGTGGCTCTCCCCCGGAGCGCTGCCGACGAGGAAGAGCTAGTGCGGGTCTGCCGGGCAAAGTACCGAAGGACAGCCGCCCGGCCCGCCCAACGGCGGCCGCAGAGAACCTGGAGACGAGTTTGCAGACGGCGCATGGCGAGCGGATCCGCGTTGGTTTTGTCGCGCCGGGATGCATCTTCGATCCGGGTTCGGGTGCGGCAATCAGCGCACGCACCGTGCTCGAAATCCTGGCATCGGACGGATTTGACTGCCTTTCCTTCACCGCCTCCGTCTTCGATGGCGACAAGGAATACCCGCTGCATCGCCTCATCGGCTCGGAAGCGGCGAAGCCGGAGAACGCCGGCAAGGTTGCCCAGCTCAGCGTCGACGGGGCCACCCATCAGATTTTCACCATGGCGAGCACGGTCGGCGCCAAGACGACGGCGGATGAACAGCGCGCGTTCATTCGCGCGAGCCACGCCACGATGCGGAATTTCCGCCCGCACCTGATCCTGAGCTACGCCAGCAGCCGCTACGGGGTGGCGTTGTTCCGCCAGCTTCGCAGGCTGCCCTCGAGGCTTGTCCTCTATTTCCTCAACCAGGGGATCGCCGAGCCGGAGATTTTTGCCTGCAGCGATGCGGTGGTCACCCCTTCCGAGGCCATGCGGGCCTACTGCCTTGAGAAATTCGGGGTCGCAGCGAAGGTGCTGCGCGACCCGCTGGCCCCGCGCAATGCCGCCGATCCGGCAGAGACGCTTGCTGCAACGGCGCCGGAAAGCCGGCGCCAGGGACTTGTCACCTTCGTCAATCCGGCGCCGGGCAAGGGCGCGATGCTGGTATTCGCCCTGGCGCAGATGGCGTGGCGCGCAAGACCGGACCTCACATTCCTCATCGTCGAAAGCCGGGTGCGCAAGGCGTTCTGGGAAGAGCAAGGGGTGCTGAGGCGCGACCTGCCCAATATCTGGTGGGTACCGAGCCAGCCCGACATGCGTCCGGTCTATGCCCGTACCAGCGCGCTGCTCTATCCGTCACTGGCGTTCGAGGCGAGCGGACGCGGCGTCGGCGAAGCGCAACTCGGCGGCATCCCGGTGCTCGGCAGCCGGCGCGGCGGCATTCCCGAGCAACTCACCGGGGGCTTCCTGTTCGACGTGCCAGATCACCTAAACGGCCGTTCGCCGGCGCTTCCGACGGACGACATCGTCGCGCCATGGCTGGAGGTGCTTGGCCGGCTCATGGATGACGAAGCCTTTTACCGCGAAGCCAGCCGCCGCGCGCTGGAGGCGTCGGCGTCGCAGCAGTGGCAGCGCCAGCAGGCCGACGTCGTGGCGATCTTCCGGGAGCTGGCCGCGGGCTGAACCGGCGCCGCGCGGAGGGAGAAGAGGCCCGAACGACTGCCGTGGGCGATGCTACGCGTCCGGGCCGGGGCCGCCCGCCAGCGGCTTCGATACCGCCTTGATTCCGTTTTCGAGAAAGGCCTTGTGCACGGCGATCAGCGCCGCCCGGCGGATCATCGTCTGCTTGCCGGCCTTGGCCTTGAACTTTGCGCGGATGACCAGCGTGCCGTCCTCCACATCGGCAATGCCCTGGCTCTTGAACGGTTCGAGCAGGTCGCCCGCAAGTTCGGGATCGGCCGCGATCTGCTCGCCGATCTTCCGGAAAATCTTGCGCACTTTCTCGACATCGGTGTCAAAGGCGACGCGGAACGTCATCTTTTCCACCACCCAGTCGCGGGAAAAGTTCAGGATCTTGCCGATCTGGCCGTAGGGCAGGGTGGCGAGTGCGCCGCGCGAGTTGCGCAGCGACACGGAGCGCACCGAGATTTTCTCCACCGTGCCCTTGGCGCCCGACGATTCGATGTACTCGCCCATCCGGAAGGCGTCGTCGATCAGGAAAAACAGGCCCGAAACGATGTCCTTCACCAACGTCTGGGAGCCGAAGCCGATCGCCAGCCCGAACACGCTCAGCCCGGTTATAAGCGGCCACACGTTGACGCCGATCGACACCAGCATCGACAGGATGGCCAGCACCAGGATGCTCGACTTGCCGACGGTGCTGAGCAGCGGCACCAGCGTGCCGAGGCGCGACCGCGGCGTGGCCGCTATATCCGATCCATCGCCGGCGCCTTCGGTCATCTCTGCGCGCAGTGCGCGGCTGGTGACCGTGCCGACGACGTTCCAGAGATAGGCGGCCGCCAGTGCGATCAAGGCGATGCCGAAGGCGTCGCGGTTGACCAGCCTGAGGTCAACGCCGAAGCCGGCGGCCAGCGGTGCGGTCCAAAGGATGCCCAGCATGGCGAGCAGAACGACAAGCACGCCGAACCGCGCGGTCTGGCGTGCGGCGGCGGCCACGATCGAAATTCGCGACGATTCCAGCCCGGCCCTGGCCCAGCGGCCGATGAGCGCGTCGAGGTGCGGCGCGAGCAGGAAGGTCAACGCGGTGAGCAGGATGGTCGATCCGCTGAGCGACGATCCCATCGTCATGGCCGCTTCGGTGCTGAGGAAAGTAATGACCAGGAATCCGATCACGATCGCCGGCCACACCCGCGCCAGCCGCGTGCGCAGGCGGCTGCGCGGCCGCGGGCCGGCGACGGCCGCGGCCATGGTGCGGCGGTTCCGCCAGATGGCCAGGCCGAAGAGCAGGTAGATCGGGATCGCCAGTGCCGTGCCGATGGCCTCGTCAAGCCCTTCGCCGACATTCCACCGACGCAGCGTGATCATCACCGCGGTTGCCGTTATCGCGAGGACCAGCGCGATGGAGAAGTCGCGCGTCATCCTGGCGATGTGAGCGGATCGGTTTTCCTTGTGCGTGCCGCGCGAGCCGGAAAGGATGGCCCGCAGCAGGCGGACCACCAGGAATGCGACAATGGTGACGCCCACCCACAGGCGCAAGGTTCGCATCTGCATGCCGGTTCCGCCGATGAAACGGGCCGCCGCGAAGCCGGCGACCAGTGCCACCAGGATTGCCGCGAAACTGAGAATGAAACGGCGCCAACCGACCGCCGGAGCCTGCCCGCGATGGTGGATTCGCGGCAGCAGCACGATGATCGCCGAAACCAGCGCCACGACAAACGCGATCTGCAAAAGGATCGCGGTTCCGGAGGTGCCGCCGGCGGCAAAGGAGTCTGCCAGGCTGTCGATGTCGCTTCCGATGCCCTGCAGGGCCGTGATCCGATGCTCGAAACCGCTGACCAGCCGATCGGCGAGTTCCTCGACGCCGGCGACCGCCTCCGTCACATCCGCGGCCGCGGCCGACGCCTCCGTCGCTTCACCGCTCATGCAAATCCCCCCGCTCGATTCCTCATTCCGACGGCTACGCCCCCACAGCGATCTCTGCTACCTGTCGGTCTTGCATCCGTTGGTCTGAGTACCTTCCGCGCATTTCTTGGCTGGCGCACTCCCGGAAGAGGGAAGGCCGGTGGTGTTCGCGAGCTGGTCTATCTGTCCGCCGAAATTGTCGCGCGTGTTCTGATCGATGATCGCGACGGGCGCCGCAATCGCGATGCCCGCGGCGGTTCCGGCCGCGGCCGCCACGCCTGCCGTCGCCGCCACGATCTGGTCGCCCAGTCCGAGGCGGCTGTCGGTCAGCGGCTGGCCGTCGGAGAGCCGCGCACCGATCGCCTGCACGATCTGCGGCGACTCGGCGAACTTGCCGTGGTTCAACTTGTCGTCCGTGTGGATCTTGGTGAGGTCGATCACGGTGATGTTGTTTTCCGCGAGTTCGTCCTTATAGGGCTCGACCTCGGGATTGATCGCGCCCAGCCGCTCCACATTGCCCCACACCCGCTTCGAGACCGCCAGGGCGCGGTCATCCTGCGAAACAAAAAGGGTGAACTGCGGGTGCGGATTGCCCATGTCGGCGATCTGCGAGCGAAACACGTCGACATCGACGTCCGGCGAGGCCAGCATGATGTTCTTGAATTTGTCGGGCAGGCCGCCGTTCCGGATCGCCATCTGGCGCAGCCCTTCCAGCGCCAGCATGTTGCCCATCGAATGCGCCAGGATCGAGACCTCCTTGATCTCCTTGTCGGCGGCCAGGTACTGGAAGAGCGCCTCAATGGCGTTGCGGCTATAGTTGGTACTTTCGCGGTCGTAACCATAGGCGAACGCGCTGCCGCGCGAGGGCCACGTCACCAGGATCGGTACCGTCTCCGCGTCGGAGTCGTGGGCGATCTGAGCGAAACGGTACACCGCATCCTCGAACCGGTTGTTGAAGCCGTGGATGAACACCAGCACGCTGCGATCAGGGTTTTTGCGGACTTCCCGGCTGAGCCACGCCTTCGCCTCAGGAATGTCGACGTCCTGGGCGCTGAGCACGGCGAAATCCGTCGCCGGGTTTGGCGGAAGCTTCTTCGGCCAGGCAACCTCGCCCACCTTTCTCCTGTCATCCGGCGGTATCGATACGGTGATCTCGGCGAAGGACGGGGCAAGGCCGCGCTCGCCCGTGAACATGATGCCAGGGTCGGGGGAGCGCATGCGCGTCGTCGCTACGATCATGTTCACCTGGCTTGCCCTCGGCTCGGTTTCCGCCACCGGAGCCAGCACGCCGTGCGGCCGCTCGGCACAGCCAGTCGCCAGCGTCAGCATGGCCACTGCCGCCAGCGCGCGGACTATTTGCCCGGCGCCCGAAAAAACTCCAACACCGCTTGCCAAGACGTCCCTCATTCCATCGGCCACGGCGGAAGGTACCAGAACCGCCTTCCTGCCCAACCCACTCAACGCGATACTCGCAGTCCCGCCAACTGGCCGGCAACCCGAACACTCGCGCTACGCAATACACGATTTTGGTGTGGCATGCCCGCTACACCTTGCAACAACCGAAACTTCGAGCGCGGTCACCGCATGCCTGCGTTCCGGGGGGTAGGCGGCCGAGCATCGGACGCCGACCCGCCGGACCCGGCCATAAGGATCGGCGCGCTTGACGCACGCAGCGTTGGCCTTACGGTGAACGATGCCATCAACCGGAGATGACGACATGCGAGCCGTGCGGCGCGAGGCGTTACTGCTTTCCACTGCGCTCGCCTTGTCCATGGGCGTTTCCCTGGCGGCCGCCGACACGCTGGTGCTGCGCGGCGGGCGCGTGCTCACCATGGACGACGCGAGGCCCGAAGCGACTGCGATAGCAGTCGTTGACGGTCGCATCGCTGCCGTCGGCGCCAACGCCGACGTGAAGCCCTATCTGGAAGGTGCCAAGGTGTACGACCTGCCTGCCGGCGCGCTCGTGCTGCCCGGCTTTCAGGATTCGCACAACCATCTGGTGTGGAGCGCGACGCAGGCGGAAGACATCGATCTCACCGGCGTCGTCGACGAGGATACGTTGCGCGCCGCGATCGAACCGGCTCTCGCCACGTTGCCGCAGGCCGCCTGGGTCCGCGGCGGCGCCTGGGACAACGTTGCCTTTCCAGACGCCGACGCGGCGGCCCTCGACGGCATAACCGGCGCACGGCCGGCCTTCATCGAATCGCTCGACGGGCATTCCGGCTGGGCGAATTCGGCGGCCCTGAAGCTGGCCGGCATCACTGCGCAGACGAAGGATCCGGACGGCGGCCGCATCGAGCGCGACGCCAGCGGCAATCCGACCGGACTGTTGCGCGAAGTCGCCATGGAAATGGTCAGCAGGCTGCTCGGCGACTATCCGGACGAGCAGGTCGATGCCGGCCTGGCCAAGGCGCTCGCCGAAGCCGAGGGCTACGGCATCACGGCGATGATCGACCCGGCCGCCAAGGAGTGGATGCTGCGCGGCTACAAGCGCTTCGACGACGCCGGCAAGCTCCGGATCAGGGTCAAAGCCGCCGTCGAGATCAAGCCGGACGAGGATCCGGTCGCGGGCGTGGCGCGGGTGCTCGACCTGCGCCAGCGCTACGCCGGCCCGCACCTCGAGGTGAACGCGGCCAAGCTTTTCATCGACGGCGTCATCGAGACCGGCACCGCCGCGTTGCTCGAAGCTTATGTCGGCAGCAACTCGGCCGGCGATCTGCTTTTCGAGCCGGACTCGCTGAACAGGGTGGCGGTTGCAGCCGATGCGGCCGGGCTGCAGCTTCACGCGCACGCCATCGGAGATCGCGCCGTGCGCGTGACCCTGGACGCCTACGAGGCCGCCGAGAAGGCCAACGGCCCGCGCGACCGGCGCGACCAGATCACCCATCTGGAACTCGTCGACCCCGCCGATATCGCGCGCTTCAAGCCGCTTGGCGTGCTGGCCAACATCCAGGCGCTGTGGGCCTATCCCGACAGCTACATCGTCGACATGACCGAGCCAAAACTCGGCCCCCAGCGCTCGGAGTGGCTCTATCCTTTCGGCGCGCTGAAGAAGGCAGGGGCGACGCTCGTGGGCAGCAGCGACTGGAGCGTTTCGTCCATGAACCCGCTGGAGGCGATCCAGACCGGCGTGACCCGCCAGGACCTCGCCGACACCAACGGCCGCGTGCTGACGCCGCAGCATCGGCTGGAGGTCATGGACATGCTGCGCGCCTACACGGTCAACGGCGCCTACGCCGCATTCGACGAAGCCAATTCGGGCACGCTGACGGTGGGTAAACGTGGCGACATTGTGGTCCTGGACAAGGACATCACGACGGTGCCGGCAACCGAAATATCGAGCGGTAAGGTATTGGCTACCTTCATCGACGGGGTGGCGGTCCACGAAGGCGAGGGGCTGCCGGCGCCAGCCAACCCGTAGCGCCCGCCGACGCCGGCAGCGCCCGAATCTGGGAGGATTGGGGCCGTAGATTTCAAGCCCCACGAGTGTTTCTGCCGGACCGCAATGGCCTTGCGGGGAGGAGGCGTCGCGTGTCCGGCTGAGCATCAAACTGCAGCCGGCTCAGCTGCCGACGCTCCGGGCCGAACCTAAAAACTCAATAAAATCAGATATTTAGAAGCACCTCGCCATCAAGGCGTCGGCTCTAATGCAGCCGTTGTTCCGCAACGGGAATTTTTTGGCTTGCAAGTGTACAGTAAAGTTTATACCGTCCGCCTGTTCCTAACTAACCCCCCCCGCTGGCGGATGGTCGCACATCCGCCAGCACCAACCGGATGAGAGATCGTCATGGCCCTAGATCCGTCTGCTGTAGCCGATGCGTTGGCTGATGTGTGGCGCACCACGCCCACCGAAGCGCAGGTCGCTTTCTACTCGACCAATTTTCCAAGCCTGGACGCGGCTGTCAATGCCGCCGTCGATGCGCCTGAATCGATTCCGGTTCACCAGGCCATCGCCTACTACCAGGTGTTCTACAATCGCGTTCCCGACGAGGCCGGCCTCGACTTCTGGACGAACGTGATCCGGAGCGGGATCGCTCCGAACGACCTTGAGGACTATTTCAACGACGCTTCCGAGTTCGAGGACAACTATGCGGGCCTGAGCACGCTGGAAATCGTGACGTCGCTCTACCGCAACGTTCTGGGCCGCGAGCCCGACCTCGCCGGTCTCGACTTCTGGGTCGGCCAGGTTTCGGATGGCCACATCACGATCGCGCAGCTGGGCGGCTTCTTCGCCCGCGCGCCGGAGACCACCGCGCGCTTCGAGCCCTATATCGACGCCTTCCTGGAGCACATCGTCGATGGCACGCAGGACTTCGCCGGCTCGCTGTTCGACGAGATCGGCGGCTCTGAATTCAACATCATCACCACGCAGGACGGCCCGCGCGCTTCGATGGAGATGCACACCGTCGAGGGTGCCACCGACATCGCCAACGCCCCGATCGACCTTGACGGCGGCGACGGCATCGACGTGCTGCGCCTGATCGGCAATTCCGACATCCGCATCGATTTCACCGATCCGCTGGAGCAGGTCGAGCAGATCGACATCGATGGCGACGGCATCAACCCGGGCGAGACCGACTACAATGTCCGTCCCTACGTCAACGTGCAGAACTTCGAGATCATCGACGCCTGGGCGCGCGGCAATGCGCTGCTCGACCCGTCGAACGACACCGAAGGCTACACCGGGAACCTCTATTTCGACGGTACCGGCTTCGGCGGCGACGGCACCAGCCTGAACGGCAACATCGTTCTGGGCGGCGCCGGCGACGACATCATCAAGGGCGGCATCGGCAACGACTTCTTCGCCGGGGGCGCGGGCAACAACCTGTTGCAGGGCGGCCGCAACGCCGACTTCTTCTATCAGGAGCTCTCCTCGCTCGATACCGAACTCACCGGTCAGTCGGTCATCAAGGGCGGCACCACCTACGACAACGATGTTCAGCAGAACTTCGACTGGCTGCTGCTGGAAGCCTCCGACGACGAAGAGCCGATCGTCGTCGACCTCGATGCCGACGACGACAACGGCGATCCGTTCAGCGAGGGCGGCCTGCAGGGCGGCGGCACGGTCGAGAACGGCGACATCACCGTTGGCGGCGCCCAGGCCGGCGTGAAGCTCGAGGACATCGAGAACGTCAACGCCTCGGGCAACTTCTACGGTTTCCTGAACATCGTGACCTACGGTCCCGAGCAGATCGCCGAGACCAAGCTGATCTTCACCACCGACAACCTGGCCGGTCCGGAAACGGGTTCGGGCAATGAGTGGGCCAACGTCCGCACGGTGACGGTCACCGTCAACGGCGTCCAGATCGTCGCGGGTCCGTCGGTGATCGATCCGGAGACGCTGCCGGAAGACAGCACCGCCGCGCTCGGCGTCATCGTCGACCGCCTCAACGCCTTCTATGCCTCGCTGGCGACCGACGGCAACCCCGCCAACGACGCCTTCGCCAACCTGGTAGCCTCTGTCGGCTCCGAGGATGGGCGTCCGGCGCTTGTCATCTCGGACGACGAGGCCCGCACCTTCAACGAAGGCGGCCAGGGCATCGGCTTCGTGGTCGACGTCGAGGGCAACAACACCTTCGAGTTCGACACCACGCGCGACTTCGAGTTCAACCAGGAGGCCGCAAGCCTCTTCCCGGATCTCTATTTCGGTGACTTCCGCGACTACACCGAAGGCGGCGCGATTCCGCGCATCCCCGGCCTGTCGCCCGGCGTCACCGGCCAAATGGAGCTCTATGGCTCGGCGGCGGTCAACTACCTCATCGCCGGCTATGACAACGACTCCGTCTACGGGCTGGGCGGCAACGACCTTCTGATGGGCGGCGACCTCGAGTTCCTGCTCACCCACCAGAACAACGTCAACCTGTTCGATCGCAGCGGCCACTTTGCGGCCAACCTGGTCGAGAGCGTCAACAGCGACGGCGAGGCGGTCGAGGTCGGCAATGACGGCCGCGACACGCTGGTCGGCGGCGACGGTTCCGACGACATCGTGCTCGAGCTCGATGGCGGCGAGATCCATGGCGGCGCCAATCCGGCCGACTACGGCAACGACTTCGAAGCCTTCCTCGCGGGCTACCTGGAAGACCTGCTCTCGGGCGTCGACCTCAGCGACCTGTTCGAAGGCGATGGCGGGCTGCTCACGGGCAAGCAGGAAGACACGCTGTGGCTGACGACGTTCACGCCGGGCCGCACCAGCGACGTGACGGTTTCGACCGACGGCTCGCTGGACGACCGCTTCATCCTGTCGGCCCTGCTCGGCACGACGCAGGACCTGTCGGGCGAGGCGGAGGCCGCGGACGAGGCGGCCGCGCTCGATGCGGTGACCACCGACAGCGTGATCTATCTCGACCTCGGCTCGCAGCTGACCAACGAGATCACCGACATCTATCCGTATCTGACCACGTTCCAGGGCTATGGCGCCGACCGTCTCGGCACGGCCGACCAGTCGAGCTATCGCGACGGCTTCGAGGCGGTGACGATCACCGGCATGGATCACATCAATGCGTCCGGCCTCGGCCGCATCGATTATCTGGCCGCCGGCACCAACAACCCGGACCTGACCTTCGAGAACCAGCAGAACTATCGCGGCACCAACAGCGACCTCGTCCTGCGCGGCACCGATGGCCTTTCGATCGCAATCATCAACCAGCCGCTGGAATTCTTCGGTTCGCCGCAGATCGGCATGAATGCCCTCGGCGCCGAGAGCGATCCTTGGGAGCCGTATTTCGGGCTGACCTTTGCTCCGGTGCTAGCGTCCGGCGACTCGAGCGGGACCAAGTTCGACATCACCAATTCCTCGATCAACGATGATGGCGTGTTCGATGCGGACCAGGTCACCAGCGCGGAGTACACCGCCAACTTCCAGAAGATCGACTTCGACAACGAACTGATCGCAGGGCGTGGCGACGACGTGCTGGAAGGCCGTGGCGGCACCGACCGGCTGTCCGGCCGCGAGGGCAACGACAGCTTCGAGGTGTCGCTGCACTTCAACAACTTCCAGGAAGTCATCGAAGAGCAGCAGCAGGAAGGACCGTTGAGCGACATTGCCGAAGCGCTGCTTCAGTACCTCGGCGGCATCTCCGACCAGGCTCTGGGACGCTATGCCCGCGAGGGTAGCGAAGCGTTCTATGACCGCGAGGTCGTCGACTATGCGGGCAAGCAGGGCGATGGCGTCAAGTTCATCAACCGCGACCTCGACCTGGTCGACCGTCTCGGCAACCTGGGCTCGCCGGACGGCCTGTTCCTTCTGAACGATGCCGACAAGGACGAGGCCGGCTCGCAGAGCGACCGCATCGGCCAGGACTTCCGCGCCGCCCCCGAGCAGAACGTTGCCGGCCAGACGCTGTTCACGGTCACGCTGACCGGCGTGTTCGCCGACGACAACGCCTGGAACAAGGTGGTCAACATCTCGATCCAGGGTGGTGGCACCGACCCCAACATCGACATCGACGTGACCGGCTCCGTGACCGTCCAGGACGTGGTCGCCAAGGTCAACGCCGCGATCGCCGCGCTTGCCGGCAATGCCGACCCCGAGGTCGCAGCACTTGCCAACCTGCTGCATGCCGAGATCGTCAACGATGACGAGTTCGTCGTGCTCGGCCAGCCGGGTGCGTACAACTTCTCGGGCGCCATCGCCGACACGCTGGAGCCGGACAATCCGCAGGACGTGGGTGACGCCGGTGCACAGGTCTCCTTCGAGGAGCCGGTGGAACTGATCGTCGGCGAAGACGACGAGCTGGTGTTCCTGAGCTACCAGAACCGCTACGACAACGAGAAGACGGACTCCTCCACCTTCAGCCTGGGCCGCACGGCCTATGCCGAGGACCTGGTGGTCAAGCTCGGGGCCGACGGCACGGAGCTCGTCGAGGGCCAGCAGTACCGCATCGACATCGCCAAGCTGAAGGACTTCGACACCATCAGCCTGACGCTGAACGGCCAGACCTTCTCGGTCACGGTCGGTGTCGACGAGGTCGAGGGCACCGTGATTTCCGAGACCACGGCCCAGGCAGTCTCCCGGCTGATCAGCTTGATCAACGAAGCCGTGGCGGCCGACGACGACAGCGCCATCGGCAACCTCATCGTCCAGGGCGGGTCCCTCATCCCCGGCCAGGACATCGTGTCGATCTTCATCCGCGAGGGTTCGGAAGACCAGGACGTCTACCTCGACACCCCGGTCGTGGAGATCACCAACCAGTCCGGCGGCGTGAAGCCGGAATGGTCGATCTCTGACCTCTCCAACACCCACGTCTCGCTGACCAAGTATGACGGCCGTGCAGGCCAGGAAGGCCTGAACGAGGGCCGCGATCATACCGAGCAGCGCGGCAACGACGGCGATGCCGCGGCCGACTACGGCGACCGCTTCATCACCTTCGAGGGCAAGGCGACCCAGGGCGACACGGTTGGCATCAACCGCGCCATCCTGCAGACTTCCGAGGTGCTCGGTGCCAACGAGCGCAGCGTCCTGCAGGGCATGGACGTGGCGGTGTTCAACGCAGTGAACTCCAATGCTCCGAGCATCGGCGAGGCCCAGCAGGAGTACCTGATCGACCTCGGCGCCCATGACGCCCAGCTCGACATCTCCTTCGACAACAGCCCGACCCTGCCGGCAGGCGGCGTCTACCTGCGTGCTGCACTTGGCAGCGACTGGCCCGACGACATCGGCCAGCCGGTTGTCGAGACTTCGGAAGGCCGCTTTGCCGCTCTCCACGGTGACGACTTCCTGATCGGCGGCGACGGCAACGACGACATCGACGCCGGCCTCGGCGACGACAAGGTGCAGGCGAGCAAGGACTTCGGCCTCGGTGACAATCTGAAGGGCGGCGAGAACGTCGTCATCGACGCCAGCGGCCGGATCCAGTTCAACCCGGACGGGACCCTGCTGCAGGTGGCCGACGCCAACGGCGACGGCAACGCGGAGAATGACGGCCTGACGCTGGTCAAGTTCCAGGACCGCGCCATCTTCGATGAACGGCAGTTCCGCGCGGCCTCGGCCGGCGGCACCTCGTTCATCATGACGGTCGGGGCGGCATCGATTGCCCAGGCGGTGGACGGCACGATCTCCTCGACCTATGAGGTCGACGAGGGCCGTGACGGCACCATCGACGATCGCGGCACGCTGACCGAGTTCGAAACGGTGCGTACGCTGTCGACCAGCGCCGACGACACGCTCAATGTCATCGCGCTCTCCGACGATACGCAGTCCGGTGCAAACGTCTTCGGCCTCGGTGTCTCCTACGACTTCAACACCGGCCTGCTGACTGCCGACATCAACGACGACGGCGACTTCTCGGACGAACTCACTGACGGCACGGCAACCTCGTTCGCCAGCTTCTACCAGGGCTTCGAGGAACTGCTGCTCGGGTCGGGCAACGACGTGGTCGTCGGTTCCGGCGGCAACGAGACCATCGCGGCAGGTGCTGGCGACGACAGCGTTTCCGGCGGCGGCGGCAATGACGTGATCGGCGGCGGCGACGGCGACGACACGCTTGACGGTGGCGACGGCAACGACTTCATCATCGGCGGCTCGGGCGACGACATCATCCAGGGCGGTTTCGGCAACGACACCATCCTGGGCGGCTCGGGCGACGACTCGATCGACGATGCGGGTGGCGACGACTCAATCGACGCCGGTGCCGGCAACGACACCGTCAACGACAGCGGCTCGGCCGACATCATCCACTTGGGCTCTGGCAAGGACGTGCTGAACCTCTATTCGGCAGGCTTCAACGGCGGAACCGGTGCGGCGAACGCGGGCGAGAACCAGGTCATAGACGGCGGCTCCGGCGAAGACACGCTGAACGTCATCTACGGCGGCTTCAACTGCGAAGGCGGGCTGCGTGGCGTGGTCGACCAGTCGGACGGCTCGGCTGCAAACTTCGAGGTCGTCAACATCGATCCGACCAATGGCGGCGAGGTGACCTTCATCGTTGACCGCGGCGCGTTCATGCCGACGGCCGAGGTGAACTTCGTCGATGTCGGCTCGGGTGACGACGCCTTTGTCGCCGAGGGTAACGAGGGCACCAACGATGCGCTGAGCCTCGCTGGCCTCGACTTCAACGACGTCAATGGCGCTTCGTTCGGTGGCTCCGGCGTTGAAGTCTACGGCAACCTGATCGCCCTGGACGGCCTGTCGGGCAACGACACGCTAACCAGCAGCCCGGACAACCTGGGCGAGATCCTGATCGGCGGGCTCGGGAACGACGTGCTCGACGGCGGCGATCTGCGCGGCGAAGACCTCGAAGAGTCGGTTCTCGGCCACATGCTGTTCGGCGGCCGCGGCGACGACACCATCAAGGGCAGCGAAGGCTCCGACGTGGTGGTCGGCGGCTACGGCAACGACACCACCGACCTGCGCGAGTTGGATGGCGACGAGCCAAGCGAGGGCGGCGACGGCGTCGACTGGTTCGTGTTCGACTGGGACGGAGACGACAACGCGCCGAACGCGGCCGCCAGCTCGAACGTGCAGGATGGCGACGGCTTCGACACGGTGACCGGCTTTACGTTCCAGGAAGACCGCCTCGTCTTCCTCACCAGCTCGAGCAACATGGACACGTATCTGGCCAACAGCGGCTCCAAGATCGTGCTCGAGGTTGCCGGGACCGGTGCGGATGCCGCGGTAAACCTGACCCTGCTGATCGACGTCGACAACAACGGCGTCGCCGATGCCGGCATCAAGTTCATCGACTCGGGTCTGACCCTGGGGGATCTCGGAACCGCCGACGAGGCGTTCTTCCAGAGCCTCGGCCTCGGCGACGTGTCGGTGACCTTCAAGACCGACACCGGTACGGCCGGTACCCTGGATGCCCAGAACGATGTGGTGGAGATCGGCAATCTGCCGGCTTCCGCGGCAGCCTTCGACGCCTTCCTGGGCGGCGCCCCGGTCGTCTACGGCCTGGACTTCCAGGACGACATCAACCCGTTCGCGGACCGCGTCTACGATCCGCTCGGCGAAGGGTTCATCACCCACTGATGTTTCGCATCCCTGCGAAAACGGAGAGGCCGCCCCCGAGGCGGCCTCTTCTTTTTGAGGTGGATGGCCCGGTCAGGAGCAACATTCGGCGGCGACGATGTTTTTCGACCGTGCTAACCGTTTTGCGCCGGGCGGGAGGAACCTGACGCCGGCTTGCTATCGGCAGGTTCGCACAGCGAAGGATTTGAGATCATGGCCAAAGGTCAGATGCGTTCCAACAAGGAAGCCCGCAAGCCGAAGAAGGACAAGGTCGCGCCCAAGGCGCCCGTGACCACGCTGGGCGCCGCCGCCAAGGCCGCCGACGCCAAGGCGGCCAAGGCCAAGAAGTAGGGCCGCCCGACCCTTTCGGGGGCGGGCGGGGAGGGCAGCCACGCAGTGCCGCGCCGCACGCTCCGGCGGCGTGCGAAAGTCATTGATGCCGCAGCGGCACTGGCTTAGACCCGAGGCCGCTGCGGAGACCCAAGCCATGAACGAACGCGTGACCGCCACCGCGCCCGCCCGGGGCATCTTTGTCGACAACCGCTGGCGAGAGCCTGTCGAGGGCGGCAGCATCGATGTGCTGGCGCCCGCCACCGGCGATGTCTTTTCGCAGATTGCCGCCGGCACTTCGGCTGATGTCGACCTCGCGGTGCAGGCCGCGCGGCGCGCCTTCGAGACCGGGCCGTGGAGCCGGCTCACCGCGGTCGAGCGCGGCCGGCTCCTGTCGAAGATGGCGATCGTGGTCTCCGAGCGCGCCGAGGAACTCGCGGCGCTGGAGGCGCTCGATACCGGCAAGCCGATGAAGCAGGCGCGCGCCGACATCGTCGCCTGCGCGCGCTACTTCGAATATTACGGCGGCGCGGCCGACAAGCTGCACGGCGAGACGCTGCCCTTCGTCAACGGCCATTTCGCTACCTCCGAGCGCGTGCCGCACGGCGTCACTGCCCACGTCATCCCCTGGAATTACCCTGCCCAGATGTTTCCGCGTTCGGTCGGGCCGGCGCTCGCGACCGGCAATGCGGTGGTGATGAAGCCTGCCGAGGACGCCTGCCAGACGCCGCTGCGGCTCACCGAACTGATGGCCGAGGTCGGCTTCCCAGAAGGCGCGATGAACATCGTGACCGGCTACGGCCATCAGGCGGGTGCGGCGCTCAGCGAACATCCCGGGATCGATTTCATCTCCTTCATCGGCAGCAATGCGACCGGCGTGCAGATCCAGACCGCGGCGGCGCGCAACCATATCGGCTGCACGCTGGAACTCGGCGGCAAGTCGGCGCAGATCGTCTTTGCCGACGCCGACCTCGACCAGGCACTGCCGGTGCTGATCAACGCTGTCGTCCAGCATGCCGGGCAGACCTGCTCGGCCGGTTCACGCCTGCTGGTCGAGCGCAAGGCCTACGACCACATCGTCGGCCGCGTCGCCGAGCGTTTCGCGACCGTGCGGGCTGGCACCCCGGAGATGGATCTCGACCTCGGCCCGGTGGTCAGCCAGCGCCAGCAGCAGCGGGTGCGGGGATTTTTCGAGCGCGCAGCCGCCGACGGCGTGCCGGTGATCGCAGAGGGTCAGATAGCGGCAGGCGTTCCCGAAAACGGCTTCTTCGTGCAGCCGAAGCTCTATGGGCCGGTGCCGCGCGCCAACAGCCTCGCCAATGACGAAGTGTTCGGCCCGGTCATGGCTGTGCTGCCCTTCGACGACGAGGCGGATGCCGTGGCGCTGGCGAACGGAACCAAATACGGGCTGGTCGCCGGCGTCTGGACGCGCGACGCCGCGCGCGCCGTGCGCGTGGCGCGCAAGATGCAGGTGGGCCAAGTGTTCGTGAACTGCTACGGCGCCGGCGGCGGCATCGAACTGCCGTTCGGCGGCATGAAGAAATCCGGCCATGGCCGCGAAAAAGGCTTTGCCGCCCTGCACGAGTTTTCCGCGCTCCGCACGATGGTCATCCGCCACGATTGAGCGGAGCGCCGGCCTTCCCTTCTCCCTGTTCACGGGGAGAAGGTTGCCCGAAGGACCGGATGCGGGGGCAGGGCCGGCCTTTCAAGGCTCGCGCCGCCCCTTACCTGGCTGCCGGCATCCTCTCCCCGCAAGCGGGGACAGGGACGCAGCCTCGGCGCCGCGATCAGTCCTTGAGTTCGATCCACACCGGCGCGTGATCGCTGGCGTCCTCTTCGCCTCGGACATATCGGTCGACGCCTGCGGCCGTCAGCCGCGGCGCTAGTTTCTTGCTCAGCAGGATGTGGTCGAGCCGCAGCCCGGCGTCGCGCTCCCAGCGGTTCCGGCGGTAGTCCCAGAAGGTGTAGACGGCATCTTTCGGGTGTTTTTTGCGGATCGCGTCGGTCCAGCCCTGCGCCAGCAACCGCGCGTAGGCGGCACGGCTTTCGGGTTGCACCAGCGCGTTGTCGTCGTAGGACGTGGTCGCATAGATGTCGCGCGGCTCGGGCACGATATTGTAGTCGCCGGCGAGCACGACCGGCACACCGGTGGCAAGCAGTTCGGCGGCGTGTGCCTCAAAGCGCGCATGCCAGGCGAGCTTGTAGGCGAACTTCGGCCCCGGCTGCGGGTTGCCGTTCGGCGCATAGAGGCAGCCGACCAGGATGCCGGCAACGGCCGCCTCGACATAACGCGCCTGCGCGTCGGACGGATCGCCGGGCAGTTCCATGCGGGTCGGCACTGGCTCGGCGCCGCGCGCCAGGACGGCGACGCCGTTCCAGGTCCGCTCACCACGCCAGACCGCGCCGTAGCCGGCCTTCTCGATCGCCGTGCGCGGAAACTCCCGGTCGGACGCCTTCAGCTCCTGCAGGCAAACGACGTCCGGCTCGGCTGCCTCCAGCCAAGCGAGCAGATTCGGCAGCCGGCGCCTGATGTTGTTGATGTTGAAGGTGGCGATCTTCATGCCGCGGGCGGCGCGATGCGCTCCGTCCACGCTTTAACCGTCTTTGCCAGCGTGCGCAGATGGTCCGCTGCCGAAAAGCCGGAGATCGCCTTGCGCGGCTTGAGGTCGTGGTCGCCGTCCTCCAGCCATAGCAGTTCGATCGCGTCCGAAAGGCCGTAGCCTGCGACTTCCTCGCGGGTGCCAAACTCGTCGCGCGTGCCCTGGCAGATCAGCGTCGGCGTCTTCAACCCTACAAGATGCTTCGTGCGAAGCTGCTGTGGACGACCGGGCGGGTGGAAGGGATAGCCGAGGCAAAGCAGGCCGGCGATCCGGCCCGCGGAATAGAGCTCGTCCGCGGCCATGCTGGCGACGCGCCCGCCCATCGACTTGCCGCCGATGACCAGCGGCCCGTTTGCGCCGAGCGCGTCGACCGCCGCAACATATTCCGGAATCACGGTCTCGGCGCGGGGAGGAGGCTTGCGCTCGCCGTGACGACGCGCCGCCATGTAACCGAACTCGAAGCGCGCGACCCGAAATCCCGCGGCGGCAAGCGCCCTGGCGGTCGCATTCATCGAGGCCGAATCCATCGGCGCGCCGGCGCCGTGCGCGAGCATGATCGTCACCCGCCCGTCCTCGGGGCCGTCACGGAGAAAATCCACGTCAGCGCGCCATACGTTGCGAAAGGTCGACGAACTGGACGCCGCGCGCGGCGGTGCGCGCCCAGTCGGACTCGCTGTCGAGCTCCAGGTAGCGCGCCCAGCAGCGTCGCGCCTCGGCGAGGTTGCCGGCGTCGTATTCGAGCTTGGCGAGGTTGAAGACCGCATCGCCATAGTCGGCGTCGAGCGCGATCGCCTTTTGCAGGTGCCGCCGCGCCGCATCGATGCGGCCCTGTTCGGAGAGCAGCCCGGCCAGGTTGAACCAGGCTTCGACGAAGCCGCGATCGAGCTTGATCGCGCGGGAGTAATCGTGCGCGGCTTCCACCGGTCTGCCCGCCGCTCGCAGGCAGTTGGCGCGGTTGAAAGCTGCGACCGAGTCGCCGGGGTCGATCGAAAGGCAGCGATTGTAGAGCGCGGCGGCTTCCTCGAAGCGCTCGGCCGCCTCGGCGTTCTCGGCCGCCCAGAAAAGCTCTTCAAGCTCGTCGTCCGCCGTTTCGAGGCCGAGCAGCAATTGCCCGTCGAGCTCGCTCAGCCGCTCGCCGCGCCGGGCATAGACGCTGCCCTCGAATTGCAGCGCCTGCGCGGTCAGCGTAGCCGGCGAACCGGAGCGATGGACCGAGCGCGCGATCGTCGACCAGGTCGCGCCGCTGGCGAGCAGGCCGACATATTTGCGCGACAGGATCAGGTCGCGGAACGAAAACGGCTCCGCATCGTTCTCGAACGCGTCGAACAGCGCCAGCATGTCGAGCGCGCGCGCCGGCAACTGCGATTGTTCCAGCAGCGATTTCCGGGAGATGGCGGGCGACTCGGATGCCTTGGAAAGGCCGAGAAGCCGCAGAAAGCCGTTTTCGCTGAGCGGCTGGCGCCCGGCCTTCAGGGCCGCATCATAGCGTACCTCGATCGCGGCTTCGTCCGCCTTGTCGAGCAGACCGTGGCCGAAGACGAGGTGCGTGATACGCCGCGTGATGCCGCGGCGGAGCTGGCCTTTCTGGCGCTGAACCTCGCGCGCCGCAAGCCGTCTCGGGAAGGCGGAGAGCGCCCCGACGATGCCGAATATCTTGCCGCTCGCGGCCGTCACTTCCTGCCTTTGGCGGCGGTCTTGGGCGCGGCCTTGGCCGGAGCCTTCTCGGCTGCCTTTTCCGCCGTCGGTTCGGCCTTGCTCTTGCTCTTGGCCGGCGGCTTGGCCTGGCCGAGGCTGGCCTTCAGCGCGTCCATGAGGTTGATGACATTGCCGCGTTCGGGGGCAGCCGCGATGATCGGCTTGTGGCCCTTCAGCTTCTCCTTGATCATGTTCATAAGGGCCACCTCGTAGCGATCCTCGTATTTCTTGGGATCGAAGGTGGTCTTCTTCTGCTGGATCAGCGCCTCGGCAAGTTCCAACATTTCCGCGTCCGGCTTGCCCTCGGCAATGCCGCCGAAATACTCGGCCGTGGCGCGGACCTCGCTCGGATTGCGCAGCGTCGAGACGAACATGCCGTTCTCGCGCGGGCCGATGGTGATGATGCGCTCGCGGCTGGAAAGCACCAGGCGGGCGATCGCCAGTTTGCCAGTGCGTCGCATTGCTTCGCGCAGAACGATGAACGTTTCCTCCGCCATCGCGCCGTCGGGCGCCAGGTAATAGGGCGTATCCTGGTAGATGACGTCCACCGAGCCCTCGTCTACGAAGGCCTCGATGTTCATGGTGTGGTTCGATTCGATCCGCACGGCCTCGAGATCCGAATCCTCGATGATGATGTACTTCTTGTCCTCGTATTCGTAGCCCTTGACCAGATCCGAACGCTCGACCAGCCCGAGTTCGGGGTCGACCGGCTTCATGTTGATGCGGTTGTGCGTTTTCTTGTGAAGCTGGTTGAAGGCGATGCGCTCGCTGGAACTCGTCGCCGGATAAAGCCGCACGGGGCAGCTCACAAGGCTGAGTTTGAGGTAACCCTTCCAGCTTGCCCTGGGCGCCATGACAGTCTCCTACGCGGGTACGCGATGCTACGAATTACTTGCCGGAGCGGGACGATACCGGCAAATCCCTAGCGAATTCCTCAATGTCGGACCATGGATCGCCGCTTGCCGCAACCAGTGGCGGCAGGGAAGAATAGTTCAAATCCTCCGGAGCGTCGATGGACTCCAGATCTTCCCACCGGAGCGGCGTCGAGGCCGGCAGGTTGGTGCGGGCGCGCAGGGAGTAGGGCGCCGCCGCGGTGGCGCTGCGTGCGTTGCGGTGGAAGTCGATGAAGATGCGGCGCTTCCGGTTATCCTTGCCCATCACCGTCGTAAACGTGTCGGGCGCGCCTTTCGCCAGCCGCTCCGCCAGTTCGCCGCTGGCGGCGTGAAACTTCTTCCAGTCGAGCTTGCCGGTGGTGGCCAGCACGACATGGATGCCCTTGCCGCCGGAGGTCTTCACGAATGGCTCCAGCCCGATCGCCTGCAACTCGCGGCGGATATGCACGGCCGCTTCGACCACCTCCCGCCAGGCGATGCCTTCGCCGGGATCGAGGTCGAGCACCACGCGGTCGGGCCTTTCCAGCCGTTTGCCCAGTGCGCCCCAGACATGGAACTCGACGACGCCGAACTGCGCCAGGGCCACGTAAGCCTTGGCGTCCTCGATCGAGATGTAGGAGCGGGTCTCGCCGTCGGAGCTTTCGACCGGAACCGTCGCGATCGTAGCCGGCATGCCGGTGAAGGCGTGGCGCTGGAAGAAGCAGTCCTGCAGTTTGCCGCTCGGGCAGCGGAACAGCGAGATCGGCCTTCCCATGATGTGCGGCAGCATGAAGTCGCCGATCAGCGCATAGTAGACGGCGATGTCCAGCTTGGTCGGGCCGGATTTGCCGAACAGCCGCCGGGCCGGGTTGGTGACCCAGATGGTGGCGAGGTCGGCATCCGAGATCAGCCGCTGGCGCGGCGCCGGTTCGGCCGCGCTGAGCTCGACATCGCGCAGGCCCTTGAAGACGGGATGGCGCAGCGCATTGTCGGTCGTGCGGTTGGAATAGTGCACCCTGGCCGACAGGATCGGCCGCACCCAGATGATGTCCTTCGGCGCGCCGTCCAGCTTCAGCCCGCCGTCGCGCAGCGGTTCGAGCCGCTGCAGCAGGTGCTTCAGCATCGCCGCGTCGAACCCGGTTCCGACCTTGCCGCGATATTGCAGCTCGCCGTCGACCCATTCGCCCAGCGCCAGTGAGGCCAGCCCCTCGGCGGCTTCCGATACAGTATAGCCGGCGATCACGAACTCGTCGGACTGCAGCGCCTTGGTCTTGCTCCAGGTTTTCGAGCGGCCGCTCTGGTAGGCGGCGGAGGCGCGCTTCGAGACCACGCCTTCCAGCCCCATTTCCGAGACCTTGTCGTAAAACACCTTGCCGCCGTCGGCGACGTGCTCGCTGAAATGAAGCGCGGAGCGGCCGCCGGCATGTCCCGCAAGCAATTGCGACAGGAGAGTCTTGCGCCTGTCGAGCGGCGCCTGGCGGATGTCCCAGCCGTCGAGATGGAGCAGGTCGAAGGCATAGAAGACGAGCTTGTTGCCGGCCCCGGTTGAGAGCGCGTCTTGCAACAGCGAAAAACGGCTGATGCCGGCCTCGTCCAGCACGACGATCTCGCCGTCGATGACGGCCTCCTTGCAAGGCAGCTTGGCGAAGGCGTCCGGCAGGTCGCCGTAGCGCTTCGTCCAGTCCAGCCCGGCGCGGGTGATCAGGCGAACTTGCCCGCCGGCGATGTGCGCCATGGTGCGATAGCCGTCGAACTTGATCTCGTGGATCCAGTCCCCTCCGTCAGAGGGGATCGGCATCGCGGTGGCAAGCTGCGGCTCGATGCGGTCGGGCATCGGCGCCTTGACCGCGCCGGGGAGGGCGCCGGGCCTGAGCTTTGCCGGCTTTGCCGGCTTTGCCGGCTGGGGCGCGCCTGACAATTCCTCGATCCGACGGCCGCTCTTCACGCTTTCGGGACGCGCCTCGAGGATATCGAGTTTCGTATCGGCGGCGGGATCGTGCTCCTTGAACAGCAGCCAGTTCTTCCTCGATTCGCCCGCCTTAGGCTTCAGCCGCGCCAGCATCCAGCCGCCGTTCAGCTTTTCACCCGCCAGGCGGAACTTGAACGACCCGGTGCGCAGGCTTTTTTCGACGTCCTCCATCGGCGCCCAGACGCCCGTGTCCCATACGATCATAGGCCCGCCGCCGTACTCGCCTTCGGGAATGACGCCCTCGAAGTCGATGTATTCCAGCGGATGATCCTCGGTTTCGACCGCCAGCCGCTTGTCGGCGGGATTGAGCGACGGCCCCTTCGGCACCGCCCAGCTTTTCAAGACGTCGCCGACCTGAAGGCGCAGATCGTAGTGGTCCGCCGTGGCGTGGTGCTTGTGGACGACGAAGCGATTGCCGGTATCGCCGGCCGCCGCACCACGCGGCTCCTTCGTCCTGGAAAAATCGCGTTTTTCGCGATATGCGCGCAGATTTGGCATCAGGCCAGCCTAGCCAGCCGACGTGCCTGCGCTCGCCTACTCAAGCACCGTTTCCGTCTGCGCAATGTGGACGGCGAGCAGGCAGCCGTTCGGCGTATAGGAGCAGTGCTCGGTGCCGTCGCGGAACCACACCAGGTCGCCCTCCCGGAAGACGCGGCCGTCGTCTTCTATCAGTTCGCCTTCGAGGATGAGGAACTGCTCGTCGCCATTGTGGCGGTGCCTGCGCGTCTTCATGCCGGCGGGCATCCGGTAGACGTGGAAGCCGACGCCGAGCGGCAAATCGTCCTTGAGCTGCAGCACGCTGTCGCCCATCGCCTGGCCGTCCTCATAGACGAAGGGCTGGTAGTCGGCGGCATGAATGTTGGCGACGCGCACGTCTGCATTGTCCGTCATGATTTTTCGCTCCCCCGCTTTCAGCCAGCCACTGACGCATCCATCTGCCGGTGCACCCATTCCTGGAACCGAAAAACCTCGAATTCCTGCGGCATCAGTGTGCCATGGACGAAACGGTCGCTGCGCAGGCCGCGTTGGTTCATTTCGCAGGCATCGCCGTCCTCCGCCATCACGGTGGCGGCAAAATTCACCACATTGGCGAGATCGAAGCCGGGGGCCGCGAGCGTCGCGGGCTCAAAAAGCCAGCGCGCAGTGAGTTCGGTTCGCTCCGGGCCGAGCGGCCGCATCGAAACCACGCGCACGTAGTCGGCGTGCGCGACGATATACATCGTGGGCAGCATGGTGACGAAGGTATGCCCCGCTGCGCGCTCAGCCGCCGTTAGGCCGGCAAAGGCCGGGCCACACAGGCTGCCGTCGACCGACCACGTCTCCTTGCCCGGCCGAAGCGTTCCGTGCTGCGCGGGAGCGTCCGGCGTCCAGTCCGGCGCCTCGTTTTCGGCCATGTAGCCGCGCTGGTAGACCGGAACGGTTTCGCACAGAGAGGGATGGATGCCAGGGCAGTGCAGGCACTCGCTGTAGTTCTCCCAGAAAATCTTCCAGTTGCAGGCGATTTCCTTGACCAGCGTACGGCCGGTGACAAGGCTTTCCAGCGGCCAGTTGTCCAGCGTCTCGATGCCGACGTCGAAGGCAGCCTCGAATGCGGGCGGCTCATTCGCCAGACACACGAAGACGAAGCCGCGCCACTCGCGCACATGCACCGAGAAGAGTGCGTGGTCGTTGGCGCAGAAATCCGGCGTCGTGGTCACGAAGGGCGTGCGAACCAGCCTGCCGTCGAGCCCATAGCTCCACTGGTGGTAGGGACAGACGATAAGCTTCGACCTCAGCGGCGTGTCGGGCGCCGAAAACAGTTCCGCGCCGCGATGGCGGCAGGTGTTGTGGTAGCAGGCGAGGGCGCCGTCGGCGGTCCGCACCATCACCAGGTTCTGGCCGGCCGCGCTCAGCCGGCGTACGTTCTTCGGCCGGAAATCCTCGGTGCGGCCGACAAAAATCCAGTTCCGGCACCAGATCGCCTTGCGCTCGCGCTCGAAAAAGCCGGCATCGAAATAGGTGCTGGCTGGCAGCGAGGCCGGGCTGCGGTCGAGAAGCGGCGAGGCGGGGCCGATCGCAAGACCCTGTTCCACGTCGGTTCGAACCTCCGGTTTCGTTGCGCGGATCTTTGGCGCAAATGCCAGCAGCCGCATCGTAAACGCTCCGCAAAAAACCGCCAAGCGTGCCCGCCGCTGTTAACGTCGCGATAATCCGTTCCGGACCGCATTTCGTTTTCTGGGTAAAAACGAGGCTGGAATTTCATGCAATCGTGAGAAAAGGAAATGAATTTCTTCAGATGGCCTGAAAATCGCGATGTACAAAGTCTACAAAGTTAATAGATTGAATGGGCAACCGGAGGAACGCGATGGCCTATGTGGAAAGCGCTGTGCGGAATGGCGGCAATGCCCATGTCGTTTCGCAGTCGTATTCCCGAGCCGGGGGCAGGCTCTTCGCATACGCCTTCTTCGCACTTTCCTTCGTATTCACCGGCGCCCTGGTGGTCGGCCTGATCCACTGACCAGCGGAGACCGGCACGCCGAAATCAGGCGTTGCCCACCAGCTTCACCGCGACATCGTCATTGGCGACGTCGCGCATTTCGGCCAGGCTGCGGTTGTCGAGCACCTGCGCGATCGCCTGGCGCACTTCCAGCATCATCTGGCGAACCTGGCAGGTTGCCTCGTCGCAATCGTCGCACGGCTGGTACTGCGTGCGGCTGGCGCAGGGAAACGGCGCCAGCGGCCCATCCAGCACGCGCACCACGTGCCCAACCTTGATGTCGCTCGCCGGCCGGGCGAGGCGATAGCCGCCATCCTTGCCCTTCCGGCTCTGCACGAAGCCGGCATTGCGCAGCTCGCCCAGAATGGCATCAAGAAATTTCTTCGGGATCTGGTTGGTCCTGGCGATGTCGTTGACGAAGGCCAGCTGCCCCTCGGGAAGGTGAGCAAGATGGACCAGGGCCTTCAATCCGTACTTGCCTTTGCGGGTAAGCATGATGCGCGTTCTCTGGCGTGCGGCAGCGGCGCTGTCGCAAATTGCGATTGCCCGAGACCAGTTAGTCCCCACCGCCCGGACGAAGCATGACACCTAAATTCCAGTGACATGATCTACAAGCATGAAAAGGTTGATTTTGAGTCGATTTCAGGGCGCGGATGCAATCGACTAGCGTAAATGTCACACCGTTAGCGGCGATCGCCCGCTGGTGTGATTTTCGGGCAACATATGCGTGTGGTCAGCGGCGGAGCAGGACGTTCTCGTCCGTGGCACCTTCGGGCGCGTAACCGGCTTCGCGAAGAAACGCCGACAGGTTTTCCCGCCAGCGGGCTTCGTGCACCGTCTCAAGCAGCAGGTGCCCCGGCCATACGCCTCTAGGTGCCGTGCGAAAGAACGGTAGCAGCGCGGCGTCCTCGTACCCCTCGACATCGATCTTCAGCAGGTCGATGTGCTCCATGCCAGCGCGTTCGAGTGCAGCGAGAAGCGTAGTCGTCCTGATCGCGACGGATGGCACCGCGGTGCCGCCCGCGACCATCGTGGCGCTGCCGGCATTGCCGGTGCTTTCGAGAAAGAGGTCGGCGTTACCCTCCGAAGCGCCGACGGCCGCGTTGATCAGGCGGACGCTGCCAAAGCCATTTGCGCGACAGTTGAACTCGAGCTTGGCGAAGGTGCGCGGGTTTGGCTCGAAGGCGAGCACGCTCGCCATGCCGCCCGTGCGGCCCGTGCGCGCCGAGACGAAAAGGGTGTAGACGCCGACATTGGCGCCGATGTCGACGAAGGTCATGCCGGGACGGAGCAGGGGGGCGATCAGCTCTCGCTCGTCGCTCTCCGGCAGTTTTGCGCGGCCAAGCACCATGCGGTCGCAATGGTTCTCCAGCGGATAGGCGCGCAGCCGGATGCCGTCGGCTTCCACGTCGTACGGGCCTGCGAAGGCATGCGCGATTTCGGCGCGCGCCGCTTTCCGCTGCGCCGCCGTCAGATCGCGTGAGGTTGCCCGGCGCCATGCGGCGAGCGCCGTGTCGTCCGGCGCGCGGCTGCCGAACGGCGATGCCGTATCGAGTTGGGTGTCGGGCCGTTGTGCCAAGCCGCCTCACGACGCGGCGCCTTAGACGATGCCCCCGCCGCCGGAGGCGACCGCGGGCCGCTCGGCCGCCACCTTGGCACGGTAGCCGGCGGCGCGGTAGGCCGCGACCGGCTCGATCGCGCCACCCTTCTCCAGCCTGGCGGTGGCCAGGATTGGCTCGACATCGGTGCGGAACGCGGTCTTCAGCGTCTCGGAGCCCATCAGCGCGTCGTTGGCGTCCTGAAAAGCTTCCAGCGCCTCGCGGTCGACGAGCAGTGCCTGCGCATAGGCGCGCTGCACCTCCATCGCGCTCGTCATCAGGCTCTCGATCGGGTCGGTGACGTTATGGCTCTGGTCGAGCATGTGCGCCGGATGGAAGGCGGGCGCCTGGCGCAGTTCGGCGTCGACCAGTTCGTTGAAGACGAGGAACAGCCGGTAGGGGTCGATCGCGCCGGTGTCGAGGTCGTCGTCGCCATACTTGGAATCGTTGAAGTGGAAACCACCGAGTTTGCCGAAGCGGATAAGCCGCGCCACGATCATCTCGATGTTGACGTTGGGGGCGTGGTGGCCGAGGTCGACGAGGCAGAAGGCCTGGTCGCCGAGCTCCTGTGCAATGATGTAGTTGGTGCCCCAGTCCTGCACGACGGTGGAATAGAAAGCCGGCTCATACATCTTGTGCTCGGTGAAGATGCGCCAGTCGGCGGGCAGGGCCTTCGTGACCTCCTTCATCGATTCAAGATAGCGGTCGAATGCCTTGGAAAAATTCGCCTGGCCGGGAAAATTCGAGCCGTCGCCGATCCACACCGTCAGCGCCTTCGAGCCGATCTCCTTGCCGATCTCGATGCATTCGAGATTGTGCTCCACCGCCTGGCTGCGCGTGGCGGGATCGGTGTGGCTGAGCGAGCCGAACTTGTAGGAAAGCTTCTGGTTTTTCGCATCCGAGAAGGTGTTGGAGTTCATGGCGTCGAAGCCGAGGCCGAAGCGGCTTGCCGCCTGCTTCAGGCGCTTCGGATCGGCCTTGTCCCAAGGGATGTGCAGCGACACGTTCGGCGTCGCGGTGGTCAGCTGGTTGATGACGGCACAGTCTTCGATCTTGTCGAAGATGTCGCGCGGCTCGCCGCGGCCGGGAAAGCGCGCGAAGCGCGTCCCGCCGGTGCCGACGCCCCAGGACGGCGTCGCCACGGTGAAGGCCGCGACCTTTTCCTTGATCGCGTCGATGGCGATGCCGCGACGGTCCAGGCGCTCGCCGAGCGACTCGTAGTCCCGGCGCAGGTCCTTTTCACGCGCGGCGTTGTGCTTCGACACCACGTCGGCGGAAATCAGCTGCTCGGTCATGGGTGATCTCTCCTCGAAGCGCACGACGGCCGGTGCCGGGGACAGTTTACTTTCTTTCCGCAGAAGGGCTGGGCTTCGGAGCACTGGCTCGGGCGGAAAAAAGTAAACTGTCCCCTGAGCGATCCTACCGCGTAAAACTCTGCGCGTTGCCGGCGTCGACATTGATGATGTTGCCGGTCGACTTGGCCGACATGTCCGACACCAGGAAATAGGCCGCCTCGGCGATATCCTCCGGAAACACGCTGAGCTTCAGCAGCGAGCGCTTGCGGTAGTGCTCCTCGAGCTCGTCGGGCGCCATGTTGTAGGCGGCGGCGCGCTGTTCGCGCCATTCGCCGGTCCATATCTTGGAGCCGCGCAGCACGGCGTCGGGGTTGACCGTGTTGACGCGGATGCCGAACTCCGCGCCCTCCAGCGCAAGGCAGCGGGCGAGGTGGATCTCGGCTGCCTTGGCGGTGCAGTAGGCGGCCGCGTTGGGGGACGCGGCAAGCCCGTTCTTCGACGCGACGAACACGATCGCGCCGCCGGTCTTCTGCACCTTCATCAGCCGGAACGCCTCGCGGGAGACGAGAAAATAGCCGGTGGACAGGATGTCCATGTTGCGGGTCCAGAGCGACAGGTCGGTCTCGTCGATCGGGGCCGACGACGAAATGCCGGCGTTGGAGACCAGGATGTCCAGCCCGCCATATTCGCGCGCGGCGAAGGCGAAGGCCGTGAATGAGTCCTGCTCGCGCGTCACGTCCAGCTTCACCGCGCGCACCATGTCCGTGGTGTAGCGGCTCGACAGTTCGGCGTCCGCGCGTTCCAGCGCAGCCTCGTCGATGTCGGCGATCACAACGCAGGCACCCTCGCGCAGAAAGCGCTCGGCGGTGGCCTTGCCGATGCCGCCGGCGCCGCCGGTGACGAGCGCAACGCGGCCGGCGAGCGGCTTCGGCTTCGGCATGCGCTGCAGCTTGGCCTCTTCGAGTGCCCAATACTCGATGTCGAAGGCCTCCTGCTCCGGCAGGCCGACATAGGTCGAGACGGTCGAGGCGCCGCGCATCACGTTGATGGCGTTGACGTAGAACTCGGCCGAGATGCGCGCGGTCGCCTTGTCGCGGGCGAAGGTAATCATGCCGACGCCCGGCACGAGATAGACTACCGCATTCGGATCGCGCATCGCCGGGGAATCCGTGTGCTTGCAGCGATCGTAATAGGCGGCGTAGCCGGCGCGGTAGGTCTCCAGCGCTGCCGGCAGGCCGGCGATGGTCCGTTCGATATCCGGCGCCGACGGATCGAAATCGACCACCAGCGGCCGGATTTTTGTTCGCAGGAAATGGTCGGGGCAGGAGGTGCCGAGCGCTGCAAGCCGCTCGAGGTCGCGGGCGCCGACGAACTCCAGCACCGCGTCGCCGTCGTCGAAATGACCGACCTTGCGCTCCGAAGCCGAGATCAGGCCGCGGATAGCCGGCATCAGGCGCGCTGCAATGGTGGCCCGCTGCTCCGCCGGAAGGGTTTCGCGGGACGCGCCGCCGAACGCCGCCTTGCCAACGGTTTCCTGTTCGAACCACTCAATCGCGCGGTTGATGATGCGGATCGTCGTCTCGTAGCAGGCCCTGGCGTCATTCGCCCACGTGAACAGCCCGTGGCTTTCCAGCACGACGCCGTTGGCATCCGGATTGTCCCGGCAGAATTTTTCCAGCCACAGGCCGAGTTCGAAGCCCGGCCGCTTCCACGGCAGCCAGCCGATCTCGGCACCGAAGATCTTTTCCGTCAGTTCGCGGCTGTTCTTCGAAGCGGCGATGGCGATCACGGCGTCCGGATGCATGTGATCGACATGCTTCCTGGGCACGAAGGCGTGCAGCGGCGTGTCGATCGAGGCCGCGCGCGGATTGAGGTTGAAGGTGCAGTGGGGCAGGTAGCCCACCATCTCGTCCTCGTGCTGCGGCCCGTGATAGATCGCCTTCAGGCTTTCGAGCTTCGCCTGGTAGAGGCTGGAGAGGCCGTCCATCTTCATGGTGCCGAGGTCGCCGCCCGACCCTTTCACCCACAGCACCTCGACGGGCTGGCCGGTCAGCGGGTCCTTTTCCATCACCTTTGCCGACGTGTTGCCGCCGCCGTAGTTGGTGATGCGCTTGTCGGAACCCAGCAGGTTGGAACGGTAGAGCAGCAGCTGCGATTCGCTCATGCCGACCGCGGCGGCATCATCCCACAGGCTTTCTAGGCGCGTGGACGCGCGGGTTTCGAGCATGTCGGACTCCTCCCGGACAGGTGCGCACGGTCGGGCGCATCGTTGGCGCAAATTCACACAGGCGCGGCGCTCGTGTCAATCAGGAACGATCATATTCGATCATATTGCACTGCACAATGGTGGAAAATGATCGTTTGTGATTGACACTGCGCGCCGATGATGCCTTTATGCGGTCGCTGGGAGGAGCAATGCACGAGACGGAACGCCATCGAATCATCCTGTCCGCCGTCCAGGAGAAGCCTGTCGTGACGGTGCAGGAATTGGTCGAGCTGACCTCCTCGTCCGAGGCGACCATCCGGCGCGACATCGCTGCCCTCCACGTGCAAAAGCGCCTTCGCCGGGTGCGCGGCGGCGCCGAGGCGCTCAGCCCGCCGCAAATCATCGGCCTGGCCGGCCGGCCGTTCAGCGTCAACGAAACCATCAACGCCGGCAAGAAGCGCGCCATCGCCCGCGAGGCGGTCCAGCTCAGCAACGACGGCGACTCCATCATCATCAATGGCGGCAGCACGACCTTCCAGATGGTGCACTATCTGGTTAGCCGGCGCATGATCGTGTTGACCAACGCGTTCGCCATCGCTGACCATCTTCTCAAGCATTCCAAGAACACGGTGATGCTGCCGGGTGGCACCATCTACCGCGAGCAGAACATCATCCTGTCGCCGTTCGAGAACGACGTGACGCGCAATTTCTATGCGCGGCGCATGTTCATGGGCGCGCAGGGGCTTGGGCCGCTCGGCCTCATGGAAGGCGACCCGCTGCTCATCCAGGCCGAGCAGAAGCTGATCGACCAGGCCGACGAACTGGTCGTGCTTGCCGATTCGTCGAAATTCAGGATGCGCTCCAGCCTCATTCTTTGCGGGCTGTCGCGCATTTCCACCGTCATCACCGACGACGGCATCGATGACCGCGAGGCCAAGATGCTTGAAAACGCCGGCGTTTCGCTGATCGTGGCGAAGACGGCGGCGGAACGAACCGAGGAATCTTCGCTGCAGGCGTGAGGCTGCTGCGTTGATCGAATTGCAACGCTCACGGGAGGAGTTTTAGAAATGGGTATTGTAAGGAAACTGATGGTTGCCGCGGCTCTCTCCGCCGCGATGTTCGCGACCGCGGCCCAGGCCGAGCCGGTCAAGATCGCCCTGGTGGTCAAGGCGCTCGGCATCGGCTTCTTCGAAGCGGCCAACAAGGGCGCCCAGGAAGCGGCCAAGGAACTCGGCGACGTCGAGGTCATCTATACCGGCCCGACCGACACCACGGCCGAAGGCCAGATCGAGGTGATCAACTCGCTGATCGCCCAGAACGTCAACGCCATCGCCGTGTCGGCCAACGACAAGGACGCTCTGGTACCGGCGCTGAAGAAGGCGATGGACCGCGGCATCACGGTCATCTCCTGGGACTCGGGCGTCGCCCCCGAGGGCCGCTCGGTGCACCTTAACCCGTCGTCCAACGCGCTGATCGGCAACATGTGCGTGAAGATGGCGGCCGACAACCTGCCTGACGGCAAGGGCGACGTGGCGATCCTTTCGGCTACCGCCACCGCGACCAACCAGAACACCTGGATCGAGGAGATGAAGAAGGTTCTGCCGAACTATCCGGGCGTGAACATCGTCACCACGGTCTACGGCGACGACCTTGCCGACAAGTCCTATCGCGAGACGCAGGGTCTCATCCAGACCTACCCGAACCTGAAGGCGATCATCGCCCCGACGTCGGTCGGCATCGTCGCGGCCGCGCAGGCGGTCGAGGACGCCGGCAAGGTCGGCCAGATCAACGTCACCGGGCTGGGGCTGCCCTCCGAGATGGCCGGCCACGTGAAGGCAGGCTCGTCGAAGAGCTTCGCGATCTGGAACCCGATCGACCTCGGCTATTCGGCCACCACGATCGCCTATAACCTCGCCACCAAGAAGGCCGAAGCCAAGCCGGGCGGCGAGATCCCGATGGGCCGCATGGGCAATCTGAAGCTCGACGACAACCTCGAAGGCGCCATGTCGGATCCGTTCGTCTACGACGCGACCAACGTCGAGGAGTTCGCCAAGATCTTCTGATCAGGCGGGAGCGTTCTCCCGCGGGAAACGCTCCTTCGCCAATCGCGCTGCGCGCCCCCTTACCCGATCGGTGCCCGTTCCAGTAAATAGGGCGCTGGCGGGCGAGGGGGCTGATGCCAGCCGGCCCACTTTCCAGGCAGATCGACAGAAGCCGATGCTCCAGACCGCGGCCAGAACGAGCAAGCAGAACACGGACGCTTCGACGCCCGTCCTGTCCTTGTCCGGCATCTCGAAATCGTTCCCCGGCGTGCGCGCGCTGGAGAACGTGTCGCTGGAGCTTTTTCCGGAGCAGGTCACCGCCCTGGTCGGCGAGAACGGCGCCGGCAAGTCAACGCTGGTGAAAATACTCACCGGCATCTACCACCCCGACGAGGGCGAGATCCGCATTGCCGGCGTGCCGATCCGCTTCGCCGACGCGCACGATGCCTCCAAGGCGGGGGTCACCGCCATCCACCAGGAGACGGTGCTCTTCGACGAACTGTCGGTGGCGGAAAACATCTTCATCGGCCACGCGCCGCGCGGCCGCTTCGGCCTCATCGACTGGACGAAGCTCAATGCCGACGCCCGCGCTTTGCTGACGCGGATCGGCGCCGATAAGATCGACCCGCAGACGCGGTTGCGCGACCTCGGCATCGCGTCCAAGCACCTCGTCGCCATAGCGCGGGCTCTCTCGGTCGAGGCGCGGGTCGTCATCATGGACGAACCGACCGCCGCGCTGTCGCACAAGGAAATCCACGAACTCTACGGGCTGATCGAGAAGCTCAAGTCGGACGGCAAGGCGATCCTCTTCATCAGCCACAAATTCGACGAGATTTTTCATATCGCCGACCGCTACGTCGTGTTCCGCGACGGCCAGCTCGTCGGCGCCGGGCTGATGGCCGAGACCGGCCAGGACGCGCTGGTCCGCATGATGGTCGGCCGCTCCGTCGACCATATCTTCCCCAAGCGCGAGCCGGAAATCGGCGCGCCGGTGCTGAAAGTTGCCGGCTACTGCCACCCGACCGAATTCGAGGACATTTCCTTCGAACTGCGGCGCGGGGAAATCCTCGGCTTCTACGGCCTCGTCGGGGCAGGGCGCAGCGAGTTCTGCCAGGCGCTGTTCGGCATCACCAAGCCCTCGAAAGGCGCGGTGTCGATCGACGGCGAGGTGGCGGTGATCCGCAGCCCGGCCGAGGCGATCGAGCGCGGCATCGTCTATGTCCCGGAGGAGCGCGGCCGCCAGGGCGCCGTCATCGGTCTGCCGATCTTCCAGAACGTGACGCTGCCTTCGCTCGGCAAGACGTCGACGCGGGCGGGGTTCCTGCGGCTGGCGCAGGAGTTCAAGCTGGCGCGCGAATACACGCAGCGCCTTGACCTGCGCGCCGCCGCGCTCGACCGCGACGTGGGTACCCTTTCCGGCGGCAACCAGCAGAAGGTCGTGATCGCCAAGTGGCTCGCCACCCAACCCAAGGTGATCGTGCTCGACGAGCCGACCAAGGGCATCGACATCGGGTCCAAGGCCGCCGTGCACGAGTTCATGAGCGAACTCGCCGGCGCAGGCCTCAGCATCTTGATGGTCAGCTCGGAAATCCCCGAGATCCTCGGCATGTCCGACCGTGTCGTGGTCATGCGCGAGGGCCGCATGGTCGGCCAGTTTCCGCGCGAGGGGCTTGACGCCGAAATGCTGGTGCGCGCCGCCGCCGGCATCGGGGAGGGGCGCTGATGGCGCGGCTCTTGAGATCGCGTGAGGCGCTGCTGGCCCTCGCCATCCTCGCCCTTGTCGGTCTGATCAGCACACGCTTTCCGGGCTTCGCCGCGCCAGCCAACCTCGCCAACATCTTCAACGATACGTCGATCCTGATCATCCTGGCGCTGGGCCAGATGATGGTCATCCTCACGCGCTGCATCGACCTTTCGATCGCCGCCAATTTGGCGCTGTGCGGCATGGTTGTGGCGATGCTCAACGCGGCGATGCCGGGCGTCCCGGTGCCGGCGCTTATGCTGGTCGCCGTCGCGCTCGGCGCCGCGCTCGGTTCCATCAACGGCCTGCTGGTGTGGAAGCTCGACATTCCGCCGATCGTGGTGACGCTCGGCACGCTGACCATCTACCGCGGCATCATCTTCGTGCTGTCGGACGGCAAGTGGGTCAACGCGCACGAGATGAGCGACGCCTTCAAGGCCATTCCCCGCACCCCGCTGCTCGGCCTGCCGATCCTGTCCTGGATCGCCATCGTCGTCGTTATCGCCATGGCGCTGCTGATTGCACGCAGCGCGCTCGGCCGCGCCTTCTATGCCGTCGGCGGCAATCCGACCGCCGCCGTCTACACCGGCATCGATGTCGGCCGCACCCGCTTCGTCGCCTTCACGCTGGCTGGGGCGATCGCCGGCCTTTCCGGCTATCTCTGGGTCGCCCGCTACGCCGTCGCCTATGTGGATATCGCCGGCGGCTTCGAACTCGACGTAATCGCGGCCTGCGTGATCGGCGGCGTCTCGATCGCCGGCGGCATCGGCTCGGTCGGCGGCGCGGTGCTGGGCGCGCTGTTCCTCGGCATCATCAAGAACGCGCTGCCGGTGGTGAACATTTCCCCGTTCTGGCAGCTCGCCATATCGGGAACCGCGATCATCATCGCGGTGGCGGTCAATGCGCGCGCCGAGCGCCGCAAGGGGCGCATCATCCTCCGAAAAGCGGAAGCGCACGCATGACCGCCGTCGACCACGCGCCTCGCATCATGCCGGACCGGCTGGAGAGCCGCGCGAAATCCATGCTGAAGAGTTGGGAGACGCTGCTGATCGCCGTCGCGGTCTGCGTCTTCGTCATCAATTCGCTGGCCTCGCCCTACTTCCTCAATGCCTGGAACCTGTCGGACGCCACCTTCAACTTCACAGAGAAGGCGATGATCGCGCTGCCGATGGCGATGCTGATCATCGCTGGCGAGATCGACCTGTCGGTGGCCGCGATCATCGCGCTGGCTTCGACCGCGATGGGATTCGCGCTGCAGTTCGGCGCCGGAACGGCCGAACTCGTGGTGATCGGCCTTGCGGTCGGGCTCATGTGCGGCGCCTTCAACGGCTTCCTGGTCACCCGCCTCGGCCTGCCTTCGATCGTCGTCACCATCGGCACGATGAGCCTTTTCCGCGGCATCTCCTTCATCATCCTCGGCGACAAGGCCTACAACGGCTATCCCACGGACTTTGCCTGGTTCGGCCAGGGTTACGTCTGGTGGGTCTTCTCGTTCGAGCTGGTGTTTTTGCTGGTGCTGGCGGTGATCTTCGGAGTGCTGCTGCACAAGACGAATTTCGGCCGCGCCGTCTACGCCATCGGCAACAACCAGACCGCCGCGCTGTTTTCCGGCATCCGCGTGGCGCGGGTGAAGTTCATCCTCTTCCTGTTGACCGGCCTGATGTCGGGCGTGGCGGCCGTGTGCCTCACCTCGCGACTCGGCTCGACGCGGCCCTCCATCGCGCTCGGCTGGGAGCTTGAGGTGGTGACGATGGTGGTGCTGGGTGGCGTCAACATTCTCGGCGGCTCCGGCACGATCCCCGGCGTCGTGATCGCCGCGGTCATCATGGGCATGGTGACATTCGGCTTCGGCCTGCTCAACGTGCCCGGCATCGTGATGTCGATCTTCATCGGTCTGCTTCTGATCCTTGTCATCGGCCTGCCGATCGTCTGGCGTCGCGTTTTCGTCGGAAAGCCCGCCTGATGCCGGAAAAGTACGCATTCCGGATGCAGCTCAATCCGGGCATGGAGGCCGAGTACAGGCGCCGGCACGACGCGATCTGGCCGGAACTCGCAACGCTGCTGCGGGACGCCGGCATTTCCGATTATTCGATCCATCTTGACCGCGAGACCGGGCATCTGTTCGGCGTACTCTGGCGCAAGGACGGGCACGGCATGGCCGACCTGCCGAAACATCCGGTGATGAAGCGCTGGTGGGCGCACATGGCCGACATCATGGAAACCCACCCCGACAACCAGCCAGTGGCGGTGCCGCTCGAAACCGTGTTCCATATGGAATGACCGGTCAGCAGCGCCGCATCGCCGTCATCGACATCGGCAAGACCAACGCCAAGGTTGCGTTGGTCGATCTCGACGGCCCGGCCGAGGTTGCCGTGCGCAAGACGCCGAATACGGTGGTGCGCGGCGATCCCTATCCGCATTACGACGTCGACTGGCTGTGGAGCTTCGTGCTCGAAAGCCTCGCTGGTCTCCATTCGGCGCATGGTATCGATGCGATCTCGGTGACCACGCATGGGGCGACCGCGGCGCTGGTGCGCGCCGACGGCAACCTCGCGCTGCCGGTGCTCGACTACGAATATGCCGGGCCGGAAAGCCTGCGCGCCGAATACGAAGCGGTGCGTCCGCCGTTTGTTGAGACCGGCACGCCGCCGATGAAGAACGGCCTCAACCTCGGCGCCCAGCTCTTCTGGCAACAGCGCATGTTCCCAAAGCAGTTCGCCGACGCGAAATGGCTGCTGATGTACCCGCAATACTGGTCGTTCCGGCTGAGCGGGGTGGCTGCGGGCGAGGTGACGTCGCTTGCCTGCCATGGCGATCTCTGGCAGCCCGGCACCCACGGCTATTCGGCGATGGTTGGGCGACTCGGCTGGAAGCACATGCTGCCGCCGATACGCAAGGCAGGCGACCGGCTGGGGCCGGTGCGTCCGGAGATCGCGCGCCAGGCGGGCCTCGATCCCGCCACGCCGGTGCTCTGCGGCATCCATGATTCCAACGCATCGCTGCTGCCGCATCTTCTGGCCGAGACAGCGCCGTTCGCCGTCGTGTCAACCGGCACCTGGGTCGTCTGCATGGCGATCGGCGGTCGCCCCGTCGTCCTCGATCCGCGCCGCGATACGCTTTTCTATGTGAATGCGCTCGGCGATGCGGTGCCGTCGGCGAAGTTCATGGGCGGCCGCGAGTTCGAGGCGATCGCCGGATCGCCGGCCAAAGGCGCCACCCAAGCCGATGTTGCGGCGGTGCTGGCCGACGGAGCGATGCTTCTGCCGACGATGGAGCAGGGAACCGGGCCGTTCCCCGACTTTGGCCCGCGGTGGCTCGGCCGCGAGCCGCGGATGCCCGGCGAGCGCACGGCGGCGGCTTCTTTGTACGTGGCACTGGTGACCGCGACCGCGCTCGATCTCATCGGCGCCGAAGGTCCGGTCCTCGTCGAAGGCCCGTTTAGCGCCAACGCCGAATATCGCGGTATGCTGGCAGCCGCCACGGGCCGCGCGGTTCGCGCCGGCGGCGGCACGGTGACCGGCACCAGCATCGGCGCCGCGCTGCTCGCCACGATGGAGCCCCTGCCACGATCGGGCGCCGCGCCGGCAGAGGCGCCGCCGCCTTCATGGCGTGACTATGCGCAGCGCTGGAAAGCAGCCGTCGCGGAGCGTTGACCTCGGCGCTTCGTGCAAACCCGATCATGTTGCGGCGTTTCAGCCGACAGCTCGCTTGTGACTGGACCGACTTCGCGACTTGGTGCAAAGTTCCAGCAAACCAAAAACTGGTCCGACCAGATGCGCACGTCGCAGGCGGGCCGTCGGTCGCTGGGAGGCCCACATGAACGTCGCCGTAAAGCACAGCATCGGAACTCCGTTCGATCACGCCCGCGTGGACCGGCTTATGGAGGAGGCAGGCATCGACGTGCTGTTTGCAACGTCGAAGCACAATGTCCAGTACCTACTCGGCGGCTACAAGTTCATCTTTTTCTCGGCGATGGACGCGATCGGCCACAGCCGCTATTTGCCGGTTGTCGTCTACCAGCGCGGCCGTCCGGAAAACTCCGCCTATGTCGGCAACAAGATGGAGGGTGGCGAGCACGCCAACAATCCGTTCTGGACGCCGGCGGTGCATACCGCGACCTGGGGCTCGGTCGATGCCGCGCGCATTGCCGTCGAGCATCTGAAGAAGATCGGCTCGTCGCGGGCGCGCATCGGCATCGAGCCGTCCTTCCTGCCCGCCGATGCCTACCAGGTGCTGGTCGACGCCGTCGGCCGCGACGCGCTGGTCGATGCGACCAATATGCTGGAGCGCATGCGCGCGCTGAAGACGCCGGAGGAACTCGAAAAGCTGCGCCTGGCGTCCGAAAAAATCACCGACTCCATGCTGGCGACCTTCGCCGCGAGCCGCGAAGGGTGGACAAAGGGCGAGATCGTGCAGAAGCTGCGCAGCGAGGAGACCGATCGCGGCCTGCAGTTCGAATACTGCCTGATCACGCTTGGCGCGAGCCACAATCGCGCGGTGTCGCCGCAGACCTGGAAGAAGGGCGAGGTGATGTCGCTCGATTCCGGCGGCAACTACCACGGCTACATCGGCGACCTCTGCCGGATGGGCATTCTGGGCGAACCGGACGCGGAACTGCAGGATCTGCTGGCGGAGATCGACGCCGTCCAGCAGGCCGCCTTCTCGAAGATCAGGCCCGGCGTGCGCGGCCTCGACGTGATCGCCCACGCCGAAACCGTGATGAAGGCTTCTCCCAATGCCGCGTGCACCGACTTTTTTGCCCACGGCATGGGGCTGATCACCCATGAGGTGCCGTTCCTGCTGACCAACCATCCGGTCGCGTACGAGGGCGTCGACGGCGACCGTCCGCTGCAGGAAAACATGGTGCTGTCGGTGGAGACCACGATGCTCCACCCGACGCGCGGCTTCATCAAGCTGGAAGATACGGTGGCGGTCACAGCGAACGGCTACACGATGTTCGGCGACCGTGGCCGCGGCTGGAACCGCGGCGGCTGATCCCCCCTATCCCCCACTTGAGAGGGATTGATCCGCGCGGCGCGTCGGGCTGGGGTTGCATCGGCAGCGCGTCAATGCCTGTACACGCGCTGGGGGCAGAAACGGGCGTTGAACGCGACGATCGGACGACCCCATCCGGTCTCCGCTTCTCGCGGCCACCCTGCCCTAAAGGGGAGGGACTATTTCGACGGCGGCACCAACCGAAAATCCGGCAGGTCGCGCAGTGCAAGCTCGGGACCGGCGGGCGAATAGACCACGAAGAGCTGCATCGGCCCGCCGCCGGTATTGAGCGTCGAGTGGAAGCGGCTTTCGGGCACGTAGATCGTGCAGCCGGGTCCAACCTTCTTCACCACCGGGTTGCCCTCTTCGTCTTCCACCATCTGCTCGCCGTTGCCGGAGATCACGAAGATGATCTCCTCCGCGCCCGGGTGATTGTGGCGCGTGTGCCCCTGGCCGGCGGCGAGGTCGACGACGCCGCCCGAAAAGCGAGCCGCACCGTTCACCTCGGGCGCCACCGTGAGGGCCAGCTTTCCCCAGTCGAAGGCAAACGTGTTGACGTCCTTGGGATAGCGGAACATTTCGTCTGGCTTGGTCATTTCTTGTCGCCCTTCTTGCTGCGCTTCAGCGAAATCTTCTTGAAACTGGCGGTCTGGTCGCGGATGGCTGCCTCGGCCGGCAGGCGCTCCATGCTCGACGCGCCGTAGAAGCCGTGCAGGCCCTTGCAGCGCTCCAGGATGTATCGTGCGTCCTCGGGCATCGAGATCGGGCCGCCGTGGCAGAGCAGGATGACGTCCTTGCGCACTGAGCGTGCGGCGTCCGCAATGGCGTCGATTTCGCCTATGCAATCATCAAGCGACTTCGCCGAGGTCGCGCCGATCGTGCCGCCGGTGGTCACCCCCATATGCGCCACAACGATGTCGGCGCCGGCTTTCGTCATCGCCTTCGCCTCGTCGGTGTTGAACACGTAGGGCGTCGTCAGCAGGTCCTGCCCGTGGGCCGCAGCGATCAGGTCGACCTCGAGAGAATAGCTCATGCCGGTCTCCTCGAAGCTCTGGCGCATCGTCCCGTCGAATAGGCCGATGGTCGGAAAGTTCTGGACGCCCGAAAACCCCATCGCCTTCAGTTCGGCCAGGAATTGGTCCATCAGGATGAAGGGATCGGTGCCGTTGACGCCGGCAAGTACCGGCGTGTGCCGCACCACAGGCAGCACCTCGCGCGCCATGTCCTTGACGATCTCGTTGGCGTTGCCATACGCAAGCAGGCCGGCCGCCGAGCCGCGCCCGGCCATGCGGTAGCGGCCGGAATTGTAGATGATGATCAGGTCGATGCCGCCGGTTTCCTCGGCCTTGGCGGAAATGCCGGTGCCGGCGCCGCCACCCACGATAGGCACGCCATTGTCGATCATCTTTTTGAATTTCTTGAGGATTTCCTTACGTGGAATGGCTGGCATGGCAGTCTTTCAGCTTGTGGGTTCATGAATTGCCCTCTCCGTCACGCCCTCTGGGCGCGACACCTCTCCCCCACTTCGTGAGGGGAGCCGATGGGCGTCCAGCTTGACTCCCATCCGCTCCCCCGGAACCAACGGGAGAGGTGCCGAGCGGAGCGAGGCGGAGAGGTGGATCTCAACGATGGAAGGATCACCCTGCTATCTCCCTGAATGCCGTGACGGCTGCCTCGGCAAACAGCGGATCGTTGATGTGCAGGGGAAGGCGGCGCACCTGCCGAAGGGCGGTCTGCTCGATCGTCGCTTCGAGCGCCGAAAACAACGCGCGGTCGGCGGCCGGATCGAAGAACGGGCCGGAATCGATGTCAAGCGCCGAAACACCCTTCTCCGGAATCAGGAAAATCACCGGCCCGTCGCAGGCGTTGAGCTTGCGGCCGATCCACTCGCCGATCGCCGTGCATTCCTCAGGCGTCGTCCGCATCAGCGTCACGTTGGAATTGTGCCGGTAGAATATGCGGTCGGCATATCTTGGCGGCACGGTCTCCGGCGCCCAGAAATTCACCATGTCGAGCGCGCCGACGGAGCCGACATAAGGCACTTTCGCGCGGGCGATCGCGTCGAGCCGCCCTTCGCCGGCCGAAAGCACGCCACCGCAGATGAGGTCGCACACTTCGGTGGTCGTAATGTCGAGCACGCCGGCCAGCATGCCGCTGTCGAGGAGCTTTTCCATCGTGCGGCCGCCGGTGCCGGTGGCGTGGAAGACAAGGCAGTCATAGTCGTCGCGCAGGCGCTCGGCGATTGCCGTCACGCAGGGCGTGGTGACGCCGAACATGGTGAGCCCGATCGCCGGTAGATCAATGCCCGGCATCGGCGGCTGGGCCGCCATCGCGGTCACCGCGCAGGCGGCGTCGCGCAATATGCTGCGGCTGATCCGGTTGAGGCCGGCCATGTCGGTGATCGCCGGCATCATCATGATGTCGGAAACGTCGACGTAGGGCGCGACGTCGCCGGATGCCAGCGTCGACACCATGATCTTCGGCACGCCGAGCGGCAGTTCGCGCATGCCGGCGGTTACGATCGAGGTGCCGCCGCCGCCGCCGATGCCGACGATCCCGGCAACGTCCGTCCGACTTCGCATGAACAACGCGAATGCCGAGGCCATCGCCGCGACGGCGCTGCCGCGATCGCGTGAGGCTAGCGCGGCAGCGGCAGTTGGTCCCCCAAATTCGGCGACGAGGTCGCGCGTCACGTCAACGGGGCGCTCATGCGCGCTCGTGCCGACGTCGACGCGCACGGGAACGCCGCCGGCGGCCTTGATCTCGGACGCCAGGTAATCAAGTTCCTCGCCCTTCGTGTCGGCGGTAGCGACGACGTAGATGCGCTTCATAAAATCCTCCCTTTGCGGCCATCGCCCCGTGCGCTGATCCCCACGCTGTCGGCGGCCACAGTCTCCAAACGCGATTGGCGTTGCAATTTTGTGAGACGGGCGTATCGTATTGATATGGCTGTCTCACGTCAACTTGCGACCGTCGACATGGAGGAGCGCGGACCGCGCGCCCGCATGCGACGGCTGATGCTGGAGACCGCAACGCGGCTGATGCAGGAAGGCGGGACGCCGTCGGTCACCGAGGTGGCGGAGGCGGCCGGCGTTTCGCGGGCCACCGCGTATCGCTACTTTCCCAGCCAGGCCGCACTCGTCCATGCCGTGGTGGACGAGGCGCTTGGGCCTTTGCTCGACTGGTCCTCCGATTCGCCTGACGCGGAGACGCGCGTCGTCGAACTCTTCGACATGGCGATGCCGCGAATCGAGCAGTTCGAGGCGACCTTCAAGGCCGCGCTTCGGCTGTCGCTCGATCAATGGGCGAAGCGGCGTGCCGGCACTCTGGGACCTGAACCTCGGTTCACCCGCGGCCATCGCATCGACCTGCTGCTCGAGGCGATAGCCCCGTTGCGCAGCAGGCTCGGCGCCGATGCGTACGACCGACTCGCGCAGGCGTTGTCCCTCGCATTCGGCGTCGAAGCCCTGGTGGTGTTGGGCGATATCTGGGGTCTCGGCGCCGAGCGTAGGGAGGAAGTTGCCCTGTGGGCCGCGCGCGCGCTGGTCAAGGCGACGGTGTCGGAAGGGTCGGTAAACGAGAAAATGACCTAACTGGTTGGACCAGATTGCAGCGTTTAGGGTAGCCGGGGGAAGCGAGAAACTTTCGCAATTGGGGGGAGAGAGCGCCAGACAGCCGAGAACCGAATGAATATGAAGATTTTTCGCGCTACAAGACTAGTCTTGCGGCGCTTGTGCAGCCAAGAAACGACGTGATGTGCCTTTTTCGTTGGTAATACCAGATTGCGCAAAAGGAGCGGATTGTCTAACGTCGCTGCATGCCCTCACCGATCGTTGGAGGAGGCCGGTTTCCCGGCACGACGACGGTGGCAGGCAGGGCCTTCGGGCCCGCCATGAGACCGAATGCGCACCAGGGAGGAACCAACATGCGCAAAACACTAGCCGGCGTGATCGCCGGTCTTGCATTTTCGCTTGCGGCCGGCACGTCGGCCTACTCGCAGGAACTGACGATCTTCTGGGCAGAGTGGGATCCGGCGAACTACCTGCAGGAACTCGCCAACCTCTACGAAGCCGAGACGGGCGTGAAAGTGACCGTCGAAACCACCCCCTGGTCGGACTTCCAGACCAAGGCGTTCACAGAGTTCAACGCCAAGGGCAGCGCGTACGACATGGTTGTCGGCGACTCGCAGTGGATCGGCGCCGCTTCGGAAGCCGGCCATTATGTCGACCTTACGGACTTCTTCAACAAGCACAAGCTCGCCGAGACGATGGCGCCCGCCACCGTCAAGTACTACGCGGAGTATCCGGCGAATTCTGGCAAGTACTGGTCGGTGCCCGCCGAGGGTGACGCGGTCGGCTGGTCGTATCGCAAGGACTGGTTCGAAGACCCGAAGGAGAAGGAAGCTTTCAAGGCAAAGTACGGCTACGAACTCGACGTGCCGAAGGACTTCAAGCAACTTCGCGACATCGCCGAGTTCTTCTATCGTCCGGACGAGAAGAAGTATGGCATCGCGATCTATACCGACAACTCCTATGACGCGCTGGTCATGGGCGTCGAGAACGCGATCTTCTCGTGGGGCGGCGAGCTCGGCGACTACGCCACCTACAAGGTCGACGGCATCATCAACTCCGACAAGAACGTCGCGGCGCTCGAAGCCTACAAGGAACTCTACAAGTTCACGCCTCCGGGCTGGGCCAAGGCCTTCTTCATCGAGGACAACCAGGCCATCACCGAGAACCTGGCCGCGATGAGCATGAACTACTTCGCCTTCTTTCCGGCGCTGGTGAACGAGGCGTCCAACCCGAACGCCAAGGGTACCGGCTTCTTTGCCAACCCCGCGGGTCCGACCGGCGAGCAGTTCGCCGCGCTCGGCGGTCAGGGCATCTCGATCGTGAACTATTCCGAGAACAAGGACGAAGCGTTCAAGTTCCTCGAATGGTTCGTGAAGGACGAGACCCAGAAGAAGTGGGCCGAGCTTGGCGGCTACACCGCCAACAAGGCGGTGCTCGAGAGCGCGGAGTTCCAGAACGCCACGCCTTACAACAAGGCCTTCTACGACACGATGTTCAAGGTGAAGGACTTCTGGGCAACGCCTGAATACGCTGAGCTGCTGATCCAGATGAACCAGCGCATCTATCCGTACATCACCGGCGACCAGGGCACGGCCAAGGAAGCGCTCGACGCCCTTGCGGGCGACTGGAACGCCACCTTCAAGAAGTACGGCCGCAACTAAGCGCCGCAAATCTTCGGAGGGGGCGGCACCCCGCCCCCTCCGTTTTCTTTTCAAAGCTCTCAGGGAGGAGAGTCTTGGCCACTGCCGCAGTCATGACCACGCTGGATCCGAAGTCGCGCGCCGCCTCCCGCGGTATGAGCGACATCACGATCCGCAACCTCTTCATCGTCCCGACGATCCTCTTCCTGATCATCTTCAACATCTTCCCGCTGATCTATTCGCTTGGTTACTCGTTCACCGACTTCCGCGCCTCGACCAACGCGCCGGCGAATTTCGTCGGCCTGCAGAACTATCGCGAACTGCTCAACGACCCGTTCATCTGGTCGAACTTCACCATCACCGCAAAATATGTGATCGTTTCGGTCACCGGCCAGGTGCTGGTCGGTTTCGGCGTGGCGATGCTGCTCAACCGCGACATCCCGTTCAAGGGCCTGATCACGACGCTGCTTCTGTTGCCGATGATGCTGTCCATGGCGGTCGTCGGCCTGTTCTGGAAGCTGCTCTACGACCCGTCCTTCGGCATTATAAATTACGTGCTTGGCCTCGGCGACTTCGAATGGCTGTCTGATCCGGACATGGCGCTCTATGCGGTCGCCATCACCGACATCTGGATGTGGTCGCCCTTCGTCATGCTGCTGTCGCTTGCCGGCCTCTCGGCGGTGCCGAAACACCTCTACGAGGCGGCCGCGATCGACAGGGCAGGGCCGCTCTACACCTTTTTCCGCATCACGCTGCCGCTGGTCGCGCCGATCCTGATGATCGCGATCATCTTCCGCACCATGGAGGCGTTCAAGACATTCGACCTCGCCTACATCCTGACCAGCCAGCCGACGACCGAGGTGATCTCGATCCGCCTCTACAAGATGGCGTTCCAGGAGTGGCAGACCGGGCGCTCCTGCGCGCTGGCCTATATCGTGCTGATCATGGTCCTCGCCATCACCAACATCTACGTCAAGTACCTGAACCGGGTGAAGGAGCGCTGAGATGGCTGCCGTCAGCACATCGGCCGAAAGAACCTTCAACCGTGTCGCCATCGTGGCGGTGCTGGTGATCACGCTGATCTTCCTCGCGCCGATCTACTGGATCGTGGCGACGTCGTTCAAGCCGCGCAATCTCGCCACCACGATCCCGCCGACGATCGTCTTCACGCCCGAGATCTCGCCCTTCGTAAAACTGTTCACCAAGCGCTCGCAGCTGCGCAACCCGCCGACGCCGGAGGAATACGCGGCCGCCCCGTGGTGGGAGCGCATGGTCTTCGACGGCGGCGAAAAGGTCGTCCGCGACGGCAAGGGCAACGTGCAGTGGTCGGCTTATCCGAACCGCTTCATGAACTCGCTGATCGTCGCCATCACCTCGACCATCCTGGCGGTCGGCATGGGTACGCTCACCGCCTATGGCTTCTCGCGGTTCAAGGTGAAGGGGGAGGCGGACCTCCTCTTCTTCATCCTGTCGACACGCATGCTTCCGCCCGTGGTCGTCGCGATCCCGATGTTCCTGATGTACCGGGCGGTCAGCCTCAACGACACGCATCTCGGCCTGATCATCCTTTACACCGCCTTCAACCTGTCCTTCTCGGTGTGGCTGATGAAGGGCTTCATCGACGAGATCCCCAAGGAGTACGAGGAGGCGGCCCTGGTCGACGGTTACACGCGCATGCAGGCCTTCTTCAAGATCGTCCTGCCGGAAGCCGCGACCGGCATCGCCGCGACCGCCGTGTTCTGTTTCATCACGGCGTGGAACGAATACGCCTTCGCGCTGATCATGACCAATCGGCGCGCCCAGACCGCACCCCCCTTCATCCCCAGCCAGGTCGGCTCCGGCCTGCCGGACTGGACGGTGATCGCCGCGGGAACCTTCCTGTTCCTGCTGCCGGTCGCGATCTTCACCTTCCTGCTGCGCAACCATCTGCTGCGCGGGATGTCCTTCGGAGCGATCCGCAAATGATCCGCCACGCGACCCTGCAGCGCACGGCCGAGATCGTGATGGTGCTCGGCATCATCGCGCTCTGCCAGCCGTGGAGCCAGTTCCTGCACCGCTACGGGCTGGTCGTCATCATCGCCGGACTGTTGACCTTCATGTTCACCGGCTGGTTCGGACCCAAGACGTCGCGGGATGCTCCCTCGGCCGGGAAAGAGGGTCACTGATGACCCAGATCGAGCTCAGGGGCGTCCAGAAGTACTTTGGCGCCGTCCAGGTCATCAAGGACCTCAACCTCAAGATCGAGGACAACGAGTTCATCGTTCTCCTCGGCCAGTCCGGCTGCGGCAAGACGACGACGCTGCGCGCCATCGCCGGGCTGGAGACGATCGACGAGGGCGACATCCTGATCGACGGCAAGGCCGTCCAGACCATGAAGGCGTCCGACCGCGACATCGCCTTCGTGTTCCAGTCGTTCTCGCTCTATCCGCACATGTCGGTCTACGAGAACATCGCCTTCCCGCTGCGCGCAATGCGCGGCAGCAAGGCCGAGATCGACAGTGAAGTGCGCGATGTGGCCAAGACCCTGCGCATCACCAACCTGCTCGACCGCAAGCCGTCATCGCTGTCTGGCGGCGACATGCAGCGCGTGGCGATCGGGCGCGCGCTGGTGCGCAGGCCGAAGGCAATGCTGATGGACGAGCCGATCGGTGCGCTCGACGCCAAGCTGCGCGAGGAGATGCGCGCCGAGATCAAGCGCCTGCACCTCAAGCAGGGGTCGACCACCATCTACGTCACGCACGACCAGATCGAGGCGATGAGCCTCGCCGACCGCATCGTCATCATGCACGAGGGCGTGCTGCAGCAGGTCGGCAGTCCGGAAGAGGTCTATTCGCATCCGCAGAACACCTTCGTCGCCCAGTTCGTAGGCAGCCCGGTGATGAACATCTCGCAGGCGTCGATCTCGGAAGCCGGCGGCGGCGCCAAGGTGACGGTCGCCGGCTCGGCCGAAGGATTTGCCTTCCCGCGCGAGCTGCTGGCGAAGCTGAACGGCAAGGCGAAGGGCGCACCGCTGTCGCTCGGCGTGCGCCCCGAAGGCGTTCTGGTCTCGCGCGAACCGGCCGACGGCTACCTGCCGGTCGAGGCGCACATCATCGAGCCGCTCGGCTCGCACGACATCGTCGACCTTGCCGTCGGTTCGGAGGTGCTGCGCGCGCGCACCAAGAGCGGCTTCGTTGCCAATGCGGGCGACCGGGTCTTTGCCCGCATCGACCCCGCGCAGGCGCATTTCTTCGACAGCGCGAGCGGCGAAAGCCTGGGGGTGCGGCTGTGACGCGCACGTGCTCCAGCTTGGCGCTGCAGGGGATCACTCACTGATGGCTCATATCCAGCTCAAGAACGTCACAAAGTTGTTCGGCGACCATGCGGCGCTGAAGGATCTCAACCTCGAGATCGCCGACGGCGAGTTTTTTGTCCTCCTCGGCGAAACCGGTGCGGGAAAAACGACGACGCTGCGCGTCATCGCCGGCCTGGAAAAGCCGACCGCCGGCCAGGTCTTCATCGACGGCGTCGATGTCGGCAGCTGGGGCGCGGCCGAGCGCGACGTCGCGCTCGTCCTGCAGCAATACTCGCTCTATCCGCGCTATACCGTGCGGGAAAACCTCGAATTTCCGCTGAAGTCCAGGATTCGCCGCGTGCCGGACGCGGAGATCAAGGAGCGGGTAGCCAAGGCGGCCAAGACGCTGCGCATCGAGCACCTGCTCGACCGCAAGACCGACCGGCTCTCCGGCGGCGAGATGCAGCGCGTCTCGATCGGCCGCGCCATCGTGCGCAAGCCGCGCGTGTTCCTGATGGACGAGCCGCTGTCGGCGCTCGACGCCAAGCTGCGCGAGGCGCTGCGCACCGAACTCAAGAACATCCAGATGAACCTTGGCCAGACATTCCTGTTCGTCACGCACGACCAGATCGAGGCGATGTCGATGGGCGACAAGATCGGCGTGCTCAACCACGGCCATCTGGTCCAGACCGGTACGCCAAACCAAGTCTACAACGACCCGAAGAACACCTTCGTCGCCCGCGCCGTCGGCTCGCCGCCGATGAACCTGCTCGACGGCAAGGTGTTGGGCGAGCGCGCCGTGGTGGCGCCCTCGAGCTTCGAGTTGCCGCTCGGCGGAGCCGCGCTTGGCGCCGGCGAGGGCAGGACGCTCACCTTCGGCATCCGCCCCGAGGATCTCTACCTCGAATCCGGCGCGCCGGTAGAAGCCAAGGTGCACGACATCGAGAACCATGGCGTGGAGAAGATTCTGGTTCTGAGGGCCGGCGACAAGATGGTGCATGCCACCGTGCCGGCGCAGACCACAGTGGCGATCGAGGAATCCGTGCGCTTTGCCTGGAACCCGAACAAGGTGGTGCTGTTCGACCAGGCTTCGGGGCTGAACCTGCGGCACACCGCCTGATCTATTCAAGGTTGGCGGCCTTCGCCGGCGCCAGTTGCCGGCGAACGAACGGAACCCGTCGGGCTATTCCTCGAACCGTCCGGTCGAGTCCCGATCCCGCTCGTAGCGCCCCGCGACTGGGAACGGCGGCAGCCATGATTCGCGCCGTATCGTCCAGAGTTCGTAGGTCGGTTTGAATTGGTTCGGGGCATCGAGCGCGCCAAGGTTCACTTCGATCTCGTCCCCACTGCGTCCGAATACGGACGAGCCGCAGCGTGGACAGAAGTGCCGGCCGGCGAAGGTGCCCGTCTCGCCGTCGATCCGCACCGCATCCTGCGGGTAGATCGCCGAGGCGTGGAACAGCGCTCCGTGATGCTTGCGGCAATCGAGGCAGTGGCAGATGCCGACGCGGTATGGCCGCCCGGATGCGACAAATCGAACGCTGCTGCACAGGCAGCCGCCGGTGAAATTGTCCATGCTCTTCTACGCCTCGACCAGTTCCACCCCCAGGGAGGCCAGCGCCTTCCAGTAGCCGGGATAGGTCTTGCCCACGCAGTCCGGATCGAGGATGGTGATGCCGTCGACCATCAGCCCGGCGAGCGCAAAACTCATTGCGATGCGGTGGTCGGAATAGGTCTCGATCCGCGCCGGCAGGCGCTGGCCGCCAAGCGCCGGATCCGACGCCACGATGAGATCGTCGCCGTCCTCGCGGCCAAGGCCCGGCCGGATGCGCGACAGTTCGGTCGCGACCGCGCTGATGCGGTCGCATTCCTTGACGCGCAGATTGGCGATGCCGGTGAAGCGCACGGGCGTTGCATTGAAGGCCGACAGTACCGCGAGCGTCGGCACCGCGTCCTGCATCTGCGAGCCGTCGATCACGGCCGGCATGTGCGGAAACAACTCCATCACGGCGCGGGCGCGTGCATCCGGCTGCGTGAAAGCGTCGGCCTTCACCCCGAGGTCGATGGCACCGCCGGTGAGGATTTCCGCCGCCCAAAGGTAAGTCGCCGCCGACGCATCCGGCTCGATGACGAAGTCCGTCGCGCGGTAGCCGGTCGGCTGGACGCGCCATGCGCCGTGGCCGATTTCCTCGACCGACGCGCCAAAGCTCTTCATGGCCGCCAGCGTCAGGTGCACATAGCCGATCGCGTCGATGTCGGGGTCACTGAGCGCGATTTCGATCGGGCCGTCGCCGAACGGCGCCACCATCAGCATGGCCGAGACATACTGGCTGGAGAGGCCGGCATCGATGACCACGCGCCCGGCCTTGAGCCGCCCCGTGCCCTGGATGGTCGCCGGCGGACAGCCGGTTTCGCTGGTCGCCGTCACGCCCACGTCCGCCAGCGACTTCAGCAGCGGCAGGATCGGCCGCTTGCGCATGTGTTCATCGCCGTCGACCACGACCGTGCCATCGATGGTAGCAACCGCCGCCGCGAGAAAGCGAGTCGCCGTGCCGGCGTTGCCGAGGTAGAGCGGTTTCTGCGGTTTTTCGAGCCGGCCCGTGCTGGTGACGACGAAGCTCGTCGCATCCGGCTCGTCGACCGTCACGCCCATGTCGCGCAGGGCCGCGGCCATCAGCTTGGTGTCCAGGCTCTTCAGCGCGCCGGTGAGGCGGCTGGTGCCGCCGGCAAGTGCGGCCAGCAGCAGCGCGCGGTTGGTGATCGACTTCGAACCGGGCGGCACGACCTTGCCGACGAGCGGCCGGCGCGGCGGGACGATGGTTACCGCCGCCGGGGCGGATTTTTGCTGGGGCTGTGCGGACATTGTTCTGCTCGGGTCGCGCCGCGCGGCGCATTGTTTTGGCGATCGCGCCGCGAGTGACAGCATGAGGCCGCGGATGTCAATGGCGGGAGGTTGGGGTCGAACGGCTAGCCGGGCTGCGCAAACCGCGCGCGATAGCGCTCCACCACCTCCGGATTGCGCAGGTTGACAGGCAGGTCGCCGGCCAGCACCCGCAGCGTTTCGCCAGCTGCGCCGACACCCATGCGCTCCATGCTCTCCTCGGTGATGCCCGCCATGTGCGGGGTGAGGATCACGTTGTCGAAGGACAGAAGCGGGTGGTCCGGCGGCAGCGGCTGCGTCGCGAAGACGTCGAGGGCAGCGCCGCCGATCTGCTTGCCGGCGAGCGCCTCCACCAGTGCCGCTTCGTCGGCCACCGGCCCGCGCGCGACGTTGATCAGCAGAGCGTGCGGCTTCATCGCTGCGATCCGCTTGGCGCTGATCAGCCCGGTGGTCTCAGGCGTGAGCGGGCAGCACAGAACGATGATGTCCGCGTGCCTCACCAGTTCGTCGACCGAGGCAAACGACACGCCCTCCGGCAGGCCGGCGGCGCTGCGGCTGTTGGCGATCACCCGGAGCCCAAAACCGTGCAGGGCGATTCGGGCCACCGCGCGGCCCACATTGCCCATCCCGACGATGCCGACGGTGCGGCCGCCAAGGTCATTGCCAGAGTCGGCATGCGCGCGCCCGGCCGCCCAGCCGCGCTGGCGCAGGTCGCGGTCCACCATTCGGAATCGCCGAAGCAGGGCCATGGCCACCATGAACACGTGCTCGGCCACAGTCTGCGCGTTGGCGCCCGGCACGTTCGCCACCAGCACGCCGGCCGCCGTTGCCGCGTCCATCGGGATCATGTCGAGCCCGGCGCCGTGGCGGATCGCGGCGCGCAGTTGCGGCGCCCCGTCGAAGAGGGCAGGGGGCAGCGGCGCCCGCACGATGACGATGTCGGCGTCGCGCGATTCCCGCACCAACGTGGCCGCATCGAGCCCGCTCGCGATCTTGAGTTCGCCGCCGCCCGAAAGCATATTTGCGGCGCGCGGGTGGAGCGTGTGAGTCGAAAAAATAATCGGCATCAGGCGCGCTCGAGAGGGGCGTCGGCCGGCTGCCCGGCGCCGCCGATCAGGCCCTTCCAGTAGCTCTCCGCACCCTGCAGGTGCGCGCTCATCAGCGCCTGTGCCAGGTTGCCGTCGCGTCTCAGCAGCGCTTCATAGATCTGGATGTGTTCGGCATGCGAGCGGCGGCCGCGGTCCGGATCGTTGAAGTAGATCGGCAGGCGCTGCTCGCCCATCACGTAGTAAACGCTGCAGACCTTGTGGAAGACGCTGTTCTTGGTCGCCCGCACGATTTCGAGATGAAAATCGCGGTCCTCGCGCGCCAGCCCTTCGCCGGCTGCGAGGCGTTTCTCGGACGCCCGGAGGATCTCGCGCAGGCGCTCGAAATTCTCCTCCGTGGCGCGGCTGCAGGCGAGTTCGGCCGCCTTGATCTCGTGGATCTTGCGCAGTTCCACCGTCTCGTAGATCTGCACCGGATCGAGCGGCACGCCGGCCTTCGCGAACAGCGCCATGGCATCGACGGAGGCGTTGCTGGTGGTGAGGTAGATGCCGGACTTCGCCCGCCGTTCGACGATGCGCATCGCCTCCAGGATCGCCAGCGTCTCGCGGATCTGGCCGCGGCTCACGCCGAAATGGTCGGCCAGCTCGCGTTCCGAAGGCGTCCTGCTCGTGCGCGCGTCCGAGCACGAATAGAGATAGGCCGCCAGGTCGGCGAGGAGGTTCTTTTCCTTCATGGCGCCGCCTGGGCATGTGCCTCCAGGAACTTTTCCGAGATGGTGAAGCCCAAGCCGGGACGCTCGGGAATGGCGATCATGCCATCCTTGACGACGATCTCTTCCTCGACGAGGTCGTGGATCATGGGATTTGCGCCCAGCGAGTATTCGATGATGAAGCTGGCGGGGGAGGCGGCGCAAATGTGCAGCCCGGCGAAAAAGCACGGCGCGCCAGCCCACAGATGCGGGGCAAAGCGCAGGTTGAAGGCGCTGGCGATGGTGCCGATTCGCATCGATTCGGAGATGCCGCCGCAGAAGGCGGGGTCGGGCTGGAAGATATCGGCCGCTTTCAGCACCGCGAGGTCGCGGAAGGCATAGCGCGTCGCCTCGCTCTCGCCGGTCGCGACCGGCACCGGGCCCGACGCGCGCACTTCGGCCATGCCGGCCTTGTCGTCGGCGATCACCGGCTCCTCGAACCAGGTGAGATCCTGGTCGGCAACGAGGTGGACGAAGCGCTTGGCGTCGGCAACCGTATAGGTGCCGTGGGCATCGACCATCAGCTCGACCTCGGGGCCGAGCGCCTGGCGGGCGGCGCGCACGCGTGCGGCCGAGATATGGGGCGCGCCGTCCATCGAGCCGACCCGCATCTTCACCGACTTGAAGCCGCCGGCGGCGATATAGGATTTGAGCTGCTCGCCGATCTTGTCGGCCGGCGCCCAGCCGCCGGAGGCATAGGCCGGCATGCGCTCCAGCTTGCGGCCGCCGAGCAGGCGCCATACCGGCTGCCCGAGCGACTTGCCGAGAATGTCCCAGAGCGCGATGTCGACAGCGCTGATCGCCGCCACCGACATGCCGCGCCGTGCGATCTGCGGCATAGCGTGGCCGGAGGCCGCCGCCTGCTCGTGGCGCACGCCGTTGTAGAGCATCTCCCAGATGACGGCGATGTCGGCCGGGTCGCGGCCGATCAACTGCGGTCCGACCTCGTGGTTGAGCATTTGGACAAGCGCGCCGTATTCGCCGGCGCTGCCGGCGGCATTCTTGCCTTCGCCCCAGCCGACCAGCCCGTCGTCGGTCTCGATGCGCAGGATGGCGGCGTCGAAGGTGCGCACCTGGCCGAAGTCGCTGCGGTGCTGGCGGCTCGCTTCGATGGGTATGCGAACCCACCAGGCCTTGACGTGCTTGATACGCATGCTCGCCTTCCTGAACCTCCGCCGGCGCCCGGCGGAAGCGGATGGATCCCGAACGGCCGGCCGGTCAGGCCGGCATCTTCTTGCCGATCAGCGGCAGGATCGTCTCGGCGGTGATACGCATCTGGTCGGTGTAGAACTTTTCCGTCAGCACGCTCGATCCGTGGTCCTGGATGAACTTCAGCTGTTCGGGCGAGATGTCGACCGGGTTGCGCTCGACCATGTCGGGGTAGCGGTTCGCCGGCGTTCGGTCGACAGGCGCGACGAACTCGTTGGTGAGCGCGCCGTCATAGCCGACGTCCTTCAGGATGCCGATCAGCTTCGGCCAGTCGATCGTGCCGAGGCCGGCGGCGAAGCGGTTGTTGTCGGCGATGTGGAAGTCGAACAGGCGCTTGCCGGCCTTGCGGATCGCTTCTTCGACGTTAAATTCCTCCATGTGGATGTGATAAGCGTCTAGGCAGACGCCGCATTCCGGGCTGACCGCGTCGGCCAGCGCCATCGCCTGCTCACCACGGTTGAAGATATAGGTCTCGAACCGGTTCAGGGGCTCGACTGCGATCTTCACGCCAACCTTTTTGGCATGCGTGAAGCACTCGCGCGTGGCGTCGACCAGCCATTTCCATTCTTCGGCTTCGGTGCCGTCGGGCACCACTTTGCCCACCGTGCCGGGCACCAGCGTGATGATCTCGCCGTCGAGTTCGCTCACCATGGTCAGCACGTCCTTGACGTACTGCACCGAGCGCTCGCGCTGGCCCTGGTCCTTGGCCGCGAGGTTGCGCTCGCCCAGCATCAGGGTGACGGCGCCCCAGCAACGGATGCCGTATTCTTTCAGCAGCTTGCGGGTCTCGGCCGGCTTGTATTGCTCGGGCTCGCCGGAAATCTCGATCGACTCGTAGCCGAATTTCTTGATCCGCTTCAGTGTCGTTTCCAACGGCTCAGCGCGCATCCAATTGTGCGTCGAAAGATGCATGGTCGTCTCGCTCCAGAGTTCGCTGCCGCAAGGCCCGGGCAATGCCGGCCTCGATTTTTCCTCCCGAACGGCGCATCCAGTTTTTCGCAACTGGTTAGACCAATTCGGCGCTGAAGTTTTCGTACTCCATTTCCTAACCTGCCGCAAGCAAGAGGATGGTTTTGCCAATTACTTCAGGTGGCGAAAAAAAGCACAGTCTTTTCAATTGATTGCGGATCGCTCGTGATCGCGCCGGTGGCATGGGCCGGATCGTGCGTCCGATGGCAGTTGGTATGACCAGAACTTTCGAGAAACTCCATTGCCGGGAAATTTTTCTCTCGGCACGAAGGCCCGTCGCCGCTCCTCAGTGTTCGGAAACGCCGGCCTCGGCGAAGCTCGCCATGCGCGCGTGGCATTCGAGCGCGGAGCGTACGATGTTGACGGCGAGGCAGGCGCCCGAGGCTTCGCCGAGCCGCATGCCGAGGTCGAGCAGCGGCTGCATGTCGAGCGCGGCGAGCAGCCCGCGATGGCCGGCCTCGGCGGAGACGTGGGCGGCGATCGCATGGGCGAGGCCGGCATGGTGAAGACGCGCCAGCGGCGCCGCAGCTGCGGTGCAGACGAAGCCGTCGAGGAGCACCGGCACGCCGCGCCTTCGAGCGGCCAGCGTGGCGCCGAAGATGGCGGCGAGCTCGCGCCCGCCGAGCGCGGCTGCGAGAAGAAGTGGGTCGGCCAGCGCCGGGGCGTGGTGCTTCAGGCCGACGTCGATCGCTTCCACCTTGCGGCGCAGGCCGGCGTCGTCGACGCCGGTGCCGCGTCCGGTCCAGCGTTCCGCGCCGCCGCCGAACAGGCCGGCCGCGATCGCGGCGGCCGCCGTCGTGTTGCCGATGCCCATCTCGCCGAGGCAGAGCAGGTCGGTGTTTTCAGGCAGCGCGTCGTGGCCGGCCGAGACGGCGGTCAGGAACGCGGCGTCGTCCATGGCCGGCGCCACTGTGAAATCCGCGGTCGGCTTGTCGACCTCAAGCGCGACCACGGACAGCGTCGCGCCGGCGGCCCGCGCCAGCTGGTTGATCGCCGCGCCGCCGACCGAAAAATTCGCGACCATCTGGCCGGTCACCTCGGCCGGGTAGGCCGAGACGCCGCGCGCCGTGACGCCGTGCGATCCGGCAAACACGATGACATGAACGTTCTCCAGCCGCGGCATCGCGCGGCCCTGCCAGCGTGCCAGCCATGCCGCGATGTCCTCCAGGCGGCCGAGGCTGCCGGGGGGCTTGGTCAGCGTGACCTGGCGCGAGGCGACCGCTTTCGCCGCGTCCTCGTCGCCGCTCGGCAGGTCGATGCAGGCGGCGCGCAGGGCTTCAAGCGAATCGAAGGTCATGGTCGGGTTCCGGGTTGGAAAATCTGGGGCGCAATCGGCGAACCATGTTCAGGCTGCCGCTGCGACCAGCAGCACGGCGATTTCGCCAAACTGCTGCAGGGCGCCGATCGTGTCGCCGGTCTGGCCGCCGACCTTTTTTAGGCAGAGCCGGCGAAAGCCCAAAAAGATCGCAGCGAGCAGGACGGCCGCGATCAGCGCCGCGCCGATGCCGAGCAAAAGCAACGCGGCGAAGCCGATGACGCCGGCCGCTAAGGCGGTTCCGGTCTCCATGCGTCCGACGCCTGCGGAAAGGCCGTCCGGGCGTGCCGGCGGCAAGGCGGCGATCAATGCGGGGATCAGCGCCCGCGAGGCGGCATGCGCGGCCACCAGCGCCGCCAGCATTTCGCCGGCCGAGTCCATTTCCGCCAGCGCCGACCAGCGCATCAGCAGCGAAAGCACCAGTGCAGCCGCCCCGAAAGTACCGATCCGGCTGTCGCGCATGATCTCGAGAACACGTTCGTGGGTTCGGCCGCCGCCAAATCCGTCGGCGGTGTCGGCGAGCCCGTCCTCGTGCAGGCAGCCGGTGGTGAGTAGCGAGGACGCCAGCGCCAGCGCGGCGGACGGCCCCTCCGGTACGTGCAGGCAGGCCGCAATCAGCCAGGCCAACCAAGCGGCTGCTGCTACCACCATGCCCGCGAGCGGCGCGGCCCATTGCGCGGCGGCGAAACCGCGAGCGGGCAGCCGGGATGGCACCGGCAGCCGCGTATAGAAGCCGAGGCATGCCAAAAACTCGTCGCGTAGGTCGTCCGACGTCGGCATGTCAAGAATCCACCCGGGCGATGGCGTGGAAGAACGTGCCGGTGACATAGCCGCGCCGGCCGCCCGAAGGACCGAGCTGACGGCCTTCGCCGTCGAAGAGTTCGGCCAGCGGTTGGTCGCTGCCGCGCTCGACGGTGCGGGCATAGTGGAATTCATGGCCACGGATCGTCCCGCCTGCCGGCCCCAGCACCGACGCCTCCAGGAGGCGTGCCTCGCGGTAGCCGAGATTCATCTTCCGCTGCGCGAAACTGGTCGAGTGGGCGAGCAGTCCGAGCATTGGGTGGATGACGCCGTCCGCATCCTCCAGGGCCGCGCCAAGAACCATGAAGCCGCCGCACTCGCCATGGACGGGTCTTTTCTCCGCGAAGGCTTTCATGCCGGCTTGAAATTTTTCCGCCGCGGCGATCCGGCCTGCATGCAGTTCGGGATAGCCGCCCGGCAGCCAGCAAACGTCGCAACTGGCCGGCGGCGCCTCGTCGGCGAGCGGGGAGAAAGGAAAGAGTTCGGCCCCGGCCATCCGCCAGCCGGCGACGACATGCGGGTAGAGAAAGGTGAAGGCGGCGTCACGTGCCACGGCGATGCGCTGGCCGGGCGGGGGCAGGGCGGTCGTGGGCGCGGCCGCCAAGGCTTGCGTTGTGCCGGACCTGCCTCTGGTCGCGGGGTCTACCGGTGAAGGCGCTGACTGCGTCGCGCCGGTCTTCGACGCTGTTACCCCCACCCCTAACCCCTCCCCACAAGGGGGAGGGGGATCTCCTGCGCCGCGCATCTCCGTCACCGTCGGTACGCGTTCTTGGGTTTGCGGGGCAGTTCGCTGTCCCCCTCCCCCTTGTGGGGAGGGGTTAGGGGTGGGGGTACCGGTGTTTGGAGCGGCGAGCGCGCTTGCTCGCATGTGCCCATCATACGATCGCTTCGGAAAAGCATCAGAAAGGTCCAGTGCCGTCGCCAGCCCGACAACCCGGTCGAGGTCGAGCGAGCGTGCGATCGTGTCGGCGAGCCGGTCGATATGCGCGGACAGGTCGGCGTGTTCCTCGGCCTGCACCAGGCCGAGATGGCGTTCGGGCAAAGTGAGCGCGGGATCGCGCATCACCGCGCCGACGACGGGAATGCCGATCGCCTCGATCGCGTCGCCGGCCAGCCGCCTGTGGCGTTCGCTGCCGACCCGGTTGAGCACGACGCCGGCGATCTGGACCTCAGGGTCGAGCGTCGAAAAACCCTTGGCAACGGCGGCGGCCGTCTGCGACTGGCCCGAAACGTCGAGCACGAGCATCACCGGGATACCGAACGCGCGGGCGAGGTCGGCCGCGGCACCGCTGCGTCCCGCCGGTGCCGGGATGCCGTCGAACAGGCCCATGGCGCTTTCGACCAGCACGAGGTCGGCGTCTTGCGCGGCGCGCGCCAGCAAAGAGGCAAGCAGCGTTGGCGGCATCGCCCAGCTGTCGAGGTTGACGCCGGGCCGGCCGGACGCGGCGGCGTGGAAGCCGGGATCGATGTAGTCAGGGCCGGATTTCGCACCGGCGACCGCCAAACCCCGCCGGGCGAGCGCGCGCAGCAGCCCGATGGTGACGCTGGTCTTGCCCGAACCGGAACGCGGCGCACCGATGATAAGGGCGCGGGCGCTCACAACCCGCCTCCCGCCAGCTTTTCTCGCAGTGCAACGATGCCGCCGACCACGAACAGCGCCGGGGAGCCGATGCCTGCGGCTTCCGTTTGCGCCGCCAGCGTGCCCAGCGTCGCCACCACCACGCGCTCGCCGGGCAGGGTGCCGGACTGGATCACGGCGGCCGGGGTGTCGGGCGCGAGCCCGCCGGCGACAAGCGCGGTGGTGATCGCGCCCATGTTGCGCAGGCCCATGTAGACCACGATCGGCTGGCCGGTGCGGGCAAGGGCCTCCCAGTCGAGGTCGTCATCGTCCTCGGCCGAATGGCCGGTCGCCAGCACCACGGCCTTGTTGATGCCGCGCATCGTCGCTGGAATGCCGGCAGTCGCAAGTGCGGCAAAGCCGGAGGTGACGGCCGGCAGCACACGGAACGGGATTTTTTCGTCCGCCAGCGCCAGCGCTTCCTCGCCGCCGCGGCCGAAGATGTAGGGGTCGCCGCCCTTCAGCCGCAGCACGCGGCGATTGTCCCGCGCCAGCCGGATCAGCGTGGCGTTGATCGCCTCCTGCTTCATCGACGGCCGGCCGGCGCGCTTTCCCGCAAAGACAAGCTCGGCGCCCGACGCCACCGCCAGAACGTCGGGCGAGACCAACGCGTCGTGCACCACCACGTCGGCGTCGGACAGCGCCGACAACGCTTCGATCGAGAGGCAGCCCGGGTCGCCTGGTCCGGCGCCGGCCAGCCAGACATGGCCGGGCAGCAGCTCCGCCGGCCGGTAGCCGAGGCGCGCGAGCGATTGTTCCAGGCTCATGCGCGTCGCTTTCGGCAATGACGGCGCGCGGTGCCCGGCCTATAGGGGAGGCCATGGACGAGACCGAACGACCGCTGCGGCGCGGCTGGACGACGGGCGCCTGCGCGGCAGCCGCCGCCAAGGCCGCCTGCACGGCGCTGCTCTCCGGCGCCTTTCCCGATCCGGTCGAGATCGGCCTGCCGGGGGGCAGGCGCGTCGCCTTCGCGCTGGCTACCACCGATCTCGGCGAGGGGCAGGCGAGCGCGGCAATCGTCAAGGATGCCGGCGACGATCCCGACGTGACCCACGGCGCGCTGATCCGCGCGACCGTTCGGCACAGTGCGCCGGGCAGCGGCGTCACCTACCGGCGCGGCGAGGGCGTCGGGCTGGTGACGCGTCCCGGCCTGCCGATCCCGCCCGGCGAGCCGGCGATCAACCCGGTGCCGCGCAGGATGATCGCCGAGGCTGTGGCCGAGGCGGCCGGCGCGGGCGCCGATATCGAGGTGGAAATCTCCGTGCCGGGCGGCGCGGAGATCGCGCAAAGGACGCTCAATCCGCGCCTCGGCATCCTGGGCGGCATCTCCATCCTCGGCACGACGGGCATCGTCATCCCGTTCTCCTGCTCGGCCTGGATCCACTCGATCCACCGCGGCATCGACGTGGCGCGCGCCATGGGCCTCGACCACATCGCCGGTGCCACCGGCTCTGCGTCCGAGGAAGCGGTCCAGAAATTCCACGGGCTGCACGAGGTGGCGCTGATCGACATGGGCGACTTCGTCGGCGGCATGCTGAAATATGTCCGCGCCCATCCGGTAGCGAAGGTCACTGTCGCCGGCGGCGTCGCCAAGATGACCAAGCTGGCGCAGGGCCTGCTCGACCTGCATTCCAAGCGCGGCACGGCCGACATGGAGGCGCTGGCGTCCGTCGCAACAGGCGCCGGCGCGGATGCCGCGCTCGTCGCGCGCATCGCCGCTGCCAATACGGTCGCGGAAGCCTTCGAACATGCCGGCGCGGCGGGCGTCGAACTGGGCGACACGGTTGCGGCGGCGGCCTGGAAAACCGCGGCGGCGGCGCTTTCTCGCCCCGAGATCGCGCTGGAGATCCTGGTGTTCGACCGCGACGGAAACCTGCACGGCCACGCGCCGTTTGCGCCAACTCATCGCTGATCGCGGCCCCGGAACCGCCGCTGGTAATAGGGGTCGTAAAGCGAACTCTCGCGAAAATCCTCAGCGGCCAGGCTCTTGCCGACGAAGATGATCGCCGTGCGTTCGATCGGCTCTGCGGCGAGCTTCTGCTCGATGTCGGCGAGACTGCCGCGAACTATGCGCTCGTCCGGCCATGAGGCGCGGCAGACGACGGCTACCGGACAATCCGGTCCGTAGAGCGGCGCGAGTTCCGCCACGACACGGTCGATGGCATGGATGGCGAGATGGATCGCCAGCGTCGCGCCGGTGCGGCCGAAAGTCGCCAGCGTCTCGCCCTCGGGCATCGGCGAGGCTCGACCGGACACGCGGGTCAGCACCAGGCTTTGTGCCATGGCCGGGATGGTCAGTTCGCGCCCAAGCGCAGCGGCCGCCGCCGCAAAGGAGGGCACGCCAGGCGTCAGCGTATAGGGGATGCCCAGCCGCTCCAGCCGGCGGATCTGCTCGGCCACGGCGCTCCAGACGGAGAGGTCGCCGGAATGGAGCCGCGCGACATCCTGGCCGGCACGGTGGGCGGCGGCGAATTCCAGCTCGATTTCGTCGAGCGACATCGGTGCGGTGTCGACTTTTCGTGCGCCGTCCGGGCACCAGGCGAGCAGGTCCGGTGGCACGATCGAACCGGCATAAAGGCAGACCGGGCAGGCGGCCAGAAGGTCGCGGCCGCGCACGGTGATGAGGTCCGCCGCGCCCGGCCCGGCGCCGATGAAGTGCACGGTCATGGCCGGGCCTCGCCGACTGCGATGGCGCAGGTCACCCGGCCGACCGCGATGCGCGGGCCGAGGAGTCTTGCGCCGGGGCCGGCCGCTGCCAGTGCGGCCAACTCGGAGACGGAGAGGGTGCCGGCGATTCTTTGCGATGCCGCGGAACGGGTGAGGACCTGGCGCCCATCCTCTCCCTCCGGAACGGGGGGAGAGGTGTCGAGGGCCGCTTCGGCCCGAGACGGAGAGGGGGGATGTTGTGCCCGAAAACCCCCTCTCCGGTTCGCTTCGCTCCCCACCTCTCCCCCCGTTCCGGCGGGCGAGGATGGGCGCGCGGCCTCGGCCGTCTCCACCACGATTAAACGCAGACCCAGCCGCTGCGCCGCGCGAAAAATCCCGGTTTCGCTGCGTTTGAAGTCGGTTGTCGCGAGCACAGACAGCAGGTTCAAAGCCAACCCATTCTGTGCCAGCGCGGCCTCGATGGCCGCAAAAACCTCGTCGGCGGAGACGCCCTTGCGGCTGCCGATGCCCGCGACAATCATGGCTTCGTCCACGCCCATTGCGTGACTGGCATGGCGGGGCGCCAGCCGTTCATGCCGCCGACCGGCGCCGCCCGGGAAACCGCGATGCGCAGCAGGTCCCCGCCATGCCTGGCGTGAAGGGCGAGCAGGACCGCTTCCATCTCCAGCGTGACCGCGTTGGCCACCAGTCGGCCGCCGGAAGGCAGCGCCGCCATCGCCGCCGCCATCACACCAGGCTGCGAACCGCCGCCGCCGACGAACGCCGCGTCGGGCCGCTCCAGCCCGGACAGCGCCGAGGGTGCCTCGCCTTCCACGATCGCGAGATCCGGAACGCCACAGGCTGCGGCGTTGCGGCGGATGCGCGCCGCGCGCTCCGCGTCGCGCTCGACGGCCACCGTGCGGAGCGACGGATCGGCGAGCATCCATTCGATGCCGACCGAGCCCGAGCCGGCGCCGATGTCCCACAGCAGTTCGCCGCGGCGCGGCGCCAGCGAAGAAAGCGTCATCGCGCGAATTTCACGCTTGGTGATCTGCCCGTCATGCTCGAACAGGTGGTCCGGCAGACCGGCGGCGAGCGGCATGACGCGTGCCTCGCGATCTGATTCAACTTCGATCGCCACCACGTTGAGCGGATTGATGTTTTCGATCGCGAAGGTTGCCGCGACCGTGCTGCGGATGCGCTCCCTCGGCCCGCCCAGCGCTTCCAGCACCGTGACCCGCGAACGGCCGAACCCGTTTTCCGACAAGAGCTTCGCCACCGCGGCCGGGCCGGTTTCGTCCGAGGTCAGCGCCAGGACTCTCGTCCGCGTCTGCAGATGCGGGCGCAACAGATCGAGCGGCCTGCCGTGCAGTGAAACGAGGTCGACATCCGGCAGGCTCCAGCCGAGCCGCGCGGCCGCCAGGCTGAACGCCGACGGCACCGGGAACACGGCCATCTCCGCCGCCGGCACCTGCCGCACCAGCGTGGCGCCGACGCCATGCATGAACGGATCGCCCGAGGCGAGCACGCAGACGCGCCTGCCGCGCAGGTAGGTCACCGCCGCCATCGCGGTGTCGAACGGGCTCGGCCAGGGCCGGCATTTGCCCGTCGCCAGCCCGGCGACCAGATCGAGATGCCGCCGGCCACCGAAAACGAAATCGGCCGAGGCCACCCGGCGCTTGGCCTCGGCACCAAGTCCCTCTACACCGTCCTCGCCGATGCCGACGACGGACAGCCAGGGCTCGGCGATCGCGAGCGGCTCAGCGGACATGGCCAAACACCGAATCCTGATACTCGGCGGCACGACGGAGGCGCGCGAACTGGCCGCGGCGCTCAGCATGCGCGCCGACCTCGACATCGTGCTGTCGCTTGCAGGCCGCACCGAAAACCCGGTCGCGCAGCCCGTGCCGGTGCGTGTCGGCGGGTTTGGCGGAGCGGCGGGGTTGGCAGAGTATCTGACGGAGGAGGGCGTCGCGATAGCCGTTGATGCCACGCATCCCTATGCGGCTCGCATATCGGCCAATGCCGCCGAGGCTTCGCGCCTCTCCGGCGTGCCGCTGGTGGCGCTGCGCCGGCCAGCCTGGGAGCGTGCCGAGGGCGACCGCTGGACGGAAGTGGCTAGCGTCGAGGCGGCCGTGGCGGCGCTCGGCCTTGGGCCGCGCCGCGTCTTCCTGGCGCTCGGGCGGCAGGAGGTCGGGCCGTTCTCGGCGGCGCCGCAGCACGCCTATGTCGTGCGTAGCGTCGAGCCGATCGAGCCACCGCTTGCCGTACCGCATGCAAGCTACATTCTCGCGCGCGGTCCTTTCCCGGAGACGGAGGAACGCGAGCTGCTGGAAATAAACCGCATCGACGCGGTCGTGTCGAAGAACAGCGGCGGCAATGCCACCTACGGCAAGATCGCCGCGGCGCGCGCGCTCGGCATCGAGGTGGTCATGATCGCGCGGCCCGACCTGCCAAAAGTGCCGGGCGCGGCAAGCGTGGCGGACATGGTGCGCGCGCTCGATCATTGGCTGGCCGTGGCCGAAAAGCGCGGCGTGTAGACCAGCGGCGCGCGTCCGGGGCGCTCGACGATGCGCGTTTCCGGCGAGCCGACGATGATGCAGGTCGCCATGTCGGCCATGTCGGAATTCGCCGAGGCGAGCGGAATCGTCGCAATGCGCTCGTCCGGCCGGCCGGCGGCGCGGCCGAAGATGATCGGCGTTTCGGCCGGCAGAACCTCGCGCAGAAGCTCGAAGGCGCGGCCGAGCTGCCAAGGGCGGGAGCGGCTAACCGGGTTGTAGAGCGCGATGACGAAGCCGGCGCCGGCCGCGGCCCGCAGCCGCTTCTCGACCAGCGCCCACGGCTTGAGATTGTCCGACAGCGAGATGGCGCAGAAGTCGTGGCCGAGCGGCGCGCCGGCGCGCGCTGCCACCGCCAGCATGGCGGTAATGCCCGGCACGACAGCGATGTCGACCTCCCGCCATTTGGCGGGACCGGCCTCGATCGCTTCGCATACCGCCGCCGCCATGGCGAACACGCCGGGGTCGCCGCCCGAGACGACCGCCACCGAAAACCCGGCCGCGGCCTTGGCCAGCGCCTGGCCGGCGCGCGAAATTTCTTCGCGGTTGTCGGAGGCGACACGCTTCTGGTTGGGCCGCAGCGCCAGCCGGTCGATGTAGGGACCGTAGCCGTAAAAGAAGGCCGCGGCGTCGATCGCGGCAGCGGCCTCCGGCGTGACCTGCGCAGGACTGCCGGGCCCTAGCCCGATGACGGTGACGCGCCCGCTCATGGCCGCGCCGTCCAGCCGGGCGAGAGCACTATGGAGAAGTAGGGCGCCTCGTCGTCGGTCTTTTCCGCCAGTGCGAGGCACGCCGCGTTGGCCATCGTGCCACGCTCGACATAGATGGCGCCGTCCAGCTTTTTGGCGGCCGCCAGCGCGCGTCTGATCTTCTGCAGGTTGCGCCCGACCTTCATGATGACTGCCGCGTCCGTGTCGACCAGCCGGCGCGCCAGTTCGGCCTCTTCCATCGTGCCCGGCAGCACCGTCAGCACGTCGTCGCCCTGCACCAGCGGCAGGCCGGCCGCCGACCAGCAACCGGACATCGCCGTCACGCCCGGGATCACCTCGGCCGGGTAGCGAGCCGCAAGCCGTACGTGCAGGTGCATGTAGGAGCCGTAGAAAAAAGGATCGCCCTCGGAGAGCACGGCAACCGTGCGACCGGTGGCGAGGTGGCTTTCCACCGCCGCGGCCGATTCCGCATAGAAGTCACCGATCGCCGATTTGTAGTCGGCATGACGGCGGTCTATCTCGGTAGTCACCGGATAGAGCAGCGGCAGTTCGGTCATGCCGGGCCGCAGATAGGCGGCTACGATGGCGCGCGCATTGCCGGCATTGCCGCGCTTGGCGAAATGCGCCAGCACGTCGGCGTTTTCCAGCGCCCGCACGGCCTTCAGGGTCAAGAGTTCCGGGTCGCCCGGCCCGGTGCCGACGCCGATCAGCCGACCTTTTTTCTGCTCACTCACAGGCCGGGCCTCGCCAGTGAGTTGAGCGCGGCGGCGGTCATGGCGCTGCCGCCCATGCGGCCGCGCACGATCGCGAACGGCACGCCACGCGGATTTTCGGCCAGCGCCTCCTTGGATTCGGCCGCGCCGACGAAGCCGACCGGCATGCCGAGGATCGCCGCCGGCTTCGGCGCGCCATCGTCCAGCATTTCGAGCAGGCGGAAGAGCGCTGTCGGCGCATTGCCGATCGCCACGACCGAGCCGCCAAGCCGGCCGCGCCAAAGTTCCAGTGCGGCGGCGGAGCGGGTATTGCCGAGCTTTTTCGCCAGCTCATGCGTCCGAGGATCGCGCAGCGTGCAGATCACCTCATTGCCAGCCGGCAGGCGCGCGCGGGTGACGCCGTGCGCCACCATCTCGGCATCGCACAAGATCGGCGCGCCGCCCCGTAGCGCGTTCCGCGCCGCCTCGACGAAGCCTGGCGCGAACAGGAAGTTTTGCGCCGCCTCGACTTGGCCGCAGGCGTGGATCATGCGGATCGCGACGTCCGCCTCGGCCTCCGAGAAGCGCGAAAGATCGGCCTCGGCGCGAATGATCGCAAAGGAGCGCTCGTAGATCCGGTCTCCGTCGCGAATGTAGTCGAGCGCCGTCATTCCGGCTCCTGTTGGAATGCGTCGGCGAGTTTTTTTCGCCCAAGCCGCGCCAGCACTACGGCGGTTGTCTCGCCCGCGCCGCGCTCGGCCCGCATGAGCGCGGCCATGCGCGCAAGCCCGGCCGAAACATCGCCGGCCGGGATATGGGCGAGCGGCTGCGCCGACGCCGTTCCGTTTGCGACAAGGGCCGCGCGGAGGGCTGCGTCGTTGCCCCTGGGCGGGGTCACCGCTGGTGTGGCCGCCGATGCGCCGGCCGTCCCGACGATCGTCAGCGCCGCCGCCGCCGGATGGGCGCAACCCTTTGCGCAGCCGGAGACGTGCAACTCGATGGACCCGTCGAGGAGGTCGCGGTGAACGGCAGCGAGGCTATCGGCCAGCGCCCGCGTCCCGATCTTGCCCGAGGCGCAGGCCGGGGCGCCGGGACAGGCGGAGATGGAGAGGCGCGGGTCGCCTGGGTCGACGATGAGGCCGGCGGCATCGGCAGCGGCCCTTAGGGCGCGGGCGGTTTCGCTGTCGCGGCAGATCAGGATCAGAGCGCGGCGCGGCGCGAGGCGGATCTCGGCCACGCCCAATCGCTCGGCTTGTTCAAGGAAAGCGGCGAGCCGCCGTGCCTCGATCTGGCCGAAGGGCAGGGCGACGGCAAGTGCGGTGCGGGTGTCGGTGAGGTGGTGCGGGCCGATGAGATGAGGGGTGGAGAAGCCGACCCGTGAGGGGGCCTTCGGATCGACCGCCTCGTTTCGGGCTTGGCGTCCGTTGCCGCGCTCCTTCGCACTCCCCTCTGGCCTGCCGGCCATCTCCCCCTCAAGGGGAGAGATTGGCAGCTTCGGCGACGCGCCTTGCCAGCCATCAATCTTGCCAGCACCTGCTATTGTAACAGTTGCGCTTGGCGAAAGCGGTGCGGCCGGCTCAATCTCCCCCCTTGAGGGGGAGATGGCCGGCAGGCCAGAGGGGGGTGCGAAGGATCGCGGCGCTTCCAACTCGGCGGTTTTGCCAGTCGCAGCCAGCGCCAGCGATCTGGCCACGTCGATGCTCAAATCGCGCGCCCGCGCATCCCGGCCGATGTTGGCGACAGCGCCGAGAATCGCCAGCGTGGCATGAACCGCAGCTTCCTCGTTGAGCGCGGCAATCGAGGTGGCCGAATAGGCGTCGCTGGCCAGCGGCGTCGCCGAACTGGCATCTCCGGCGATGGCGAGGCTCCAGGCAACCTCCGCGGCCGTGTCGAAGTCATGCCTTGGAACCGCCGTCAGCCTGACATCCCCTGCGACATTTGCCAGCCACGGCGCACCGCCGCCATCGACCACCACCGAGACCTTCGGCCCAAGCCGCGCGGCAAGCCCCGCCGCTGCGATTCCGGCGCGGATGGCATCGGCCAGCGGGCACGGGTCGGCGATCTCCTGGCGGTCGAGGCCGGCGAGCGGCCCCGTCTCGACCGGTACGCCGGTGCGGACCGCGATGCCGAGCGCATCGACCTCGGCGGCGAGCCGGGCGACACTGGCGGCGGTCAGGCCCCGGATCTGGAAGCTGCCGCGCGCAGTCACCTCGACGATGCCGTTGCCATGGCGCTCCGCCGCTTCGCATAATCCCACGATCGTTGCCGGCGAGAGCCCGGCCGCCACTGGGTTCAGCCGCACCAGCAACCCGTCGCCGGTCGCCATCGGGGCCGAGAGGGCAGGGCAGGCGCCGCGGCGCATCGGCGCGTTCATGCCGCCCGCTCCCGCCTTGCCGCTTCGTCGGCGAAAGCCGAGAGATCAGCATCGATGGAATTGCGCAGCGGATGCCAGAGGCCGCGCCGCCGGGCCGAGGCGAAACGCTCGGCGATGAAGCGTGCCGCCTCGCGATTCTGTTCCAGCAAAAAGGCACGGACGCGCGGGTCGCCGAGGTAGGCGTCGTAGAGCGCCTCGATCAGCACGCCGGGGATCGCCTGCGTGGTTTCGGCAAAGCCGATCAGCCGGTCGACGGTCTCGGCGAATTCGGAGGCACCGCGCGGCCCGTGCCGCAATTGGCCTTCGATGAAGCGCGGATTGGTGGCGCGGGCGCGCACTACGCGCGTCACCGCCTGGCGCAGCGAGCGCGGGCGCGGGCGGACGGGGTCGGTGGTGTCGAGCATGACCACGTCGGCCTTGCCGCCGAGTGCGGCCACCGCGGCGGAAAAGCCGCCGACAAAGGCGACGTCGGCCGAGCCTTCAAGAATGTCACGGCCGGGGTCGTCGCCGGAATGCATCAAAAGGTCGGCTTCGGCGACGCGGTCCGCGAAGGCGCCGGGCAGCGCCTCGCCAAGGCCCTCGGCGCCGCCATAGGCATGCGACGTGGCGTCGAGATAGGCGCGGCCGAGGCCTTCGCGGCTCTCCCAGTCGCCGGACGCCAGCCGCTCCTCGATGCCGACACCGTAGGTGCCAGGAGCGGAACCGAAGACGCGGCGCGGTGCGGCGCCCGACAGCGCGGCCTCGGCGAGCGGGTTCTGGTCGGCTTCGTCGGCGCGGGCAGCGACAGCAGCGGCTGCGGCGTCCATCAGCGCGACCTGCGTCGGGAACATGTCGCGGAACAGTCCGGAGATTCGCCAGGTGACGTCGACGCGCGGACGGCCAAGCGCGGCCGGGGGCAGCACCTCGATGCCGGTGACGCGGCCGGTCGCAAAATCCCATTGCGGCCGGCAGCCCATCAGCGCCAGCCCCTGCGCGATCTCCTCGCCGCCGGTGCGCAGGCTGGCCGAGCCCCACAGGTCGAGGACCAGCGCGCGCGGCCAGTCGCCGTGCTCCTGCAGCCAGGTTTTAAGCACCTCGTCGGCCGCTGCCTTGCCGAGGTCGAATGCGGTCGGCGTCGGCATGGTGCGCGGGTCGGCGGTGAACAGGTTGCGGCCGGTGGGCAGCACGTCCGTGCGGCCGCGCGCCGGCGCGCCGGACGGCCCGGCGGCGATATGACGGCCATCGAGCGCGGCCAGCAGATTGGCGCGTTCGGCATCGGCGCTCGCGAGGCGCAGCGGGTCCGGTTCGGCGGGCTCGGCGCGGCCATAGACGTGCAGCCCGTCCTTGAGGGCAAGGTCCTTGAGGTCGCAGAGCCAGGCGTCGATGCGGCGCAGCGCCTCGTCCGGCGCATCGGTGCGCGCCACCCCGGCCTCGACGTCGAGTCCGCTCTGCGCGGCGGTCTCGGCGATCAGTTTTGCGAGGCGGTCGCGGCGGCGGCGGTCGAGCCCGTCCGCCTGTGCATATTCGTCGACCAGCCGCTCAAGCTTGCGCTGCGCCTCGGTCAGCCCGGCGGCGGCGAGCGGCGGCGGCAGATGGCCAAGCGTGACGGCGGCGATGCGGCGCTTGGCCTGCGCGGCCTCGCCGGGATTGGAGACGATGAACGGATAGACCACCGGCAGGCCGCCGGTGACAATCTCGGGAAAGCAGTTTTGGCTCAGCGCCACCGTCTTGCCGGGCAGCCATTCCAGCGTGCCATGCGCGCCGACATGCACAAGCGCGTGGCACCCGAGTTCCTGGCGCAACCAGAAACCGAAGGCGAGCAGAGCATGGCGCGGCGGCAGGGTCGGGTCGTGATAGTCGGCGCGGCGGTCTTGTGAACGCCCGCGCTCCGGCGCCAGAGCAACGGTGACGTTGCCGAAGGTGGCGGCGCGGAAGCGGAAGGCGGGGTGTGGGGCGTCATTGGCCTCGGTCGCCCGGTCCGTTAAAGCGCCCCCCTCTCCGTCTCGCCCTTCGGGCTCGCCACCTCTCCCCCACTTTGTGAGGGGAGAGGATGGGCGTCCAGCTTGGCTCCCATCCGCTCCCCCGGAACGGGGGAGAGGTGCCGAGCGAAGGGAGGCGGAGAGGGGGCTTTCCGACGTCAAAGTCGAAGCGCGAGGATCAACTACGCCGGGCCCGCACTCATTTGCCGCATCGCCCCAAGCCGCCTCGACTGCGGCGCGGGCGGATGGCGGAAGCATCGCGAACGAAGCCCGATAGTCGGCAAGCGGCACCGCGGTTTCGTGGCCGGTCGTGGTCAGCCGTGCGCCGGCACCCTCCAGCCAATCCAGCAGTTCGCGCGGCGAATCCGGAATCCCTTCAAGCGTATAGCCGGCGTCCTGCAGGTCGTGCAGCATGGCCAGCACGCTGGCGGGCACGTCGAGGCCGACCGCGTAGCCGGTGCGGCCGGCGGCACCGGGATAGTCCGGCATCAGGATCGCCAGTTTTCGCTCGGCGCGTGGCGTCTCCCGCAGGCGCACCATCGCCGCGACCCGGCGGGCAAAGGCGTCGACGCGGTCGGGCTCGGGGCGGTTGGCGAGCGGCCGGTAGCCGAGTTCGGCATCAGCCTCCAACTCGCCCTTGAAGGACAGCGCGCCGCCCAGGATGCGGCCGTCGAGTTCGGGCAGCACGACATGCATGGCCAGATCCGCCGACGCCAGCCCGCGCAGGTTTTTTGCCCATGCCTCGCGCTTCGTCGTGGCGACGATCGCCTGGAACACCGGCACGCCGAGCCGGTCGAACAGCGTCTGGGCGCCCGGCTCGGCGCCACTGGCGAATGCGGTGGCGGTGACGATCGCCGCCGGGGACAGAGATGCGAGTGCCCGCTCGGCAAAGGCGAGCGAGGTCGGTTCCTTCAGGCTGGCGACGAAGATCGGCACCGGGCGCAGCCCTTCGCGCTCCAGCGCGGCGCAGAGCGCGTCGATCGGCGCCACGTCGGCGGCGAGCAGCATCGAGCGGTAGAACAGGATCGGCACCGTTGCTTTCAACTCGCCAGCCTGTACAGGTTCGGCGACGACGCCGTGGCCCGGTCGGTAGAAGCCCGCACGTGGGACGTCGACCGGGATAGCGACGCCATCCTCGCCGCGCGCCAGCGCCGCCAGCCGCCTCAGCAGGGCGCGCATGTTGTCCGGCCCGCCCTCACGGAAGAATGCGAGTAGCGCGTCGAGTTCGGCTTTTCCAAGCGTCGACGCCTCGATGAGCCGGGCGTCTTCCGCGCGGCATTCGCCGGGCAGCAAGGCCAGCTTCACGCCATGGGCGCGGGCGGCGGCGGCAAGCTGGTCGACGCCGTAGCGCCACCATTCGTAGCCGCCGAGGATGCGCACAAGAATCACCTTCGCATGGGGCGCGACGCGGTCGATCCAGAGATCGACCGACATCGGGTGACGCAGGTCCCGCAGGGCCGCCAGCCGCAGCGACGGCATTTTGTCTCCGACTGCCTTCCAGGCTTCGGCGAGACCGGCAAGGTCGCTGTCGGTGAAGGACAGCGCCACGATGTCGGCCGGCGCCTGACCGAGGTCGATCGGCTCGGCGAGGTCGTCCAGCGTGGCGGAGCCTGTCGTCAGCAGGTGCATGAGTTGCACCCGAGGGCTTCGAGGTCTGCTGTCCCCCTCACCCGGCCTCCGCTTCGCTCGGCCGACCTCTCCCCGAGGGGAGAGGGGGCCTTCAGGCGTCGCAGTCCGCCGGCCATACTTGCCCCGGTTTGCGCATACGCCGAAAACCTCCTCTCCCCGGCGGGGAGAGGTCGGCCGAGCGAAGCGGAGGCCGGGTGAGGGGGCATCGTTCCGATCTTACCCCGCCAGGATGCGCTCGACGGCCGGGCGGTCGAGGCCCTTGAGCCCGATTACCACCAGCCGCGAGCGGCGGTCGTCCTCGGCTGTCCACAGGCGGTCGAAATGGTGGTCGACGCGGGAGCCCACCGCCTGCACCAGCAGCCGCATCGGCTTGCCGGTGTCGATGAAGCCCTTGACGCGCAGCACGTTTTCCTCTTCGGCCGCGCGGGCGACACGAGCTGCCAGTTCGGCCGGGTCGGAGCCGGCGGGGATCTCGATGACGAAGGAATCGAAATCGTCGTGCTCGTGGTCGAGCTCGTCGTCATGGTGGGTGCGGCGGTTCTCGATGTCGTCCTCCACCGAAAGGCCGAGGCCAAGCAGCACCGAGGCATCGATCACGCCGCGCGCGGTCGGAACGACCTTCACTGCCCGCGAAAGATGCCGGTCGATCGCGGCACGGGCGCGAGCGGAGGAATCCCCGTCCAACAGGTCGCTCTTCGAAAGGATGACGAGGTCGGCGCAGGCGACCTGGTCCTCGAACACTTCCTCGACCGGATCCTCGTGATCGAGCGAGGCGTCGGCGGCGCGCTGCGCGGCGAGCGCGTCCATGTCGGTCGCGACCTTTCCCGCCGCCAGCGCCGGGCCGTCGACCACCGCGACCACTCCGTCGACGGTGACGCGGCTCTTCACCGTCGGCCACTGGAACGCCTGCACCAGCGGTTTCGGCAGGGCCAGGCCGGATGTCTCGATCAGGATGTGGTCGACCCTGGGCGAGCGCGAGAGAATCTGATCAAGCGCGGGCACGAAATCGTCGGCGACGGTGCAGCATATGCAGCCATTGGCGAGCTCGACGATGTTCTCTTCCGGGCAGGCATCCGAACCGCAGCCCTTGAGAATTTCGCCATCGATGCCGACATCGCCGAACTCGTTGACGATGATCGCCAGCCTGCGGCCGCCGGCATTTTCGAGCAGGTTGCGGATCAGCGTCGTCTTGCCGGCGCCGAGAAAGCCGGTGACGACGGTGCAGGGCACGCGCGGGGCGGGGGCGGTCATCGGTCTTCCTTCACATGGTCGATTGTCGGGATGCGGGCGATCAGGCCGCGCTTCAGGGCTTCGGGACGGCGGCCGAAAGGCATGAAGCCGTCGGTCGACTGCGAGAAGAGGATCGCGCCGGCGACGAGGTCGGCGCCGCTGTCCTCGGACAGGTCGCCGAAGACATAGCTCCACGACCCCTCGCAGAGAACGGCGGCGCTGAGGCCCCGCTTGCAATTGCCGAGGCAGCCCACCTGGCGCACGCGAACCGGTGTCGCCGCCGCGGCGAGGCGCGTGTCGTCGGCAAGCCGGGAACCGGGGCGAGGATAATCGTCGCCGCCCGCCGGCCCGCGGCAGGAATGGCAGACGACTATGGTGACGGCCTTTGCCGGCACGGCCTCAGATACGGTCTGCTCGTCGATCGTCAAATCGGGCTCCAAACCCGGGTCACCCGCCGGGCCGCTGGATCTTCACGCTGCGACGGCAGGTCTCCTGGCTCGCGAGTCTTCGCTTCGTGCCGCCTTCCCGGAACGCTCCAGTGGCTCTTGGCACAAGGCTCGTCGCTCACAGTTGCGGGGACAGCTGCGGATTTGCCTTGCGACGCACCGCATTCCCTCTTAGCCCCTGCCGTTGCGGACAGGGGACCGTCTACGACCGTATCTATTCGCCGCCGGCTTGTGCTGTCAACGCAAGGGCGGCCCGGCGATGTCGCATTTGCGATTGCGCCGGCTGAGGATTCGGCTAAAGCTCTGGACGTCGTCGGTCCCCCGCCAGGGGCCAAGAGGGAATGCGGTGAGGAGGACATCTCCGATTCCGCGGCTGCCCCCGCAACTGTAAGCGGCGAGCTCGTTCCGGAAGCCACTGGAGGAAACTCCGGGAAGGCGGCACGAAGCGAAGACCCGCAAGCCAGGAAACCTGCCGGCGACGGGGACCATTTTGAGCGCCCTCGGGTGGAGGGCAGAAGGACCGGAACCATGAATACCATCTCCACCGCCGCCTCCGCCCAAGCGTCGCGCCAGTCGCGCCTGCTGTCGCTTGCCATGGCCGCGCTGCTCGGCTTCTTCATCGTCGGCTTCGTCGGATTCTCGCATGTCGAGGCGGCGCACAATGCCGGCCACGACTACCGACATTCGATGGCTTTTCCCTGCCATTGACCAGGGATTCTCCCAGATGAGCTTCTTTCGCAACGTCGTGTTTCTCGCGGCGGCTGCCGGGCTTTTGGCCGGGCTTTCGCTTGCCGTCATGCAGAGCTTCGCCACCGTTCCGCTGATCCTCGAGGCGGAAACCTTTGAAAAGGCGGGCACGCCGGCGCATGATCACGGCGCGGCCGCCACCGAGGCGCCGACCGTGATCGAGCAGGCCGCGCCGGCTGCGGGCGATTCAGGCGCAACACAGTCCGCCGCGACCGCACACGAGCACGACGATGAAGGCTGGGCGCCGGCCGACGGCGTCGAGCGCACCTCCTTCACCGTGCTTGCCAACCTCGTCACCGGAATCGGCTTTGCGCTGATCCTGGTCGCGGTTTCCGAGTTCGCCGGCGGAATCGCGAGCTGGCGCAGCGGCCTGACCTGGGGCCTTGCCGGCTTTGCCGTCTTCACGCTGGCGCCCGGGCTCGGCCTGCCGCCGGAGCTGCCGGCGATGCCGACCGCCGATCTCGCCGGCCGCCAGGTTTGGTGGATCGCCACCGCGGCGGCGACCGGCGTCGGGCTGTGGCTGATCGCCTTCCGCGCCTCGCCGGCAATGGCGGTGGTGGGCCTGGCGCTCATCGTCCTGCCGCACATCATCGGTGCGCCGCAGCCGGCCACCCACGAATCGCCGATCCCGGAGGATCTGCACCACCGCTTCGTCGTCGCCGCGACCGTGACCAGCCTGGTGTTCTGGGTGCTGCTCGGAGCGGCGGTCGGCGCGCTGCGGCCGCGCTTTCTGGCCGACGGCGAATCGCTCAGCCCGCGTGTTGCCTGAAGCGGCGCGGCTGACCTTCCTGCTCGGCGGTGCGCGGTCCGGCAAGAGCGCCGAGGCCGAGCGCCGCGCCGAAGCCCTGCCGGGGCCGTGGATCTACATCGCCACGGCGCGGGCCTTCGACGACGAGATGCGCGAGCGGATCGCCATCCACCGCGCCCGGCGCGGCGCCAGCTGGCGGACGGTCGACGCGCCTTTCGACCTCGCCGGAGTCTTGACCGCGGCCGCGCCGGGCCGGCCGGTGCTGGTTGACTGCCTGACGCTGTGGCTGACCAACCATCTCCTGGCCGAACACGACCTGGAGGCCGAATGCGCGCGGCTGGAAGCGGCGCTGGCGACACCGTCGGGACCGTGGTTCGTCGTCTCCAACGAGGTCGGGCTGGGCATCGTGCCGGACAACGCGCTTTCGCGGCGTTTTCGCGACGCGGCCGGACGCCTCCACCAGCGCGTCGCCTCTGTTGCCGACGAGGTGGTGCTGATGGTCGCCGGCTTGCCGCTCAAGGTGAAATGACATGGCCGAAATCGACGAGCAGAAAGCCGAGCGCCATCGCGCCAAGATGGCGAAGCGCAAGGCCGTGCAGGACGCCGAAGTGGCGGCCAGGACGGTCGAGAAGGGGCTGCTGATCGTCAACACCGGCCCCGGCAAGGGCAAGTCGACCGCCGCCTTCGGGCTGGCGCTGCGGATGCTCGGGCACGGCCGGCGCGTCGGCGTCGTGCAGTTCATCAAGGGCGCATGGCATACCGGCGAAAAGGATGCGCTCGCCGTGTTCGGCGACCGTGTGGTCTGGCACACGATGGGCGAGGGTTTTACCTGGGAAACGCAGGATCTGGCGCGCGACATCCGCGCCGCCGAGGCGGCCTGGGCAAAGGCCGAGGAGCTGATGGCCGACTCGTCGCTCGGCCTGGTGATCCTCGACGAACTCAACATCGCCCTGCGCTACGACTATCTCGACCTCGACCGCGTGGTGGCGGCGCTGAAGGCGCGGCGGGCGGACCTGCATGTCGTGGTCACGGGCCGCAACGCCAAGCCGCTACTGGTCGAAGCCGCCGACCTCGTCACTGAGATGGGCTCGGCGAAGCACCATTTTTCGGCAGGCGTGAAGGCGCAGCAGGGGATCGAGTTTTAGGGGGGCGGTAGCGGCGTTGCAGCCTGCGTCCACGGGCGCTTTTCTACGCCGCACTCCTGCGCACCCCCCCTCTGGCCTGCCGGCCATCTCCCCCTCAAGGGGGGAGATTGGCAGCTTCGAGTGCCGCGCCCTAAGCGAGAACATCCCAGCAGCGGTTGAAGATTGGCGAGGGCCATCGTGACAGCCAACCCCCCCCTTGAGGGGGAGATGGCCGGCAGGCCAGAGGGGGGTGCGACGGAGCGCAGCTTCGAAGTGGTGTCGGCAAAGCGCAGCTTCGAAGTGGTGTTGGCGAAAGCGAACTGCCTTGACGCGGCTAGATTGCAAGACGGTCGGTCAGTGCACAAACCCCCACCGCTCACACCGCCATCACCGCCACTGCCGCAACTCCGATCAGCGCGATCAGCAGCACGTCGGCTGTGCGGTAGAGGCGCAGCGCCTGCCGGATATCGGCGGTTGTCGCCTCGCGCCGGCCACCTTCGCCCATGAAGGCGTCCTCGACCATCTTGCCGCCGTAGACGCGCGGGCCGTTGAGCGCCAGCCCGAGGGCGCCTGCCATCGCCGCCTCCGGCCAGCCGGCATTCGGCGAGCGGTGCTTTTTCGCGTCGCGTCCTACGGCGCGCCAGGCTGCCTTGCCGTCGGTGCCGGGCGTCAGCCGAGTGGCGGCCACGATCAGCAAAGCGGAGAGCCGCGATGCCGGAAGGTTGATGAGGTCGTCGAAGCGCGCCGCCGCCCAGCCGAATTGCAGGTGGCGCGGCGTCTTGTGGCCGATCATCGAATCTGCGGTGTTGGCCGCTTTGTAGGCCGCGCCACCCGCGAGCCCGCCGATGCCGAGCCAAAAAGCCGGCGCGACCACGCCATCGGAAAAATTCTCGGCCAGGCTCTCGATCGCGGCGCGGCAGACGCCCGCCTCGTCGAGCCGGTCGGGATCGCGCCCGACGATCTGCGAGACCGCGCGCCGGCCGGCCGCTAGCCCCTCGCGTTCGAGCGCGTCGGCCACGGCTTCGACATGCTGGGCAAGGCTGCGCTGGGCGAGCAGGCTGGAGGCGACCAGCGCCAGCACGATCGTGCCGACCATCGAGGCCGGTGCCAGCGCCTGCAGAAGCAGCCCGAGGACTGCCGGCACGCCGACGATGACGAACAGCGCGATCATGCCCGACTTGCGCCGAATGGCGTCGGGGTCGGTCTCGCGATTGAGGACGCGGTCGAGCACTGATATCAGGCTGCCGATCCAGATGACCGGATGGCCGATCGCCTTCAGCAGGCGGTCGGGATAGCCTAGAAAGTATTCGGCGATGAGCGCCAGGAATGCGAGCGGAAATGCCATGACGCCCGGAAATGCGAGTTCGACCGTGCCCGACGGGGGCGGCATCGAGCAGGCGTGGGCGCCGCTTCCTCGCGCGCCGGAACCCATCATCGACCTGTCCACCGGGATCAGTCGGCACTCCTATCCGCTTTTCGGTTCGCCTGCCACTATGCGCGGCGGCCTGTCGCGGCCTACGTTGACGACGCGGCCAACGGACCCTCGTTCGGGCCGGAGCGTCACCGAAGGATGGAAAATCGTGCGATGATCCATGTCTGCTCGCTAGCGAAGGTTCCCGAGACCGTGGCGGCCTCCGGCGCGCGACATCTGCTGTCGCTGCTCGCGGAGGGAACGGCGATGACCCGGCCCTCGGCGATCGCCGCCGACCGCCATCTGCTGCTCAGCCTGCACGACATCGCCGAGGCGCAGGAGGGCATGACGCTGCCGGGCGAGGCGCATGTGCGTTCGCTGCTCGACTTCGCCTATCGCTGGGACCGAACTGCGCCGCTGGTGGTGCATTGCTATGCTGGGATCAGCCGTTCGACGGCGTCCGCCTACATCGTGGCGGCGGCGCTGGCGCCGCGCCGCGACGAATTCGAGCTTGCCGCCACGCTGCGCCGGCTGTCGGCCTCGGCCACGCCCAATCCGCGGCTGATCGCGCTCGCCGATTCCGTGCTCGAACGTGACGGACGTATGGTCGAGGCGATCCGCGGCATCGGCCGTGGCGTGGACGCGTTCGAGGGTACGCCCTTCGTCCTGCCGCTTGAACCCTGACGTCAGGCCAGGTAGTCGCCGAGCCGCAGCGCGCGCACGTCCTGCAGCAGGCGAATGAAACCGTCCGCCTGGAATTCGGCAGTCAACCGGCCTTTCTCGGCGGTCGCGATCGAGGCATCGCCGACCACGCCATGCGCGTTGAGGTCGGCCGCGATCCAGGCGAAGGCGTGCGTGCCGGTGTGGCGCAGCAGCGAAAAGTCCTTCTCGGCGCGTGCCACGTTGGAGGCGAAGTTTTCCGCTTTCGCCATGTCGACCAGGTCCGGACGGAAATGCAGCATCAGCGAGGTCTCGACATCGCCGCCGTGGATGCCGTGGCGATCCTCAAGCTCCGAGTACATGCCGGCAGGACGGCCGAAGCGCTGCCAACTCGTCTTCACCGACAGCATCTTCGCGCGCACCCGCAAATCGCGCGAGACGATGCCCATGATCTCCTCGTTGCCGCCGTGTGAATTGACGATGACGAGTTTTCGCACGCCTGCCCGGGCGATCGATAGGCCGAGTTCAGTCCATGCCTCGATCAGCACCGCCGGCGGCAGCGTCAGCGTGCCGGGCGCATGCACGTGCTCGTTCGACTTGCCCACCGCCTGCACCGGCAGGATGCGGATGTCGAGGTCGGCGGGCAGGCGAGCGATCACCGTCTCGAGCATGCCGTTCATGATCGTGGTGTCGGTGGAGACGGGCAGATGCGGCCCGTGCTGCTCGATCGCCGCCACCGGCAGCACGGCGATCGCGGCCTGCGCATCGATCGAGGCGTATTCGGTGGTGCGGTAATCGCCCCACCAGAGGCGTCTGCTGGCTGTCACGTCGAACTCCACATGGTTCATTCTGAGAGGCTTTTACTCCGTCGCACCCCCCTCTGTCCTGCCGGACATCTCCCCCGCAAGGGGGGAGATTGGCCTTCAATGCGGCTTTCGCCAATCACCGGCGTTGGCGATGAGGCGACGACGCTGAAGATGCCAATCTCCCCCCTTGCGGGGGAGATGTCCGGCAGGACAGAGGGGGGTGCGAAAGATCGCCACATGGGAAGCTGAGCGACGAAGCTCATTCACCCGAGCGAAATCCATCACCCCGCGGCGATCACCTCGACCTCGACCTTGAACTCCGGCCGCGCGAAGCCGGAGACGATCATCAGCGTCGAGGCCGGCGCGGGACTCGAAAAGAGTCGGTCGCGGACATCCATGTAGGCGCGGAGATATGAGCGGTCGGTGACGAAAGCATTGATGCGCACGACATTGGCGAGGTCCATGCCGGCCTCGCCCAGGATGGCCGCGACATTGGCGAAGCAGAGCTCCGCCTGCGCGCCCGCATCCTCCGGAACGGTATCGTCGGGCCGGATGCCGAGCTGGCCGGAACAGAGCACCAGCCGCTGGCCGGGCGGCACCTCGATGCCGTGGCTGTAGCGGGCAAAGGGAGGTCGGATCGCTTTGGGGGCAAGCGCTTTTTTCATCGGGCGGGTCTCCGGTCGCGGCCAGCCTAGCGAGTGGCAGCGCCGGTGTAAAAGCCATGTGCGCCGTTGGCGGCGCGCATGGACAGAAGTCCAAAAAATAGGCACGATGCTGGCGGCGTCAGCATGACCCAGGCAGCGCCCCGGCACGTATAGGCAACCGGCGAGCGCTGATTGCCCGGTCGATCGATGGCATGCGTCTTGCTTGGAAAATCGTTGGTGAAAAATTCCCGGGCGCGCCAGGCGCCACGGCAAACAGAGGGTGGTGTCGATGAAGAACTTTTTGAAAATCCAGGCCGGCGCGCTTGCGCTCACGCTCGCCGGGTCGCTCGCGGCGTCGGCCGCTGAAAAGGTCACCTTCGGCACCAACTGGCTCGCCCAGGCCGAACACGGCGGCTACTACCAGGCCGTCGTCGACGGCACCTATGCCGCCTGCGGTCTCGACGTGACCATCCTGCAGGGCGGGCCGCAGGTTTCCGGCCGGCCGCTTCTGCTTGCCGGCAAGATCGAGTTCTACATGGGCGGCAACATGCTGCAGGCCTTCGATGCCGTGCAACAGAACATCCCGCTGCGCGTCGTGGCCGCCTCCTTCCAGAAGGAGCCGCAGGTCGTCATGTCCCATCCGGGCGAGGGGCTGGACAAGTGGGAGGACCTCAAGAACGCCGAGCAGTACATCATCGGCGACGAGGGCTTTCAGAGCTTCTTCCAGTGGATGGCAACCGAGTTCGGCTTCGACCCGGCCAAGCGCGTGCCCTACACCTTCAACCCGGCCCCCTTCATCGCCAACAAGAAGTCGATCCAGCAGGGCTACGTGACCTCCGAGCCGTTCGCGGTGGAAAAGGAAGGCGGCTTCGTGCCCAACCAGTTCCTGCTCGCCGACTACGGCTTCGACACCTATTCGACCACCATCGAGACCATGCAGGACACCATCGACAAGCGGCCGGCGGTGGTGAAGTGCTTCGTCGATGGCTCGGCCAAGGGCTGGTACAACTACCTCTACGGCGACAACGCCGCCGCCAATGCCGCTATCAAGAAGGACAATCCCGACATCACCGACGAGCAGATCGCCTTCTCCATCGCCCAGATGAAGAAGTTCGGCATCGTCGATTCCGGCGACACCGAGAAGCTGGGCATCGGCGCCATGACCGATGCGCGCATTCAGAGCTTCTACGACAAGATGGTCAAGGCCAAGGTCACGCCGGCCGGCATCGACATCAAGAAGTCCTACACGCTGGACTTCGTGAACCAGGGCGTCGGGCTCGACCTGAAGAAGTAGTAGTCCGGATGCTCCAGCAGGCGGCCGCGGGAGCGCAGCCGGCTTCGGCAAGGGCGGGCGAGCCCTTGCTGGAGCTGCGCTCGGTCGGCAAGACGTTCTCGAACGGCGTGATTGCGTTGCAGGGCGTCGACCTGTCGATCCGGCAGGGCGACTTTTTGAGCCTGCTCGGCCCTTCGGGATGCGGCAAGTCGACGGCGCTGCGACTGATAGCCGGCCTCTCCTCGCCGACCTCGGGCGTGCTCGACTGGCGCCGCCCGATCGGCGAGGGCGCCATCGGCTTCGTGTTCCAGGAGCCGACGCTGATGCCCTGGGCGAGCGTGTTCGACAACATCTGGCTGCCGCTCCGGCTGCGCGGCGTCTCCCGCCAGAAGGCTGCCCCCGACATCGCCGAGATGCTCGACCGCGTGCACCTCACCGGCTTCGAGAAGGCGGTGCCGCGCGAACTCTCTGGCGGCATGAAGATGCGCGTGTCGATCGCGCGCGGGCTGGTGACGCGGCCGCGCATCCTGTTGATGGACGAGCCCTTCGCCGCGCTCGACGAGATCACGCGCTTCCGCCTCAACAACGACCTGCTGGAGCTCTGGAACGACGCGCGCTTCACGGTCATCTTCGTCACCCACTCGGTGTTCGAGAGCGTGTTCCTGTCCAACCGGGTTGTCGTCATGGCGGCCCGGCCGGGCCGCGTGTTCGACGAAGTGCGCATCGGCGCCGACTATCCGCGCGGCGAGGAATTCCGCACCTCGCCGGAATATGCCGCGCTCTGCCGCCAGACCTCCGACGTGCTCGCCGCCGCCATGCATTCCGGCGGAAAAGCCGGCCAGAACGGGCTCCGCCATGACGGCCATTGAGCTGCGGCCTGCGGTGGTACCGCTCGATCCCGAGGAAGAACGCCGGCTGCGCGTCGAACGACTGGAGCGCATCGGCCGCTGGGTGCTGCCGATCGCCATCATGTGCGCGGCCGTTTTTGCGTGGGATCGCATCTGCGTGTGGAACGAGATCCCGCGCTACATCCTGCCGCGCCCCGGCGAGGTGCTCGACACGCTGATCAAGGATGCGCCGCTGCTGTTCTCCTCGCTGCTGGTAACTCTGCGCATCACCTTCCTCGGGCTGCTGCTTGCGGTGGTCGGCGGCGTCGGGCTCGCGGTCCTGTTCGCGCAGTCGAAGTGGGTGGAGATGTCGTTCTTTCCGTTCGCGATCGTGCTGCAGGTCACGCCGATCGTGGCGATCTTTCCGCTGATCAACATCTATGTCGACAACCAGACGGCCAAGCTGCTGCTGTGCGCCTGGATCGTCGCCTTCTTCCCGATCCTCTCCAACACCACGCTCGGCCTGAACTCGGTCGACCGCAACCTGCTCGACCTTTTCAAGCTCAACGGCGCCACCCGCTGGCAGCAGCTTCGGTTGCTGCGCCTGCCGGCGGCGATGCCCTACTTCCTCGGCGGGCTGAAGATCGCCGGCGGCCTGTCGCTCATCGGGGCGGTGGTGGCCGAGTTCGTCGCCGGCGCGGGCGGGCAGTCGTCCGGGCTCGCCTCGCGCATCATCGAGGCCGGCTATCGGCTCAACGCGCCGCGGCTGTTCGCAGCGCTGATCCTGATCTCGGTGACGGGTATCGTCATCTTCCTGGTGCTGACCCTGGTCTCGCACCTGATGCTGCGCCGCTGGCACGAAAGCGCGCTCGGGCGGGAGCGGTGAGGGTCTTGGAGACACCGCGTCCGTTGCGCGGCGCTGGTTTTCGGCGGAGCGCCCGGTCGTGACGCTCGCTCTGCCTTCGTCCGGCCAATACACCCTTGCCAATGCACGGGTGCACGGCTCGCTGACGCTTGGACTAGAACCGGACACCGACCCCGACGGCTTCGCACTGGTCGACCTATCCGTCGCTGACGGCAAAGTCGTCCGCATCTCGACGGCCGCGGACGGTGGCAGCCGGTCCGGCGACGCGGCAGCCGCCTCCACCACCACCGACGCACCCATCCTCGACCTTGCCGGCCGCGTCGTGCTGCCTTGCTTCGTCGACTGCCATACGCATCTCGACAAGGGCCACATCTGGCCGCGAAAACCCAATCCGGACGGTACGTTCATGGGCGCGCTGAATGCGGCAGGCGAGGACCGCGCCGCCCGCTGGTCGGCCCGCGACGTGGAGCGGCGCATGGACTTCTCGCTACGCTCGGCTTACGCGCACGGTACCAGGGCGATCCGCACGCATCTAGACAGCATCCCGCCGCAGGACGCCATCTCCTGGCCGGTCTACGAAGGGATGCGGGACCGCTGGAAGGGACGGATCGAACTGCAGGCCGCCTGCCTGTTCGGCATCGAGGCCGTGCGCGACCGGGCCTGGTTCGACGCGGTTGTGCGACGCGTCGCCGGCGCCGGCGGCGTGCTGGGCGCCGTTTCCTACATGGTTCCGGACCTGGAGGAACTGCTCGACCGCGTCTTCCGCGCCGCAATCGAGAATGGGCTCGACCTCGATTTCCACGCCGACGAGACCGGCGATCTTTCGGCGGTGTCGCTGAAGAAGATCGCGGAGGCGGCACTCTGGAGCGGCTTCGAGGGCAGGGTGTTGGTCGGCCATTGCTGCGCGCTGTCGCGGCAGCCCGACATGGAAGTGCTCGATACGCTCGACAAGGTCGCGCGGGCGGGGCTTGCCGTCGTGTCGCTGCCAATGTGCAATCTCTACCTGCAGGATCGCCGGCAGGACCGCACGACGCCGCGCTGGCGCGGGGTCACGCTCCTGCACGAGATGAAGGCGCGCGGCATTCCGGTCGCCGTCGCCTCTGACAATACACGCGATCCGTTCTATGCCTACGGCGACCTCGACATGCTGGAGGTCTACCGCATGGCGACGCGCATCCTGCATCTCGACCACCCGGTCGACGACTGGCCGCGCATCGTTGCCGCCACTCCGGCAGGCATCATGCGGCTTGCAGATGCGGGTATGTTTCAGTCAGGCGGCCCGGCCGACTTCATCATCTTCCGCGGCCGAAGCTGGACGGAGTTGCTCTCGCGGCCGGAATCGGATCGCATCGTGGTGCGGGACGGCCGCGCCATCGAGCGCGCCATCCCCGACTATGCCGAACTCGACGACCTGATGGTGTGACGATGGATCTTGCGGCGCTGCGGCGCGATCTCGACGGGCTGAAGATCGAGGACAACGACAAGCTCGTTCTGCAGAAGAGCCGCGACTTCTACTGGTACAGCCCGGTGCTGAAGCGCCAGCTGGAGAACGTGACCGCCGACATCGTGGTGACGCCGAAGGACGAGGCGGAGGTGATCCGCGTGCTTGCCGCCTGCCACCGCCACGGCGTGCCGGTGACACCTCGCGGCACCGGCACCGGCAATTACGGCCAGGCGATGCCGCTGTCGCGCGGCGTGGTGCTCAACCTCGCCGAGATGAACGCGGTGAAGTCGATCGGCAACGGTCGGGTGGTCGCGGAGCCCGGTGCCGTGATTTCCGACATCGACAAGGCGACGCGTGCCGATTCCGGGCAGGAACTTCGGCTGCACCCGTCGACCTACCACACCGCCTCGATCGGCGGTTTCATCGCCGGCGGCTCGGGCGGCGTCGGCTCCATCCGCTGGGGCGGCCTGCGCGACTTCGGCAACGTCATCCGGCTGCGCATCGTCACCATGGAGGCGCAACCGCGCGTGCTCGACCTGACCGGCGAGAACCTGCACAAGGTGACCCACGCCTACGGCACCAACGGCATCATCACCGAGGTCGAGATGCCGCTGACGGAAGCCTATCCGTGGATCGACCTGATCGTCGGCTTCGACGATTTCGCCGGCGCCGCGCGCTACGGCAACGCGCTTGCGCGCCAGGACGGGCTTTTGACCAAGCTGGTCACGCCGATCGCGGCACCCGTGCCGCAGCTCTATTTCAAGCGGCACCAGAAATTCTTCCGGGACGGCCAAAGCGTCTGCCTGGTGACGGCGGCGGAGCACGCACTGGACGCCGTTCTTGCCTTTACCCGCCGGACGGGCGGAGAGGTGATCTTCAATGCGGCGACCCTGTCGGACGAGGACAAAAAGGGCCTGCCGCCGAACTTCGAGCTTTCGTGGAACCACACGACACTGCGTGCGCTGCGCGTCGATCCGTCGATCACCTATCTGCAGACGCTCTATCCGTTCCCCAACCAGCTCGCGCTGGTGGACAAGATGGACCGCATGTTCCCCGGCGAGGTATTTTCGCATCTCGAATTCGTGCGCTTCGACGGCGACGTGACCTGCTTCGGCCTGCCGCTGGTTAAGTTCACCACCGAGGAGCGCCTGGACGAGATCATCCGGCTGCACGAGGAAAATGGCGTGCCGGTCTTCAACCCGCACCGCTACACGCTGGAGGAGGGCGGCATGAAGCAGACCGACGATGTGCAGCTCGCCTTCAAGCGCGAGGCGGATCCGCAGGGGCTGCTCAACCCCGGCAAGATGATCGCCTGGGAGCGCCCCGACTACGACTACCACAGTGGCAAGACGTTTCTGTTCCGCGGCCTGGAGCAGGCGGGGTAAGGGCGTGAGGCGGCGCTTCTCCGCACCCCCCTCTGGCCTGCCGGCCATCTCCCCCTCAAGGGGGGAGATCGGCTGCCACCACGGCCTTGGCCAATCGCCAGCATTGAGGGCAGAAGGCCGGCGTGGAAGCTGCCAATCTCCCCCCTTGCGGGGGAGATGGCCGGCAGGCCAGAGCGGGGTGCGAAGGAGCTCCATCTTTGGCGGCAACCTGCCTAGCTTCGCCGCCGCCCCATGAAAATTCTCGTGCTGCACGCCCATCCGGTCGAGACCAGCTTCAATGCCGCGCTGCACCGGCTGATCCTGGAGCGGCTGGCGGCGCGCGGACATTCCGTCGACGACTGCGACCTCTATGCGGAAGATTTCGACCCGCGGCTTACCCGCGCGGAGCGGCTCGGCTACCACGAGACGCCGCAAAACATCGAGCCGGTCAGACAGTATGTCGAGCGGCTGCGGCGGGCCGAAGCCCTCGTGCTGTGCTTTCCGGTCTGGAACTACGGCTATCCGGCGATCCTGAAGGGCTTTTTCGACCGCGTCTTCCTGCCCGGCGTATCGTTCAACCTGATCGAAGGCAAGGTGACGCCCAGCCTGCACAACATCGCCAAGGCGGTGGTGGTAACCAGCTACGGCGGCAGCCGCTTCCGGGCCATGCTGATGGGCGACCCGCCCCGCAAACTTGCCAAGCGCCTGCTGCGCTCGACAATAAAGCCGCTGGCGCCGGTCACCTACCTCGCGCATTACTCGATGAACCTGTCGACCGACGCATCGCGCGAAAAATTCGTGCGCAAGGTCGGCGCGACGATGGACCGCTTCTGATGCGTTGCCTCGTAGTCCATTGCCACCCGGTTCCGGAGAGCTTTTGCGCGGCGGTGCGTGATGTGGCCCTCCTGGCGCTTGCGGAGCGTGGCTTCGAGGTCAGGCTCGTCGATCTCTACGCGGAAGGTTTCGAACCTGTCCTGAGCGCAGGGGAGCGGCGCAACATGGAAAGCGCGCCGACCGATCCGAAGCTCGCGCCGCATATCGACAATCTGCGGTGGGCGCAGGCCATCCTGTTCGTCTACCCGACCTGGTGGTACGGCGTGCCGGCGATGCTGAAGGGCTGGCTGGATCGAGTCTGGTGGACCGACGTCGCCTTCAAGCTTCCGCCCGACGGCGGCCGCATCGTCTCGCTGGTCAGCCACATCACCAAGATTGGCGTGGTCACGACATGCGGAGCCTCGTGGCCGATTTCGGTGCTGATGGGACAGCCCGGACGCAAGACAATTCTGCGCGGCATCCGGTCACTCTGCGCACCGCGCAGTTCGACGATCTATCTGGCGCACTACAACATGGACCGCTCGACGCCTGAGAGCCGCACAGCCTATCTGGCGAAAGTACGCAGGAGGCTGGCGCGGTGGTGACGATGCCGGTCCGTCCTCGCCTGGCTGGTGATAACGGTGATCGTCAAATTCTTCTGAGGCAGAGCATGCGACTGACATACGATCCGGACGCCAATGTCGCCTACATCCGGCTTCGCGAGCAGCGGGGCGACATCGAGACGATTCAGGTAACCGCCGACTTCCTCGTGGATATCGATACTACCGGCTCGGTGTGCGGCATCGAACTCCTGAATGCCAACGAGCAACTGAACGGTTCGGACGGCGGCAATGTCGTCTTCGTGAACCCCTTGTCGGGCGAAGAGACGGCGTTGAAGGTCGCCTGACGATCCGGCAACCTGTAACTCCCTCTCGCGGGGTCGGTGCCCTCGTTACCGCTATTATCGACTGCCCGCGCGGTAGAGGCTGGGCGACTGGCCGAAGGCGGCGCTGAAGGCGCGGCTGGCATGTGCGGCGTCCGCAAATCCCCAACTCAGCGCGATCTCCGTGATCGACCGGTTCGACATGCGCGGATCGGTGAGGTCGCGGCGCATCGCGGAGAGCCGCCGCGCGCGAATGTGGGTGGAAATCGTTCCGCCGGTGGCCGAAAACAGCATGTGCAGGTAGCGCGGCGAGATATCGAAGCGCGCGGCAATGCGCGACGGCGTCAGCAGCGGGTCGGCGAGGTTCGCGTCGACATGCGCGCGAATGCGAGACAGCAGGTCGCCCGAGGCAGGAATTTCGGCGCCCGGCTCGACCATGCGCCCGAGCAGATCCACCAGTATGTCGCCCGCCAGCGGGGCGTGTCCCGGTGCGATGTCGCCCGCGACCCTTGCCAGCGAGGCAAGATGGCTGGCGGCCAGGGCGCCCAGTCCGCTGCGGCTCTCGAGCCGGACGGCGCCGCGCGGCTCGGCGGCAACGACAGCGCGGCCCAGCCGCGCGCGCGGCACGAGCATGGTCACCTTGTGCAGCGGCGTCATGACTTCGAATTCGACCGGCCGAGTCCCGTCCCATAGCAGCATGTCGCCGGGTCCGAGGCTCGCGACGATGTCGCCCTGCCGGACTCGCTCCCTGCCCGAAAGGACCAGCAGCATGCCGACATGATCGCCTTCCGTCCGGCGGATGTCCGCCGTGTCGCGGTAGCCGGAGAGCGGTTCACTTCTGCACTCGATGAGGGTGCAGCCGCCGAGATCGTGCCAGGAAAGGTCGCAGTCGTAGCGGTCGCGATCGCCAAGATGCAGCGACCATGGCAGGTGCACCGCGCTCAGCATGGCGCGTGCCGCCTGCGCGCGCAGAGCCTGCGGCTGGTCGACGGATCTCCAGGTTCCGGCGCTCATGGCATCCTCCCGCGCCGAAGCATTTCCTGCGCGCTACCCGGCCATGAGATTATTCGAAGAGCGCTTCCCTGTCGAACAAGTGGGCTTCCCTGCCGTACAAGCGTAAACTGCGCGACGCGCGTAAGGTTGGTCCATCGCAATCGGGAGGACGGCATGCGACACGACATCGAATTCAAGACCGAGGACGGGGTGACCCTGCGCGGGTGGCACTTCAAGGCGAAGGGCGTGGACGGTCCGGCACCGACGGTCATCATGGCGCACGGCTTCACGGCCACGCGCGAGATTTACCTCGACAGCTTCGCCGAGGTCTTTTCGGATGCCGGCCTCGGCGTGATCGTCTACGACCATCGCAATTTCGGCGTCAGCGACGGCACGCCGCGCAGCCATGTCGACCCGTGGGCGCAGATCAACGGCTATCGCGACGCCATCACCTGGGCGCAGACGCAGCCCGACGTTGATCCGGCCCGGATCGGCGTGTGGGGCTCAAGCTATTCCGGCGGCCACGTGCTGGTCGTGGCGGCGGTGGACCGGCGGGTGAAATGCGTGGTCTCGCAGGTGCCGCTCACCTGGGGCTTTGAATCGGCGCGCCGGCTGATCCGCGGCGATCATTGGGCAGGCCTGCGCGCCGCCTTCGAGGGCGACCGCGCGGCTCGCGCACGTGGCGAGCCGGGCGCCAGGATGCCGGTGACCGCTCCCGAAGGCCAGCCCTGCGCGTTGCCCACCGCCGACACCTACGAGTTCTTCACGCGCTTTGAGAAGGAGCACGAAACCAACTGGAAGAACGAGGTGACGCTGCATTCGATCGAGATGTTCACCGAGTACGAGCCGGCCGACTACATCGCGCGCATCGCGCCGACGCCGCTGCTGGTGGTTGTGGCGTCGGGCGATCACCTCACGCCGTTCGACCTGACCGCGAAAGCCTACGAGAAGGCGCTCGAGCCCAAGAAACTGCTGATCCTGCCGGGCGGCCATTTCGAGGCCTATACGGGCGAGCCGTTCAGAATCTCCTCGCCGGTGCAGCGCGACTGGTTCAAGCAGCACCTTTAGGCTACGGCTGAAGTTCCTCCAACCGGTGGACGCGTTGCTCGACTCGGCGGTTGTAGGCGTGCATGTCCGTCAGCTGCGAGCCGACGGACTGCACGGAAACTTCGAGCGACGAGACACGATGATCAAGACGGCGCATGATTTCCATCATCACCGTCATGTCATCGCGCATCGTGCGCAGTTCGTTCAAGACGGTGTCTTGCTGCCGAGCAATAAAGGCGAGATCAATCGTTTCGTCCGCCATCTCTAGTCTCCGATCCGCCTTACATATAGTCCCGGGAGGCCTTCGCGGCTCTAGACGGCCCTACATCCGCACCCGCTCGGCCTTCGGGTCGTACATCGGCTTGAGAGAGGCTTGCGCCGAAAACCGCTCGCCGGCGATCTCGATCTCGTAGGCCGAGCCGAGCACGTCGGCCTCGCTCTCGCCGGTGCAGGGCACGTAGCCCATGCCGATCGCGCCGCCGAGGAAGTGGCCGTAGTTGCCCGAGGTGATGGTGCCGACGATTTTGCCGTCGCGCACGATCGCCTCGTTGTGGAAGAGCAACGGCTGCGGATCCTTCAGCCGGAACTGGACGAGCCGGCGCGACAGGCCGGCATCCCGTCTCGCCAGCACGGCGTCGCGGCCGATGAAATCCGGCTTGGCCGTCTTCACCGCGAAGCCGAGCCCGGCTTCCAGCACGTGGTCCTCATCGGTGATGTCGTGGCCGAAATGGCGAAAGGCCTTCTCGATGCGGCAGGAATCCAGCGTGTGCAGGCCGCAGAGCTTCAGGCCGAGGTCGACGCCTGCCGCCTCGATCGCCTCGAAGACATGCGCCGTCTGGTCGGTCGAGACATAAAGCTCCCAGCCGAGTTCGCCGACATAGGTGACGCGGTGGGCGCGCGCGAGACCATAGCCGATCTCGACCTCCTGCCAGCTTCCGAACGGATTGTTGTCGTTCGAGAAATCGTTCGGGCTGACCTTCTGGATCAGTTCCCGCGACTTCGGTCCCATCAGGCAGAGCACGCTTTCGGCGGCCGTGACGTCGGTGATCACCACGAACTCGTCGCCGAGATGCCTGCGCAGCCAGGCAAGGTCGCGCTGCAGCGTGGCACCCGGCACCACCAGGAAGAATGCCGTCTCCGACAGCCGCGTGACGGTAAGGTCGCTCTCGATGCCGCCGCGCCGGTTCAGCATCTGCGTGTAGACGATGCGGCCGGCCGGCACGTCGACATCGTTGGCGCACAGGCGCTGCAGGAAGGCGCAGGCGTCGCGGCCCTCGACCCGGATTTTTCCGAACGAGGTCATGTCGAACAGGCCGACGCCGTTGCGTACGGCCAGATGCTCCTCGCGCTGGTTGTCGAACCAATTCTGCCGCCACCACGAATACCGGTACTCGCGCTCCTGGCCCGGCCGGGCGAACCAGTTGGCGCGCTCCCAGCCGGCGACCTCGCCGAACACGGCGCCGCGCGCCTTGAGGTGCTCGTGCAGCGGCGAGCGGCGGACGCCGCGCGCGGTGGCCACCTGCCGATACGGGAAATGGTCGGCGTAGAGCAGGCCGAGCGTCTCGGACACGCGCTCCTTCAGATAGGAGCGGTTCTTCTGGAACGGCTGGGCGCGGCGGATGTCGACTTCCCACAGGTCGAAGGGCGGCTCGCCGTCGTTCATCCACTGCGCCAGCGCCATCCCGGCGCCTCCGGAGGAAACGATGCCGATCGAATTGTAGCCGGTCGCCATCCAGTAGCCGGCAAGCTGCGGCGCCTCGCCAAGATAGTAGCGGTCGTCGGGGGTAAAGCTTTCCGGGCCGTTGAAGAAGGTGTGGATGCCGGCGGTGGCCAGCATCGGCATGCGGTTCACGCCCATCTCCAGGATCGGCTCGAAATGCTCCATGTCCTCCGGCAGCTGGTCGAAGCAGAAGCTTTCCGGGATGCCGTCCATGCCCCACGGTTTCGCGACCGGCTCGAAGGCGCCGAGCATCATCTTGCCGGCGTCCTCCTTATAGTAAGCGCACTCGTCCGGCACGCGTAGCACCGGCAGGCGCGACAACCCGGGGATCGGCTCGGTGACGAGGTAAAAATGCTCGCAGGCGTGCAGCGGAATGGTCACGCCGTTGCCGGCCGCGAGATCCCGCGCCCACATGCCGGCGCAGTTCACTACGATGTCGGCCTCGACGGTGCCGCGTTCGCCGTCCTTCTCCCACGACACGCCGGTGACGCGGCCATTGGCGGCATGCACCTTCGTGACCTTGGTGCCTTCAAAAATCTTCGCGCCGCGCTGGCGGGCGCCCTTGGCGAGCGCCATGGCAATGTTGGCCGGGTCGCACTGGCCGTCGAGCGGCAGGTGCACGGCACCAACCACGTCCGACACGTTGAGATGCGGGTACATCTCCTTGACCTCGCGCGGCGAAATCTCGCGCACGTCGACGTCGAAGGCGCGCGCCACCGTGGCCTGGCGGTAGAGTTCGTGCTTGCGCTCCTTGGTGAGCGCCACCGAGATCGAGCCCACCTGGCGCATGCCGGTCGCGACTTCCGTCTCGGCCTCGAGCTTGACGTAGAGGTCGGCGGAGTACTTCGCTAGCCGCGTCATGTTCTGCGATCCACGCAACTGGCCGATCAGGCCGGCGGCGTGCCAGGTCGTGCCGCAGGTCAGCTGCTTGCGTTCCAGCAGCACGATGTCGCTCCAGCCGAGCCTCGCCAGGTGGTACGCTACCGAGCAGCCGGAAACGCCGCCGCCGATGATGACCGCGCGGGCCTTTGTTGAGGGTAGGATGGTCATCAGTAGCTTTCTCGAGAGTTCTCGGCGTGAGCGGGTGCGCTTCGACTTTGCACGGCCAGCATCACGCCGCCTTGCTGCGATAGCTTGAGGCGAAGCGCTTCACCCGGTGCATGGCTTCGCGCAATACGTCGTCAGGCTGGCAGAGGCTGACTCGGATATGGCCGGCGGCGGCGTCGCCGAAGCTCGATCCCGGCATGACTGCCACCTGCTCGGCGTCGAGCAGTCCCCAGGCAAATTTCTCGCAGTCCGCCTCGACCGCGCGCACGTCCAGCATGACGTACATGCCGCCTTCCGAGCCGCGCACGACGATATCGTTGGCGCCACGCAGCGCATCGAGCACGACATGCCGCCGCGCCGCGTAGCGCGCCGCGATCTCTTCCACGCCATAGCCATTTTCCATCGCCTCGGCGGCTGCATGGCTGACGAAATCGGTCAGGCCGTAGGTGTTGACGAGGGTGAGGTTGATCAGCCTGGTGATGATCGGCTCCGGGCCAGTCAGCCAGCCGATGCGCCAGCCGGTCATGCCGTGGCTCTTCGACATGGAGTTGATCACCAGCGTGCGCTCATCCATGCCGGCCAGCGAGCGCGGCGAAACGTGTTCGCCGCCGCTGATCGTCCAATAGACCTCGTCGGAAAGCAGCCAGAGGTCGTGGCGCCGGCAGATATCGGCGACCGCGTCCAGCGCCTCGCGCGTATAGACGGCACCTGTCGGGTTGTTCGGCGTGTTGATCAGCAGGCAACGCGTGTTTGGCCGCACTGCCTTTTCGATGGCCGCCGGATCGGGCTGGAAACCGTCCTCGGCATGCGCCTCGACCACCGTGAAGTCGGCGCCGGCGGAGCGGAACGTGCCGGGATAGGTGGCATAGTAGGGCGAGATCAAGATGGCGTGATCGCCCGGGTCGAGCGTGCCTTGCGCGGCCGCATAGAGTGCCGACTGCCCACCCGGCATCGCCAGGATCTGCTCCGGCCCGGTCGCGACCCCGGTGCATTGCTCGGACAGTCTTGCCATCGCGGCGCGCAGGCGCGGAATGCCGGGGAGCTGCGTGTAGTGATGGTGGCCGGCGCGCAAGGCGCGTATGCCGGCCTCGACGGTCTCGGCCGGAGTGTGGAAGTCGTGGTCGCCGACCGACAGCATGATGATCGGCTCGCCGGCGTCCTTTCGCTGCCAGGCGGCGAAATGCACTTCCCAGCCGTCCTTGCCGGACGGCACGATGCCGGAAACGCGCGATGAAATGCGGGGCATGCTCAAGTCCAATCTATGCGGTGGCGTCAATGGTCAGCCTGCCGAACGCGTCGGGGCGGACCGCGAAGGCGTCGTAGCTCGCAAGCGTCGGATGCGGCGTGCCGACGCCGTGGGGATGCGTTGCGGTGACGACCGCCACCGACATGCCGGCGGCTTCCGCAGCCCGGATGCCGGCGATCGCGTCCTCGAAGACGAGGCAATCCTGCGGCTGCTGGCCGAGGCGTTCGGCGGCGAGCAAGAAGCATTCGGGGTCGGGCTTGCCACGCGCCACATCCTCGCCGGCCACCATGAGCGGCGGCAGCGGCAGCCCGGCAGCGGCAAGGCGGCGCCTGGCGAGTTCACGCGGGGCGGAGGTCACCACGGCCCAGCGGTCGCTAGGCAGCGACGCCAGGAAGGCAAGCGCGCCTTCGATCGGCACGATGCCCTCCAGGTCCTCGAGCTCGGCGGCAAGGAGGGCCGCTGCCTCGGCTTGGATGTCGATGCCGGGCAGGTTCAGGCGGCCGATCGTTTCGCTCGCCCGCACGCCGTGGATCGTGGGCAGGAAGCGTTCGAGGTCGAGCCGGTGGCCGCGCGCCCAGTTGCCCCAGACGCGCTCGGTGGCGGCGATCGAGCTCAGGATCGTGCCGTCCATGTCGAACAGGAAAGCACCGAACGCCCGGTTTTCGTGAAATGAAGCCGTCATGCCCGCAGTCTTTTGTTTTCCGGATCCCACAAGGGCTCATCCTTCCGCACCGTGGCGGAAAAGCGGTCGCCAAAAATCTCGATCTCGACTTTCGTGCCGGGCTCGGCGAGGTCGGGACGGATCATGCCGAGCGCGATCGACTTGTCCACCCGGTAGCCGAACCCTCCTGACAGCGTCTCGCCGACAATCCGGCCTTCGTGCCAGATGGTCGACATGTAGGGCGCGTCGCAGTCGCCGGGGCTGTCGAGCGTCAGCAGCGCAAAACGCTTCCTTACGCCCTGCTGCTTCTCGTTCTGCAGCGCGGGCTTGCCGCGGAAATCCGGCTTGTCCCACTTCACGAAACGCTCCAGCCCGCCCTGCAGGATGGTGTAGTCGGTCGACAATTCCGTCTTCCAGGCGCGGTAGCCCTTTTCCAGCCGCAGCGAATCCAGCGCCCACATGCCGAACGGCCTCAGCCCGTGCTTCTGGCCAGCGGCCCAGACCGCGTCGAAGATCGCCGGCGTGTCCGCCACCTTGGTGTGCAGTTCCCAGCCAAGTTCGCCGGCAAAGGAAACCCGCACTAGCTGCAGCCAGCGGTCGGCGATCTGGCACGACTGGTGCGAGAGCCAGGGCAGCGACAGATCGGCATCCGTCACTTCCGCGAGGATGTTTCGGGCGTTGGGGCCGGTCAGGATCTGGCAAGTGAAAGCTTTGGTGACGTTTTGCAGCGAGATTTCAGAGGCTTGCGGCAGGTGTTTTTGCAGCCACTCGAAGTCGTGGGCCTCCGCCACTGCCGCCGTGATCAGGAAGAAAAAGTCCTCGTCGAGCGCCATGATAGACATTTCGGTGACGATGCGGCCGGTCTCGTCGGCGAAATAGCCGAGGCCGATGCGGCCGGGCTTGGGCACGATGCCGGTGATCATGGTCGACAGCCAGGCGCGCGCGCCGGGGCCTTGCAGGCGGTAGCGCGAGAAGCCGGGCAGGTCGAGGATGCCGGCCGCATCGCGCACCGCCAGGCATTCCTCGCGCACGCGCTTCTCCCACGGGCCGCTACGCAGGAAAGTCTTCGTTGCCTCGGGCGACGTGTCGTCGCCCGGCCGGGCGTACCAGGTCGCGCGCTCCCAGCCATTATACGCGTTAAACTGGCCGCCAAGCGCCGCCATGCGGTCGTGGATCGGCGACAGCTTGCGGTCGCGACCGTCGGGCCAGGCATAGCGCGGGAACTGGATGGCATATTCGTTGCCGTAGACTTCCAGGCCCTTGGCTACGGCGTAGTCGGGCGCCGAGGCGAAGTCCGTGAAGCGGCGCGGGTCGCAGGACCACATGTCCCATTCCGTGCGGCCTTCCGTCACCCATTCGGCCAGCACCTTGCCGGCGCCGCCGCCCTGCGCGATGCCGAAGGTGAACACGCATGCCTCATAGGCGTTCGGCACACCCGGCATCGGGCCGATCAGCGGGTTGCCGTCGGGCGCATAGGGGATCGGGCCGTTGATGACCTTGGACAGGCCCGCCGTGCCGAGGATCGGCACGCGCGCGACCGCGTCGTTGAGGTACCATTCCAGCCGCTCGAGATCGTCCGGGAAGAGCTGGAACGAGAAATCCGCCGGCATCGGATCGTCGGCAGTTGCCCAATGCGCGCGGCAGTTCTTCTCGTAGGGGCCGAGGTTCATGCCGAACTTTTCCTGCCGCAGGTAGTAGGACGTGTCGACGTCGCGCAGCAGCGGCAGCTTGTGGCCGGCTTCCTCCGACCAGGCTTTCAGTTCGGGGATCTCGTCGAACAGGATGTACTGGTGGCTCATCACCATCATCGGGATGTCGCGGCCGAACATCCTTCCGACCTCGCCGGCGCGGTAGCCGGCGGCGTTCACCACGATCTCGCAGCGGATCTCTCCCTGCGCGGTGGAGATGACCCACTCGTTCCTGTCGCGGCGTACCGCCGTGACCGGGCAGAAGCGGACGATCTTCGCGCCGAGGTCGCGCGCGCCCTTGGCGAGCGCCTGGGTCAGCTGCGCCGGATCGATGTCGCCGTCGCTCGGGTCATAGAGCGCGCCCTTGAGGTCATGCGTCTCGATGAACGGGTATCTTTTCCGGATTTCGTCGAGGCCGATGACATCGATGTCCATGCCCTGGTAGCGGCCCATGCCCCTGGCGCGCTGGAACTCGCGCATGCGCTCGGCCGTGTGGGCAAGCCGGATCGAGCCGGTGACGTGGTAGTTCATCGGATAGTCGACCGCCTTCGCGAGCCCGCGGTAGAGCTCCGTCGAATAGCGTTGCATGTTCATCAGCGACCAGGACGACGAGAAGGTCGGTACGTTGCCCGCCGCATGCCAGGTCGAGCCGGAGGTCAGCTCGTTCTTTTCCAGGAGCACGCAGTCGGTCCAGCCGGCGTTGGCCAGATGGTAAAGCGAGGAGACGCCGACGACGCCGCCGCCGATGATGACCACGCGGGCATGGGAGGGCAGGTCAGGCATCGAAACAGGCTCCCTAGAGTCGAAACGGCATGGCTCAATACACCGGCGGCGAGATCACCCAGACGACCACCGCGGGCACGTCGCCCGGGTTGCGCCAGCGGAACGGTTTTCTGGCGAAGCGAAAACTGTCGCCGGCTTCGAGGCGGTGCCAGATGCCGTCGATCTCGAGGTCGAACGTGCCCTCCACGACGAAGCCCGCTTCCTCGGTCGGCCGGTGCGAGGCGGTCTCCAGCGCCGCACCCGGCGCGAATTCCGAGCGCAGCATCTCGAAGCTGCCGCCGAGGTCCGGCGAGAGCAGTTCCTCGACCAGCCCGCTCTCGCTGCTGCCCAGCGAGCGCCGCCGCCCGGCGCGCACGACCACGCCGCGCTCGCGCTCGTCGGCGGTCTCGTTGGCAAAAAACAGGCTGATCGGCACCCCGAACAGGTCGCCCAGCGCCTTGAGGTCAGGGATGTTCGGCACCGAGATGCCGCGCTCGACCTGGCTCACCCAGCCGACGGAGCGGCCGAGCCGCTGGGCGGTGTCGCTGAGCGTCAGCCCGCGCGCCTTGCGCAGCGCGCGGATGTCGGCCGCCAGCAGATGCCGGTGCCCCTCCTGCGCCATTTCGGGCGCTCGCATTGCCGCGGCAGAACCCATGAAATCTCCCATCAAATTTTCATGGAGCAGATTTCCATGAAAAAATCAACCAGGATTTCATGAGGTCAGGATTTGCTTGCAGCCATTTACGCTCTGGTGCAATGCAGCGTTGGCTGGTGAGGGGCGACCGGCGACAGATTCGGCAGGGGAATGCGCATGCTGGCGCCTGACGACAAATTACGGCCCGACGAAAGCCAGATCGTCGACGACGCCATCCGCTCGCGCCGCTCGGTGCGGGCCTTTCTCCCCGATCCGGTCTCCCTTGATACGGTCCGCGACATTCTCGAGGTTTCCTCGCGGGCACCGTCGGGTACCAACATGCAGCCTTGGCGGGTTTACGTCGCCACCGGCGCGACCAAGCAGGCGATCACCGACGCGGTGATGAAGTCGGGAATCCGCGCCGAAAAGGCGAAGTGGGACGAGTACAAATACTATCCCGAGCAGTTCTTCGAGCCCTACTACGGCCGCCGCCGCGCGGTCGGCTACGCGCTTTACGGCCATCTCGGCATCGGCAAGCGCGACGTCGACCAGATGCGTGCCCAGCACGACCGCAACTTCGTGTTCTTCGACGCGCCGGTCGGCATGATCTTCACCATCGACCGCCGCCTGAACCAGGGTTCGTGGGTCGACTACGGCATGTTCCTGCAGAACATCATGATCGCGGCGCGGGGGAGGGGCCTGCACACCTGCCCGCAGGCCGCCTTCGCGCCCTACCACCGCCAGATCAGGCCGGTGCTCGGCATTCCCGACGAAGAAGTGCTGATCTGCGGCATGGCGCTCGGCTACGAGGACACCTCCAAGCCGGAAAACAATCTTCGCACCGAGCGCGCCCCGCTCGAGGAATGGGCGAAGTTTTTCCCGGAGTAGGCGCCGCGCCAAGCAGGTCAGATCATTTCTGCTCGACCAGGATCACGAGCGATTCCGGTACCACGCCGTCGAAGGCCATCGCATCGGCGGCGGCCTTGCTCTTCATCGCGGCGGCAAGCGCGTCCATGTCGGGCACGTCCATCGTCAGGCCGACCCGGGACGGGTTCTGCGGATCGACGAAGGTGCGGATGTTGGTCACCCCGAGCGCGCCGAAAACCTCCTTGCGCTTGGGCGAGGACAGCCAGTGTTTCGTTCCCTTCGTGATGCTGTGGTAGGCGAGCACAGTCGGCATAAAATTCCTCCCGCCGGATCCGGGCCGCCGGAACGGCCGGAATCCGCTTTTCTCTTCGAGCAAAGTCGCGGGGCCGCGTCTCCGGCCGGCGGCCAGCGGCTCCCGCAGGCTACGAGATCCGGCCACCCGCCAGCAGCTTAGTTCACCGCGAAGCAATAGAACAGCCCGTCGCCGCCGGTGCTCTTGAAGGCCTCGATCGTGCAGCCGCCGCGCGTCTTGTGCGAGGAGTTCCAAGATTTCGCCGGAGCGGAATCGTCGAGTCCGGTGCGGTCGCTGTGGCCGACGATCGCGGCACCCTCGGCGCCGTTCATCGTCCAGTTGCCGCACGTCTCGGGCGCCTTGGTGCCGTCCGGCAGCGTGCCGGTAAGAATGTCGTGGCGGTTGGGCGTGTCGCCGCGGCCGTTGATGACATTGCCCTTTTCGTCCAGCGCCGTCTGCTTGGTGATCTTGTTTGCGTCGCTGTGGAGGTTGGCGACGTTGGTGGCAATCTGCTCGCCCTTGGCGTTGAACCACGGGCCGGAGCCGATCCGGTCTTTTGCGTTCTCGGCATCGGTGGACAAATAGGCATGCCACGTCTTGCCCGTCACGCCGGCAGCCTCGGCGAGGCTGCCGCAATAGGCGTCGGCACCCGCGAGCCCGCCGAGGTCGCCGCCCTTGCCCGGATTGACGCTGGTGACAAAGAAGTTCATCGAGGTGTCCTGTGCCGTGGCGCCGGTGGCGGCACAGGCCAGGATCGCGGCGGCCAGTAGGTGCTTGCGGGTCATCGTTTTCTCCCTGTCTCGGCTCGCTGGCTTCGGTCGCCCGACCGGCAGCGCCGCAACCCTAACGTCCGTAGGGCATCTGTTCTTCCTTGTATGAGGCCCATGACACCTTTGTGATCGGGATCGAGGCGGTCGGTGCAAGCCATCATCGCCACGCCCGCAATTCGCGTCTGGCCATTGCCCTTAAAAAAACTCCGCTCGTGCGTCGGCACAAGGAAGGAGCGTTCCCCGCGCGCCGCGGGAAACAGTTCGGGAAGCGGGCCGCCGGCCGTGCCTTCCGATAGTCTGTGTGAGCGGCGCGGCACCGCGCGGCCCGCCGGCGATTTTACGGCCGCCGGCAAACAGGCCGGCGCCGCCTCCCTATGAGCCCGGGCCACGTTAGCCCACCGCCGGAGGCGCCGGTTCCTCCCCGCGCAATCACCGTCATGACCGGCGTTCCCGCGGAAGGAACTGCGTCAAATGATACGGGAGGTGGAGCAGGGCGTGGATGAATTCGTGTGGTTTTGCTGGCGCCGCCTGATAAGTGCGCGCCGTTCTTCCACGCATCGACGCCTACGCCTTTGTCGCCGCCCGCTGCTGCGCGAGGTAGCGGCGCAGGCCGGCCTCGCCGCGCGGCGTGGTCCAGCGATGGTTCCACGCGAAGGCGGGTCGGAGCAGCGGGGCCAGGAGCTTCAGGATCGGCCGCTCGACGATGACCTTCCATGTCAAGTCGACATGGGTGCCGGCGCCGTCCGGCCGCAGCACGGCGCGCCAGTGGCCGTCGAAGTCGCCGTGGGTCTTCACGGCCACCACCTTGCCGGGGTCGAGTTCGACCGCTTCGAGAATGAAGTTCAGTTCGTAGGGCAGCGCGCCGCGTGCGCGAGCCCTGACCTTGCCGCCGAGCGTCGGGCCCTTGAAGCCGGACAGCGGCACCGCCTCGCGGTAGACATCGCCCCACCAGACCGGGAGGAGTTCGGCATCCGCCAGCACGTCCCAGACGACGGCCGGCGGCGCCTCCGGAATCGTCCAGACTTCCTCGAAGACGAAAGCGTTCGCCGGCATTGATGACGCCCCCCAAGATGCCTGGGTGCCCCCGTTGAGAGGCACCTTACGCTACGATAGTATCCTTGGCCGACCGCGTCTTCCATCGGCTGAGGGGATCGAGATGGGCGCATCAATCCTCAGGATCGCCTTCCTGCTTTCGGGGTTGGCTTTCCTCGGCTGGACCATCGGGTTTACGGCGCGCCTGCCTGCGGTGACCGCGCTCTGGCCCTGGCCGGACGGGCGCCTGTCCTACATCTTCATCGGGTCGATCGCCGGCGCGTTCGCCATCGGCGCGCTGTGGACATGGTGGACCGGCAGCTACCGCGCGGCGATCGCCTCGCTGTGCGGCTTCATCGTCATTTCGGTGCTGCTGGTGCTGACCTTCGCCTGGACGGCCAACAGCGAGCCGCCGTTCCCGTCATGGCCGCATGCGGCTGCCTTCGCGGTGATGGGTCTGGCGTCGGCAGCCGTGCTCGCGCTGTGTGGCCGGGAGCCGCCGGAGACGGGCACGCTGATGCCGCTGGTGCGCTGGTCGTGCGTGGTGTTCGCGCTGACGCTGTTTTGCGCCGGGATCGCGCTCGTGCTGCGCTATCCGCTGGTGTTCCCGTGGCCGCTCTCGCCGCAGTCGTCGGTGGCGTTCGGCTGCCTCTTCATCGGCCTGTCGGTGGTCTACGCGCTGACGGCGCTGTGGAGCAGCCCCGGCAGCGGCGTGATCGCGATGCTCGGCTTCCTCGTCTACGACATCATCCTGCTGCCGCCGTTCCTCATGCATTTCGGCGCGGTCGCGCCGGAGCGGATGCCGAGCCTCGTGATCTACACGGCGGTGCTCGTCTACAGCGCACTGCTCGCGCTCTATCTGCTGGTCAGCGAGCGGCGGCTGGTGCTGCGGCCGGCTTAGGTCAGCGCGTCTCGATTGGCGGCATTCAAAGGCGAACGTCGCGGTGTTGATTGCCATCAACATCTCGGCGGCGTCATCCTCGGGCTTGTCCCGAGGATCTGCTGTCGGATGATGGTGCATAGCGATTTCGCAGTCGCGCTAACACGCGGAAGGGTGGCAGATCCTCGGGACAAGCCCGAGGATGACGGCGTTGGTATGTTGATTCCGCTGGTATGAATCCGCCAGCCTGCGGCCCGCGTCGCCGTACCTACCGCACCTCGTAGCCGACTTCCTCCGCCGCGTGGCAGAGCTCGCGCCAGAAGGAGCGGGCGAAGGAGCGGAAGACAAAAAGGTCGAAGGCGTCGGCACCCGTGCGCTGGATCTGCGCGAAGACGTCGTGGTGGCTGGTAGAGCGGCCGGCCCCGAGCGGGAAGGCCGCCAGCGAAAAATCGATCGCAAACAGCTTTGCCAGCACCCATTCCGATCGCGGCCCGGCGATGCGGATCGCCGTGCGCCCATGCGACAGGTCGGTGACGCTGCCAACCTCGACAGAGATGGCCGCGGCGAGGCGCGGCGCCAGATCCTCGGCGTCCGTCACCACCAGAAAACGGCCGGGCGCGAAGCCGAAGGCCGCCTTGTCTTCGCTCGCGACACCACCGCCCGCGCCATCGGGCAGCGACAATCCCGCGACCCTCGTGATCGCGGCGATCACGGCGCGCTCCTCGCCCGGCCACGCGGCCACCTGGACGATCGAGCCGGGCTGCGTTTCGGTCAGTGCTATGCCGGTGCCTTCGGCGAGATCGCCGTGCGCGCCGGGCCGATAGACGGGTTCGAGGGGGGAGAGCCGCTCAGCCATGCATGCGCTTGCCTTCGGGGTCGAACATGTGGTGGCTGACGATCTCGACCGGCCCGTAGCGGTCGCGCAGCGGGTCCGACACGAAGGCGCGCGTGCCGCGGCGGGCCTTGCCGCCCTTCACCAGCGCCAGGCCGATGTATTTCTCCAGCGCCGGCGAATAGCAGGCCGCGGTGATGTGGCCGAGGCTGTCGTCGGTGAGTTCGCGGTCGCCGTGGTCGACGATATGGCCGCCGCCGTTAAGCGGCCGGTTGTCGAGCGAAATCAGCCCGACGAGTTGCAATCGGTCGGGGCGGGTCAGGCCCTCGCGGTCCATCATCGCCGAGCCGACGAAGGGTTTCTTCTTCGACAGCATCCAGTCGAGGTGGAGGTCGCGCGCGGTCGTGCGGCCGTCGATCTCGGCGCCGGTGACGTGGCCCTTTTCGATGCGCAGGGTGCCGAGCGCCTCCAGGCCATAGGTGACGAGGCCGAAAGGCTTGCCGGCAGCAACCAGCGCCTCCCAGACATGCGTGCCATGGCCGGCGCCGCTGTAGACCTCGTAGGCGAGTTCGCCCGAGAAGGAGAGCCGGCAAATCATCACCGGCACGCCGGCGATGGTGCCGCGCACGATGCCCATGAAAGGCAGGGCGGCATCATCGACGGCCGTATCCTCCACGCAGGCGGCCAGAACCTCCCGGGATTTCGGCCCGGAGACCGCCGCGCCGGCCCACTGGTCGGTGACCGAGGTGAGATGGACGCGCAGGTCCGGCCACACCACGTCGAGGAAATATTCGAGCTGCTGCATGACCTTGCCGGCATTGGCCGTGGTCGTGGTCATCAAAAAGTCGTGCTCGCCGAGCCGCCAGGTGGTGCCGTCGTCGAAGACGAAGCCGTCCTCGCGCAGCATCAGTCCGTAGCGCGCCTTGCCGACCGCGAGCGTGGAGAAGAGGTTGGTGTAGACGCGGTCGAGGAACTCCGCCGCGTCCGGCCCCTGCACGGCGATCTTGCCGAGCGTGGAGACGTCGGCCATGCCGACGGCGTCGCGCACGGCGCGCGCCTCGCGCACATAGGCCTGCTCGATCGTCTCGCCGGGATGGCCGTAGATCATCGGGCGAAACCAAAGCCCGGCCGCATACATCGTGGCGCCGTTGGCGACGTGCCAGTCGTGCATCGGCGTCAGCCGTTCCGGCTTGATCCCGGCCTGCCGCTCGGCCGCCAGCGAGCCGATGGACACCGGCGTGAACGGCGGCCGGAAGCGCGTGGTGCCGACCTCGGGAATGGTCTTGCCCAGCGCCGCCGCCATGATCGCCAGGCCGGGGATGTTGGACGTTTTGCCCTGGTCGGTCGCCATGCCGAGCGTGGTGTAGCGCTTCAGGTGCTCGACGGAGACGAACCCCTCCTGCCGGGCGAGTCGGATGTCGGCCACGGTCACGTCGTGCTGCAGGTCGACGAAGGCTTTTCCCTTGGCGGGGATTTCCAGCACCGGCGCGGGGTAGGGGTCGAGAAGCGGGGCGGAAATGTCGGCGAGCGGCTCATGGTCCGCGGGAACGCCGGCGGCCTCGCGACCGGCGTCGCGGCCCTGGCGCAGCGCGTCGGCCGTGGTGGCGGCGCCCGCGAAGGCGCCGGCGCCGACCCAGCGCTGCGTGGGCGCCGGCGGAATGAGGGCCTGCAGTTCCTCGTCCCAGGCCGGCTTGCCGCCGGCCTGACTGGCGAGATGGATCGCGGGCGACCAACCGCCGGAAACCAGCAGGCAGTCGGCGTGGATGCTGCGTGGCGTGCCGGAAAGACCGGAAGTGGCGAGGTTGAAGGGCTGCACCTTGGCGCAGTCGATCTTCTTGCCGCCCTCGGTGTCGACGATGGCATGGCCGAGCAGCAGTTCGCCGCCGGCGGTCGTGGCAAGTTCATGCGCAGCCGAGGAAATCTCGCGGCGCACGTCGACGATGGCCACGATCTCGGCGCCGGCCTGGCGCATGGCGGCGGCGGCCTGGTAGGCGCCGTCATTGTTGGTGAAGACGATCGGCTTCACGCCGGCCAGCACGCCGAACTCGACGGCGTAGCGCTGCGCCGCACCGGCCAGCATGACGCCGGGGCGGTCGTTGCCGGGAAACACCATCGGCCGCTCGAACGCGCCGGTGGCGAGCACCACCGTCCGGGCGCGGATCGTCCACTGCCGGTGTTTGGGCTCGCCAGGGGGCGACGACAGCTTGTGGTCGCCGACGCGCTCGAGGGCCGACAACGTGTTGCCATCGTAATAGCCCCACACCGTCGTGCGGGTCAGCACGCGCATATTATCGAGCCTGGCGAGGCTGTCGGCGGCGTCGGCCGCCCATTCCGCCGCCGGCAGGCCGTCGATCAGCTCGCGCGACCAGTTGGCCGAGCCGCCGGTCAACGGGTCCTGCTCGGCGAGGATGACGTCGGCGCCGGCGGCCGCGGCGGCTTGCGCCGCCATCAGGCCGGCGGGGCCGGACCCGACCACCAGCACGTCGCAGAAAGCGTTCATGCGCTCGTAACGCGCCGGATCCTTCGCGAAGCCGGCGCTGCCGAGGCCGGCCGCGCGGCGGATGAACTTTTCGCAGAACATCCAGAAGCGCGTGCCCTTGAGCGGGCCGATGACCGGACCCATGAAGGTCTTATAGTAGAAGCCGGCGGCGAGCGCGGAACCGGCGAGCTGGTTGACCGCGCCGATGTCGAATGCGAGCGAGGGCGCGCGGTTCTGGCTTTCGGCGACGAGCCCGTCGTAGATCTCGACGGTGGTGGCCGGAATGTTCGGCTCGCGGATGCCGTCGCGGAAGAGCGTCACCAGCGCCGAGGGCTCGTCGACGCCCGCGCCGAAAACGCCGCGCGGCCTGTGATACTTGAACGAGCGGCCGAAGAGCGACACACCGTTGGCGAGCAGCGCGGACGCCAGGGTGTCGCCGGCATGGCCGGTGTAGCGGTGCCCGTCGAAGGTGAAGGCGACGCTGCTCAGCCGGTCGATGCGGCCGCCTTCCGCGGCGCGGCGCGGACTCACGGCTCGCCTCCATGGCGCCGGTGGCGGCCGGGCGAACGCGCGAAGGCCACCGACGAGATGGCGTGCGTCAGCGTGTTGCGGGTGACCGCGAGGTGGGCGCGGCAGCCGCCGGAATGCTGCCAGATCTCGCGATGCTCGCCGGCCGGGTTCAGCCGGTCGTAGACGTAGTCGTTCCAGGCGTCGGGATCGTTGGAAGTGCGGTCGGGGCGCGTGCGGTGCCCGTCGCCCTGGTAGGTGAATTCGGACACGTCGCGCGAACCGCAATAGGGGCAGGGGATCAGCATCAGTGCAGCCTCGGCGTGGCTCCCTGGCCCTTGTCGTCGATCACCAGGCCGCGGTGGAAGCGGTCCAGCCTGAACGGCGCGTTGAATTCGTGCGGCTGGTCCTTCGCGATCGTCCAGGCGAAGCAGAAGCCCGACGACGGCGTCGCCTTGAAGCCGCCGTAGCACCAGCCGCAGTTGAGATACATGCCGGGCAGGGGACCGGTGTCGATGATCGGCGAGCCGTCCATCGACATGTCGGTGAGGCCGCCCCAGGAGCGCAGCAGGCGCACGCGCGCCAGCCCCGGGAACATCGCCAGCGTCTCGCTCATCACCTCCTCGACCAGCGGCAGGTTGCCGCGCTGGGCGTAGGAATTGTAGCCATCGAGGTCGCCGCCGAAAATCAGGCCGCCCTTGTCGGACTGGCCCATATAGAAATGGCCGGCGCCATAGGTGACGACCGTGTCGAGGAACGGCTTCAGCGATTCGGTGACGAAGGCCTGCAGGACGTGGCTTTCGATCGGCATCTTCTCGATGCCGGCAAGCCGCATCACGTGACCAGTCGAGCCGGCGACAGCGACGGCCACCTTCCTGGCGCGGATCTCGCCGCGCGTGGTAGCGACCCCGATGACGCGCTCGCCGTCGCGCAGGAAGCCGGTGACCTCGCAGTTCTCGATGATGTCGACGCCGCGCCGGTCGGCGCCACGCGCATAGCCCCAGGCGACGGCATCGTGGCGGGCCGTGCCGGCGCGCCATTGCATCAGGCCGCCGAGGATCGGAAAGCGCGCCGAGCCCGACACGTCGAGCGCCGGCACGAGCCTGGCGATCTGCGCCGTGGTCATCAGCTCGGAATCGACGCCGACATGCCGCAGCGCGTTGCCGCGGCGGGCGAAATCGTCCATCTGCGCCGGCGTGTGGCCCATGTTGAGCACACCGCGCTGCGAGAACATGACGTTGTAGTTGAGCTCATGGGAGAGGTTCTCCCACAGCTTCATGGAGAACTCGTAGAAGCGCGAGTTTTCGGGCAGCAGGTAATTGGAGCGCACCGCCGTGGTGTTGCGGCCGACATTGCCGGAGCCGAGCCAGCCCTTCTCCAGAACGGCGACGTTGGTGATGCCATGCTCCTTGGCGAGGTAGTAGGCGGTGGACAGGCCGTGGCCGCCGCCGCCAATGACGATCACGTCGTAGGCGGGCTTCGGATGCGGCTTGCGCCATGCCGGCTTCCAGTCCCGATTGCCGGTCAGGGCATTCCTCAGGATCGCCAGCGCCGAATATTCCGCCATGCCTTCGGTCCCCTCCGGTGGTCGCGCCGACACTATAGCCGCCCATCGGGGGCAAAGGTCAATTTTGCGCCATCGCCTATCGAAGCCCCGACTCCCGGCATAGTGGCGCTGCTTGCCCGCCGCTGCGGCAGAAACTATGACGGGCCGACCGCCGCGATCTGAAAGGCGCCGCCCGGCCTGTGATGCCCAGATTCCTGATGATCCGCCTGCTGCCGGCGCTGCTGATGCTGGTTCTCGCGCTTGCGTCGCCGGGCGCGGGAGCCCAAACGCCGGCCGCACCCGGCTCGAACATCGTCGCCCAGCAGCAGTCGGCGATCGCGACGCTGAAGCGCCAGACCGAGGAAACAGAGCAGCGGATCACCGCCGCTTCCGAGGACGATGCCAGGCTGGTTGCACTGCGGCTGCGGCTGGAGGAGGCCCAACGCGACCTGCTCGACGCCAGCGTCGCGTTCCGGCCGCGCCTCACGGACATCAACCAGCGCATCGAGCAGCTCGGCCCGGCGCCGGCGGACGGCGCGCCGCCGGAGCCGGCGGTCGTAACCAACGAGCGCCAGGCGCTGATCGACGAGAAGGCGCAGATCAACGCCGCGCTCGGCGTCGCCGAGGACCTGTCGATCCGCATCAACGGCCTGATCAACCAGATTACCGATCTGCGCCGCGACCTGTTCACCAAGCTTTTGACGCGCCGCTACGACCTTGGCCCGACGATGCTGTCGGAGGTCGGCGATGCCTTTCATGCCGAGTTCGGCAAGGCCTTTTACGCGATCTCGTCCTGGCTGCGCTTCGTCATCGCGTTCAAGCTGCCCTCGGTCCTGGCTGCGACTTTTCTGGCGCTGGCGGCGGCCGCGGTCCTGCTGATCGGCGGGCGCAGGGTGCTCGGACGGCTTTACCGGCCCGATCCAGCGCTGCGCGACCCGTCCTATCTCAGCCGCCTGTCGGTGGCCTTCTGGTCGACGCTGCTGCGTTCCGGCGCGGTCGCCGTGTTCGGCGTCGTCGCATACTTCCTCTACGACTATTTCGGCGTGTTGCGCACCGACATCGCCGAGATGGTGGAGGCGCTGCTCTACGTCATCTCGATCGTCTATTTCGTCCATGCGCTTGCCGTCGCCGTGCTGTCTCCGAAGCTGCCGCACTGGCGGCTGATCCCCGTCGAGACCGAGGCGGCGCGCCGCCTGGTGTGGTTGATCCTGGCGATGGCGATATTCACCGGTTTCGACGCGTTGATGAGTTCGGTCTACCGCGTGCTTGCCTCGCCGCTGGCGCTCACAGTCGGCGAGAGCCTGGTCGCCAACGTCGTGACCGGCGTCCTGGTGATCATGATCGGCCTGACCAAGCCCTACGCCGACCCGGCCGGCAAGCCGATCGGCTGGCCGCAGTGGTTGAAGCTGCTGTTCTTCTTCCTCGGCGGCATGGCGATCGCGTCGTCCCTGCTCGGATTCATCGGCTTTGCGCGCTTTCTCTCCCAGCAGATCGTGATCACCGGCGCTGTGCTGACGACCATGTATGTCGGCTTCCTGTCGGCGCGGGCGGTGGCAGAGGAGGGCGCATTCGCGCGCACCTCGTTCGGCCAGCGCATGCAGCGGCGCTTCAAGCTCGACGACACCGCGCTCGACCAGATCGCGCTGGTCCTCTCGGTGATGATCAACATCCTGGTCGCGGTGGTCGGCATTCCGCTGATCCTGCTGCAGGCCGGCTTCCGGCTGGGCGACATGGAAGCCTGGGCGCTGCGTGCGATGGGCGGTTTCCAGATCGGTACATTCACGTTCTCGCCCGGCGGCATTCTCAGCGGCATCCTCGTCTTCGCCTTCGGCTACGTGATCACCCGCTGGTTCCAGGGCTGGCTCGACGGCTCGGTGATGGCACGCGGGCGCGTCGACATCGGCGTGCGCAACTCGATCCGCACCGTCGTCGGCTATGCCGGCATCGCCATCACCGCGCTGCTGGCCGTCTCCGCGGCGGGGCTCGACCTGTCGAGTTTTGCCCTGATCGCCGGCGGCCTGTCGCTCGGTATCGGCTTCGGCCTGCAAAACGTGGTCTCCAACTTCGTGTCAGGCCTCATCCTGCTCGCCGAGCGGCCGATCAAGGTCGGCGACTGGATCGTGGCAGGGGCGGTCTCCGGCACGGTCAAGAAGATCAGCGTACGCGCGACCGAGATCGAGACGTTCCAGCGGCAATCGGTGATCCTGCCGAACTCAGAGCTGATCAATTCGGCCGTCGGCAACTGGACGCTGAAGAACCGAAGCGGCCGCATCGACATCCGCGTCAACGTTGCCTACGGCAGCGACGTCAAGCGCGCCTACGACATCATGTTGGAGATCGCACGCTCGCACCCGAAGGCGCTGAAGAATCCCGAGCCATTCGTGCAGTTCGCCAATTTCGGGCCGGCGGCCCTGGAGTTCGAGATCCGCATCATGCTGGCCGACGTGATGGACGGTGGCACCGTGCAGAACGACGTGCGGTTCGCGCTCATCGACGCCTTCAAGGCGGCCGGTATCGACATGCCGTCGACCCCGCGGGCTACGGACACGATGCCGCCCGCGCCGACCCCCGCGGACGACGACAAGAAGGATGAGCCGGCGGAGGCGTCCGAAGGTGGCGATGCCTCGGCCGCCGAGGAGAAGCAGGTTACCGCGGCAGGACAGCCCAAGCCCGGCTCCCGGCGGCGGCAGAGCAAGCCCGCTCCCGGCTGAATGCTCCGTTCAGTTGCGGTTCAGCCAGGCGGTTCTATAGAGTGCATGAAAAGGAGCCGAACGGCTTCGACAGGCAACACACGGGAGCGGTGGCGACACCGACAAGCCGATGATGAAATCGATGTTCCTTGCCCTTGCCGTGGCGACCTCGACGGGCAGCGCCTTCGCCGCCAGCGTGGTCAACCGCGACGCCGATCCGGTGTCGCTGGTCGTCACCGAGGGCGGCACCAAGACGGAGCTGTCGGTCGCCGGCGGCGAGACGGTGCAGTTCTGTGCCTCGGGCTGCTTCGTGACCATGCCGAACGGCGACCGCGAGGCGCTGACCGGCGCCGAGACGCTCGAGATCTCGGGCGGCAAGGCGCAAATCAAGTAGCCACGGGCAAGACGGCGCAGAGAGAATGCCGCGCATCGGAAAAATGCGTGGCATTCTAATGAATTACGCAAACTACCATTAAGGATAACGGCCGAATCCGCGCGCCAGAAGCGGCCCCAGCGTCCACAATTAAAGCTTCCCTAGCCCCAAGCCGCATAGTGCTGGGGCGGGGCCGGCATGCGACCGGCGTTGGGAAACTTGGGCTGGGTGGATGGACGCGCGATCGGAACGCAACGCGATACCTCTCGCGGTCGATCTCGACGGAACTCTGATTGCGACGGACCTTCTCTGGGAAGGGCTGTTCCTGCTGCTGCGCAAGAACCCGCTGTGCGTGTTCCTCGTGCCGTTCTGGCTGCTCGCCGGCCCGGCCCGGCTGAAGCAGGAGATTGCGGCGCGCGTCGACCTCGATGCCGCCACGCTGCCCTACCGCGCGGCGGTGGTGGAGCGCCTGCGTGAGGAAAAGGCCGGCGGGCGAAGCATCGTGCTGGCCACCGGCACGCCGCGCAAGTTCGCCGATGCGATCGCCGCCCATCTCGGCGTGTTCGACGCCGTGCTGGCGACCGAGAACGGCGAGAACCTGACATCCGTGCGCAAGCGCGACGCCTTGCAGCGCGCCTATGGCGACGGCGGCTTCGACTACGTTGGCAACAGCCGCCACGATCTCAAGGTGTTTGACGCGGCGCGCGCGGCAATCGTGGTGGCGCCGGACCGCCAGGCCGCGCGCTGGCAGCGCGAGCACGGCGCCGACCTCATTGCAGCGGACAAGCCGACGTTGCGCACCGTGCTGAAGATGCTGCGCGTGCACCAGTGGCTTAAAAACTCGCTGCTGGCCGTGCCCGTGATCCTCAGCCACGAATATTTCAACCTGCCGATGCTCGGCGCGCTGATCCTGGCGTTCATTGCCTTCAGCGCGTCGGCCTCCGCGGTCTACATCGTCAACGACTTCTTCGACCTGACGCTCGACCGGGCGCACCCGACGAAGCGCAAGCGGCCCTTCGCCAGCGGCATGCTGTCAATGCGCTTCGGCTTCTTCGCCGCGCTGACACTGCTGGTGATCAGCTTCGGCACCGCGCTGTTCCTGCCGACGGAGTTTGTCGCGGTGCTCGGCGGCTACCTGGTGCTGACCTCGGCCTATTCGCTTTCGATCAAGCGCATGCTGCTGCTCGACGTGCTGATGCTGGCCGGGCTCTACACGATCCGGCTGCTCGCCGGCGCGACGGCCACAGGCACCACGGTGTCGTTCTGGCTGCTCGCCTTCTCCATCTTCTTCTTCCTGTCGCTGGCGCTGGTGAAGCGCTACGTCGAACTGCGCACGGCGGCACTTCCGGTCGGCGAGCGCATCGCCGGGCGCGGCTACCGCACCGAGGACCAGGAGATCATCGCGCAGGCCGGCATGGCGGCGGCATTCTCCTCGGCGCTGGTGCTGGCGCTCTACATCGACAGCGACTCCGTGCGCGAACTCTACCCCAACCCCTGGCTGGTGTGGCCGCTGGCGCCGATCGTGCTCTACCTTACCATGCGCGTCTGGATCCTCGCCCGGCGCGACGAGATGCACGACGACCCGGTGGTGTTCATCATCCGCGACTGGCGCAGCCAGATGATGGTGGCGATCGGCGCGGCGCTGCTGCTAGCGGCGGCGATCTGACCATGGCCGGCCAAAGCTATCCGAGTTTCGGCCTGGCGACCGCCACGGGCAGGCGCGCGGTGGCACCCGCGGAGGCGATAGCGTTGCTGAAGTCCGGCGATACCGGCGCTGCCTCGCTGCTGCCCTACGGCAACGGCCGCAGCTATGGCGACACCTGCCAGAACGGCGAGGGCACGCTGGTCGACATGCGCGCCATGAACCGGCTGATCCAGTTCAATCCCGACACCGGCCTTTTCCGCGCCGAGGCGGGAATGCTGCTGTCGGAGATCATCGCGCTCGGCGCGCCGCACGGACTTTTCCCGCCGGTGGTGCCGGGCACGCAGTTCGTGACGCTCGGCGGCGCCATCGCCAACGACGTTCACGGCAAGAATCACCATCGGCGCGGCACATTTGGCTGCCATGTCGAGGCGCTGACGCTGCTGCGTTCCGACGGACGCGAACTCGCTTGCTCGCCGACCAGCAATCCGCGCCTGTTCTGGGCGACGATCGGCGGCATGGGCCTTACCGGGCTGATCCTGGCGGCGACGATCCGGCTGATGCGCGTGCCGTCGCTGGACATCCTGCAGCAGATAAGGCCGTTCTCCGGCATCGCCGGCTATTTCGACCTTGCGGAAGCCGCCGACGCCGAGAACGAATACGTGGTCGCCTGGATCGATCAGCTCGCCGGCGGTCGCGATGCCGGACGCGGCGTGCTAATCACCGGCAATCATGTGAACTTCGGCAGCCGCGAGGCGATCGCGCCCGGCCGCCGCCTTTCGGTGCCGTTCCAGCCGCCGGTCACGCTGCTCAACCGGCCTTTTCTGCGCGTGTTCAACACAGCCTACGGCTGGTCGAAGCGCAGGCAGACAAGCGCGCGGGAAGTCGGCTACCAGGGTTTTTTCTTCCCGCTCGACGGCGTGCGCAACTGGAACCGGCTCTACGGCCCGCGCGGTCTCTACCAGCACCAGAGCGTCGTTCCCGCGGAAGCAGCACGCGAAGTCGTTCCCGCCATGCTGGCGGCCGCGCGCGAGGCCGGGCAGGGCTCCTTCCTCACGGTGTTGAAGCGGTTCGGGGATGTTCGGTCGCCAGGGCTGTTCTCCTTCCCGCGGCCGGGCCACACGCTGACACTCGACTTTCCGAACCGCGGCGAGGCTACGCTGGCGCTGCTCCGCCGGCTCGACGAGATGACAATCACCGCCGGCGGCGCGGTCAATCCCTACAAGGATGCGCGCATGGGCGCCGACGTGTTCGCGGCGTCGTTTCCCGACTGGCAGCGACTCGAATGCCTGCGCGATCCGGCGTTCATGTCCGACTTCTGGGCGCGGACAGCGGGGACGCTCGCCCCTCACCGGCCAGGCGCACTCCCGGCGGCGGCCGAGTAGTTAAAGTTATCCTGTCCAGATTGATTAAAATGCAATCCAAGACTTCACTAAATATTCCGAGGTCCTGAATAGAAGTCGAATCTGAGGGTGGCGGAAGAAAAATGAAATACATCGTCTTCATTCTATTCACCGTACTGACCAACGCCGCTGCCCAGCTGATGCTGAAGCAGGGCATGATGTCGCTCGGCGGCATCTCCTTCGAGGGCGCCAATCCGATCCTCAGGATCCTGCAGATCGTGTTCTCGCCCTGGGTGTTCCTTGGGCTTTGCACCTTCGTGATCTCGATGGCGTCGCACCTCTACGTTTTGTCCAAGGTCGAGCTGTCCTTTGCCTATCCGTTCCTCAGCCTCGCCTATGTGGCGGTCGCGGTGTTCGCCTACTTCGTGTTCCACGAGGATCTGAATGCCTGGCGCGTCGCCGGCATCGGCTTCATCTGCGTGGGCACCGTGCTGATCGCCCAGGGCGGCAGCGGCGAGGTCGCGGCGCACTCATCCTCCCAACCGGTCCAGACCAGCGAGCTTGCACAATGAGACACGTCATTTTTGGCGGTGACGGCTTCGTCGGCCGCCACCTTGCGCCCAAACTGGTGGCGGAAGGCGAGGAGGTGGTCGTCGCCGACATCGCCAAGGCCGAGCTGTCGCACTACCGCAAGGCGCGCTACGTCCGCTGCGACGTCACCGATCCGGCTTCGGTCAGTGCGGTCGGGCTGCGAGCCGACGACATGGTCTACAACCTGTCGGCCAAGATGCTGTCGCCAATCCAGGTACGCGCCAAGCGCCACGACTTCTTCTGGCCGGTGAATTTCCACGGGACCGAGCACATCATCGAAGCGATGGACAAGGCCGGCGCGCCGCAGCTCGTCCATTTCACCACCGACATGATCTACGGCCACACGGTCACCTGGCCGATGACGGAGGACCATCCGGTCGCGCCGCTCGGCGAGTACGGCTGGTCGAAGCAGAAGACCGAAGAGCTTGCCGCAGAATGGCGCAAGCGCGGCATGCGCATCACGCTGTTCCGGCCGCGCCTGATCATCGGCCCCGGCCGCCTCGGCATCCTGGAGAAGCTGTTCAAGCTGATCGACATGAACCTGCCCGTGCCGATGATCGGATCGGGCAAGAACCCATACCAGTTCATCTCGGTGTTCGACTGCGCCGAAGCCGCGCGGCTCGCCTGGAAGGCAGGCGTACCCAACGAGGCCTACAATCTCGGCTCGCTGAACCCGCCGCCGGTGAGGAAGCTGCTCGGCGACCTGATCAAGCATGCAGGCTCGAAGTCGATCCTGCTGCCGACGCCCGCCTGGGCGGTCAAGCGCACGCTCGACCTGCTCGACCTGATGAACATGCCCATCATGGACCCCGAGCAATACCTGATCGCCGACGAGGACTGCGTGCTCGACGTCTCCAAAGGCGAGCGCGAGCTCGGCTGGGTTCCCCAGTACCGCGACGAGGACATGCTGATCGCGGCCTACAGGGAATACCGCCTCAAGAAAGACGGCCGCGCGCCGGCCGCCACACAGGTACCCGCAGAATAGGAAATGCAATGACAATCATGACCCGACCCGAAGCCGCAGAAGCGCGGCCCGTCATAACTGCGCCAGCACTCGCACCCGGAGGCATTGCGAAGCCGCAGCTTATGTCGGTCGAAGAAGCCAAGGCGCTCGATGTCGCCGCGATGACCGACCTGTTCAAGGCGCACCTCAACCCTGGCCAGCTGCATTTCATGAAGCTGCTCGGCTTCCACAAGGTGAAGGTCGAGCGCGCCGAGGGCATGTTCTACATCGACCAGAACGGCCGCAAGATTCTCGACTTCTTCGGCGGCTTCGGCTCGCTGGCCTTCGGGCACAACCATCCGCGCATCCTGGAGGTGCGGCGCAAGTTCCAGGAGGAAAAGCGCCACGAGATCGCGATCGCCTTCATGTCGCAGTATGCCGCGGCGCTGGCGCACAATCTGGCGAAATGCTCGCCCGGCGACCTCGACATGGTGTTCCTCGGCTCGACCGGCTCTGAGGCGATGGAAGCGGCGGTGAAACTCGCCGAGCGCGCCGCCGGCCCGTCGCGGCCGAAGATCGTCTATGCGGAGAATTCCTTCCACGGCAAGACGAAGGGCGTGCTTTCGATCACCGACGGGGCGCTCTATCGCGGCGAGTTCAAACTGGTCGACAACACGGTGAAGGTGCCGTTCGGCGACCTTCAGGCGGTGGAGCGCGCCTTCCGTTCCGACCCGCAGATCGGCGTGATCGTGCTCGAAACCGTCCAGGGCGGCGGCGGCATCATCCAGGCCGACATCGGGTTCTGGCAGGGCCTGCGCAAGCTCTGCAACCAGTACGGTGTGCTGTGGGTGGCCGACGAGGTGCAGTGCGGCTTCGGGCGCACCGGCCGCTTCTATGCCTTCGAGCACTATGGCGTGGTGCCCGACATCACGGCGCTGGCGAAATCGCTGGGCGGCGGCAAGGCCGCGGTCGGGGCGATGATCGCCAGCCGCGACGTCTACATGAAGGCCTATGGCTCGCCGAAGACGGCGATGATCCACGCGGCCGCGACCTTCGGCGGCATCGGCGAGGCATCAATCACGGCAATCGAGGCGATCAACATTCTCTACGACGAGGGCCTGATCGAGAACGCCGCCCTCACCGGCGACTACCTGCTCGCGCGGTTGAGAGAAATGCAGGCCAAGCATTCGCGCATCGTCAAGGACGTGCGCGGCAGGGGCATGATGGTGGGGCTGGAATTCCACGATTTCTCCCAGACGCTGCCCACGGTGCTGCGGCCGGTGGTCAGCGTGCTCGACGACAAACTCAAGGGCTCGCTGTCCGGCTTCGTCGGCGCGCTGCTGCTGCGCGACTACGACGTGCTGGTGGCGTTTACCGAGTACAACCGCAACGTCATCCGCCTGGAGCCGCCGCTGATCTGCCGGCGCGAGCACGTCGACCAATTCGTCGATGCGCTGGACAGCCTGCTGTCGCGGGGCATCGTCGGCATCGTCAAGGACTTCATGAAGAGCCAGGTTCGCTAGGGACGCACCGACATGCTTGCAAGGCCGCCGCTTCCGACCAACCCGATCGACCGCATGGCCGGGCAGGCGCTCGCCTGGCTGGAGACGACCTATGCACGCTACGCGGCGGCGATCGGGGCGGCGGCGCTTGCGCTCTATATCCTGGTGACCGCGGCGACGGCCTGGTTCCTGCCCGACGCCAACTGGGACATGCTGGCCTATCTGGCGGTCGCCGAGGAGGACCGGATACCGGACCCCCAGGCGCTGCACGACTTCGCATACGGCGCGGTGCGGGCGGGCGTTCCGGATGCGGCCTACCATGCGCTGGTCGACGACGGCGGCGGCCTGCGCAGCCACATGGCCGGTAACGCGGCCGACTTCCACTCGCTGCTCAGCATGTACCGGGTGAAGTTCCTCTACGCCGAAGTGCTCTCGGCGCTCAGCCACGTGATGTCGCCGGTGGAGGCGATGCGGGCGGTCTCGGTGTTCTCCGTGCTGCTGTTCGGCGCTTTCACGCTGATGTGGCTGCGCGGCGACGCCGCCTTGGCGCTGGCCCCGATCGCGATCGCGATCCTCAACGTTGCAGGTTTCTCGTCGCTCGCCCGGGCAAGCACGCCGGACCTGCTGTGCTCGGCGCTGTTCCTGGGCGGGGCGTTCGCCTATCACCGCCGCAACGAGCCGCTGACGGCGGCGATGCTATTCGTCGCCTTCCTCGCCAGGCCGGACAACATCGTGTTCCTCGCGGTGTTTGCCGTGCTCCTCGCCGCGTTCCGGCAAAGGGCCTGGGGCGCCTATGCCGGCGCGGCGGCGTCGCTCGTCGCCTACCTCGCCATTTCGCGCTGGGCCGGCCATCCCGGCTGGTGGACGCATCTGTGGTTCTCGAGCATCGAGCAGCATTACAACATGGACGGTTTTTCGCCGGCCTTCTCGGTTGCGGCTTACCTCAAGGCGTTCGCGGTGGCAGGCTTCCGGGCCATCGACGTCGACACGTGGGTCGGAGTTGCGGTCCTGACCCTTGCCGGCTGGTACGCGGCCTCGCGGGCCGGCTTCCGGCTGGATCGCCGGGCGGGCATCCTTTTCGCAGCACTTGTGCTGGGCGCCCTGGCGAAGTTCGCGGTCTTCCCGTTCCCAGACAACCGCATCTACTTCCCCCACCTGATGCCCGCCGTCCTTCTGGTTGCGGTGCCGCTCACGGCACTGTTTTCGGCCGCCGCGCTGGAGCGGCGGCGCCAACCCGTTCTGTCCGTCCAAGCCGGAGAGTAGACATGAGTTCCGTTTCGAACCTCGCACGCACGCTGATCTCAACTGCGCTTCCCAACGGCATCCTCGACCGCAGCGCATCGCTGCGCGGGACGAAATACCTCGCGCGCGCGGCGATGAAGGCGCGCCTGGGCGGCGGCCGGCCGTTCCAGATGGTGAATGTCGGCGCCTGCGACGGCGCCCTGTTCGACGACGTGACGCCCTGGCTCCACCGCATCCCGCGCTCGCGCGCCGTGCTGGTCGAGCCGATCCCGTACAATCAGAAGAAGCTGCGCCAGAACTATCCGGACACCGACCGCTTCGTGATCGAGCCGGTCGCCGTGACCCGTTCGAAGGGCTCGATCGTGGTGAAGACATTCGACGCCGATGCGCTGGAGGCTGGCACGCTGCCGATCGAGTTCATCGGCTGCTCCTCGATCACAGATACCAACCTGATGTCGGGCAAGAACGCGTGGGGCGAGGCCGACGCCAACTTCAACAAGTTCGCGCCGCACCTCAAGGACATCGAGGTGCCGGGCGACACGCTGCAGTCGCTGCTCGACCGCAACCGCATCGAGTACATCGATGCCTTCCTGGTCGACTGCGAAGGTGCGGACTGGATGGTGTTCGATCAGCTCGACATCGAGCGCTACCGGCCCGGCATGATCAAGGTGGAGATCGGTGCGCTGCCGGCCGACGAAATCGGCAAGGTGCTGGTGAAACTGAAGACCGCCGGCTACCGCGTCGGTCTCTACGCCGAGGACGTCTGGGCCTTCGCCTGAAAGCGGTCTAGCCAAATAGGCGGCCGGTACGGCGAGCCGAAGCCGATCGCGGCGGCGACATAGAGGCCGTAGATGCCGAACACGGTCTGGATCCATACCGGATCGGCGCGCCGGAACCAGAAGGCCTCGAGCTGCGAATTCAGCGCCGAGAACAGCACGATCATGAGGAAAAGTTCGGCGAGCGGCCGGCCCGACGGTCGGAGCGCACAGCGCAGATAGTGCCCGAACGGCCGCAGGCACAGCACCCAGATCACGAACACGCCGGCCGGAAAGCCGAGCGCCAGGATCATGTCCATGTAGTTGTTGTGGCCGTGGACGATCTCGCGGATGTCCCAAGCCGCGTCGAACGGCAGGCCGGTGTTCAGCACCACCGGCTTCAGCCAGAAGCCATCATAGCCGTAGCCTGTCCAGAACTGCTTGCCGATGTATTCGATGCCGAAATTCCAGAGCGTGATGCGGCCGGTGTACGTCGGATCGGAAGAGATCGCCGCGGCGAGCTCGGCCAGCGGCTTCGACAGCGCGGTGCCGATGGTGATCGCGCCGACGACCGCCATGGTGATGACCGAGACGATGACGATCACCCAGCGCAGGCCGAAGATCGGGCCGAGCAGCACGATGCCGATGACCAGCGGCAGGAAGCCGATGGTGGTCTTGGAGCCGGTGTTGATGACGAAGATCATCGCCAGGACCGCCACCAGCGCGCCGATGACGCGGTAGCCCGAGCGCATGAAGTAGATTCCGAAGAAGATGAAGTTCGCCACCGCCGGGCCGGCGACGTTCTTGTGACTGAAATGGCCGCGCCAGAGGCCGGCGTGCTGGTAGGACACCGCGTCGGCGCTGTGTATCGAAAGCGACGGCAGGAAAAACACACCGAAATAGCTGAGCGCCAGCGCCGAACCAACGCCGAACAGGAACGCCAGCCTGAGTTCGTCCTCGTTCTGCGGGATGACCAGCGTGGCCACGCAGGTCAGCACGACCAACACGGTGAAGATGAGCGACTTCAGCGAGCTGCTCGGATCGGGCGAATGCAGGCAGGAGGCGGCGAGGACCAGGACCACCACGACCCAGATCGGATCGACGGCGCGCATCACCCGCTGCGGAACCCCGAACATCAGCATGCCGGCCAGCGCCACCATGCCCAGCATGGAATAGCCGAGCTGGTTGACCACATCGCCGCCGCTGCCCGCTGCCGGCCGGATGACGTCGGCCGCTCCGAAAGGTTGAAACGAGATGAGCAGGACGGCAAGCAAGGCCGCAGGCAGAAGAACGGACGGCGAAAGCCAGGCGCGCCGGCTCGTGCCCGGGCCGGTGGGCGCTGCGGAGTGGGCGGAAAGGGGCGAGGGCTGCGTCATGGCCATGGCCGCGAAGCGTTGATCTGCGTTAGGCGGCCCATTTGACCCGCAACGCATTAACGGCGTCCTAACCATTGTGGTGGCGGCCGCCGAAGCCGTGCGTCGCGCGGCTTTTTGGCGATGTCGCAAACAGGCTGCAATCCACCCGCCCGGCCAATATAGTCTGCCCCGCAACTACGACCACGGAGCGCGGGCAATGGCAGGATTTCCGGAGAAGGCGAAGGTCGTCATCATCGGCTTGGGCGGGATCGTGGGGGCGTCGATCGCCCATCACCTGATCGAGCGCGGCTGGGACGACATCGTCGGCATCGACAAGTCGGGCATTCCCACCGACATCGGCTCGACCGCGCACGCCTCCGACTTCTGCTACATGACCAGCCACGACTTTTTGTCGTGCTGGACGTCGCTCTATTCCATCGACTTCTACGACAAGCTCGGACACTACGAGAAGATCGGCGGTCTGGAGGTCGCGCGCGTCGGCGACGATGCGCGAATGGACGAGATCAGGCGCAAGGTATCCTCTGGCAAGGCTTTCGGCACACGCGCACGGCTGATCGAACCTGCCGAGATCAAGGAAAAATTCCCGCTGATCGAGGAAGACAAGGTGCAGGGCGGGCTGTGGGATCCGGATGCCGGCCTCGTCATCCCCCGTTCGCAGACGGTTGCCGGCAAGCTTGTCGACCAGGCCGAAAAGGCCGGCAAGCTCAAGGCTTTCGCCAACACGCCTGCGAAATCGCTGCTGATCGAGAACGGCCGCATCAAGGGGGTTGTCACCGAGCGCGGCACTATTCTTGCCGACTACGTCATTGTCTGCGCCGGCCTGTGGGGCCGCCTGATCGCCGAGATGGCCGGCGAGGACCTGCCGGTGATGCCGGTCGACCATCCGCTCACCTTCTTCGGCCCCTACGACAAGTTCGCCGGCACCGGCAAGGACATCGGCTATCCGCTGCTGCGCGACCAGGGCAACTCGGCCTACATGCGCGACACCGGCGATCCGACCACGTCGGAAGGCGGCATGATCGAGTGGGGCTATTACGAGGAGAAGAACCCGCGGCTCTGCCATCCGCGCGATCTGCTGGAAAAGCACCAGGCGCGGCTCTCGCCCTCTCAGCGCGACCTCGAGATGGAGCAGATCATAGAGCCTCTTGAGCGCGCGATCGAGCTGACGCCCATCCTGGCCGAACTCGGCTATGACGAGCGGCGTTCCTTCAACGGCCTGCTGCAGGTCACGGCCGACGGCGGACCGTCCATCGGCGAGAGCCAGAAGGTGAGGGGGCTGTGGTACGCCGTCGCCATCTGGGTGAAGGACGCGCCCGGCATGGCCAAGCTCGTCGCCGACTGGATGACCGACGGGCGCACGGGGATCGACCACGCCAAGATCGACTATTCGCGCTTCTACCCGCACCAGATGAAGGAGGACTTCATCGCCGGCCGCTGCGGCGAGGCCGCGCAGAAGATCTACAATCCCGCGGTGCATCCACGCGAGCCCTATGCGACCGGCCGCAACATCCGCCGTTCGCCCTTTTACGAGCGCGAGAAGGAACTCGGCGGCCACTTCATGGAACTCGGCGGCTGGGAGCGCGCGCACGGCTACGCCGCAAACGAGCACCTGCTGGAAAAATACGGCAACCGCGTGCCGGTGCGCGAGAACGAATGGGACAACCGCCATTTCTGGCGCGTCTCCAACGCCGAGCATCTCGCCATGAGCGAGGACTGCGGCATCGTGAACCTGTCGCATTTCTACATGTTCGACGTCGAAGGACCGGACCACGTCGCGCTGATGGAATGGCTGTGCGCGGCACGCATCGGCGGCGACGCCAACATCGGCAAGGGCATCTACACGCATTTCCTCGACGACGAGGGCATGGTGCGCGCCGACCTGACGGTGATCCGCACGGCCGACCGCTGCCGCGTGATCGACGGCGCCGACGCCGGCCCGCGCGACTTCCACTATGTGAAGCGCGTCGCCGAGGACAAAGGCTTCGACGTGAACGTTACGGACGTGACGGAAAAATACGTCACCATCGGTATCTGGGGGCCGAACGCGCGGGCGACCTTGCAAAAAGTGGTGGAAGATCCGGGCGGACTGTTGCCCGAGGCCTTTGCCTTCGCGGCAATCAAGCCGGTCAGGATCGGCGGCAAGGACGTCACCGCCTTCCGCATTTCCTATGTCGGCGAGCAGGGCTGGGAACTGCACATGCGCTACGAGGACGGGCTGGCCGTCTGGGATGCGCTGCGCTCGACCGGCGTGATGGCGTTCGGCGTCGAAACCTATGCGAATTCACGGCGCATGGAAAAGAGCCTGCGCCTGCAGAATGCCGACCTGCTCACCGAATACAATCTGATCGAGAGCGACCTTGCGCGCCCGAAGGTCAAGGATGTCGATTTCCGTGGCAGGGAAAAGCACCTCGAATACAAGGCAAGGGCCAACCAGCCGGCGATGCTGTGCACGCTGGTGATGACCGACAACCGCGATTCGAAGGGGGTGCTGCGCTATCCGGTCGGCACCATGCCGGTGATGGACCCGGCGACCGGCGAGACGCTGGTCGACGAACTCGGCCGCCGCTCCTTCACCACCTCGGTGGCCTATGGGCCGACCATCGGCAAGAACATCGCGCTGGCCTACCTGCCGTGGGCCTTCTGCCAGGAAGGCCGCAAGCTGCAAGTCGAATATTTCGGCGAGACCTATCCGGTCGAGGTCGTGTCGATCGGCTACAAGCCGCTCTACGACCCGGAAAACCTCAAGCCGCGCAGCTGATTTTTGCCTCGGCGGGTGGGTCGGGCCGGGCTGCGCGTCGCGCCTATTTGGCTTTGCATTACACCCCACCCGCCTCGCTTCGCTCGGCACCCTCCCCATCGAGGGGAGGGAGAGAGGCGTCAACGGGCGCGCCGGCCGTTTTGCCTTCCCGTCGTGTGACGCCGGTCGCAGAAATGTGAGAGACGGGCGCGTGGCGTGCTGCGGCGTTTGTCGTCTAGATTGCCACCATGCACCATCCGCGCCGCCACGCGAGGATCGCCTGCGCCCTCTCTGCTCTCGTCGTGGGGCTCGGTCTTGCCGGGCCGGCATCCGCGGTCGAGCCGGTTGACGTCGAACTCGTGCTGGCAGTCGATGTCTCGCTGTCGATGTCGCCGGACGAACTCGCCATCCAGCGCGACGGCTACGTAGCGGCGCTGACCGACCAGGGCGTCATCGACGCCATCCAGTCGGGCATGCACGGCAAGATCGCCGTCACCTATGTCGAATGGGCGGGCGCGACGACCCAGCACGTCGTCGTGCCGTGGACGGCGATAGCGACGCGCGAGGATGCCGAAGCCTTCGTGGCGAAGCTCACCTCGGTGCCGCCGAACAGCGCGCGCCGCACCTCGATCGCCGCCGCGTTGCAGTTCGGCAGCGACCTCTTTGCCGAAAGCGGTTTTCGCGGTTTCAAGCGCGTCATCGACATTTCCGGCGACGGACCCAACAACCAGGGCGCGCCGGTCGACATGATGCGCGACCGGGTCGTCGAGCAGGGCATCATCATCAATGGCCTGCCCCTGATGACCAATGGAGGGCTGGCCAGCCCCTACGACGTGACCGAACTCGACCGCTACTATCAGGACTGTGTGATCGGCGGGCCGGGCGCCTTTCTCGTGCCTGTGAACAGCTGGGCGCAGTTTCCCGAAGCGATCCGGCGCAAGCTCGTGCTGGAACTTGCCGGAGCCTCGTCGCCCGAATGGGCCCGCTTCGAGGCCGAGCATCCGCCGTTGATCAGGGTGCAGGACGAAACCGGCTTCGACTGCATGGTCGGCGAAAAACTGTGGCGCGACCGGACTTGGCGCTGGGACGGGAAGTAGGCCTTTCGCCGGCCTCGAATCGCCGCGCGGTCAGGCCGCCAGCAACTGCTTGCGGTCGACGCGCTCCTGTTGCGGCGAGCGCGAATAGAGCTCGCGGTAACATTTCGAGAAATGCGAGGCCGACACGAAGCCGCAGGCGACCGCCACCTCGACCACCGGCAGCGAGGATTGCAGCAGCAGGTGGCGCGCGCGATCCAGCCTGATCTCCAGATAGTAACGCGCCGGCGAACGGCCCATCTCGGTGCGGAACAGGCGCTCGATCTGGCGGCGCGAAAGGCCGACATGGTCGGCGATCTCGATCAGCGACATCGGCTCGGAGAGGTTCGCCTCCATCAGTTCGATGATCGTGAGGATCTTCGAGTTCTGGACGCCGAGGCGCGCGCGCAGCGGCAGCCGCTGGCGGTCGGTGGGGCTGCGCACGCGGTCGGTCAGCACCTGCTCGCAGACGCGGTTCACCAGACCATCGTCGAAATCGTCGCCGATCAGCTTGAGCATCATGTCGAGCGCCGCGGTGCCGCCGGCGCAGGTATAGATGTTCTGGTCGACCTCGAAGAGATCGGCAAAGACGTTGGCCTTCGGAAAGGCCTCGGCGAAACCGGGAAGGTTCTCCCAGTGGATGGCGCAGCGCTTGTTGGACAGCAGGCCGGCCGAGGCCAGCACATGCGCGCCGGTGCAGAGGCCGCCGATGGAGACGCCGCGATTGTATTCCTCGCGCAACCAGGCGAAGGCCGACTTGTTCTGGTAGGCCTCGACATTGATGCCGCTGCAGACGATCACCATCGAGGGCCGGTCGGCGCCAGCCATCTTGCGCCGCTCCTCGTCGAGCGAGGTGTTGACCGCGCACTCGACGCCGTTGGAGGCGTTGACGGGCTTGCCGTCGATGCTGGCGAGGCGCCACCGGTAGGCCTGATAGCCCAGCATGCGATTTGCCGACCGCAGCGGTTCCAGCGCAGTGGCGAAGGCAATCATCGTGAAATCGGGGATCAGGAAGAAGACGATCGATCGTTTGACCGCATGCCTGCTCAAGGACGCCTCACGCCGTATGACGCGAACAGAATGTCGCTAACAGAAAAGCGTGATCAGGAAATTTTTCCGCTGTCAATTGCGAGCGCGGTCGCGCGCATCTTTTTGCGCCGTGAATTGTGATTTTCAGGTCGCAAACCGGCCGGTGATTCGGCCGCGAACGAAGACGGCCCGGGGCAGGGAGACCCGGGCCGTCTACGGACTGGGAAAGGAGGAACCGTCAGTTGACGATGTAGCCGTAGCGCGACGCGGCGACGGCCGCGGTCTGGCCGGGCATCGTACGGGCGAGGCGGGCGCGCTCAAACACGGTAGTCGGGTTGGAGGAGACGCGGGTAGCGAACAGGCGGGCAAAAAGCTTCATGACACGTTCCGATCAGGTTGTCGGTGCCTTCGCGCGGCGGACTGTGTCGGCGGGTGGGCAGCTCGTTTTCTGGCGTCGATATAGCGATCCGGTGTCGAGTTCTCAGCGATAAAAGCGAAGCGGCTGAGCTAAAAAGCGACACGCCGTGCCCGAAAAGGCGGCAGATGCGCAAAGATTAATGTTTTATTACAAGCCGTTAGGGTAAAAAAAGAGCCGCTATGCGGCTATTTCATATGCGTCATGCGTCCATTGCATGGCGTGGCGGGAATCAAAAGGCCTGCCGGGTGCTCTCTCACTTTCCGGCAGGCCCTGGTACTTTGGCCACGATTACTTATCCCCAGCCCACGTTCCGACCCCACGGTGGCGGTAGGTATGGCGGTCGGGATCAGGCCAGCCGATGTCCTTGCGGAGTTCCGGGGGCAGGTTGCGGATGGCGCGCTCGGTCAGGTAGCGAGCCCTTGCCGCGCTGTATTCCGAGGCGAGACGCCCCAGAGACGAGATGATAGACATTGTGGTTTCCTTTCTGGTTTTGCCCGAAGTGAAGATTCTTTCAGGGCGATGAATGCAATATGCCTCGAATGTATCGCCGGCGTTCCGCAAGGGCAGGAGGTTTGTAACGTCTCCGTTACCGTCGGCCCGCACGTCCTGCTGTTGATGAGTTGACTATCGGCCAGGTTCGATGTTCAATCAAACGAAATGAACTGATCTCATTGATCAAGATAACTGAAGCGAGGATGCCGTGACCGCACCGCTCAATCACCCCCTGCCGACCCTCGACCTCGACGTGCTGCGCACCTTCGTGGCGATCGCCGAAACCGGCAGCTTCACCACCGCCGCGTCGACCGTTTTCCGTACCCCATCGGCGGTGTCGATGCAGATCAAGAAGCTCGAGGACACGCTCGGCCGCGCGGTTTTTGCGCGCGACGCGCGCTCCGTCACGCTGACGACCGAAGGCGAGATGCTGCTCGGCTATGCGCGCCGGCTGCTCGCCATCAACCGCGAGGCGGTGGCGAAGTTCATCATTCCCGACATCGCCGGCGTCGTGCGCCTGGGTTCCCCGGACGATTACGGCGAGCGCGTGCTGCCCAACGTGCTGAAGCGGTTTGCGCAGACGCACCCGTCGATCGCCGTCGACGTCACCATCGACCAGAGCAACAATCTGCGCCGGCGCATGGACGACCGCAGCCTCGACATCACGCTGCTCACCAACTCCTTCGCGGCCAGCATGAGCGGCGCCGAGGTGCTGCTCACCGAGCCGGTCGTGTGGGCCGGCATGCGCGGCGGCTGCGCGCACATGCGCGAGCCGCTGCCGGTTTCGGTGTGGGAGGAGGGGTGCGCCTGGCGGGCGGGTGCGCTCGAGGCGCTGGGCCGCGAGGGCCGCAACTACCGCATCGCGTATATGAGCGCCCACGTCGCGGGGCAGCGCGCCGCGATCCTTTCCGACCTCGCGGTGGCGCCGATGCCGAAGTCCTTCGTTGGCGCGGATCTCGTCGTGCTCGGCGCGGAGGACGGCATGCCCGAAATGGGCACCTACAGCCTGGCGATGCTGGTGGCGCCCGACGCCAGCGCGCCGGTGAAGGCCGCAGCCGACCATATTCGCGCGGCCTTCGAGCAGTTCCGGGAGACCGGGAAGTTTTAGCCGCCCGGCGTTTCAGACGCCCTCGGCGCGATTCTGGCCCCGGGTGGCCGATACCTGTCACCTTCACTTGCGCGGACTTCGCCGCTAGACTTGCGGTTGTTGCCCCGAGGAGGTGACATGGACGCCCCCGCAAGCGTGAACCCACCCTATGCGCTCGGCCACAGCGACTTCGAGTTGAGGCGCCTGGGCCGGCAGGCACGGCTCGTCGACCCGATGACGCGCAGGCTGTTCGTCGAAGCGGGCATCGGTCCGGGCATGCGTGTCCTCGATGTCGGGTCCGGTGCCGGCGATGTGGCGATTCTCCTGGCAGAACTGGTTGGTCCGGCTGGCGAAGTGGTAGGCACCGATATGTCGACAAAAGCCCTTCAGCTCGCGCGCGGTCGCGTTGCCGATCTCGGGCTGAAAAATGTCTCATTCATCGACGGCGATCCCTCGCTCATGGAATTCGACCGGCCGTTCGACGCGATCGCCGGCCGTTATGTGTTGATGTTCCTCGGGAACCCGACCGAAATGCTGTCGCGGTTGAAAGAGAGCCTGCGGCCCGGCGGAATCGTCGCTTTCCACGAGGTAGACTGGGATGGCGCGCGCTCGCGGCCGCCGGCACCGCTTTTCGACCGCTGCTGCCAGCTCTGCTCGGACACGCTCGGCTGGATGGGCGCCGACCCGCACATGGGGCCGAAGCTGCATGGCGTCTTCCTCGCGGCCGGCCTCAAGGCACCGACGATGCGAACCGAATGCGTGACCGGCAGCAGCGGCGTCGGCGCTGACGGTTTTCGCCTGATCGCCGAACTTGCAATGACGCTCATGCCGGACATGGAGCGCCTGGGGCTGGTGGATCCCGGCGAACTCGGCGCCGAACGGCTCCCCGAACTGATGCTGGAGGAAGCCGCCCGCCTGGAGAGCGTGGCGGTCGGCCGCTCCGAAATCGGGGCGTGGTGCCGGATTGACTAGCCGGCCATGAGGGTGGTCAGGGCCTGACGTAACGGAGCCCGGACTCGTCAAGAAAAATATCAACCGCGCTCGCGGCGGGCGGCGCGTTCCTCGCGCGAGCGCCGGCGCGGCGTCGCATCGCCGGCGACGCCTTCCGCGCTGACGGTTTTGCGCGGTGGCAGCTTCACGGCGGCCGAAAGCTTCGGGAACGGGTCGACCTTGTTGGGCAGCGCCATCGCGTCGATGAAGAGCTGCTGGAAATGCGGCTCCAGCGCCGTCTCGATCTTCTCGATGCGGCGCACGGTCTGCTCGATCTCGCGCCGATGGTTGCGGTTGAGCAGTGCCATCAGCGCGCCGGTGCCGGCCGCATTGCCGACCGCCTTCACCTCGTCGAGGTCGCAATCGGGGATCAGGCCCAGCACCATGGCGTATTTCGGGTCGATGAAGGAGCCGAAGGCGCCGGCGAACCGGATCGTGTCGACAGTCTCGACGCCCTGCTTTTCCATCAGCAGCTTGACGCCGGCGTAGAGCGCGGCCTTGGCGAGCTGGATGGCGCGCACGTCGTTCTGGGTGACGGTGATGCGCTGCTCGCCGTCGCGCAGCAGATAGGAGAAGGTGCGGCCGTTCTGGAGGATGCGCGGAGAGCGCGACGCGAGCGCACCATCGATGACGCCATCCTCGGAAATGATGCCGCTGAGGTACATTTCCGCTACGACTTCGATGATGGCCGAACCGCAGATGCCGGTCACGCCGACGGCCGCGGCGGCTTCTTCGAAGCCATCCTCGTCCGACCATTTGTCGACGCCGATGACGCGATACTTGGGCTCCAGCGTGTCGGGGTCGATGCGCACGCGCTCGATCGCGCCGGGCGCGGCGCGCTGGCCGGAGGAAATCTCCGCACCCTCGAAGGCCGGGCCGGTCGGGGAGGATGCAGCCACCACGCGGTCGCTGTTGCCGAGCACGATTTCGGCATTGGTACCGACGTCGACCAACAGCATCATGCGGTCCTGGCGGTGCGGGCCTTCCGAAAGCGTCGCGCCGGCGGCATCGGCGCCGACATGGCCGGCGATGCAGGGCAGGATGTAGAAGCGCGCGCCGCGATTGGCCTCGATGCCGATCTCCGGCGCCCAGCCCTGCACCGCGCCCGAGACGGCCAGCGCGAACGGCGCCTGGCCGAGTTCGGTCGGGTCGATGCCGAGGAACAGGTGGTGCATGATCGGATTGCCGACGAACACCGTGTCGAAAATGTCGTCGCGGCTGACGCCGCCTTCGGCGCAGACCTTGCCGATCAGCCCGTTGACAGCCTCGCGCACGGCTTTCGTCATCGCTTCGCGCCCGTCCGGATTCATCATCACGTAGGAGACGCGGCTCATCAGGTCCTCACCGAAGCGGATCTGCGGGTTCGACGTGCCGGACGACGCGACCAGCCGCCCCGACAGCAGCGACACCAGGTGCATCGCGATGGTGGTCGAGCCGATGTCGCAGGCGATGCCGTAAGCCTCGTTCTTGAGGCCCGGATATAGCGCGATCAACGTGGCGCGCGAAAAATCCATGTCCTTGTGAATCGCGGCGGTGACGCACCAGTTCTCCTTGCGGAGAATTTTCTGCACCTCCGGAATGAGGTGGGAGGCGACGCGCAGATCCTTCCAGCCCCAGTCCTTTTCCAGCGCCGCCTTCAGGCGCTCGAGGTCGCCGGTAGGGTGGTGCATGTCGGGCTGCTCGACCTCGACATAGCACATCTGGATCGCCGAATTGCGCTCGATGACGCGGTCGGTCGCGGCCTTGCGCACCACCTGCGCGTTGACGACGGTGTCCTGCGGCACGTCGATGACGAGGTCGCCGAGGATGGTGGCCGAGCAGGACAGGCGCCGCCCTTCGGGCAGGCCGCGCACGCGGTCGTAGCGATCCTCCTTGGCGCCGCGGGCCGAAATGTGGTCGAGCGAGGAGACGATCTTGTGCTTGGCGAAATTGCCTTCCTGCACCTCGATCTGGCAGCGCCCGCAGGTCGCGCGCCCGCCGCACACGCTTTCGACATAGACGCCGAGCTGGCGCGCGGCGTCGAGCACCGGCGTGCCGACCGGAAACCGCCCGCGCTTGCCGGAGGGCATGAACAGGACGAGCGGGTCGGGGCTTCGGCTATCCATTCAGTTTCCGATCCCGAGAATTTTCTGCCGGGTGTTAACGATCCGTCCTTCCGCGCGTGGGAGCATAGGTGCGAGGAAGGGGACGGCGATGTCCGAATTGCTGCTGTCGGCCGTGTCGACGGGATTCCTGACGGTCAGGATCTTCAAGGGTCCCTGGCGGCGCAATCCGCAATATCTGGCAGCCGCGATCGCCGGCTCGGTGCTCGGCGCGCTCCTGCTCCACAGGTTCGGCCCCGATTTCGACGACGATTTGATCGTTGGCGGCGTGACAGGCGTCGTGGGGTCGTGGCTGGCCATGACCCTTTTTGACGCGATTGTGGGATACGCGTAAATAGCTATCCCCTTGCCATCCGTGCTTCCCTTCCGCCGCGGCGGCGGCCGCCGGCCGCGCCCGCATCGCCCGGTGCATTGACCTGAACCGGCGGCGGCGCGGCGTGCTCGCCCGGCTTGAAATCCTTGTAGGTCTTGATCCAGGTCATGCAGTCCTTGTCGGTGCCGGCCAGCACGTTGGCGCCGCGCACGGCTTCCATCTCCTGCGGGCGGCAGGGATTCATGATGGCCGAGGTCATGCCGGCACCGATCACCATCGGAATGAAGGCGGCGTTGATGCCGTGGCGGTGCGGCAGGCCGAAGGAGATGTTGGAGAGGCCGCAGGTGGTGTTGACCTTGAGTTCGTTGCGCAGCCGGTAGAGGAGCGCGAACACCTGGCGGCCGGCATCGCCCAGCGCGCCGATCGGCATGACCAACGGGTCGACCACCACGTCATGCGCGGGAATACCGTGGTCATGGCACCGCTCGACGATCTTCTTGGCCACAGCGAAGCGCACGTCGGGGTCCATGGAGATGCCGGTCTCGTCGTTGGAGATCGCCACCACCGGCACGTCGTACTTCTTCACCAGCGGCAGGATCGCCTCCAGCTTCTCCTCTTCGCCGGTGACGGAGTTCACCAGCGGGCGGCCCTTGGCGACCTTCAGCGCGGCTTCGATGGCAGCCGTCACGGAGGAGTCGATCGACAGCGGCAGGTCAACCAGGTTCTGCACGATCTCAAGCGTCTGCACGAGCAGGCCGGGCTCGGTCTCGTTCGGGTTGACGGAGGTCACGCCAGCGTTGACGTCCAGCATGGTGGCGCCGGCGGCGGCCTGCTCCAGCGCGTCCTTGATGACGGTCTCGAAGTTGCCGACGACCATTTCGGCGGCCAGTTTCTTGCGGCCCGTGGGGTTGATGCGTTCGCCGATCACGCAGAAGGGCTGGTCGAAGCCGATGACGATTTCGCGGGTCGCCGAGGCGACGATCGTGCGGGTCATGAATCTCTCCGTATGATATAAAGACTTCTTTATATCGTTATCTGAAGGCAGACAAGGTGTGGCGGGCTCAGTGCGCCGATTTAACCATGTCGACCTGGGTTTCGGTAATGTCGTCGTGCAGGATGTGGTCGAGTCGGTCGGCCACCATCTGGTCGTCGCGGCGCACTTCGCGCTTCCACGGCTGGCGGCCCTTCAGCACGCCCGATTCGTCGACGATCTCGGCGACGTACTCCTCCTGGCGATAGGCCATCACATGGATGCCGGCCACGCCCGGGATTTCCTTCACCTCGTTGATGATGTCGATGCAGAGCTGCTTGCCTTCCTTCTTCTGGTCCTGCGCGCCTTCCAGCCGCTTGATCACCGCGTCGGGGATGTGGATGCCGGGCACGTTGGAGCGAATCCATTTGGCCGTCTTGGCGGAGGCGAGCGGGCCGACGCCGACGAGGATGAAAACCTTCTCGGTGAAGCCTAGGTCGCGCGCCTTCTGCATGAAGGTCCGGAACATCGGCACGTCGAAGCAGTACTGGCTCTGCACGAACTGGGCGCCGGCGGCGATCTTCTTGCCGAGGTGGATCGGGCGAAAATCGTAGGGCGGCGCGAACGGGTTGATGGCGGCGCCGAGGAAGAGCTGTGGCGGGGTCGTCAGCTTGCGGCCGGACAGGAACTTTCCGTTGTCGCGCATGATGCGGATCGTCTCGAGCAGCGACATGGAATCGAGGTCGAAGACCGGCTTGGCGCCGGGCTGGTCGCCGGCCTGCACGCCGTCGCCGGTCAGGCACAGGATGTTGGCGACGCCCATCGCCGCGCCGCCGAGCACGTCGCCCTGGATGGCGATGCGGTTCTTGTCGCGGCAGGCGATCTGCATGACCGGCGCATAGCCCATGCGGGTGAGCAGCGCGCAGATGCCGACGGACGACATGTGGCAGTTGGCGCCGGACGCGTCGACCGCGTTGATGGCGTCGACCCATCCGTCGAACACCTTGGCGCGGTTGTAGACGTCCTCGGGGTCGGCGCTGTCCGGCGGGTTGAGTTCGGTGGTCACGGCAAACTCGCCGCGGCGAAGCACGCGTTCCAGCCGGCCGCGCGAGGTATGGCCGGGAAGCGGCTCCAGCGGCAGGTGGACGCCGGCCGGATTTTCGTCGAGTTGCCGCCGGTTCATTGCGACACCTTCGCGGCCGCTTCCCTAGCCGCAGCCGCCTGCGCGGTGACGCGCAGCCAGGCCGAGGTTTCGCGCAGCGACTGGTCGACCGGCTTCTGCACGGCGAGGATGGCATCGCCCTTGACCATGTTGCGCGAGCCCTCCCAGGCCTTCACCCATACGCAGGGCATGTCGGGCTCGACCTCGCAATTGCCGTTGGCGCGCACGCCGCCGCAGGGGCCGTTGCGCAGCTGCTTGGGGCAGTTCATGGGGCAGGACATGCCGGTGGAGGACAGAATGCACTGGCCGCACATGCGGCAGTCGAACATGAACCCCTTCACGTTGCGCTCGACGAATTTCACCGGCGCCTCGACGCGGCCGTAGCCGATCCCCTTCCAGAGCGGGTGAAGCTTGAGAAACAGATCGGCGAAGCGGGCGTAGAACCATTCGAGCCCTCGCGAATGCCGGACCGACCAGAGACGCACTGCGAAGGAGCGCTGGACGCGCCGCTGCGGCGACACGTCCGCCGGCTTGTAGTCGCTCTTCGGCGCCGCCTTCTTGACGACGGTCGCCTGGGTGACGCCGCCGGTCGCAGCCGGAGGAATCACCTCGCCGGCGGCGCTCGCCTGGCCTCTGGCCGTGGTGGATTTCGGCTGGGTACTATCCATTTTCCTTGCCGCCTGACTTGGCGAGGGCGACCAGCCGCTCGCGCGTGTATTCCTGGTCGAGAGTGGCCGCCGCCTTGTCGGCCTCGGCCTCGAGATCGTCGCCGACAGCCACGGGGGCGGCACGCCGCCACTCGGCGAGATAGGCGTCGGTCTCGGCCGCGCCGGAGCGCATGGCCGCCATGTCGATCGCCTCGGTAAAGCGCAGCGGCAGTTCGCGCTTGGCTGTCTGCCGGCCGCGCTTGACGATCACCTGCGCGGGGATATCGCGCCAGTAGACGACGACCAGATCGGCCATGGAAAATCTCGCTGCTCTTGTCGGATCGAGCATTGCCGCATGCGCGAAATCGCCGCTTCTCATACGACGACGCGCGGGCATTCAAAAGCGACGCGTGGCGATGTCGCAAAAAGAAAAGAGCGGCGGACGCAGCGTCACCAGACGCCGCGGAAAAGCCCGTTCCAGAGATAGGTCCAGATCGGCGGGTGGTACCACTGCTTCGATGGCGCCTGACTCGCCGGCTGCGGCTTGAGCTTGCCCTCGACCGCGTCGCGCACGCCCTGGACACAGATGCCACGGCAGATCGAGGCCAGCCGAAGCGCATAGAGCCCGAGATTGTCGCCTTTTTCCGGCTTGCCGCGCTGTTGGTAGAGCACCGCGCCGGTGTCGACGCCGGCATCGACCAGATGGACCGTACCGCCGAAATTGCCGGCATCGCCGCCGGCGAGCGCCCAGTAGCCGCCGTTCATGCCGCGGTACTGCGGCGTGATGCCGGCGTGGTAGTTGATCACCGGGCAATGGATCGCGGCAAGTGTCTTTCTGGTCAGCATCCGGCAACCGGCGAGGAAGACAACCCTCGGGGCCAGCCTCGCAATGGCATCGAGCGTTTCCTGTGAATTGGCGTCCGGCACCCGGACGATCGCCTGGCCGGGGCGCGGCTGCGTCTCCATGCCATTGTCGGCGGCGATCTTTTCCGCACGCGACCCCGTGGCCTTCTTGCCGAGGCGGGTGAGCACCATGGTGGCGAGCTGGCCGGCGGCCGAAATCACGCCCTGCTTCTTCATGCGCCGCTTGATCAGCACGGATTTCGGTTCGCCGTCCTCCTCAATCACGGTGACCGGGCCAAGGGCATCGTTCAGCGCGTTGACGATGGCCCAGATGTGCGGGCCACCTTCGGTGACGACGACGATTTCCGGGGCTTTTCCAGACGAGGTCATGCGCGACGCCTCAATGCAGCCAGCCCCATATGTAGTGTGTCGCCAGCCCTGCCGCGGCTCCAAGCGAAGCGACAAGCGCCAGGGCCGCCACGCCGACGATGGTCCCCATCGCAAACAGCAGGCCGTCACGTTCAGACAGGGCCAGCCCCAACAGCACCGTCGAAAACGCAGGCAGCCAGTTGCCCAATGGAATCGGCAAGGTGATCGTTATCGCCATAACAAGTGCGAACAAGCCGATGACGCGATCTCCCTGCCGGCGCCAGAACGGCCAATAGCGCGGCCGGATGAGCCGCTCGAGCCGTTGCAGGCGAGGGATGATCCAGTCTGCGACCGAGCGGAACTGCTCCGCCGCCAAGGAACGATTGAGCACGAATTTCGGCAGCCAGGCGCGCTTAGTGCCGTAAACCATCTGCGCGGTGACGATGATCAGCGGCAAGCCCAGGAAGGCGGAAGCACCGGGCGGAAGCGGGATCATGTTGAAGGCGCCGAAGAGTACCAGCATCGGCGCGAAACTGCGGTTGCCCATGACGTCCCGAATGTGGCTGATGGAAACCGGGCCGTCGGCCTCGTCGGCCAGTTGCCGGAAAACCTCGGAAAGGCGGCGGGCGCGGCGCCGACGCGGCCTGGCGTCGATCTGCCCCTCCTCGAGACCTTTCACTTCACCTCTCATTCCGCCCACGCAACCCCGAAGTTCCAGACAAGCCCCGCCCCCGAGACAGCAAACATTCTCGCCAGTCCCGGTTAACCCTTGATGACAGCGACCGCAACCCAACGAACGCGTGTCCGCACCCGCACGGCGTCGGTTCACCCGATCGCAGCAATGTGGAGCCCAGATTTCGTAGCTCCAGACTGCAACGCGAAAGACGCGCAGTTCCGACCGGGTCGTGGAAGATTCATTCGACCATCGCGGCGCCGGTGCGAAGCGCGAGCGCAATGATCGTCAGCGCGGTGTTGACGGCGCCCGCGGAAGGAATGACCGAGGCGTCGGCGACGTAGAGGCCGCGGATGCCGTGAACCATGCCGTTGGCGTCGGCAACCGAGGTGGCCGGGTCATCGCCCATCCTGGCCGTTCCCACCGGATGCCAGAACATATAGAGCGGCGGCGCGAACACGCGGTAGCCCGCCGCCCGCACCGCCGAAGCGGCCAGCTTGCGCAGCCGGGCGATCGTCTTTGCGCTGCGAGGCGGGAACTTGTGCCCCTTCATCTCGTCGCCGGCAAAGACGATGCCGGCCTCGCGGGTAGGGGTGGCCTCGGTCATGTAGAACATCGAAAGGCTGCGCGTTCCGAACGCCTTCGCCAGCGGGCGCACAAACCGGGGCAGGCCCTCCCAGACAGGCATCTGGCCGCCCATCTGGATGACGCCCATCGGGTACGGCCAGTCCGAGGAACCATGGTAGTGGCCGTTCATGGCGAACGTCTTGGTATGGTGGGTGCCGATCGGTTTCCAGCCGGTGAGCGGAAAGATCATGCCTGCGTGGTGACCGCCGAGATAGCGGCCGACCGCGCCGCCGCCATTGCCAAGCCCTTCGGGATGAGCGGCGGTGCGCGAACGGCGCAGCAGCAAGGCCGTGCCAGGAATCCCGCAGGAGACGCCGACAACGTCGGCGTGGACCTCCTGTTCGCGATCGTCCACCTTGAGCAGGACGCCGGTGGCGCGCGTGCCGGCCGGATCGGTCAGCACGCGAACGCATTCGCAGCGAGTGACAAGGTCGACCAGCCCGGTGCGCATCGCCGGCCTGAGCACTGCGATCTCGGCGTCCATCTTGGCGTCGAGCACGCAGAAATGTCCGTCGCAAGCACCGCACATGACGCAGCTGCCGCCCGGGCCCTGATCCAGCCCGAGCGGAATTGCGGAGACGGATGCGCCGCCGGCGCGCAGACGCTCGGTCAGCTCCGCGACCAGCGGATCGTGTGGCAGCGGCGCGAACGGATAGGGCGCCGAACGCGGCGGTTCGCTGGGGTCGCCCTCAGGCGCGCCGTGGACGCGAAACAGCCGCTCGGCCTCGCAGTAGTGCGGCTCAAGGTCGGCATAGGTGATAGGCCAGGCAGGAGAGGCGCCGGTCTCCTGCCGAATCTCGCGGAAATCGTTTTCGCGCAGCCGGTAGAGCGCCGCGCCGTAAAACTTGCTGGCACCGCCAACGAAGGCGAACTTGTGGCGCGCATACATGAAGGCGGGCAGCGACCGGTCGATCGGATCGCCCCCCACGCCTGGCAGCGGCTTGATGAAATCGCCGCGCTCGATGACGAGGGTCCGCAGCCCGCGCGCCGCCAGCGTGAAGGCGAGACTGCTGCCCCCCAGGCCGCTACCGACGACGATGGCATCGTAGCGGGACCTGGGTACCATGCAGTCCGATCCTAGAGCGGCCGGGTTTCGGCGGGGCGGTGAACGGCGGCGGGACGCCGGCGGGCCTTCAGCAGCGCGGCGGCAAGGTCGCCGTAGCCGGTGTAGCGGCGTTCGTAGGCCAGGCCGAGCATATTCGCGGCCCGTTCCGCGACGGCATCGAGCGCGGGGTCGTTCGTCTGCGCGAGATAGACGAGTTTCTCGTAGTGGCGAAAATAGTCGGACGCGAGTTCCGGGTGGCGGTCGAGGCCGAGCGGCCGGATGAAGAAGGCGTCGAACTGTCTGCAGAGGAAGTCGGTCATGTAGAAGCAGAGCATGTCGGCTTCGCCGGATGCATCGAAGGCATCCATGCCCTGGTAGAACGCGAAACAATGCGGCCCGCCGATGCGCTCGACGCCATGCTTTTCGATCACCTTGTCGAGCAGGCCGCCTGTGCCGCAGTCGGCATAGCCGGCGAGGATTTGCGAGTAGCCTGCCTCGCGTGCCTTGGCGATCGCGGCCTCCATCGCCGGTGCAATGCGGTCCGGATGGAAGTGGAACTCGGCCGGCAGGCAGGTCAGGTCGAGATGATCGAGGCCGAAAAGGTCCTTCACCGCCAGGATCTCGCGCGCCAGCATGCCGCAACCGATCACCAGCAGCCTTTCTGCGCCGACATCCTTGCCTGCCTTCGCCATGGAACCTTTCAGCGCCGGGCATCGTTCAACAGCGCCGGCATAGTCACCCCGCGCCGTCGAAAAGCCAACCCGAGGGTTATCCCATGAAGCCGTTACGTCTTGCAACAATATGTGTACTGGCCGGCGCGCTGTTTACGTCCGCCTGCGCGAACACGATCCGTGGCGTCGGGAGCGATGCCGCCAATGCGGTAGACGCTACCCAGAGCGCGGGCCAGAAGGTCGTCAACGCCGCCCAGTAGTCAACCCGGGACGGAGCAACGCCCAGCGTCTGCGCCTCAGGCCGAGGCGCGCACGTTGTGCTTGCGCTTCATGTAGTCCTTGGCGGTCTCGACAGCCACCGCCGCGTCGCGGCAATAGGCATCGGCGCCGACGGCCTTGCCGAATTCCTCGTTGAGCGGCGCGCCGCCGACCAGCACGACATAGTCGTCGCGGATGCCCTTTTCCTTCATGGTGTCGATCACGACCTTCATGTAGGGCATGGTGGTGGTGAGCAGTGCCGACATGCCGAGAATGTCCGGCTTGTGCTCTTCGATCGCCGCCAGGTATTTTTCGACCGGGTTGTTGATGCCGAGGTCGACGACGTCGAAGCCCGCGCCCTCCATCATCATGCCGACGAGGTTCTTGCCGATGTCGTGAATATCGCCCTTGACGGTGCCGATCACCAGCTTGCCCTGCTTCGGCGCACCGGTGGCGGCGAGCAGCGGGCGCAGGATGGCCATGCCGGCCTTCATGGCGTTGGCGGAAAGCAGCACTTCCGGCACGAACAGGATGCCGTCGCGAAAATCCTCGCCGACGATGCGCATGCCCTCGACCAGAGCCTCGGTCAGCACCTTGTAGGGCGCCCAGCCGCGCTCCAGCAGGATGTTCGTGCCCTCCTCGATCTCCTCCTTGAGGCCGTCGTAGAGATCGTCGTGCATCTGCTGCACGAGTTCGTCGTCGGACAGTTCGGACAGGATGATCTCGTCGTCGGACATCGGCATTGCTCCCGAAGGGGCGGCAATCCGCCGAACCCCAAATTGGCTGGTATCTATCTCTGAATCAACGACAATCACATAGCTGATTTGCGACGTGCGGCAAGAAGATTGCGACCGCGTCCTGTCGCCGACCCAGCCTGCGGGTCAACGACCGCCGGGTCCGGCCGACTGCGTCGCAGTTAACCGCGGGGGTGTCGCGGCCGGGACTTCCGGCTCGCGCGGCGAGGCGGTTAGCTGCGAGCGGCGCAAAGTTGCCGCGTCTGGCAACGAGACCATGGAGGGGAAAACGATGCGTGTCGGTTTTGTCGGTCTGGGAACGATGGGCCGCAACGCGGCCCTCAACGTCATGAGAGCCGGCTTTGAGCTCGTCGCATACGACGTCCGGCCGGAAGCCATCGACTGGATTGTCACGCGGGGCGCTTCGGCGGCGGCGTCTCCGGCCGACGTGCTCTCGCGAACCGACGTGGTGGTGACCATGGTTTTCGGACCGATGGAGGTGGAAGCCGTCGTGCGCGGACCCGCGGGATTTCTGGCGACCGAGTGCGGCGGCAAGTACTGGATCGACCTCACCACCAGCAGTCCCGAGCTGATGCGGACGCTGGCGCGGGATTTTCGCGACAAGGGCGGCGCGGCGGTCGACGCTCCGGTCACCGGGTCCGTTGACGCGGCCATCCGCGGCGACATGCCGATGTTCGTGGGCGGCGACGACGCAGACGTCGAGGCCGTGCGCCCGGTCATTGAAGCGATGGGCCAGTTGCGACGTGTCGGGCGACATGGAAACGGTTATGTGGCCAAGCTTGTGAACAACATGCTCTGGAAGATCCATGCCGCTGCAATTGGCGAAGCGATGGTGACCGCCAAGCTTGCCGGCCTCGAACCGGACGTCTGGTGGGCCGTGATGAAGGGAGGGGCGGCCGACAGCTTTGTCATGCAGCATGACGTGCCTTCGATCTTTGCAGGCCACTACGACCCGTCCTTTCCGCTTGCGCTGTGCCTGAAGGACCTTTCGCTGATCGAGGAGCTGATGACGCAGACCGGCACCCGCAACGAGTTGACCAGCGCCACGCACCAGCGCTTCAAGGAGGCGGCGGACCGCTACGGTTCGAAAGCGGGAGAGATGACCGTATGCAAGGTGATCGAGGACGACGCAGGGGTCTCATTGCGCGTCGCAGGAGACTGGGTCGCCCCTTGGGATGTGAAGCATTCCGGATAGCGGGTTGCGCGCTGCGGATCAGCGGTGGAACCGTCCTTGTCGATTTTGCGACAGGCATTGGCGCTACCGGGCCGTTTCCAGCCTGTCCCACAGCGGAGATTCCGCCAAATCGAAAAGGACGCCAACAAGTGGCCCGAGGTAGCTGGTGATGGACGAAAATCTGGCGGCGGAGCGTGAAACGTCAGGCGGACGGCGCGGACGCGGCGATCGCGGCGGCGGCGCGGCGGCGCGGCGGGCGGCCCGTTCGGGCGGCGGACCGGGCGTCCAGCAGAGCTACATCATGCGCAGGATCAAGGTCTATGAGGTCCTCGACGAGGAAGGCCTCGCCCTGATCGAGAGGAACGCGGACACGGTGCTCGAGGAAATCGGCATCGAGTTCCGCGACGACGCCGAGGCGCTAGCGCTGTTCAAGGCGGCCGGCGCCGACGTGAAGGGCGAGCGCGTGCATTTTCCGCGCGGCCTGCCGCGCTCGATCCTGAAAACGGCGCCCTCGCAGTACATCCAGCATGCGCGCAACCCGGAGCGCTCGGTGCAGATCGGCGGCAAGGCGACCGTGTTCGCGCCGGTCTACGGGCCGCCCTTCGTGCGCGACCTCGAGGGCAAGCGCCGCTACGCCACCATCGAGGATTTCCGCAACTTCGTGAAGCTCGCCTACATGGCGCCGTCTATCCACCATTCGGGCGGCACGGTGTGCGAGCCGGTCGACGTGCCGGTGAACAAGCGCCACCTCGACATGGTCTATTCGCACATCCGCTACTCCGACAAGCCGTTCATGGGCTCGGTGACCGCGCCGGAGCGCGCGGAGGACACGGTGGCGATGGCAAAGATCGTGTTCGGCGACGATTTCGTCGACCAGAACACGGTGCTGACCTCGCTGATCAACGCCAACTCGCCGATGGTGTTCGACGAGACCATGCTCGGCGCGCTGAAGGTCTACGCGCGCAACAACCAGGCCTGCATCGTCACGCCCTTCATCCTGGCCGGCGCCATGAGCCCGGTGACGGTGGCCGGCACGCTGACGCAGGTGCTGGCCGAGGTGCTGGCGGGCGCGTCGCTGACGCAACTGATCCGGCCCGGCGCGCCGGTGCTGTTCGGCACCTTTGCATCGTCGATCTCGATGCAGTCGGGCGCGCCGACTTTTGGGACGCCGGAGCCGTCGCTGGTTTCCTACGGCGCCGCGCAGCTGGCGCGGCGGCTCGGCCTGCCGTTCCGCACCGGCGGATCGCTGTGCGCATCCAAGGTGCCGGACGCGCAGGCGGCCTACGAGAGCGCCAACACGCTGAACTCGACCATTCTCGCAGGCACCAACTTCGTGCTGCATTCGGCCGGCTGGCTCGAGGGCGGGCTCGCCTCCTGCTACGAAAAGTTCATGATGGACGTCGACCAGCTCGGCATGCAGCAGAAATTCGCCGAGGGCGTCGACCTTTCCGAGAATGGGCAGGCAATGGACGCCATCCGCCAGGTCGGCCCCGGCAGCCACTATCTCGGCTGCGACCACACACAGGCGAACTTCCAGACTGCCTTCTACCGGTCCTCGATCGCCGACAACAATTCCTACGAGCAGTGGCTGGCCGAGGGCGAGAAGACCGCCTCGCAGCGCGCCAACGACCTGGTGCGCCGCTGGCTGGATTCTTACGAGGCGCCGGCGATCGACCCGGGCATCGACGAGGCGCTGAAGGAGTTCATCGCCAAGAAGAAGGCCTCGATGCCCGACGCCTTCACGTGAAGGGAGCCCGATTCAGGCCGGGCTAAAGTGGCCGACATCATCCACAAGGAAGTCTGGCGCAGCGCGTTCAAGCAGCCGGGGTAGGGGGTGGCGTTTCCCTCCCCCTCGAGGAGGGACGGTGGCGAGCAGACCGAGCCGGGTGGCAGTGCTCGACGTTCTGGCGGTGCCTGTTGCGGCAACCCCCGTCTGGCCGCGACGCGGCCATGTCCCCCTCAAGGGGAGAATGCGCCGCGCTTGCGGCGACCGCCTTTGCCGGCGAATATCGGTCCGGTGACCGAACCGACGGAAATCGCAAGAAACCTCTCCGCGCATGGCCTGATCCTGCGCGTGGGATTTGCCTTTTCCCCTGGCGAGGAGGCTCCTGCGGGGCCGTCGGGCAGACCGGCGAAATCGGTCCTGCTGGTCGGGCAGGCGGGGGCGGCGCCGTGGCGGCATTTCCAGGCATGGCTGTCCGCGCTGCCTGTGCGGCCGAAGAATCCGCTCGACACCTGGGCGCGCGAGGTGATCGGCGCCGTCGCGGAAGAATTCGGCGCACGGTCTGTGTCGCCGTCGGACAGGCCGTATCTGCCGTTCCAGCAATGGGCGATGCGGGCCGAGGGGCTGCGGCCGTCGCCGCTCGGCATCCTCATGCACCCCGAATACGGCCTCTGGCACGCCTATCGCGGCGCGCTTCTGTTCGACGACGAGCGGGTGGTGAACGATATCATTGCCAATCGCGACGCTCACGAACCGATTCATCTTTGCGACGCATGTGTCGGAAAACCCTGCAAGAAGGCGTGTCCGGTCGATGCGCATGCCGGCGAGGGTTTTTCGTACCAGGATTGCCTCGACCATGTGCGTGGCCCGGAAGGTGCCGCCTGCCGAGACAGCGGCTGCCTCGACCGCAACGCCTGTCCCTATGGCGTGGCATACCGCTATCCCGCGGAGGTGCAGGCCTTTCACATGGCGGCCTTCGCCGGCTTCGCCGATGTGCGTTGACCGGCCCGCGCGGCGGCATATCTATGCGCAGCGGGACAGGAGCACGGCATGAGCAAGCGCGCCATCGAAATCGTCACCGCCGACGGCAAGGCCGCGGCGAACCTTTTCAGCCCGCATGGAAAACCTGCCGGGCGTGACGGGAAGCCGGCCGGCATCATCATCTACATGGACGCGTTCGGGCCGCGACCGGCGATGGACGAGATGGCCGAACGGATGGCGTCGCTGGGCTTTTTCGTGCTGGTGGCGGATCTTTTCTACCGCAAGGCGCCATACGGTCCGTTCGACGCCAAGACGGCCTTCGCGAACGAGTCGACGGCGGCCGAGCTGCGCGGGATCATGAACGCGACGACGCAGGAGATGACCGTGCGCGATTCCGGCGCCTTCATCGCGGCGCTGTCGGCGGCGGGCGCGACGGGGCCGGTCGGCACCGTGGGCTACTGTTTTGGCGGCGGCCGAGCGATCACCGCGGCGGCGACCTATCCCGACCGCGTCGCCGGGGCAATGAGTTTTCATGGCGGGAATCTGGCCAGTGCCGCGCCGGACAGCCCGCACCTCAAGGCAGCGAGCATCAAGGGCCGCGTCTATGTCGGTTCGGCCGGCGTCGACGGTAGCTTTCCGCCCGAGCAGTCGGCGAAGCTTGAAAATACGCTGCGCGAAGCCGGCATCGACTTCATCCTGGAGAACTATGTCGGCATGCGGCACGGCTGGTGCGTGCCGGACCACGGCGTTTTCGATCCGGCCGGCGCGGAGCGGCACTGGTCGCGGCTCGAGACGTTTTTCCGCGAGACGCTGGGCTGACCGGCCCACTCCCGGCCATGGCCGATGATCCATACGACCTTCAGCGCTTCGTTTCCGCCCAGGACCCGCTGATCGACCGGGTCAAGGGCGAACTGGCGCGCGGACGCAAGACGAGCCACTGGATGTGGTTCGTGTTTCCCCAGATCGCCGGGCTCGGCTTCAGCGCGATGTCGCAGCGCTATGCGATCTCCTCGCTGGACGAGGCGCGCCAATATCTGGCGCACCCGGTGCTCGGCCCGCGCCTGCGCGAATGCGTCGGGCTGGTGCTCGCGGTCGAAGGCAGGACGGCGTTCGAGATATTCGGCGACCCGGACGAGGCGAAGCTGCGCTCGTGCCTCACGCTCTTCCAGGCGGCCGGCGGCGACGATCTTTTCGCCCGCGCGCTGGAGAAATTTTTCGGCAGTCCCGACCCCGCGACGCTGAAACTCCTGCGCAGCCGGGACTGATTTTTCTGGGTCGAAGGCTACATCGCCTTGACGACGTGCCAGACGCCGCCCTTGCTTCGCCGACCGCGTCGCCCGGCGCCTTGTCCTCGATGCAGCAGTAGAGCGGCTTGCCCTTCTTCCCGCAATTGGTCGGCCCGGGCTCAGGGCGAGGCGATAACGATAATCTCCGGGCTGTGCGGCGAAACGGCTGACCGGTCCCAGTCGCCGAACGCCTCGATGCTGCCGAAGCCGGCGCTGCGCAGAAGCGCGAAAAGCGGTTCGGGCTCCCAGAAGCGCAGCCGGCTTTCGGCTACCGCAACCTCGGAATCCGGAAAGCGGAAATGGGTTTCGTAGGTGACGATGTCGCCGGCGACATCGGTGACCTGGTAATGCACGCCGACATCGCCGATGCCGGCGACCGATACGGTGGTGGCGGTCTCCTCTGGGGTCCATGTCAGCCAGTCGCGGGCCGACAGTTTTCGCGTCTCGAACGAGAGCTTTCCGCCTTCGGCAAGGTGGCGGCGCAGGTTGCTCAAGGCAGCCAAGACCGCGTCATCGTCGAGAAAGACCTGGAAGACGTGCCCGGTCATGACGATACGGTCGAAGCGTTCTGGCAGGTCGAGCCCGGCGGCATCGCTGGCTACCCAAAAGACCCTGTCGCCGCCGGCGTGCTTGCGGGCGATGTCGAGCATGCCCGCCGCCGGATCGGCTCCCGTCACGCGGTGCCCGAGGCGCGCCAGTTCGACCGCGAAGCTGCCGGTGCCGCAGCCCATGTCAAGCACCGAGACGGGAGCCGTGCCGATGACGGCGCGATGAAAATCGGTGTCGGCGCCGTGGGGATTGAGCGGGTCGTAGACCGCGGCCAGGCGGTGGTCGTCATAGGCGGCGCAGGGCATGGCTCGGTCCCGTTGAAGTCGGGTGCTCGATAGACTCGAAAGGCGCGTGCGAAAAGGCGTAAGATTTTTTCGGAAGCAACCCAAGGAATGCCCCGATCGGGGCGTCTCAAGGGTAATGGGCGCCATGCTGGCCGATACCGCTGAAGTGCCGGACGAGCTTTTGATCGGGCGTGCGCGCGACGGCGACCGGGATGCCTTCGGCATGCTGGTCGAACGCCATTACGACTTCATCCACCGCGTCGCCTACCGCTGGGCGGGCAACCGGACGGACGCCGAGGACATCGCGCAGGACGTCTGCTTGCGGCTCGGCAGGGCGATCCGCAGCTATCGGGGCGGCGCCGCCTTCACCACCTGGCTCTACGCGGTGGTGCTCAGCGCCGCGCGCGACTTTTCGCGTTCGTCGCGCCGCGAGAGCGCGAGGATCGACGCCTTCGGTGTCCATGCGCTGGTTTCGCCGGCGACTGCCGAACCGATGGCCGAGCGGCAGGAGGAGGAAAAGGCGGACGAACTGTGGGCCGCGGTGCGCCGGCTGCCCGACAAGCAGCGCGAGGCGGTGACGCTGGTCTATGGCGAGGGACTGGACCATGCGGCCGTCGCCGACGTGATGGGCCTCGCCGAGGCGACCGTGTCCTGGCACGTCCACGAAGCAAGGAAACGGCTGAAGCGCATGCTTCTGGCCGGGGAAGACTGATATGGACGACGATCTCGATCTCGAAGCGCTGGGCCGTTCGCCCGTGCCGCCGCCGCGCCCGCAGGCGCGCAATGCGGCAATCGCCGCCGCCATGGCCGCGTTCGACGAAAAAACTTCCACGGTTCCCCAAGGAAAGCCCGCGCGCCGGCGTCTCACTTCGCAGGCATCAAGCCTGTGGAGAGCACTCATGCAGAAGAAGATGTATGCCGCGCCGGCCATGGCCGGCCTGGTGGCGCTGCCGGTCGCCGGCTATCTGGCGTTCCACCTCATGCAGGGGCAGGGGCCGGCGCTGCCGCTCGGCTTCGACAAGGACGCCAACGCGCCGACCGAACTCGATGCGCTGCCGGAGCCGAAGCTGAAGAAGCATGTGCTCGGCTACAAACCTGGCGACGCGCGGAAGCGCGAAGAGGTGATGCAGGACGCGCTCGCCCGCGCCGACGCGGACACCGAGACCGCGCCGGCCAGCATGCCGGCGCCGCCGCCGGCGCCAGCGGAATCGGTGGTGGCGGCCCAACCCGCCCCGGCGCTGCTTGGCTCGAGTACCAGTGCACGGGCGAAGGTGGCCGGACGCTCGGCCGCCGCCGCCCCCGCGGCGGTAGCCGAGGGGATGGTGGCGCCGTCCGACATGCCGATGCCGCAGGAGGAAAATCGCGACCGGGTCGAGCAGTTCGACACCAACCCGGTGAAGTCGACGCAGGAAAGCCCCGTTTCGACCTTCTCCATCGACGTCGACACGGCGTCCTATTCCTACGTCCGCCGCTCGCTGAAGGAGGGCGTGCTGCCGCAGCCGGATACGGTGCGCGTCGAGGAACTGGTCAACTACTTCCCCTACGACTGGAAGAGGCCGCAGGAGGCGGCGGAGCCGTTCAACACAACGGTGACGGTGATGCCGACGCCGTGGAACGGTGAGACCAAGCTGATGCATGTCGCGATCAAGGGCTTCGACCTGCCGCAGGCGAGCCTGCCGCACGCCAACCTCGTCTTCCTGATCGACGTGTCCGGCTCGATGGACGAACCCGACAAGCTGCCGCTGCTGCGTTCGGCCTTGCGCCTGCTGGTCAACACGCTCGGGCCCGATGACACGGTGTCGATCGTGACCTACGCCGGCAATGCCGGCACGGTGCTGGAGCCGACCAAGGCTTCCGACAAGGCGAAGATCCTTGCGGCGATCGATTCGCTGACGCCGGGCGGCTCGACCGCCGGCGAGGCAGGCATCCGCGAGGCCTACCGGCTGGCGCAGGCGTCCTTCGTGAAGGACGGCATCAACCGCGTGATGCTCGCCACCGACGGCGACTTCAATGTCGGCCAGACCGACGACGACGACCTCAAGCGGCTGATCGAGGACAAGCGCAAGACGGGCGTGTTCCTGTCCGTCTTCGGCTTCGGGCGCGGCAACCTCAACGACCAGATGATGCAGGAGATCGCGCAGAACGGTAACGGCACGGCCGCCTATATCGACACGCTGGCGGAGGCGGAAAAGGTGCTGGTGGAAGACTCGCGCTCGACGCTCTTCCCCATCGCCAAGGACGTGAAGATCCAAGTCGAGTTCAATCCGGCGACCGTCGCCGAGTACCGGCTGATCGGCTACGAGACGCGGGCGCTGGCCCGCGAGGATTTCAACAACGACAAGGTGGACGCCGGCGAGATCGGCTCGGGCCATTCTGTGACCGCGATCTACGAGATCACGCCGAAAGGCAGCCCGGCGCAGATGGTGGACGACCTGCGCTACGGCGAGGCCTCGACCGCCAATGGCGGCGTCGCGCATGGCGACGAATATGCCTTCGTGAAGATCCGCTACAAGCTGCCGGACGCGGACGTTTCCAGGCTGATCACCCAGCCGGTCACCGGCGCGAACGAGGTAGCAAGCTTCGACGCCGCCGGCGCCGACCAGCGCTTTTCCGTGGCGGTCGCCGCCTTCGGCCAGAAACTGCGCGACACCGGCCAGGTCGCCGATATGGACTGGGACCGCATCAGCGCGATCGCCTCGGCCGCCCGCGGCACCGATCCATATGGCTACCGGGCGGAGTTTCTGTCGCTGGTGCGGCTGGCGGCGGCTCTCGACGGCCAACGGTAAAGGGGCGCCCGGCGCAGGGACGAGGCTGATCTTAAACAGGGCCGGCGTACGGCCCCCGCTGGCGGGGACGGCAGCACCGTCCCCGTCGCGTTTCGAGCTTCCGGAGGTTCAGTTCGGGTTGAGCGTCATCGAGGTGCCGGTCGCGGCCACGTTGAGTCCGATCTGGCCCGTGACGCTCAGCGGCTGCAGCACGATGGAGCCGGAAGTGCCGCCGATCAGGATATTGGCGCCGACGCCGGCGCCGACGGTGGCCTCGGCTGTCGCGCCGTCATAGATGCCGCTCAGCGAACCGCGGTGATAGCCGGCGGTCGGTGCGAACACCGCCCATACCAGCTTGCTGCGAGTCGTGAAGCCGAGGTCGACGCCGAACTTGCGGATAGCGCCGGAGTAGGTTTCCGTGCGCCGGCTGCCGCTGGCCGACTTGAAAACGCAATCGACCGGCTTGGCCGAGCCAAGGACGTAGCCCACGCCCCCGCCAATGTCGCACGACAGGGTTCCGATGCGCACGCCGCCGTAATCGTCGGGCTCGGCGCCGCTCTGTGTGTCGGCCGCATGCGCGAACGAGGCGGCCGCGATCACCGCCGGCGCGACAAGCGCGGTCAAAAGGGTCTTCTTCATGTTGCTCTCCATCGGGAACGTTGAACCGGATGCCCGCCTCAATGCCGCGGACGCTGGAACGCCATCAAGGCGGAAGAGCGGCGGGGCTGGCGCCACAACGCCCAGCTTGCCTGTTGCGTTGCACAACAAGCGCTAGTGTTGCCCGCGCGCAACGCTTGTCCGCCCGCCCGCCCCGTCAGGCGGCGCGGCGCTGGTGGCGGCCTTCTCCGATTTCCTCGATCAGCTTGGCGCAGAACGCCTCAAGGTCGCGCGGGCTTCTGCTGGTGACCAGCCCCTGGTCGATGACGACCTCGGAATCTTCCCATTCTCCCCCGGCGTTGACCACGTCGGTCCGGATCGATTTGTACGAGGTGACGCGACGGCCTTTCACCACATCCGCCTCGACCAGCAGCCAGGGCCCGTGGCAGATAGCGCCGATGACCTTGCGGTCGTTCCAGAAGGCCTTGACGAACGCCACCGCCTTGGCGTCGACGCGCAGCAGGTCGGGATTGATCACGCCGCCCGGCAGCATCAGCGCGGCATAGTCCGACGCATTGGCGTCGTCGAGGCTGCGGTCGACCTCGACCGCGCGGCCCCAGTCCTTGTGCTCCCAGCCGACAATCTGGCCGGCCTCCGGCGAAACCACATGTACTTCGGCGCCGGCCTCCCTGAGCCTTTGCAGCGGCACCTCCAGCTCGGACTGCTCGAAGCCGTTGGTGGCAAGTATCGCGACGCGTTTTCCCGAAATGCTCATCGGAGCCTCCTTTGTTGGGTGATCCGGAGGCTGAACGGGGCAAATCGCGCGCGGTTCCAAGGGCAGCGCAGAAACGGTCGCCCGACAAGCGGGGCGACCGAGACGTGGATGGCCAGTCGGGATTCGCTACGGGCGGCTTGTACGCATCAGGCCGATGGCGAGCACGATCGCAAACGGGATCGACGGGTAAACGAACCACAGATCCGACAGGCCCGAGGTCACGATGTTGATGACCGCAAACAGCCCGATCATGGCGATCGGCACCCGCACCATGCGCGGCTGGCGGCGATACCAGGCGACGAAACGGTCGAGCCGTCCCTCCGGGCGCAGGATCATCCTGGTGCCGGTCGCGGCGATGCCGGCCCGAGCGGATCGCCGCGGGTTCGGCGCCGGGCGCACAGGCTCCGGTTCCACCTGCACCGGGGCGTCGGGGCGAGCGGCTGCCGCATCCGCCTCGCCGGGCAGGCGCACCCGATAGCCCGGGATCGGCGAATCGCGGCCCTTGATGTCCTGCTCGCCGGCGAACTCGTAGTTCACCGACAGCAGCTTGTGGGTGAGGTCGAAGACCGTCTCCGACACCATGATGCCACCGGGCTCGGCCAACGCCTCCAGCCGTGCCGCCACGTTGACACCGTCGCCGTAGAGATCGGTGCCGTCCTGCATGACGTCGCCGAGGTTGATGCCGATGCGGAACCACATCTGCCGCTCGCGCGGCAGGCCTCGGTTCTCGGCGCCGATCGCCTCCTGGATTTCCACGCCGCAACGCACCGCCTCCACCACCGAGGCGAATTCGGCGATCACCGCGTCGCCCCAGGTGTTGACCTTGCGGCCCTCGTGGCGCTCGAACAGGTCGCCCATGATGGCGCGGTAGCGCTGCAGCCGCTGCAGCGTCGCCGCCTCGTCGCTGGCCATCAGCGTCGAGTAGCTCTGCACGTCGGCGCAGAAGATCGTCGTCAGTTTGCGCTTGACCTTGCCCGCCATCGTTCCCGCGCTCTGGCCGAAGGATTGTTTGCAACCGCACATAGCACAGGTTGGCGATGATAGCGTCGCCAAGGGCGCCTGCCATCCCCGGCAATGCTACTACTTTCGGAGTCGCGCGCCCGCAATGCCTGTGTTAGGCCGCGAGCCGGATGTCCGGAACTGCCTCCCCAGCACCCGTCAACCGCAGCGCAGCCTACTGGTACGGCCGCGGTCTGCTCGCGGCCTTCTCCATTCCGGCCTTCATCCTGGCGAGCGCGTTCATCGGCTTTGCCGGCCTCGCCAAGGAGGCCGGTTTCACGATGGCGCAGGCGGTGTTCATGACCGGCGTCGTCTGGGCCCTGCCCGCAAAGGTGGTGCTGATCGGCGCGGTGATGTCCGGCGCTTCGCTGCCGGCGGCGGCCTTCGCAGTGGCGCTGTCTTCGGTGCGGCTGATGCCGATGGTGGTCGCGCTGGTCCCCGAAATGCGCGGCGAGCATACGCGGCGCTGGGTGCTTTATCTGCTCTCCCACTGCGTCGCGGTGACCTCCTGGGTGCTGGCGATGGAGCGGCTGCCGCGCGTGCCGCGCGAAATGCGCACCACCTACTACGCCGCGCTGGGCTCGACGCTGGTGCTGACCAACATGGGGGTGGTGGCACTGGTCTACGCGGTGGCGGACCAGCTTTCGCCCGGCGTGCTGGCTGCGCTGTCTCTGCTGACGCCGTTGTATTTTCTCACCTCGCTATGGGGCTCGGCGCGCGAGGTGACGGCACACTACGCCATGGTCTTCGGCCTGCTCGTCGGCCCGATCGCGCATATCTGGCTACCGGGCTTCGACCTGCTTATCGCCGGGGTCGTCGGTGGCGCCGGCGCCTTCGCCGTGCACCGGCTGCGCGCAGCGCGACGGTCGGCATGACGCTCGATGCGATAGACGCCTGGTGGTGGCCGTACGTCTTCATCCTGGTCGGCGGCTGGCTGGTCACCGACATGTGGCGCTTCCTCGGCGTCTATTTCGGCGGCCGCATCGGCCACCGCTCCGAGGCGCTCATCCTGGTCCGCGCCGTGGCGACCGCGCTGGTGGCGGGCGTGATCGGCAACCTGATCGTGTTTCCCAGCGGCGCACTGGCGGACACGCCTCTGCTCCTGCGGGTCGGCGCCGCGGCCGCCGGCTTCTTCGCCTTCCTGGCGTTCCGCCGCCGGGTGCTGGTTGGCATTTTGGTCGGCGAGGCCGTGCTGGCGCTGGGTCTCTGGCTGGGGCTCTGAACCGCCGTCAGGCGCCTTGCAGCGCCGCCCGGATCTTGTCGGCGTTCGCGGCCAGCACGTCGGGCTTTTCCATCTGCCCCGTGTGGGGCTTCAGCGCGACGCCGTCGAACCGCGGAATGATATGGACGTGGAGGTGGAAGACGACCTGGCCGCCGGCCTGTTCGTTGAACTGCTGGATCGTCACGCCCTGCGCGTCAAAAGCCTTTTTCACGGCCCGCGCCAGCTTCTGCGTGGTGCGGATCACCGCCGACAGGGAATCAGGGTCAACGTCCAGGATGTTGCGCGACGGCTTCTTCGGGAGGACGAGGCAATGGCCGTCGCCGCGCGGCATGATGTCCATGATCGCGAGCGTATCGGCGTCTTCGTAGAGCCTTTGCGCCGGAAGTTCGCCGCGCAGGATCTTGGCGAACACATTGCCGTCGTCATACGCCTGGACCATCATCAAAGCCTCGCATATCCGGTTCGGCGCGCATAGTCCTTGGCTCGGCATCCCGGGTCAATCGCAATTCCTAGAGCAGGCGCGCAATGAGCTGGAACTACCTTTTCCTGGTGATCGCGGTCGGCTGCGAGGTGCTGGCGACGAGCACACTGAAACTTTCCGACGGCTTCACCCGGCTCGGTCCGTCGCTGGCGACCGTAGTGGGCTATGCCTTCGCCTTCTACTTCCTGTCGCTGCCGCTGCGCACCATGCCGGTCGGCGTGGTCTACGCGCTCTGGTGCGGCGCCGGCATCATCTTCATCACCGCCATCGGCTGGGTCTGGTTCCGCCAACCGCTCGACCTGCCGGCAATCGGCGGCATCGCACTCATCATGGTGGGCGTGATGGTTATCAACCTTTTTTCGTCGACGCTGAACCAGTGATTGGCAGGAAGTGGGCAGGGGGCTAGTCGCCCGTCTGCTGCAGTTCGCCTTTGCGGAACGGCGTATGCTCCCCGAGCACATGGCCGGCGTGCTCGATCTCGCGGCGCTCCCGCACCAGATAGTCGGCGACGGCGTGCCGCAGCCCCTCATGGGCGATGAAATGCGCGGACTGGGTGGTGACGGGACGGTAGCCGCGCGCCAGCTTGTGTTCGCCCTGCGCGCCTGCTTCCACGACCCGCAGCCTCCTGGAGATCGCGAAGTCGATCGCCTGATGGTAGCAGACCTCGAAATGCAGGAAAGGATGCTCTTCGACGCAGCCCCAATGGCGGCCGAACAGCGTATCCGAGCCGATGAAGTTGATGGCGCCTGCGATGTAGCGTCCGCCGCGCCTCGCCATCACCAGAAGCACGTCGTCGGCCATGCGCTCGCCGATCAGCGAATAGAATTTGCGGTTAAGGTAGGGCCGGCCCCATTTGCGGCTGCCGGTATCCATGTAGAAGCGGAAAAAGTCGTCCCAGACGCGCTCGGTGAGGTCTCTTCCGGTCAGCCAGTCGATGCTTATGCCGTCGGCCAGCGCCTCCCGGCGCTCCTTCTTCAGCGCCTTGCGCTTGCGCGAGGCGAGCGTGCCGAGGAAATCGTCGTAGGTCGCATAGCCCTCGTTGAAGAAGTGGAACTGCTGATCGGTGCGGCGCAGGAACTTTTCGCCCTGCAATGCCGCCATGTCCTCGTCGTTGGCGAAGGTCACGTGCGCCGAGGAAACACCGATCGCCTCGGTTACGCCGCGCAGGCCATTGGCGAGGGCGGCCTTCACCGCGGCCGGCTCGTATCGCGCTGCCGCCAGCAGCCGCGGGCCCGTAGCCGGCGTGAACGGCACGGAGGCCTGCAGCTTGGGATAATAGCTGCCGCCCGCGCGCTCGAGCGCGTTGGCCCAGCCGTGGTCGAACACGTACTCGCCCTGGCTGTGCGATTTGAGATAGCAGGGCACGGCGCCGAGCAGCGCGCCGTTGGCCGCCTCCAGCCGCATGTGGTGTCCCTGCCAGCCGGTGCGGCGGACGGCGCAGCCGGACTCTTCCAGCGCAAGCAGAAAGTCGTATGAAAGGAACGGGTTGTAGGTATTTGTATCGGTAAGGCGGGAAGTGCCGGAAAGGCTTTCCCATTCGCGGCGGCTGAAATCGGCGATGCGCTCGACCACCCTGACGACGAAATCGTCAGGGCCGACCTGGGAAGGCTCCGGCGCACCGCTCATTACGCCTTTACTTACGCCCCCGGCACGCAGGGGCAAGGGCTTTCAACTCACAATCAGGGGATCGGGCAGGAAGCCTTCGAAGGTGATCTGGTCGGCATGCGATGCGCTGGCGCGCGCGGCGGCCTCGTCGCGGATCGTCCAGCTGATCGCCGGCAGGCGCAGCCGCTCGCGCATGAATGTCACGAAGGGGTTGGGAAGATGCGTGTGCGAGTAGGAGGTGAAGGCCAGCCCATGCGCCAGCATGGCGAAATGCGCCTCGAGTTCATGCGGCTTGTCGCCCCAGGCGGTGAGGCCGCCCGGAATGCCGGGCGCCTCGCGCTGGAAGTCGCGCACCAGCCAGTGGTCGAACGACATGATCGCCGCCGGCCCCTGGTATTTCGACAGCAGGGCGCCGACGCGCGCCACCAGCCCCTCGTCGTGGCCGGGCGAACCCTTCAGCTCGATCACCAGCGGCACGCGTCCGCCGACAAGGTCGAGAAGGTCGGCAAGGGACGGCACGCGGTCATGCGTGGTGCCGACCCGCAGCGACTTCATCTCGCCCGCGGTGCGCTGCCAGACATAACCCAGCGTGCCGGTGAGGCGCTCGAGCTGGTCGTCGTGGATCACCACCGCGTCGCCGTCGCTGGTGAGGTGCACGTCGCACTCGATGGCGTAGCCGAGTTCCGCCGCCTGCGCGAAGGCGGGCAGGGTGTTTTCCCAGACCTCGTTGTTGAGATCGTGCAGGCCGCGGTGCGCGATCGGCCGCTCGGTCAGCCAGGACAGGTTCATTCCGGACCTCAGGCGATCTCGAAGATCGCTTCCACCTCCACTGCCGCGTTGAGCGGCAGCGAGGCCATGCCGATCGCCGAACGGGCGTGCCGGCCGCGCTCGCCGAGCACGGCGACGATGAAGTCGGAAGCGCCGTTGGCGACCAGATGCTGCTGCGAGAAATCCGGCATCGATGCCACGAAAACCGTGACCTTCACCGCCTGGCGAATGGCCTCGAGGTCGCCGGTCGCGGCTTTCGCGATTGCCAGCACGTTGATGGCGCAGATGCGCGCGGCGTCCTGTCCGGCCGCCACATCGAGGTCGCGACCCAACAGTCCCGCGCCGGCGAGCTTGCCGTCCTTCATGGGAACCTGGCCGGAGGTGTAGAGGAGGTTGCCGCTGCGCCGATAGGGCACGTAATTGGCGGCAGGAGCCGCGGGCACCGGCAGCGTCACGCCCAGCTTTGCCAGTCTCTGTTCGGCAGTCTCGGTCATTCTCCATCCTCCACTGTTTGCGGCTGTCTCTGGTATGCGTATGGTTGTCCGGAGGAAAGTGCTTTTTTTGCCTCGCTTCCGCCACGAGTTTTTCTATGTTGGCGGCGGCTAACCGGAGTTCGCCCATGCGCCTTGCGCGCCACCTTCTGCCAGCCGCGTGCGTGATGCTCGCGGCGCTCTCGCATCCCGCGCTCGCAGCACCAGTGCTGATGCCGCACCGCGCCGTCTACGACCTGTCGCTCGACCATGCCAGCGACCGCTCCGGCATCACCGCGCTCACCGGCCGCATGGTCTACGAATTCAACGGCTCGGCCTGCGAAGGCTACACGGTCAAGTTCCGCTTCGTGACGCAGATCAACACGAACGAGACCTCGCGCATGACCGACCAGCAGACCACGACCTACGAGGACAGCGATGGCAAGACCTTCAGCTTCGTGACGAAGTCGTTCGTCGACCAGAGCCTCGATCGCGAGGTGAAGGGCACGGCAACCCGCGAGCCGGATGGCCTGAAGGTCGAGATCGAGAAGCCGGAGAAGAACAGCATCGAGCTCGGCAAGACGCAGTTCCCGACCCAGCATCTTGAAGAGCTGATCCGGAAGGCCGAAAGCGGCGAAACCTTCTACGAGACGAACCTGTTCGACGGGTCCGAGAACGCCGACAAGGTAATGACGACCACGGTCATCATCGGCAAGAAGGATGCCGCCAGCGCCGACGATCCAGAAGGCAAGGCGCTCGCCGATCTCGCCAAGCAGGACTACTGGCCGGTCGACATCGCCTATTTCGACCTCGCCAATGACTCCGGCGAGGAAACGCCCGAATACCGCATCAGCTTCAAGCTGCACGAGAACGGGCTGACCCGCGACCTCATCATGGACTACGGCGATTTTTCCATGAAGGGGAAGCTGGTCAACCTGGCGGTGTTCGACCCGCCGCCTGCCTGCAAGTAGCCGCGCCTCGACTGCGTCAGGTGCGGTAGCTCAATTTCAAGAGCCGCCCAGCCGGGGACGCGTGCCGGGCTGCGCGGTTCCAGCAGGCTCAAGGCTTGTAGTTGCTCATTCCGGGTCCGGTCTTGTCGTAGACATTGAAAAATTCGTCCGAAAGGATTGTTGCAATCCCGCCTTCGGGGACCTCGAGATTGTCTTGCGCCAGCGTGACGACGCGGGCCTTCCAACCGGCGGGAAGCTCTTTGAAAACGGCGGGGCCGGTGGCCATGAAGTCGTCGTAGGAGATCTTAGGCTCGAGGCCCAACTGAAAGCCTTTCATGATCCAAACATTGCCATCGGGATCGTCTAGCACCATCACCGTCCTACCCTTGTTCCAGTTGACCGCGCTCTTGCGTGCTATGGTTTGCGGCTCATAAGGCTTAACGTCGTTGACGTTGGCGGTTCCTGTCAGGTTCAACTGCGCGGTGTGCGGAAACTCCATGCTGCCGAACTTCCGGGTCTTTCCGACCTCGATGTCCCACCAGTCGGCAATCGACAGCTTCGGTCCGTTGAGAGAGGCGCCCAGCACACCATACTTCTTTCCGATTTCATCCATGTCGAGGGCCGCGACCTGCGTCTGCGGAGAGGTGTCCCTGTCGGCGGGAATGACCGGCATGGCATAGGAGCCGTAGCATGCGGCGACGAGCCCCTTCGTGCTCGGATCGATGTCTGCGAGGAATATCTCGATGTAGCGCAGGCGATACATGTCTATCCGCCTGGACACGGCGCTGTCGCCATCCGAGAGCACCTCAGGTGTCGGCCCGGCCAGAGCCGCGAGGCACCCGGTCGACATGTCCTTCAGGTGACCGAGCATGCAGCCCTTGATGCGTCCGCCTCCCGGGGTGATCCCCTTGCAATACTGCACGACGTCGCCTGCGCATTCGCCGACGGCATCGACGCCGCGATCCAGCCGCTCCAAGACGGTCTCCGCAAGGGCATGCTGCGCGAGCGCGCCCCATATCGCGACGGCAAAGGCTAGGCTTCTCATCTTTTCCCTCCATAGGCGCCTGTTGAAAAGGCAAAGATATTGATCAATGGTTTCAGGCAGTTACACTAATCCATCCGGATGGTGGAACGTCCGGGTAGTCAACTCCTCGGGATTGGTATCCGAATTCAGGCATGGCTGGTTGTCATTTTAGGACACTCGCGAACACCTCTGGGGGCACTTTGTCGACACGGTTTGGTCATTTGCTGCTAGATCCGTTTCGGGTCTGGCGGGGGAGGGCGCTTTGGGCAGTCTGGAGACTTTCGTCGCGCCGGTGCCGCGAAAGTGGGTGATTGCCCTGACGGCGCCGGTGAACCGCGTCGTCATGCTGCGCGGCATCCCGCTGCTGCGCGACATTCCCGGGGTTCGACGCCTGCCCGGCATCCGGGGTCTCACCAACATTCGCCACCTCGATTTTCCGGAAGCGGATCGCGAGCGGCTGGCCGCCGTCGTGGGGCCCGGCAAGGCGACGTTCTTCGCGCCGAACCATCCGGAATTCTTCACCGACTGGATGATCGACAAGGAAATCCTCTGGCGCGTATCGCCGCTGGCGGCCGCCTGGGCGACGCATGGCATCGTCAACGGCATGGGTGCGGCGATGCAGAAATTCTGGCTCGCCAATAATCTGATCGCGCAGATCCCCGGCAATGCACAGGCCGCGCGCGAGCATTCGGTCACCTGGTCGTTGACCGGCAACGGCGTGCTCCTCCATCCTGAAGGCGCGGTCGGCTGGCATGGCGATCATGTCGCGCCGCTGCTGCCCGGCGCCGTGGACATGGCCGCCGAGGCGATGCGTCGCGGTCGCGACCATACACCGGGTTTCGAGGCCTGGGTGGCGCCGATGGTGTGGAAGCTCGCCTTCGTGCGCGATGCCGAGCGCGAGCTGCTGGCCGAATGCGCCTATGTTGAAGGCCGGCTGGGCATAGCCGGCGGAGAGAGCCGGGCGCTGCCGGCTCGCGTCTTTGCGATCTACGAGGACCTGCTTTCTCGTGCCGAGGCAAAGGCCGGCCTCGCCGCCGACCGGCGGTCGAGCTTCGCCGTGCGCCAGTCGGCGCTGGTAGCCCATCTGGAAGACCGACTGCGGAGCGAGCTTTCGGCAGCAGCTGAAGAGGATCCTTCGCGCCTGGCACGCCGATGGATGCGCGACAATCGCAACGATCCGCGCCGCAAGGCGATCAAGAAGGCGACCGAGGAAATTGCGCTGCAGCGCAGGATAGGACCGTTCGCCTATGCGCGGCCGACGGTGACCCAGGAGGAACTGGCCGAACATCTGAAACGCATCCGCAGTGACTACTGTGCCGGCACGTTCCGCGACACCTTCAACCGCTTCGTGCCGCAGCCGGCAGGCCCGCGGCGCGCGATCATCCGTGTGCCGGAGCCGATCGCCATCCACCAATGGGCCGGATCGCCGGCCGAGGCGACCGAGGAATTGCGCAGGCGGCTGCAGGACGCGATCGACCGCATCAATGCGGAGCTGGCAGCGACCGCGCCGCGCCAGACCTACGCGAACCCGTTTTTCGGAGGGTAGGGCGGTGCGCAATCTTCTGGTGTCCATTGCCCGCGCCGTGGTCGGCGTCCTGATTGCGGCCGCTGCGCCGGCCTCGGCGGAGGATGCCTATCCGGCTAGAAGCATCACGCTGATCGTGCCGTTCGCGCCCGGTGGGTCGACCGACGCGATCGCGCGCATCGTTGCGGAAGGCCTGCGCGAGAAGCTCGGTCAGCCGGTGGTCGTGGAAAACCGGGCCGGGGCGGGCGGCTCCATCGGCACCGCAGCGATCGTGGGTGCGGAGCCCGACGGCTACACGATCGGCATGGGTACCATGTCGACGCTCGCCATCAACCCCGCGACCTACAAGGACCTGCCGTTCGACGTGCTGGCCGACCTGGTGCCGGTAGGCAAGATCGCCGAAGTCCCCAACATCATGTCGATCAATCCTTCGGTCGGCGCCGACGGTTTGGCCGGCTTCATCGCGCTCGCCCGTGCACGGCCGGGAAAATTTTCCTACGCGTCGGCCGGCAACGGCTCGGTCGGCCACCTGCTCGGCGAGCAGTTCAAGCTCGCGACCGGCACCGATCTCGTCCACGTGCCGTACCGCGGCTCAGGGCCGGCGCTGGTCGACGTGGTCGCGGGTCAGGTCGATGTGATGTTCGACAATCTGCCGACGTCCCTGCCGCTGGCGCAGGCTGGACAACTGCGCCCGCTGGCGGTTTCGGGCGACAGCCGGGTGGCCGTGCTACCCGACGTGCCGACCTTCGCCGAAGCGGGGCTGCAGGACATGAACTGGCCGGCGTTTTTCGGCCTGGTCGCGCCGAAGGGCACGCCCGACGCGATCGTAAAAAGGTTGAACGGCGCGCTGGGCGAATTGGTAGAAATGCCGCAGGTGCGGGACCTTCTTGCGGCCCAGCAGGCGACGGTCGCCGTCGGCTCGCCGGAAGAGTTCGGCGCCGAGATCGCCCGCCAGGTCGAGCGCATGCGGACCGCCGTGGAGGCTGCCCATATCCAGCCGAACTGATCCGCAGGCGTTGCATTCCCCGACATTCGTCAGCCCGCATGCACAGGTCAAGGCGGGTTCATCTCCGGCGGTCCTGTATTAGTGTGCGCAAATACGCTGCGGCGGATGGAGCGTGCATGGCCGTCTATGTGGATGCGGCGATCTGGGCCTGGGCGGGGCGCAAATGGTGCCATCTGATGGCCGACGACACCGACGAGCTGCACCGCTTCGCGCATCGCCTCGGCATCCAACGCTTGTCCTACCAGGGGCCGCCGAGGACGCGGGCGCCGCACTACGACATCACCGCCTTCGAGCGCGACCGCGCCGTCCGGCTGGGCGCCCTGCCCACCGAGCACGCGGGAATCGTCGCGCTCTTGCGGCGGGTGCGGGTGCCGCGCGAGATCAAAGCGGCGTAGGCGGGTTGCATTCCGCGCCCGGGCCATCTATATGCGCGGCCATTCCACACACGGACTTGGGTTTCCGTTCCGGGAGAAATCCGGCGGCGACCTCCGGTGGCGTGAGGGCATCTGTCCGATCGTCAAGCGTCCGTGGAGGCCAACCGGAAAAGGACCTTTGAATGGCTCTGCCTGATTTCAGCATGCGCCAGCTTCTGGAAGCTGGCGTTCACTTCGGCCACCAGACACACCGCTGGAACCCGAAGATGGCGCCCTATATCTACGGCGCCCGCAACAACATCCACGTGATCGACCTGTCGCAGACGGTTCCGCTGCTGCACCAGGCGCTCAAGCAGGTGTCGGACACCGTGGCCCGCGGCGGCCGCGTGCTGTTCGTCGGCACCAAGCGCCAGGCGTCGGAAATCGTCGCCGACACCGCCAAGAGCTGCGCGCAATACTATGTCAACGCGCGCTGGCTCGGCGGCATGCTCACCAACTGGAAGACGATCTCCAACTCGATCCAGCGGCTGCGCAAGCTCGACGAACTGCTCTCCGGCGAGGCGCAGGGCTTCACCAAGAAGGAGCGCCTGAACCTCGAGCGCGAGCGCGAGAAGCTCGACAAGGCGCTGGGCGGCATCAAGGACATGGGCTCGACGCCCGACCTGATGTTCGTGATCGATACCAACAAGGAAGCGATCGCCATCCAGGAGGCCAAGCGGCTGAAGATCCCGGTGGTGGCGGTCATCGATTCCAACTGCGACCCGGACCTGATCGATTTTCCGATCCCCGGCAACGACGACGCCGCGCGCGCGATCTCGCTCTATTGCGAGCTGATCGCCAAGGCGGCCATCGACGGCATCGCGCGCCAGCAGGGCGCGCTGGGCTATGACGCCGGCGCCTCCGTCGAGGCTCCGGTCGAACCGGCGCTCGACGCCGAGCCGGCCAGGCCCGCCGAATAGCGCGGAGCCCGCGTCGGCGGGCTTCCGGCAAACTATCGGCGCTTCGGGCGCCTGCGACCGGCGCTCCGTCGAAATCTCGGCGGCGCGCCGACGTTTTGAGACACCAAGAGGTTCAGATGAGCATTTCGGCTGCACAGGTTAAGGAACTCCGCGAACTCACCGGCGCGGGCATGATGGATTGCAAGGCGGCGCTGGCCGAGACCAATGGCGACATGGAGGCGGCCGTCGACTGGCTGCGCGCCAAGGGCATTTCCAAGGCCGACAAGAAGGCGAGCCGCACCGCCGCGGAAGGCCTGATCGGCGTCGACCCAGGCCTGCGCGAGGCGGTCGTCGTCGAGGTCAACTCCGAGACCGACTTCGTCGCCCGCAATCCGCAGTTCCAGGAACTGGTCCGCAACATCTCCAAGGTCGCGCTCGCCCACGGCGGCGACCATGCGCGCACGCTTGCGGCGAAGTATCCGCACTCGGACAAGTCCGTGACGGACACGATCAAGGACGCGGTCGGCACGATCGGCGAGAACATGAACTTCCGCCGCTCGGCGCGCCTCGGCGTCGAGCACGGCGCGGTCGCGACCTATGTCCACAACTCGGTCGGCGACAATCTAGGCAAGCTCGGCGTGCTGGTGGCGATCGAAACGACCGGCAAGGCCGATGTCGCGCAGGCTTTCGCGCGACAGGTCGCCATGCATGTGGCCGCCACCAACCCGCTGGCGCTGACGCCGGAAGAGGTCGACCCGGCCGCGGTCGAGCGCGAGAGGGCGATCTTTTCGGAGCAGGCGCGCGCGTCCGGCAAGCCGGAGAACATCATCGAGAAGATGGTCGAGGGCCGCCTGCGCAAATTCTACGAGGAAGTCGTGTTGCTGAAGCAGGCTTTCGTCATCAATCCGGACCTTACTGTCGAGAAGGCGCTGAAGGAAGCCGAGAAGGACATCGGCGCGCCTGCCAAGATCACCGGCTTCGTGCGCTACGCCCTGGGCGAGGGCATCGAGAAGGAAGCCAGCGACTTCGCCGCCGAGGTCGCCGCCGCGGTCAAAAAGTAACGCGGCTTCAACATCTTCCTGCAATCCGCTTAGGGGCGTCGCGTGACATCGCGGCGCCCTTCGTGTATCCGACGAAGCGAGCCTGATGCCTGCCGTCGCGCGAGGGGTCGAGTGCCAGTCTGGACAATCCGCAAAGAGGAGACCGCATGACCGACAGGCCCCGCTTCCGACGCGTGCTTCTCAAGGCCTCCGGCGAGGCTCTGATGGGAACGCAGGGCTTCGGCATCGACGTCTCGGTCGTCGACCAGATCGCCGCTGACATCAAGGAAGCGCGCTCGCTGGGCGTCGAGGTGGGCGTGGTGATCGGCGGCGGCAACATCTTTCGCGGCGTGGCCGTCGCCTCCAAGGGCGGCGACCGGGTGACCGGCGACCACATGGGCATGCTTGCCACCGTCATCAATTCGCTGGCGCTGCGCACCTCGCTGGTCAAGCAGGGCGTCGAAGCGGTCGTGCTCTCGGCCATCGCGATGCCGGAGCTTTGCGAGAGCTTCTCCCAGCGCCAGGCGACCGCCTACATGAACGCCGGCAAGGTGGTGATCTTCGCCGGCGGCACCGGCAATCCGTTCTTCACCACCGATTCGGCGGCGGCGCTCAGGGCGGCCGAGATCGGCGCCGACGCGCTGTTCAAGGGCACCCAGGTCGACGGCGTCTATTCGGCCGACCCGAAAAAGGACGCCTCCGCCGCGCGCTACGACCAGATCAGCCATGAGGATGTCTTGCGCAAGGGGCTGTCGATCATGGATACGGCCGCGATTGCGCTTGCGCGCGAAAACAACATTCCGATAATCGTCTTCTCGATCCATGAAAAAGGCGGTTTCGGTGCGATTCTCAAAGGCGGCGGCCGCTCGACCATCGTGGCCGACAGGCAGCCGGCCTGAAGAGCCGGGCCAACGGAGGAAGCAAGGAGCGCGACTATGAGTGGGGCCGTGGATTTCAAGGATCTTCATCGGCGCATGGACGGCGCGATCTCGTCGTTCAAGGCCGACATCGCTTCGCTGCGCACGGGCCGCGCCTCGAGCAACCTGCTCGACGCCGTGGTGGTGCAGGCCTATGGAAGCCCAATGCCGATCAACCAGGTCGCCACCATTTCGGTGCCGGAGCCGCGCATGATCTCGGTTTCGGTGTGGGACAGGTCGCTGGTGAGCCATGTCGACCGCGGTATTCGCGAGGCCAATCTCGGATTCAACCCGATCGTCGACGGCACCACGCTGCGCATCCCGCTGCCGGAGCTCAACGAGCAGCGCCGCAAGGAACTGGTCAAGCTGGCACACGGCTATGCCGAGAACGCCAAGGTGGCCGCCCGCCATGTGCGGCGCGACGGCATGGAGCACCTCAAGAAGGCCGAGAAGGACGGCACGATCGGGCAGGACGACCATCGCATCCAGTCCGAGCGCGTCCAGAAGATGACCGACGAGACCATTTCGCAGATCGACGGCCTGCTCGCGCTCAAGGAGCAGGAGATCATGCAGGTCTGACCTGCGTTCGCGCGGGTTCGCCCGCAGAGCATGCACTGGCCGGAGGCCCGGCTGAGCGAAAGCGAGAGAATGAGCACGCCGGAGCATGTCGCGATCATCATGGACGGCAACGGCCGCTGGGCCAAGGCGCGGGGCCTGCCGCGGCTTGCCGGCCACCGTGCCGGCGTGGAGGCACTGCGCCAGACGGTTCGGGCCGCCTCCGACATGGGCATTCGCTGGCTGACCGTCTACGCGTTCTCCTCGGAAAACTGGTCGCGCCCGAAGTCCGAGGTCTCCGACCTTATGGGCCTGCTCAAGCTGTTCATCCGCCGTGACCTCGCCGAACTTCACCAGAGCGGCGTAAGGGTGAAGGTGATTGGCGACCGCGCCGGCCTGCAGCCGGACATCAAGGCGCTGCTCGACGAGGCCGAGACGCTGACCGCGCTCAACAAGTCGCTGAACCTCGTCATTGCCTTCAACTATGGCGGCCGCGATGAGATCGTGCGCGCCGTGCGCAAGGTGGTCGAGGCGGCGAAATCGGGCCGGATGGGATCGGAGGCCATCGACGCCGACACATTCTCCGGCTTCCTCGACACCGCGGAGATTCCGGATCCCGACCTCGTCATCCGCACCAGCGGCGAGATGCGGCTCTCCAACTTCCTGCCCTGGCAGGCGGCATACAGCGAACTGGTGTTCCTGCCGTGCTACTGGCCGGATTTCACCCGCGCGGATCTCGCGCATGCGGTGCAGGTCTATTCGGCCCGCGAGCGCCGCTTCGGCGGCGTGGCGCCGCGCGACATCGCCCTGTGAGCGGGGCTCCTGGCAGCCGGACCGGCGGGGGTCGGCACCGGCAATGATGAGCAATCTCCAGCTTCGTGTGGTTTCGGCGAGCATTCTCGCCCTGATCGTGTTGACCATCACCTTCTGGGGCGGCTTTCCGTCGCGCCTGCTGGTCTCCGCCGTCGCGGTCGCCATGCTGATCGAATGGATCTCGATCGACCGGCTCGGCATCGACCGGCGGCTGGTCGTGGTGGCGTTCGCGGGGCTCATTCTCTCGTTGCTGGCCATGACGCTGGCCTTCTCGGCCGCGGTCGCCTTCCTACTGCTCGCCGCAGGCATTGTCGCGACGGCGATCGGCGTGCGGCTGGTCGGGCAGGGCAACGGCGCGGTCAGCGGCCTCGCCTATGCCGGTCTGTCCGGGCTTTCCCTCGGCTATCTGCGCGGCGACGACCACGCCGGCCTCATCGCCATCCTGTTTCTGTTCGCCGTGGTTTGGGCGACCGACATCATGGCCTATTTCGTCGGCCGCACGGTAGGCGGACCGAAGCTGGCGCCTGCCATTTCGCCCGGTAAGACGATTAGCGGGGCGGTCGGCGGCGCGGTCGGCGGCGTGGTCGCCGGGCTTGTGCTGGCGGTCGCTGCGGGCGTTCCAGGGCTGCCACTACTCGGCGTCGTCGCGCTGCTGTTGTCGGTGGTGGCGCAGATGGGCGACCTGTTCGAATCGGCGGTGAAGCGCCGTAACGGGGTCAAGGATTCGGGCAACATGATTCCCGGCCACGGCGGCCTGCTCGACCGGGTCGACGGACTTGTGGCGGCCGCGCTGGCACTCTACCTCGTCGGATGGTTTCTTTCCGGCGCCGATCACCCTGCCCACGGCCTTTTCGCGGTATGAACGGCGGCTGCGGTCGGCCGCCGCCTTGGATTTGTCGCTATTGTTGCCACAGTCCGCTTCGAGGGGCATTGAGGGTCCGGCTTGGGTGAATTTCTGCCATCGCTGTTTTCCAGCAACGGCCTTCTGATCGGCACGCTGGTGCCGTTCCTGTTCGTGCTGACCGTCGTCGTGTTCGTGCACGAGATGGGGCACTATCTCGTCGGGCGCTGGTGCGGCATCGGCGTCACCGTCTTCTCGATCGGCTTCGGCCCGGAACTCTTCGGTTTCAACGACCGCCACGGCACGCGCTGGCGGCTGAGCGCGGTTCCGCTCGGCGGCTACGTCAAGTTCGTCGGCGACATGACCGCCACCAGCAGCAAGAGCGATCCCGAGATCCGGCTGCTGACGCCGGACGAGCGCCGGGTCGCCTTCCACACGCAGCCGGTCTGGAAGCGCGCCGCCACCGTGGTGGCGGGCCCGCTGTTCAATTTCCTGCTGGCGATCGCCGTCTTCGCCGTGATGTTTTCCATCTACGGCCGGGTGGTCACAGACCCGATCGTGGCCGAGGTGCGCGCGGGCAGCCCCGCGCAGGCGGCCGGTTTCCTGCCGGGCGACCGCTTCCTGCGCGTCGACGGCACGCCGGTCGAAACCTTTTCGGATGTCCAGCGGATGGTCTCCGGGCGCACCGGCGACACAATCCATTTCACCATGGAGCGCGATGGCCAGGAGGTCGACCTGACCGCCGTCCCGGAGGTGTCGGAACAGAAGGACGCGCTCGGCAACACGGTCAAGGTCGGGGTGATCGGCGTCGTCAACACCCGCGAGGTGGGGCAGCCGAGGGTGATTACCTACAGCCCGGTCGAGGCCGTTGTGGAGGCAGTCAAGGAGACCGGCCAGATCATCGCCCGCACCGGCCAGTTCCTGAAGCGCTTCGCCGTGGGGCGGGAGGACAAGTGCCAGCTGGGCGGCCCGGTCAAGATTGCCGACATGGCCGGCAAGGCTGCCCATCTCGGTTTCGAATGGCTGGTTCAATTGGTCGCACTGCTGTCGGTGGGCATCGGTTTTCTTAACCTCTTGCCGATTCCACCGCTCGACGGCGGCCACCTCGTCTTCTACGCCGCGGAGGCGGCGCTGCGGCGTCCGGTCTCGGAGCGGATGATGGACGCCGTCTATCGCGCGGGCTTCTTCCTGGTCATAGGTTTCATGGGATTCGTGTTCTGGAACGACTTGTTCGGCTGCTGAAATCATGAAGGAATCCAGCGCCATGCTGTGCCAAATTGAGACTGCGTTTACCATCACGGGCGTTTGGCGTGACGCGAATGTCACGGGACTGGGCGAAGTAAATGCAAATTAACCAGCAGCCTTGCGTGTAGGGAAAATCCGGTTAAACAGGTAGCCACTGGTGCCCGGAAGTCCGGATTTCTCGCCGTGGGGACTACGAGAAAAGGTAAATTTGCCCGATGAAGGCAGCATGGAAGTTCAAGGGCGCGGCGTTGGCGATCGCCCTTTCCGGAGCGTTGGCACTACCGGTATCCGCGATTCTGTCCGCGATTCCCGTGTCCGTCGCCGAAGCTGCGGTGGTGAGCTCCATCCAGGTCGAAGGCAACCAGCGCGTGGATGCCGAGACCATACGCAACTACGTCGACATCCGTCCGGGGCGTAATTTTTCCGGCGACGACATCGACGAGGCGGTCAAGCGGCTGTTCGCGACCGGCCTGTTTTCCGACGTCAGCGTGGACCAGGTCGGCTCGACGCTGGTCGTGCGCGTGAAGGAATATCAGGTCGTCAACCAGGTGCTGTTCCAGGGCAACAAGAAGCTCAAGGACGCCGACCTCGCGCGTGCCATCCAGTTGAAGCCGCGCGGAACCTTCTCGACCGCGACGATGGACGCCGACGCCCAGACCATCGACGCTGCCTACCAGCGCGTCGGGCGTGACGACGCCACCGTGACGACGCAGGTGATCGACCTGGGCGACAATCGCGTCAACGTGGTGTTCGACATCAACGAGGGCGGCCGCACCAAGATCGCGGCGATCAACTTCGTCGGCAACGAAGCCTACAGCGCCAGCAGGCTCAAGAACGTCATCGCCACCAAGCAATCGTCCTACCTGTCGTTCCTGTTCCGCGACGACATCTATGACGAGGACCGGCTGCAGGCCGACGAGGAGGCGCTGCGGCGCTTCTACTACAATCGCGGCTATGCCGACTTTCAGGTCGTGTCGGCCTATGCGGACCTGAACCAGGCGACCAACGAATACACGATCAACATCACCGTCGACGAAGGCCAGCGCTACAAGTTCGGCGAGGTCTCGATCGACAACACGATCACCGGCGTCGATGTCAATACACTCTACCCGCTGGTGGAGACGCAGACGGGCAAGGTCTACAGTGCCAAGGACGTCGAGGATACGCTGATTGCGCTGACGGAGCGCATGGCCGGCCTTGGCTATGCCTTCGCGCAGGTGACGCCGCGCGGCGACCGCAACATCGAGAACAACACCATTTCGGTCGTCTACACGATAGACCAGGGCCCGCGCACCTACGTCGAGCGGATCGAGATCCGAGGCAACGACCGCACCCGTGACTACGTCATCCGGCGCGAATTCGACGTCAGCGAAGGCGACGCGTTCAATCAGGTGCTGATCCAGCGCGCCAAGCGCAAGCTCGAATCGCTCGGCTATTTCGAGCGGGTCGAGGTTTCGACGGTGCCGGGCAGCGAATCGGACCAAGTGGTCCTGGTGGTCGAGGTGACCGAAAAAGCGACCGGCGAGTTCTCGGTCGGCGGCGGCTACACCACGGGCGGCGATGCCGCGGGTGTGTCCGTGGAAGGGTCGATCACCGAGCGCAACTTCCTCGGGCGCGGCCAGTACATCCGCTTCTCGGCCGGCGGCGGCCAAAATTCGCGCGACTTCGCGCTGTCGTTCACAGAGCCGTATTTCCTTGGCCGCCGCGTTTCGGCTGGCATCGAAATCATCCGCTCGACCCGCAACTTCGACAACTACAACAGCGAGACCACGGGCGGCACGATCCGCTTCGGGCTGCCGATCACCAATTCGATTTCGGCGTCGGTCGCCTACAACCTGTCGCAGGAAGACTACAGCTACGACGACGGCTGCGATGCCGACAACAATGGCGTGCCTGACTCGGGCTGCAACATCTCACAGGCCATCGTCGACGGCATCGAGAACAGCCCCTGGATCAAATCCTCGGTTTCCGGCTCGCTGATCTACAATACGATCGACGACCTCAAGAACCCGCACAACGGCATCTACGGCAACTTCACGACCGAGATCGCAGGCCTCGGCGGTGACGCGGAGTTCGTGAAGGTCACCGGCCGCGCAACCTATTACCAGACGCTGCTCGAGGACATGGACGTCATCGGCCTGCTGACGGCAGGCGGCGGCTACGTCGCCGGCTTCGGCAACGAATCGAACACCAACGGCGGCCTGCGCGTGTTCGACCTGTTCATGAACAACGACCGCATGATCCGCGGTTTCGAGTATGGCGGCATCGGCCCGGTCGACACCACGACGGGCGACCACCTTGGCGGCACGACCTATTTCAACGCCTCGGCGGAGACGCAATTCCCGATCCCGGTCATCCCGGAGAGCTTCGGCCTGCGCGGTGCGCTGTTTGCCGATGCCGCGACCCTCTACGGCAACGACTTCCCCGAAGCCGATGCCTCGGTCGGGAGCGAATGGCGCGTGTCGCTGGGCGCTGGCCTGATATGGGCTTCGCCGTTCGGGCCGCTGCGGGTCGACTATGCCGTGCCCGTGGTGAAGCAGGATACGGACGACGTTCAGAATTTCAATTTTGGCATCTCGACGCGGTTCTAGCGACCGGCGTGATCCGGGCTGCGAACCGGCAGGCTTAAGGTTTGAATGAGCGATCCGGTGTTCTTCGCGCCCGCGCGCCGATTCACGGCGGCTGAAATCGCGACCCTCACCGGGGCGAGGCTGCAGAATCCGGCCTACGAGCAGACCGAGATCGCCCGCCTGGCGCCGGCCACCGAGGGCGGCCCGGACGTGCTCGTCTTCATCGAAGGCAAGCGCAATGCCAAGATGCTGCGCAATCTCGATGCCGCGGCGGTGCTGTGTACGCCGGACGTCATGGCCGACGTGCCCGTCGGCGTGGCAACGCTTGTCATCAACCGTCCGCAGTATGCCTTCGCCCAGGTGGCGCGGCTGCTCTATCCGTCGGCCTGCCGCCCCGGTCCCGTGACCGGCGAAACCGGCGTCTCTGGGAAGGCTTTCGTCGATCCCACCGCGCATGTCGAAGAGGGCGCAATCATTGAGGCGGGGGCCGTCATCGGCGCCGGCGCGGCCATCGGGCGCAACACGGTGATTGCCCCCAACGCGGTCATCGGGCGCAACAGCCGTATCGGGCGGGACGGCTATGTGGGCTCCAATTCCACGGTAATGACGGCGCTGATCGGCAATGGTGTGATCATCCATCCGGGCGTCAGCATCGGGCAGGACGGATTCGGCTATGTCGGCGGCTCGGCGGGGCCTGAGAAGATGCCGCAGATCGGCCGTGTGATCATCCAGGACAACGTCGAGATCGGGGCCAACACCACGATCGACCGCGGCGCCATGAGCGACACGGTGATCGGTGAAGGCACCAAGATCGACAACCTGGTGCAGATCGCGCACAACGTGCGCGTCGGCAGGGGCTGCATCATCGCCGGCCATTCCGGCCTCTCGGGGTCGGTGACGCTCGGCGACTTCGTCATGCTCGGCGGGCGGGTCGGCGTGTCCGACCATGTCGCGATCGGCTCGCGCGCGCAGGTGGCGGCTTCGGCCGGCCTCATGAACGACGTACCCGACGGCGAACGCTGGGCCGGATCCCCCGCCCAGCCCATGCGGGCCTTCTTCCGCGAAGTCTCCGCGCTGCGCGCGCTCGTCAAGCCAAAATCGAAATCGGAAGACGGTGATGACTGAAAGCGCGCTGAAGACGCTGGAGACGCTGGATATCCTGCAGGTGCTGAAGATGCTTCCGCACCGCTATCCATTCCTGATGATCGATCGCGTCATCGAGATCGACGGCGACAATTCGGCCATCGGGATCAAGAACGTCACCTTCAACGAGCCGCATTTCCAGGGCCATTTTCCCGGCCAGCCGGTGATGCCCGGCGTGCTGATCATCGAGGCAATGGCACAGACCGCCGGTGCGATCTGCATCTCCAGCATCGCCGATCAGGGTCCGTCGCTCGTCTACATGCTGACCATCGACAACGCCAAGTTCCGGAAGCCGGTCGTGCCCGGTGACCGGGTCGAAATTCACGTCCGCAAGGTCAAGAAGCGTGGCAGCATCTGGCGATTCGCCTGCGAGGCCATCGTCGACGGCGGCAAGGTCGCCGAAGCCGAGATTCAGGCGATGATGAACCCGCCGCAGGCCGCCTGAACGGATGGCCGGAAGCGAGATTCATCCGAGCGCAGTCGTCGAGGCGGGCGCGCGGCTTGGCGAGAACGTTCGGGTCGGACCCTTCTGCCATGTCGGCGCCGATTGCGTGCTGGGGGACGACGTTCACCTCGTCGGACACGTGACCATTTCTGGGGCAACGACAATCGGCAAGGGCACGCAGGTGCATCCCGGTGCCGTGCTCGGCGGCCCGCCGCAGAGCTTTCGCCACAAGGGCGGGCGCACCGAACTGGTGATCGGCGAGAACTGCATGGTTCGCGAGTGCGTGACGATGAATGTCGGCACCGACCAGAGCCGCGGCATCACACGGGTCGGCAACAATTCGAGTTTCTTTGCCTATTCGCACGTCGCGCACGACTGCATCATCGGAAACAACGTGATCCTCGCCAACAGCGCGACGCTCGCCGGGCATTGCGAGATCGGCGACAACGCCAACCTCGGTGGCCTCTGTGCCGTCCATCAGTTCGTGCGGATCGGGGAATTCGCCTTCATCGGCGGCATGACCGGCGTTCCCGCCGACGTGATACCCTTCGGCATGATGACCGGCGTGCGCGGCAACCTGCGCGGCCTGAACGTTATCGGCATGAAGCGCTCAGGTTACGGCCGGGCCGACATATTGGCCGTGCGCAAGGCCTACAAGCTGATCTTCGATCCGGCGCGCCCGGTGATGACGAACCTGTCCGAACTGCCGCCCGATATCGCCACCCACCCGCTGGTAGCACGCATCGTGGCTTTCATCGCGGGCGCCGGCAAGCGCCGCTTCGTTACGCCGCCGCTGTCCGGCCGGCGCGAAGCCGACGACGATGACGAAGGCTGAACCGGCAACGGTAGGGCTCGGGGCGGGTGACCGTGTCGCGATCATCGCCGGCAGCGGCCGCCTGCCGCGGGATGTCGCCGACGGTCTCAAAGCGCAGGGGCACGAGCCGTTCGTGGTGGTGATCGAAGGCGAGGCGGACGAGACGGCCTATGCGCACTGTGACCACCGCGTATTGGCGCTGGAGGATGTCGGCGACCTGCTGCGCGTGCTGAAGCGCAACAAGGCGACGCATGTCGTGCTTGCCGGCGGCGTATCTCGGCGCCCCCACTGGCGCACGGTCCGGGTCTCCATGGGCCTGCTCTTGGCCCTGATGGCGTTCATTCGCGGCCTCGTGCGCGGCGACGACGGCCTGCTGCGCGTGCTGGTAGGCATCTTCGAGAAGCAGGGGCTGACGGTCGTGGGCGCGCATGAGATCGTGCCGGATCTGTTGGCCGATGCCGGACCGATGACGGCGCGCAAGCCATCGCCGCAGGATCGCCGCGACATCGAGGCCGCGTGGGCCGCGGCACAGGCCATCGGTGCGCTCGACGTCGGACAGGCCGCGGTGGCGATCGGCGGCCGCGCGGTCGCGCTGGAGGACATCGAAGGCACCGACCGCCTGCTGGAACGCGTGGCGGGGTTTCGCGGTCACGGGAGGCTCGCGCGCAGCACTGCCGGTGTGCTGGTGAAATGTGCCAAGCCCGGCCAGGAACTGCGCGCCGACCTGCCCGCGATCGGCCCGCTGACCGTGGAAGGCGCGCGGAAAGCCGGCCTTGCCGGCATCGGGGTTGAAGCCGGGCGCTCGCTGATCCTCCAGCGCAGGGAGGTGGTCGAAGCCGCTGACCGGGCTGGCATATTCATCTGCGGTCTCGACCGGGAGGGGCGGTGACGAATCCCCGCCTCCTGAGAATAGCGATCGTCGCCGGAGAGGAGTCTGGCGACCTGCTCGGCGCCGACCTGGTGCGGGCCCTTTCGGCCGCGTCCGGCGCGCCGGTTGAACTGGTCGGAGTGGGCGGCCGCCATCTGGAGGCGCTGGGTTTACACTCTCTCTTCGATGCGTCGGAGATCGCCCTCGTTGGCATCGCGGCAATCGTTAGCAGGCTGCCCGGATTGTTGCGGCGGATCGGCCAGGCGGCAGACGCTGTCGTGCGCGCCAATCCGGACTGCCTGATCACGATCGACAGCCCCGAGTTCTCGCTGCGCGTTGCCAAGAAGGTGCGAGCGGCCGATCCGAAAATTCCGATCGTCCACTATGTCTGCCCCAGCGTCTGGGCGTGGCGGCCGACCCGCGCGCCGGCGATGGCGGCCTATGTCGACCGCGTGCTCTGCCTGCTGCCGTTCGAGGCGGCCGCGCTGGAAGCGCTGAAGGGGCCGCCGGGCACCTATGTTGGGCATCGGCTGGTCCGGGACGACGGAATTCTCCGGGCGGCGGCGATGCAGGCGGAGCGTGCGGCCACCGACGAGAAACGGCCGCGGCGCTTGTTGCTGCTCCCCGGCTCGCGCCGCAGCGAGGTGAGCAAACTGCTGCCGGACTTTGGCCGGACAGTCGACATCCTGCGCCAGCGCGGCCACGAACTCGAACTCAGCCTGCCGACCGTCCCGCATGTGGAGAAGCTGGTTCGAGAACAGGTCTCCGCGTGGGATCGGCCGCCGGCAATCCTGCTCGCTGCCGAGGACAAATGGACGGCGTTCGGGCGCGCGGACGCCGCGCTGATCGCCTCCGGCACGGTCTCGCTGGAACTGGCGCTGGCCAGCGTTCCGCTGGTTTCCTGCTACCGCCTCGATCCGTTGGCGAGACTGGTGGGCCGCATGATGCTGACGACCTGGTCGGCGCTGCTGCCAAATTTGATTGCCGACCGGCAGATCGCGCCCGAAATCTACAACGAGTATGTGCGCCCGCCAGTGCTCGCGCGGCAGCTCGAGGCGCTGCTCTTCGACACCGGCGCACGCCGCTGGCAGGTGGATGGATTTTCAGAAGTGCGCCGGCGCATGGCGACCGAACGGCCCGCGGGCGAGATCGCGGCCGAGGCGGTACTGGACACGATTGCCAGGCGTGCATGAAAAAGGCGCCCCGCGGGCGCCTTTCTGATCTTGGGTTGTAGCGGTGATCAGCGCTTCGCGATCGGCACGAAGTCGCGCGGTGCGGGGCCGGTATAGAGCTGGCGCGGCCGGCCGATCTTCTGGTGCGGGTCCTCGATCATTTCCTTCCACTGCGCGATCCAGCCGACGGTGCGCGCCACCGCGAACAGCACGGTGAACATGGTGGTCGGGAAGCCCAGGGCCTTCAGCGTGATGCCGGAATAGAAGTCGATGTTCGGGTAGAGCTTCTTCTCGATGAAGTACCCGTCGGTCAGAGCGATCTTCTCCAGTTCCATGGCGACGTCCAGCAGCGGGTCATCCTTGACACCGAGCTCGCCGAGCACTTCGTGCGTGGTCTTCTGCATGATCTTGGCACGCGGATCGTAATTCTTGTAGACGCGGTGGCCAAAGCCCATCAGGCGGAACGGATCGTTCTTGTCCTTGGCACGGGCGATGAATTCCGGGATGCGGTCGACAGTGCCGATCTCGGCCAGCATGTTGAGCGCGGCCTCGTTGGCGCCACCGTGCGCCGGGCCCCACAGGCAGGCGATGCCGGCCGCGATGCAGGCGAACGGGTTGGCGCCCGACGAGCCGGCAAGCCGCACGGTCGAGGTCGAGGCGTTCTGCTCGTGGTCGGCGTGAAGGATGAAGATGCGGTCCATGGCGCGTGCCAGCACCGGGTTCGCCTTGTACTCCTCGCAGGGCACGGCGAAGCACATGTGCAGGAAGTTGGCGGCGTAGGAGAGCTCGTTCTTCGGGTAAACGAAGGGCTGGCCGATGTGGTACTTGTAGGCCATCGCCGCAATCGTTGGCATCTTGGCGATGAGGCGGATCGAGGCGACCATGCGCTGGTGCGGATCGGAAATGTCTGTCGAGTCGTGGTAGAAGGCCGACAGCGCGCCGACCACGCCGCACATCACCGCCATCGGGTGGGCGTCGCGGCGGAAGCCGGTGAAGAAGCGGCTCATCTGCTCGTGCACCATGGTGTGGTGCGTCACGCGATAGTCGAAATCATCCTTCTGCGACTTGGTCGGCAGTTCGCCGTAGAGCAGCAGGTAGCAGACTTCCAGGAAGTCGCCGTGCTCGGCGAGCTGGTCGATCGGATAGCCGCGATGGAGAAGGATGCCCTCGTCGCCGTCGATGAAGGTGATTTCCGACTCACAGCTTGCGGTCGAGGTGAAGCCCGGATCGTAGGTGAAGCTGCCGGTTTCCTTGTACAGCGCACCGATGTCGATGACTTGCGGACCGACCGAGCCCTGTCGCACGGCGAGGTCGATAGCTTTGCCGTCCAATTCCAGTTTTGCCATCGAGTTTGCCATCGGAAGCTCCTTCCTTGATCCGCGCTCCACGCCAGGCTTCGCTCTGGGAGGAGCTATGGCCTGCGCCATGCAACCGCGCGATTCGCTGGTTCAAATAGACGACGGTGCCCGTTGACCGTTTGCGGCAATGTTGCACCGCAACAGCCGTGTTTCAATGCCAAAATCTTCAGCATCGGGCTCTAATCGATTTGATCCGACAGCCGAGCGAGGCTTTCCTCGCGCCCTAGCACCGCAAGCACGTCGAAAACGCCGGGAGAGGTGGTTTTTCCGGTCAGCGCGGCGCGCAACGGCTGGGCAACGGCGCCGAGCTTGATGCCGTCTTTTTCAGCATAGCCGCGCACCGCTGCTTCGGCATCGGCCGCGATCCACGGCGCCGGGATCTGCTGCAGCGCATCGAAGGCCCCGCGCAGGATGCGCCTGGCGTCGCCGGCGAGCAGTGGGGCCGCCTTCTCGTCGATCGGCAGCGGCCGCTCGGAGAACAGGTACATGGCCCCGTCGGCCAACTCCACCAGCGTCTTGGCGCGCTCCTTGAGGCCAGGCATCGCGGCGAGCAGCTGCGCCCGCCGCACGTCGGTCAGCCGGTCGAGGATCGGCTTGCCATTTTCGAGGTAGGGCAGGGTGTCGATGAAGGCGTCGGTCAGTTCGCGATTGTCCATCTGGCGCATGTAGACGCCGTTCAGCGCCTGCAGCTTGGCGAAGTCGAAGCGCGCCGCACCCTTGTTGATGTCGCCGATCTCGAACCAGCGGATCATGTCGTCGAGCGCCATGACCTCGTCGTCGCCATGGCTCCAGCCGAGCCGAACGAGATAGTTGCGCAGCGCGGCCGGCAGGTATCCCATCGCGCGATAGGCCTCGACGCCGAGCGCCCCATGCCGCTTGGACAGCTTGGCGCCGTCGGCCCCGTGGATCAGCGGGATATGCGCCATCGCCGGCACGTCCCAGCCCATCGCCTGGTAGATCACGGTCTGGCGGGCGGCGTTGGTCAGGTGGTCGTCGCCGCGGATGATGTGGGTGACGCCCATGTCGTGGTCGTCCACCACCACGGCATGCATGTAGGTCGGCGTGCCGTCCGAACGCAGGATGATGAAGTCGTCGAGGTCCTTGTTGGGAAAGCGCACGTCGCCCTGCACGCGATCGCGCACCACCGTCTCGCCATCGCGCGGCGCCTTGATGCGCACCACCGGCCTGACGCCGGCCGGCGCCTCTGCCGGATCGCGGTCACGCCAGCCGCCATCATAGCGTGGCGGCCGGCCCTCGGCGCGCGCCTTCTCGCGCATCGCCTCCAGGTCCTCGGCCGACTCGTAGGCATAATAAGCCTGGCCGCGGCGGACGAGTTCCTCCGCCACCTCGCGATGGCGCGGCGCCCGCTCGAACTGCGAGATCGGATCGCCGTCCCAATGCAGGCCGAGCCAGGTCAATCCATCGAGGATGGCGGCCGTCGCGGCGTCGGTGGAGCGTTCGCGGTCGGTGTCCTCGATGCGCAGAAGCATCTTGCCGGCGGTGTGGCGGGCATAGAGCCAGTTGAACAACGCGGTGCGCGCGCCGCCGATATGCAGGTAGCCGGTGGGCGAGGGGGCAAAGCGGGTGACGACGGTATCGGACATGGAGATTCCCGGGAGCGGCCTGGTGCGGCGGGGAGCCGGCAATGGCCTTTTGGTGGCGTTCATGTAGCATAGGTCATCCGGCGCGCAAGGGCCGGGCCGGGGGCGACCGAGGTGGCCGGGGACCGGGAAGACACGGGTGAAGTCAGCGAGCGCTGGCTGTTTGCCGCGCCGGCGGAGTTGCTTTTCCGCAATGCACCCGCGCCGCGCGACGGCACCGCCGTTCGCAAACCGAGGGTCGAGCCGCGGGCAACCGCGGACCCGCGGGCCTTCCTGCCGCAGCGGCCCATCCCGGTTCGATGGAATGCACGCTCGGCCCTGCGCGCGCTGGCGCTCGAATATGATCGCGGTACGGCTTTCCTGTTCCTGCCGGTGTTCTTGGCGGCCGGGGTCGTCACCTATTTCGCGCTGCCGGCCGAGCCCGGCATCGCAAGTCTCGCCGGTCTGGCGGTGCCGCCGTTGGCCGCTGCGGTCCTGTTGCGGCACCGGCCTGCCGCCTATCTTGTCGCCGTTGCCCTGCTGCTCGCGGCGCTCGGAGCGCTGATCGGCAAGGTCGAGACAATGCGCGCCGGCACCAGGATGCTAGGCTCGGCGATCGCCACGCAGATCACCGGCACGGCCGCCACCGTCGAGCATATGGCGAACGGGCGCGTGCGGCTCACCATCGACGTCACCGGCACCGACCGGCCCAAACTCCGCTACGCGCCGGACCGCGTTCGGGTTACCGCGCGGCGTGTTCCGGCTGGCACGATCGCCGGCAGCACCGTCACCGGGCGCGTTCGCCTGATGCCGCCTTCCGGACCAGTGCGGCCGGACAGCTATGACTTCTCCTTCGAGAGCTATTTCGACGGCGTCGGCGCCAGCGGCTTTTTTTTGAGCGGCCCGACGCTGGTCGTCGACGCCCCGGCTGCCACGAGCTGGCGCGATGCCGTGGAAAATTTCCGCTACGCCGTCGCGGACAGGGTGCGCGACCGCATCGGCGGCGCGGAAGGCGAGGTCGCGGCGGCGTTGATCGTCGGGGTTCGTGCCGGCATTCCCGAGGACCTGTCGGAGGCTATGCGCACCGCCGGTCTCTACCATGTGATCTCGATTTCCGGCCTGCACATGGCCCTGGTGGCGGCGACGCTGATGTTTCTTCCCCGCCGCGGCCTGGCACTTTTTCCCGATTTCGCTGCCCGCTGGCCAATCAAGAAGGCATCCGCGCTGCTGGCGTTGGCCGGCATCACTGCCTACCTGTTGATTTCGGGCGGTGAGGTCGCCGCACAGCGCAGCTATGTAATGCTCGCCGTCATGCTGGTCGCCGTGATTTGCGACCGCGCCGCGCTCACCATGCGCAACCTTGCGATCTCGGCGGCATTGGTGATCGTGCTGTCGCCCCACGAGGTGGTCGGCCCGAGTTTCCAGATGTCGTTTGCGGCAACAGCCGCGCTGGTCGGCGCCTATGGCGGGGTGGCGGAATTCTCCGACCGGCGCGGCGGGACGCCAGCCAGGCGTTCGATTGCCGGATGGGTGCTGCGCTATGCGTTCTTCGCGCTGCTGGGACTTGCGGCGACGTCGCTGATAGCCGGCTTCTCGACCTCGGTGTATGCGGTCTACCATTTCCAGCGCATCTCGCCGCTCAGCCTGTTCGCCAACCTAGCCGCGATGCCGATCGTCTCGGTGATCGTCATGCCGATGGCAGTGATGGCGGCGCTTGCGATGCCCTTCGGCCTGGACGGCCCGTTCCTTTACGCGATGGGCGCCGGAATCGGGTGGATGAGCGCCATTGCAGTGTGGTTGGCTGCCCATTCGCCGGCCGATTCGGTGGGCGTGATTCCCGGATCCGCGGTGATCCTGCTGACGATCGCGCTGATCTTCTCGACGCTCGGCACCACGTGGTTGAGGCTGGCTGCCATCCCGCCGGCGGTCCTTGGCGTCATGATGCTGGGCACAGCGCGCATGCCCGACATCCTCGTGTCGGAGGATGCCCGCCTCGTCGGCGTTGCAATGGGCAGCAGTGGTTTGGCGGTAAACCGGGCAAGGCCCAACGAATTCACCGTGGGAAACTGGCGGCGGGCGGTGGCGGCTACAGATCTCATTCCACCGGTGATCATGGCGGACGGCGAAAGCGCAGCTGAGGTAGGCACAAACCCGGCGCCCGCATATCCACCGGCCGGCAGAGTTCCCGGATCCGCCGCGCCTGACGGCACCACGACGGGCCAACAGCCTGTGCAAGGCGCACGAAAAACCGGGACCGACGGCGACACCGGCCAAACGGGCGCCAACACCCACACCGGCCAACCAGGCGCCAGCGCGGCCCCCATCGGCAAAGCCAGCACGAAGGCCGAAATCCCCACGAATCCGAAGCGTGCGACCCCACATCAGACCGTTGGGGATAGTCCTGAGAAACGGTTCGTCTGCGAAAACGGCCTGTGCCTCGCGCGGCATCCTTCCGGTATCGTGATCGCCCATGCCGCAAGCGCGAGCGCGCTGGCACGCGCCTGCGGCCAGGCCGATCTGATCGTCGTCGCGGATGCGACGGCGCGCCGTCAATGCGCCACCGGCCGGCCACGAATCATCACCGCACGCGACCTCGCGCGCCGCGGCGCGGCGGCCGTATATGTCGACCGGTCCGGCAACGGCCGCCCACGGCTTGCGGTGGAGATGGCAGTTGCAACGCCATACCGGCCCTGGCATGCGCATCGCGTCTTTTCGCGCGAGGCGCGCGGCCTGCCGGCCAATGTTAGCCCCGGCGCCGCAGTACCACCCGACGACGTCAGTAGCGGCGGATGAGCCCGACCAGCTTGCCCTGCACCTTGACCCGGTCCGGGCCGAAAATGCGCGTCTCGTAGGCCGGGTTGGCGGCTTCGAGCGCGATGGATGCGCCCTTGCGGCGGAAACGCTTCAGCGTCGCCTCCTGATCGTCGACCAGAGCGACCACGATGTCGCCCGGATTTGCCGTGCTGGAGTTGCGGATGATGACCGTGTCGCCGTCGAGGATGCCGGCCTCGATCATCGAATCGCCCTTCACTTCAAGCGCGTAGTGTTCGCCCGCCGAGATCATGTCCGGTGGCACGGAGACCGAATGGGTCTTGTGCTGGATCGCGTCGATCGGCACGCCGGCGGCGATGCGGCCCATCACCGGAATGGCGATCGCCTGACCGGCATCGTCGTCGTTGCTGGCCACAGGCGCGCGCGGCCGCTCCGGCTGCGGCCGGCCGAGGCTGCCCTCGATCACGCTCGGCGAGAATTTTCGCGCCGGCTGCAGACCCGGCGCCATCGAATCGGGTAGCCGGATCACTTCCAGCGCGCGCGCCCTGTTCGGTAGCCGGCGAATGAAACCGCGTTCCTCGAGCGCGGTGATCAGCCGGTGGATGCCCGACTTCGAGGCGAGGTCGAGCGCTTCCTTCATCTCGTCGAAGGAGGGCGGAATTCCGGACTCCTTCATCCGCTGGTGGATGAAGAGCAGCAATTCATGTTGCTTGCGCGTGAGCATCTTGCACCCCCGTGGAATCGATCCAAAACAAAACCAGAACAATCACTATCTGTTCCAGTTGTGTTCCGCAACAGTTTAAAATTTAATGAATTGATTAAGGGAGCCGTAACGATTGCGGGCGGCCAAGGCGAATTTTCGCGCCTATATGAGCGCAAAAGGCCGTTCGGCCGGCAAATCAGGGTGTTCGATGCTGAGAGTCCAGAAAGTCGCGATCGATTCGATCTATGTGCCGACGGCGCGGCGCAAGACACTGCACCCGGAGACTGTGCGGGCGCTGGCCGAGGACATCGTCGAGAACGGCATGAAGACGCCGATCCAGGTTCGCCTCGACGGCAAACGGCACGTGCTGGTCGAAGGCCTACACCGGCTCGAGGCGGCAAAATGGCTCGGCGAGACCGAGATCGACGCCTATCTTGTTCAGGCGCGTCGGCACTGAACCGCAGCCCGGTTTTCAGCGCAGCCTGAGAATGCGCACCCGGCTTCCGGCCGCAAGCGGCGGGGCGAATGGTTCGCGGACGATCAGCGCGCCGGAATCGGCCAGAGTGCGCAGCATTGAGGAATCCTGCACCTCGAACGGGGTGACGACGGTGCCGTCCGCAGTCTCCCCGACCCGCGCGCGCACGTAATCCTGGCGCAGGTCGTTGGCGCCCATCGCCGCGCCAAGCGTCGCGTCGGCAATCGTGCCGACATAGGAAAAGCCGCCGAGGCGCGCGGCGAGCGGCTTCAGGAACAGCTCGGTGCAGACAAGGCTCGCGACCGGGTTGCCCGGCAGCCCGATGCAGCGCGTCTCGCCGAGTCGCCCGAACATCAGCGGCTTTCCGGGCCGCATCGCGATCTTCCAGAAATCGAGCTGCATGCCTTCGCCGGTGAGCACGTCGTGCACCAGGTCGTGGTCGCCGACCGAGGCGCCGCCCAGCGTAACGATGATATCCGCGGGCGCAGCCAGCGCCTGCCGTACCTTGGCCGCGATGGCGTCCAGTCGGTCGGGCGCAATGCCGAGATCGACGACGCGCGCACCGACCGCCGCGAGGCTAGCCGCGACACCATAGGCGTTGGAGGAGATGATCTGATCGGGGCCGGGGGAACTGCCCGGCGGCAACAATTCGTCACCGGTGGCGATGATGGCGACAAGCGGCCGGCGCACCACCTGCAGGCTCGTGTGGTTGGCGGAGGCGGTGAGTGAAATCGCAGCCGGGTCGAGCACGCGCCCGGCGGCGAGCAGAACGTCGCCCTCAGCGAAATCCAGGCCGCGACGGCGAATGTGGCGGCCGGCGGTGGAAACTGCGATCACCTCGACGCGGTCGCCGTGCCGGCGCGCATTCTCCTGGATGACGATGGTGTCGGCACCGTCCGGCACCGGCGCGCCGGTAAAAATGCGCACCGCCTGTCCGGAACCGACCGAGCCGGCGAACCGCCGGCCGGCGGGCGCGTCGCCGATCACGTCCAGGGTTGCGGGGACCCTCGCCACGTCGGCGGCGCGCACCGCATAGCCGTCCATGGCGGATGCATCGAAAGGCGGCTGGGTGCGCAGCGCCTTCAACGGCTCGGCAAGCACGCGGCCGGCGCCGTCGGATAACGCCACGGTTTCGGCGGGCAAAGGGGCGACGCCGTCGAGCAGCCGCGACAGGGCGTCGGCAACCGGCAGCAGTGCCATCAACGCTGCCCGGCGAAAAAGTCGCCCGACTTGCCGCCGGTTTTTTCGACCAGGCGGATGCCGGTAATGGTCATGCCACGATCGACCGCCTTTGCCATGTCGTAGATGGTGAGGCAGGCAACCGACGCGGCCGTCAGCGCCTCCATCTCCACGCCGGTGCGGCCGCTGACGCGCGCCAATGCGGTCACCTTCAGGCCCGGCAGAGCGTGATCCGGCTCGATGTCCACCGAAACCTTGGTGAGAAGCAACGGATGGCAGAGCGGGATGAGTTCGTGCGTCTTCTTCGCCGCCATAATGCCGGCGATGCGCGCCACCCCTAGCACGTCGCCCTTCTTGGCGTCGCCGGCGAGTATGGTTTTCAGCGTCTCAGCGGCCATGATGACGCGGCCCTCGGCGACAGCCGTGCGCACCGTCTCGTCCTTGGCGCCGACATCGACCATGTTGGCCTCGCCGCTCGTGGCGAGGTGCGTCAGGCGACCAGCCATGGCTCGATCGCGTCGATGGCGCCGGGGTCGCCGTGGAGAAGTTCGCGCGTGGCCCGGGCGACGTCCTGCTGGCGCATCAGGCTTTCGCCGACCAGGAAGGTGGAGATGCCGCTGAGCGCCAGCCGGCGGCAGTCGGCATGCGCGGCAATGCCGCTTTCGGCGACCAGCAGGCTGCCCTCCGGCGCCAACGACACCAGCCGCTCCGAGGTTTCCAGCTGGACATCGAAGGTGCGCAGGTTGCGGTTGTTGACGCCGACGAGACCGGATTTCAGCCGCAGCGCGCGCTCCATCTCGATTTCGTCGTGCACCTCGATCAGCGAGTCGATGCCGAGTTCCAGCGCCGTCTCTTCCAGTTCGCGCGCCGTGGCATCGTTCACGGCGGCAAGGATGATGAGGATTGCGTCGGCGCCCCACGAGCGCGCCTCGTAGACCTGGTAGGGATCGAACAAAAAGTCCTTGCGCAGGACGGGCAGGGGGACAGCCGCGCGCGCCGCGGTCAAGAACTCTGGCGCACCCTGGAAGGACGGTCTGTCGGTCAGCACCGACAGGCACGCGGCACCACCCTCGGCATAGGCGCGGGCGAGCGCTGGCGGGTCGAAGTCGGCGCGGATCAGGCCCTTGGACGGGCTCGCCTTCTTGATTTCCGCGATCAGCGCGAATTCGCCGGCATCCACCCGCTCGGCGAGCGCATCGCGGAAGCCGCGCGGCGCCTCGACGTCGGCGAGACGAGCCTTGAGTTCGGAAAGCGGCGCCCGCGCCTTCGCCGCGGCTATCTCCTCGCGCTTGTAGGCTTCGATCCTTGCCAGAATGTCCGCCATGACCGCCTCCCTACCGGTTCGAGGTTTCGACCAGCCGGTCAAGGACCGCGGCGGCGCTGCCCGTATCCAGGCTCCTTGCCGCTTGCGCAACGCCGTCGGCGAGCGTGTCGGCCCGACCGGCCACCACAAGCCCGGCGCCGGCATTCATCAAGACGGTGTCCCGGTAGGCGCCCGGCCGGCCTTCCAGCACGCCGCGCAATGCTCCCGCATTATAGGCCGCATCCGCGCCGCGCAGGTCTTCCTTTTTATGGCGGCCGAGTCCGACATTTTCGGGGCTGACGGCAAATGTCCTCACCTCGCCGTCGGCGAGTTCGGTGATGCGCGTCTCGCCGGTGGTCGTGATCTCGTCATAGCCGTCGCCATGGGCCACCCAGACGCGGTCGCTGCCTAGCCGCCTCAGCGTCTCGGCGACCGGCACGGTCCACTGAGGCGCGAACACGCCGACCATCTGGCGGCGTACACCGGCAGGATTGGAGAGCGGGCCGAGCAGGTTGAAGATGGTGCGCGTGCCGAGTTCGGCGCGCACCGGGCCGACATGGCGCATGGCCGGATGGTGCGCCGGCGCGAACATGAATCCGACGCCGGCCTCGCGGATGCAGAGGCCGATCTCGGCCGGTGCGAGGTCGATCTTGACCCCCAGCGCCATCAGCACGTCGGCCGCGCCGGTCTGCGAGGACAGGCCGCGATTGCCGTGCTTGGCGACCGGCACGCCGGCCCCGGCAATGACGAAGGCCGAGGCGGTTGAGATGTTGACGCTGTGCGAGCCGTCACCGCCCGTGCCGACGATGTCGATCGCGCCTTCCGGTGCTTCGACGCCCAGCATCTTGTCGCGCATGGTGGCGACGGCGCCGGAGATTTCCTCCACCGTCTCGCCGCGCACGCGCAGCGCCATCAGGAACCCGCCGATCTGTCCGGGCGTCGCCTCGCCGGACATGATCGTCTCGAACGCCTCGCGCGCTTCCTCGAAGGTCAGCGCCTCGCCGCCGGCGACCTTGGCTAGAAGTGGCTTCAGCGCGGACATTCTCGGTCAGAACGACAGCGCGCGGGCGACGTTGCCCTGGTTGATCGACACGGTGAACTCACCCTGGAGCTGCGCCACCATCTCGTCGAGCAGGTCGTCGGCAAGTCCCTGCGAGAACGCAGTCCGCTCGTTCGCCGCCACAGCCTCAGGCCCAGCCCCGGCGGGTTCGAACACCTCGGTGACCTTGAACAGGATCTGCGAAGTGCTGTCCGGCGCAGCCGCCACGCCGGTCCCGTTCTCGGCGACGCCGAAGACAGCCGCCACCCCAGCCTGGCCGAAATCGGCGTCGTCGGCGCCGCGGCGCAGGCCGCGCTTGGTCTGCTTTTCCAGCGAAAGCTCGCTCGCCAGCTGGTCGAGCGTCGTGCCGTCCTTCAGCCGCTTGCCCAGTTCGGTGGCCTTGGCGGCCAGCCGGGCCTGGGCCTCCTGCGCCGTCCAGTCGGCAACGACCTTCTCGCGCACCTCGTCCAGCGTGCGGTCGCGCGCCGCCGTGATGTCCTCGACCTCGTAGAACAGGAAGCCCGAGGCGCTCGTGGGGATCGCCGGGTTCTCGACGTCGACATCGGTGTCGAACGCACCCTGGATCAGGTCGTTCGACTGCGGCAGGTCGTTGATGACCGTGCCGTCGGGGCGGCGTCCGGTTCGGTCGATCGCCTCGACGGTCACCACCTTGAGTTTGAGGCGATCCGCAGCCTCCCGCATCGTGCTGCCGCCGGCACGGGCATCCTCGTAGGAATCATGGACATCGAGAAGGATGCGGCTCGCCTCGGCGAGTGCGAGATCGTTGCGGATGCTGTCGCGAACCTCGGCCAGCGGTTTGACGTTTTCCGGCGCGACCTCCGTGACGCGGACCAGCACCGGGCCGAAGGCGCCGGTAACGACATCGCTCACCGCGTTGGGCGCGAGTGCGAATGCCGCCTCGGCCACGGCCGGATCGGCGACGGCGCCCTTGGCGAAGGTGCCGAGCTTGACGTCGGCCATCGTCTTGCCGGCCGCGGTCACGACCTCCTCGAACGTGGCGCCGCCGTTCAGCGAACTGCGGGCGGCCTGCGCGGCCTCGGCGCTGGGGAAAACCAGTTGTTCGATCGTGCGGGTCTCGGCCGTCGTGAAGCGGGCCTTGTTCTTCTCGTAGTCCTCGGCGATCTCCTCGTCGGAAACCGCCGACGGATCCGAGATGTCGGCGGGTTCGAGCTTCACATAGGCGATCTTGCGGTACTCCGGCGCGGCGTAGTCGGCCTTGTGCTCGTCGAACCAGGTCGACAGGGCGGCGCCGTCCGGCGGCGCGATCGGCTCGACCAGCGTGCGCGACAGCACCAGATATTCGGCGGTACGGTCCTCGCCGCGATAGAGCGAAACGGCACGCAGGAAGGCGTCCGGCGCCACGATGCCGTCCGAAACCGCCTCGACGATCTGCTGGCGCACGGCGACCTGCTGGCGGTTCAGAAAGTAGTCGTCGGGCGACATGCCCACCTGCCGCAGAACATATTCGAAGGCGCGACGATCGAACTTGCCGTCGGAACCGTGAAAGGCGGCGTCCTCGGCAGTCAGGGCAGCCAGGCGATCCTTGGAGACACCGAGACCGAGCTTGCGTGCCTGCTCGTCCAGCACCGCCCCGGCAACCAGCTGGCCCAGCACCTGCTGGTCGATGCCGAGCGACTGCGCCTGCTCACGCGTCAGCCGCTGCCCGAGGCGCTGCGACATCACGTTAACCTGCCGGTCGTAGGCGAGACGGTAGTCGGCTACCGTCACGGCGGTGCTGCCTACGCTGATCACATCGGTTCCTCCGAAGCCGTTGTGGAGCTGGCCCGAAATGCCCCAGATGGCAAAGCTGATGACCAGGATCACCAGCAGCCCCTTGGCAACCCAGGTGCCGGCGGCTTTTCTCAGTGCTTCAAGCATAGATATCCAGTCCGTTCCGGGCGCGACCGCCGCGCCTCGGCAAGCATGGGCAATAACGCCCTTCGCCGTGAGTGTCGATTGCTTTGTGGCTTGTTTTTGGTAGTGAGGCAGACGGCAGCCGCTCGCGAGGAATGCGCCATGACCCCCGGAATTCGCCCGATCGTCGCCGGCAACTGGAAGATGAACGGGACCGCTGCGTCCCTCAACGAGTTGCGAGCGATCGTGCGCGGCTTCATGTCCGGGCTCGACGCCGAGACGGAGGCGGTGGTCTGCGTGCCGGCCACACTGCTCTCGCGCGCTGCCGAGATCGTTCACCCCAGCCCTGTCCGGGTCGGCGGCCAGGACTGCCATCCGAAGGATAGCGGCGCCCATACCGGCGACATCTCGGCCTCGATGCTGAAGGATGCCGGCGCCACGCACGTCATCGTCGGCCATTCCGAGCGCCGCACCGACCACGGCGAGACCGACGCGCTGGTGCACGCCAAGGCCGAGGCCGCCTGGACGGCCGGGCTCATCGCCATCATCTGCATCGGCGAGACGCGGGCGGAGCGCGAGGCCGGGCGTACGCTCGACGTGCTGTCGCGGCAGATCGACGGCTCGATCGCCGGGGGAGCGACGGCCGCGAACACCATCATTGCCTACGAGCCGGTCTGGGCCATCGGTACGGGACTCACTCCGACGTTGGGCGATGTCGCCGAAGCACACGCCCATATCCGCCGTCGGCTGGGCGAGAAGCTGGGCAACGCGGCCGCACGGTTGCGTGTTCTCTACGGCGGCTCGGTCAAACCGACGAACGCGGTGGAATTGCTGCAGGTCGCCAATGTCGACGGCGCGCTGGTCGGCGGCGCCAGCCTCAAAGCGGCGGATTTTCTCGGCATCGCGGAGGCGTACCGGTCGATCTGACCGCCGCCGGCGTTGCATTTCGCGCGCCGCTCCCCATATCCCGCCACGGGCTTGGAAATGCCGCCAAAGGCGTGTATTGAGCCGCCTCGACCTGATCGGGCGCGGCAAATCGGGCCGCGTCGCTGACACCGGATTCTCGATAAATGCAAACCGTCCTCATCGTCATCCACCTCATGATCGTGCTTGCGCTGGTAGGAGTGGTCCTGCTGCAGCGGTCGGAGGGTGGTGGTCTGGGCATCGGCGGCGGGTCGGGCTTCATGACCGCGCGAGGCGCTGCCAACGCGCTGACGCGCGCGACCGCGATCCTTGCGGCGGGTTTCTTCGTCACCTCGCTGGGATTGTCGATCCTCGCCCGCTACGGCGACCGTCCGATCAACATTCTCGACCGCCTGCCGGCGAGCCAGACCGATACCGGCGGCTCGACCGGCTCGGGCGGCGTGCTCGACCAGCTTGGCGGCCAGCCCAAGGCGCCGGCCGCACAGGGCGGCGCCGCGGCGCCGTCGGATGCCGCCGCACCGGCGCCTGCAGAGGTGCCGGCCGCCGGCTCCGCAGCGCCCGCAACGACCGGAAATGCGCCGGCCGCAGCTCCGGCGGCGCCCGCCACGCCGGCTCAGCCGCAGGTGCCGAACCAGTAGCCTGAACGCTCCGGATCCGCGCCCGGGGTGTGATCAATACGCAACATCGAACGCCCGGATTGCTCGATCACGGAGATTCGATGTGCGCGATCCCTTGATCCTCTTGAGAAATTTAACTTTAGACGCGTAAATCGCCTTGCGTCAGGCTGGCGGGTACGAGTCCGGAAACGGACGCGGCGCGCGGCCATGTCCACATCAGGATCACATCATGTTTCTGCGCTGCATATCCGGTCTAGCTATCGGCCTTGCGATAGCTCTGGCGTCTCCCGCGTCCGCCGCCCAGTCGGATGGGAAGACCCCGCTGTTTCCGCTGCTGAAATCCTCGTCCGCCACGGACGACGCCGCCAAAACCGACAAGGGCAAGAAGACGGCCGACACCAAGGTCAAGAAGAAGAAGCCCTCCGAGACCGCAAAGACGACGACCAAGAAGAGCAAGGACGTCGCCACCGCCAAGACGAAGAAGGACAAGGACGTCGCCACCGCGAAGACGAAGAAGGACAAGGACGTCGCGGCCGCGAAGTCCAAGAAGGACAAGCAGCTCGCTTCCGCGACCGCCAAGGGCAAGAAGGACGTCAAGGTGGCCGATGCGGACAAGACAAGCCGCATGGAATTCTTTCTGTTCGGCGCCAAGAAGAAGGACCCCGCCGCGCCGAAGCTCGTGGCGCTGAAGAAAACCCCGCCGGCTCCGGTCGAGCCCGTCGCCGAGCCGATCCCGGCCGAGGTGATGCCGATCGTGGCCAGCGGGAACTCCGGCGAGTTGCGCAGCGAGGCGAACGTCAAGCCGCAGCTGTTCGCCGGCCTGTTCGGCGGCGGCAAGCCGTCGCTGCTGCCGGAAACGCGTGCGCTCGACGGCGCGCTGCAGCAGCGCGATGCGCGCAAGAAGTTCAAGGTGAAGGCGGATTTCGAGCCGCAGGAAGTCGATTTCCCGGGCTATGACAGCGGCACGATCGTAATCGATACTGCGTCCCGCTACTTGTACCTGGTCGAATCGTCGTCAACGGCGCGCCGCTATGCCATCGCCGTCGGCCGCGAGGGCCTCGAGTTCAAGGGCACAGCCAAGGTCGGCGACAAGCAGGAATGGCCGCGCTGGATTCCGACCAAGGAGATGCAGGAGCGCGACCCCAAGAAGTACGGCATCTACAAGGACGGCATGAACGGCGGTCCGGACAATCCGCTCGGCGCGCGCGCGATCTACCTTTATCAGGGCAAGACGGACACGCATGTCCGCATCCATGGCACGAACCAGCCGCAGACCATCGGCACCAATTCGTCGAACGGCTGCTTCCGCATGGTCAACGAGCATGTCATCGACCTCTACAAGCGCGTGAAGGTCGGCACGCAGGTGATCGTGATGTAGGCGCCTTCACAGGCTTGGAGGAAAAGGCCGGCTCTGCCGGCCTTTTTGTTTGCGCCGCAGGCGCGTTCACGCTGTTGCCGGGAAACCGCCCGGTGGCGCTTTTTTCACTGGCGGAATCAGTGCCGCCAAGCTAAGCGATAATTCCCATGGCGCGATACGTATTCATCACAGGCGGCGTGGTTTCCTCTCTTGGCAAGGGCATAGCGGCGGCGGCGCTTGGCGCGCTGCTGCAGGCGCGCGGCTATCGCGTGCGCATCCGCAAGCTCGATCCCTACCTCAATGTCGACCCCGGCACGATGTCGCCCTACCAGCACGGCGAGGTGTTCGTGACCGACGACGGCGCCGAGACCGATCTCGACCTTGGCCATTACGAACGCTTCACGGGGCGCTCGGCCAACCAGCAGGACAACATCACCACCGGCCGCATCTACAAGAACATCATCGAGAAGGAGCGGCGCGGCGACTATCTCGGCGCGACGGTGCAGGTCATTCCGCACGTCACCGACGAGATCAAGGAATTCATCCTCGGCGGCAACGAGGACTACGATTTCGTGCTGTGCGAGATCGGCGGCACGGTCGGCGACATCGAGGCGATGCCGTTCCTCGAAACGATCCGCCAGGTCGGCAACCAGCTGCCGCGGGGAGGGGCCGTCTACATCCACCTGACCCTGATGCCCTACATCCCGACCGCCGGCGAGCTGAAGACCAAACCGACCCAGCATTCGGTGAAGGAGCTGCGTTCCATCGGCATCGCGCCGGATATTCTGCTCGTGCGCGCCGACCGTCCGATCCCCAAGGAGGAGCGCCGTAAGCTTTCGCTGTTCTGCAACGTGCGCGAAAGCGCCGTCATCCAGGCGCTGGACGTGCCGCACATCTACGACGTGCCGATGGCCTATCACAAGGAAGGACTGGACGGCGAAGTGCTGGCCGCCTTCGGCATCGACCCGGCGCCGAAGCCGCGCATGGAGCGCTGGCAGGAGGTCTCGCAGCGCATCCACAACCCCGAGGGCGAGGTCACCATCGCCATCGTCGGCAAGTACACCGGCCTCAAGGACGCCTACAAATCGCTGATCGAGGCGCTGTCGCATGGCGGCATGGCCAATCGCGTCAAGGTCAAGCTCGACTGGATCGAGAGCGAGATTTTCGAGAAGGAGGATCCGGCGCCGTTTTTGGAAAAGGTGCACGGCATCCTGGTGCCCGGCGGCTTCGGCGAGCGCGGTTCGGAAGGCAAGATCCTCGCGGCCAAATTCGCGCGTGAGCGAAAGGTGCCCTATTTCGGCATCTGCTTCGGCATGCAGATGGCCTGCATCGAGGCGGCTCGGTCGCTCGCCGGCATCAATGCTGCGTCATCCACCGAATTCGGCCCGGCCAGGGAGCCGGTCGTCGGCCTGATGACCGAATGGCTGCGCGGCAACATGCTGGAGAAGCGGCGCGAGACCGGCGATCTCGGCGGCACGATGCGCCTCGGCGCCTACGAGGCGCGGCTTTCGCCGCACACGCGCATCGCCGACATCTACGGCACCACGCACATTTCGGAACGCCACCGCCACCGCTACGAGGTCAATGTCGACTACAAGCAGCGGCTGGAAGACTGCGGCCTTGTTTTCTCTGGCATGTCGCCGGACGGCGTGCTGCCCGAGACGATCGAATACGCCGACCATCCCTGGTTCATCGGCGTGCAGTACCATCCGGAACTGAAGAGCCGGCCGTTCGAGCCGCACCCGCTGTTTTCCAGCTTCATCGGCGCCGCAGTGGAGCAAAGCCGACTGGTGTAGCTGCGTCACCGGCTTGATGATTTTGTGCCCAAGCGTGGTATGATTTCGCCATGACCAAGCTCGAACAGATCGAAAAATCCATCTCCGCGCTTTCCGACGAGGAACTGAAGGCGCTCGCAGTCTGGTTCGACGAGCTTCGCTGGCAGCGATGGGACCGCCAGATCGAGGATGATTCGAACGCCGGCCGGCTGGATGCGCTTGCCAACGAGGCGCTGGCTGACTTCCGCGCCGGTCGGACGCGGCCCTTGTGAACCATCACGCCAACCCAAAGTTCTGGGCGGCATACGATCAGCTATCAGAAACGACACAACGCTCGGCCGACAAGAGTTTCGCCCTGTTGCGGGAGAATCCCCTGCACCCGTCGCTGCATTTCAAGCAGGTGGGCCGCTATTGGTCAGCGCGCATCGGCCTCGACCACCGGGCACTTGCATTGCGGAGCGGCGATGAGGTGATCTGGTTCTGGATCGGTACGCACGCCGAATACGATCGGTTGATCTCCTGATCAGCGGTCGAGCGTCGCGCTCCGTCGCACCCCCCTCTGGGCTGCCGCCCATCTCCCCCTCAAGGGGGGATCGGCCTGCATCGCCGCCGCGCCGCGTGCCTACGCCGCGCGGCGGGCGGCGAATTTTCCGTCGGGGAGGGCCGTGACCCGGCCGTAGCGCGCCAGCGTCAGCAGCACCTGGCCGACGCGCTGCTCGATCTTCTTGCCGCCGCCCTTGAAGGCGCGTGCGATCGGTCCTTGGCCGCCTCCGCCCTGGTCAGCGCCTTCTGCCAGTCCTCGCGCAGCGGCTCCATCACCGTCACCTCGACGAGCCGCTGCACATAGGAGCGCGGCGTGTAGTGCGCGCCGAGCTTCTTGCGCTCGGCCGGCTCCAGCGCCTGTTCCAGCAGCGTGCCGAAGATCGCCGGGTCCACCTCGGTCCACTTCGCCTTCGCCGCCTGCAGAAGTTCGCCGATTTCCTCGCGGCCGAGCGGGAAGGCCCGCGCGCCCTTGAACAGATTGCCGTTGAAGTGGCGCAGATGCGTGCGGAAGGCGGAAAAGAACCGGCGCTCGTGCGACGGCTCGTCCATCTTCGCCCACAATTCCTCGACCAGCGGCACGAAGGCGCCCGGGCTTTCGATGCAGTCGGCAAGGAGGTCGGCGAACTTGCCCTTCGGCAACAGGTCGACATCCTCGGCAAACATCGTGAAGATGCAGCGCATCAGGAAATGCGCGACATCCTCGGCCGGGTGCTTCTTTTCCAGCGCCTTGCTGACGTCGGCGAGCCGCCTGGCGATCTCGCGGGTGACGCGGGCCGATTCGCGCGCCGGATCGAGGCTTGCCGGGTCGGTCCAGATTTTCGCCAGCAGCTCGCGCGTCTCCGGCTTGCGCAGATCCTCCAGGTAGATGCGAAACCCCTTGCGGTCGGGGAACTGGCTGTAGGCGCGCCCGGTGCCGGTGAAATCGGCGAAGAGTTCGAACGCGTGGCCGACGTCGCAGATGATCAGGAACGGCGGCGCCGGGTGGTCGGCGTCGAGCAGGAAGACATATTCCTCCCCCTGGCGGCGCGCGTTCAGCATCATCACGTCCCAGCCGCGCGCCACGCTGCGGCGGCCAAGCTGTTCCGGCTCGTCGGCCAGCAGCGTGCCCTGGCCGGCGATGGCGTTCTTGGCGCCGGGCAGGCGGGACTGCTTGGCTTCGAGGATGAAGCAGCCGCGCTTGTAGAGGTCGATGCGCCTCGACGATGCGGTCTCGTCACTGGCGCGGCGGCGCACCGCGCGCTCGAACACGTAGTCGTTGCGTTCGCGCCCCTGGCCGGCGGGCTCGGGGCGGGCAACGCCGATGACGTCGCACAGTTCCGACAGGAACATCGCGTAGTTGGCGCGCTCGGCGCCGCCTTCGCGTCCCGTCCAGCGCTGGATGAAGTCGTCGGCGTTCAATGCGATCCCCTTGCCGCCAAGGAAACAGATCTGTCCTCAAACGGCAAGAATGGTGGGACAGCCGGCGGTTGTGGTTCCGTCAGGCGGAAAGGAACTTCATGTTCTTGCCGACCATGACGCCGACATAGACCACGAATGCGCAGCCGATCGGGAACACCACCTCGTTGACGAGGACGGCAACAATGCGCGGCAGCGGCATCGGCGCGCCTGTGCTGGTGGCCACATAGTAGGTTATCAGCGCGATCGTGATGCCGAAGCCCAGCCCGACATAGGCGCCGAAGCTCAGGAAACGCGTCGCGCGCTCCTCGCCGCGCGACGCCAGGACCCCGAGCATCCAGCCCAGGATGCCGTATTCGATGGCTCGCAGCGTTCCGATCGTCAGCAGCGACAGTATTGCCGGCTGCTCGGCCATGCCGAGCATTCCGCCGACCGCCTTCTGGCTCGATTTGGCGAAGGCCATGCCGATCGGCGCGCAGATCGCGCCCAGCAGGCCGACCAGCGCCGCCCTGGCGCGGATGATCGCCGTGCCGATGCCGATGCCCGAGCAGACGAAGAAGGCCCAGGTCACGCCCTGCGTCATGTCGACGATGAGCTGCGCGCCCGGAAAGCTGGCGCCGGCCGCGAGCTTGCAGACGAGGATGAGGAGCTGCATGCCGATGCCGAGCGCGATCGACAGCAGGCCGATGAGCGCGATGCGCTTGATGATGCGCTCGGCGCTGCCGGCGTCGATGGCGGGCGCGGACGTGCCGGGAAGCGAGGAATCCGCCATGCATGCCCCTCCGAATGCAAGGAGCCTGCGGCGCAAGTATCCCCCTCGCGGACAGGCCCGGGAAACTGCGCCGACGTATTATCATATATGCAACGGCTTATGAAGCGTGCGGGGAATGGCGACGCCGGGCAAGGGCCGAGGGTGGCTCGCCGACCGCCCGCTTGCGCCGTAGGCTCGAATGGGGCAAAGCCGCGCCGCTGTTCCTTCGTCCGGCCCACAGCGGCCGGGGTGCGCCCAAGGAGACGAAAGCGATGAAAACTCCCAACTCCAGGGTCACGGTTGGGTCCGTGACCTTCGCCAACGACGCGCCGCTGGCGCTGATCGCCGGGCCGTGCCAGCTGGAAACGCGACAGCACGCCTTCGACATGGCCGGCGCGCTGAAGGACATGGCGGCCGGGCTCGGCATCGGGCTGGTCTACAAGACGAGCTACGACAAGGCGAACCGCACCTCGCTCTCCGGAAAGCGCGGCTTGGGGCTGGAAGCTGCGCTGTCGATCTTCGCCGACCTGCGCAAGGACCTCGGCGTGCCGGTGCTGACCGACGTGCACACCGAGGAGCAGTGCGCCGTCGTGGCGCCGGTGGTCGACGTGCTGCAGATCCCGGCCTTCCTCAGCCGCCAGACCGACCTTCTCATCGCCGCCGCCCGCACCGGCAAGGTTGTCAACGTCAAGAAGGGCCAGTTCCTGGCGCCGTGGGACATGAAGAACGTCGTGGCCAAGCTCACCGCTTCCGGCACACCGAACGTGCTGGTGACCGAGCGCGGCGTCTCCTTCGGTTACAATACGCTCGTCTCCGACATGCGCGCGCTGCCGATCATGGCCGAGATCGGCGCGCCGGTGATTTTCGATGCCACCCATTCCGTGCAGCAGCCGGGCGGGCAGGGCGCCTCGACCGGCGGCGACCGGCGCTTCGTCGGGACGCTGGCGCGCGCGGCCGTCGCCGTCGGCGTGGCGGGTGTCTTCATCGAGACCCACCAGGACCCCGACAATGCGCCTTCCGACGGCCCCAACATGGTGCCGCTGAAGGACATGCCGGCGCTGGTCGAGCGGCTGATGGCGTTCGACCGCGTCGCCAAGGCTGCCTGACGCCGGAACAGGAACCTTTCCGTCGCGCTTCTCATTGTGGTGCCATCGAAACCCATCGAGGAGCGACGATCATGACCACCCACACCGGGCACACCGAAGCCATTCCCGCCTCCAAGGTGATGGGCACGCCGGTCTACAACACGGCCGGCGACCACATCGGCACGATCGAGGACGTGATGCTGGACAAGACCAGCAACGGCATCATGTTCGCCGTGATCGGCTTCGGCGGCTTTCTCGGCATCGGCGAGAAGTACCACGCCATCCCGTGGTCGGTTCTGGACTACCAGCGCAGCCAGGAGCGGCTACGTGGTGCCCTTCAGCAAGGCCCAGCTCGAGGCGGCGCCCGCCTATTCGATCCAGGAGCTGACCAAGGACGACGGACACAGGCTGCGCCAGGAATCCTACGATTATTACCGGGTGCAGCACGACTGGTGAGTTTTTCAACAGGACGAAGACTGTGCCCCGGCGATCGGCCGGGGCATTTTTTTGTGCGCCGCACAGCGCCAGATTGCGTTTTCCGGGCCGTTCGCTATGAGGTTCGCGAGCCAGCAGCGAGCGCGAGGGACCCATGACCGCCATCATCGACATCGTCGGCCGCGAGATTCTCGACAGCCGCGGCAATCCTACCGTCGAGGTCGACGTCGTGCTGGAGGACGGTTCGCGCGGACGCGCCGCGGTGCCCTCCGGCGCCTCGACCGGCGCGCATGAGGCGGTGGAACTGCGCGACGGCGGTCCGCGCTATCTCGGCAAGGGCGTCGAAAAGGCGGTCGACGCCGTCAACGGCGAGATCTTCGAGGCGGTCGGCGGCCTGGAGGCCGAGCAGCAGGCGGGCATCGACCGGGTCATGATCGACCTCGACGGGACGCCGAACAAGAGCCGGCTCGGCGCCAACGCCATCCTCGGGGTTTCGCTGGCGGTGGCGAAGGCGGCGGCGAACGCTTCCGGCCTGCCGCTCTACCGCTATGTCGGCGGCGTCAACGCCCACGTGCTGCCGGTGCCGATGATGAACATCATCAACGGCGGCGTGCATGCCGACAATCCGATCGACTTCCAGGAATTCATGATCATGCCGGTCGGCGCGCCGACGCTGCGCGAGGCGGTGCGCTGGGGCTCCGAGATCTTCCACACGCTCAAGAAGCGGCTGAAGGATGCCGGCCACAACACCAATGTCGGCGACGAGGGCGGCTTCGCACCGAACCTGAAGAGCGCGCAGGCAGCACTCGACTTCGTCATGCAGTCGATCGAGAAGGCCGGCTACAAGCCCGGCGAGGATGTTGCGCTGGCACTCGACTGCGCGGCGACGGAATTCTTCAAGGACGGCAACTACGTCTACGAGGGCGAGCGCAAGACGCGCGATCCGAAGACGCAGGCGAAGTACCTGGCAAAGCTCGCTGCCGACTACCCGATCATCTCGATCGAGGACGGCATGGCCGAGGACGACTGGGAAGGCTGGAAAGCGCTGACCGACCTCTGCGGCGACAAGGTGCAGCTCGTCGGCGACGACCTGTTCGTGACGAACTCGTCGCGGCTGCGCGACGGCATCCGCATGGGGGTCGCCAATTCGATCCTGGTCAAGGTGAACCAGATCGGCTCGCTGTCGGAGACGCTCGACGCGGTCGAGACCGCGCACAAGGCCCATTACACGGCCGTGATGTCGCACCGATCCGGCGAGACCGAGGATTCCACCATCGCCGACCTCGCGGTGGCCACCAATTGCGGGCAGATCAAGACCGGCTCGCTGGCGCGCTCGGACCGGCTGGCGAAGTACAACCAGCTGATCCGCATCGAGGAAGATCTCGGCAAGCAGGCCCAGTATGCCGGGCGGTCGATCCTGCGGACCTGACCGGCCTCACCAGGAGATGATCGTGTCGCTGTAGGCGGCCACTTTTCTGTCGTGCGTGACGAGACGGAGCGGTTCTGCGAGCGCCTGTGCTACGAGCAACCGATCAAAAGGGTCTTTATGCAACAGAGGGAGTTCTGCCACCGCGAATATGTGGCCCTCCTTGATCTCCAGGAAGCTGAAACCGGCACTCCGAAACAGATCGGCGGCCCGGGCAGTGGGGATCGGCGGCAGTTTCTTACGGCCCGGCGCCGACTTTATTGCGAGTTCCCAAAGGCTGCAGTGAGAAACCCACACCTCCTCGCTACTCTCAAGGACCTCTACGATTTTGCTTGGGAGCCGACCGGGCGCTGACACGGCCCAGATAGCGACGTGGGTATCGAGAAGGAGCCTCACTGACTTTCGTCCGGAAAGATCGGCTCGTTTTCAAACTCCGCCAGGATTTCCTCGTTGTCAGCATCGAATTCTTCTTGGCTCATCACGGGAAACTTGCCGTCGGCGAGGCCCAGCCTGATCTTTCGCGGCTTCTCCTCGATCGGCACGAGGCGCGCGGCCGGCTTGCCGTTGCGGGCGATGATGATTTCCTTCTCGGCGCCGCTCTCCACGGCTTCGACCAGCTTGGAAAGCTGGGTCTTGGCTTCCAGCATGTTGACGTGGCGGTTCATGGTGAGTGACCTTGGCTAAGTCTGGCTAAGTTACACCGTATCGCTCCGCATTTCAATGCGCGCGCCGTCCAAAGACCGTAACCGGCCATTAAGCATGATGGTCCATAAGCATGGGTGAGTATCGAGTTCTCGCCCATGTGGACACGTCAGCACAAGCAGCGCAATTTCGGCCGGCTGATCCTGCCGACGATCACTGCGGGCTTCCTCGCCTATTTCGGTTTCCATGCGTATCATGGCGAATTCGGCATCAATTCCAAATACGTAATCGAGGCGCGCGCGGCGACGCTGCAGGCGGAACTGGACGAGATCCGCGCCCGCCGCGTGGAGATGGAGCGCCGCGTGCAGTTGCTGCACGACGGTTCGCTGGAAAGGGACATGCTGGACGAGCAGGCGCGCCGCGCCCTCGACCTTTCGCGCCCGGACGAAATCACCATTATGCGTGACGGCTCCGAGTTGCGTTAACCGATATTCGGTTAAACAGGCAATTTCGCTGAAATTTTAGCTGCTTAGCAGCATGGCAGCCATGCAATTTTCCGCATGGCCGAAGCTTTCCGCTCGTGCTAGCTTTTTGTCATGCAGGGGCGGCCAAGGCGCCGCGCCAATGTCCGCCAAGAGACAGAACATAGGGAGTGGTGCATGGCAACGACTGCCAAGAAAGCGTCTGCCAAGCCGAGGGCCGAGCTGAAATCGTCGGTTCTGTCGGCGCCTCCGCCTGCCGATTTCACCAAGGCGCAGGAGCTCAAGGCCTACCGCGACATGCTGCTCATCCGCCGCTTCGAGGAGAAGGCGGGACAGCTCTACGGCATGGGCTTCATCGGCGGCTTCTGCCACCTCTATATCGGCCAGGAAGCGGTCGTCACCGGCCTGAAGATGGCGCTCATCGAGGGCGACCAGATGATCACCGCCTACCGCGACCACGGCCATATGCTGGCCATGGACATGAGCCCGCGCGGCGTCATGGCGGAGTTGACCGGCCGCCGCGGCGGCTATTCCAAGGGCAAGGGCGGCTCCATGCACATGTTCTCCAAGGAGAAGTTCTTCTATGGCGGACACGGCATCGTCGGCGCACAGGTTTCGCTCGGCACCGGGCTCGCCTTCGCCAACAAGTATCGCGAGAACAAGAACGTCGCGCTGACCTTTTTCGGCGATGGCGCCGCGAACCAGGGCCAGGTCTACGAAAGCTTCAACATGGCGTCCTTGTGGAAGCTGCCGGTCATCTACGTGATCGAGAACAACCGCTACGCGATGGGCACCTCGGTGCAGCGCTCGTCGGCCGAGACGGATTTCTCCCATCGCGGCCTGTCGTTCCGCATTCCCGGCATCCAGGTCGACGGCATGGACGTCCGCGCGGTGAAATCCGCCGCCGACGTGGCGACCGAGTGGTGCCGGTCGGGCAGCGGCCCGATCATCCTCGAAATGCTCACCTACCGCTACCGCGGCCACTCGATGTCGGACCCGGCCAAGTACCGGACCAAGGAGGAGGTGCAGAAGATGCGCTCCGAGCATGATCCGATCGAGCAGGTCAAGGCCAGGGTCATCGACAAGAAGTGGGCGAGCGAGGACGACCTGAAGGCGATCGACAAGGAGGTGCGCGACATCGTCGCCGACGCCGCCGAATTCGCGCAGAACGACCCCGAGCCGGATCCGTCCGAGCTCTGGACCGACATCGTACACTGAGAGGAGGGCGACATGCCGATCGACATTCTCATGCCCGCGCTCTCTCCGACGATGGAGGAGGGCAACCTATCCAAGTGGCTGAAGAAGGAAGGCGACAAGATCGTCTCCGGCGACGTGATCGCCGAGATCGAGACCGACAAGGCGACCATGGAGGTCGAGGCGGTCGACGAAGGCACGTTGGGCAAGATTCTCGTTCCGGCAGGTACGGAAGGGGTGAAGGTCAACACGCCGATCGCCGTGCTGTTGCAGGAAGGTGAAAGCAGTGCCAGCCTGTCCCTCCCCCCTGAGGGGAGGGAGGCGAGCGGAGCGAGCAGGGTGGGGTCGCCCGCGCCGAGCACTGCCGCTGCCGACCCCACCCCGGCGCTGCGCGCCGACCCTCCCCTCAAGGGGGAGGGAAGCGTTCCTGCCGCGCCCAAGACCGAAGTCGCAGGCGACCCGGACGTTCCCGCCGGCACCGAGATGGTTTCGATAACGGTGCGCGAGGCATTGCGCGACGCCATGGCCGAGGAAATGCGGCGTGACCCGGACGTGCTCGTCATGGGCGAGGAGGTCGCGGAGTACCAGGGCGCCTACAAGATCACGCAAGGGTTGCTGCAGGAATTCGGGCCGCGGCGCGTCGTCGACACGCCGATCACCGAGCATGGCTTTGCCGGCGTCGGAGTCGGCGCGGCGATGGCCGGCCTGAAGCCGATCGTTGAGTTCATGACCTTCAACTTCGCCATGCAGGCGATCGACCAGATCATCAACTCGGCGGCCAAGACGCTCTATATGTCCGGCGGGCAGATGGGCGCGCCGATCGTGTTTCGCGGGCCGAACGGGGCGGCCGCGCGCGTCGCCGCGCAGCACAGCCAGGACTATGCCGCCTGGTACAGCCACGTTCCCGGCCTGCGGGTCATCCAGCCTTACACGGCCGCCGACGCCAAGGGCCTGCTCAAGGCGGCGATCCGCGACCCCAACCCGGTGATCTTCCTCGAAAACGAAATCCTCTACGGCCATCACTTCGACGTGCCGAAGCTCGACGATTTCGTGCTGCCGATCGGCAAGGCCCGCATCCACAAGACGGGCAGGGACGTCACCATCGTCTCGTTCGGCATCGGCATGACCTATGCCGTCAAGGCCGAGGAAGAGTTGCGCGGCCTGGGCATCGATGTCGAGGTGATCGATCTCAGGACCATCCGACCGATGGACCTCGATACGGTCGTGGCTTCTGTGAAGAAGACCAACCGGCTGGTGGTGGTGGAAGAAGGCTTTCCGCAGTCCTCGGTCGGCGATTTCATCGCCAACCAGGTATCGCAGCGCGCGTTCGACTATCTGGACGCGCCCGTCATCACCATTGCCGGCAAGGACGTGCCGATGCCCTACGCTGCGAACCTCGAAAAGCTGGCGCTGCCGAACGTCGGCGAGGTGATCGGCGCGGTGAAAGCGGTGACGTACAAGGGGTGAAGCGCTTAGTCTGAGCCGATGGCCGAAGCCCGGGTGTAACCGATGGCCGATCCTGCGAAGGAGCCTGCGACCTACGCCGACATCGAGGCTGCTCCGCCGCACCTCGTGGCGGAGATCATCGACGGCGAATTGATGACGCATCCGCGGCCTTCGCCAAGGCATGGAGGCGCGGCTTTCAGCCTGAGCGGCACGTTGAAGGGGCCATTCCAAAGCGGCCGCGGCGGCCCGGGCGGATGGGTGTTCTTTGTCGAGCCTGAGATTAACTTCGGCAGCGACTTGCTCGTGCCAGACATCGCCGGCTGGCATCGAGAGCGCCAGCCAACCTATCCTGAGAAGAACTTCTTCACGGTCGTGCCCGACTGGGTCTGCGAGGTTCTCTCTGCGTCGACAGAAAAGCGCGACCGTACCTTGAAGATGCGCATCTACGCCGAAGCCGGCATCCCGCATATGTGGCTCGTCGATCCGCGGCTGCAGGTTCTCGAAGCCTTCGAACTCAATCAATCGCGCTGGTCGAAGATCGGGGACTGGAACTCCGACGACGAAGTCCGCGCGCCGCCGTTCGACGCGATTTCCTTTTCGCTGGCCGACCTCTGGCCGCTCGACAAGCCGCTCGGCTTCAACGAAAACCCGCAGGCCCTCTACGCCGGAGACCGCTAGACCATGCCGATCAACATCACCATGCCGGCCCTGTCCCCCACGATGGAGGAGGGCAATCTGTCGAAATGGCTGGTCAAGGAGGGCGATCATGTCGCGCCCGGCGATGTGATCGCCGAGATCGAGACCGACAAGGCGACTATGGAGGTCGAGGCGGTCGACGAGGGCACGGTGGCAAGGATCGTCGTGCCGGCGGGGACCGAGGGCGTGAAGGTCAATGCCCTTATCGCCGTCCTGGCCGGCGAAGGCGAGGATGTCGCGGCGGCGAAGGGCGGCGGAGAGGTCGCACCGAAGGCCGAGAAAGCCGCCCCCTCATCCGGCCCTACGGGCCACCTTCTCCCCGACGGGGAGAAGAAAGCGCCCGTACCTGCGCCTACCGCTGCCAATGGAAGCGCTGCCGGTTCCGCTGCCACCTCCTCTCCCCACCGGGGAGAGGGTGGCTCGCGCAGCGGGCCGGGTGAGGGGGCTGGCCGCACCTTTGCTTCGCCGCTAGCGCGGCGAATCGCCAGGGAATCCGGCATCGACGTCGCTGCGATCGCCGGTTCCGGTCCGCACGGCCGCGTCGTGAAGTCGGACGTCGAGGCGGCACTCGCCGGCGGCGGCGCCAAGGCAGCGCCGGCTGCGGCCGCGTCACCCGCGGCAAAGGCGCCTGCGGCAGTTCCGGCGCCTGCCCCGAAGCCGATCTCGGACGACGCTGTGCTGAAGCTGTTCGAGGCCGGTTCCTACGAACTCGTGCCGCACGACAACATGCGCAAGACGATCGCACGCCGGCTGGTCGAGGCCAAGAGCACGATCCCGCACTTCTATCTCACGCTGGACTGCGAACTCGACGCGCTCCTGGCGCTGCGCAAGCAACTCAACGACGCGTCGCCGATGAGGAAGACCGACAAGGGCGAGGTGCCGGCCTACAAGCTGTCGGTCAACGACATGGTCATCAAGGCCATGGCCCTGGCGCTGATGGAGGTGCCGGACGCAAACGCTTCCTGGACCGACAGCGCCATGGTCAAGCACAAGCACGCCGACGTGGGCGTGGCGGTGTCGATACCCGGCGGGCTCATCACCCCGATCGTGCGCAAGGCGGACCAAAAGCCGCTTTCGGTGATAGCCAACGAGATGAAGGATCTGGCGGCGCGCGCCCGGGCGCGAAAGCTGAAGCCGGAGGAATACCAGGGCGGCACGACGGCCGTGTCCAACCTCGGCATGTTCGGCATCAAGGATTTCGCTGCCGTCATCAACCCGCCGCATGCGACGATCCTCGCGGTCGGGGCAGGCGAGGAGCGCGCGGTGGTGAAGAAGGGCGAGATCAAGGTTGCGACGGTCATGTCGGTGACGCTGTCGACGGATCACCGGGCGGTCGACGGGGCGCTGGGCGCCGAACTGCTGGGCGCTTTCAGGCGATTTATCGAGAACCCCATCGCCATGCTGGTCTGACGGAGCGGGGCCGCGGCGGTGAAGACCTTCTTCATCACGCTGCTGGCGTTCGTCGTCTCTTTTTTTCTGGGCGAGTTGGCGGCTCAGCAGGTGGCAGTGGCAATGAACGGGACCGAGGAATTCATCGCCGTCTTCGGCTTTGTCTTCTTCATCGCCGTGTTTTTCGCGGTCGCGTTCTTCGTAGCGCAGTTGCGGACCGATCCGCGGCGGGCGGCCGGGCGGCTGGCGCGCTGGTCGATCGCCGTGCTCATCGGGCTGACGGCGGTCTGGGCGCTGTGGGCCTGGATCGCCGGAATGATGCTTTCCGACCTGCCGATCATCGCCGGCATCATGCTGCCGGCGCTCGTTATCGTGCTGGCCGACTGGATCGTGGTCCGCTGGCTGGCGCGCACCGCGCCGCCGGCGCCGCCGCGCTTCGGCAGGCTGGCGAACTGAACACCTGCAGAAGCAAAGCGCCGGACTTCGCGCGAGAGACAGGACAACGAAAATGGCTGAAAGCTACGACGTCATCATCATCGGTTCCGGTCCGGGCGGCTACGTCACCGCCATCCGTTCGGCGCAGCTCGGCTTCAAGACGGCGATCGTCGAGCGCGAGCATCTCGGCGGCATCTGCCTCAACTGGGGCTGCATTCCGACCAAGGCGCTGCTGCGCTCGGCGGAGGTGATGCACTATTCCGACCATCTTTCCGCCTACGGCCTGAAGCTCGAGGGCAAGGTTTCGCCGGATGTCGCCTCCGTCGTCGACCGCTCGCGAAAGGTGTCGCTGCGCCTCAACACCGGCGTCGGCTTCCTGATGAAGAAGAACAAGGTCGACGTGATCTGGGGTGAGGGCAAGCTCGCCGGCAAGGGCAAGGTGATGGTCGGCAAGTCGTCGAAGGCGCCGATGCAGCCGCAGCCGCCGCTGCCCAAGGGGGTGAAGGGCGAGGGGGAATACACCGCCAAGCACATCATCCTCGCGACCGGCGCGCGGCCGCGCGCGCTGCCCGGCATCGAGCCGGACGGCAAGCTGATCTGGACCTATTTCGAGGCGATGGTGCCGCCTTCGCTGCCGAAGAAGCTGCTGGTCATGGGATCGGGCGCGATCGGCATCGAATTCGCCAGCTTCTACAACGACATGGGCTGCGACGCCACCGTGATCGAGCTGATGCCGACGATCATGCCGGTGGAGGACGCCGAGATCTCCGGCATCGCCCGCAAGCAGCTCGAAAAGGCCGGCCTCAAGATCCACACCGAGGCCAAGGTCACCAAGGTCGAGAAGGGTGCGAACTCGGTCAAGGCGACCGTCGAACTGAAGGGCGGCAAGACCGAGGTGATGGAAGCCGACAGGCTGATCTCGGCCGTCGGCGTGCAGGGCAATGTCGAGAATCTCGGCCTGGAGGCGCTCGGCGTGAAGGTCGAGCGCGGCTGCGTGGTCGTCGACGGCTACGGGCGCACCAATGTCGAGGGCGTCTACGCCATCGGCGATGTCGCCGGTCCGCCGATGTTGGCACACAAGGCCGAGCACGAGGGCGTCATCTGCGTGGAAAAGATCGCCGGCGTTCCCGGCGTGCACGGGCTCGACAAGTCGAAAATACCGGGCTGCACCTATTGCCGTCCGCAGGTCGCTTCGGTCGGCCTCACCGAAGCCAAGGCCAAGGAAGCCGGGCGCGACATCCGCGTCGGCCGCTTCCCGTTTTCCGCCAATGGCAAGGCGATCGCGCTCGGCGAGGACCAAGGCCTGGTGAAGACCATCTTCGACAAGAAGACCGGCGAACTGCTGGGCGCCCACATGGTCGGCGCGGAGGTGACGGAACTCATCCAGGGCTTTGTCGTCGCCATGAACCTCGAGACGACCGAGGAAGAGCTGATGCATACAGTCTTCCCGCACCCGACGCTGTCGGAGATGATGAAGGAAAGCGTGCTCGACGCCTATGGCAGGGTGCTGAACGCGTGAGTCAGATGGTTTCCGTCTGCGTCGCCGCTAACTATATGTGAGGGAAGGTCAGGGGAGAGGAATGATGGAACAGGGCTACGGCATCATGGGCATGCCCGGCGTGGGCTTTTTCAGCTGGCTGGTGATCGGCTTCCTGGCCGGCTACATCGCCGAGCGCACCATGAACCGCGACCACGGCTTCCTGACCAACATCCTGGTCGGCATCGCCGGCTCGTTCGTGGGCGGCACGCTGGCCAGCCTCCTCAACATCAACTATTTCGGTTTCTTCGGGAACCTGATCGTCGCCGTCGCCGGCGCGATCATCATCCTGTGGATCTTCGGCCGCGCCCAGGCGCCGCGCCAACCCTAGGACCAAGATGGTAACGCTGCTCGACACGATTTCCGCCGCGCGCCCGCGCCACCCCGAAAAGGCGCACCGGCCGGACCAGGAGGTGCTGCGCAAGCCCGACTGGATCCGCGTCAAGGCACCGACCTCGAAGGGCTATGCCGAGACGCGCGAGATCGTGAAGTCGCGCAAGCTGGTCACGGTCTGCGAGGAGGCCGGCTGCCCCAACATCGGCGAGTGCTGGGACAAGAAGCACGCCACCTTCATGATCATGGGCGAGATCTGCACGCGCGCCTGTGCCTTCTGCAACGTCGCTACCGGAATTCCGAACGCACTCGACGCCGATGAGCCGCGCCGCGTGGCCGACGCGGTGCGCCAGATGGGCCTGTCGCATGTCGTCATCACATCGGTCGACCGCGACGACCTGCCGGACGGCGGGGCACGCCATTTCGCCGAAGTGATTTCGGCGATCCGGGAGGGTTCTCCCGGAACGACGATCGAGGTGCTGACGCCCGATTTCCTGCGCAAGGACGGCGCGCTGGAGGTGGTGGTCGCGGCAAGGCCCGACGTCTTCAACCACAATCTCGAAACTGTCGCGTCAAAATACCTGACGGTGCGGCCGGGCGCGCGCTACTTCCATTCGTTGCGCCTGCTGCAGCGGGTGAAGGAACTCGACCCGTCCATGTTCACCAAGTCGGGCATCATGGTGGGCCTCGGCGAGGAGCGGAACGAGGTGCTGCAGTTGATGGACGATTTCCGAAGCGCGCAGGTCGATTTCCTCACCATCGGCCAGTATCTGCAGCCGTCGAAGAAGCACCATCCGGTCAAGCGCTTCGTGACGCCGGACGAGTTCAAGTCCTACGAGACCGTTGCCTACACCAAGGGTTTCTTGATGGTTTCGGCGAGCCCGCTGACACGCTCCTCGCACCATGCCGGGGACGATTTCGCAAAGCTGCGCGCCGCACGCGAGGCGCTTCTCGCCAAGTCTGCCTGACACCTCGCGGCATGCCGAAGTTCGAGACCGTCCGCCACGTCCGCTTCAGCCCCGAACAGATGTTCGCGCTGGTGGCCGACGTCGAGCACTATCCCGAATTCCTGCCGCTCTGCGAGGCCCTCTCGGTGCGCAGCCGAAAGGAGCGCGACGACCAGACCCTGCTCGTGGCCGACATGACCGTGGGCTACAAGGCGATCCGCGAAACCTTTGCCAGCCAGGTGCACCTGAAACCGGCCGAGCGAAGGATCGACGTCAGCTACATCGAGGGGCCGTTCCGCTACCTCAACAACGCCTGGCGCTTCGAACCGGCGGCGAACGGCGGCACCGATGTCCGTTTCGAGATCGACTACGAGTTCAAGAGCCGCATGCTGGGCATGGTCATGGGCACGATGTTCGACCGCGCCTTCCGGATGTTCGCCGAAGCCTTCGAGAAGCGGGCCGGACAGATTTACGGACCCGCGGCGGTCGCCTGAGGGGCACCGTTACGGCCGTCACACCCCCCTCTGGCCTGCCGGCCAGAGGGGGGTGCGAAGAAGCGCAGCGATCCGCGCTCCCTTCGCACAATCAGCAGTTTGCTCAGCCCAGCGAGCGGTGCGCCATCGTCAGCGAATGCTCGACCGACTGGCGCCGGATGAAGGCGCGGCCCTGGTCGGGAAACACCTTGTGCTCGGCGATCGGCGCGGCACCCTTGCGCGCAAGCCCGAACCAGACCAGCCCGACCGGCTTTTCGACAGAGCCGCCGCCCGGCCCAGCAATGCCGGTGACGCTGAGCGCGATACCGGCCCGCGAGCGCGACAGGGCGCCGACCGCCATCTCCAGCGCCGTCTGCTCCGAGACAGCGCCGTGGCGTTCGAGCGTGCCGGGCAGCACGCCCAGCATCTCCATCTTTGCCTCGTTGGAATAGGTGACGAAGCCGCGGTCGACGATGGCGGAGGAGCCGGCGATGTCGGTAAGGGCGGCCACGATCATGCCGCCGGTGCAGGATTCCGCGGTCGCCAGCATGATGCGGTGGCGCAGGCAGCCGTCGATGACGGCACGGACAAGTTCCTCGCCGTTCATGCGGGCAGCCCTCCGGGGTAGACGACCGTGGCGGTGGCGATCGCGGCTATCCCTTCGCCGCGGCCGATGAAGCCGAGTTTTTCGTTGGTGGTGGCCTTGATGGACACCCGCCCGGCGGCGATGCCCAGCATTCCGGCGATCGCGGCGGTCATGGCCTCGCGGTGCGGGCCGATGCGCGGCGCCTCGCAGATCAGCGTCACGTCGGCATTGGCGATGCGCCCGCCGCTTCGGCGTACTGTCGCAGCCGCATGCTCGACGAAGATGCGCGACTGCGCGCCGCGCCACTGCGGGTCGCTCGGCGGAAAATGGGTGCCGATGTCGCCGGCCCCGCAAGTGGCGAGCAGCGCGTCGGTGAGCGCATGCAGGCCGACGTCGGCATCCGAATGGCCGGAGAGCGCCCGCCCGTAGGGAATTCTGACGCCGCAGAGCGTCACGTGGTCGCCCTCGGTGAAGCCATGCACGTCATAGCCGTTGCCGGTGCGCACGTCGGGAAAGGGTGTCCCGGCCGAGAGGCGCTGGTCGGCCATCGCGATGTCGCGCGGCCAGGTGAGTTTGACATTGTCGGGCGAGCCTTCCACGATCCTGACCTTGATGTTTGCCCATTCCGCGATCGCCGCGTCGTCGGTGAAATCGGTCTTGCCGAGCGTGCGCGCCTTTTCATGGGCGGCAAGGATCGGCCAGAACGGAAAGCCCTGAGGCGTCTGCGCGGCATAAAGGCCCGCGCGCGGCACGGTAGCATCGACATTGCCGTCGGCATCCCCGCGCTTTAGCGTGTCGGCCACGGCGAGCGCGGGCAGGGCGCCCTGTCGGTCGCCTATCGCGGCAAGCGTGCGGTCGATCAGCGCGCGGTCGACGAAGGGGCGTACGCCGTCGTGAATGAGCACGCGGGGCGGGGCATCCTCGCGCAGCGCTTCCAGCGCGATGCGGGTGGAATCCTGGCGGGTCGCGCCGCCATGCACGGCGATGACGCGTTGCGGCAACGGGTCGCAAGCCGCAAACAGCGCTTCGTCATCGGGATGAATCGCGACAGCGATACGGTCGACCAGCGGATGGGCGAGAAAGGCATCGAGCGTATGGGCCAACACCGGGCGACCGCCGATCCTGCGGTACTGCTTGGGACCGTCGCCCAGGCCGGCGCGCTCGCCACGGCCGGCGGCCACGATGACCACGCCGACACGGCTTGTCTGGAGGGGCGAAGCTGCTATTTCGCTCATGGCGTGAGGCTTAGCTGCACGGCGCCGGGAAGGCTAGCGGATCCGCCCGGCAACATAATTTGAACCGGCTCGCTGTTGCGCCTTCTCCGCTTTGTGTCTAATGGACAAGCAGCTGGAATATTTGCATCGTTTTTGTGCATGAATGAAACTGCCAAGCTTGCCGGGCCGCTGAACATCGGTCCGGTTTCCGTTCGCAACCGCGTTTTCCTTGCGCCGATGTCCGGCGTAACGGACGAACCCTTTCGCAAGCGCGCCGTCGGCCACGGCGCGGGCCTGGTTGTCGCGGAGATGGTGGCGAGCGGAGAATTGGCCAAGGGTCGCGGCACATCTGCGCTGCGCATCCGCCGGGCGGACGTGCCGGTGCACATGGTGCAGCTCGCCGGCCGCGAGGCTGCGGCCATGGCCGAGGCGGCGCGCATCGCCGAAGCCGAAGGCGCCGACATCATCGACATCAACATGGGCTGCCCGGCCAAGAAGGTGACCGGCGGCTATTGCGGCTCGGCGCTGATGCGCGACCCCGACCATGCGATCTCGCTGATCGATGCGGTCATCGGCGCGGTGAAGGTCCCGGTGACGGTGAAGATGCGGCTCGGCTGGGACGAGACGTCGCTGAACGCGCCGCATATCGCGCGGCGCGCGGAGCAGTCCGGCGTCAGCATGGTGACGGTGCATGGCCGCACCCGCTGCCAGTTCTACAACGGCAGGGCGGACTGGCGCGCCATCGCCAGGGTGAAGAGCGCCGTCCGCGTGCCGGTCGTGGCCAATGGCGACATCAGCTCTGTCGAGGATGCCGCGCGCATCCTGGCCGAGTCGGGCGCCGACGCGGTGATGGTCGGCCGCGCCAGCTACGGCGCGCCCTGGCTGCCGGGGGAAATTGCCCGCGCCGCCGCCCACGGTGCTGCCGAGATTGGACCCGACGCCGCCTCGCTGGCGGACTACGTCATCGCCCACTACGAGGACATGCTGGTGCTCTACGGCAGCGAGAGCGGCCTGCGCCAGGCGCGCAAGCATCTCGGCTGGTACCTGGATCGGCACGCGCCGGAGGTCGATGCGGAAACTCGCTCGGTGGTGATGCGTTCGACGGAGCCGCGCGACGTCATCGGCGCGCTCACTCAGGCCTTCGGCGCCGGGCGCGCCCTGAGGAAAGCGGCATGAACATGAAGGCTGCTCCGCCCAACCAGGCCCTCGACCCAGCACAAATTGTCCTCAATACGATCCGCAGGCCGGTGCTGATGGTCGGGCCCAACGGCTACGTGACCTATGCCAATGCCGAAGCCGAAGATTTCTTTCGCGCCAGCGCCAACGTGCTCGCCCGCAACACGCTGGAAAAGCTGGTGCCGTTCGGCAGCCCGATCCTCACGCTGGTCGACCAGGCGCGCCAGCGGCTCGCCCCGGTCAACGAGTACCGCGTCGACATCTCCAGCCCGCGCATCGGCGCCGACCGCATCGTCGACATCTACGTGTCGCCGGTGGCCGAAATGCCCGGCTCGGTGGTGGTCATGTTCCAGGAACGCTCGATGGCCGACAAGATCGACCGCCGCATGACGCATCGCGGCGCAGCGCGCTCGGTCTCGGGGCTTGCCGCCATGCTGGCGCACGAGATCAAGAACCCGCTTTCCGGCATCCGCGGGGCGGCGCAGCTCCTGGAACTCGCGGCATCGGACGAAGACCGTGCGCTCACCAGGCTGATCACCGAGGAAACCGACCGCATCGTGTCGCTCGTCGACCGCATGGAGGTGTTTTCGGACGAACGGCCGATCGACCGCTACCCGGTCAACATCCACATCGTGCTCGACCACGTGAAGGCGATCGCCCGCAACGGCTTTGCCAGCAACATCCGCTTCATCGAGGAATACGATCCCTCGCTGCCCTTCGTCTACGCCAACCGCGACCAGCTGATCCAGGTGTTCCTCAACCTCGTGAAGAACGCAGCCGAATCTGTTGGAAACAATGGTGAGGGCGAGATCACCCTGTCGACCGCGTTCCGCCCGGGCATCCGCGTGAAGGTGCCCGGAAGCAGCGACCGCGTCTCGCTGCCGCTCGAATTCTGCGTGCGCGACAACGGTCCCGGCGTGCCCGACGACATGCTGCCGATCCTTTTCGATCCGTTCGTGACGACCAAGCAGAACGGCTCGGGCCTCGGGCTGGCGCTGGTCGCCAAGATCATCGGCGAGCACGGCGGCATCGTCGAATGCGATTCCACGCCAAGGGGCGCGACGTTCCGCGTGATGATGCCGGCCTGGAAGGAAACCCGCCCCGGCGAGGCGTCCGAGGGAGATGCGGGATGAGCGTCCGCGGCAGCATTCTAGTCGCCGATGACGATGCGGCCATCCGCACGGTGTTGAACCAGGCGCTGTCGCGCGTGGGACACGACGTGCGCGTCACATCCAACGCGGCGACGCTCTGGCGGTGGGTTGCGGCGGGCGAGGGCGACCTGGTCATCACCGACGTGGTGATGCCGGACGAGAACGCCTTCGACATGCTTCCCCGCATCAAGAAGGCGCGGCCGGAGCTGCCGGTCATCGTCATGAGCGCGCAGAACACCTTCATGACGGCGATCCGCGCCTCCGAGACCGGCGCCTACGAGTATCTGCCGAAACCGTTCGACCTGACCGAGCTGATCAACATCGTCAGCCGCGCGCTGTCGGAGCCGAAGCGCCCGAATGCCGACCCGCGGCCGGAAGAGCAGCCGGACCCCATGCCGCTGGTCGGCCGCTCGGCCGCCATGCAGGACATCTACCGCATGCTGGCCCGCATGATGCAGACGGATCTCACCGTGATGATCAGCGGCGAGTCCGGCACCGGCAAGGAACTGGTGGCGCGGGCGCTGCATGAGTACGGCCGGCGGCGCAACGGCCCGTTCGTGGCGATCAACATGGCCGCCATCCCGCGCGACCTGATCGAATCCGAGCTGTTCGGTCACGAGAAGGGCGCCTTCACGGGCGCGCAGAACCGCTCCACCGGCCGCTTCGAGCAGGCCGAGGGCGGCACGCTCTTCCTCGACGAAATCGGCGATATGCCGATGGAAGCGCAGACGCGCCTGCTGCGCGTCCTCCAGCAGGGCGAATACACCACCGTCGGCGGCCGCACGCCGATCAAGACCGACGTGCGTATCGTAGCCGCCACCAACAAGGATCTGCGCGGCCTGATCAACCAGGGTCTTTTCCGCGAGGACCTGTTCTACCGCCTCAACGTCGTGCCGCTGAGGTTGCCCGGACTGCGCGAGCGCGCCGAGGACATTCCCGACCTGGTGCGCCATTTCTTCAAGCGCGGCGAGGCAGAAGGTTTGCCGACCAAGCGCATTTCGAGCGCCGGCATCGAATTGATGAAGCGCTACCCCTGGCCGGGCAACGTGCGCGAGCTGGAAAACCTGGTGCGCCGGCTGGCCGCGCTCTACCCGCAGGACGAGATTTCCGCCGAGATCATCGAATCGGAGCTGAAGACCGGCGACCAGAAATCGGTGCCGGGCGGCAATCTGATCCCCGAGGACCTCTCGGTCGGCCAGGCGGTCGAGCATTTTCTGCAGCGCTATTTCACTGGCTTCGGCGGCGACCTGCCGCCTCCCGGCCTCTACCAGCGCATCTTGGCGGAGGTCGAATATCCGCTGGTGCTCGCCTGCATGACCGCGACGCGCGGCAACCAGATCAAGGCGGCGGAACTGCTGGGCCTGAACCGCAACACGCTGCGCAAGAAGATCCGCGAACTCGGCGTCAACGTCTACCGGGGCGCACGCCAGCCGTAGTTGGCTGTGGGCAATGCCGGCAAAAAGCGTTGCCGGCGTCCCGCTTTGTTGCATAATCGCCACAATGCGTTGCATAACTCCCACGGATTCGGGAGCTTCCTCGCGGCAGAATGGCAACACAAGCCCCTCCAATCCCCCGGCCACTGTTTTCGCCAGCCAGCCCGGTCGATGCCCGGCGGCTGCTCGCGTTACCGGGCGTGGTTGCGATCGTCTGCGCGCTTCTGACTGCGGCCGTCTCGTTCGCCATCCTGGTCGGGGCAACGCCGATCACTCCCGACGAGACCACGACCCTCATCGTCATCGGCATCAACGCCGTCTTCATCGTGCTGCTGCTGCTGCTGATCGGGCGCGAGCTTCACCGCATCCTGATGGCGCGCCAGCGCGGCAAGGCGGCCTCGCGCCTGCATGTGCGCATCGTTGCGATGTTCTCGCTGGTGGCCGCGATCCCGGCGCTGATGGTTGCGATCGTCGCCTCGGTGACACTGGATGTCGGCCTGGACCGCTGGTTCGAGATCCGCACCAAGACGATCATCAACTCGTCACTGTCCATCGCCGAGGCCTATGTGCAGGAGAACGCCCGCAACCTCCAGGGCACGACGCTGTCGATGGCCTACGACCTCGACAACGCCCGCCAGCTCTACGGGCTCGACCGCACCGGCTTCCGCAACTTCATGAGCCAGCAGGCGGTGGGCCGCAACCTTGCCCATGCCGCGCTGATCCGCGCCGACGGCTCGTTCGTGATGCAGGCCGAGACGAAGGCGGATTTCGACATGCCGCAGCCGCCGCTGGAGGCGGTCAAGACGGCCGCCGACGGCCTGCCGGTGCTGATCGAGCCGCGGACGCGCAACATCGTGGGCGCCATCATCAAGCTCAGGCAGATCGACGAGGCCTATCTCTACACGATCCGGCTGGTCGACCCGGAGGTGATCCGCGCGCGCCAGATCGTCACCGCCAACACCGACGAGTATCGCGGCCTGGAAAGCAACCGGCGTTCGACGCAAATCGCGTTCGCGCTGCTCTATCTCGGCCTGACCCTCATCATCCTGCTGTCGGCGATCTGGACCGGCATCGCGGTGGCCGACAGGCTGGTGCGACCGATCCGTCAGCTGATCGGCGCCGCCGACGAGGTGGCGACCGGCAATCTCGACGTCTCCGTGCCGGTCAGGATGTCCGACGGCGACGTCGCCTCGCTCTCCGATACGTTCAACAAGATGCTGCTGCAGCTGAAATCGCAGCGCAACGAACTGCTGGACGCCAAGGACCTGATCGACGAGCGGCGGCGGTTTTCGGAAGCCGTGCTGTCGGGCGTCAGCGCCGGCGTCATCGGCGTCGACCCGGACGGTACGATCTCGATCGTCAACCGCTCGGCCGAAACCATGCTGGCGCTGCCGGCCGGCAAGGTGGTCGGCCAGAATCTTTCGGCCGTGCTGCCGCATGTCGGCCGCATCTTCGAGATCGGCCGGAAATCCGGCAAGCCGGTCTATCGCGAACAGGCGACCTTCTATCGCGGCGGTTCGGAGCGCACCTTCGACGTGCAGGTGACCGTCGAGCAGGAGGCCGACGTCACCGGCAACAAATCCTTCGTGGTGACGGTGGACGACATCACCGACCTGGTGCAGGCGCAGCGCTCCTCGGCCTGGGCCGACGTTGCTCGGCGCATCGCCCACGAGATCAAGAACCCGCTGACGCCGATCCAGCTTTCGGCCGAGCGCATCCGCCGCCGCTACGGCAAGGTCATCACCGAAGACCGCGAGGTGTTCGACCAGTGCACCGACACCATCATCCGCCAGGTCGAGGACATCGGCCGCATGGTCGATGAGTTCTCCGCTTTTGCGCGCATGCCCAAGCCGGAAATGCGGCAGCTCGACCTGCGCGAGCCGCTGCGCGAGGCGTCGTTCCTGGTCGAGGTCAGCCGCTCGGAGATCGCCTTCGAGCGCGACTTCGGCGCCCAGCCGCTGCTTGGCACATTCGATAGCCGGCTGCTGACACAGGCGTTCGGCAACCTGATCAAGAACGCGGCCGAAGCGATCGAGGCGCACCAGCGCGCCGACGGCCGCCCGGGCGTCATCCGCGTGCAGGCGGCGCGTGCCGGCGCCCGCATCCGCATCGACGTCATCGACAACGGCCGGGGCCTGCCACGCGAGAATCGCCAGCGGCTGCTGGAGCCCTACATGACGACACGCGAGAAGGGCACCGGACTTGGTCTCGCCATCGTCAAGAAAATCATCGAGGACCACGGCGGCACCCTGGAACTCCATGACGCGCCCGGGGATTTCCACGGCGGGGGCGGTGCCATGGTGACGCTCTTCTTGCCGGCCGGGTCGGCCGCCGATGCCGGCCCCGATAAGGGCCGGATCCATGAAATGAAAACGGAAGCATTGGACAATGGCGTCTGACATTCTCATCGTCGACGACGAACAGGACATTCGCGAACTGGTCGCCGGCATCCTCAGCGACGAGGGCCACGAAACCCGCACCGCCCATGACAGCGACAGCGCGCTGGCGGCGATCGCGGACCGGGCGCCAAGGCTCGTCTTCCTCGACATCTGGCTGCAGGGATCGAAGCTGGACGGGCTTGCCCTGCTGGACGAGATCAAGACCATGCATCCCGGCCTGCCGGTCGTGATGATCTCGGGCCACGGCAACATCGAGACGGCGGTGTCGGCGATCCGGCGAGGCGCCTACGACTTCATCGAGAAGCCGTTCAAGGCGGATCGCCTGATCCTGGTGGCCGAACGCGCGCTGGAGACCTCGAAACTCCGGCGCGAGGTTTCGGACCTGAAGATCCGCAGCGGCGAGAGTTTCGACCTGATCGGCATGTCGGCCTCGATGAGCCAGCTGCGTCAGACCATCGACCGCGTCGCCCCGACCAACAGCCGCGTCATGATCATCGGCCCGTCGGGCTCGGGCAAGGAACTGGCGGCGCGCGCGCTGCACGCGCTGTCGACACGCAAGGCGGGGCCGTTCGTGACCGTCAACGCCGCCACGATCACGCCGGAGCGCATGGAGATCGAGCTCTTCGGCACCGAATCGAACGGCGGCGAGCGCAAGGTCGGCGCGCTCGAAGAGGCCCACCGCGGCATCCTCTACATCGACGAGGTGGCCGACATGCCGCGCGAGACGCAGGGAAAGATCCTGCGCGTGCTGGTCGACCAGCAGTTCGAGCGCGTCGGCGGCACCAAGCGCGTCAAGGTGGACGTGCGCATCATTTCGTCGACCGCGCAGAACCTGGAGGCGATGATCGCCGAGGGGCGCTTCCGCGAGGACCTCTACCATCGCCTCGCCGTCGTCCCGATCCGGGTGCCGAGCCTCGCCGAGCGGCGCGAGGACATTCCCTACCTGGTCGACCACTTCATGAAGCAGATCGCGCGCCAGGCCGGCATCAAGCCGCGCCGCATCGCCGACGACGCCATGGCGGTGCTGCAGGCACACAACTGGCCGGGCAACATCCGCCAGCTGAAGAACAACGTCGAGCGCCTGCTGATACTCATCCGCGGCGACACGCCTGATGTGCCGATCACTGCCGATCTGCTGCCCTCGGAGATCGGCGACGTCATGCCGCGGGCGCCCAATCAGTCGGACCAGCACATCATGGCCCTGCCGCTGCGGGAAGCGCGCGAGCTGTTCGAGAAGGAGTACCTCATCGCCCAGATCAACCGCTTTGGCGGCAACATCTCGCGCACGGCCGAGTTCATCGGCATGGAGCGCTCCGCGCTGCATCGCAAGCTGAAGTCGCTTGGGGTGTGAGTGTTGGCGGCGTGCGCCTCAGCGCCGCATGCCGCTCAACGTGAAGGGTCTAGACGCCCCGCTGCCATTTTTCCGGCCAAATCGAGGCCGACGCCTTGACCTGCGGCCGCACTTGATCCGGTAGGCCATAGCCGGGCGGCCATCTAGTCTCTTGGGCACACGGAATTGGGAGCGCGGCGAAGGTGACGGATTACACAATCAAGGCAGGCGCCAACACGGGCACGACCGGCAATGACTTTTTCGACCTGACGCAAGCGGTGGGCAACTTCACCGTCGACGGTCTCGACGGCCTCGATGAGGTGCACATCAACCTCGGCGCGCTCAACGGCAGCGCCGACTTCCAGAACATCGAGGCACTGCTGCTTTATGGGTCGATCGACCAGCCGTTCGCCTTCGCCAGCGGCATTCCAATCATCGATATCTCCGCGGTGCAGACCCTGGTGCTGCTGACGGCGACGGCCGCCCAGATGACGGTGCTGGGCGGCCCGACCAGCTATGTCGGCGTGGCAAGCGACCTGCCGCTGGCCTACGATTTCGCGTCCGGCGACGCCTACCTGACGGCGGAGGACGATTCGCACATACCGTTCAGCTTCCAGAACATACAGGGCATCGTCGGTGGTGCCGGCAACGATGTGTTCATCGGCGACGACCGGGACAACGACTTCATGCCCGGCCTCGGCCAGAACTTCATTGAGGGCGGCGGCGGGCTCGATCGCATCATCGTCTTTACCGAGCAATATGATCCGCAGACTACCCTGGTCGGACGCGACGGCGACACGATCCTCGTCGACGGCGGGGCCGTGAGCGGCGGCGACGTGAACGGTGTCCAGGCGACCGGGGTGGAGCGGGTCCTCTTCTCGAACGACAACCTGGACCTGCTTGGCTACTTCGCCGCCGATACCGGGGTCGGGGAGACGGCCGGAACCACGTACCGGACCTACCAGGCCGCCTTCGACCGCGTGCCGGACAACGACGGACTGCGCTTCTGGATCGAGCAGGTCGACCGCGGCATGTCCTTCGTCGAAATGTGCTCGTACTTCCTTCAGTCGGACGAATTCAAGCAGCTCTACGGGGCCGATCCGAACAACCACGACTATGTCGAGGCGCTCTACGGAAACGTGCTGCAGCGCGAGCCCGACGAGGCCGGCATCGAGTTCTGGCAGGGCATTCTCGACAAGGGCGATCTCGACCGCGCCGAAATGCTGCTCCAGTTCGCCGACAGCGACGAGAACGTGGCGCTCGTCGCACCCGCAATCGATGACGGTATCCTGATCACCTGAAGCCGCCGGGCGTGGCGGTCCTTGGACAATCCGCGACGGCCCGGGGCGGGGGGGCGCGACCGTCGCGAAGGAGGGCAAGCGGACACGTAATGCCGACTGCCCCGGCTACGCCGCGAGCAGGCTCTTCAGTCGAATGTGGACCGCGGCGAGTTTTTGCGGATCGGGCACGGCGCGCCGCGCAATCATCATTTCGGCGACGCGCACGTCCCGCGCCACCGAACCGCCGGGGCCGATGCCGGAGGCAGCAAGCAGCCGACCGGAAGGATCGAGGTGGAACAGCACGAAGCCGCCGGTTTCGAGGTCGCGGCGCACGGTTGTCGGAGCGCCTTCGGCAAGGCCGGCGACCTGCAGGGTGAGGTCGTACTGATCCGACCAGAACCACGGCACCGCCGTGATGGGTTCGCCCGCCCCCAGCATGTTCCTTGCCGCCAAAGAACCCTGGTCCTGGGCGTTGCGCCAGGATTCCAGTCGCACGCGGCGCCCGCCGTAGACCGGCAGCGGAAAGCTGCAGCAATCGCCGGCGGCCAGAATATCGGGATCGGAGGTGGTCAGCGTCTCGTCGACGGCAATGCCATTGTCTATTGCCAGCCCCGCCGCCTCCGCCAGCGCGGTGACGGGCACCGCGCCGATGCCGACGACCAGCAGGTCGGCGACCACGGCCCGCCCCGATGCCAGCGTGATCGTGACCGTGTCGGCGGCCGGCTCGATCGCGGCGACGCCGTCGCCGCAAAGCAGTTCGACGCCCTCGGCCAGATGCCGCTCGGCCACCACCGCCGCGATCTCGGCCGGTACGCCACGCATCAGGATGCGCGGCTGCGCCTCGATGACGGTGACGGCGGCGCCGCGCTTCCTGGCACTGGCGGCGAGTTCGAGGCCGATGAAGCCGCCGCCCAGCACCGCCAGCCGGCACCCGCGGTCGAGATGCGCGCGGATCGCCAGCGCGTCGTCATAGGTGCGCAGACAGGCGACGCGGGGACCGCCGGCGCCGCCCATCGGCAGGCGGCGCGGCACCGCGCCGGTTGCAAGCAGCAGCCGGTCGTAGGGGAGGGTGCGGCCGTCCCCGAGGGTCACGACACGCGCCTCGCGGTCAATCGCCTCGGCGCGGGTCGAGGTGACGCACTCGATGTCCGCCGCGGCAAGCGCCTCCTGCGCGCGGATCGTGCGCGGCAGCGGACTTGCCGCGTCGGTCAGCGTGTCCTTGGAGAGCGGCGGCCGCTCATAGGGCAGGTGCGGCTCCTCGCCGACCAACGTGACGGAGCCGGCAAAGCCTTCCTCGCGCAGGGCCTGCGCGGCGCGCACGCCGCATTCGCCTGCGCCGACGATCACCATCTTCGCTGGCATCGAATCAGCCGACGTCGATGAACACGGCGCCGCCTTCGCGCTTGACCGGATAGGTCTTCAGGTTGACGCAGACAGGAGCGCCGCGCGCCTCGCCGGTCTTGTAGTTGAAGCGGCCGTTGTGCTTGGGGCATTCGATGATCTCGCCCATCACCAGCCCGTCGGCGAGGTGCACCTTCTCGTGCGTGCACAGGCCCTCGGTAGCGAAGAACTCGTCGTCGGGCGAGCGGTAGATGGCGAAGGTACGGCCGTCATGGTCGAAGCGGATCACGTCCTCCTCCTCGATGTCGTCCGCCGCGCACGCCTCGATCCAGTTGGCCATGTCGATCCTCCTCGGTCCCTCGTTCTTATTAGGCAGCGGCGCGCAATTCCAGCACCGGCTCCACGTCGCCGTGGAACTCCGGCCGGTAGGGTTTTGCCGACGCCGGCAGCTCGCGCTTGATGAACCATTCCGGATTCTTTAGCTGCTTCAGCACCGCCGGCACGACCTCGCGGTAGCCGGCGAGCATGCCAGGCGTCGGCGCCGGCAAATCGTGCTTGATCATCTCATGCAGCTTCGGAAGTGCGTGGTAGGGCACCATCGGGAACATGTGGTGCTCGACGTGGTAGTTCATGTTCCAGTAGATGAAGCGCGACACCGGGTTCATGTAGACCGTGCGGCTGTTCAGCCGATGGTCGAGCACGTTCTCGGCCAGGCCGGCATGCTGCAGAATGCCCGTCAGCACATGGTGCCAGGCGCCGTATAAGCGCGGCAGTCCTATCAGCATCAGCGGCAGCAGCGACTGCATGGCGATAGCCCCGACGATCGTCGCCAAATAGATCGCGGCCCAGATGCGGGCGACGAAAATCACACGCTTCTGCTCAGATTCGGGCACGTAGGTGCGTTCCTCCTCGCCGATGATGCCGCAGGCGTTGACCACCATCGCCTTGAGCCCGTTCCAGGCGTCGAACACGCCGAGGAAATTCATCGCGATGCGGAAAATATCAGCCGGCCGCATCGCCACGATCTCCGGATCGCGGCCGACGATGATGGTGTCCGTGTGGTGACGGGTGTGGCTCCAGCGCCAGGTGACCGGGTTGCGGATGATCATGAAGGAGGCGATCTGGTAGACCGCGTCGTTCATCCACTGCGTCTTGAAGGCGGTGCCGTGGCCACATTCGTGCCAGCGCGAGTCGCTGGCCGAGCCGTAGAGCACGCCATAGGCGAGGAAGAAGGGGACCGACCACCACGTGCCCCAGAACCAGACGCCGCCGGCGGCGCAAACCAGCATCGCGCCCAGCCAGATCGCTGTGTCGCGGAGCGCCGGCTGGTCGGAGCGCTTCATCAGTTCCTTCATCTGCTTGCGCGGAATGTCGGTGTGATACCACTCGGCCGCCGACAGTCCGTTCTCCACGGCAAGCTGCGCGTCCTTTCCGATCAGGCTGTAGTCCCGCTTTGTCGGTTCGCGATGCATGGCTGTCTCCCCGGCTTCGCTGACTGCCAGAAAGCGTATGCACGGGAGCCGGGCGGCGACAACGTGTTTGCGCCGAGATCCTTTCATGTCTATCATCTCTGCCGCACAAGCATGATAGAATTCCATCACGGAGGGAAACCTGGCGCGCCGTCCCACGATCAGCGATCTGGCAGCGTCCGCCGGCGTCAGCGTGGCTACGGTGGACCGCGTGCTCAACGGGCGCCATCCGGTACGGGAGGAGACCGCAGGCAAGGTGCTGCAGGCGGCGAACGCCATCGGTTTCCATGCAGCGGCGCTGATCGAGCAGCGGCTGCGGCCCGAACTTCCGCATTACCGGCTGGGTTTCATCCTGCAAAAACCCGGTCAATACTTTTACCGGGAATTCGCCCGCGAGATCGGTGCCGCCGCGGCTGCCGCGACCGGCTGTCGGGTCACGCCGGTGATCGACCATGCAGCATCGCAGGCGCCGCTGGATCTGGCCGCGACGCTCAACGAGGTGGCGAGAAAGGTCGACGCCGTGGCGATGGTGGCGCCCGACCACCCGACGCTGGGTGCGGCCGTGGAGGCGCTGAAGGCGAAAGGCATTCCGGTCTATGCGCTGCTATCGGACTTCGCGACCGGCATCCGCGACGGCTATTTCGGCGTCAGCAACCGCAAGGTCGGGCGCACGGCTGCGTGGATCATCGCGAAGATCGCGAAGATGCCCGGCAAGGTCGCGCTCTTCGTCGGCAGCCACCGCTTCCAGGGCCACGAGTTGCGCGAGATCGGCTTCCGCTCCTATTTCCGCGAGCATGCGCCCGAGTTCCAGGTGCTCGACACCATGGTCAATCTTGAGACGCGCCAGATCGCGCATGAGGCGACGATCGACGTCCTGCATCGTCACGCCGACCTGGCCGGGCTCTATGTGGCCGGAGGCGGTATGGAGGGCGCCATTCTCGCGCTGCGCGAGGAAGGCCGCAACGGACATCCGGTCGCGGTGGTGAACGAGATCACGCCGGAGACGCGGGCAGCACTCACGGACGGCGTCGTGGCCATGGCCATCGCCACGCCGCTGACAGAACTCTGCCGCGAGGTGGTCGGCGCGATGGTGCGCAGGCTGAGCGGCGAGGGCGGCGATGGCCCGGGGGAAACGTTTTTGCCGTTCGACATATACCTGCCCGAGAACGTGTGAATCGGGCCGGGAGAGCGCACAGGGGACAGTTTACTTTTTTCCGCCAGCACCTGACTTGAAGCAGGGCGCCCTTGTACGGAAAGAAAGTAAACTGTCCCCGGGCGACCGCGACCCTGCTCTTGCAAGAATGAAAGAAACTCCATCAGCCCCGGATTGACTTGCGTGGCAAATAGCGTGTGTTGTCGGGCATCGGCGACGCCGGAAGGGATTCCGCGCGCCATTGCCAGCACGTTCAAGGAGACCGCCGCATGCCGAAGACCCCGGTTCGCTTTGCCATCAACCACATGACGGCGCCCGGCCTTGGCTATGCCGCGCTGATCGAGCTTGCGGCCGGGCTCGGCTGCGTCGGCGTCGAGTTCCGCAACGACTTTGCCGGCAAGGCACTTTTCGACGGGGCGAAGCCTTCGGCGGTGCGCAAGGCTGCGGAAGCGGCCGGCATCCGAATCCTGGCGCTGGCGGAGGTGAAGCGCTTCAACGACGGATCGGCCGCCAAGCTCGAGGAGGCGGCGCGGCTGATCGAGATCGCAGCCGAATGCGGCGCCGAGCGGATCAGCCTCATTCCGGTCAACGACGCAAGCTTTCAGCCGGCGCCCGCGGCGCGCAAGGCCGAGCTGCGCCGCATCCTGTCGGCGATCGCGCCGCGCCTCAAGGACGCGAAGCTGCGCGCGCTGGTCGAGCCGCTCGGCTTCCCGATCTCGTCGCTGCGCACCAAGCGCGAGGCGGCGGACGCCATCAACGACCTCGGCCTCGCCGACACCTATGCGCTGGTCCACGACACGTTCCACCACCACCTCGCCGGCGAGCGCGAGTTCTTCCCCGAACTCACCGGCATCGTGCACATTTCCGGCGTGGTCGATCCCGCCGTCCGCGTCGAGGACATGCAGGATGCGCACCGCGTGCTGGTCGACGAGCTCGACCGCCTGGGCAACATCGAGCAGATCGAGGCGCTGCGGGCTGCCGGCTATGCCGGCGCCTATTCCTACGAGCCGTTCGCCCCCTCGGTGCACCAGGACGCCGACATCGCCGGCTCGCTCGGCCGCAGCATCGCCTACATCAGGGGCCGACTGACCGCGGCGGCCGCCTGAACGGTAGCAACGCCGAGCTGGAACGCTCTTGACGCGTTCCGCCAGAAATGGAATAGGTGATCTAAACGAGGGTGCTTTCGGACCAAACGTTTCATTCGGGTCCGTCCGGCCAGCCGGAAGCGGATCCGTCGCAATTCCCCGGAGGAGGGGATTTTCCGGATAGAAAAGGGTGCGACCGGACACCCGATACTAAGGAGGAGATACCATGAAGAAATATCTGTTGGGCGCTGCCATGCTCGCCCTGATGTCGGGCGCCGCGTTTGCCGGCGACATCGGCGTCAGCATGGCCAATTCGGACACCTTCCTGACCGTGCTCCGCAAGGGCATCGAGAAGGCGGCCGCCGACGCCGGCCAGCCGGTCGTGATCGAAATCGCCGACGACGACGTCAACAAGCAGCTCAGCCAGGTCCAGAATTTCATCGCTGCCAAGGTCGATGCCATCATCGTCAATGCGGTCGACACGTCGGCGACCGCGCCGATGACCAAGCTCGCCAACGACGCGGGCATTCCGATCGTCTACGTCAACCGCCAGCCGATCGACGTCGACGCGCTTGGCCCGAAGGGCGCCTTCGTCGCTTCCAACGAAGCCGATTCCGGCACGCTGGAGACGCTCGAGATTTGCCGCCTCCTGAAAGAAGCCGGCAAGACCGAGGCCAACATCCTCATCATGGTCGGCGACCTCGCCAACCAGGCTGCCGTGCAGCGTACCAAGGACATCCATGACGTGAATGCCGGCGACAAGTGCGGCGTCAAGCTCAACGTCATCGACGAGCAGACAGCCGGCTGGGATCCGGTCAAGGCGCAAGACCTCATGACCAACTGGATCGCCGCCGGCCACAAGCCGGACGCGGTGATCTCCAACAATGACAACATGGCCATCGGCGCCATCAACGCCATGAAGGCGGCCGGCTGGGACATGAAGGACGTGATCGTGGGCGGCGTCGACGCCACCCAGGAAGCGCTCGCCTACATGAAGGCCGGCGACCTCGACGTCACCGTGTTCCAGAATGCGGCCGGCCAGGGTGGCGGAGCGGTCGATGCGGCCATGAAGCTCGCCAAGGGCGAGACGGTCGAGGCCAAGGTATGGGTGCCGTTCGAACTCGTCACGCCAGCCAACATGGACCAGTACACCTCGAAGAACTGAGGACACGACCCGGAAGCACCGCCGCACGCCGGCGGTGCTTCCCCTTCCACACGATCAGCTACCTGAACCGGTCCGGGAGGCCGCGCGGGATGCAGGGCCAGGAGAGAGCGCAGGCGGGGCCGGCACCGGCGGCCGCGGCCGAAGGTGGCTACATTCTCGAGGTCGAGGATGTCCGCAAGGAGTTTCCCGGCGTGCTGGCGCTCGACCGCGTGCAGTTCCGGCTCCGCCGCGGCAGCGTTCACGCCCTGATGGGCGAGAACGGCGCCGGCAAGTCGACGCTGATGAAGATCATCGCCGGCATCTACACGCCCGACAGTGGCAATTTCCGGCTGCGCGGCGAGGAGATCCGTCTCAAGGGGCCGCTCGACGCGCTCGAGAACGGCATCGCGATGATCCATCAGGAACTCAACCTGATGGCGCCGATGACGGTGGCGGAAAACATCTGGATCCGGCGCGAGCCGACCGGCCGCTTCGGCCTGGTCGACCATGCCAAGATGCACCGCATGACGGCCGATCTGTTCCGCCGCCTCAACATCGACCTCGATCCGGACGTTCAGGTCGGCACGCTGAGTGTGGCCAACCGCCAGATGGTCGAGATCGCCAAGGCGGTATCCTACGAATCCGACGTGCTGATCATGGACGAGCCGACCTCGGCGCTGACCGAGCGCGAGGTCGACCATCTGTTCAAGATCATCCTCAGCCTCAAGGCGCAGGGCAAGGGCATCATCTACATCACACACAAGATGAACGAGCTCTTCGAAATAGCTGATGAGGTTTCGGTTTTTCGCGACGGCAAGTACATCGCCACCAAGACTTCGCAGGAGGTCACGCGCGACGACATCATCCGCATGATGGTCGGCCGCGAGATCACCCAGATGTTCCCGAAGGAGACCGTGCCGATCGGCGACGTGGTGATGTCGGTGAAGAACCTTGCTCTCAAGGGCATCTTCCAGGACGTTTCCTTCGACCTGCGCTCGGGCGAGATTCTGGGCATTGCCGGTCTGGTCGGGTCGGGCCGCTCCAACATCGCCGAGACCGTGTTCGGCGTGACCCCGGCAGACGCCGGCACGATAGAACTGTTCGGCAAGCCAGTGCGCATCGACAGCCCGAAGGTGGCGATGTCGCACGGCATGGCCTTCCTTACCGAGGACCGCAAGGATACCGGCTGCTTCCTGCTGCTCGACATCCAGGAAAACACCCAGATCGCCGTGCTGCAGTCGAACTATGTGCGCTACGGCTTCGTTAGCCAGGGACCGCTCACGCGGGACTCCGTCGAGATGGCGAAGAAGCTCCGGGTAAAGACGCCCGACATGGCCGAGCCGATCATCAATCTTTCCGGCGGCAACCAGCAGAAAGTGCTGATCGGGCGATGGCTGCTGACCAAGCCGAAAATCCTGATACTCGACGAGCCGACGCGCGGCATCGACGTCGGCGCCAAGGCAGAAATCCACCGCCTGATCTCGCGGCTCGCAGGCGAGGGCGTCGCCGTCATCATGATCTCGTCGGAGATGCCGGAAGTGCTCGGCATGAGCGACCGCATCATGGTTGTGCACGAGGGCAGGGTCACCGGTTTCCTCGATCGCAGCGAGGCCGATCAGGTCAAGATCATGGAACTGGCGTCGCACTGAAGGCGACCGCGACCTCCCGGTTGGAGACGAGATATGACCACGAACGAGATTTCCGGATCGGCCACCGTCATCGGCTCCAGGAAGCGCCTGCCGCCGGAGGTTTCCATCCTGGGCGTGCTGATCGGCATCGCGCTGGTGTTCGAGATTCTGGGATGGATCTTTGTCGGCGACAGTTTTTTGGCCAACAAGCAGCGCCTATCGATCATCATCCTGCAGGTATCCGTCATCGGCATCATCGCCGTCGGCGTGACCCAGGTCATCATCACCGGCGGCGTCGATCTTTCGTCCGGCTCGATCGTCGGCCTGGTGGCGATGGTGTCGGCGAGCCTTGCCCAGACGGCCGCCAATCCGCGCGCGGTCTATCCGTCGCTGACCGATATCTCACCGGTCTGGGCAATCCTCGCCGGCCTTGCGGTCGGCCTGGCTGCGGGCGCAATAAACGGCACGATCATCGCGAAAACAAAGATACCGCCATTCATCGCGACACTGGGCATGATGGTTTCGGCGCGCGGGGTGGCGAAGTGGTACACGATGGGCCAGCCGGTGGCGCTGCTCAGCGACGAATTCACCTGGTTCGGCAAGAGCTTCAACGTGCTGGGCTTTCCGCTGCCGCTGCCGGTCATCATCTTCCTTGTGGTCGCCGTGATCTTCCACATCGCGCTAGGCTACACCCGCTACGGCAAATTCACCTACGCGATCGGTGCCAATCCGCAGGCAGCCCGTGTCTCGGGCATCGACATCGGCCGTCATCTGATCAAGGTCTACGCGATCGCCGGCCTGCTATCGGGCCTGGCCGGCGTGGTGACGGCGGCGCGCGCGGCCTCCGGCCAGCCCGGCATGGGCGTCGCCTACGAACTCGACGCCATCGCCGCGGCGGTCATCGGCGGCACGTCGCTGTCGGGCGGCGTTGGCCGCATCTCCGGGACTGTGATCGGCACCATCATCCTCGGCGTGCTGACGTCCGGCTTCACTTTTCTCAAGGTCGGGGCCTACTACCAGGAGATCATCAAGGGCATCATCATCGTGGCAGCTGTCGTCATCGATCAGCATCGCCAGAACAAACGCAAGAAAGCCTGACAGGTAGCCGCGCATGAGCGAGAACGTGAATGCCGCGGTCATCACCGGCGGCAGCCAGGGGCTCGGGATGGCGATCGCACGGCAGCTCATCGCCGAGGGCTGCGGCAGGATCGCGATCTCCGGTCGCAACGAAGCCAAGGGCAGGGCCGCTGCCGACGATCTCTCCCGCACTGGTGCCAAGGTGGTGTTCATCGCGGCCGATATCGCGAAGGTCGAGGACTGCTTTGCGCTCATCGACCGCGCCGCCGATGAACTCGGTCCGTTGGACGGGCTGGTGAACGCGGCGGCGGCCTGCGACCGCGGCTCGCTGCTGGACACCACGCCCGAAATCTGGGCGATGCTGTTCGACACCAATGCGCGCGGCCCGTTCTTCACCATGCAGCGTTTCGCCCAGCAGGCGATCGCGGCGAAGAAGCCGGCCTCGATCGTCAACATCGTGTCGATGGTGATCCATGCCGGCCAGTCGTACCTGGCGCCGTATTCGGCCTCCAAGGCGGCGCTCGCCAACATCACCAAGAACGCCGCGCAGGCGCTGCGCTTCCAGCGCATCCGCTGCAACGCGATCGCCTGCGGCTGGATGGATACGCCCGGCGAGGACGCCACGCAGCGCGCCTATCACGGCGCCGGCGACGACTGGCTGGCGATCGCCGAGGCCAAGCAGCCCTTCGGTCTATTGCTCAAGCCTGAGCATGTGGCGCCGATGGCGGCGCATCTGCTTTCGCCGCGCTCCGGCGTCATCACCGGCTCGATCATCGACGCCGACCAGAACGTCGCCGGCGCCTATCCGGAATAGGCCGCATAAGAGAATCGAAGCGGGCCGCGAGCGGCGGCCGAACACCCGAGAGAAAACCATGACCGTGAACTTCGCACTGCTTGGCGCCGGCCGCATCGGCAAGGTCCATGCCAAGGCCGTATCGTCAAACCCGAATGCCAGGCTGGCGGCGGTGGCCGACGCGTTTCCCGATGCCGCCAAGGCGATCGCGGCGCAGTATGGCTGCGCGGTGAAGACCATCGAGGAGATCGAGGCCGACAAGAGCATCGACGCGGTGGTGATCTGCACCCCGACCGATACCCATGCGGACCTGATCGAGCGCTTCGCGAGGGCCGGCAGGGCGATCTTCTGCGAGAAGCCGATCGATCTCTCGATCAAGCGCGTCCAAGATTGCCTCAAGGTTGTCGAGAAAACCAAGGCCACGCTGATGGTCGGCTTCAACCGCCGCTTCGACCCGCATTTCATGGGCGTGAAAAAGGCTGTAGACGACGGCGCGGTCGGCACGGTCGAGATGGTGAACATCACCTCGCGCGACCCCGGCCCGCCGCCGCACGACTACATCACCCGGTCGGGCGGCATCTTTCGCGACATGACCATCCACGACTTCGACATGGCCCGCTTCATGCTGGGCGAGGAGCCGGTGGCGGTGTCGGCGCATGCGGCGGTGCTCGTCGACAAGAAGATCGGCGAGCTCGGCGATTTCGATTCCGTCAACGTGCTGCTCGAGACCGCGTCGGGCAAGCAGGCGTTGATCTCCAACTCGCGCCGCGCCACCTACGGCTACGACCAGCGCGTCGAGGTGCTGGGCTCCAAGGGCATGGCCGCGGCGGAGAACCAGCGGGCGATCTCGATCGAGGTCGCGAACGGCACGGGCTACACGCGTCCGCCGCTGCTCGACTTCTTCATGACGCGCTACACCGAGGCCTACGCCAACGAGATCGCTGCCTTCATCGCCGCGTTGACGTCGAAGAAGCCGGCGAGCCCGTCCGGCCGCGACGGCCTTTTGGCACTGGCGCTCGCCGACGCAGCGGTGAAGTCGGTCAAGGACGGGCGAAAGGTGAAGGTGGCGGAGGTACTGGGGTAGGGGGCCCCCTGAGGGATCGACGGTAGCTCAGGCGTCGCGATCCTTCCCACCCCCCTCTGTCCTGCCGGACATCTCCCCCGCAAGGGGGGAGATTGGCCGTCACCTCCGCCTTCGCCAATCGCCACGCTTGGAGGGAGGGCGGCGTCACTGACGCTGCCAATCTCCCCCATTGTGGGGGAGATGTCCGGCAGGACAGAGGGGGGTGTGAAAGAACGCCAGCCTTCAAGACAGCAGAAGAGCATTGGTTTCCTGCCGTGCCGCCGGCGCGGCCTGATCGCCCCTCGGCCTACCCCACGTCCACCCAGCGCTGGTCGTCGTAGGACTGTGCCATCGCGTGAATGGTCTGCTCGATCCGGTATCCTTCGTCGAAGTCGACGCCGACGGTGTTCGCCTCGCCCAGGATGCGGCCGATCAGCTGGCGGCACTCGATGACCTTCAGCTCGTTGAAGCCGAGGCCGTGGCCGGGCGCCGGGATGAAGCGGTCGTACGGCTTGTGGTGCGGCGCGCTCAGGATCGTGCGGTAGCCGCGCTCCGTCGGACGTCCGTCCACCGTGTAGAGCTGGAATTCGTTCATGCGCTCCTGGTCGAACAGGATCGAGCCGCGCGAGCCGAAAATCTGGATCGCGATGCGGCCCTTGCGGCCCCAGGCGGAACGGTTGACGGCAAGCACGCCCGACGGGCCGGCTTCCAGCCGGAACAGGATGCTGGCGATATCGTAGTTCTCGACATTGCGGCGGCCGCCGGAGGCGAGCGGCCGGTCCGGGTAGGGCTTTGCCATGTCGCAGATGACCTTCTCCACGCGCCCGAACAGCGTCCCCAGCAGCGACAGCGGGTGGACAGCGAAATCGTCGAGCGCGCCAGGCCCCGATGCGATCTCGCTTTTCCAGAAGAAGGCCTGCTCCGGGTCGGCCATGAAATCCTCGTCCATCTCGATGCGGACGTGGTTGACGTCGCCGATCGTGGCCTCGTCGAGCAGCTTCCTGATGTGGCGGATCACCGGATTCTGGATGTAGTTGTAGCCGAGGATCGCCACCTTGCCGGAAGCGCGCGCGGCATCGCGCATGCGCGCGGCGTCGGAGAGCGCCGGCGCCATCGGCTTCTCGCACCAGACATGCTTGCCGGCTTCGAGAGCCGCCAGCACCATCACGCAGTGGAACTGGTTGGGCGTGGTGACAGAGACGACATCGACCTCGGGATCCGCAATCACCGCGCGCCAGTCGCCGGAAGCGCGGCGAAAGCCGAACTCGGCCGCACGGCGCTCCGCAAGTTCCGCATTGGCCTCGCCGAGATGCGCAAGGCGGATCGGCGGCACGTCGCCAAAGACCGTGCGGACCGCGCTCCATGCCATCGCATGGCACTTGCCCATGAAGCCGGTGCCGATCAGTCCAACGCCTATCGTGTCCACGGAACGCCTCCCTCTCGCCTGAAGCGGCTGCACGGTGCGAACGATCTAGACTATTTCGTTTGGTATTGGAATATTTATTCCGTTCTGATAGGGGGTTCGGAGAACCCTTCGATGCGGTCGCGGAGGAAACATGAGCGACGAGGCGCCAGCGCCGGAAACGCCGCGCGACTTCCAGTCGTTGCGCAGCCTGATCATCGAGCGGCGCCAGAGCCTGCCGAAACGGCTGCTGCAGGTTGCGGCCTATGCGCTCGACAATCCCGACGACATCGCGTTCGGCACCGCCTCCAGCATTGCGTCGGCCGCCGAAGTGCAGCCGTCGACGCTGGTGCGCTTTGCCCAGCATCTCGGCTATGACGGCTTTTCGGACATCCAGCAGGTTTTTCGCGAGCGGCTGCGCGAGCGCACCAGCAGCTACGAAGAGCGGCTCGCCGCGCTGCGGTCGGGCACCGGCGCCGACCACAAGGAAGCCGCCATCCTCGACGGCTTCCTTAACGCCGCCGGACAGTCGATCGCCGGGCTTGCGCATTCGATCGAGCCGGCGAACCTCGCCGAAGCCGTCGAGATTCTATCGCGCGCCGGCACCCTCTATCTAATCGCCCAGCGCCGCTCCTATCCGATCTCGAGCTACATGGCCTACGCCTTCGGCAAGCTTAAGGTGCGCAGCCTGCTGATCGGGTCTCCCGCCGGCATCGACCAGGAGGTGCTGTCGATGGCCGGGCCGCAGGATGCGGCGATCGCGGTCAGCTTTTCGCCCTATGCGTCGGCCACCATCGACCATGCGCGCCAGCTCGCCGGGCAGGCGGTGCCGATCGTGGCGATAACCGACAGCGCATTTTCGCCGCTCGCCGAATATGCCAAGGTGTGGTTCGAGGTCGCGGAAGCGGATTTTTCCGGCTTCCGCTCGCTTTCGGCGACAATGGCGCTGGCCATGGCGCTCACGGTCAGCGTCGCCGAGCGCCGCCGGCAGGGCAAGCGCCGCGGTTAGCCAGAAAAGAACAAACATTCCATTTGACGGCACAATGGAATTTGTGTTTCATATGGAGTCAACAATCGAAGCAGCGCGGAACTGCCTTCCGCGCCCGGTCCGCACGGGAGGACATCCATGGCACGCAAGCCCGCAAGCGCGCCCGGTGCTGCGCTGGACGTCATCACCATCGGCCGCGCGTCGATCGATCTCTACGGCCAGCAGATCGGCTCGCGGCTGGAGGACATTTCCTCCTTCGCCAAGTCGATCGGCGGCTGCCCCGCCAACATCGCGGTCGGCACCGCCCGGCTCGGCCTGAAGTCGGCGCTGCTGACGCGCGTCGGGCCGGAACAGCTCGGCGGCTTCATCCGCGAGCAGCTCACGCGCGAGGGCGTTTCCATCAAGGGCATCACCGTCGATCCGGTGCGGCTGACCGCGCTGGCCATCCTCTCGGTCGAGAACGACAAGTCGTTCCCGCTGCTATTCTACCGCGACAACTGCGCCGACATGGCCCTTTGTGAGGACGATGTCGACGAGGATTTCATCCGCAGCAGCCGCGCGATCGTTGTGACGGGCACGCATTTCGCCCGGCCCAACACCGACGCCGCCCAACGCAAGGCGATGCGCATCATGCGCGCGGCCGGCGGCAAGGTGGTGTTCGACATCGACTACCGCCCGAACCTGTGGGGGCTGGCCGGCCACGATGCGGGCGACCAGCGCTACATCAAGTCGGACAAGGTTTCGGCGCATCTGCGCACCGTGCTCGCCGACTGCGACCTGATCGTCGGAACCGAGGAGGAGGTGCTGATCGCGTCGGGCGCCGACGACCTGCTCGCGGCGTTGAAGACCATTCGCGAAATCAGCAGCGCGGTCATCGTGCTGAAGCGCGGGCCGATGGGCTGCATCGTCTATGACGGGCCAATTTCCGATGATCTCGAGGACGGCATCGTCGGCAGGGGCTTTCCGATCGAGGTTTACAACGTGCTGGGGGCGGGCGACGCCTTCATGTCCGGCTTCCTGCGCGGCTGGCTGGGCGGCGAAAGTTTCGAAACGGCGGCGACCTGGGCGAATGCCTGCGGCGCCTTCGCGGTGTCGCGGCTGCTCTGCGCGCCGGAAATCCCGACCTTCGAGGAGCTGCAGTTCTTCCTCAAGCACGGCAGCCCGCACAGGGCGCTGCGCAAGGATGCCGCGATCAACCACGTGCACTGGGCGACCACCCGCCGGATCGGCGACATTCCGCTCTTGATGGCGCTCGCCTGCGACCATCGCGTGCAGTTCGAGCAGATGGCCGACAGGCTTGGCGTCGGCCACGAACGCATCCCCGGCTTCAAGCGGCTCGCTGTACAGGCCGCCGCGAAGGTCGCCAACGGCCGGCCCGGTTACGGCATGCTGATCGACGAAAAGTACGGCCGCGAAGCGCTGTTCGACGCGGCAAAACACAATTTCTCTTGGATCGGCCGGCCGGTCGAACTGCCGGGCTCGCGGCCGCTGCGCTTCGAGTTCAGCCAGGACATCGGCTCCCAGCTGATCGACTGGCCGCTGTCGCATACCATCAAGTGCCTCGCCTTCTGCCATCCCGACGATCCGGCGCCGCTAAAGGCGCAGCAGCAGGATCGGCTGGTCGCGCTGTTCGACGCCGCCCGCAAGGTCGGCCGCGAGCTGCTGGTGGAGATCATTTCAGGCAAGCACGGTTCGCTCGACGACGATACCGTTGCCCGCGCGCTCGAAGAGCTTTATGCGCTGGGCATCCGGCCAGACTGGTGGAAGCTTGAGCCGCAGACCTCGAAAGCAGCGTGGAAGAACATCGAGGCGGTGATCGAGAAAAACGACCCGTGGTGCCGAGGCATCGTGCTGCTCGGACTCGAAGCTCCGATCGACGCGCTGCAGGCGGCATTCGCCGCGACGGCCGACACGCGCGCGGTCAAGGGTTTTGCCGTCGGCCGTTCCATCTTTGCGGATGCGGCCGACGCCTGGCTCGCGGGTCGCATGAGTGACGAGGATGCCGTCGCCGATATGGCGCGCCGGTTCTCGGCGCTGACTTCGGCCTGGCTCGCCATCCGCGGCCGCAAGGCTGCTTGAGATCAAAGAACCTGCGGCATGTTGCGCGAACCCTTTTTCGCGCGACATGATGTGAAAAGACGATTTGGGGAGGAAACGATGACAGGTACGATCCGGCTGACCATGGCGCAGGCCCTGGTGCGCTTCATGGCGAGCCAGATGACCGAGGTCGACGGCCAGCGTGTGCCGATCTTCGCGGGCGTCTGGGCGATCTTCGGCCACGGCAATGTCGCCGCCCTGGGCGAGGCGCTCTACCAGGTGCGCGACAGGCTGCCGACTTTTCGCGCCCACAACGAGCAGGGCATGGCGCATGCGGCGATCGGCTATGCGAAGGCCAGCTTGCGCCGGCGCATGATGGCGGCCACCAGTTCGATCGGACCCGGTGCGCTGAACATGGTGACGGCCGCCGGCCTTGCGCATGTGAACCGGCTGCCGGTGCTGCTGCTGCCGGGCGACGTCTTCGCCAACCGCGCGCCGGACCCGGTGCTGCAGCAGGCCGAGGATTTCGGCGACGGCACCGCTTCGGTGAACGACTGCTTCCGGCCGGTCTCGCGCTATTTCGACCGTATCGTGCGGCCCGAGCAGATCGTGCCGGCCATGTCGCGCGCAATGCAGGTGCTGACCGATCCGGCGGAATGCGGCCCGGTGACGCTGTCGCTCTGCCAGGACGTGCAGGCCGAGGCCTACGACTATCCGGAGAGTTTCTTCGACGAGCGCGTGTGGGTGCCGCGTCGCGTGCGGCCGGACGTCGGCGAACTCGCCGCCGCGGTGGCGAAGCTGAAAACGGCGAAGAAGCCTTTCATCATTTCGGGCGGCGGCACGCTCTATTCAGGCGCCAGTGCCGCGCTCGCCGATTTCGCCGAAACCTTCGGTATCCCGGTGGCCGAGACGCAGGCGGGCAAGTCATCGCTGCCCGACGGCCACCCGCTCAACATGGGTTCGGTCGGCGTGACCGGAACGTCCGCCGCGAACCGCCTGGCGGAGCAGGCAGATGTCGTGCTCGCCGTCGGAACGCGGCTGCAGGATTTCACCACCGGCTCGTGGGCACTTTTCAAGAACCCGGGCAAGGCCACGATCGGCCTCAACGCACAGTCCTTCGACGCCGGCAAGCATCGCGCGCTGCCGCTGGTGGCCGACGCCCGTGTCGGGCTGGAGGAACTCAAGGCCGCGCTGGGGTCCTGGAAGGCGCCCAAGGCCTGGACGGCGGATGCCGGCAAGGGCAAGGCAGCCTGGAAGAAGGACGCGCTGGCGGTCACCCGCGCCACCAACACGACGCTGCCCTCGGACGCGCAGGTGATCGGCGCGGTGCAGCGAGCGCTCGGCGACGGCGTCACGCTGGTCGGCGCATCCGGCGGATTGCCGGGCGAACTGCACAAGCTGTGGGAAGCCGGTGCGCCGGGCTCCTACCACCTCGACTACGGCTTTTCGACCATGGGCTACGAGATCGCCGGCGCGCTGGGCGTCAAGCTGGCGAAGCCCGAGCATGAAGTTGTCGTGATGGTCGGCGACGGCTCCTACCTGATGATGAACTCGGAGATCGCCTCTTCGGTGATGCTGGGGCTGAAGCTGACGATCGTGGTGCTCGACAATCGCGGTTTTGGCTGCATAAACCGGCTGCAGATGGCGACCGGCGGCGCCAACTTCAACAACCTGCTCAAGGATGCGCGCCACGAGACATTGCCGACTGTCGACTTCGCCGCGCATGCCGCGTCGCTCGGGGCCGCCGCCGAAAAGGTCCAGTCGATCGCCGACCTCGAAGCAGCGCTCGGCCGGGCGCGGAAGAACGACCGCACCAGCGTCGTCGTCATCGACACCGACCCGCTGATCAGCACCGAGGCCGGCGGCCACTGGTGGGACGTCGCGGTGCCGGAAGTCAGCGTGCGCAAGGAAGTGAAGGCCGCCCGCAAGGCCTACGAGAAGGCTCGGGTGCTTCAGCGGGTCGGCGACTAGCTTTCGTGGTGCAGCCTGCGGAACGCCGGACCCGCGATGCTTTCAGCCGAGGGCGGGCCTCCGGAGCCGAGCAAGGGAAAATGACGGAGTGACGACGTGAAGGCCAAACTGGGCATGTCCCCCATCGCATGGTGGAACGACGATCTCGCCGAACTCAGCGACGACGTCTCGCTGGAGGAATGCCTGCGCCAGTCGCGCTCGGCCGGTTTCACCGGCATGGAGATGGGGCGCCGCTTCCCGAAGGACCCGAAGGTGATGCTGCCGATCCTGAAGCAGGCCGACGTCACGCTTTGCGGCGGCTGGTTCTCCGGTACGCTGGTCGACGAGGATCTTTCCGCCAACAAGGACCGCATCCAGCCGATGATCGACCTGTTCAAGGCGGTGAATGCGCCCTGCATCGTCTATGGCGAGGTCGGCCGCTCCATCCAGGGCGACCGCTCGAAGCCGCTGGCGACCAAGCCAAGACTGTCGGGCGACGAAATGAAGGCCTATGCGCGCCGGGTGACCGAGTTCGGCGAATGGTGCGCGGAGCAGGGCATGCCGCTCTCCTACCACCACCACATGGCGGCTGTTGTCGAGACCGAGCCGGAGCTCGATTCTTTCATGAACCATTCGGGCGCCGGCATTCCGCTGCTGCTCGACGCCGGACACCTGGCTTTTGCCGGTGGCGACGTGCTGCGCGCCATCGACCATCACCACAAGCGCATCAACCACGTGCATGTGAAGGACATCCGCCGCGCCGTCATCGACGGGCTCGACCGGACGAAGCAGTCCTTCCTGGACGCGGTCGCGCTCGGCGCCTTCACCGTGCCCGGCGACGGTTCACTCGACTTCGGCGCGATCGTGAAGCGGCTGGCCGGCTACGGCTACGAAGGCTGGTTCGTGGTCGAGGCCGAGCAGGACCCGAAGAAAAACCCGCCGCTTAGGATGGCTGAGGTCGGCCACAAGGAATTGATGCGCGTGATGACGGCCGCCGGCTATACGGTCGAGACGATGGGCTTTCCGAACGCCTGAATTGTTTTTCGCTGAGGGACCCTTTCTGATCGCCGGCTGCCATTGGCAAGGAACGCGAGGTTTGCGCCGTTGAATTTCTTCGACCTGAACCACCCTTTCTTCAAGCCGCTGTGGATCCGCGTGCTGGTCGTGGCGTTCTGCGTGGCCTGGGCAGTGTTCGAGTTCATCGGCGGCTCGCCGTTCTGGGGCGTGCTCTTCCTCTGCATGGGCGGCATCGCCTTCTGGGGATTTTTCGTTGATTTCGATCCCGACGGCCTGAAGAAGGCGTCCCGCGACAGCAAGAAGGAATAGCGCAAAAATGCCTGATTTGCTCGTGAAGCCCAACGGTGACAGCGGCCGCGTCATCCACGTCACGCCGAAAAGCGCGGGCTGGACCTATGTCGGCTTCGACCTGCACAGGCTGAAGGCCGGCGACGTGGTGTCGGGCGGCCTTGCCGACCGCGAGGCCTGCCTGGTGCTGGTCACAGGCAAGGCGGAGGTTTCCGCCGGCGGCAAATCCTTCGGCGAGATCGGCGACCGCAAGAGCCCGTTCGACGGCAAGCCGTGGTCGGTCTACGTCCCGGCCGGCACCGAATGGTCGGTGCGCGGCACGGGCGATGGCGAGCTTGCGGTATGCACCGCGCCAGGCACGCCGGGGAAGAAGGCGCCGCGCCTGATCGCGCCCGACGCACTCGGCCAGGAAACGCGGGGAAAGGGCACCAATACGCGCTACGTCACCAACATCCTGCCGGAGTCCGACCCGACCGCCGAGTCGCTCCTGGTGGTCGAGGTGATCACGCCCGGCGGCCACACCTCCTCCTATCCGCCGCACAAGCACGACCAGGACAACCTGCCGGCCGAAAGCCTGCTCGAGGAGACCTACTATCATCGGCTCAACCCGCCTCAGGGCTTTGCCTTCCAGCGCGTCTACACCGACGACCGGTCGCTCGACGAGGCGATGGCGGTAGAGGACGGCGACGTGACCCTGGTGCCGCGCGGCTATCATCCGTGCGCGGCTTGCCACGGCTACGATTTGTACTACCTCAACGTGATGGCGGGCCCGAAGCGGACGTGGAAATTCCACAACGCCACCGAGCACGAGTGGATGCTGAAGGGGTAGGCACCCAGCCGCGCTCGGCGCGGTCGAGCGGTCGGTGCTATCCTAGCGTCCACCCGTGTCCCCTTGCCACGCAATGGTGATTGGCGAGCTCGGCGGCGTGCCGCTATATGCGGCCCGCAAGTCTGGCGGGCGCAAGCATGGCTCTCGATGTCGGTTACCTGAGCGCGGTGGGGGCGGGGGCGCTGTCCTTCCTGTCGCCCTGCGTGCTGCCGCTCGTGCCGCCCTATCTCTGCTACATGGCCGGCGTATCGGTCGACGATTTCCGCGGCACGGTGGAAGAGCCGAATGTTGCCAGCCGGCGCGCGCTCGTCCTGTCGTCGCTCGCCTTCGTGCTCGGCTTCAGCACCGTGTTCATCGCGCTCGGGGCCGGCGCGTCCACCATCGGACGGCTGCTGCGCGTCTGGCAGGAGCCTCTGGCGATCGCGGCCGGCATCGTCATCATCCTGATGGGCCTCAACTTCCTCGGCGTGATCCGCATCCCGCTGCTGTCGCGTGAGGCGCGCTTCCAGGCGCAGGGCAGGCCGGCCAGCGCTATCGCCGCCTACGTCATGGGTCTCGCCTTCGCTTTCGGCTGGACCCCCTGCATCGGCCCGGTGCTGGGGCCGATCCTCACACTTGCCGGCGGCAAGGAGACGGTGAGCGAGGGCGCCATGCTGCTCGCGGCCTATTCGCTAGGCCTCGGCATACCATTCCTCATCGCGGCGCTGTTTTCGGGCGCCTTCATGCGCTTCCTGTCGCGCTTCCGCGTCCATCTCGGCCGCGTCGAGAAGGTGATCGGCGGGCTGCTGGTGGTCGCCGGCGTGCTCTTCCTCACCGGCGGCGTCCAGAGCGCGTCCTACTGGCTGCTCGAGACGTTTCCGGTGCTCGGCAGGCTCGGCTGAGCGTCGCGGCCCAGCCACCGTTTCATCATCGCGACCGGGAAGGTGGCCAGCACGACGCCGCCCATCACCAGCGCGATGCCGATGAGATGGTAGGCATGCAGTTTTTCGCCGAGCACGGTGATTGCCAGAAACACGCCGTAGGGCGGCATCAGGTACATGAAGATGCCGGCGACCGACGGACCGAGCGCGCGAACGCCGAGCTGGAAGGTCGAGAAGGCAAGCAGCGAGGAGAACACCACGATGCCGGCGATGCCGTGCCAAGACTGCATCGTGACCGGCATCTTGGCGCCCTGGATCCATTCGATCAGCGCGAATGGCACCAGCATGATTGCGCCGGCCGCAGCGATCGTTGCAAAAAGCGCCATGTTGGGCAGCGCCGAGATGCGCGGCGATCGGTAGAGGATCGAATAGAACGCCCAGGCGATGGCGCAGAGCACGAAGATCAGGTCGCCGTGGTTGAACTCGAGCGCGAGCAGGGCGGCCAACTGGCCCTTGAGCACGATGACGGCGATGCCGACGAAGGCGAGCAGCGAGCCGACGCCTTCGCGCCAGTTCATCTTCCGGCCGAAGAACAGCGCCTCGAACACGATAATCATCACCGAAGAGCTGGTGTAGATCAGCGTGCCGTTGGTGGCCGTCGTCATGCCCAGCGCCAGATAGACCAGCGCGCCGCAGATCCACATGCCGAGCAAGCCGAGCAGGAAAATGAGCGGCGCCTGTTTGGTGATGACGTCGCGGATGCCCATTCGTTCGCGCGCGATCAGCGGCAGGAGGATCACCACCACCAACCCCCAGCGCAGGAAGGCCAGCGTGAACGGCGCAACATGCGGCACGGTCATGGTGCCGAAGATCAGGTTGGTGGCGAAGAACAGCGGCGCAAAAACCATCGCGGCTATGGCGAGGCTCCTGCCGCCAGCCGGGCGGTCGGTCACGGCGGCCCCCGTTGATGGTCGGCTGCGTTGGAGCGGGTAGGCACCAGTGATACAGATGATGCGATTCCCGTTCAACCTTCAGAAGCGGATCCGCTGATGCCTCAGAGAAGCTGCCTCGCCGTCATCCTTGCCGCGGGCGAGGGCACGCGCATGAAGAGCGCGCTGCCCAAGGTGCTGCACCCGATCGCCGGCCTGCCGATGGTCGGCCATGTGGCCTTGGCCGCGAAGGCTGCCGGGGGCGATATCGCGCTTGTGGTCGGCCACGGAGCGGAGGCCGTCAGCGCCGCCGCCGCGAAGCTGATCCCCGGCGCCGGCGTCTTCGTGCAGGCCGAGCGGCTCGGCACCGCGCATGCCGTGCTCGCCGCGCGCGAGGCGATCGCGCGCGGCTATGACGACGTCCTGGTGATGTTCGGTGACACCCCGCTGGTCGAGCCGGAGGTGCTGTCGGCGATGCGCGCGCCGCTGGCCAGAGGCGCCGCCATTTCGGTGATGGGTTTCCGTACCTCCGACCCGTCCGGCTATGGCCGGCTGATCGTCGACAAGGGCGAACTGCTTGCGATCCGCGAGCATCGCGATTGCAGCGAGGCCGAGCGGCGCATCGAGCTCTGCAACGGCGGCCTGATGGCGATCGACGGCCGCAAGGCGCTGGAACTGCTCGACGCCGTGGGCAACGACAACGCCAAGAAGGAATTCTACCTGACCGACATCGTCGAGATCGCCCGGCGCGAAAAGCTGCGCGCCGAGGTGACCGAGGCGGCGTTCGAGAATGCGCTCGGCATCAACAACCGCGTCGAGCTGGCCGAGGCGGAGGCGATCTGGCAGCAGCGCCGGCGCAAGGCGATGATGCTTGCCGGCGTGACGCTGGTGGCGCCCAAAACCGTGCATTTCGCCCACGATACCGAGATCGGCGCCGACACGCTGGTCGAACCGAACGTCTATTTCGGCCCGGGCGTGCGCATAGCGGGCGATGTCACCATCCATGCGTTTTCGCACATCGAGGGAGCGACGGTCGCTTCAGGCGCAGAGGTCGGTCCCTTCGCGCGGCTGCGTCCCGGCGCGGATCTGAGGGGGCACGCCAAGGTCGGCAATTTCTGCGAGGTGAAGAAGGCGGTGATCGAGGAGGGCGCCAAGGTCAACCACCTGACCTATATCGGCGACGCCCGGATCGGCGCGAAGTCCAACATCGGCGCCGGCACGATCACATGCAACTACGACGGCTACGGCAAATTCTTCACCGACATCGGCGCCAACGCCTTCATCGGCTCGAACTCGGCCCTGGTGGCGCCGGTATCGATCGGCGACGGCGCCTATGTCGCGTCGGGCAGCGTCATCACCGAAAACGTGCCCGCGGACGCACTCGCCATTGGCCGCGCGCGCCAGGTCACCAAGCCGGAACGGGCGCGGATTCTGCGTAGCTTGAGGGCCGCCGCCGCGAAAAAGTGACAATTCCCGGTAACGGGATGTCAATCGGGCTCGGTGCAGGATGCACTGGGCTTCTGCCGTTCACCACGTCGCGAGACGACGGGCGAAATCGACTTCCGTGGAGCGGCAGAAATTCCTAGATGCCGTCTTATGCTGAGCCGGCGGGATTCGGGGGCGTGACATGTGCGGCATCGTAGGAATCGTCGGTCATTCGCCGGTCGCGCCTCTCATTGTCGATGCGCTGAAGCGCCTGGAGTACCGGGGCTACGACTCCGCCGGGGTCGCCACCATCGAGCATGGCCAGCTGTCGCGCCGGCGCGCCGAGGGCAAGCTGATCAACCTCGAGCGCCGGCTGAAGGAAGAGCCCCTCGACGGACTGATCGGCATCGGCCACACGCGCTGGGCGACCCATGGCGTTCCGAACGAGACCAACGCGCATCCGCATTTCTCCGACGGCGTCGCCATCGTTCACAATGGCATCATCGAGAATTTCGCCGAGCTGCGCGACGAACTGCAGAAGGACGGGTTCACCTTCACCTCGCAGACCGACACCGAAGTGGTCGCGCATCTCGTCGCCCGCGAGCTCGCCCGCGGCGCCAAGCCGGTCGAGGCCGCGCACGCGGCGCTGAAGCGGCTGGAAGGCGCGTTTGCGCTGGCGATCATGTTCAAGGGCGACGAGGATCTGATCGTCGGCGCCCGCAACGGCCCGCCGCTTGCCGTCGGCCACGGCGAGGGCGAGATGTTCCTCGGCTCGGACGCGATCGCGCTCGCGCCGTTCACCGACGCCATCACCTATCTCGAGGACGGCGACTGGGCGGTGGTGCGCCGCAAGAGCATCACCATCTACGACATGGCCGGCAACAAGGTCGACCGCAAGCGCCAGCAGTCGGTCGGCACCAGTTTCCTGGTCGACAAGGGCAACCACCGGCACTTCATGGAGAAGGAAATCCATGAGCAGCCGGAGGTGATTTCCCACACGCTGGCGCATTATCTCGATTTCGTCGGCGGCAAGGCCAAGGCGTTCGAGATGCCGTTCGACTTTGCAAAGATCGACCGGCTGGCGATTTCGGCCTGCGGCACGGCCTACCTCGCCGGGCTGATCTCGAAATACTGGTTCGAGCGCTATGCGCGCCTGCCGGTCGATATCGATATCGCTTCGGAATTCCGCTACCGCGAGATGCCGCTTTCGCCGTCGAGCGGCGCGATGTTCGTCTCGCAGTCCGGCGAGACGGCCGATACGCTCGCCTCGCTGCGCTACTGCCGCAGTGCCGGCCTGAAGATCGGCTCGATCGTCAACGTTCGCGAATCGACGATCGCGCGCGAGTCCGACGGCATCTTCCCGACGCTCGCCGGTCCGGAGATCGGCGTCGCCTCGACCAAGGCGTTTACCTGCCAGCTTTCGGTGCTGGCTTCGCTGGCCGTGCGCGCGGCGCGCGAACGCGGCGCGATCTCGCCGGCGGAGGAGAAGGTGCTGGTGCGCCAGCTGTCCGAAGCGCCGCGTTTCGCGAGCCAGGTCTTGAAGCTCGACCGCCAGATCGAGAAGGTGGCGCGCGAGCTATCGCAGGTGCGCCACGTTCTCTACCTGGGGCGCGACACCAGCTACCCGCTGGCGATGGAAGGCGCGCTCAAGCTCAAGGAAATCAGCTATATCCACGCCGAGGGCTATGCCGCCGGCGAACTCAAGCACGGGCCGATCGCGCTGATCGACGAGCAGATGCCGGTGATCGTGATCGCGCCGCACGACCGCGTGTTCGAGAAGACCGTCTCCAACATGCAGGAAGTCGCCGCACGCGGCGGGCGGATCATCCTGATCACCGACCGCAAGGGCGCCGAGCGCGCCACCGTCAAGACCATGGAGACCATCGTGCTTCCGGACGTGCCGGAGCTGATCGCGCCGATCGTCTACGCGCTCCCGATCCAGATGCTGGCCTATTTCACCGCCGTTTTCATGGGCACCGACGTCGACCAGCCGCGCAATCTGGCGAAATCGGTGACGGTGGAGTAGGGCGGCCAGACCGCGCGTTTCCGCTTCACGCTACTCCTTCTTCCGCCTGACCCTGCGCTGCGCAGTCGAAATGTGCGCGGCGCTTACGACTCCCTCCCCCTTGTGGGGAGGGATACAGGGTGGGGCCGAGAAGACCGGTTCGGCTGTCCGCGATTAGCGCTTCTGGCGGCAGTTCGGCGGGATCCGCATCTTGCAATACCCCCACCCTGTATCCCTCCCCACAAGGGGGAGGGAGGCGCTGGCGTTGCAGCTCATCACGCTTGCCTCGCCCGAAGATCCCCGGCATGACGGCCAGGGAGTGCCGCCAGCGGGAGCACGATGCAGAAGGCCGGACCAACTGAGACGACGGGTTTGGGCCGCCTTCTTTCGCCGCCCGCCGCCGACGGCCGCCACTATGCCGGCATCGACCTCTTGCGCGGGCTGGCGGCGATCTCGATCCTGTTCTGGCACTACCAGCATTTCTGGTTTCCGCCGGCCGGCCAGCCCGCTGCCCTGCCGCCGCTGGAGGAACTGCCGCTTTCCGCCATCTTCTGGCCGCTCTATCGCTACGGCCATCACGCGGTCGAACTGTTCTGGGTCATCAGCGGCTTCGTCTTCGCGGCCGTCTATGCAGGCACCCGGCAGACGGCGGGAGCGTTCTTCGGGGCGCGGTTCGCGCGCCTCTATCCGCTACATTTCCTGACGCTGGTCGTCGTCGCGGCTTTGCAGATCTGGACCTTCGCCAGCCTCGGCTACTTCCAGATCTACCTCTACAACGACCTCTATCACTTCATCCTGAATGTGTTTTTCGTCAGCGACTGGGGCTTTCAGGAGGGGTTCTCGTTCAACGCGCCGATCTGGTCGGTGTCGATCGAGATCTTCGTCTACATCCTGTTCTTCATCGGCCTGCCGGTGCTTTTCCGCGCCGGTATTTTGGGGCCGCTCGCTGCGGCCGCCCTGTTTGCCGTCCTGTGGGCAACCGGGGCGCCGGGCGTGTTCTGGCCCTGCGCGTTTTTCTTCTTCGCCGGCTCCACGGTTTACTGCCTCGTCGCCGCCGGCGGTGGCTTTTCCGGCAGCGCATTCGCTCTCGCTGTATTGGCCGTCCTGTCGGCGTGGTTCGTGCCGGCGCTGGCCTTCGCCGGCGTGCCGGCGCTGTTCGCCGCCGTCGTGCTCGCCGCCGGCAGTGTCGACCGGCTGGGCAGAACCGTCGTGCCGCGCCGGCTGAAATGGATCGGCGACATCACCTACAGCACCTACCTGCTGCACGTCCCGACGCAGATTCTGTTGATGACGAGCATGGACCTGCTCGGTGTCAGCCATGCCGCCATCGCCGGCCATGTGGTCTTCCTGCTGGCGTTCCTGGCCGGCGTCGTCGGCCTTGCCTGGCTGACGTTCCGCCACTTCGAGCGGCCGGCGCAGCACTGGCTGCGGCGCCGCTTCGGGCTCTCGCGCCCAGCCGGTTCGGCGCCGGACACAATTCCGGCTCCATAGCGTGCCCTAAGCATGTCCGGGGTGGGGCGTTGGACCCTGTCGAAATGCGCACTCGACCCGGGGCAAAATCACCCTAGTATGAGTGCGGTGCACAAAAGCGGCGGGTCAGGATGTCCGACACGGCAAATCCCATCTCCGGCATGACGCGCCTCAGGAACTACTTCCTGACCGGCGTCATCGTCTGCGCGCCGCTGGCCATCACCGCCTACATTGCCTGGACGGTCGTGCACTGGGTCGATTCCTGGGTTAAGCCGTATATCCCTGCCACTTACAACCCAGACAACTACCTGCCGTTCGCTGTGCCGGGCTTCGGGCTCGTCGTCGCGCTGGTGATGATCACGCTGATCGGCTTTCTCGCTGCCAACTTCATCGGCCGCTCGATCGTCGGGTTCGGCGAGCATCTCCTGGGTCGGCTGCCGATGGTGCGCGGGATCTACAGGGCCATCAAGCAGATCCTCGAGACGGTCCTTTCCAACAAGGCCGACATGTTCCGCACGGTCGGGCTTGTCGAATACCCGCGCAAGGACGTGTGGTCGCTCGTCTTCATCGCCGGCGAGAAGGAGACCGAGATCGGTGCCCGCCTGGATAGGGAAGGCGATCCGCTGGTCGCCGTGTTCATGCCGTGCACGCCGAACCCGACCACCGGCTTCCTGATGTACGTCTACCGCTCGGAGATTACCGTGCTCGACATGAGTATCGAGGATGGGGCCAAGCTGATCGTCTCGGCCGGCCTCGTCGCCCCCGAATACAAGCGCGAGGTCGTCACGACCGAGGGCCGCCCGGTCGAAGTCAGCCTTGCCAACCCGACGGTCGACAAGGTTTCCAACCTGCGCTTCAAGTAGTACCGCCTCTCCGATCTGTGGGAAGTGCCGCCGCGTTTTGGTGAAGCGCAGCGTCCGCGATTCCCTCCCCCTTGTGGGGAGGGATACAGGGTGGGGGTAGACCCGCGGAAGCGGTTTGCGAATTGCGCACTTGACGCACCAGTTCCACACGGGTTGCTGCCTTCATTACCCCCACCCTGTATCCCTCCCCACAAGGGGGAGGGGGTCGCCGGCGCTGTACCTTTCGTCATGCGTTATCGCTTGGGTCTCGCGACGCTACCCGGCCCTGAGCAGCCGGATCGCCTGGTCGCGGCCGAACAGATAGAGCAGCAGGCGAACGGCTTCGCCGCGTTCCGACTGCAGGTCCGGGTCAGATGCCAGAAGGCCACGCGCATCCACCCGCACTTCTTCCAGCAGGTCGGCGTGGAATTCCATGCGGGCGACCATGAAGCCCGGCGTGCCGGACTGGCGCGTGCCCAAGAGTTCGCCTTCGCCGCGCAGTTTCAGATCCTCCTCGGCGATAAGAAAACCGTCCTCGGTCTCGCGCATCACCGAGAGCCGCTTTTTTGCCGTTTCGCCGGCGTCAGACTTGTAGAGCAGCACGCAGGATGACGGTTTTGCCCCGCGACCGACGCGCCCGCGCAACTGGTGAAGCTGCGCCAGCCCGAACTGCTCGGCATGCTCGATCACCATGATGGTGGCGTCGGGCACGTCGACGCCGACCTCGACCACGGTGGTCGCCACCAGGATGCGCGTCTCGCCGGCCTTGAAGGCGGCCATGGCGGCGTCCTTGTCGTTGCCGCCCATGCGTCCGTGCACGAGGCCGACCTGGTCGCGAAAAATCGGCTGCAGCGCCTTGAAGCGATCTTCCGCGGCCGCGAGTTCGACCTCGTCCGATTCCTCGACCAGCGGGCAGATCCAGTAGACCTTCTGGCCGTCGGCGACGGCGTCGCGGATACGGCCCAACAGTTCGTCCATCCGCTCGAGCGGCAGGGTGACGGTGCGGATCGCCTGCCGGCCCGCCGGCTTTTCCGTCAGCCGGGAAACGTCCATGTCGCCGAAGGCGGTCAGCACCAGCGTGCGCGGTATCGGCGTCGCGGTCATCACGAGCATGTCGGGCGCCACACCCTTGGCGGTCATGGCGAGCCGCTGGTGCACGCCGAAGCGGTGCTGCTCGTCGATCACCGCGAGCGCCAGGTCCTTGTATTCGACGGCTTCCTGGAACAGCGCATGGGTGCCCAACACGATGTCGATCGAACGGTCCGCCAGCCCGCGCAGGGTCTCGGTGCGCTCGCGTCCCTTCTCGCGGCCGGTGAGGATCGCGACATGCATGCCCGTCTGCGCGGCGAGCGGTCCGATAGTCGAAAGATGCTGGCGTGCCAGGATTTCGGTCGGCGCCATCAGCGCCGCCTGCGCCCCGGCCTCTACCGCGCGCGCCATGGCCAGCAGCGCCACCACGGTCTTGCCCGAGCCGACGTCGCCCTGCAGCAGGCGCAGCATGCGCTCGGGCTGGGCTAGGTCGGCCGTGATTTCGCTCACCGCCTTCTCCTGCGAGCGGGTCAGCGAGTAGGGCAGCGCGGCCCGCAGCTTTTCGACGATGCGCCCGTCGCCGGTGATCGGCCGGCCGGAGAGCCGGCGGGTTCGGGCGCGCAGCAGCGCCAGCGAAATCTGGCTGGCCAGCAGTTCGTCGTAGGCGAGCCGGCGCCAAGCCGCGCCTTCCGGTGCGATGTCGGGCGGGTCGGCGGGTCCATGCAGCCGCGACAGCGCGGTGGCGAAGGCGGGGAAACTGTGGCTACGAACGGTCTGTGCGTCGAGCCATTCGGGCATGGCCGGCAGGCGCGCCCGCGCCTGGGCGATGGCGCGGCGCAGCACCTTTGCCGAAAGGCCGGCGGTCAGCGGATAGACCGGCTCCACCAGCGGCAGCGCATCGGTGTCACCAAGCCGTGCGATATGGTCCGGGTGCACCATGCTAGGGCGGCCGTTGAACCACTCCATGCGGCCGCTGACGACGACGTGCTCGCCCTCCGGCAGCATTTTTTCGAGCCAGGCGGCATGCGCGTGGAAGAAGGTCAGCGCGATCTCGCCGGTGTCGTCGTGGGCATAGACCCGGTAGGGGACCGAGCGGTTGCCGCGCGGCGGCGGCTGGTGGCGGTCGACGCGCAGTTCGAGCGTGACGATCGCGCCCTGCGGCGACAGCGCGATGCCGGGCCTGTTGCGGCGGTCGATCACCGAATGCGGCAGTGTGAACAAGAGGTCGCCGACGCGTGCCGGCCGGTCGCCGAGATCGGCCGGCACGACCTTGGCGATCAGCGCGGCCACCTTGGCGCCGACGCCGTCGAGCGCGGTGAGTGGGGCGAATACCGGATCGAGGATGTCGGGGCGCATCAGGTGGCTGCCCCGAGATGTAGAGTGCCACAAGCGTCGGCGTTCGTTCGCACCCCCCTCTGGCCTGCCGGCCATCTCCCCCTCAAGGGGGGAGATTGGCAGCTTCGGCGCTGCGCCAATACTGGACTCGGGGTTGGCGAAAGCGGCGGCGACAGCAAATCTCCCACCTTGAGGGGGAGATGGCCGGCAGGCCAGAGGGGGGTGAGACGGAACGCGACGGTCATTGCTGCGATGTTATGTCGGGAGCCGTCGCGCGCAAGGCTGACACGCACCGCTGTCCACGCTATATGCGCCGGTCTGGCGGAAAGCATCAGTGGCATGAGCGGAACGACGCGATCGACGGAGGGGCTGGATACGCGGCGGCGCAAGCTGCTCTACCGCTCGTGGCATCGCGGCATGCGGGAGATGGATCTGGTCTTCGGCCCGTTCGCCGACCGCTTCCTGGACGCCTTGACCGAGGACGAAATCGACCAATATGAAGCGTTGCTGGAAATACCCGACACGGAAATGCTGGCCTGGTTCACCGGCCGCGCTCCGTTTCCCGAATCCCTAGATACGCCCCTGGTCGCCAGAATCCTGGCTGCCAGCCGGGCCTGACCCCGAGACACTTATGAGCCTGCTCATTCCCATCGGCCTGCCGAAGGACCGGCCGGGCCAGTTCCTGGTCGACGGCGTCGCCGACGGCTTCGAAGCCTTCGCGCTGGCAGCACTTTCGGCCGAGATCGCGCCCGCCGGGCCGGTCATCTTCGTCGCTCGCGACGGCCAGCGCCTGCCGGCGATCGTCGAGGCACTGGCGTTTGCCGTGCCGGATCTGCCGGTGCTGGACCTGCCCGCCTGGGATTGTTTGCCCTACGACCGCGTCTCGCCGGGTTCCGACGCGGCCGCGCGGCGGCTGGACGCCATGGCCTCGATGGTTGCGCTGCAAAACGCGCCGCACCGCGCCGTCATCCTCACCACCGCCAACGCGCTGTTGCAACGCATGCCGCCGGCGGCGGCGATCGAGGCGCAGACGCTTAAGGCTCGCGGCGGCAACGTCATCGACATGAAGCTGCTGGTGGCCCGGCTCGAAAATGCCGGCTTCGAGCGCGTGTCGACCGTGCGCGACGTCGGCGAGTACGCGGTGCGCGGCGGCATTCTGGACCTCTGCCCGCCCGGCAGCACGGAGGCGCTGCGGCTCGACTTCTTCGGCGACACGCTGGAATCAATCCGCACCTTCGATCTCGCCTCGCAGCGCACGACAGGCCGCAAGGACCAGCTCGTGCTGCGGCCGATGAGCGAGGTGGCGCTGACGCCGGAGGCGATCAGCCGCTTCCGCCGCAACTACATCGAGGCTTTTGGGGCGCCCACGCGCGATGATGCGCTCTATTCGTCCATCAGCGAGGGCCGCCGCTTCGCCGGCATGGAACACTGGCTGCCCTTCTTTTACGACGGGCTGGAGACGGTGTTCGACTACCTGCCCAATGCCCCGGTGGTGTTCGACCATCTGGCGCGCGAGGCGGTCGCCGAGCGCCACGCCCTGATCCTCGACCATTATGACGCGCGCAGGAAGCAGGGCGAGGGCACCGGCATCCGCGACGCCGTGCCCTACAAGCCGGCGCCGCCGGACCGCCTCTATCTGTCGCCGGACGGGGTCGCAGCTTCGGTCGTCGACCGCGCCGCGATCGAGCTGACGCCCTTCGATGCGCCTGACGCCGGGGGCCGGCCGGTCCTGCACGCCGGATCGAAGGCCGGCCGCAGTTTTGCCGAGGAGCGCGCCGACCCGTCGATCAACGTCTTCGATGTGGCGGTGAAGCACATCGCCGACCTGAGGGCCGCGCGCCGCCGCGTCGTGGTGGCCGGCTGGACGGAAGGTTCGCTCGACCGCCTGACGCAGATCCTGCACGAGCACCACCTGGAAAGGCTGGTGCCGGTGGCGACGCTGGCCGACGTCGAGCGCATGAAGCCGGGCGAGGCAGGCCTGGCGGTGCTGCCGGTCGAAGCCGGCTTCGACACGAAGAATTTCGTGGTCGTGGCCGAGCAGGACATTCTCGGCGACCGTCTCGTGCGGCGTTCGAAGAAGCGCCGCAAGGCCTCCGATTTCATTGCCGAGGCGGCGTCGCTCGCGGCCGGCGACATCGTGGTGCACGCCGATCACGGCATCGGCCGCTTCGTTGGCCTGCGCACCATCGAGGCGGCCGGCGCACCGCACGACTGCGTGGAAATCCACTATGCGGGCGACGACCGGCTCTATCTGCCGGTCGAAAACATCGAGCTCCTGTCGCGCTACGGCTCGGATTCGGCCGAGGCGACGCTGGACAAGCTCGGCGGCGGCGCCTGGCAGGCACGCAAGGCGCGGCTGAAGCGGCGCCTGCTCGACATGGCCGGCCAGCTGATCAAGCTCGCCGCCGAACGCAAGATGCGCTCCGCCCCCGTGATGGCGCCGACCGACGGTCTGTATGGAGAGTTTGCCGCGCGCTTTCCCTATGACGAGACGGACGACCAGCAGACGGCGATCGACGCCGTGGTCGACGATCTCGGCGCCGGCAAGCCGATGGACCGGCTGATCTGTGGCGACGTAGGTTTCGGCAAGACCGAGGTGGCGCTGCGCGCCACCTTCCTGGCGGCCATGGAAGGCTTCCAGGTGGCGGTGGTGGTGCCGACCACGCTGCTCGCCCGCCAGCATTTCAAGACATTTTCGCAGCGTTTTGCCGGCCTGCCGGTGCGGGTGCGGCAGGCCTCGCGGCTGGTCGGCTCGAAGGAACTCGCCGAGACCAAGAAGGGCATTGCCGACGGCACCGTCGACATCGTCGTCGGCACCCACGCCCTGCTCGGCAGCGCGATCTCGTTCAAGAATCTCGGCCTGCTGATCATCGACGAGGAGCAGCACTTTGGCGTCAAGCACAAGGAGCGGCTGAAGGAGCTGAAGAGCGACGTGCACGTGCTGACGCTGTCGGCGACGCCGATCCCGCGCACGCTGCAGCTGGCGCTGACCGGCGTGCGCGAACTGTCGCTGATCGCCACGCCGCCGGTCGACCGCATGGCGGTGCGCAGCTTCATATCGCCCTTCGACCCGCTGGTGATCCGCGAAACGCTGCTGCGCGAGCGCTATCGGGGCGGCCAGAGTTTTTACGTCGTGCCGCGCATCTCGGACCTTGCGGATATCGCCCAGTTCCTGCGTGAATCGGTGCCCGAGCTGAAGGTGGCGACCGCGCACGGCCAGATGCCGCCGACCGAGCTCGACGACATCATGAACGCCTTCTACGACGGCCAGTACGACGTGCTGCTGTCCACCACCATCGTGGAATCCGGCCTCGACATCCCGACCGCCAACACGCTGATCGTGCACCGCGCCGACATGTTCGGCCTGGCGCAGCTCTACCAGCTGCGCGGCCGCGTCGGCCGCTCCAAGGTGCGCGCTTACGCGCTGTTCACGCTGCCTGCCAACCGCAAGCTGACCGACACCGCCGACCGCCGGCTGAAGGTGCTGCAGTCGCTCGACACGCTTGGCGCCGGGTTCCAGCTCGCGAGCCACGATCTCGACATCCGCGGCGCCGGCAATCTTCTGGGCGAGGAACAGTCCGGACACATCAAGGAGGTCGGCTTCGAGCTCTACCAGCAGATGCTGGAAGAGGCGGTGGCCGAGACCAAGGGCGATACGGAAGTCTCCGACGGCAGCTGGTCTCCGCAGATCGCCGTCGGCACCGCGGTGATGATCCCCGAAAGCTACGTGCCGGACCTGCAGCTTCGGCTGGCGCTCTACCGCCGCCTCGGCGACCTGGAGAGCCCGGAAGAAATCGACGCCTTCGGTGCCGAGATGATCGACCGCTTCGGGCCGCTGCCGGACGAGGTGCAGCATCTGTTGAAGATCGTCTTCATCAAGGCGCTGTGCCGCAAGGCCAATGTCGAGAAGCTGGATGCCGGGCCGAAGGGCGTCGTCATCCACTTCCGCAAGCGCGAGTTCCCGAACCCGGTCGGGCTGGTGCGATACATCGGCGAGCAGGGTTCCTTGGCAAAAATCCGGCCCGACCAGAGCGTCGTCTTCATGCGCGACTGGCCGAATGCGGAAAAACGCCTTGCCGGCTCGGCGGTGGTGATGACGCAGCTCGCGCGGCTGGTGGACAAGGCGGCGGCGTAGGGACGGGCGGTTTTTCGGGGAGGCTCGACGCCGGCGACTTCCTTGCCGATGACGCATTTCGACCGCGACCTTTTCCTGATCTATCCGATGCCGAGATGGCGGACGTGCCGTCGGCGGTCACCTTTGCATCGGCCCGGATGGCAAGGCTTCTTCGATCACGATCGACAATCTCAATGCGAACGGACTGGGCGTGCTGACGCGTAGGGCGGGTAGGCACAGCGCGCAGGCTGCCGGGTCGTCGGGGCATCAGCTGGCCATTCCAGGTCGCCGCGTGGCTGGTGGTGCGTCAGTTCAAGCAGGAGGTAGCGGGGAATGTGCGCTGAGCCCTGTTTTCGCGGAAGAAGCAAACTCCCGAGCGGCCTGGATGAACGCTGTGAAGGCGGCGGGAGGGTTCTTCCGGCCTGGGTAGTACAACGCCAGCGGCGGCAGGCTGGGCGTCCAATCTCCCAGGACTTGAACCAGCCTGCCGGCGGCGATGTCCTCCCGGACTTCCGCTTCCATGAGGTACCCGAGCCCGACGCCATTCTGTGCGGCAATCCGGACGAGGCTCGGCTCATCGAGGGTGAGCGAGCCCTGGACATCTACCTGGACCGCGTCTCCGTCTTTCTCGAAACGCCACCGGAACAAGGCGTTGTTCGGAAGGCGGGCGCGGAGACAGCGGAAGCGATAAAGGTCGGTCGGTACGATCGGCCTGCCGTGCTTGGCCAAAAACGCGGGTGACCCTACGACTGCGTGCTGGCGATGCAGGCCGAGGGGCACGGCAATCATGTCGATCGGCACCAAGTCGACCTGCCTCAGACCGATGTCGAAGCCGGCGGCAACAATGTCGACAAGCTTTCCTTCAGTCACCAGGTCGATGTGAACCTGCGGGAAGCGCCGCAGAAACGGAATCATCAGGGGCGCCAACACCTCGCGCGCTGCCGACGCGAATGCGTTGATGCGGAGCGTGCCGGACGGTGTCTGCTGAAGCGACTGCACGGCCAGCATGGCATCGTGGATATCCGTCATCGCCGGCCCGACCCGTTCGACGAAGGTCCGCCCCCCGTTGGTGAGGGATACGCTCCGTGTCGTCCGATTGAAGAGCCGAACACCCAGGCGCTGCTCCAACTTGGCGATGACATTGCTGAGCGCCGTCGTCGACATGCCAAGATCAAGTGACGCGGCGCGAAACGAACCGTGCCGGGCGATGCTGAGCACGGCATCGATGTCAGAAAGGATATCCCGCGTCATTGTCCCGCTTTTCGCAATACCTCGTGCCTATCTATCCCAGTTATCGCATAATTCGTCGAGCCGTAGATTATCTCCTGCCAGCCACACATGCGCTGGATCCCATCGAGCAAGGCTTGGGGAAACAAAGGAGACTCAAGATGACGATAAAGTTGCCACCGAGCATTAAGGCCTATTTCGACGCCGACAATGCCCGCAGCCCCGACGCCGTCGCCGCTGCCTTCACTGACGACGCGGTCGTTCGGGACGCGGGCGAAACGCGTGTTGGCCGGGACTCCATCCGGAACTGGAAGGTCGAGACCGACCGGAAGTACTCATACACCGTGACCGAGCCGTTTCTCATCACCACGGAGAACGGGAAGACCCAGGTGACGGGACATGTGTCCGGAGACTTCCCCGGAAGTCCCGTCGATCTGCGGTACTTCTTCGTTCTCAAGGGCGACAGGATCGCCGATCTGGAGATCACGGTATGAGCCCCTTCGTGACGCTTGAGGGCCGCCGTACCCTGATCACCGGTGGCACGATGGGAGCCGGCGCCGCGACCGTGACACTCTTTCAGGAGCTAGGCGCGCGGGTGTTGACCACCGCGCGTACCAAGCCCGCAGACTTCGCCGGTGCCGCATTCGTCGCGGCGGACCTCACCACTAGGGAAGGTGTCGTAACGGTGGTGGACACGGTCCAGCGGGAACTGGGCGGGCTTGATATTCTCGTCAACGTCCTGGGCGGCTCCTCCGCGCCTTCCGGCGGCTTCGCAGCGCTGGATGATGCCGAGTGGGACAAGGAGTTCAACTTGAACTTCTTCCCGGCCGTCAGGCTCGATCGTGCCTTGATCCCCGGCATGCTGGCTCAGGGAAGAGGCGTCGTCATTCATGTGACGTCAATCCAGGGTCGGATGCCGCTGCCCCAGGCCACTACCGGCTACGCATCGGCGAAGGCGGCGCTCAACACCTACAGCAAGAGCCTTTCAAAGGAGGTCTCGCCGAAGGGGGTCCGCGTCGTCCGGGTGTCTCCGGGCTGGATCGCCGATCCGGGCAAAAACGGGCTGGCGTTGCGCATCGCCGAACAGGCCGGCATCGGGTACGAAGAGGCGGTTCAGGTGATCATGAATTCGCTCGGTGGTATACCGCTCGGACGACCGGCTGCTCCTGGCGAGGTTGCCGACCTCATCGCGTTCCTGGCTTCCGACCGAGCATCGTCCATCACCGGTACAGAGCATGTGATCGACGGCGGCACTGTGCCGACCGCCTGACAAGCCGTCCGTCGGTCCTCGACCGACTGAAACCCGAACAACTTCGCGATGTGGCTTCAAAAGAGCCCGATTGGGACGAGTGTCAGCTTTCGGGTCTGTCACCGTCGTCCGCCAACGACCGCAATGGGGTCGCACCCGAAATTCAAACTGAGGCTTCGCCGCGCGCCTTGGCGTCGGCGATCTGGCGGATGGCGTCGGTAAGCGTGGCGGCGTCCTGCGCGCCCATCACCGCGTATTTGCCTTCGAACAGGAAGCAGGGCACGCCGGTGATCCCCATGCGCGAGGCGGTCGCGATCTCGTTGCGCACGGCGTCCTTGTCGGCGTCGGTCGGCAGCAGGGCCTCGACCACCGAGGCATCCATGCCCGCCTCGCGGGCAGCCGCGACGAGGGTGGCAGGGTCGTTGAGATTGCCGCCCTGGACGAAATTCTGGTCGAACAGCCGCCGTACCACCTCGTGCTGGACGCCTTCGCCGGCCGTGCCCGCCCACCGGATCACGCGGTGGGCATCGAGCGTGTTCGCCGCGACCTTGATGTCGTCGAAGCGGAATTCGATGCCTTCGTCGCGGCCGAGCCCCTCGATGCGCTCATGCATCTGGCGGATGCGCTGCTCGCTGCCGAACTTCGCCAGCATGTAGGCCTTGCGGTCCATGCCCTGCTCCGGCACCGACGGGTCTAGCTGGTAGGGGCGCCAGTTCACGGTCACGTCGATGTCGGGAACGGCGGCAATCGCCTTGTCGAGCCGCTTCATGCCGACATAGCACCACGGGCAGACGACATCCGAGACCACGTCGATCGATACGGTGCGCGACATCTCTTGGGGCTCCTACTTCGGCTCCCGCCAGAATGTCGGCAGGGTCGCGCCATATATAGAGGTCCTGTCCGGATGTTTCACGTCGGCCCAGCGCGCAAGCCATTGCTGCGGCTGGTAATAGAGCGGCACCACGTAGAAGCCGCTGAGCAGCACCCGGTCGTAGGCGCGCACGGCGGTGACGAACTCCTCGCGGCTGCGCGCCTTGAGGATGGCCTCGATGAGCCCGTCGATCGCCGGATCGGATGCGCCGGCGAAGTTGTAGGTGCCCTGTGCGTCGCGCGACTGCGAGCCCCAGCGAAAACGCTGCTCGACGCCCGGCGACAGCGAGGACGTGTAGTTCATCAGCATGGCGTCGAAATCGTAGGTGCGCTGCCGCTGCAGATATTGCGCGCTGTCGACGGTGCGGATGGAAACGGCGATGCCCAGCCGCTCCAGCGTGCGCTGCCAGGCGACGCTGATCGCCTCGCCGGACTTGCCGTTGAGCAGGATCTCGAAGGCAAGCTGGTTGCCGTCCGGTCCGACCATCCTGCCGTCGACCAGCGAGTAGCCGGCAGCCTTCAGCGCGTCGAACCCCTTCTTCAGGAAGGCGCGGTCGCGGCCCGAGCCGTCGGAGACGGGCGGCGCCCAGGTGCCGGCCATCATTTCGGGCTGGACGGCGTCGGGATAGGGCGCGAGCAGCGCCTTCTCCGCATCGTCCGCCGGCCGGCCGAAGGAAGAAAGTTCGGAGCCGTCGTAAAAGCTTTTGGTGCGCTCGTAGGCGTCGGAATAGAGGTTCTTGTTCGCCCACTCGAAATCGAAGAGCCCGGCCAGCGCCTGGCGCACGGCGCGGTCCCTGAACACCGGCCGGCGCGTGTTGAGCACGTAGCCGTACATGCCCGACGGAAGCTGCTTGTCGACCGCGTCCTTGACAATGCGGCCGTCCCTGGCGGCAGGGAAATCGTAGCCGGTGCTCCAGCGACCGGTGTCGGTCTCAAGGAAGATGTCGACGTCGCCCTTCTTGAAGGCCTCGAACATGGTGTTGTCGTCACGGAAATAGGTGACGCGAAGCTGGTCGAAATTGTCGAAGCCGCGCTTGGAGGGAATATCCTTCGCCCAATAGTCGGGGTTGCGCTTCAGGGTGACGGATTCACCCGGGCGCACATTGTCGATGACATAGGGACCGGACCCGATCATCGGCTTCAGCGTGGTCTTGTCGAAGTTTTCGGCGTCGGTCGCGTGTCGTGGCAGGATCGGCAGCAGCGCCAGCAGGAGAGGGGTCTCGCGGTCGGCCTTCTCGTTGAAGGTGAGCCGCACGCCACGCTCGCCGACGATCTCCATCTTTTCGACCGAATCGATCCAGCGCTTGTAGAGCGGCCGCGCCTTGTCGCGCAGAAGCTCGAACGAAAAGATCACGTCGTCGGGCGTCACCGGCTGGCCGTCCGAAAACTTCGCGCGCGGATCGAGCGTGAATTCCACGAAGCTGCGCTCGGCGTCGGTCTCGACTGTCCGCGCCAGCAGCGGATAAAGCGAAAACGCCTCGTCGCGCGAGCGCGCCATCAGCGTCTCGAAAACGGTGTTGCCTATGTCGGCGTCGAACAGGCCGCGCACGCCGTCGCCCTGCACGATGAACGGGTTGAGGCTGTCGAACGTGCCCTGCCAGGCATAGTTGATGTGCCCGCCCTTGGGCGCATCGGGGTTGGCGTAAGGGAAATTGGCGAAGTCGGCCGGCAGCGCCGGCGTGCCATGCATGGCGATGGCATGCGAAGGCTCGGCCGCAGCCGGTGCGGCGAGGCAGCAGGCAGCAATGGCGAGGGCAGCGAGGGCTCGGGTCAGCATGGCGCATGGATCTGATTGCGAATCGCGCTAGAGTACCACGGTCTGCGGTTGGGATGCGGTCCGTGCCGGCGGCGCGGGGGAATTGCGTATTGCCACTGGATTCGCCGGTGACGGCGTTGTAACAGGCGCCGGGGTGCAGCCATCCTGTTGCCTCATTTGCACAACAGGTAGCCGCAATACCGGGGCGCCGAAGCGCCTGAACTCGAAAGATGCGAGAGGAAGTCTTGACGATGATCAGCCGCCGAATCGATGCGACCCGCCTTACGGTCATGGGCGCCGTCGTGGCAAGCTTCATGCTCGGCAGCCTGTCGGGCGCGCTCGCGCAAGCGCAACAGAAGGCTCCGGAGGGTTGGTTCAAGGTCTGCTCCAAGCAGGAGGACGTCGACATCTGCAACGTCCAGAACGTCGTGACCGCGAGCACCGGCCAGCTGGTCACCGGCATCAGCCTGATCGAGATCAAGGGCAAGGTGAACCGCAAGGTGTTCCAGGTTTCGGTGCCGACCGGCAGGCTGGTGCCGCCCGGCATTGCACTTCAGGTCGACGGCGGAAAGCCGCAGAAGCTCGAATACGTGCTGTGCTTTCCGGACCGCTGCGTGGCCGAAGCCCAGCTTTCGGACCAGCTGGTGGCTTCGTTCAAGAAGGGCTCCGACCTGACGCTCACCTCGGTGAATTTCCAGAACCAGCCGAACCCCATCAGGATCACCCTGCAGGGCTTCACCGGCGCCTATGATGGGCCGCCGCTGCAGCAGGGCGACATCGAGGACCGGCAGAAGAAGCTGCAGGACTACGTGAAGAAGAACAACGACGATTTCTCCAAGAAGCTCAAGGAAGAGCAGGACAAGGCAAAGGCCTCGTCGAACTGATTTCACCGGCCCGAAGGGCCGCGGCATAGAGGGCGCGGGAGACCGCGCCCTTTGCTTTTGCGGTACAGACCACCTATGTCGCAGCGGGAGCACGCGGCGTCGGCACGCGCGGAGCGCGCAAAGCCGCGAGCATCCAGTGTCGGACCCGCCCCTGTCAGCCGTCCGGAGGCGGCCAGCCATGTTCCTTTCGGTCTTCGACCTGTTCAAGATCGGCATCGGCCCGTCGAGTTCGCACACGATGGGGCCGATGACGGCGGCTGCACGATTTCTGGAGGAGATCCGCGACGGCGACTGGCCGCGGCCGGCGGGCGCGCGGGTCGAGCGCATCGCGGCCAGCCTGCACGGCTCGCTCGCTTTCACCGGCATCGGCCACGGCAGCGACCGTGCGGTCTGTCTCGGCTTTGCCGGCGAGACGCCGCTCACCGTCGACCCGGACAAGTCGGATGCCACGATCGAGGCGATGCGCGCGGCAAAGCGCGTCTCGCCGCCCGGACATCCGTCCTACCGCTTCGATCCGGCGACCGACCTCGTGCTCGACAGGAAGACGCCGCTTCCCGGCCATGCCAACGGCATGACCTTCTATGCCTATGACGGCAACGACCGGCTGCTGCTCAAGCGCATCTACTATTCGATCGGCGGCGGCTTCGTGGTGTCGGACGAGGAACTGCAGCGCATGAAGTCAGGCGGCAAGTCGGCCGCGGTTGCCAAGGTGCCGTACCCCTTCGCCAACGCGGTGCAGATGCTGGCGATGGCGGAGCGAAGCGGGCTTTCGATAGCCGAGATGAAGCGCGCCAATGAGCAATCGCACATGTCGCCCGAGGAACTCGACGCCGGGCTCGACGCCATCTGGAACGCCATGCGCGGCTGCATCGAACGCGGCCTCTCGCAGGAAGGCATCATGCCCGGCGGGCTGAAGGTGCGCCGGCGCGCGCGCCAGCTCCATGACAAGCTGCAGGAACAATGGCAGCAGAACCGGCCGAACCCGCTGCTCGCCAATGACTGGCTGTCGATCTACGCCATGGCGGTCAACGAGGAGAACGCCGCCGGCGGGCGCGTCGTCACCGCGCCGACCAACGGCGCCGCCGGCGTGGTGCCCGCCGTCATGCGCTACTGGCTGCACTTCCATCCGGAGGCGGACCAGCCGAGCATTCGCGACTTCCTGCTTACGGCGGCGGCGATCGGCGGTATCATCAAGACGAATGCCTCGATTTCCGGTGCCGAGGTCGGCTGCCAGGGCGAGGTCGGGTCAGCCTCCGCGATGGCTGCCGCGGGGCTGTGCGCGGTGATGGGCGGCAATCCCGAGCAGGTCGAGAACGCCGCCGAGATCGCGCTCGAGCACCATCTCGGCATGACCTGCGACCCGGTGGCCGGCCTCGTGCAGGTGCCGTGCATCGAGCGCAATGCGCTCGGCGCCGTCAAGGCAGTGACGGCAGCGTCGCTCGCGATCAAGGGCGACGGCAAGCACTTCGTCCCGCTCGACGCCGCGATCGAGACCATGCGGCAGACCGGCATGGACATGAGCGAGAAGTACAAGGAAACCAGCCAGGGCGGGCTCGCGGTGAACGTGGTGGAGTGCTGAGAGGGGGTCAGGTCGCGCGGTAGATCACCTGCCTGACGTCGATGTGCTCGGCGCGGAAGCCCGCCTCGCAATAGTGCAGGTAGAACTCCCACAGCCGGCGGAAGCGCTCGTCGAAGCCGAGCGGCACGATTCTGGTCCATGAGGCGCGGAAGCGGTCGCGCCATTCGGCCAGCGTGCGCGCGTAGTCCTGCGCGAAGATGCGCTCGCCGAGATGCGCCAGCCCATGGTCGGCGCCGAGCCGTTTCAGAATCTGCGGCGTCGGCAGCATGCCACCCGGGAACACGTAGCGCTGGATGAAGTCGGGCCGCGCGCGATAGGCAGGGAAGGCACCCTCGTTGATGGTGATTACCTGCAGGCCGGCGGTGCCGCCTGGCTTCAGCCGGCCGCGCAGGGACGAGAAGAACACCGGCCAGTATTTTTCGCCCACGGCCTCGAACATCTCGATCGAGACGGCGTGGTCGTATCTGCCGTCCGCGTCGCGGTAGTCCTGCAGCCGGATGTCGACCAAGCGGTCGAGGCCGGCGCGCGCCATCCTCGCCTGGGCAAAATCGTGCTGTTCGCGGCTGATCGTGAGGCCGGTGACGCGGCAGCCGAGTTCGCGCGCGGCGAATTCCGCGAACCCGCCCCAGCCGCAGCCGATCTCCAGAACGTTGCTGCCCGGGCGGATGCCGGCATCGCGCGCCAGCGTCCGGTATTTTGCTAACTGCGCGCCTTCGAGGTCGTTCGCGCCGGTCCCGAACAGCGCCGACGAATAGGTCATCGTCGGGTCGAGCCAGAGCTCGTAGAAGGCGTTGCCGAGGTCGTAATGCGCGGAGATGTTCTTTCGCGAGCCGCGCCGCGTGTTCGAGTTCAGCCAGTGACGGAGGCGCTGGAAGGTGCGCTTGAGTCGGCTTGTGCCTCCCTTGACGCGATCGGCCTCCTGCGAATTGACGACGAAAAATTCGAGGAACGCCGTGACGTCGGGGCTGTCCCAGTCGCCGTCCATGTAGGACTCCGCGACGCCGATCGTGCCGGAGGAGAAGGCGCGCGCCGGTAGCCGCCAGTTGCGCAGCACGACCGCCGCGTTCGGGCCGGGGCCGTTGCCGCCGACGATCACGGTGCGGCCGTCCGGCACGGTTATGCGCAGCGTACCGCGCGGCAGGCGCAGCGCTGCGGACAGCCCCCTGCGCACCAGGAAAGGCAGCCCGCGGGCGAACTCGGCAAAATTCCGCTCGTCGAGCCGAAGCGCTTCGGCGGCGGTGGCATCGTTACCCATGCTGACGTCCAAAACTCCCGACAATTCGGGCTCCGGCAAATCCGCCCGGCGCATCGCGACGGCAGCCCTGCGCATCACTCGCCAGCCTCGATCGGCCGGCTCTGGTCGCGAAAACTCGCCGTTTGCGGCGCCGGTGGCGACTTGTGGAACCGCGCTCCCTTCCACCAGAGCTTCAACGCTTCCCAGTGGATCCCCGCCGTGATCTTCCACGTCATGAAGGGAAACTTCAAGAGCGCGGCGGCAAGCGCGGGCGTGGTGAGCGCCTGGGCGGTGCCGCTGAATGTGGCGGCTAATACGGGGCGGCCGTCCTCGGTTTCGTGGATGCGCAGCTTCACCGTGCGCCCGGGCGGCAAAACGCGAAAATGGTAGCGTGCATCCATCCCGATGAACGGCGAGACGTGGAAGAGCTTCGCCCGCGACTGGCGCACGCCGGCATCGCTCAGCTGGCCTGGCTCGATCGGTGCGACATAGGTATGGCGCTGCCCGAAGGTGTTGCGGACCGCATAGATCATCGCGATCAGCCGGCCGTCACCGGCATAGGCGAAATAGACCGACAGCGGATTGAAGACGTAGCCGAACAGGCGAGGGTAGCAGAGCAGCAGCACCTTTTCCGGCCGCTCCGATACGCCGGCTTGCGCCAGCAGCCTGTCGACGAAGCCGCGGACGGAGGCGTCCTGCGGCTCGACATGGTCGCCCGTCCGGAACGAGGCGATGTTCGGCCGGTCGACCGAGAAAAGCCGGCTCATCTTTCCCGCCTCCGGCAACCGGTCGATGTCGATCAGCAGCGAAAAGACGGAATAGACGAAGCGGTGGCCGAACGGATTGAGCCGCGCATGCATCACCTCGCCGGGATAGAGCACCGCGGCTGCCTGTGGCGGCGGGCCGTTCTCGGCCATGGTCGAGATGGGGTGGGCTGGCATCGCGCGTCGTTCTACTCCGCCGCCACGGGAAGCGCCACAGGTGCCGGTGTGCTCTTGCGCCACGGAACCTCGGCGCCGAACCTCACCGCTGCGTCGAGGCCGGAGCGCAGCCCGTCCTCGTGAAAGCCGTAGCCGGTCCAGGCACCCGCAAAGCTCGTGTGGCGGACGTCCTGGATGTCGTCGAGGCGAGCCTGCGCCGATATCGCCGCCGTGTCGAACTGCGGATGCGAAAAGCTCCACTCGCCGAACGTGAGCTCGGGGCGCGGCTCGATCGCCGGATTGAGCGACACGAACAGGGGCAGGGCGGGGTCGATGCCCTGCAGGCGGTTCATCCAGTAGGTAACGCAGATTTCCGCGTCGGCACCCTTGCGCGAGCATCGCAGATAATTCCAGGCCGACCAGACATTTTTCCGGCGCGGCATCAGGCGCGCGTCGCGGTGCAGCACAACGCGGTTCGGCCGGTAGTGGATCGCACCGAGGATGTTGGCCTCGGCAGCGCTAGGGTCGCCCAGCATCGCCAGCGCCTGGTCGCTGTGGCAGGCGAGCATGACGTGGTCGAACTTTTGCGGCTCGCCGCCGGCCCACAGCGTCACGCCGTTCCGATCGCGCTCGATGCGGGTGACCGGTGAGCCGAGGCGGATACGGCCGATAAGCGGCGCGAGGAGCCGTGCGAGATAGGTGCGCGAGCCGCCGGTCACAGTGCGCCATTTCGGCCGGCTGGTGTCGATCAGGCGGTGGTTCTCGAAGAAGGTGACGAAGCTCGCCGCAGGGAAGTCGAGAATGCGGATGCGCGGCGTCGACCAGATCGCGGCGGCCATCGGCAGCAGGTAGTTGTCGCGGAAGGCCGCACCGTAGCCGCGGCGCTGAAGATACTCGCCGATGGTCGCGTGCGTCATGTGGCCGGCCTCGCGGTCGGCGACGCATTCGCGGTTGAAGCGCAGGATGTCGCGCAACATCATCAGGAACGACGGCGACAGCGCGTTCGAGCGCTGCGCGAAGATGCGGTCGAAGCCGCCGCCGGCCCACTCCATCCGCCCTTGGTCGAGCGACAGCGAAAAGCTCATGTCGCTTTCGTGCGTGGCGACCCCCAGATGCGCAAACAGCGCGTTGAGGTCGGGATAGTTCAGCTCGTTGTAGACGATGAAGCCGGTGTCGACCGCAACCGGCACGCCGTCGTAGTCGATATCGACGGTCGCGGTGTGGCCGCCGGCGCGCGCCTCGGCCTCGAACAGCGTCACCTCGTGCCGACCGGACAAGGCCCACGCCGCAGACGCGCCGGAGATACCCGAGCCGACTACGGCAATGCGTCTTCCGGCGCGCGCCGCTTCGCTGGAGCTGATGGCGTCCATTGTTCCCCCTTGATGCCCGCATAGGCGGCGAGCGCCCGCTCGCGGGCTTGATTGTGGTCGACCAAAGGTACGGGATAGGTCTCGCCGAGTTTCACGCCGGCTGCGGACAATTGCGCCGCAGATGCTGTCCACGGGCGGTGCAGGACGGCGTCCGGCAGGCGGGCGATCTCGGGGACGAAGCGGCGCACATAGGCGCCTTCCGGGTCGAATTTCTCGCCCTGCAGCACAGGGTTGAAAACGCGGAAGTAAGGCGCGGCATCGGCGCCGCAGCCGGCGACCCACTGCCAGCTCGCCGGGTTGTTTGCGGGATCGGCATCGATCAGCGTGTCCCAGAACCAGGCTTCGCCGTCGCGCCAGTCGATCAAAAGGTGCTTGGTGAGGAAGGATGCAACGACCATGCGGACGCGGTTATGCATCCAGCCGGTCTGCCAGAGTTCGCGCATCCCGGCGTCGACGATCGGATAGCCGGTCTCACCGCGCTGCCAGCGCCCCAGCAACACGGGATCAGCGCGCCAGGGCAGCGTATCGAACGCGCGATTGAAGTTTTCGGTCGCGAGGTCAGGGTTGTGAAACAAAAGGTGGTAGGAGAATTCGCGCCAGCCGAGTTCCATACGGAACCGCGCGATATCCTTGGCCGGTGCATCGGGCAATTCCGAGCGCAGGGCGCCAAATATCTGGTAGGGCGTGATCTCGCCATGAGCGAGATGCGGCGACAGCCGCGACGTGCCCTGGCCGGCGGGAAAGTCCCGGTTGGTCGCATAGCCTTCGATCGCATCGTCGAGAAACCGGCGAAGCTGTTTTTGCGCACCTTGTTCGCCGGGTGTCCAGGCGTCGCGCAGGCCGCCGGCCCAATCCGGCCTTTTCGGCAGCAGCCGCCACGCATCGAGCCTTTCCGAATTTATGCCACGCTCGAACCGACGCAGCGATTTCGGCGCGTCGACGGGCGCGCGCGGCTCCGGCTGACCTTCCAGCGCGCGCCAGAACGGCGTGTAGACCTTGTAGTAGCCGCCGGTCGTGGTCGTCAGCCGCGACGGCTCATGCAGCAGGTGACCCTCGAAACTCTCCGCACTCAGGCCGCGGTCGTGGAGGCTGGCCTTCAGGCGTTTGTCTGCCGCTATGCCCGCGGGGTCATAGCGGCGATTCCATAGGACCGTATCCGCCCCGGTCTGCCCGATGAGTTCGTCGACAACGCCGGCGGTTTCGCCGCTCCGCAGAACCAGCGGGGCGCCGATGTTCTCAAAACCTGCTGCAAGCCTCTCGAGCGAATGGTGCAGCCACCAGCGCCGCGCCGCGCCCGGCGCGCGTGCTCCGCTTTGATCGGGCTCGCGGACGAACACCGGGACCACGGGCTTGCCGGACGCAGCGGCGGCCGCCAGCGCGCGATGGTCGCCGAGCCGCAGGTCGGTCCGGAAAAGCACGATGACGGCCTTTTCCGGATCGCCCGCGTCAATTGCCGACCTTGTCGAAATGTCGCCCCTCCCGCCGTGCTGGTGCTATGCTTGCCTTTACGGTTGGGAGTCGCCCGCGGATTGGCGCCGTCGCCGAGAAAATTGCTTAGGCCCTTGCGCTGAGGGAGCAGGAGCGGAAAGGAACCTCGAGCAATGCGCTATGTGATCGGAGTGCTGATCGTCACCGGATTTCTGATCTGGGACGGGTGGCGCAATGAAGGGCGCTTCCTCAATGCTTTCGTCGGGGAGCTGCGCCGCATCGTTCACTTGGTAGGCGTATGAAAAGGCGGCAGCCGGAAGCCCGGCCGCCGCCTCCTGAATTGCCAGGGCACGAAACGTTCGCGCCTTATACCCAGTCCCAGTAGCCGGGCTCGATCTCCTGCAGGAAGTCCAGGTAGGTCGCATTCGCCGCGTTCTCCGTGCTGGTGGCGAAAGCGAGCAGGATGTCGGCGAAATCCTTGCCCTTCTCCTCGATCTGATCGGTCCAGAATTCGCTGCCGCCCTGGTCGGCCTCGCGGCCGAGCACGTTGAGGTAGAGCTGGTTGACGTATTCCTCGGCCGACAGCGTGTCGATGTCGCCGAACTTCTGTGCGAATTCCGGATTGTCCAGGAAATCCTCGGCGATCTGTTTGAAGCTCTGGCCGCCCTCGAAGACGTCGATCCAGAAATTGAAGCCTTCGATGTCGGGGATCCGGTCGAGGGCGGCTTCGTAGAGCAGGGCGATCTCGCCGACATCGGTCAGTTTCTGCGCTTCGGCTTCGGCAGCCTTGGCGTTGAAGATGGCGTCGTTGGCGTCGCCGTTGGGGATCGACGGCAGCCCTAGTTGGTTCAACTGCGCCCAGTCGAGGTCGCCAATAAAGCCATCGAACTGGTCGATGTGGTCGAAGACGGTGCTGAGCTTGTCGCCATAACCGTCGAACTGGATCCAGTCGTCGGACGCCGCCTGGCTGTCCACATCGATGAGCACGAGCGTGCTGTGCGTCTCGGTGTCGTAGATGAATGCGTGCCGCCCTTCGTCGAGGGTGACAATGTAGGAATTGTCGAGATCGATGTTCGGCGCCTGGATAGTGTCGGAGCCAAGTACATCGTAGATCAGCGCCGCGCCGTCAACGACGTATGTGTCATTGTCCTCACCGCCCAAAAGCACCGTGAAACCGCCAAGGTCGTCCGCGAAGAACTGGTCGTCTCCCCGCAGCCCAATATTGAGCGAAAAAGCCGCAATATCGTCGAAAATATTGTCCTCGTTTGTCCCGATGTCGAGATCAAGGTCGATCGCCATTCCTACCTCCTAGGCAAACTGTTCTTCCGCCCCCTTGGGGAAGGATATAGAGGCAAATCGCTTCGGAACAGGGTATGCCGGGCAGAAATCGACAACCCGTAATTTTTGGTGAAGAAATGTCGCGGACTACGATCTCGGGGATGCCTCCCGCGTAAGCCAAACCTTACGCGGTGATGCGCAGGTCGATCGCCACCGGAACGTGATCGGATGGCTTTTCCCAGGCGCGTACGTGCTTTTCGACCGAGGCCGAGGTCAGCCGGTTTGCCGCCTCCGGCGAAAGCAGGAGGTGGTCGATGCGGATGCCGTTGTTCTTCTGCCAGGCGCCCGCCTGGTAGTCCCAGAAGGTGTAGATGTCGGGCGAGTCCGATACGGCGCGGATCGCCTCGGTGAAGCCGAGGTTTTCCAGCCGGCGGAACGCCTGGCGGGTCTCGGGCTGGAACAGCGCGTCATTCACCCAGTTCTGCGGGAAGCGGGCGTCGCGCGCCTCGGGGATGACGTTGTAGTCGCCGGCAAGGACCAGCGGCTCCTCCAGCGCCAGCCGCTCCTCGGCCCATCTCTCCAGCCGGGCCATCCAGGCAAGCTTGTAGGGGAATTTGTCCGTGCCGACGGGATTGCCGTTGGGCAAATAGAGCGAGACGACGCGCAGAGCACCACGCGCGGTGGAGAACACGCCTTCGATGAAGCGCGCATGGTCGTCGGCGTCGTCGCCCGGCAGGCCGCGGCTGACCTCGTCGAACTTCAGCTTCGACAGGATGGCGACGCCGTTGAAGCCCTTCTGTCCCAGCGTTTCGACATTGTAGCCGAGCGCCTCGATCTCCAGCCGCGGAAACTGGTCGTCGACCGACTTGATCTCCTGCAGGCAGACGATGTCGGGATTGCTCTCCTGCAGCCAGTGCAGGAGGTTGTCGAGCCTCGCCTTTACGCCGTTGATGTTCCAGGTAACGATTTTCATGGCGGTCGCCGCAGATTCCCGAGGCGCAATCCTGCATCATCCGGGAGCGGGCGCAACCCGGTCGCTTCCGCTACCTGACGGGAAACGGCAGTAGACAAGCGGGCGATGGAAGTTCAGATCGAAAAGCTGGTGCCGCAGCCGCAGGAAGCGACCGCGTTGGGGTTCTTGATCTGGAATGACTGACCCATGAGGTCGTCTACGAAGTCGATCACCGAGCCGCCCATGTAGACCAGCGAAAGCTCGTCGATAAGGACGGTCGCGCCATCCTTCTCGATCGCCACATCGTCATCATTGCCGTGGTCCACGAGGTCGAACTTGTAGGAGAAGCCGGAGCAGCCGCCGCCTTCGACCGCGACGCGCAGCGCCGTCTTGCCGGTCTCGGCGGCGAGAATCTTGTTGATGCGCCGCGCCGCCGCTTCGGTCACGGCGACACTGCCCATGCTGGTCTTGGCATCCGCGCCCATCGACGTCACCTTGCCTTTGCGTTCACCGAATAGGTATGAAGGGCGACGGGGCAAGTCAACATGCGGGCGGGCAGGGCGGCTCGCGGCATCTCCCGAGGGGCTCGGCGATGGTGCGGATCAGGGCGATGGCCGAAGCGGACGTGCCGGCGGTGTCCCGCCTGCTCGGCGCTTCGTGGCGCCGCACCTACGCGCCGCTGATCGGCGCCGAAAGAGCAGCCAGCATCACCGATGAAGTGCACGCGCCAGCGCGGCTCGTCGAGGAACTCGCCGACCCGAATTGCATGGCGTTCGTTGCCGAGCGCGAGGACGGCACGATCGCCGGCTATGCGCTGGCAACGATGGATTCAGACGGCGAGGCAATGCTCGACCGGCTCCATGTCGAAGACAACAACCAGGGCCGTGGCGTCGGCACCGACCTGCTCCACGCGGTGCTTGCCGCCCATGCCGGCTTGCCGAGCATCGCGCTCGAAGTGCTGGAGGGCAACGACCGCGCGCTCGACTTTTACCGCAAGCACGGCTTCGAGGTGGTGGAGCGCCGGCTGAACTCCCATGGCGCGCCGGGCCACGCGTCCTTCATCATGCGCCGCCAGTTGCCCTGGAACTGACATGGCGGAGCGCGGCGGGCTGGACGACATCGGCTTCGGCTACCGCCCGCGCGCACCCTATGCCTGCGATCCGGCCAGATCGCGCGGACGCCTGTTCGACGAAACCGAAAGCCCGACGCGCACGCCGTTCCAGCGCGACCGCGACCGCGTGGTGCATTCCACCGCCTTCCGGCGCCTCAAGCACAAGACGCAGGTGTTCGTCGCGCATGAGGGCGATCACTACCGCACCCGGCTCACACACACGATCGAGGTGGCGCAGATCGCCCGGGCGCTGGCGCGTGCGCTGCGCGTCGACGAGGACCTGGCCGAGGCGATCGCGCTGGTCCACGATTTCGGCCACACGCCGTTCGGCCACACCGGCGAGGACGCGCTCGACCGCAAGCTCGCCGGCTGCGGTGGGTTCGACCACAACGCCCAGTCGCTGCGCATCGTGACGAGACTCGAGCGGCGCTACGCCGAGTTCGACGGGCTCAACCTGACCTGGGAGACGCTGGAGGGGCTGGTCAAGCACAACGGCCCGCTGGCCGACGCTGCGGGCGAGGGGCTCAAGGGCCCGATCCCGAAGGCGATCCGCGACTATTCCGAACTGCACGACCTGGAACTCGACCGCTATGCAAGCATCGAGGCGCAGTGCGCGGCGATCGCCGACGACATCGCCTACGACACCCACGACATCGACGACGGCTTGCGCGCCGGCCTTTTGACGCTGGACATGCTGAACGGGCCGTCGCTGCCCGCCGGCATCCTGGCGCAGGTGCGGGAGCGTTATCCGGGGCTCGACCCGGTGCGCACCGGCCACGAGTTGATGCGGCGCCAGATCACCGCGATGGTGGAGGACGTGATCCAGGAATCCAGCCGGCGCCTGCGCGAGCTCGCCCCGCAAAGCGTTGACGATGTGCACCGAGCCGGGCGGGCGATGGTAGCTTTCTCCGCGCCCATGGCCGCGCAGGAGAACGAACTGAAAACTTTCCTCTATGCGGAGATGTACCGCCACCCGAAGGTCATGCGCGTGCGCGCGCTGGCCGAGACCATCGTCGACGATCTGTTCGACCGCTACCTCGCCGATCCGCGCGCCATGCCGGAAGGCTGGCGCGAGGGGCTGGACCGGGCCGACGAATGTGTCCGGGCCCGCCACGTGGCCGATTTCCTGGCCGGCATGACTGACACCTACGCGGTGAAGGAGCACCGGCGCTTGTTTGACCATACGCCGGATTTGGGATAGGGGCGGGCGCGCCGCCTAGCCAGCCCGGCCGGCAGCCGGGTCCCGTGACAACCGAGCCATTTGATGAACATTTTCGCCGACTTCAGCCAGCGCATTGCGAAGGCCGTCCAAACGCTTGATCTGAAAGACAAAAATGGCGGCGCGCTGGACATGACGCGTATCGCGGTCGAGCCGCCGCGCGACCCTGCCCACGGCGACCTTGCCACGAATGCGGCGATGGTTCTGGCAAAGCCGGCCGCGCAGAACCCGCGCGCGCTGGCCGAGGCTCTGGCCGGTGTCCTGCGCGGCGATCCAGATGTCGTCTCTGTCGACGTCGCCGGCCCTGGCTTCGTGAACCTGCGCCTCTCCGACCGGTTCTGGCAGGCCCATCTCGCCGCCATCATCGAGGCCGGCGCCGACTACGGCCGCTCGCGTTCCGGGCACGGCATCAAGGCGAACGTCGAATATGTCTCGGCCAACCCGACCGGCCCTATGCATGTCGGCCATTGCCGCGGCGCAGTGGTTGGCGATTCGCTCGCCAACATCATGGCGTTTGCCGGCTACGACGTGACCAAGGAGTACTACATCAACGACGCCGGCGCACAGATCGAGGTGCTCGCGCGCTCGGTGATGCTGCGCTACCGCGAGGCGCTCGGCGACGCAATCGGCGAGATCCCCCCGGGACTCTACCCGGGCGACTATCTTGTGCCGGTCGGCCAGGCGCTGGCCGAGGAGTTCGGCCGCGGCCTGCTGCAGATGCCGGACGAGGAGGCGATCGCCATCGTGAAGGACCGCACGATCGACGCCATGCTGGCGATGATCCGTGCGGACCTCGCCCTGCTCAACGTCGAACACGAGGTGTTCTTCTCGGAGCGGACGCTGCATGCCGAGGGCGCACGGGGCATTCGCTCGGCGATCAACGACCTGACGCTCAAGGGCCATGTCTACAAGGGCAAGCTGCCGCCGCCGAAGGGCCAGAAGCCGGAGGACTGGGAGGACCGCGAGCAGACGCTGTTCCGCTCGACCGAGGTCGGCGACGACATCGACCGCCCGCTGGTGAAGTCGGACGGCAGCTACACCTATTTCGCCGCCGACGTCGCCTACCTGAAAGACAAGATCGACCGCGGCTTCAACGAGACGATCTTCGTGCTCGGCGCCGACCATGGCGGCTATGTCAAGCGCATGGAGGCGCTGGGCAAGGCGCTGTCCGGCGGGCGGCTGAAGCTGATCGTGCTGCTCTGCCAGCTCGTGAAGCTCTACCGCGATGGCGAACCGGTGCGCATGTCGAAGCGCTCCGGCGATTTCGTCACCCTGCGCGAGGTCGTGGAAGAGGTGGGCCGCGACCCGATCCGCTTCATGATGCTCTACCGCAAGAACGATGCGCCGCTGGACTTCGACTTCGCCAAGGTGACCGAGCAGTCGAAGGACAACCCGGTTTTCTACGTGCAGTACGCCTCGGCGCGGTGCCACTCTGTGTTCCGGCAGGCAAAGGAGCAGATGCCGGACCTTGAGGTCGAGCGTGCCAAGTTGGCGGAAGCGGTGCCGCTGCTGACCGACGAGGCGGAGCTTGGACTGATAAGGAAACTCGCAGAATACCCGCGCCTGATCGAGCAGTCTGCGCTGACGCACGAGCCGCACAGGCTCGCGTTCTACCTCTACGACCTCGCCAGTGCTTTCCATGCATTGTGGAATCGTGGCACGGAAAACCCGGACTTACGTTTTGTTAAGGTTAACGAACCAGAATTGACGCTTGCCAGACTGGGGCTGGTGCAGGCTGTTCGCGACGTGATCACGTCGGGCCTTACGCTGATCGGAGCCGACGCGCCGACCGAAATGCGCTAGGCTTGTAGGCAAACAGCCGTCACCTTTTGCCCACATTGCGCTGGTAAGGGCCAACCTTGCGCGGCGCGACCTGAGCGCCCGAAAAAAGTGCGAGTTCGGGAACGAGCATGGCAGATAGACCGCAGCTGAAAGCCACCGCCCACGCCGTCGAAGACGACGATCCGTTTGCCGAACTGACCCGCATCATGGGTTTCGATCCTCGTGTACCGGCCTCCGCGGCCAAGCCTCGGCCGGTGCCGGCGCCGCAGCCGGTGCTGCAGGCCCCGAAACTTGAGCCGGCGCATCTCTCCGAAGATTTCAGCATCGACCTCGAACGCGAGCTGATGGGCGAGTTCGGGCTTGCCGGCGACGGGCCAACGCCTGTCGCCCGCGCCATCGAGCCCGATCCGACTGTCGTTCCGACCGGCTGGTTCAGCCGGCGCGAGGAGACAGTGGCGGCTCCAGCCGCCTGGCGCCGGCCGGCCGAGCCCGAGCCGCAGTATCAGCCTTACGAAGCCGAGGCGGCGCGCGAGCAGGACGTCCGCGGCACCTTCGCCGGGGACGATTATGCTCCCGACTATTCTCCCGATGACGAGCGCCACTACGCGCGTGAGGATGAGCGTCATTCGGTCGATGAAGAAGATCGCCGCTACGACCATGAAGAAGCCGCGGCCGTCTACGCGGAAGAGGACGCTCCGGCCGACGAGGCCGACGAAGGCGAGTACTTCGAGGCGGAGGAGGCGCCGCGCCACGACGCAGAGCGCGCGGCGTATGCCGAGACGGCGGCCGTCCCCGCGCCGGCCTACGGCGGCTACGCCGAACCACAGCGGCCTGCCTACGAAACCTATGGCGAGCCTCAGCGCCCCGCCTACGAGGCCTATGCCGAGCCTCAGCGCCCCGCCTACGATGCCGAGGAAGAGGCCGACGTCGAAGCCGCGGTCGCCGCCTCGCTCGAGGAAGAATTCGCGATCGAGCCCGACTGGACGAGCGGGACCGACCCGGTCGAGGACCTCATGCCCGCCGAGGAGCCGGCGCCCGCTCCGCAGCCTGCCGCCGCTCCGGTCGCGCAGGACCTCGCCGCCGATTTCGACGCGGCCATGGCCGAGGTGGACATGGATTTCCGCGCCGTGCCGGTGCCGCGGAAGATGGAGCGCGCGACGCCGCGCCCGCTGCCGCAGTTCCAGCCGCAGCCGGTCGCGAAGGTCGCGCCCGCTCCCCCGGCGGAGCCGGCGACCGACTTGGAAGACGAACTCAACGCGCTGCTGGGCAAGATGCGGTCCGCTGCGCATACGACCCAGGTCGCGGCCGCGCCGGTCTACCAGCGCAGGGAGCCTGTCGATGTCGTCGGCGCCATGGCCGCTAGCCAAGCGCGGGTGGAGCCGGCCTATGAGGATCGCCTGTCCAGTCCCGACGTCGACAATCCGTTCGAAGAAATCTTCGCCGACCCCGAGGACGTTCGCGAACCGCGTCGTCCGGCCGCTGCTGCCCATTCCGACGTGGCCGAGCCGACGGCGGAGCAGATCGAGAGCGATCCGATCAACTCGCTGGCCAAGATGGCGGCCCGGCTGCGGGCGGCCAACCGCGGCCCCGCCTGGCCGGCTCAGGTTCCGGCACAGCCGGCGAACCATGCCCTAGTGGTGCCGGCGGCCCGCGTCGACAGCCGATACGATGAGGACGACACGTCGAGGGCGGTGCCGAGCATCGAGACGGTGGATGTGGACGAGGCGCCGGTGGCGCTGGCCGACGATCTCGACCTCCCGGCGGTCGTCTACGAGGAGGAGCGGGCCGCGCCCGCGGCGTACGACGATCTGGACGCCGAGCTTTCCGATCTCTTGGGCGACGTCGGCAAGACCACCCGCCCGGCCGAGCCGGCGCGAGCGCCGGCCGCGAGTTACGCGCAACCCCATGCCCCGATTGCCTCGCGTAATGGCCGCGTCGACAATGGTTCGGCCCATGGCTACGCGGCGGCTGCCGGGTCGGCCGCGAGCGACGTGCTCGGCCGCGGCATCGAGGCCCGTGGCTCGGCGAAGCCGCTGCCGGGCGACCACGCCGGGCAGGCATTTCATCCTGACGAACTCGCCGGGGCTCATCCGGCCGCCGCCGAGCAGGATTTCGATCTCGACCTTGCCTACGATCCGGCTCTCGAAGACGAGATTGCGCTTCCGGCCTATGCGGCCGAACCGCAGGCACAGCCGCGCCGGCGCGGTCTGCTGGTCGCAGGTATCGTCGGTGGGGTGGCGCTGGTCGGCGCGATCGGGGCCTTTGCGCTTTCTTTCGGCACCGGTTCCTCGAGCGACGTGCCGGTGCTGGTGCGCGCCGACGAGACACCGATCAAGGTCAAGCCGGAGAATCCGGGCGGCGTGACGGTGCCGAACCAGGACAGCAAGGTTTACGACTCGGTGGCCGGTGGTGAAGCCACCGTCGACGCCAGCCAGGAAAAACTGGTGACGACCACCGAGGAGCCGGTTTCGATAGCGCCCGATACGGCCGATATGGCCGCCGACGCGGAACTGCCCCTCAATCCAGATTCCGAGATGGACGGTGCGGCCGACGCCGACGGCGAGCAGACCGGGCTCGACGCCGCGCCGGCGCCAAAGAGCGAGGACCGCGTCGAGCAGGCGACCGCCGACGACAAGACTGCTCCGGACGAGGTCGCTGCGGTGGCACCGCGCAAGGTTCGCACCCTGGTTGTGAAGCCGGACGGTAGCCTGGTGCCGAGCGGAGAGGCCGAGGTCGCCGCGCCGGCGGCGGACGCTACCGCGGACGAGACCGGCGCCGTGCAGGACGAGGCTCAGGAAGCCGACGCCGCGCCGATGGAAGACCCCGTCGTGTCGGTCGAATCGCCCGAGGCCCAGACCACCACGGGCGCTGTCGCTCCGGTCGCCGAGGCTCCGGCGCCCGAAGCTTCCGCACCGGCCGAGGCGACCGCGTCGACGCCGGCCAGCGCCCCCGTCGCACCCGCCCGCCCGGCTGCGCAGCCGGCGGCGGCCGCGGGCGATGCGAAGCCCGACAAGGTCGCCGCTATCGATCCGGCGCCGTTGCCTGCCGGTACGTGGTCGGTGCAGATCGCCTCGCAGCCCACCGCCGAGAGCGCGCAGGCGACGTGGAAGGATCTGGCGCGCCGCTACGCCAGCGTCATCGGCGACAGGCAGCCCAGCATCGTGAAGGCCGAGGTCGCCGGCAAGGGCACGTTCTGGCGCGTGCGCATCCCGGCCGGCTCGCGCAACGAGGCGGTCAGCCTCTGCGAGAGCTACAAGTCGGCCGGCGGGAACTGCTTCGTCTCACGCTGAACGCTCTCGACCCGACAAGAGTGACGGCGTCGCACGGGCGGCGCCGTTTTCACGTTGTGGCAAAGCGAGATGGCTGCCTCCCGCTTTTCTGCCTGATCGACTAGAGTCACCCGCATGAGCGAATCAAAGGCAATGATCCTGGGTTGTGCCGGCAAGGCGCTGACCCCCGATGAATTCAGCTTCTACCGCGACGAGCGGCCGTGGGGCTTCATCCTGTTTGCGCGCAACATCGGCGAGCCGGGGCAGATCGGCGATCTCGTAGCGTCGATGCGCGAATCGGTCGGCCGGCCGCATGCGCCGGTGTTCATCGACCAGGAAGGCGGGCGCGTGCAGCGCCTGCGCCCGCCGATCGCGCCCAACTATCCTGCAGGTGCCGCGCTCGGCGCGCTCTACCGGCAGGATCGCGAGGCCGGCCTGCGCGCCGCATGGCTGATGGCGCGCCTGCACGCCTTCGACCTGTCGCGCTTCGGCATCACCGCAGACTGCCTGCCGGTGCTCGACGTGCCGGTGGAGGGCGCCAATGACGTGATCGGTACGCGCGCCTACGGCAAGGACCCCGAGACGGTGACGGCGCTCGGCCGCGCCGCCGCCGAGGGTCTGCTTTCCGGCGGGGTGCTGCCGGTGATGAAGCACTGCCCCGGCCACGGTCGCGCCTTCGCCGACACGCATTTGGCCTTGCCGGTGGTGGACACGCCGGTCGAGGAGCTTCGCCGCCACGATTTCGCTCCGTTCAAGGCGCTCGCGCATCTGCCGATGGCGATGACGGCTCATGTGGTCTACGCGACGATCGATCCGAACGATCCGGCGACCACTTCGGCAAAGGTGGTGCGTGAGATCATCCGCGGCGATATCGGCTTCAAAGGCCTTCTGATCAGCGACGACACCTCGATGAAGGCGCTGTCGGGCGATTTCCGCAACAAGGCCGAGCGCATCCTCGGTGCCGGCGTCGACATCGTGCTTCATTGCAACGGCGTTGCGGAGGAGATGTCCGGCATCGCCTCCGGCACGCATGCGCTTGAAGGGCAGGCCCTGGCGCGCGCCGAGGCGGCGATGGCCTATGTCGAAGCCCGCGACGCCGCGGTGGAATCCAGCGTGCGCGCCGAGTTCGCCACCTATTTCGAAGCGGTCGCCTGAACGCCATGCCGAGCGCGCCCGAAGACCACCAGGCCAATCCGCCCGGCAAGGCCGTGCCGATGGACCGCCTGTGGGCGGAAAATGATGAGAGCCGTGCCACCGGCGACCCGTCGCTGGTCGTCGACGTCGCCGGTTTCGAAGGTCCGCTCGACCTTTTGCTGCATCTCGCGCGGCACCAGAAGGTGGATCTCACCCGCATCTCGGTGCTGGCGCTTGCGGAGCAGTATCTCGCCTTCATCGAGAAGGTGCGGTCGATGCGCATCGAACTCGCGGCAGACTATCTGGTCATGGCCGCGTGGCTCGCCTTCCTGAAATCCAAGCTCCTCATCCCCCGCCAGGACGACGACGAAGGTGAAAGCGGCGAGGAACTTGCCGCGGTGCTGCAGTTCCGCCTGAAGCGGCTGGAGGCGATGCGCGATCTGGCCGCCCGGCTTGTCAACCGCAACCGGCTCGGCCGCGACGTGTTCGCACGCGGCATGCCGGAGACGGTCATAGTCGACAAGCGCAACGCCTGGTCCGCCTCGCTCTATGACCTGCTCACCGCCTACGCCGCGCAGCGGCAGCGCCAGTCGATCACCAATGTGCGGATCGCGGCACGCGCCGTCTGGTCGCTGAAGGACGCACGCACGATCCTGATGCGCTTCGTCGGCGAACTGCGCGACTGGACCGCGCTCGATGTTTTCCTGATCGAATATCTCGCTTCGCCGGAAGAGCGACCGACCGCGATTGCCAGCTCGTTCGCGGCAAGCCTGGAACTGGTGCGCGAGGGACGGCTTGAAATGCGCCAGGAACGGCCTTTGGCGCCACTCTTCATGCGCAGCCGCGCAAGACTGTCCGAGGTGCGTCCATGAGCGAAAACCGCAGCGCGGCAATCCTGCCTTTCGCATCGCCCGAGGAAACGGGGCGCGCCCGCAACCCGGCCGAGCGGCTGCATTTCGCCGAAGCGATGCGGATGGCGGAAGCCGTCGTGTTCGCCAGCGCCGAACCGGTAACCGAGACGCAGATCGCGGCGCGCCTGCCGGAAGGCGTCGACATCGCGGCTGTGATGGCCGACCTGCGCGAGTTCTATTCGCGCCGCGGCGTGAACCTGGTGCGCGTCGGCGACGCCTGGGCGTTCCGCACCGCCGGCGATCTCGCCTTCCTGATGAGCCGCAACTCGGTGCAGCAGAAGAAGCTGTCGCGCGCCGCGCTCGAAGTGTTGGCGATCGTCGCCTACCACCAGCCGGTGACGCGCGCCGAGATCGAGGAGATCCGCGGCGTCGAGACCTCCAAGGGCACGCTGGACACTCTGCTGGAGACCGAATGGGTGCGCATGCGCGGCCGCCGCCGCTCGCCCGGCCGACCGGTGACTTACGGAACCACCGCCACCTTCCTCGACCATTTCGGGCTGGAAGAGCTGCGCGACCTGCCGGGCCTCGACGAGCTGAAGGGCGCGGGCCTGCTGTCGATCCGCATGCCGACAGGGTTCGCGATGCCGCAGCCGCCGGCCGATTCGGAGGTGCTGACGGAGGACGAGGATCCGTTTACCGACATCGACCTCGAGGAACTCGGGCTGTTGACACCTCGGGCGACGGATGATTGACCGGGCCCTTCGGGCTCGGAGCAATTGTTTTGGCGGACAGGGGAGCGGCAGCGGCGACACGGGTGACGGCGGGCGTCACCTTCGCGGCGCGCCTCGCGTTCGAACGTATCTCCCATTCCTATGGGCAAAAGAAGCAGACGCTGAGCGACGTCTCGCTGGTGGCGGAACCGGGCGAGGTGCTTTGCCTCCTCGGGCCGTCCGGATCGGGCAAGACCACGCTGCTGAGAATCGCTGCCGGCATCGAGCCCCAGACGAGCGGCCGCGTGCTGCTCAACGAACGCGAGATCGCCGGTCCGGCGGTGTTCCTGCCGCCGGAGCAGCGCTCGATCGGCCTTGTGTTCCAGGATTTCGCGCTGTTTCCGCATCTCACCATCCTCGACAATGTTCGCTTCGGGCTGACGGCCCTGTCGCGCGAGGAGGCCGCGAAGGAGGCGATGATCGCGCTTTCGCGAGTCGGGCTGTCGCACTACGCCGGATCGTATCCGCATGTGTTGTCGGGCGGTGAGCAGCAGCGCGTGGCACTGGCGCGCGCTCTCGCGCCGCGGCCGGCAGTGCTCCTGATGGACGAGCCGTTTTCGGGACTGGACTCCCGGCTGCGGGATGCAGTGCGGGCCGAGACGCTCGACATTCTGCGCCGCAGCCGTGCGACCGCGATCGTGGTGACCCACGACGCGGAGGAAGCCATGCGCATGGGCGACCGCATCGCGCTGCTCAACAAGGGCCGTGTCGTGCAGGTCGGGACCGCGGAAGAACTCTACGCCAGGCCGTCCAGCCTTTTTGTCGCCGGGTTTTTCTCCGAATTGAATGCCTTCCATGGCGTGGTTTCGTCGGGAAGGGTGGAGACGCCGCTGGGAGCGGTCGAGGCGTCCGGCATTCCGGACGGCTGCGGCGCGACGGTCGGCATCAGGCGGGCGGGTTTCGAGGTGAGTGAGGAGGCTGGCGAGGTTCAGGCACGCATCCTTTCGCGCCGCTTCCTGGGCGTCATCGAGGTGCTGGAACTCGCCGTGCAGGGCGCCGAACAACCGGTGCGGGCGCAGTTCCGCTGCGGCCGCCTTTCGGCAGGGGCCCGCGACATTTGGATCACACTTCGCCGGAACGACGCACTAGTGTTTGAATCCGGCGGAGAAAACGCATAGATCGATAAAACCGAGATCGTCGAAAGAGAGTACTCATGGGTTCGTTTTCGATTTGGCACTGGATGATCGTGCTGGTGGTTGTGCTGCTGCTGTTCGGCCGCGGCAAGATCCCCGAGCTGATGGGTGACATGGCCAAGGGCATCAAGAGCTTCAAGAAAGGCATGTCGGAAGACGACAGCGAAAACCTGAAGTCCGCCGATACCCGTACCGTCGAGCACCGGGCGGACGAATCCATCGCGCGCGCCGGCGAGAAGACCAGCAAGAGCTGAGTTTATCGCCGCTTTCGCGGGATTGGATTGAGCCATGTTCGAAGTCGGCTGGACCGAGATGCTGGTGATTGCGATCGTGTTGATCGTGGTCGTCGGACCAAAGGATCTGCCGCGCATGCTGCGCACCTTCGGTCGCATGACGACCAAGCTGCGCGGCATGGCGGGTGATTTCCAGAAGCAGTTCAACGAGGCGCTGAAGGAAGCCGAACTCGACGACGTCAAGAAGTCGGTCGACGCGATCAAGGGCCTCAACCCCGCCAACGAGATTCGCAAGCACGTCAATCCGTTCCAGAAGGCGGCGGACGACATCCGCGCCGGCGTCGACGCGGCAATGAAGCCGAAGCCGGCGGAAGTGAAGCCGGCTGCGACCGTTCATCCGGCCGAGCCGCTGAAGAACGGGGCGACCGCGATGCCCGGCGTAGAGGCACCCCAGGCGGTGCCGGAGCCGCCGCTCTTCCCGGCCGACGGGGCCGCGCCCGCGCCGCAGGGTACGATGCCAGACGCCATCGCGGTTCCCGCGGCGACGCCTGTCGTGCCGGCCTCGGCCGTGGCAGCCGCGGCTCCCGCCGCTGCGCTGATCTCGACGCCAGCCGAAGCGGCCGCGCCAATCGTCGCGCCGGCCGCTGCAAAACAGGCAGCGCCCAAGAAGCGCGCGGCCAAGCCCACGGCCGCCGAGCTTGACGCGGGCGACGGCGTGGCCAAGACCAACGGCGCCAAGCCGAAACCGCGCGCGAAGGCCCCCAAGGCGCCTGCCGAGGACGGTACCGAGCCGGCGGCAAACAAGAAGCCAGCAGGTGCCGGCCAGTGAGCACGACCTCGGAACAGGACGAAATCGAAAAGTCGTCGGCGCCACTGATCGAGCATCTGATCGAGCTCAGAACGCGCCTGATCTGGTCGATCGGCGGCTTCTTCGTCGCCTTTCTGGTCTGTTTCTTCTTTGCCAAGCAGCTATTCAACCTGCTGGTAATTCCGTTCAAGTGGGCGACGAGCTGGGCCGGCCTGAACCATGGCCAGGTCGAGTTGATCTACACGGCGCCGCAGGAATTCTTCTTCACCCAGATCAAGATCGCTATGTTCGGCGGCCTGGTGATCGCCTTCCCGCTGATCGCCGCGCAGATCTACAAGTTCGTCGCGCCAGGCCTCTACAAGAACGAGCGCAGGGCCTTTTTGCCGTTCCTGGTGGCCTCGCCGATCCTGTTCCTGATGGGCGCGGCGCTGGTGTACTTCTTCTTCACCCCGATGGTGATGTGGTTCTTCCTCGCCATGCAGCAGGTCGGGCCGGACCAGGACGTGCAGATCTCCCTGCTGCCGCGCGTGTCGGAATATCTCAGCCTGATCATGACGCTGATCTTCTCCTTCGGCTTGGTGTTCCAGTTGCCTGTCGTGACCACGCTTATGACCCGCGCCGGCCTGCTGACGGCAGACGCGCTGGCGGGCAAGCGCAAATACGCCATCGTGATCGCCTTCATCGCGGCGGCGGTGCTGACTCCGCCCGATCCGATCAGCCAGATCGGCCTTGCGGTCCCGACCATCCTTCTTTACGAGGTCTCCATCTGGACCGCCCGGATGGTCGAACGGAAGCGCGAGGAAGAACGCGTCTCCCGGGAACGCAAGGAAGCCGAGGAGACGGCCGCCGCCAAGGCCGCCGAATAAGGCCGACGCGGACCCTGGCACGCCGCCAAGCGCACCGCCCGTTCGTCGCGGTCTCTTCCTGGACCTGTTTTAAATGCTCGATATCAAATGGATTCGCGAGAACCCCAAGCTCCTCGCTGACGCGCTGGTCAAGCGCGGCTGGTCCGTCGAGGATGCGTCCGCGACCGTACAGGACCTGATCGAGCGGGACGAGGCGCGCCGTGCGCATCTCACCGCGCTGCAGGAGAAGCAGGAGCGCCGCAACGCCGCGTCGCGTGAGATCGGCAACGCGCTTCGCGACAAGAACCCGGCGCTCGCCGAGACGCTGAAGGCCGAAGTCGCCGGGATCAAGGAATTCATCCAGCACGGCGAGGCAGAGGGCCGCCGTCTGGACAAGGTGCTGGACGACGCACTTGCAGTGCTGCCCAACGTGCCGCTGGACGACGTGCCGATCGGCAAGGACGAGCACGACAATGTCGAGGTTCGCCGCTGGGGCGACGTGCGCCCGCGGCCGAACTGGGTGCGCGAGCATTTTGAAATCGGCGAGGCCATGGGCCTGATGGATTTCGAACGCGCCGCAAAACTGTCGGGCTCGCGATTCACGGTGCTGAAGGGCGAACTCGCGCGGCTCGAACGCGCGCTTGGCCAGTTCATGCTCGACCTGCACACGACAGAGCACGGGTACACTGAAGTGATCCCGCCGCTGCTGGTGCGCGACGAGGTTCTCTACGGCACCGGCCAGTTGCCGAAGTTCGAGGAGGATCTGTTCTTTACCAAGCGCGGAATCGATAAGGCAGAATTCATATCCCGAAAGATAGCCAGCTATGGCGTATTTCAGCTTGAGTCCACGTTCCAAAAATTGAGGGATCTAGCTGACGAAGTATACGAACGGCTGCCAGACAAGACTGAACGTCTCGGCCTGATCCCCACCTCTGAAGTCCCCCTCACCAATCTCGTGCGCGAGGAAATCACCGCGCAGGAAAAGCTGCCGTTGCGCTTCACCGCGCTGACGCCGTGCTTCCGCTCGGAAGCCGGGTCGGCCGGCCGCGACACGCGCGGCATGCTGCGCCAGCACCAGTTCTACAAGGTCGAGTTGGTCTCGATCACGGACCAGGATTCTTCGCTCGCCGAGCACGAGCGCATGACGCAGTGCGCCGAGACGGTGCTGAAGCGGCTGGAGCTGCCGTTTCGCACAGTCACACTTTGCACCGGCGACATGGGGTTCGGCGCACGCAAGACCTACGACATCGAGGTCTGGCTGCCCGGCCAGAACGCCTATCGCGAGATTTCGTCCTGCTCGGTCTGCGGCGATTTCCAGGCGCGCCGCATGGACGCGCGCTATCGCGCCAAGGACGACAAGCAGAACCGCTTCGTCCATACGCTGAACGGCTCCGGCGTGGCTGTCGGCCGCGCGCTGATCGCGGTGCTGGAAAATTTCCAGAACGAGGACGGCAGCGTCACCATTCCGCAAGCCCTGCGGCCCTATATGGGCGGACGAGAGAAAATCGGGGCCTGAATTGTTCGGCGCGGTGATCCTTCCCACCCCCCTCTGGCCTGCCGGCCATCTCCCCCGCAAGGGGGGAGATTGGCAGCTCATGCGTAGCCGCCCAATCGGCGAGGGTGCAGATTGGCGAAAGCAGTCGCGACAGCCAATCTCCCCCCTTGCGGGGGAGATGGCCGGCAGGCCAGAGGGGGGTGTGCGGGAACACGGCGCCGCTCGGCTTGCGACCGGCCGTACACGATCCGCGCTTCAAATCGCCGTCGAACTGGAAAGCATCCCATGCGCATCCTTCTGACCAACGACGACGGCATCCACGCAGAAGGGCTCGCCGCACTGGAGCGGGTCGCGCGCAACCTTTCCGACGACGTCTGGGTGGTGGCGCCCGAAACCGACCAGTCCGGCTTCGCGCATTCGCTGTCGTTGTCGGAGCCGCTGCGGCTTCGCAGGATCAGCGACCGCCACTTTGCGGTGCGCGGCACGCCGACCGACTGCGTCATCATGGGGGTCCGCAAGGTCATGCCCGAGCCGCCGGATCTCGTGCTGTCGGGCATCAATTCCGGCTCCAACATCGCCGACGACGTCACCTACTCGGGCACCGTCGCCGGCGCTATGGAGGGCACGCTGCTCGGCATCCGCTCGATCGCGCTCAGCCAGGCCTACCAGGTGAGCGACGAGGGCCGCGTGGTGCCGTGGGAAACGGCCGAAACCCTTGCGCCCGACCTGCTGCGCAGGCTGATCGCCATCGGCCTGCCGCAGGGTACGTTTCTCAACGTGAACTTTCCCAACTGCGCGCCCGAGCGGGTGGAGGGAACGGTCGTCACCGCGCAGGGCAAGCTGGTGCACGGCCTGTGGATCGACGAGCGCCGGGACGGTCGCGGCTTCCCGTACTACTGGCTCCGCTTCGGCAAGGCCGAGGAGGAGGTGCGCGAAGGCACCGACCTTCACGCGGTGCGCCACGGCCGCATTTCGGTCACACCGCTGAAGCTCGACCTCACCGCCTACGAGCTTCGCGACCAATTGACCAAGGCGCTCGCATGATCAGCGACGAGCACGAGGCATTCGCCGCCTTCCTGCTGCGGCTTCGCGGCATCGGCATCGTGCGCAAGGATCTGATCGCCGCCTTCGAGGCGACGCCGCGGCGTTCCTTCGTGCCGTCGCACTGGCAGAATGCCGCCTGGTCGAGCCGCATGGTGCCGATCGAATGCGGCGAGGCCATGGAAGGCGCCGACGTGCAGGCGAGGGTGCTCCACGCGCTGTCGATCGAGCCGTCGAACCGCGTGCTGGAACTCGGCACTGGGTCGGGCTACACCGCCGCCGTGATGGCGCGGCTTGCCGGACGGGTGCTCACCATCGACCGCTACAAGACGCTGATCGAGCAGGCCAGGGTGCGCTTCGAGGCGCTTGCGATTACCAACATCGTGGCGCGCCAGTTCGACGGTTCGGGCGGAATGCCGGGCGAGGGGCCGTTCGATCGCATCGTGGTGTGGGCGGCGTTCGAGAGCCTGCCGCGCGTCTTCGTCGACCAGCTATCGTCCGGCGGAATCATGATCGCGCCGATCGGGCCGGAAGAAGGCGAGCAGGTGCTCGCCAAGCTCACCAAGGTGGGCAGCCGCTTCGAGCGAGAAGACATCGGCCACGTGCGGCTGCAGCGCATCGCGCAGGGCCTTTCGGCGGTCATCTGACCGCCCGCCTATATTTACGTCTGCCGTTCCCCGCTTAACCGACCAGTAACATTAACGCGCTTTAATCAAGCCGTTGGCATCGGGTTTGTGTGGGTCATCATCATGCGTTTGAGTGTGTTGCGGAAGAGCAGGCGCGGGCTGGGCCGGGGTGCTGCACTTCTTCTCCTCGGCGGACTGGCCGCCGGCTGCAGTTCCAACGTCGCCCGCTTCGACGGCGGGCTGGACAAATTCTTCACCGCCTCGACGCCAAACCAGAAAGCCATCATTCCGACCTCGCAGCCCTATCCGGGCGACGCGCGATCCGTTGCCGCCGCGCCGGTGGCGACCGCGCCGGCCGGCGGCGTCTCGCGCAGCGCGCTGTCGCCCGTGACGAGCGCAACGACGGTCGCGGCGGCCGCGCCGGCTCACGCTTCGACCCTGGAGCCCACCGCCGGCGCCAAGCCGCTCGGCCAGACTGCGGCCGCCACTGTGCCCGCCGCCACTATGCCGGCTGCGGCCAAGGCCACAGAAGTCGCGGCGGTCGACGAGGATCCGGCCGGATGGTCGCGTGCCGGCGGCACGCAGATCGTCGCCAAGGATGGCGAGACCGTCTACAACCTGTCGCGCCGCTTCGGCGTGCCGGCCGATGTGATCATGAAGGTCAACGGCCTGTCAGCCAACGATGGCCTGAAGGCCGGCCAAAAGGTGGTCATCCCGACCTATGTCTACGCCAGAAAGGCGCCGGTCTCCGCGCCCGACAGCAATCCGCTGGTCGCGCAGGCGAAATCCTCGCGTGGCAACAAGGGCGATACGCCGGCGCCCGGCTCCGCGCCGGAAAAGGTCGCGGTACTGCCGTCCAATCCGAAGCTTAAGGACGGCCAGGCCGAGAAGCCGGCCACGACCGCCGCCGCCACCAACGGCACCTACACAGTGCAGTCGGGCGACACGCTGACCGGCATCGCCAAGAAGACTGGGGTCAGCGTCGCCGCGCTGAAAGAGGCCAACGGCCTCAAGGACGGCAACGTCCGCATCGGCCAGGCACTGAAGCTTGCGCCCGGCGCGTCTACCAAAGTTGCCGGCAAGGCCAAGGTCGATCCGATCGTCACCGGCGCCGCGGCCAAGGCCGCCAAGCCGGAAGCGGCACCCGCAGCCGGCAATCAGGATAGCCCGAAGCTCGCCTCCTATACGCCGCCAAAGAAGGCTATCGAGGACGCCGAGGCGGCGGACAATGCCGAGGCACCTGACGCCACCGGGATCGGAAAGATGCGCTGGCCGGTGCGCGGCCGCGTCATCTCGGGCTACAGCGCCAGCGGCGGCAACAAGAACGACGGCATCGACATCTCCGTGCCGGAAGGCACGCCCGTGAAGGCCGCCGAGAACGGCGTCGTCATCTACGCCGGTGACGGCCTCAAGGAGTTCGGCAACACCGTGCTGGTGCGCCACGAGGACGGCCTGGTGACCGTCTACGGCAATGCCAGCGAACTCAAGGTGTCACGCGGCCAAACCGTGAAGCGCGGCCAGGAGATTGCGGTCTCCGGCATGAGCGGCAGCGCGAACACCCCGAAGCTGCACTTCGAGGTGCGCAAGAACTCGACGCCGGTCGACCCGACCCAGTTCCTGCAGTAGCGGCGAGAACGGAGCGCCGGCGGCGCTCCCGTTCACCCCCTTAAGGGCGTGGCCAGCCGGCCGGCGAGGTCCTGGATGTATTGCCACGCGACACGGCCCGAGCGGCTGCCGCGGGTGGTCGCCCATTCCAGTGCCTCGGCGCGCAACACCTCCGGGTCGACCACCAGGCCGAAGTGGCGGACATAGCCCTCCACCATCGCCAGATAATCGTCTTGCGAACACTTGTGGAAGCCCAGCCAGAGGCCGAAGCGGTCGGACAAGGAGACCTTCTCCTCCACCGCCTCGGACGGGTTGATGGCGGTGGAACGCTCGTTGTCGATCATGTCGCGCGGCAATAGATGCCGGCGATTCGAGGTGGCGTAGAAGATCACGTTCTCAGGCCGGCCCTCGACGCCGCCTTCCAGCGCGGCCTTCAACGACTTGTAGGACGTATCGTCGTGGTCGAAGGACAGGTCGTCGCAGAACAGGATGAAGCGGAAGGGAGCGCCCTTCAGGATCGCCAGCAGCCGCGGCAGGGTGTCGATGTCCTCGCGGTGGATCTCGACCAGCTTGAGCGGCGCAGCGCCGGCCGCCTGGCGCTCATTGATCTCGGCATGCGCTGCCTTGACCAGCGATGACTTGCCCATGCCGCGCGCGCCCCACAAAAGCACGTTGTTGGCCGGCAGCCCGCCGGCGAAGCGCTGCGTATTGTCCACAAGGATGTCGCGCACACGGTCGACGCCGCGGATCAGGTCGATTTCCACCCGGTTGACGCGCCTGATCGGTTCGAGTTCGCCACGCTCAGCCTCCCAGACGAAGCAGTCGGCGGCATCGAACGCGGGCGCGCGCGGCTCTGCAGGCGCAAGGCGCGCCACCGCCGCGATCAGCAGGTCGAGCTTTTTCGCAAGTTCCGTCGCGGTGTCGTCATTCATCTGCGGGCGGTCCGGTGCTAGGCTGATTTCGCGGCACCCCTAACACGCTGATCCGGGACCGGGGAAGCGCGATGCCGCAGGCACATACGGTTGCAAACAAGCGCCGACTGACTATATATCGCGCACCTTTGGCGGGGCCGGAACCCGGCCGAATCCAGCGTTTCGGGGAGACCAGATGTTCGTTACACCGGCCTATGCACAGACCACCGGCGCGACGCCGGACATGCTGATCAGCATCCTGCCGTTCGTTCTCATCTTCGTGATCATGTACTTCCTCATCATCCGCCCGCAGCGGACGCAGATGAAGAAGCGCCAGGAAATGCTGAACAATGTGCGGCGCGGCGACACGGTCGTCACCGGCGGCGGGCTGGTCGCCAAGGTCACGAAGGTGAACGACAACGGCGAGTTGGAGCTCGATCTGGGGAACGGCGTGAAGGTGACGGCCGTGCGCTCGACGCTGGCCGAGGTGCGCGTGAAGGGCGAGCCGATCGCCAACCAGAACGTCAAGAAGTAACCGCGATCCCGGCGACGATGTCGCCGAATCGGACGAGGCACGATGCTCTATTTCTCGCGATGGAAGACGATAGCGATCTGGGGTGTCGTCCTCCTCGGTCTGCTCTATGCACTGCCGAACGTCCTGCCGCAGTCGCTGCTGTCTTCGATGCCGAGCTACTTGCCCAACCGGCCGATGACGCTAGGCCTCGACTTGCGGGGCGGCTCCCACATCCTGCTCGCAATCGACCGCGAGGACCTGATCAACGAGCGCACGACGGCGACGCGCGACGAAATCCGAACCCTTCTTCGCGACGCACGTGTCGGCTACACGGGGCTTTCTGGCACCGGCCGGGTGGTGCAGGTACGCATTCGCGATGTCGCCGATGTCGAAAAGGCCAAGACCGCGCTCGCCCAGCTCACGCAGCCGGTGGCATCCGGCCTCTTCGGGGCGACGTCGATCGTCGAAATGAACCTTGAGGAGCCGGAACCAGGACTCCTCCGCTTCACCCTGACAGACGATGGCATCGACTACCGCGTGCATTCCGCGCTCACGCAATCGATCGAGGTGGTCAGCCGCCGCGTCAACGAACTGGGCACCACCGAGCCGCTGATCCAGCGGCAGGGCGACGACCGCATCCTGGTGCAGGTTCCCGGCCTTCAGGATCCGCAGCGGCTGAAGGAAATCCTCGGCCAGACCGCCAAGCTGACCTTCCAGATGGTCGACCAGACTGTGCCGGTGCAGGAGGCGATCGAGGGCAGGACGCCGCCCGGCTCCACGGTGATGTACTCGCAGGACGATCCGCCGGTCCCGTACCTGATTGAGAACCGGGTCATCGTTTCGGGCGAGAACCTCGTCGATGCGCAGGCGACCTTCGACCAGCGCACCAGCGAGCCGGTGGTCTCCTTCCGCTTCGATTCGCAGGGCGCCCAGCGCTTCGGCATGGCCACGCAGCAGAATGTCGGCCGGCTGTTCGCGATCATCCTCGACGACCAGGTGATCTCCGCCCCGCAGATCCGCGAGCCCATCCTCGGCGGGACCGGCCAGATTTCCGGCAGCTTCACCGCCGAAAGCGCCAACGATCTCGCGGTGCTGCTGCGCGCCGGCGCGCTGCCGGCCGACCTGACCATCATCGAGGAGCGCACGGTCGGGCCAAGCCTCGGGGCGGATTCGATCGCCGCCGGCGAGTTCGCGGCGGCCATCGCGGCAGTGCTGGTCGTGGCCTTTATGTTCCTGGCCTACGGTACCATCGGCATGATCGCCAATCTGGCGCTGATCGCCAACGTCATCCTGATCATCGCCATCCTCTCCGTCCTCGGTGCGACCCTCACCATGCCCGGCATCGCGGGTATCGTGCTCACCATGGGCATGGCGGTGGATTCCAACGTCATCATCTACGAACGCGTCCGCGAGGAGCGACGCATGGGCCGCTCGCTGGTCCAGTCGCTCGACGCAGGCTTCGCCCGCGCGCTGTCGACGGTGGTGGACGCGAACGTCACCACCTTCATCGCGGCGGTGATCCTGTTCTACCTGGGCTCCGGCCCGATCCGGGGCTTCGCCGTAACGCTCGCCATCGGCATCGTCACGACCGTTTTCACCGCCTACACGCTGACCCGCTGGATGATCGCGGTCTGGCTGAAGCGCGCGCGCCCGACCGACCTGCCGAAGGGCTTCGTCAAGCTGGTGCCCGACAACACCAGCTTCTCCTTCATGGCGCTGCGCAAGTATGCGTTCACGCTCTCGGCAGTGCTGTCGATCGGCGCCTGCGTGCTGTTCTTCACCAAGGAGATGAACTACGGCATCGACTTCCGCGGCGGTTCGAGCATCGAGGTGCAGGCCAAGGGGCCGGTGGCGGACGCGGGCGACGTCCGCGAGCGGCTGAACGAGCTGAACCTCGGCGACGTGCAGGTGCAGGCCTTCGGCTCCGACCGGGACCTCCTGATACGCATTGAGGGCCAGGAAGGCGGCGACAACGCCGAGCAGTCGGCGGTCGAGAAGGCGCGGCTGGCGCTGGAGAACGACTACGATTTCCGCCGCGTGGAGGTCGTCGGGCCGACTGTCTCGTCCGAACTGGCGTGGTCGGGAACGATGGGCGTCGTCGCATCGATGATCGCCATGCTGATCTACATCTGGATCCGCTTCGAGTGGCAGTTCGGCGTCGGCGCCGTCATCTCGACGCTGCACGACGTCGTCATGATGGTCGGGCTCTATGTCTTGGTCGGCATCGAGTTCAACCTCGGCAGTATCGCGGCCATCCTCACCATCGTGGGTTATTCGATCAACGATACCGTGGTGGTGTACGACCGCGTGCGCGAGAACCTTCGAAAATACAAGAAGATGCCGATCGAGGAACTTCTCGACCTTTCGATGAACCAGACGCTGTCGCGAACGGTTCTGACCGGCATCACCACGCTGTTTGCCCTGCTGGCGCTCTATCTGTTCGGCGGCGAGGTCATCGCCTCGTTCACTTTCGCCATGATCTTCGGCATCCTGTTCGGCACATACTCCTCGATCTTCGTGGCGGGGCCGCTGCTGATCCTGTTCCGGCTGCGCCCGGACATCTTCGACAAGGAGCAGGACAGTGGGCAGGCGGCGCTGCCGCCGTCCACGCCAGAGCCTTCGCGCGGCTAGCCATGCCTGGCGGCATCGAGATGCGTGAAGCGCATTTCCCCGGCCGCGCGCCGATCGAAGCCTATGGAAACGGCGGGTTCCGCTTCGCCGGCATGTCGCATCGCGGCTCGATCCTGTGCCTGCCCTCCGGAATATACGGCTGGGAGCCGACCGATCCGCGCCGGCTGGCAGCGGCCGACCTCGACCGGCTTTTCGCCGAGCAGGCCGTGGTGGAAGTCTTTCTGGTCGGCACCGGCCGCGATCTGATGCCGCTGCAGGTCGACCTGCGAACGGCGCTGAAGGCCGCCAGGATCTCCGCCGACCCGATGTCGACGGGAGCCGCGGTGCGCACCTTCAACGTCCTGCTCGCCGAGGACCGCGCGGTGGCGGCCGCGCTCATCGCCGTGGACTGACATGGCCGAGCGCGACCGCCTGGCCGACGACCTGCGCCTCGCCGATCCCGACCGCTACCTCTCGGTTCTTTACGCGCCCGAGGACAAGCGTGCCGACCTTGTGGCGGTCTACGCGTTCAACGCCGAGATCGCCGGGATCCGCGACCGCATACACGAGGCGTTGCCGGGAGAGATCCGAATCCAGTGGTGGCGCGATGTGCTTGCCGCAGAAGACGCGGCCAGCGGCCATCCGGTCGCCGACCGGTTGGTTGCCGCAATCCGGCGCCACAGCCTGCCGCCTGCGGCGTTTAAGAACTATCTCGATGCGCGCATCTTCGATCTCTACGACGACCCGATGCCGTCGCGCACCGACCTCGAAGGCTATCTCGGCGAGACGGCGGGCTTTCTTATCCAGGTCGCCGCGATGATCCTGGACCCGCAGGCGGCGCCCGCCTTTGCGGAACTCGCCGGCCACGCCGGCTGCTCGCAGGGCATTGCCGGGCTGCTGCGCTTGCTGCCGCTTCACCGCGCCCGAGGGCAATGCTTCGTGCCGCGCGATATCCTCGCCGCAGCCGGCACGGCGCCGGAGGAATTCTTGGGTGAGGGGGCGCACGCCGCCTCCGGCCGCGCCGTCGCCGCCATGGTCGCGCTGGCGCGCGAGCACTTTCAGGCCTTCGCCGGGCGGGCCGGTCCGCTACCGGAAAGCCTGCGCCCGGCCTTCCTGCCGATGGCAGTCGTGCCCGGCTACCTCGCGGCTGTGTCGAAGAAGGGCACCGCTGTGCTCACCGAGCCGGTCGACGTGCCCGGCTGGAAGCGTCAGTGGCGGATTTTTCGGGCCGCGTCGGCCGGGTGGTGAGTAAACCTACTCGGCGGCGACGGAACTTGCCGGCGCAAGGCCCAGCCATTCGCGGCAGTGGGCCAGCGCCCGCGTCGTCACCGCCTTCTTCTTCGCCAGCGTCTTGTCCTTGCCGCGGAAGCGGCCCTCGAAACCGTCGGGCTTGAGTTTCGTGCCCGCTTCCAATGGCGGAAACAGTCCGAAATTGACGTTCATCGGCTGGAAGGAGCGCTTTCCCGGCTCGTCGTCGGAAACGATATGGCCCCCGGTGATGTGGTTGAGCAGCGCGCCGAAGGCGGTCGTTGCCGGCGGCAGGCTCGGCCGTAGCCCCAGCCGCCCGGCGGCAGCGAAACGGCCTGCGAGAAGGCCGACCGCTGCGCTCTCCACATAGCCTTCGCAGCCGGTGATCTGGCCGGCGAAGCGCAGGCCCGGCCGGCTCTTCAGCTGCAGCGAGCCGTCGAGCAGTACCGGCGAGTTGATATAGGTGTTGCGGTGCAGGCCGCCGAGGCGCGCGAACTCGGCGTTCTCCAGCCCGGGTATCATGCGGAAGACGCGCGTCTGCTCGCCATGCTTCAGTTTGGTCTGGAAGCCGACCATGTTGTAGAGCGTGCCCAGCGCATTGTCCTGGCGCAGTTGCACCACGGCATAGGGCTTGGTGGCCGCATCGTGGGCGTTGGTGAGGCCGATAGGCTTCATCGGCCCGTGGCGCAGGGTTTCGACGCCGCGCTCGGCCATCACCTCGATCGGCAGGCAGCCATCGAAATAGGGCGTGCCTTCCCACTCCTTGAACTCAGTCTTCTGGCCGTCCAGCAGCGCGGCGACGAAGGCCTCGTACTGCGCCCTGTCCATCGGGCAGTTGATGTAGTCCTTGCCGGTGCCGCCGGGGCCGACCTTGTCGTAGCGCGACTGGAACCAGCAGGTGTCGAAGTCGATCGTGTCGAAATGCACGATCGGCGCAATCGCGTCGAAGAAGGCGAGAGCGTCGGCACCCGTCTCGCGCGCGATCGCGGTGGCCAGCGAAGGCGCGGTCAACGGACCCGTGGCGATGATCGCCTGGTCCCACTCGGCCGGCGGCAGCCCGCCGACCTCCTCGCGCATGATGGTGATTAGCGGATGCGCCTCGAGCTTGGCCGTCACCGCGGCCGAAAAGCCGTCGCGATCGACCGCCAGCGCCCCGCCAGCCGGCACCTGGTGGGCGTCGCCGCAGCCCATGATCAGGGAGCCTGCGAGGCGCATTTCCGCGTGCAGCAGGCCGACCGCGTTGGCCTCGGCGTCGTCGGAACGGAAGGAATTCGAGCAGACGAGCTCCGCGAGCGCATCGGTCTTGTGCGCGTCTGTGCCGCGCACCGGCCGCATCTCGTGCAGCACCACCGGCACGCCTGCTTGCGCCGCCTGCCAGGCGGCCTCGGAGCCGGCCAGCCCGCCGCCGATGACGTGAATGGCTTTTGTCATGGCGACGACATAGGCCGGTGACTGGCGCAATGCAACCGGACGCCGGGCAAGGTGCGCGCCAGCCCGACAGAGATAGCTTGTCAGCGACGACGCTCGGCCCTACGAGTCAACGCATGCGAACCTTCTGTATCGGAATGATCTTGGCGGCTGCCTCGCTTGCAGGTGTGAGCGGATGCACATCGACGTCGGCCACCTACAGCGCGACCGTGGTGAAGCCGTCGGCATCCGTCATAGAGATCTGCCACGGATACGAGTGCACCTATCACTCCAAGCTCAGGCTGACAGGCAAGGATGCGTCGAGCTTCGCCTCGATCATGGCGACCGGTGCGGCATCTCCGGAGGCGGAGCGGCAAGCGGTCGGCCAGGCGATCGTCCTGTTCGAGCAGCGCACGGCAGCCACGCTCGGCCACACCGATACCCCGATGACGCAGTTCGCGAGTTCGCGCGTCAAGGGCGAGATGGATTGCATCGACGAGGCGACCAATTCGCACGCCCTGCTGAAATATCTGGAAGGCCGCGGCCTGCTGAAATACCACACGGTCGGCCGCAACCTGTCGCGCGGCTTCGTCATCGATAACCAGTTCCCGCACGCCGCCGCCGCGCTCAAGGATCCGCAGGGCGTGGTATGGGCGGTTGACAGCTGGCCGACGCCGGTCGGCACGCCGCCGGACATCATGCCGGCCAGCAAGTGGCGCAGCAACGGCAACCTCGGGCGCGAACTCGACGCCGCGATGCAATAGGCCAAGGCTGCGGCCGGTCTGCGAAAAAGCTCGATCGGGAAGACCTTAAACGACAACACCCACCGGGGGAGGAGGTCCGGCGGGTGTCGTTTTGGCCGGTCAGCGCCTGGGAGGAGGATAGGAGCTGACCGTATCCGTCGACGCCTGGGAGGAGGAGTGGCGTCGACGAAATTCGAATTAGACGGCCTTGCGGGCCACGTAGGGGATCTCGCTGCGGGAGATGCCGAGGTCGGTGAGTTCGCGGTTGGTCAGGCGGCTCAGCTCGGAAACGGTGTCCCGGTAGCGGCGCCAGTTGCGGTAGTTGCGGATCAGGTTCATGATGTTCTCGTTTTCGTCTTTGGTTCGTTTTTCGCTTTTCTCTGTACGCCGTGAAGATAAGTAGCCCCGATCCGATTTGGAACCGCTATTGGTGCATGGCAGCAATGCGCCTTGTGCAATGCAGCATTAATCGATTGTTGCGCCCGACGAAATCGCATAGCCGCTGGCTGAAAATGACGGTGGATCAGGTGTTTACCCGTCCAGGCGACAGTGTCGCAGCAGGAAGCGTCGCCGATGGCTAGCTACGCCACCCGGGCAAAGGCCGACATAAGGCGCTGGACGGAAGCGAACTTGATCGACGAGCGCACCGCCGGCCTGTTGATGGAGGACGTGGATCGCAACGACCGGCGTTCGCTGAGCTTCGGCAACGTACTTGCGATAATGGCCGCGCTGCTGTTCGCGGCTGCCATCCTGATCTTCATCGCGGCGAGCTGGGAGGTGATCCCCCGACAGGTCCGCGTGATCATGCTGTTCGCGACCATTCTCGCCGGCTATGTCGGCGGCGCGATGCTGAAGCTGCGCGGCAGCGACGGCTTTGGCGAAGCCATCTGGCTGATCGCGGCGGCGGCTTTCGGCGGCTCCATCGCCCTGATCGCGCAGATGTATCATCTGTCCGGCGACGAGATGGTGGCGATCCTGACCTGGAGCTTGGGCACGGGACTGGCCGCCGCGCTGCTGAGATCCGGTCCGCTGACGGTGGCAGGCGTCGTCATCGCAATCTTCTGGATGACCAGCCGGGGCTTCGATTTCTGGAGCGCGGTCGACTTTCCCTATTCCTATGTCGGGGTCGCGGCGGCGTTCTGGGCGCTGTCATATTGGACCGAGAGCAAGGCAGCCCGCCACCTGATACTGCTTTCACTCGTTCTCTACGTCGTCCTGCTAGGCTTCGATGTCGACGAGATCGCAGTTCCGCTGGCGCTCGCCGCCGGGTCGGCGCTCGTCTTCGCCGCCAGCATCGCCGCGCCGGAGGCGGTCGAGCAGGTGGTGCGCCTCGACGGGCGCTTGCCGGTACACGCGCTGATCGGGTTCCTGACCGGCATGGCCATGGTGCAAGCCTATCTTATCAACGACGTGCCTTCGCTGGCGCTTTGCGCGCTGGTGGTGTTCGGCGGCGTGGCGACGGCGATTGTGCTTGCCGGCCGCGAGAGCCGCGGGCTGCGCTGGCTCGCCTATCTCGGCTTCACGCTCCAACTCTGCTTCGTATATGTCGTCATGATAGGCACGATGATCGGCACCGCCGGGCTGTTCCTGCTCTCCGGCCTTGCCCTCGGCGTGGTCGCCTTCATCATCACGCGCGTGGAGAAGCGCATGCGGCCCGCGCAAGGCCCCGTCGGAGACGAAGCATGAGCGGCAAGCGTCTTGTGATCGCGGCCGCGGTGGTCGCGCTCGCGCAGATCGCCTTTCTGGCGTGGATGATCGCCGGCCGCGCGGCGATCCTGCGCAACGGCCACGAGGTGGTGCTCAAGATCGAACCGGTCGATCCGCGCGACCTTTTCCGCGGCGACTATGTCCGCCTGGGCTACGACATCGCGTCTGTGCCGATGGCCTCGGTTGTCAACGTGCCGGAGGGCGAATGGCTGTCCGCCGAGCGTCCGGTTTATGTCCGGCTGGCCAGGGGCGACGACGGTTTTTGGCATGCGAAGTCCGCGTCCTTCGACGCGCCGGCGCCAGGGCTGGCGGCGGGCGAGGTCGACATGCTAGGCACCGCCGATTCCGGCCAGAGCCTCGGGAAGGACTCCAGCCTGCGCCTGACCTACGGCATCGAACGCTTCTATGTTCCGGAAGGCGAGGGCCGCGACATCGAGCAGGACATCCGCGTGCGCAGTTTCGGCATGAAGGTGGCAGTGGCCGATGACGGCACGGCGCAGGTCAAGGCGCTGATGGACGGCGACGCAATGCTCTACCAGGAGCCGCTATATTGACGGCGACGAACATTTCGCCGACGGCCTCGCCATGCGCGAGTTCTGTTCCGGCAGGGCGATCTGCCTTGTCAGCATGGAGCCCGACAATCCGGCGGTAATGCTGCATGTGCAGGCCGGCGGGCCGGCGGCCTATCAGCACGGGTTCGTCGGCCGAGTCGATCCTGGTCGAGGGCCGGGGCCGGGCCCTGGTCGGGATGCTGGGCGCCGCCGAAAACCTTTCGACCTGGGGTGGCAGTTTCCGTCCGGAGGGCTTCTAAGCGCTTGCCATGGCGATCGCCCATGCGATGTAGAACCGCCTGTCCCGCGCTTTCTGTCGGCGTGGACGACCGCTACTGCGAATCGGCAGTTTTCATGTTTTCCCACTGACCTGCCTGCCACGAGGGGGCCTGGTCGCGGTCGATTGCCATCAGGAAATCGTAGTGGACTATGCGGTCAAATTCCCAGGCGACGCTCCCGGGAAACTTCGGAGACGGGTCGACGAAGTACGCAATCTTCAGAGGGGTCCACGCCCCGTACATGACACGCGCGTGGGAGAACTGGTCTTTCGAATTCGCGACGTGGCAGACGAAATAGACGTAGCCGCAGAGGGACAGCAGCATTTCGAGATCCCAGGTGACCAGTTCCTTCCCGGTGATCTTCCGCCACGCCATCTGGACGTTGGAATCCGCGGCCACGATGTAGAATTTGCCGGCGTCGAGCGTCCACCGATTCATGTCCTTGACGTAGACCAGCGGTGACGGCTTTTGCTTTTCGAAACGGTCCTCGAGAGCCGGCACGACCTCCTTCTTGCGGTTCGGGGTCACGCTCTGCCACATCGAGAGGGCGGCGGCCCAGCAACCGAGGTCAGGGATGACGCCGCCGCCAGGTTGCTCCACACGCGCAGGCTGAGGCAGGAAAACGGCCATGGTGCCCCCACTCTCCAGAGAGCCGCACCATAGCGCAGTCCCCGGCTCCGGAACAGCGAGTCGAGGTCAGCACGGAAATATCGTGGCACCCAGGCGGAGCGGCGGAGGCTGGTGCGGATGAAGGGACTCGAACCCCCACGCCTTTCGGCACTGGAACCTAAATCCAGGGCGTCTACCAGTTCCGCCACATCCGCGTCGCCTCGGGCATCCCATGATGCCATCATTCTGTCAATCTCGTGCCCGAGAACCACCGCCGGCTTCGGACTTAGACGGCTTGCGCCGCGCCCCCCGAAGACAGTTGAAAATGCCGGGCTTGTGTGACAAAAGGCGTGGCAATTGTGACGGGGCCTGTCGATCTGCCCGGCAGAATGCTCGCAGACGCCGCCGTGGGCGGGTTTGCGAAAGCTGCGGGTGGAGGTCTGTAAGGGTCAGGATGGCAACGGCGACGTTCATGCCGGCGCCGGCCTTCGGAGACTCGCCCGACCATTCCGGCACAGCAAATCGGCGGGCAGGACGGTCGCGAACCGCCTTCTTGAGGCGCATCTTGAAGACAAGGGTTGAATTATGCAGGTAACCGAGACGCTCAATTCCGGCCTGAAGCGCGAGATCACCGTGACGGTGCCCGCGGTCGACATGGAATCGCGGCTTATGCAGCGCCTCGCCGATGCGCGCGCCAAGGTCCGGATCAACGGCTTCCGCCCGGGCAAGGTGCCCGTGCAGCATCTGCGCAAGATCTACGGCAAGTCGTTCATGGCCGAGGTGGTGAACGAAATCCTCTCCGATTCCAGCCGCAACATCCTCACGGAGCGCGGCGAGAAGGCTGCGATGCAGCCCGAGGTCACGATGACCGAGGACGAGAAGGAAGCCGAAAAGATCCTCGCTGGCCAGCAGGATTTCGAGTTCAAGCTCGCCTACGAAGTGATCCCGGCGATCGAGATCGGCGACTATTCAGGCATCAAGGTCACGCGTCCGGTCTATGACGTGCCGGAAGACGAGATCGACCAGCAGGTCAGCCGTGTTGCCGAGTCGGCGCGCAGCTACGAGGCCAAGGACGGTGCGGCGGAAGAGGGCGACCGCGTAACCATCGACTATCTTGGCCGCATCGACGGGGAGGCCTTCGAGGGCGGGGCCGGCAACGACCAGCCGCTTGTGCTCGGCTCGAAGGAGTTCATCCCCGGCTTCGAGGACCAGCTCATCGGAGCCAGCGCGGGGGACGAAAGGGTCGTCAACGTTACCTTCCCGGAAAACTACAATGCCGCCCGGCTCGCCGGCCGCGACGCAAGCTTCGAGGTGACGGTCAAGCTGGTCGAGAAGCCCGGTGCGCTCGAAATCAACGACGAGACGGCCAAGACGCTCGGCCTGGATTCGCTCGAGAAGCTGCGCGAGATCGTCAAGAGCCAGCTCGAGAACCAGTACGGCTCGATGACGCGCCAGAAGGTCAAGCGGCAGCTGCTCGACCAGCTCGACGAGTCCTACAAGTTCGAGGCGCCGTCAAAGCTGGTCACGGCCGAGTTCGACAACATCTGGTCGCAGGTCAACCGCGATCTCGAGGCCGCAGGCAAGACCTTCGCCGACGAAGAGACCACCGAGGAGGATGCGCGCACCGAATACCAGCGCCTCGCCGAGCGGCGCGTGCGCCTCGGCCTCGTGCTCGCCGAGATCGGCGAGAAGGCCGGCGTGCAGGTTTCCGACGAGGAACTGCAGCGCTCGCTGTTCGAGTTGGTCCGCCGCTTCCCGGCCAACCAGCAGCAGGAAGTGTTCGAGTACTATCGCAACAATGCCAGCGCGCTTACCAGCCTGCGTGCGCCATTGTTCGAGGAGAAGGTCGTCGACTACCTGCTCGGCCAGATCGCCGTCACCGACAACAAGGTGTCGAAGGACGAGCTGATGGCCGAGGACGGGGAAGGCGAGGACGCCGCCAAGCCTGCCAGGAAGGCCAAGAAGAAGACGGAAGCCTCCGATGCCGGCGACGAGGCCAAGGCCGAGCCGAAGAAGAAGGCGGCTGCCAAGAAGAAGGCCGCCAAGGACGACGAATAGTCGACTCGCCGTCTTACGAAAAAGCCGCCGGCTGCACCTCAGCCGGCGGCTTTTTCGTGGCAGATCGCTGGGCGGCTCAGCCGCGCAGCGCGATGATCGATTTGTTGAGGCCCATCAGCTTTTCGTGCCGGATCACCGCATCGGGGAAGAAGCCGCGCATCTGGCGCGTCGTCACCAGATGGTGGTGGCGGATGATGCCCTCGGCCTCGGCGCGGTCGGGGACCTTGTTGAAGAAGCCGACGGCAAAATTCCGGATGATCGAAACCCGCACCGAGGCGGGAAGGAACTGGAAGCCCGGCAGACGGAAGTGCGGCTCGTAGGGGAACCAGTAGTTCGGCGTCTGCACGTAATAGCGCGGGGCTAGCCGCCGCACGTTGTCGGCGAACAGCTGCATGTCCTCAAGGTCGCCGACATGCTCGATGACCGAGTTCGAATGGACCAGATCAAACGTCTTCCCGGCAAACAGTTTCGGGTCGGTGGCGCTGCCCTCCACGAACCGGAACAGGCCCGTGTCGGCGACGAATTCGGTCTCCGGATTTACCAAGGTGATGCGCACGCGGCCGCGCTTCTCGGTGAGGTAGTCCACGCCGATGCGCCAGTAGTATTCCGTTCCGCCGAGATCGGCGATTTCGCACACGTCCTTTTGCGCCAGCACTGCGTCGATCAGCTCGCGCACCTGTGCAAAGCGGCGCTCGCGGAAACGAAACTCCATGCTGGTGCGGTTGTCGTAGGGGTTTTCGCGCCGCGGGAGCGGGGCCGCGTCGGTGGCCACCTGGTCAACCGTTTGTACCGTCATGAATATTTGCCTCGCATCTCCCTCGCCGAATTTATAGATGAAAGCCGTCGCAAATTGCGTCCAAACTGGTTGTTTGGTTAAGGCATCACAATCATGCCCCGCCATCGCGTGGCCGGGCAGGGTTGGCTCCCCGACCCTTTCGTGCTTCAAGGGCGGCCCGCACGCGCGCCGTCGAGCCGCGAAGCCCGACACGGAGACATTGGAATGCCGCGCGTTCTTTTCATTCACAACGGCTCTCCCGGTCGGTTCATGTTCCTCAACGCGGCATTGGCCGAAAGGGGTTGGGAGCGTGCCCATATCGGCCCGCCGGACGCCACCGACCTGCCCGGCGCGCGCAACATGCGCTGGAAATACGAGCGCGGCACCACCAAGGGCATCCTGCCCGTCGCGGTTCGTGCGGAGGCGGACCTGATCCGAGGCGAGGGCGCGGCCGGAATGGCGGCGGAACTCAAGAAGGACGGGTTTGTCCCTGACATCATCATCGGCCACCCCGGTTGGGGGGAGATGGTGTTCCTGAAGGAGATTTTCCCGCAGGCGCGGCAGATCCAGATCGGCGAGCTGTTCTATCGCGCGCGCAACACGGATTACGAATTCGACAAGGAGTTCGCCCAGTCCGAGCTAGCCGGCGCTCTGCGCGTACACGCCAAGAACGCGATCCTTGCGCTTTCGCACACGGACGCCGATCGCATCGTTTGCCCGACGCCTTATCAGGCGAGCACGCTGCCCGCCGTGTTCCAGTCCAGGGTCGACATCATTCACGAGGGCGTGGACACCAAGAAGGCGCACCGCCTGTCGCGATTCGGGATCCGGCTGAACGGCAAGCTCATCGACGGGAGCAAGCCGGTCTTTACCTTCGTGAACCGGGCGTTCGAGCCGCTGCGCGGCTTCCACATCTTCATGCGGGCGCTGCCGCGACTGTTGGAGCAGGTTCCTGATGCCGACGTGCTCCTGATCGGCCAGGACCGTGATAAGATCTACGGCGCGACCCCCAAGGCCGGCGGCACGTGGAAATCCGTCATGATGGCGGAGGTCGGCGACAGGCTCGACATGTCGCGCGTGCATTTCACCGGCAAGCTGCCCTACGACGACCTCATGAAGATGCTGTCGCTGTCCTGGGCGCATGTCTACATGACCTACCCGTTCGTGCTGTCCTGGTCATTGCTCGACGCCATGGCCTGCGAGTGCCTGCTGGTGGGATCCGATACCGAACCGGTGCGCGACGTGATCCGGCACGGCGAGAACGGCCTGCTGTTCGACTTCTTCAACCACGACCAACTGGCCGACATGCTGACCGCGATCGCGCGCGATCCCGGTGCTTACGCGCATCTCAGGACCGCCGCCCGCAGGACCGTGGTGGAGGAATACGACCGCGAGGCGGTCTGCCTGCCGGCCTGGCTTAAGCTGATCGATGAAGTGATGGCAGCCTGAGCTGCCTGCGGCGCGCCCGCGGCCGCAGTTCAGATCAGCCGCAGGCCCTTCATCGAGGCGTGGCCGTTCTTGCCCACGATGATGTGGTCGTGCACCATGATGCCGAGCGGTCTGGCGCTGTCGATGATGGTCTTCGTCATCTCGATGTCGGCGCGTGACGGCGAAGGATCGCCCGACGGGTGGTTGTGTACCAGGATGATCGCCGTTGCCGACAGTTCGAGTGCGCGGCGCACCACCTCGCGCGGATAGACCGGCGTGTGGTCGACTGTGCCGACCTGCTGCACCTCGTCGGCGATCAGCGCATTCTTCTTGTCGAGGTACAGGATCCGGAACTGTTCGCGTGGCTCGAAGGCCATCGCCGAACGGCAGTATGCGATCACATTGTCCCATGACGACAGCAGTTCGCGCTCGCGGATCGCGCTGCGCGCCATGCGCCGCGCCGCCGCTGCCACAACCTTCAGGTCGAGCGCCGCCGCATCGCCGATTCCGTCCACTTCGCGCAGGAGGTTTTCCGGCGCGCCCAGCACCTCGGCCAGGGAGCCGAAGCGCTTCAGAAGCGCCTTGGCGCGCGCCTTGGTGTCGGCGCGCGGTATAGAGCGGAAGAGCAGGAGCTCGAGCACTTCGTAGTCCGACAGGGCAGCTTCGCCCGCCTCACGCATGCGGTCGCGAAGCCTTTGCCGGTGACCGAGAAAATGCGGCCTTTCCTCCGGCTGCTTGGGGGGCTTGGCGATGGGCGCGGCCGGCGCTTCCGCCCAAGAGCCCCGCTCGTCGTCGTCGCCCGCGTTCATCGTTCCCGACCCCCGGCGCGGACGTTCGCTGATCCGCGGGGCCTGCGCAAGGGTGTCAGGCCGGCAGGCCGGGCCGGTCCAGGCCCTTGGGCGACAGCGTGAAAATCTCGCAGCCGGTCGCGGTGACGCCGATCGTGTGCTCATACTGTGCCGAAAGCGAGCGGTCGCGCGTGACCGCGGTCCAGCCGTCGGACAGCACCTTCACATGCGGTCGGCCGAGGTTGATCATCGGCTCGACCGTGAAGATCATGCCTTCGCGCATCTCGACGCCTTCGCCGGGGCTCGCGTAGTGGAGAATGTTCGGCGCGTCGTGGAACAGACGCCCGACTCCGTGGCCACAAAAGTCGCGAACCACCGAACAGCGCTCCGCTTCGGCATAGGACTGGATCGCCGCGCCGATGACGCCGGTCTTCACCCCGGGCCGTATGGCCGCCACACCGCGCATGAGGCATTCGTAGGTCACCTCGAGCAGGCGCTCGGCGGCCCTCTTGACTTGGCCGACTGGATACATGCGGCTGGAATCGCCGTGCCAGCCGTCGAGGATGTAGGTGACGTCGATGTTGACGATGTCGCCTTCGCGCAGCGGTTTGTTGTCGGGAATGCCGTGGCAGACCACGTGATTGATCGAGGTGCAGGACGATTTGGTGTAGCCGCGGTAATTGAGCGTGGCAGGCATGGCGCCGTGGTCCATGCCGAACTCGAACACGAAGCGGTCGATCGCCTCGGTGGTAACGCCGGGCCCGACGCGCGACGCCAACTCGTCGAGGCAGCGGGCCGTGAGGTTGCAGGCCTTGCGCATTCCTTCGAACGCATCCGCCCCATAGAGGCGGATCTGCCCGGTGTTGCGCAGCGGGGCGGTATCTGCGTCCAGATAGGTAACCATAGGGTGATCCGGTGAAGGCGGCTCGCCGCCATGTAGGCCAGATGTGCCACTGGTACCCAGAACTTTCAACCCCGGGGCTCCGATGGGGCCGCCTATGCCCCTTGTATGAGTGCGAACTTGTGGCCAAATGGCCCGCTCCCAGCGGAAGGCCGCCATGCAGACCAGGCTCAATCCTCGCGTCGACTCGCTTTTGCCGCCGCCGATCCCGGCGGTGCAGGCATGGGCGCGAGCCTATGGAGGCGCACATGGACCGCTGGTCGACCTGTCGCAGGCCGTGCCCGGCTATCCGCCACACCCGAAAATGCTTGAATGGCTGGGCCAGGCGGCTTCGGCGCGCGAAAACGCCGGCTACGGGCCCATCGAAGGCGAGCCTGCCCTGCGCCAAGCCTATGCGGCACAGGAGGCCGCGCTCTACGGCGCTTCCATCGAGCCGGGCAACATCCACATCACGGCCGGCTGCAACGAGGCTTTCGTGAGCGCGGCGCTATGCGTGGCCGGCGCGGGCGAGAGCGTGCTTTTGACCAACCCCTATTATTTCAACCATGAGACGACGCTTCAGATGTTCGGCATCCGCACTGAGCTGTTCGCCTGTGGGCCGGAGCAGGGTTTCGTGCCGGACCCGGCGACGCTGGATGCAGCACTCGCGGGCGGGGCGCGCGCGGTCGCGCTGGTGAGCCCCAACAATCCGACCGGGGCGGTCTATTCGCCCGAGCGCCTCGCCGAAGTGTTCGCCGTCTGCCGCCGCCGCGGCGCCTGGCTGATCCTCGACGAAACCTATCGCGACTTCATCGCCGACGCGAGCAAGGCGCCGCACGGGCTGTTTTCGCTCGCGGACTGGGACCAGAACCTGATCTCGCTCTACAGCTTTTCAAAGAGCTACTGCATTCCCGGGCATCGCGTCGGCGTGGTTACCGCCGGCGTGCACGTGGTCGAGGCCATCGCCAAGGTGATGGACAACCTGCAGATCTGCGCGCCCAGACCGCCGCAGGCGGCACTGGCGCGCGCCATCCCGGCGCTGTCGGATTGGCGCGAGGGCAATCGCCGCGAGATCGCCGCGCGCACCGAGGCGCTGCGCGCCGTCTTCGATGGCCTGGCCGGTTGGGAACTCGCCGCGATCGGCGCCTATTTCGGCTTCGTGCGGCACCCGTTTCCGGGCGAGGATTCCATGGAAGTGGCGGAGCGGCTGGCGATCCAGGCCGGCGTAATCACCATCCCCGGAGCCTTTTTCGGGCCCGGCCAGGAAGGCTTTTTGCGCTTCGCCTTCGCCAACGCCGACGTGGCGACTATCGGCCGGCTCCGGCCACGTCTGGAGGGGTTCGGTGGCTGAATTCGGCTCGCGGAAAAAAAAAGCCGTCCCATCCCAGCTGGACGACTGTTCGGACTCAACGCCGTCATCCTCGGGCTTGTCCCGAGGATCTGCCGCGCATCAGAGATCGCGGCTCGGCAGTCCGGTTGTGTCGGCGTCGGCCGCTAGCGATCAACAGAGGGCAGACCCTCGGGACAAGCCCGAGGGTGACGGCTTTTGGTGATCGATGCCGCCACACATGCGATCGCCGTGACCAGCCACTCCGTCTGCGGTGACGCGCTGGCGTCCAGTCTCAGGCCGCCTCGCGGCGCAGCGCCTGCGCCATGCAGTGGATGCCGCCGCCGGTCTTGGAAATCTCGCTCATGTCGACCGCGGCGACATCGAAGCCGCGCGCCTTGAGCTGGCCGATCAGCGTCTTGCTGGCGGTCGGCGCGATCACCCGGTCGCGGCCGAGCGACATGAAGTTGCAGCCGAGCGCCATCGTGTCCTGGAACGGCACGTCGATGATCTCGTGCCCCTTGCCCTTCAGCCAGTCGACAATGCCGGGCTCGGTGCAGGCTAGGCAGACGGCGGTCAGCTTCGGCGCGACCGGCACCACCATAAGGTCGATGTGCACATAATACTCGTCGAAGAAGGCGAGCCGCGTCTCCCAGCCTTCCTTCCTGAACCACTCCTCGACCTGGCGGGCGCCTTCCTCCTGCGTGCGGGCGCCGCCGCAGCCGATCAGCACAACGCCTTCCTCGATCACGTTGAAGTCGCCGCCCTCGAAGGTACCGGCCGTCACCATGTCGTAGATCGGGATGCCGAGCTTCTCGTAGGTGCGGATGGCGGCGTAGTTTTCGCCGCGCCGCCACCAGTTGGCCATCGCGGTGATGATTGCGCCATAAGGCGTCATCACGCTGGAATCGCGCGAATAGACCTGCATCGGCAACTCTGGCGTCGGCTCGTGCCAGTGGATTCGCACGCCGAAATTTTCGTAGGCCGCGACAAGATCCTTGTGCTGCGCCTGCGCGATCTGGATGTTGCAGGGCGCCTCGCGCAGATGCTTCTTCGAAAGCGAGCTGGTGGCGAGGTGCCTCAGATGCGCCGGCGAGCCGAGCAGCACGTCTGTCAGCGGGTCGGTCTCGTTGCGAAAGCCCCATTCCGCCAGCGGCTTGGTGCCGCCTGCGGGATTGCGTCGCTGGAGCGAGAAGGGTTCGCTCGTAACCAGTCGTTCGTGCCGGGTCATGTGTTTGCTCCTCGCTCGTTTCGGTTCAGGTCGTGGGTATCCACCAGTCGCGGCCGCGCGGCGTCGTGACATATTCCGGCCAGCGGAAATTGATCGGCGGCTCGTAGTCGCAGAGCGGTGCGATCCAGTTCGAGCCGCCGACACCGCCGCCGGTGCGCTCGACGAACTCGCGCTTTGCCTCGCCACGTGCCGCGCCGTCCTCGAGCAGCGTCAGCGCGGTCAGCGCCACCGTCTTTGCCGCCACCTCGACCATCGGGTCGATCGTCTCGGCAATCCCGCCCAGCGCATTCATCGCCCAGGCTGGATAGGTGAAGCCCGAAGGCGCACGCAGCGCCGGGCGCGCCACATAGAAGCGTGCCGTCGGCGCATGCCAGCTCATGTCGGTATAGTCGTCGGAGGTCGAGTTTACCTGCGATGGCGGCAGGTCGCGACGCAGGATTGCCTCCGCCGCATCCGGGTCGATCAGCCGCTCGCATTCGGGCAGGAACGGCGCTTCCATGGGCTCGAGGCCGCAGCTCTTCTGCACGTCGCGCGCGATCTTTCTGGCCGGCTCGCCCCAGCGCGGCGCACCGACCGAAAAAAGCGCGGCATAGGCGATCTTCGCCATCGTATGGTTGGCGAGGCCGGGGCGCGACTTCGACACCCAGTGCCGCTCGAACCGGCAGCCCGACATTTTCGCAGCGGCATCCGCGTTGGAATCGAGCACTGCGGTCACCTGCTCGGCCATGGCAATGGTCGGCACGCGGATCATGTACTGGATTTCGGCCAGCCCCGCCGGCAGATTGTCGGCGGTCGCCTGGCCGGCGGTCAGGATCGCCTCGCTGATCGACCAGCCGCCCTGGTGCGGCAGCATGGAGTCGCGCAGCGCCTTCGACGTCATGAACATAAGCATCAGCGCCTCGCTGGCGCCAGGCGCGCGCGGCGCCGAATGCGCCTGCGGGATCGGCGTGCCGGCGCTGCGACCCCAGTCCTGCGGGCGATCGCAGACGAATCGGTAGATCATCGAATAGGCGGCGCCGCAGTGCGTGTCCCATCGCGCCGTGTTGCATAGCGGCAGCATGTAGAAGGGATGGAACGAGATCATCCCGTCCAGCCCGTCGTAATAGCCCTTCGCCGCGTGGATCGGCTTCGAGCCGCGCACCTTTTCGGCCGGCTCGCCGGTGAAGCGCAGCGTGCCGGCAATGCCGTGCTTCTGCATCGCGACCTTTGTTGCGAGCAGGCCGCCGAGGCTGGAAATGCCGAGGCCGGAATGCGGGTCGGTATGGCCGCCGGCGTGGACGGACAGGCCGGGACGGGGCCGCTCGACTGGTGCTGCATCCTGGCAGTTGCCGGGAATGGCGTCGTACTCGGCATACATGCCGACCGTCGCGCCGGCGCCGTTGGTCCAGTGCGCGCAGAAGGCCGTCGGCATGCCTCCGGAGCCCTCTTCGACCGAAAAGCCCTCGCGCTTCAGCAGGTCCACATACCAGGCAGCCGATTCATATTCGCGCCAGGCCGTCTCGCCGAAGTCGAAGATGCGCCGCGTCCAGGCCGAAAGGTCGGCCTTCGATGCCTCCACATGGGCGACGGCTGTTTGCTGCGCGGGGGTCACGGCTGCTCCTGGACGAAAGGAAAGCAGTGAATGGCTTCGGCAAAAAGTGATATGTTTTTTCGCCAAAAGCAAATTCCGTTCACCAGAGGGCGAAGTGCGAATTCCATCGACACAGGCGCTGAGGGCGCTGGACAGTTTTGCGCGGCACGGCAGCGTCTGGCGGGCCGCCGATGAGCTTCATTTGACGCGCAGCGCAGTGAGCCACCAACTGCGGCTTCTGGAACGCGACCTCGGCTTCACTCTGCTGGAGCGCGTCGGCAAGGGCGTCGCACTCACGCCGCGCGGCCGCCGCTATGCCGGCGACGTGCGCCGCGCGCTGACGGTGATCGGCGATGCCGCCGGCCATCAGCCCGGCGAGGGTATTGGCGGCGCGCTGACCATCAGCTGCACGCCGGGTTTCGCCTCGCTCTGGCTGTGCACACATATCGGCGGGTTCGTTTCCGCCTATCCCGACATCGCGCTGCGCATCGTGACGCCGCGCCGGCTCGACGAGGTCAACGATCCGCAGGTCGACGGCTTCGTCGCGTTCGGCGACGGCAACTGGCCGAACCGAGCGGTCGAGCATCTGTGCGATATCGAGTTCACGCCGCTCTGCAGCCCGGCCCTGCTCAACCAGCTCGGCGGGCTGACCCGGCCCGGCGATGTGCTCAGGGCCAACCTGCTCCACCTCGTCGACTTCGAGGACTGGACCCGATGGCTGGCGCTGACCGGCGTGGACAATCCCGACCCGGAATGCGGGATCGTGTTTTCAGACATGAACCTGGTGTTTTCGGCCGCGACCGCCGGGCAGGGGATCGCCATGGGCGACGAGCTCACCAGCGCCAAGGCGCTCGCCGAAGGCCGGCTGGTGCGCCCGTTCGACATCGCCATCAAGTCGACGCGCTCCTATTTCCTGGTCAGCGAGCACGCCAAGCGCGACCATCCAGGGCTAGCCGCGTTCCGCACCTGGCTGACCGCCAATCTTGGCGAAGCGGCCACCGCGTCGCGCGGCCCGTTCATCTGACGAGTCGTTTGGGGTGAAGGATATTTGTCGGTCACGGCAAAACAATTCGGTTGCCGCGCGCTTTTCGGGTGATACGATTTTCGCGAGAGGGCAGGGAAGGCGGAATGATCCAGAACGCCAGGGCCGCCGAGATCAAGGCCGAGGGCATCGGCAGGACTTTCGGCAACTTCGCTGCGCTGAAGAACGTGTCGATCGACATCGGCCGCGGTGAGTTCCTGACGTTGCTCGGGCCGTCGGGCTCGGGCAAGACCACCTTCCTGATGATCCTCGCCGGCTTCCTGCAGCCGAGTTCGGGAAAGCTGTTCAGCAACGGCGCGGACGTTACCCGGCAGCCGGCCGAGCAGCGCGAATCCGGCATGGTTTTCCAGGGCTACGCGCTTTTTCCTCACATGAGCGTGGAGGGCAACATCGCCTTCCCGCTGCATGTGCGCAAGCGCCCGGCCGATGAGATCCGGCGCCGCGTGGACGAGATGGTCGACCGCGTCGGCCTGCGCGGCCACGAGAAGAAGCGGCCGTCACAGCTTTCCGGCGGCCAGCAGCAGCGCGTGGCCCTGGCGCGCGCGCTTGTCTTCGAGCCGGGCGTGCTTTTGCTCGACGAGCCGTTCTCGGCACTGGACAAGAGCCTGCGCGAGCAGATGCAGCAGGAGGTTAAGCGCCTGCACCAGGAGACCGGCACGACTTTCGTGTTCGTGACCCACGACCAGTCGGAGGCGCTGGCGCTTTCCTCGCGCGTCGCGATCTTCAACAATGGCGAGCTGCAGCAGCTCGGCACGCCGCAGGAAGTCTACGAGCGGCCGGCCAACCGTTTCGTCGCGGAATTCCTGGGCGAGATCAATCTTCTGCCGATCTCCGCGCTGCGCGAGGAAGAGAGCGGCGCGACCGCGCTCTGCGAGGATCGCCCGATCGTGGTGAAGGGCGCCCGCCGGCCGGTCGGCAAGGATGCCGTGCTCGCGGTGCGGCCCGAACACATGTCGCTGTCGCTGCAGCCGGAGGACGGCCAGAACCATGTGCAGGCGACCACCACCAGCACGACCTATCTCGGCGCCATCACAAAACTCGAACTCGAGACCAGGGGCGGCGCTCGCATGACGCTTTCGATGCCGACGCAGCGCGCCACCGAGACGCTCGGGCGCGGCGACACGGTCTGGCTGAACTGGCCGGCCGACCAGGGATTTCTGCTGCCGGCCGCCGCCGGGTGAACCTTCCTAAACCGACCAACCAACGACAAGGGGAACCAACCATGAGCCTCGAATTCCAGAAAGACTGCCTCGAAATACTCTCCGACAAGGTCAAGCGCGGCGAGATCAGCCGCCGCCGCTTCACCCAGGCGGCTGCCATCCTGCTCGCCGGCGGCCCCGCGCTGCTGCGCGGCAAGAGCGCCGAGGCTCAGGCCAAGGAACTGGTCTTGGTGAACTGGGGCGGCGACGCCATCACCGCCTACGACACCGCCTACGGCCAGCCCTTCACCAAGGATACCGGCATCGTCGTGAAATTGGACGGCTCCGGCCCGACCGAAGGCGCCATCGCCGCGCAGTTCAAGAGCGGTAAACCGACCTGGGACCTCGTCGACGTCGACCCGTTCTCCGCCATCTCGCTCGGCAAGCAGGGCATGATGGAGCCGATCGACTACAAGATCGTCGACAAGGGCAAGTTCCGCCCAGGCTTCGGCTGGGAGTACGCGGCCTCGACCTACTTCTTCTCCTACATCATCGCCTACGATGCCTCGAAGTTCGGCGACAAGGCGCCAACCGGCATGGCCGACTTCTTCGACGTGGAGAAGTTTCCCGGCAAGCGTTCGCTCTACAAGTGGGGCGCCGGCATGTGGGAGGCGGCGCTGATGGCCGACGGCGTCAAGCCGGAGGAACTCTACCCGCTCGACCTCAAGCGCGCGCACGACAAGATCGCGGCGTTCAAGGACAATGTCGTCGCCTACTGGGGCGGTGGCGCCGAGAGTCAGTCAGTGCTGCTCAACGGCGAGGCCTCGATGGCGATCATCTGGTCGACGCGCGCCTCGCTGCTGGAGAAGGATTCCGGCGGCTCGATCAAGTTCACCTGGGAACAGGGCCTGATTTCCCCGGGCGCGCTGGGTGTCATCAAGGGCAATCCGGGCGGCGCCGAAAACGCCATGAAGTTCATTGCCTCGACGCAGGATCCGGCCAAGCAGATCGTCATGTTCGACCTGCTCGGCCAAGGGCCGGCCAACCCGGCCGCCGACGCGCTGATCCCCGAGGATCGTCGCCGCATCAACCCGGTAGACCCGGCCAACATATCCAAGCAGGTCGCGCTCGACATGGACTGGTACGCCGAGAATTACGGCCCGGCGCTGGACGAATACACCAAGATCATCTCGGCCTGACCGAGCCGGAATGCGCGGACAATCGCCGGGGTGGAGCGCGGCGCTGCTGACGGCGCCGCTGCTCGTCTTCCTCGGGCTCGCCTATGGCGTGCCCTTCCTCGGCATCGTCACCTGGAGCGTCACGCTGCCCGAGCCTGGGCTCGGGCAGTATGGCGTGCTCGTCACCGACCCGCTGGTGCAATCGGTTTTCCTGCGTACGCTGCGCATATGCGCCTTCGTCACGCTGGTTTCCGTCGTAGGCGCCTACGCGATCGCCTTTGTCTGGGTGCGGGGCTCTTCCACGCAGCGCCTGATCGCGGAATTCTGCATCCTGGTGCCGTTCTGGATTTCGGTGCTGACGCGCGCCTTCGGCTGGGTCGCCGTGCTCTCCAACCGCGGGCTGATCAACACCTGGCTCACGCAGATAGGCTTCATCAGCGAGCCGCTGACCCTGGTGCGCAACGAGTTCGGCGTCGTCGTCGGCATGTCGCATTTCCTGATCCCGTTCGCGGTCTTTCCGATCGCTTCTGCGATGCGCAGCCTCGACGACCGCGTGCTGATGGCGGCGCGCGGGCTTGGGGCAGGGCGCACGCGCATCTTCTGGGCCGTGTTCGTGCCGATGACCGCGTCCGGCATCATCGGCGCGGCGCTCATCACCTTCGTTTTCGCGCTCGGTTTCTTCGTGACGCCGGCGATTCTTGGCGGCGGGCGCAGCGTGATGGTGGCCGAGCTGGTCTACCTGCGCATCTTCCAGAGCCCGGACTGGGGCCTCGGCGCGGCGATCAGCGTCGTGCTGGTGGTGATCGTCGGCGCGCTGATGGCCGCCCTCTACCGCTTCGTGCGACCGGCGCAGATAGCGGGCTGAGATGGTCACCTACCGCCCCGGCCCGGTCGCACTGATTGCCGCAACGCTGGTGGCGCTGTTTTTGCTGATGCCGCTGCTGGCGGTGGTTCCCGTGTCGTTCACGCCGGCGCGCTTCCTGTCGATGCCCTCCGGCGAACTGTCGCTGCGCCATTACGATGCGCTGGTCAGCGATCCGAAGTGGATCACGGCCATCCTGCTGTCGATCCGCATCGGCATCGTCAGCAGCGTGCTGGCAACGCTGTTCGCGGTCACCTTCAGCCTTGGCATCTGGATGTTCCAGCCGCGTCTCAAGGCGGTGATGGTGGGCTTCGTGCTCCTGCCGATGGTGGTGCCGCCGGTGGTTTCGGCCATCACCATCTACTTTCTGCTGACCTCGCTGTCGAAGTTCAATTCGATCGTCGGCTACGACACCTGGGTCGGGGTGGCCATGGCGCACGCCGTCATGACCACGCCGTTCGCCGTCGTGCTGGTGCTGGTTGCGTTGACGCAGGTCGACCGCCGCATCGACCTTGCCGCCCGGGGAATGGGCGCCTCGATCTGGGAACGCGCCGTGAAGGTGATCCTGCCCAACATCCGGTTCGGCGTCGTCACCGCCGCGCTGATGGCGTTCATCCTGTCCTGGGAAGAGATCGGCGTCACGCTTTTCATCACCAGCGTCAACGCGATCACCCTGCCTCGCCTGATGTGGATGGGCCTGCGCGACAACATCGACCCGGCGATCGCGGCGCTGTCTGTGATCCTGATCGTGATCACGGTGCTGGTGCTGGCGACGCGGACCTTTTTCCGCCGGGTTTAGCCCGGACAGGCGGACGAGTCGCTCAAGATGGAAGGCCCCTGGGCGAACGCCGGTAGGGCAGGGAGAAATCCTCCGCCAGGACGATGTCCTCCTGGCTCAGCCCGCGGCCGGGGTCGCGGGACAGTGCCTGCACAAGGTCGGGCCGCAGCGCTCCCGCAGCAATAGCCTCCTCCAACGCCTGCCGCGCTTCGCGTTCGGCTCCGAGCAGCGCGCTGAGCGCGAGTATCAGCCTGTCCCGATGATCCATAGATGCACTTCCGATCTTGCACCACCCCGTTGAAGGCGGCGGCTATGAACGCGCCGGCGGCGTCCCTGTTCCATGTGCGTGAAGATGCCGATGCGTTCTACCGGCGCGCGCGAATTACGCGGCCGCCTGGCGGTCGGTGGCGCGGCGTGCGGCTGCCTCGCAGCGCGCCCGAATCTCTTCCAGTTCGGTTTCGGTGAGGTGTTCGATGCCGATGAAATGGTTTTGTGCCTCACTGACACGGATGAGTTCGTCGAGCTTGGCCTGCAGGGCGGCACCGTCGCGGTTCTGGGTGTTCTGGATAAGGAATACCATCAGGAAGGTGACGATGGTCGTGCTGGTGTTGATGATCAATTGCCAGGTATCGGAAAAATCAAGAAGCGGGCCGGTCAGGCCCCACGCTACGATGATGGCGCAGCATATCATGAAGGTGAGCGGCTTACCGGCGGCGTAGGCCACGCGGTTGGAAACCGCCGTGAAGTATTTTTCCATGCGCGCGCTCCACGATCCGCAGCAGGGCGGAGGGCAGGCTCGCCCTCTGCCGTCCAGCCACACGCACTCAGAGGGTCGCCGCGCCCTTTTTGGGCTCGTGCCAGCCGAGCCGTTCCAGTGAGAGCCGGATTTCGCGAAGATCGTCTTCCCAGCCGTCGGCGTCGTTCATCGGGCTTTCGGATGCGGCCCGCTGAAGGCCGCGTGCCTCGGACTCAAGCTCAAGAAGCTTTTCGATCTTGATTTCCCTCGGCAGGTTGTCGTCCTGGACAATCTCCTGCGCCTGCATTGCCTTGAAGGTGACCATCATCCGGCACTCCGTTGGACACCTGAAAACGCCGTCGGCTGCAGCTTGTTCCGCGCCGGTTGGTTCTTCTCCCACGTCGCAGACGGCGCGAAACAGCGCGCAGGCTCGCCCCGTCGCTATCAACTCGCCGTTACAATCCGCTGCGTCGCTAACAAACCTGCCGCGACGACCGTATTGTTGTGCACCAAGCGAACGGCTTGCGCATTCGATGACTGAGCCCGCCATCGGCTGCCCGAACATGGATATTTCCTGGAGGAGAGAACGGTATGTCGCTTGGCAATCCCTGGACCAGCATTTTTGGCCGGATCGCGGTGGCTGTTGCCGGTGGCGCCATGCTCGCCGGCGCCCTGTTCGCGGCTCTTCCCACTCAGGGAAGCGCCGAGACTGCGGTCACACTGCCGGAGCCAAAGCTCAGCCAGTCCGGGTCGGCCGGCGCGTCGCTTGAAACCGCCGTCCTCGCTGGCGGGTGCTTTTGGGGTGTCCAGGGCGTGTTCCAGCATCTCAACGGCGTCACCAACGCAGTCTCCGGATATGCCGGCGGCGCCGCGGACACCGCGCACTACGAAACAGTGGGTTCCGCCGAAACCGGACACGCCGAATCGGTCCAGATCACGTTCGACCCGAATGTCGTCAGCTATGGGAAAATCCTGCAGGTCTACTTCTCGGTCGCTCATGACCCGACGCAGCTCAACCGCCAGGGACCCGACATCGGCACCCAGTATCGCTCGACGATCTTTCCCGCCAACGACGGGCAACGCCAGGTCGCAGAGGCCTATATTGCGCAGTTGAATGCGGCGAAGGTTTTCGGCGCCCCGATTGCCACCACGGTCGAACTGGCCAAAATGTTCTACCCCGCCGAGGCTTACCATCAGGACTATGCCACACTACATCCCGACAGTCCCTATATTGCGACGTTCGACCTGCCGAAGATCGACAATCTGAGCCGGCTCTTCCCCGACCTTTATCGCCAGAAGCCAAGGCTGGTCGCCGACCAGGCGGCGTCAAACTGAGGCGGCTTTAGACAAGGAAACACGAATGGAAAAGACCTACCCCGTCAGCCATACCGAGCAGGAGTGGCGCAAGCTGCTCACACCCGAACAGTTCGCCGTCATGCGCGGACATGGCACGGAGCGTCCGGGCAGCTGCGCGCTGCTTTACGAAAAGCGCGCCGGCCGTTTCGAGTGCGCCGGCTGCGACCAGCCGCTGTTCGTCGGCAAGCGCAAGTTCGAGAGCGGTACGGGCTGGCCGAGCTTCGACGAGCCAGTGGCGGGCGCGGTCGAAACGACGGTCGATCGCAGCTACGGCATGATCCGCACCGAGGTCCATTGCGCGACCTGCGGCAGCCATCTCGGCCACGTCTTCGACGACGGTCCGCCGCCGACCCACAAGCGCTACTGCATCAACGGCGTGGCACTCAACTTCGTGCCCGACTGAGTTTTTGGGTCGTGGCGATCGGCCCAGCCGGCATGGCGGGCACGAAGCGCGTTGAGGATCACCGCCACGTCGATGAATTCCTGCAGCACGGCTCCGGCGACCGGCGAGATGTAGCCGAACGCGGCGCCGACCATGGCGATGCCGGAGAGCGACAGCCCGACGACGATGCTCTGCAGCGCGATCGAGCGGGCCCGCTGGGCGACCTGCACGGCGTCGGCCACCAATTCGAGCCGGTCGGCCAGCACGACGACGTCCGCCGCTTCGGAGGAGGCGGTGGCGCCGCGCGCGCCCATCGCCACGCCCACGGTCGCGCGGGCCAGGGCCGGTGCATCGTTGATGCCGTCGCCCACCATCATGGTCGGCGCGACGGCCATCTCGCCGGTGACGGCATCGACCTTGTCGGCCGGGCTGCAGCCGGCGATGATCGCATCGAGGCCGAGTTCCTCCCCGACGGCATGGGCCGTGCCTTCGTCGTCGCCGGTCACCATCAGCGTACGCGAAATGCCGGCCCTGCGCAGTCGCACGATCGCGGCGGGCGTATCGGGGCGTACACCGTCGCCCATCACCAGCACGGCGGCCAGGCGGTCATCGACGGTGACGAAGATGGTGAGCACGGAGCGCTTCTCGTGGGCGCCGAGCGCCGAAACCGCCCAGTCCGGCAGGGCGGCATCGCGCAGCACCAGCGCGCGCGAGCCGGCGCGGACATGCCTGCCGTCTACGATACCTTCGAGGCCGGAGCCCCGGGTCTCGACCACTTGTTCCGGGTGCGCGAGCCGAAGCCCGTTTTCACGCCCCGTCGCGACCAGCGCAGCAGCGAGAACGTGGTGCGAGGCCTGTTCTAGCGAGGCGACCAGCCGCAGGATTTCGGCCGGATCCTCGCCCGCGGCCGTTTCAGTGGCGATCAGTCGGGCTCCACCTTCCGTCAGCGTGCCGGTCTTGTCGAAGATGACCGTGCGGACCTGCGCCATTGCCTCGAGCGCGGCGCCTCCCTTCATCAGGACGCCCATCCTAGCCGCCCGCGATACGCCGCCGATCAGAGCCACGGGCGCGGCAAGTATCAGCGGGCAGGGCGTAGCCACGACGAGGACCGCCAATGCGCGCACCGGATCGCCGCTGAGCGACCAAGCCGCGCCGGCCACCACCAACGTGACCGGCAGCAGCAGGATCGCGAAACGGTCGGCCATTCTGATGAAGGGCGCGCGCGCCGTCTGCGCGGCACGCACCATCCGCACGATTCCGGCATAGGTACTTTCATCGGCCGCCGCGGTGGCGCGCATGGAGAATGCTTCGCCGGCGTTGACGGTGCCGCTGCGCACCGGCTCACCGGCGACCCGCTTGACGGGCAGGGGCTCTCCGGTGACGGCTGATTCGTCAACCACCGCCGTCCCGTCGGTGACCGTGCCGTCGACGGGAATCAGCTCTCCTGCGCGCACAAGAAGCTCATCGCCGACCACGACGTTGGCTACCGTGATGTCCTCGACGCCGTGGTCCTGGCGTCTATGTGCGATGCGTGGAGACCGGTCGGCCAATGCCTTGAGGTCGCGCTCGGCCTTTCCGCGCGCGTAATCCTCCAGCAGGTTGCCGCCCGAATACATGATCGCAACCACCACGGCCGCCAGCGGCTCTCCGAGCGCAAGCGCCGCCGACATCGACACCAGCGCGATGGCGTCGACACCGACGCGACCCTGGAGAAAATCGCGAATCATGGTGGCAGCGAGCGCTATGACGACCGGCACGGTCGCGGCAGCCCACAGCCACTGGGCCTCGACCGGCCGCGCGAGCCAGAAATTGCACAACGCGCCAGCCATCAGCCCGAGCAGCGCAATTGCAAACAGGCCGCGATGAAGGCCGGCTTCGGTCACGCCTGGCTACCCGCGGGGCTCATCGAGATCGGCCCCTGACCCCGCCAAATCAAAAATGCACGCCGGCGCGGAACGGGCCCACGCGCGTCCCGGAGGCCACGAGGTAGGCAGTCGACCAGCCAACGAGCAGGAACCCGTTGATGGCCTCCATGGCCGCCATCAGTCGCCATGTCGGATCGGGCACGACGTCGCCATAGCCGAGCGTCGAGAACGTCACGACGGAAAAATAGAGCGAGGTTGCGAAACTGGCGAACGCCCCGATAAAGACGTAGACCCCGGCCCAGAGCCAGACCTCCGCCGTGATGATTGTGAAAAGGGCCATGACGACGGTGATAATCGCCAGGATGCGGCTGCGGCGCCCGTGGAGTCTGAAGTGGGCGATGATCCGGGACATGATGTGCGTGGTTGCGATCAGCCCCGAGGTGTGGATCAACACCGTCAGGCTGATCACGACGAATCCGGCCACCAGATTCTCGAACATGGCTCATGCTAACGATCCCATGCCGCAAGGCAATGCAGGAGCGGCTGCGATCCCCGGCGCCATCGGTCCCAACCGCGGCGGCCGGGCCGTCAACGCTCCTGAATGCTCTTCAGGTATTCGATGATCGACTCGGCCTGCTCCGGGGAGGCTATGAATTGCGGCATGTCGGGATGGCCGGTCGATATGCCCTCGGCCAGCGCCTCTTCGAGATCGTCGATCGGGTAGCGACTGGAAAGCGTTCGAAACGGCGGAGCGTCAGGATGCGTGCTCTGGCCCGTCCTGCCGATTGCGTGGCAGGCTGAGCAGTTGGTCTCGACGATCGCCTTGCCGCGCTGCACGTCGGCGGCGGCGACAGCAGGGAAGGCCAACGCCGCCGCTAGCAATGCGCAACTCCTAAGGAGCCTGGCGCCGCCGGACTTACGTCGGACCGTCGTGACGCTCATGAGCTGCTCCTCCGTTTCCGATGATCGGCCGTCGCATGGCGCCCCGGCCGGTGGCCCGGTCAGGCAACCGTCCTTGCCGCGACGTCCTCGATCGCCGATGCCGTGGTCTTCTTCATCTGCAGGGCGGCTTCCGAAGCAAGCTTGGAACTCATCCGCGCGACCTTCTCGGCCTCGCCGGCATATTCGCTGGCGGCGATTTCGACGAAGTCCGAAACCACTTCGAGGCTGTCGCCCCGCCCTCCGCTCTCGACGAGATTGTCGACCAGCCGAAGGTCCTGCTCCATGCGGTGCTTGAGAAACCCCAATGCCTCGATCTGGTAACGCATCACTGCCTTGACGATCTGGGCCTGAGCCGACGCGGCTTGCAGAAAGACGTTCATGCCGGCCGGCGGCAATGCAAGCGCTGTCAGCAAGGCCTTGGCGGGGTCTGTGTTCCTGGGCATCGAATTGCTCCTTCTTGGGTATGGAACTTTTCAGTATGCAATCAGCCGGCGTGCGCAGGCTTTCGAATTGCGATCTCGGCAATGGCACCGTCATCGCGCAGACTGCGGCAAGAGAGACTGGATGCGTACAACGCCGATCCTGAAGGCCGACACCGCTTACCTTACCTAGTCCGCTTATCCGTTGGCGCCTTGCGCTAGATCAAGGTCGGCCCCGCGGAGCAGGACAAACTGATCGCCTGACGGCCCCGACTGGCATATTGTGGCCGGCAAGGCGGTACAGGTACGATACTCCCCGAAGACGGCGCCTCGGTGGTTATGGGCGGCGTAGTGATATGTTCAGCGATCGAAACGAAGCCGGGAAGGCGCTTGCCGCCGCGTTGGCGCAGGAGAACCTGCAGAGCCCGGTCATACTCGCGCTGCCGCGCGGCGGCGTGCCTGTTGCGGCGGCGATCGCCCGCGAGCTTGGCGCGCCGCTCGATATCGTGATCGTCCGCAAGGTGGGCGCGCCCGGAAATCCGGAACTGGCGATCGCTGCCATCGTCGACGGCAACCCGCCCGACGTCGTCCTCAATCGTGAGATCATCGAGGCCTACGATCTCGACGATCCGGAAATCGCGCGACTGGTCAGCAGCGAGCGGCCTGAACTCGAACGCAGGCGGCTGGCCTATCGCGGCAACCGGCACGCCTTGTCGGTCGCGGGCAAGACCGCCGTTCTCGTCGACGACGGCGCCGCGACCGGCGCCAGCATGAGCGTGGCGATCCGGGCGCTGCGGCGGCGCTCGCCGCACAAGATCGTCGTTGCCCTGCCGGTCGCCCCTCCCGACGTGGCGGCCAGGCTGGCGCAGGAAGCCGACCTCGTCGTGTGTCTGCGCAAGCCGGCACAGTTTCGCGCCCTCGGCTATCACTATCGCAACTTCGAGCAACTGCGCGACGAGGAAGTGCTGACTGCCCTCGGCGAAAGCCGCCGGCGCCCCCCCGCCAAGTCTACCGAGTCCGATCCGTCAAGTATCGAGAACGGCCATGAACATTCGTGATTTGGACAAGGTTGGGTGCGCGGACCTGCTCGGGCAGGCGCGACGTGGCATCCTAGCCTGCGCCCGGGATGGGATGCCCTACGCGGTGCCGATATTCTTCGCATACGCGGACAACAGCCTCTACGCATTCTCCATGGTGGGCAAGAAAATCGAGATCATGCGCGCCAATGATCGCGTCTGTGTTTTCGTGGAGGAGGGCAAGGAAGGCCGGCTGTGGCGAAGTGTCGTGGTCGAGGGGCGTTTCGAGGAGTTGCCGGATCGCGTCGGCTTCAAGCGCCAGCGGGACCACGCCTGGACCCTGCTCAGCCGGTACGCGAACTGGTGGGAGCCAGGCGCGCTGAAACCGGAGCCATTCTCGGATCCCCGCGGCCCCCAGAACGTCTTCTTCCGCATCTCGGTCGAGGCGATGAGCGGCCGGGAGGCCGTCGACTGAGCCTCGCGTGTCGCCCCGACGCGCTTTCCGTCAACCGGGGCAGGCTCAGTGGGCCAGAAGCGTCGGCAGCTTCGGTGATTCCAGCACACTCCTGGTAACTCCGCCAAAAAGGCGTTCGCGCAGGCGGGAGTGGCCGTATGCGCCCATGACGAGCAGGTCGGCCGAGAGATCCGTCGCATGCTGGGTAAGGACATCAGCGGTCGACCGGTCTTCGCTCGGCAGGCGGTCCACCGTCACCTTGACGCCATGGCGCGAGAGGTAGGCGGCAATGTCGGCACCGGGCTCGGCGCCGTGCCGGTCCTCGCCCTTGCCGGGGTCCACGAGCGTGACATGCACGGCCGCCGCCCCGCGAAGGACGCTGAGCGACTCGCGGACGGCGCGCGATGCTTCGATCCGTGCGTCCCACCCGACGACAACGCGCTTCGGCTTGAGGGTCGGGACGGCTCCCTCTGGCACCAGCAGCAGGGGCTTGCCCGATGCGAACAGCGCACCGGCGATGACCTTGTCCCTGAGCTGGTCGTCGAATTCCAGTTGCGGGCCGAGGACGGTAATATCCGCATAGCGGGCTCGGCGGCCGATCGCCTCGTCCGCCCAGGCGAGCTCCGCGAACTCGCTGGTAACGTCAGCCGAGCCGCCGCGCGCCGCCACCAGAGCCGAAATTTCGGCGGCGCGGGCCTCAAGGCTTTCCATTTCGGATTGCCGTTCCTCGAGCCAGGCTTGCGAAACCACCGCCGCGTACTCGCCGATCGGCGGGGGCGCAGCGATCGCTGTCACCAGAACCGACAGGTGGGCACCGACTTCCTCGCAAAGCCCTGCCGCGAGTTCGATGTCGTGATCGCCGGGCTCTAGGCCGGCTACTGTCAGAATTGTCCTGAAGCCCATCGCAATGCTCCCGTCGTCATTTCAAACATCATCGTAGGAGACGGTGCGGAACACATTGCGATGGATCAATTCGGCTCGTAAAAGCCCTGCGCCCATTGATCCCTGTCAATTTGGAGCCTGGCCGGACCGTGTATTTTTTGTGGACAGCGGAGAATGCACCGATGAAACGCAGCCTTCTCGCGATCGGTCTCATCGTGCTGACTGTGCCGGCAGCTGTCGCGCAGGAAGCCGAGGAGATGAGCTATGGCGAGGCAGAATACATGAACTCCTGCGCGGTCTGTCATGGCGAGTCGGCCCGTGGAGACGGTCCGCTGGCGCAAGAACTGGTCAAACGGCCGGCCGACCTCACCAAGCTTGCCGAGAAGAACGGCGGCGAGTTTCCGTATTCCCGGGTCTTCAGCATGATCGACGGTCGCTACGTGGTTTCCGCCCACGGGGATCGCGAAATGCCGGTATGGGGTCGGGCGTTCGTCGAGGAAGATCGCCAGAACTTCGGCCAGGATGCGGAAATGGTGACCGCGGAGCGCATCCACGAGCTTACCCAGTATATCCAGTCCCTGCAGCGGTAAGCCTGGCACCGCCGCTTAGCCAGGCGAGGCGATCAACCGGACCTTGCAATCGCGGACGTCCGGCGGGTCGCGGTGTGGGCCAGCCCGAGGACACCCGGCTGAGGCGAGCGGTCCAGGCGCTGCCCTTCACGAGACGGCTACTCTAGAGACGCGTCGGCGTCGAAAAGCCGTAAGGTAGCGGCTGTGAGAAGGGCGGTGGCGGGAACGGTCCGGGAGTTCCCCACCCCGGGCCCGAGGTGATCAGGCTGTGGGTGCCGTAAAGCTCCGGAAAGAACGCCGCGCCGCCGTCGTTCGTGCCGAACATGATGTCGTACTGCAGCAGGCGTAGGTCGTCGACCAGCGGCGGCAACCTCTCGCTGCGCAGCCAGTCGAACTCCGGCTGGCCGTTTACCGGAAGCAGCATATGCCGGTCCACGACTTCGTATTGGCGGCGCACTTCGCCAAGAAGGCCGGTGTAGTAGGGATGGCCGATGCCGGCGGCGCCAAGAACGTAGAGCGGTATGAAGGCCGGGCTTACCGATCCGATACCGCGCACCGTTCCGTCGCGGTTCGACCACACCAGCAGTGGGGTCTCGTGCTGGTGCTTCATGTCCGGCAGCGGAGCCTTGCGGTCGGCGACGGGCTCCTTCATGTATCCGCTCTCGACGTAGGCTTCGCCGAGCGGCGGAAGGTGGTCGCCGAAAAAGGCGATGACTGTCGGCCGCTTACGTCCCTGCGCCCATTCCACCAGGCGCTTCAGGCTGGCGTCCGCATCGGAAATACCCTCCGCATAGGCACGCACGGCGCCTGCGGCGCCGTTCCCTAGTCCGTTGACCGTGATCCGGGCATCTGGATAGCGACTCGCATCGTAGGGACCGTGTCCCTGCAGCGTCACAGCGAACACGAAGGCCGGGCCGCGCGAACTCTCAACGCGCTTGATGATCTGCTCGGTGAGCGCCGCATCCGACGGCAGCAGGCCGCGCTTGGCAAGCACGGGCAGCCGATCCTCCGCGAGAAAAGTCTCGAAGCCGAAATCGTCGTAGACCGGCTTGCGGTTCCAGAACCAGCCGCCGAACGGATGCATGGCGGTGGTCTCGTATCCGGCACTGCGCAGGAAGGTCGCAAGCGAGGGCATCGGCCCGCGGATATACTGCTGGTAGGGGATGCTGCCGTACGGCAGGAATGCGTTGGAGAAGCCGGTGAGCGCTTCGAACTCGACATTTGCCGTCATCCCGCCGAACTCGGGGGAGAACATGGCGCCAGATGCATTGGCGCGCATGAACGGCATGGGGTCGGGCGAGATATTCACGCCGGGGAGGCGCGTCGGATCCCAAAACGATTCGCTCATCACGACGACGACGTCCGGCTTTTCGCCGGGGAACGAAGCAGCCTTCAGGGGCCGGCCGGCGATCCGCATCATCGCGGCCGGCAAATAGCCGGCGGGCTCCACCACCTTGGCCATCGGCACGTTCATGGCGAAGGCGAGCGCGAAGCCGTTGCTGGCGTAGTTCTCCTTCTGGTCCCACATCATCGGAATGATCTGGAGCCGGTCCCTGGCCCAGGAAAAGGTCGCGTAGTCCATGATCGAGACAAAGAAGGCGAGCGCCGGCACCGCCACGGCAAGGCGCATCAGCCGGCCGTGCAGCGACAGGCGCCGTGCGCGCTGCCGCCAGTAGAACCAACCCGTGACCAGGGCGGACACGACGACCAACAGCGCAATCACGATTCCCACCGCCGCGATCGGCCTCTCGCGCACGAGCAGCGGCATCAGTTCGATGATCTGGCGCGAATAGAGGAAATCGGTCGGATACAGCGGATCGCCGAGGTAGCGCGCCTTCTGGCTGCAGATCCACGCCAGCGTGAGCACGAAAGGGCCGATCAGGAGCTGCGCATGGTGGGCGCGGCCGAACATTGCATCGAGCGCAAGCGCCAGCAACGCGAACACGGCGACCGTCGTCCAGCCCGGCCGGAACGGCTGCAGAAAGAACGCAATCGTCGGCTGCAGTTCCCCGCGCACGACCCATTCGGCGCAGAAGACCATCACCGCCGAAAGCAGCGTCGTGACCAGCAGCGACAACAGCGCGCCGGTCAGCCATGTTCGCCATGGCGTCGCGCGGTTCTCTCTCGTCGTTTCCTGCCGATCGGTCGACGCCTGACGCGTTACAGGTGCGGCCAACTCATTCACACTCCAGCAATCGACGCGCAGGGGCGTCACCCTAATGTCATCAAAGTGTCACAGAAATCTAGCGCTCGTGGCAAAATTGAGAAGGCCGAAGTACCCGAGGTTGCGCCATGTTGAAGCAGGCTGCTCCTGTCTCGGCAGCAGACCGCCTTGACTTGCCCCGCCGCCTTCGCCACTCACTCGCGCTGGCGCAAACAGGAAAGCCGGAATGACCACTGCATTCACCTTCCCGGGCCAGGGAAGCCAGTCCGTCGGCATGGGCAAGGATCTGGCCGCGGCTTTTCTGGCGGCCCGCCGCGTATTCGAGGAAGTGGACGAGGCGCTGGACCAGAAACTCTCCGCCCTGATGTGGGAGGGACCCGAGGATACCCTGACGCTGACGGCCAACGCACAACCCGCGCTGATGGCCGTGTCGCTGGCGGCGATCCGCGCTCTCGAGGCAGCGGGTGTGCCGCTTGCCGGCAAGGTCGCCTACGTTGCCGGCCATTCGCTTGGCGAATATTCGGCACTGGCGGCGGCCGGCATGTTCTCGGTTGCCGACGCCGCCCGTCTGCTGCGCATTCGCGGCAACGCCATGCAGGCCGCGGTGCCGGTCGGCGAGGGGGCGATGGCGGCGATACTGGGCCTCGAACAGGGCGAAGTGGAAGCGGCGTGCGCCGAGGCCGGGCGCGGCTCCGTGTGCCAGATCGCGAACGACAATGGCGGCGGCCAGTTCGTCATTTCGGGCGCCAAGCCGGCGGTCGAGCATGCCGCCCGGCTCTGCACGGAGAAGGGCGCCAAGCGCGCCATCATGCTCAGCGTTTCCGCTCCTTTTCACTCGGCGCTGATGGCGCCGGCCGCCGAGGCGATGCGCCAGGCGCTGGCGGGAGTGGAAAAGAAGGCGCCGTCCGTTCCGGTCGTCGCCAATGTTTCGGTCGAGCCGCTGATCGATCCGACGGCGATCACGGCGAAACTGATCGAACAGGTGACCGGGCGCGTGCGCTGGCGGGAGACCGTGGACTGGTTTGCCGGCCACGGCGTGACGACGCTTTACGAAGTAGGCTCCGGCAAGGTGCTGTCGGGCCTCGCCCGTCGCATCAATCGCGACCTGCAGACAGCAGCGATCAACACGCCCGCCGACGTCGAGGCCGCCGCCGCGGCGATGCTTTAGAGCCTTCAGGGCCGCGCGAAACGACCCTAGTCCACCCACAGTCCGTTTCGCCGATGCCAGTCGGCGATCGATTCCTCAGGGTAGACGTCAAATGCGAGGTCAGCGGCGCGGATCTCCGGTTCAACCCAGTTCGCCTTGTATTTCAGCATCAGGTGCGTTCGCTGCGGCGGCTTCGGCAGATCCGTGTCGATCGCCGAGGCGAAAGGATGGATGAGTTCCGGCCAGGTCGGATCGCAGAGCCACAGAGCCGAGCCGCATTCGCGGCAGAAATTGCGCTCGCCGGTCGAAACCTCGCAATGCGGATGCTCGTCGTCCTCGATTTCGGCGCGGTAGACGCCGAGGTGCCGCTTGCCCTCGATCTCCATGGTGGCCGAATCGGCGCCGAGGTTGATGGCAAATCCGCCGCCGCCCTGCTGCTTGCGGCAGATCGAGCAGTAGCAGAGCTGGTATGGAACCGGCGTGTGGCTCTCCACATTGAAGCGGACCTTGCCGCAGCGGCATGAACCTTGAAGCGTCATCGGCATGTCCCGGCCCCTTGTCATCTGATGGCAGGTGGAAGCGCCATCATAACGCGCCGCGCTGGCAAAGGCTTCATGCTGCCGGCATACTGCCGCCATGGATGACGATGCGATTGCCGATTTGTTTGCCGGACTTGGTCCGGTCGAAATCCGCCGGCTATTCGGAGGCAAGGGCATCTATCATCGCGGCGTCATCGTTGCGATCGTCATTCGCGGCGAACTCATGCTGAAGGCCGATGCCGAAAGCGCGCCGCTGTTTGTCGCCGAGGGCTGCACGCAATGGACCTACACCGGCCCGCGCCACGGCAAACTGGTGTCGATGCCCTACTGGTCGGTGCCGGACAGCGCGGTCGACGACGCCGACGAGATGACGCGCTGGGCGCGCGTCGCCTACGAGGCCGGGTCAAGGGCGGAGAAGTAGCGGGCGCCGTGCAGCGCCTGCGGTTCACACCTTGGCGCTGACCAGCATGAAGGCCGGCATGTCGTCACCAAAACCGATGACCGTGTCGGCATCGTCGCCGTCATCCCGATAGCGGCGCGGGCGCTCCTGCCGCTCGGGACGGATTTCATCGCGGCGGGGCTGCTCGTCATGCGGCGGCTTTTGCCGCCGCTCGCCGTTCTGCGCCTTGATGGCGTCGCGGCGCGAGCGCTTTTCGGGGATGTCGCCGACAGTTTCCGCCACCGGCTCGGCCGCGGCAGCCAGCAATTCGCCGTCGGCCGGCTCTCCGGCCTTGCGCCGCCTGCCGCTGCGCTCCGAGCGGTCGCTGCGTTCGGATCGCTCGCTACGTTCGGAACGCTCCCCGCGTCCGCGGCCGCGATCGCGCGTACGACCCCGGCCGCCCGAATCATCGGATTCGGCGCTGTCGATCTGCGTGGAAAGGTCGCCGTCCAGCCAGTCGATCGGCTGGCCGATCAGTTTCTCGATCGCGTCGACATATTTGCGGTCCGACCTGGTGGCGATAGTGAACGACTTGCCGGAGCGGCCAGCGCGGCCGGTGCGGCCGATGCGATGGACATAATCCTCGGCGTGGATCGGCACGTCGTAGTTAAACACGTGGCTGACGTCGGGAATGTCCAGGCCGCGCGCCGCGACGTCCGACGCGACCAGAAGCTTCAGCTTGCCGTCGCGGAAATTGGCCAGCATCGTCATGCGGGCCCGCTGGTCCATGTCGCCGTGCAGGGCGCCTGCGTTGAAGTCGTACTTAATCAGCGAGCGGAAGAGCTCCGAGACCTCGACCTTGCGGTTGCAGAAGATGATCGCGTTCTTCAGCCCTGCATCCTCGTCGCGGATCAGCCGGCGCAGCGTCTCGCGCTTGTCCCACGGCTTCGGCCCGGACTTGACGAGTTTCTGCTCGATGTTCACGCCGGTGCTCGCAGCCTTCGACACCTCCACGCGTACCGGCGCGTGCAGGAATTTTTCCGTCAGCTTGGTGATTTCCGGCGGCATCGTGGCGGAAAAAAACAGCGTCTGGCGGGTGAACGGGATCATCTCGCAGATGCGCTCGATGTCGGGAATGAAGCCCATGTCCAGCATGCGGTCGGCTTCGTCAATCACCAGGATCTCGACACCGTTGAGCAGAAGTTTGCCGCGCTCGCGATGGTCGAGCAGGCGGCCCGGCGTGGCGATCAGCACGTCGGCGCCGCGTTCCAGCTTCTTGTCCTGCTCGTCAAAGGAGACGCCGCCGATCAGAAGCGCGATGTTGAGCTTGTGGTTCTTGCCGTACTTGATGAAGTTTTCCTCGACCTGCGCGGCAAGCTCGCGCGTCGGCTCGAGGATCAGCGTGCGCGGCATGCGGGCGCGTGCGCGGCCCTTTTCCAGTCGCGTGATCATCGGCAGCACGAAGGCGGCCGTCTTGCCGGTACCGGTCTGGGCGATGCCTAGCACGTCCTTGCCGAGCAAAGCATGCGGAATGGCGCCAAGCTGTATTGGGGTAGGGGTGGTGTAGCCGGCGTCCGTGACGGCGGAAAGAACCTTCTCGGACAAGCCGAGATCGGCAAAGCGACGCGCTTCTTGAGCGACCGTGGAATCTGAAGACAAGATCTTGATCAGCCTTTGGCTGGTTGACGGGCGGTCTCTACAGGGCCGCGGCGAGCACCTCGTATGCGCCCGCACCTGCAATTTGTGCAACGCGATACGAACAAGTGCGTGATTTGTCAATTGAAATCACGCATCTGCCGGGATTGTTACCGGCTGTTGATCGGCAGCGTGAATGCGCCTGGTTAATAGCGGAACTGCTCCGCCAGTATTCGCTCGTTCCACGAATGGGTCGGGTCGAAAAGCACGGTCGCGTTGACGCCGCGCGATTGGCGCACGGTCACGGTACTGACCGACTTGACCTCGGTGTGGTCGGCCACTGCGTTCACCGGCCTCTTGTCGGGCTCGAGCACCTCGAAGCGCACCACCGAACGATTGGGGATCAGCGCGCCGCGCCAGCGGCGCGGCCTGAACGGACTGACCGGAGTGAGCGCCAGCAGTGGCGCATCGAGGGGCAGGATCGGCCCGTGAGCCGAAAGATTGTAGGCGGTGGAGCCCGCCGGCGTAGCCACCATGGCGCCGTCGCAGATCAGCTCGTCGAGACGCACCTGCCCGTCGATGGTGATGCGCAGCTTGGCCGCCTGGTAGGACTGGCGCAGCAGCGAGACCTCGTTGATGGCAAGCGCCGTATCAGCGGAACCATCGACATTTTCCGTCTGCATCTCGAGCGGCGTGATCGTCTCCGGCACCGCCTCGGCGATCCGTTTCGGCAAATCGGCCTCTCGAAATTCGTTCATCAGGAAGCCCACGGTGCCGCGGTTCATGCCGTACACCTTCTTGCCGCTGCCCATCATGCCGCGCAGCGTCTGGAGCAGGAAGCCGTCGCCGCCCAGCGCGACGATGACGTCTGCATCGGCCACCGGCACATGCCCGTAGCGGCGCGTGAGCCTCTTGGCTGCCGCGGCCGCGTCGGCACTGTCCGAACTGACGAAGGCGAGGCGGACAGGCGCTTCGCTCATGCTCTCTCCCGGCTGCGCGCCAACGGCGCACCCGCACCTAGCATGGCGCGCCGTGCGCGCCTAGCATGGCGTGGCAGCCGCCGGCACGTCGAGGCAATCGCATTGACACTGCGTCGGCACGAGTGCCCTCATCGCGGTGGACATCGTCAGGGTCAGGAGACGACATGAATATCGTCAGCACAAACCCGCAACCGCCGATTGGGGAGATGCCGGTGCACCCGGAAGAGATGAAGGCAACGTCCGAGATCAGGATCGGCAAGTGGGTTTCCATCCAGAGCACGGCGCGAATCACGCCGGCGGGCGTCATCTCCACGGGAATCGCGATCTCGTTGGTGGCGCTGACGTTTGGCTACCTCGCGAGCAGACGACGGCGCTGGTAGGCGGGTCAGAGCACCAAGGGGCAGAGAGGCCGGCCGCGGCCTAGCCGCCGATGATCACCGTCGGCATGCCCATGGCAATCGCGTTCACCGACGTGACCTCCTGGATCATGTCGCCTACCCTGCACGCGCCCAGATTGTTGATGAGCACGGTGTTGCTCGGGGTGATGACGACGCCGATCCCGTCGGGCACAAGCAGTTTCACAATAGGGCAGGCGTTGATGCTGGCGCCGGAGCTGGTCATCGCCTTCGCGGTGTCCGACGCGGCCTTGGCCGTGGCCTCGACGAGATCCTTTTCCGCTTTCGCCACAGCGATCGGGCCGGCGAGACCGGCTGCCGCGACCTTGGCGGTCTTGTCGGCGACGTCCTTGGCGCCGGCGGCGATCGTCGCGGCGAGCGCCGCGACGGCCGCGGCGGTCATGCCGAGCCAGGCAGGCTGGCCGCCGATGATCACGTTCAGGCTGGGCAGGCCGGGAATGAGCGTTCCGCCGTGAGCGGTCAGGTCGTTAAGCCGGGCCGCGGGTCCTGTCGGCATGTGGTGGTTCCGCTCCAAGCCCGCCGGATCAGTCCTGCAATGTTCGGCGGCAGCAGAATGCTGCGCCGGTTTGTGGCGGAATGCAAGCCTGTCCCCGCCTTGCCGCATCCGATCCACCATGGTCTCGAGGCTGCCGGCAATGCAACGTCGCAGATACCGCGGCGACGGCGGAAGGCCCTCAAGAGTCGAGCTTGCTGTGTTCAAAGCTTAAGGCTGCGAAGGATCAGGATTTCTTCGGCCGAACTTTGTGCCTATGCTGGCAATGATGTCGTTCCGTCAGGGGTGGATGGATCGCCCCGCATCGGAAAGGACAGGACATGCAGTTCAAGATGGTGCACGCCGGCGACGACCGGGATTCCCTCCTCTATTTCCTCAAAGACGACGTACTCGATCTCGTCCTTCAGTACCGGATCCAACTCATACGCGTGGAGCCGTGGACGAAGGTGCTTCTGTCGAAGCACCATGCGCCCGGGGACGGAACGCTCACCGACGACGAGAGCCAGATGTTCAACCTCACAGCCTGGCCGGAGTGGGAGTGGCATGCGTTCCGAAGCAATTTCGCCCAGGTGATCACCGATTTCTGGAGCGGCCTGTTCGAACTCACGCCAAACCGAGCCTGGTTCAGGCGGTCCGACGGAGACACGCCGATCGCCCCGAAGGTCGTCTGCGACGTCAGCGTCGATGTACAGGACACCGCCGCCGGGGCGCATCACCGCTACTACATCATCAAGCCGTTCGAGGACGGGTTTCGGTCCTTCGTGTCGCCGTCCAAACGGGCGGCCATGCTGACGGACCGCGACCTGACGCAGGAATCCGCCCGCGTGGAGACGCGCGTCAAGCGGCGCAAGCAGGAGGTCTCCTTTTTCCAGACGACGGCGCTGCACGAGTTCGGTCATACGCTCGGGCTGGACCACGTGCGCGGTGACGGCAACGCCGACAACGCCTATGGCATCACGCTCGAAGAAAAGTCTTCGATGATGGGGTGGGGCGGGACGGTGAACGAGGGGCACGCACAGCCGTGGATCAATCAGCTGCGACGGCATCTGATCCGACGCGGCGAGCAGCCGCTGCGCTTCAAGTCCCGCATCGTCAGGGAGCAGAAATCCAGCTTCATGTACTTCGTCCCCGACGATCCGAAGACTCCGAAAAAGAGGAAGAAAACGTAAGCGTGGCGCGCGGGGGCGGCACGAGACCGGGCATTGTCGGGTGCAGCGGACCACCCGCGCCGGCCAGCGGTTCGGTTTGCCGAGTATATGGCAGAACCTCCTCCACTCGATCGGGAACGTAGCCCCGCAGGGCTGGAGGCGGTTCGCCGAATTAGATCAATTGCGACGCGGATTGAAGCGGGTAGATTGCGGGAGGTGGCGATACACCGGCCGCCTCGCACGCGACGCGGGCTCGCTTCCCTCTACATCTTCTGGTCTCTAACGCCCATTTCGGCGCCGAGTTTTGCCGCACGGCCATAAAGCGTGGTCGACTGGATGTATGGCCAAGGCGAGAGCTGTCCCGGAAATCCGGAACTGCCAGGTGCGTCCTTGCCGAGAATGTTCTGCACGTAGCATTGGCTGACGACGACGCTGAGCGCCCAGTTCCGACCGTTCATGACCCCGTTCGTCAGCAGCCTCGAATCGTTGCGGGTCAGCCCGTTCAGCATATCCTGGGCGGCGGTGCGCAGGTGCTGAGCCTCGCGCTCGAGCACGTCCAAACGGGCTCTGAGCTTTGTGAGCGCAGCGCCTGTCACCGGGGTGACGTGAACCGGCCAATGGGCAACATTCAACGGATCTGACATCGCGAATTCCCCTTCTCACGTTGCGCGAAGCGGCGGAGTCTCGCAGGAAACACTTCGAAATCAAGGGACGGAGCTTGTGCCCTGCGATCGACGCGCGCCGGTGGGGCAATAGCCAATCATTGAAATGCTGGTGCCGCCGGCAGGGATTGAACCCGCGACCTTCGGTTTACAAAACCGAGCGAAACCCTCGTGACACCGCTTGAACTCGTTTTCCCGACCGGCACCGGAGAGATCGAGAGCCATTCAAACATCCTCCCGCGCGGTCTGGTGCCAACCATGCTGAGGGCCCGCGTTACGAAAGCAGCCCCGGAGAGGCGGCTGGCTCAACCGAGAAAGCATCTGTGGGCCGGGTGCCGGCCGGACTGGGATATGTCAGCGCTGCGCGCGGTATCGACGGTGCATGGGTGAAGAGGCGAACTTCCACATCGGCATGCGCGGGGGCCGGTGCCGGCACGCTGCTTGCTCGTCGGATAGCGATCTGTCCCGACGCCCGGGTAAGGTCCCCGCCTGCCCTTGCGGAGGGAACCGCAACGGCGCAATGGCGGGGGGTTACGCTCGCTGTCGAACAGGCGCCAGGTTCATGTACCGGCCCGGCCCGCAGCGAGCCGGGGCGTATCGGCGATGAGTTTGCGCGCCTCCGGGCTCGCGGGATCGGCAAAGACGCGCCCGGTCTCCCCGGCCTCCACGATGCGCCCTGCCATCAGGATGGCGACCTGATCGGCGATGCTGCGAACCAGCGCCAGATTGTGTGTCACGAAGATCAGCGAGAGTTGCCGGTCGTTCTTCAGCTTCTCGATCATCTCGACGATCACGGCCTGGATCGAGACGTCGAGCGCCGATGTTATCTCGTCGCAGATCAGGAGGCGCGGGTTGACCACCAGCGCCCGGGCGATGGCGACCCGCTGGCGCTGGCCGCCCGAAAGCTGGTGGGGATAGCGTTGCGCCACCGCCGGCGGCAGCGAGACGCGCTCCAGCACCTCGCCGACGCGGTCGCGTGCCTCCGCACGCGGGACGTTTTCCAGGACGTCGAGGGCGGCGGCGATGGATTGGCCGACGGTGCGGCGCGGGTTCAGGGAGGCGTAGGGGTTCTGGAAGATGTACTGGATCTCCCGCCGGACCTGGGTAGGACGCGCGCGACCGGCCGGCGCGAGCAACCCTCCGGCGAAACGAATCTCGCCGGCCTGGTCGGCGTGCAGCCCGGCAATGCAGCGGGCCAGCGTGGTCTTGCCGGAGCCGGACTCGCCGACGACGGCCAGGCAACTGCCGGGCGCGACGTCGAGGTCGATACCGTGCAGGATCGCTTTTGCGCCATGGCGCGCCCGCAGGCCACGGACGGCGAGAAGCGGCTCCGCCGGCTGAGCGGGGACTTGCCTCGGCGGGGCGGGGGCCGCCCGAAGCTCCGCTGCCAGCGGGTGGAAGCAGCGAATGGCATGGCCGTCCGCAACTACCAGGCCGGGAAGCTGCTCGATGCAGGCGGCCGTGGCTTCGCTGCAGCGCGGGGCGAAGCTGCAGCCGGGCGGGCGGCTGCCCGGCTCCGGAGCCTGGCCCGGAATGCCACGCACGGCCGCGTCGCTGCCGAGGTCCGGCACCGCCCTGACGAGGGCGCGCGTATAGGGATGGCGCGGACGGCGAAGGACGCTGTCGACGGGCCCCATCTCCACGATGCGGCCGGCATACATGACCGCCACGCGGTCTGCCAGCGAAGCCACCACGGCGAGGTCGTGGCTGATGTAGACGGCCGCGACACCGTGGCGAGCACAGAGATGGCGCACGATGTCGAGCACATGCGCCTGCGTGGTCACGTCCAGCCCCGTGGTCGGCTCGTCCATGACGATGACCCGGGGCCGGTTGGCGAACGCCATGGCGATGGCCACCCGCTGCTGCTGGCCGCCGGAAAGCTGGTGAGGGTAGGAATCGAGGAAGGCGCGGGTGGCCGGCAGCTTCACCTCGCCCAGCAGTTCCTCCAGCCGTTCGGCCGACAGCGGCACGCCGTCCCGGCCGCATTCGGCGAGTTGCGTACGGATGCGCAGCGCCGGGTTGAGCGCCGTGCCGGGGTCCTGCGGTACATAGCAGATGACCGGCCCCCGCAGGGCCAGTCGCGCCGCCGGATCGAGCGCCCGGACGAGGCTGCCCGCGAGGGTGACCTTAGACGTGCCGGAGATGTCGAGGCCGCGGCGAACGTGGCTCAGCAGCGCCAGCCCGGCGGTTGTCTTGCCGGAACCGGACTCGCCGACCAGTCCAAGCACTTCGCCGGCCCCGAGCGAAAAGCAGACGTCGGCGACGATTTCGATGTCGGTCCCGGCGCGCACGACCCGCAGGTCCTCGACATCAAGCGCCGGTACCCTGCCGACCGTCATCGTGTTGCTTCCGCAGCAATCGCGCCTGCGCCGCCCCGACGGGCGAAAGCGTCCGTCAGCAGATTGACGCCGATCGTCAGCAGGACGATCAGGAACACGGGCGCCAGCACCGGCCAGGGGTTGGCGGCCATGCCGATGCGGTTCTCGTTGATCATGAGCCCCCAGTCGGGGGTGGGTGGCTGCTGGCCCAGGCCGAGAAAGCTGAGGCCGGCGATCAGCGCGATCGAATAGGTGTAGCGAAGCCCGAGTTCGACGAGCAGCGGCACCGAGATGTTGGGCAGGATCTCACGCACAAGGATGCGCAGGGGCGGCGTGCCGATGGCTTCGGCGTGGCGTACGAAGTCCTCGCCGGCGACCCGCAGCGTACCTGCCCGCGCGACCCGCGCCACCTGTGGCGCATGGACGGCCGCGACGATCAGCACGACCAGCCACGGGTCCGAGCCCAGTATGCTGAGGAAGAGCAGGGCGAAGATCATCTGAGGAAAGGCCAGGGCGACGTCCAGAAGGCGCATGATTGCCTCGTCCGTGGCGCCTTTCAGGAACCCCGCCGCCATGCCGAGGAATGCGCCCGCCGCAACGCCCAGCAAGGTGGCGACCGCCGCCAGGCCAAGGGTGCGGTAGCCCCCGCAGAGTACACGCGAGAGCGCATCACGTCCGAGAACGTCGGCGCCGAGAAGCAGGGTGCCGTCGGGGGGCTGGAAGGGCGCGCCGACGAATTCCTCCGGCGAGAATGGCGCGACGAACGGCCCCGCCAGCGCCAAGACGACGACGGCAGCGGTGAAGGCGAGGCCGATCGCACCCAGCCCCTGGCGCGTGATGCTCAGCGCTGCCATGTGCCAGTCCGCAGTTTCGGTGTGATTACCACCGTGATCACGTCGGCAATGAGGTTGACGCTGACGTAGAAGGTGGCGAGCAGCAGCACGGTCAGCTGGATGGTCGGTATGTCGCGCGTGGTGACGGCGTTGATAAGTCCCTGGCCGATGCCGGGGAAGCCGAAGATGTACTCGACGATGACGACCCCGCCGGCCAGGTAGGCGAAGGTGAGCGCGACGACCTGCAGTGTCGGTCCCATGGCGTTGGGCAGGGCGTGGACGAGCACGAGACGCCGCCGCGGCAGGCCCTTCAGGCGGCCCATCTCCATGTAGTCGCTTTCGAGCACCTCGATCATCGAGGCGCGGATCATGCGGAATATGTAGGGAAAGACAACCATGGCCAGGGTCAGTACCGGCAGCACCAGGATCGCCGGCCGCGCGAGCACCGAACTGCCGGGCGGAACCATCGAGACCGGCGGCAGCCAGTGGAAGACGACGGTGGAGAACATCGCGATCAGCCCGATGGCGATGACGAATTCGGGAGCGGCCGCGAGCCCCAGGGCGGCGACCGTCATCGCAGCGTCGGAGCCGCTGTCCTTCCTGAATGCCGCGAGGACGCCGGCGGCGATCGCCAGCGGCACCGCAACCAGCACGGTGATCACCAGCAAAGTGAAGGAGTTCGCCACCCGCGGCATGACCTGCGGCAGAATGGGCTTCTGGTTGGCGAGCGATACGCCGGCGTCACCCGACAGAAGGCGGGTGAGCCAGCGCCAGTACTGGACCGGCGCCGCGACGTCGAGGTTGAGCTGCTGACGCAGCGCCGCGAGCCGCTCGGGCGTGGCCGAGCGGCCCAGCACGGCCTGGGCGGCGTCGCCCGGCAGGTACTGCGTGGCGGCGAACACGACCATCGACACGAGGACGAGCGTGACGAGGCCAAGCAGAAGGCGCCTCGCGACGAGGCGGAACAGCACTCCACTGAACAAGGATCACGCCATCCATGCGGTCCGGAAGCCGAAGTTCCCGAGCGGTATGCCTGTCGCCGAGGGCGAAAAGCCGGTCACGTTGGCCGCCATCAGATCCACGCCCTGGTTGAAGGAGGGAATGATGTAGCCGCCGCGCTCGAAGTCGATCTTCTGCATCTGCCTCAGGATCTCGCATCGCCTGGCCGCGTCGGGCGTGGCCTGGGCCTCGTTGTAGAGGCGCGTGTAGTCCGGATCGTTCCAGTGCGTCTCGTTGTAGGGCGCGCCTTCGAGGCTCGACTGCACGACCTGGCCCATGAATGGCGCGTAGTACCAGATGTCCTGGGCGAACGGCCATTTCGTGTAGTTCTCGCCGAAGAAGATGTCGGGCGTCACCTGGCGCACGTTGACCGTCACCCCGGCATCCTTGGCCTGCTGGGCAAAGACCTGCGCCGACTGGACGACGCCGGCCGCGATGTCCGAGGTGACGAGTTCGACCACCAGGTTTTCGTGGCCGGCCTTCTTCAGCAGCGCCTTTGCCTGCTCGATGTCGCGTTCGCGCTTCCAGCCCTGGTCATAGCAGGCGTCGGCCGGCGAGAACACATCGGCGCCGATGGCCGCGTAGCCGCTGAAGGCGAGGTTTATGATCTGCTGGCGGTCGACGATGAGCCTGAAGGCGGTGCGGACATCTGGGTTGTCGAACGGCGGCTGGTCGACGCGCATGACGAACGGGGTCCACTGGCCGGGCTTCGAAACCAGCTTGGCGATCGGTCCTCCCTCCACGATCTGGTTGACCAGCGCCAGGGGCGCCTGTGCAAACACATCGATCTCGCCGCCCTGCAGCGCGTTGAAAGCCGCGGTCGCGTCCGCGAAGGAACTGATGATCGTGACGGAGTCGAGCAGCGGCTGGCCTTCCCGCCAATAGCCGTCGAAGCGGCTGAACACACCCTGTTCGCCCGGAACGAACTCCTTGTACTGGAATGCTCCGGTGCCGACCGGGTTTGCCGGGTCATAGCCGACGGGCACGATGGAGAACATGTGCGATGCCGAGATCAGGTCCGGGAACGATGCATAGGGGGAAAGGGTGGGCAGACGTATCGTGCGCTCGTCCAGGATCTTAAGGTTCGCGAGGTCGACGGGCTTCAGGGCCGACGCGCCGGCGAAGGGAGCGTCCGGATTGGCCACGCGCCTGAAGGAGAAGGCGACATCCTCCGCGGTGACCGCCTTGCCGTTGTGGAACTTCAAGCCGGGGCGCAGCCGGATCGTCCACTCCGTCGCGTCGGCGTTGGCTTCCAGCGATTCGGCCAGCGCGTACTCGACCTTGCCGTCGGGATCGAGCTGGACCAGCCCTTCGTACATCGCAAACACGCGCGCCGTGTCAGGCACCGTGATGCTGCCGTGCGCGTCCATGGTGTCGGAACTGCCGCCGCCGAGGATGGCGACCCTGAGGTTGCCGCCCTTGACCGGCTCCTGCGCGCTAGCCAGACGCGGCAGCGACGCTGCGGCGGGCAGGGCCGCCAGTCCGGCGACGACCTGTCGGCGCGAGAACTTGAACGGATCCTTGCTCATGATGCTTCCCTCTCCTTGAGTTCGTCTCGAATGATCGATGCACCGGCCACCATGGCCTTCAGCTTGCCCAGCGCGGTGGCGCGAGGCAGGTATTTCATGCCGCAGTCGGGTGCGATGACCAGGCGCGAGGCCGGCACCGAATGCAGCGCCCTGCGGATGCGGCCGGCCACCACCTCGGGCGTCTCGACGGCGGTGTCGCCAAGGTCCAGCACCCCCAGCATGATCGTCTTCGACGGCAGCCCGCCGAGTTCCTGCGGATCGAGTTTTGGCTGCGCGGCCTCAAGGGACACCTGCGTGGAGCAGCATCGATCGAGCTCCGGCAGAAACGAGTAGCCGGTCGGCTTGTCCTTCACCGCGTAGGCGTAGCCGAAGCACATATGCACGATGGTCGGCGCCTCTATTCCGGCGAGCGCGCGGTTGATCCCGTCCACGCCGTAGCGGCGGGCCTTCTCCGGCTTGGCCTGCAGGTAGGGCTCGTCGATCTGGACGACATCGCAGCCGGCGCTCTTCAGGTCCCTGAGTTCGGCGTTGACGGCGTCGGCATAGGCGGCGATGAGCGCGGCCTCGTCCTTGTAGTACTCGTCGATCGCAAGCTGGCTCATCGTGAACGGGCCGGGCACGGTCATCTTCACCTTGCGGCCGGTGATGGAGCGCAGGAATCGATAGTCGTCGAGCTGCACCGGTCGCAGCCGCTTTATGGGGCCTACCACGCGCGGCACCGGCACCATCGCCCCGGTCCTGTCGGGCATTTCGCCGGGACGATCGAGGTCAATGCCCGACAGCGCGGTCGCAAACAGATTGAAGTAGCTCTCGCGCCGGATCTCGCCGTCGGTGACGATGTCCAGCCCCGCTTCCTCCATGTCGTGCACGGCAAGGCGCGTGGCGTCGTCCTGCGCCTCCTTCAGCCGGTCACCCTCGAAGCGCCAGACCTTCGCCATGCGCACGCGCGGCGGCGTGACAGCCATCATCATCTCGTGGTCGACGAGCCATCCCGGCTGCGGGTAGCTGCCGACTACGGTGGTGGGAAGCATCGGAATGCTCATGCATGGCTCCCGGAAACGGGTTGGGCGGGATGCAGGGAGACGCACACCGCCTCGGCGCCCGGAACTTCGCCGGCAAGCGTCCTGATGGCGGTGTCGGCGTCCTCCAGTGGAAAGGAGTGCGTGTGCAGGCGGGCGAGGTCGTAGCGGTTTTCCGCGAGCAGCCGCAGCGCCTGTGCATAGGCGGTGCTGCCCTGGCTGTAGACGCCCTTGATGGTGAGTTCGCGGAACAGGATGCGATCGGAATCGAGGGACACCCGCGTCGTCCCGCCCTTGACGCCGCCGATGACGATGGTGCCGCTGATGCGAACGGCGCCGACCGCGTCGACGATCGGCTGGGTGCTCGCCGGCACGACATCGATGGCCACGTCCACGCCACGCCCGCCGGTGATCTCAAGCACGCGCTCGACAGTGTCTTCCTCATCGGCGACGATCGTGTGATGTGCGCCGAGCGCACGCGCAAGGTCGAGCTTGTGTCGGTCGCGCCTCAATCCGGTGACGATGATCTGGCTGGCGCCGGCTTCCCTGCAGGCGATGACGGCGCCCAGGCCGCGCTGACCCGGCCCGAGGATGAGGACGCTGTCGCCCAGCGCCGTCTTCGGGACATGAACGGCCCAGCGCACGCCGGCGGCCAGCGACTGATACTGGGTGGCGAGCTCAATCGGCATCTCGTCGGGGATGCGATGCAGGACCGTCCTCGGCACAAGGTGGAGGTAGGTGGAGTAGCCGCCCCAGAGCCCATGGCCGAAGTCGAGCGGCAGAAAGCCGTAGGCCGGCAGGCCCGTGGGGCGAACTTCCTTGCAAAGGTGGTAGCTGCCTTCCAGACACGTGCGACAGAGGCCGCAGGAGAGATGCGGCTCGACCGCGACGCGGTCTCCCACCTTCACCCCCCAGGCGCGGGCAGCCTCGCGGTCTATCTCGACGATCCGGCCGACCGGCTCGTGGCCCGGAATCAGCGGGTAGGTGGCAATCCCCTTGGCGCTGAAGGCGCCCTTGTATTGCTCCACGTCGCTGCCGCAGAGGCCGCACGCCTCGACGGCGAGAAGCGCAGTACCCGCTGTGACGCGCGGCACTTCATGCTCGGTCACCTCGAGCCGACGGTCACCGGTCTGGACGACGACCTGCGCCTTCATCGGCCTATGACCTCTCACCGTACTTCGTGATGATCTCCTCGTTGAGGGTCACGCCGAGGCCGGGTCCCTCCGGCAGCTTGACCTTGCCGTTGACGATGGCCGCCTCGGGCGAGACGAGGTGTTCGCGCAACGGTGAATCGAACAGATAGGTGGGAAAGTACTCGACCGCCGGCGTGTTGATGGTCGCGGCCTGGAAGTGCAGGGCGGCCGCCGCCGTGATGCCGGTGTGCCAGGCCAGCGGGACGACCTGCACGCCCTTCTGGTCGGCGAACTCGGCGATGCGCATCATCTCGGTGAAGCCGCCAGCACGGGTGATACCTGGCTGGATGACCGCCACGCCGCCCGTCTCGATCCAGTCGCGGCATTCCCAGCGGGTGGCCGCGAATTCGGCGCCGGCGATCCGCACCGGGCTCATGCGCGCGAGGTTGGCGTGGCCGGGCAGGTCGTCGTGCTGGAGCGGCGCCTCGCAGAAGAAGATGTTCTGGTCGGCGATGCGGTCGATGACGTACTTGGCGTCGTGCCAGTTCCGCCAGCGGTAGCCGAAATCGACCGCCATGGTGATCTCGGAACCCAGCATCCGCCGGCCTTCCCGAATCAGCGAGACGAGCTCGGTGTCGGAGCAAAGCTCGTAGAACAGCACCTCCATCTTCACCACGCGGTAGCCGCCGGCGACCACCTGCTCGAACTGCTTCTCGATGATCTTCATCAGGTCGCGGACGGTCTGCGAGCCGCGCGCCAGGCCCGGGAAGATCGTGGCGTATGGCGTGCAGTGCGGCCTGCGGTTGCCGCCAAGCAGGCGCCAGACCGGTACGCCCATCTGCCGCGCCGCGAGGTCGGTCAGCGCGATGTCGGCGGCTGATATGGCGTGGATCGCGGCACCACGCCGGCCGGGAAAGATCGTCCCCTCGTACATCAGGTCCCACAGCGTCGCCCGGTCCATCGGATCGGCGCCCATGAGGATCGAGGTGAGGTTGCGGCTCCACATGTGCATGGAGGTCATGTCGAACCAGGGCTTGGTCACGGCCGGGGAGGCATAGCAGTCGCCTATGCCCTGCAGGCCGTTCTCGTCGGTCAGGCGTACGACGAGCGTCTCGTCCAGGCCCGACTCGAACCAGCTCTTGTCGGCCGGCATGGCGACGGGGATGACTTCGACTTCAACGATCTTCGGCATCGGTGCTCTGTCTCAGGCTGCTTGTGTTTCGGCGCTGCGCCAGGTGCTGGCCCGCGGCTGCGCGAAGAGACGCCGCACCATCGGCACGAAGGTCTCGATCGGTTCGGTGTCGTAGGCCGGGTCGAAAGACGGCCCGTCGTAGTCGCGCACGAAGCGCATCGTCAGATCGTAGGCCGGGTGGTCCTTGAACTTGCGGTGCTCGTATCGGTCCATTCCGCTGTGGTGGAAGAAGTAATAGCCGGTGAAGACCACGTGGTTCTCCACCATCCAGAGGTGCTCGGGGCTGACATAGGGGCGCAGGATCGCCGCCGAGACCTCGCAGTGGTTCTCCGGAGACAGCGTGTCGCCAATGTCGTGCAGCAGGGCGCAGCATACGAACTCCTCCTCCTCGCCGGCGCGCAGCGCGCGGGTCGCGGTCTGGAGGCTGTGTTCGTAGCGGTCGACCTGGAAGCCGAGCTTGGGACCCTTCTGCCTGGCGAGCACATGCAGGATCTCGTCGGCCAGCGCGCCTTCGCGGGCGTAGTGCGCCTCGTGATGGCGGATGATGAGCTGCCATTCCTCACGGGTACACTGGTCCAGGCTGGTGAAGCGAACCGTTCCGAGATCCTCTTCCATGGCGGGTCTCCCTTTCTTCTCAGTGAATGGCTTGCGAGGGTGCGAGAAAGTCATGGTGGCACGAGATGACGTGGCCGCCGGCGAAATCGCGGTCAGGCGGCGGCGTGCGGTCGCAGACGCCCGGAAGGGCGACGGGACAGCGCGCCTGGAACGCGCATCCGGCAGCCGTCGCCGACGTTTCGGCGCCGACCCGCCTGCGTGCGATCGCCTCGTCCAGCCAGTCGCGGCGCAACTGCGGCACCGACTGGACGAGCAGTTGCGTATAGGGGTGTTGGCGCGACGCGAAGACATCCGCGGTATCGCCGACCTCGACGATGCGGCCGCGATACATTACCGCCACGCGATCGGCGATGGCCGAAACGGTGGCGAGGTCGTGCGAGACGAACACATAGGCGACGTCGTGCTCGCGCTTCAGCTCCGCCATCAGGTCCAGGATGCGCGTAGCCACCAGCGTGTCGAGCGCCGACAGGAACTCGTCGCACAGGATGACGTCCGGCTTCGCCGCGAAGGCGCGGGCGATGGCGACGCGCTGGCGCTGGCCACCCGACAATTCGGCCGGCCGCTTCGACGCGAAGCTTCGCGGAAGCCCGACCATGTCCAGAAGTTCCGTGACGCGCGCGTTCGCCTCGCCTGTCGGCATGGCGAAATGGAAGCGCAGCACCCGCGCAATCGCCTCGCCGACATCGACCTTGGGATTAAGTGCCTGCTCTGGCGACTGCATGACGATCTGGATGCGGCGAAGGTCCTGCTTCGAGCGGCGGCGGGTCGTTGCAGCCAAGGTGCGGCCGTCGAGAGCCACGGCGCCGGAAAGGGGGGCGTGGAGGCCGGCGATGACCCGCACCAGCGTGCTCTTGCCGCTGCCCGACTCGCCCGCCAGCGCCAGCGTTTCGCCGGGCCTTACGGTCAGCGAGACATCGTGAAGGACGCGCTGCTCGGGCCGCATCCGCCCGAAAGCGCCCTGCCGGTATCCCGCAGAGACAGCCTGCACCGAAAGTACCGGCGCATCGGATTTCACCGCACTTGTTGCACCCGCCGCGCCGACCTTGCGTACGGCCCCAAGCAGCGCCCGCGTATAATCGTGGCGCGGCGCGGCCAGGATCGTCTCCGCGGGCCCTTCCTCGACGATCTGCCCGTAGCGCATGACGATGATGCGTGTCGCGACCTGGGCCACCACAGCCAGATCGTGGCTAACGTAGATGGCGGCGACCTGCTGATCGCGGATCGCATCGCTGATCGCCTTGAGAACCTCGATCTGCGTAGTGACGTCGAGTGCCGTCGTCGGTTCGTCGAGCACGAGCAGGCCCGGCCTGCAGGCCATGGCCATCGCCATCATGACGCGTTGCTGCTGCCCCCCGCTCATCTGCGAGGGATACCGGCGCGCGATCGCCGCCGGGTCGGGAAGCCGCAGCAGGTCGAGCAACTCGCTTACGCGCGCGCCGGGGTCCTGCTGCTGCCGGAGCCCGTGGAGCAGGATGCCCTCGGCGATCTGCTCGCCGATCCTGATGCCCGGGTTGAGCGCGGCGGCTGCGCTCTGCGCCACGTAGGCCACGTCGCGGCCGCGGAAGCCGCGCTTGCCGTCCCGCGACAAGGCCAGCACCTCCGTCGCGCCGAGCCGCACGGAGCCTCCCGCAAAGCGGGTGCCGGCGCGGCAATAGCCCAGGGCCGAGAGGGCCAGCGTGGTCTTGCCGGCGCCGGATTCGCCGATCAGCGCCACCACCTCGCCGGGCTCGACCGCGAGCGAGACGCCGCCCAGGATGGTGCGCCAGCCGCCTTCCGGGGACCTCCCCTCGACAGCAAGGTTGCGGACGTCGAGGAGGGTCACCGCAGGTCCTCCGGGATGGATAGCGATTCCTCGTCGCTCAGCCAGTCGATCACAAGGTTGAGCGCGATGCCGAACAGTCCGATGGCCAGGGCCGGCAGCAGCGCCGGTAGGTAGACATCCTCCTGCAGGGAGCCGAGGTTCTCACGCACCAGCAATCCCCAGTCGGCGTCGGGTGGCTGGATGCCGAGCCCGAGAAAGCTCAGCGCGCTGATGAACAGCGTCGAGTAGGTCAGGCGCAGTCCGTATTCCACGCCTAGCGCGCGCCATGCATTGGGCAGGACTTCGGTGCGCAGGATGGAGAACAGTCCGTGGCCCCGCGCCCGCGCCGCCTCGACGAACTGCAGCGCCGTGATGTTCTGCGCGATCGAGCGCGCAACGCGCACCACGCGCGGCAGCTGGATGATCGCGATGACCGCGATCAGCACCGGCAGGCTGGAGGAGAGGGCGGCGACCACCAGCAGGCCAAGCATCAGCGGCGGAAACGAGAGCAGGATGTTGACGAAAATGTCGGTGATGTCGTCGAAGATCCCCCCGAGTTCGGCTGCCGCAAAGCCCCAGGCCGCCCCTGCCAGGAACCCGAGCGTGGTGGCGGCGATCGTTACCAGCAGCGTGAAGCGCGCGCCGTAGAGCAGCCGGGAGAGCAGGTCGCGCCCGACCACGTCGGTGCCAAGCAGGAATTCGCCGGGCGCCTCGAACGGCATGCCGACGAGCCTGGATGGCGGGTAGGGGGCGAGCACCGGCGCAAACACCGCCGCGATCACCACAAGGATGGTGACCGAAATGCCGATGGCGCCGGCAAGGCTCACGCGCGGCAGCATGACGATGGCCCGATCCTCCTCGCGCACGATGGACATCAGCTGGAATGCCCCAGGCGCGGATTGAGAACCGCGGCGCTCAAATCCGCAAGCGTGTTGCACAGCACGTAGACCGCGCAGAAGATCATCGCCGTCGCCTGGATCAGCGGCAGGTCGCGGTAGAAGATTGAATCCACCATCAGCTTGCCGAGGCCCGGATAGCTGAACACCACCTCGATGACCGCCACGCCGGATATGAGGTAGCCGATGTTGAGGGCAATGACGCTCAGCACCGGGCCGACCGCATTGGGCAACGCATGGCGGAACAGGATTCGCCATTTCGAGGCACCCTTGAGCAGGGCCATCTCGGCGTAGGGACTGGCCAGCGCCTCGAGCAGGGTCGTTCGCGTCATGCGGATGAGGTGCGCAAGCATCGTGAACACGATGGTGGCCATCGGCAGGAAGAGCTGCCAGGCGAGTGTTGCCGGATTGCTCCAGCTGGGCCGCGCGACGACCGAGGGGAAAAGGCGCAGTTCGACCGCCAGCACGACGACGAGGACGACGGCGATCACGAATTCCGGCACCGAGACCATGAAGACGCTGAACGAGGACAGCGCCCTGTCGAAGAGACTTTGGTGCCATGCGGCGCACAGGACGCCGAGCCCGATTGAGAGCGGGATGGCGACGATGGCGGCATAGGCGGCGAGCCCCAGCGTGTTGCGGAGGCGCGGAGCGACGACGTCGGCGACATTGGCTCCGGTGGCCAGCGAATTGCCCATCTCGCCCGTCGCGAAGCCGGCCAGCCAGCGCACGTAGCGTTGGGTCAGGGGCTGGTCCAGCCCGAGCTTTTCGCGGATGGCTTCCGTCATTTCGGGGGTGGCGGACTGTCCGAGGATGGCGGTTGCGACATCTCCCGGCAGGATCTCCGTCGCGGCGAAAACGATGACCGACGTTGCGATCAACGTAAGGAGCCCAAAGAAGGCCCGCCTCAGGACGATGTGCGAGAGGTTGGACATTCCAAGCTCCAAGCGATTTCCCGGCAGCCCTTCAGGCAGCCGGGAAACGTGTGTGCAAGGTCAGGATTCGAGCCATACATCCTGCCAGAGGGAACTGCCGATCGATTGGCGCGGGTGCGACTTGAAGTTTTGCACACGCTGCGCGACGCCGTCGATCCACGGCACGTAGACCGCCGCGATCTGGCTGCCCTCGGCGGCCAGCAGCAGTTGCGCGTCGCGCAGGATCTCCTTGCGCTTGCCCTCGTCGAGCGTCTTCTTCGCTTCCGCCACCAGCGCGTCGAACTTCTCGTTGTAGAAGAACGATTCGTTGTAGGGCGCATTCGAGGTGTAGCCGGTCTCGTAATAGGCTACCGCTGTCGGCCGGCTCGTCCATGAGGAGGCGCACCAGCCGACCTTCATGTAGACGGCCGACCAGTAGCCGTCGGACGGATCCTTGATCGCCTTCACGTTGAGCCCGTTTTCCTTCATCAGCTCGGCCAGCACGACCGCCGCATTGGCGCCGCCGTAGTTTCCGTCGGACGTGTGCAGTTCGAACACCGTGTTCTCGTGGCCGGTCTTCTTCAGGAGCGACTTGACCCGGTCGGGGTCGGCCGTCGGGATCGGCACGTCGTCGGCGAACATCGGATCGGTCGGCCAGACGCCGGCGTCGCGGCCCACCACGCCCTGGCCGTCGAAGGCGAGGTCGATCAGGCGCTGGCGATCGAAGGACCATTTGATGGCAGTGCGCAGGTCGTTGTTGTCGAACGGCGCCGTCTTGCCGTTCATCGGGTAGGTGGCATGTGCCGTGCCCGACTTGATGGAAGCACGGGCGACACCGCTGGCATCCACCTTCTTCACCGCCTTCGGGTTCAGCGTCTGGATGAGGTCGACCTCGCCGGAGAGGAGCGCGTTGAGGCGGGCGTTCTCGTCACCGATGCCGACCCCCTCGAGTTCGTCGATGTAGGGCAGGCCGCTCATCCAGTAGCTGTCATGGCGCGTGAACGACGACGGCAGGCCCGGCGCAAATTCCTTGACCTTCCAGGGGCCGGTCCCGATGGCCTCCTTCGGAAACTCCTTGGTGCCAGCGGGAACGACGCACAGCGTGCGCGTGGTCAGGAAGTAGGGGAACTCGGCGTTGGCACCCTTCAGCTCGAATACGACCTTGTCGGCGCCGTCGGCCTTGATGCTGGTGACGTCGCCGAGCGCCGAGGCTCCCGGCGAAGCGGTCTCCTTGTCGAGGATGCGCTGGAACGAATAGACCACGTCATCCGACGACATGGTCTTGCCGTTGTGAAAGTTGACGCCCTTGCGCAGTTGGAACGTCCACACCGTGGCTTCCGGATTGGCCGAGAAGGATTCGGCCAGCCACGGCACCAGCTTTCCGTCGGCGTCGAACTCGGTCAGCTTCTCGTAGACAAGGCCGTTGTTGGTGATGTCCGTGAAGGACAACGCCTTGTGCGGGTCGAGCGTGTCCGCGCTCGATGCGTCGTTGGTGGCGAAGCGCAGGAGCCCGCCCTTCTTCGGCTCGGCCGCGCGCGCCGGAGTGATGATCTCGTTGGCGAGCCGGGTGGCCGCTGCCAGTCCCACGCCCATCGCGACCATGCCCGTCACGAAATCGCGGCGGGACAGGCGTTGGGTCACGAGTTCGCGCTTTAGCGTCTCCTCCAGGTCCATGCACGTTCTCCCTCTTTTGACCTTTTCCAGGCGGTCCATTGCAACTGCTCGGAGGCGGTCTCCCCAGTGACCGCAATGCCAGCAAACGCAGGACTTCTGAGGGTATTCAGCGGCAGAAACGGCTTGTGCACAACCGGCAACAACGTGAATATATAATTTCACTTACGGCACAAATGCGTGCCCTCATCCGGTGCTGCTCAGCCTGCGGGCGAATTCGACGAATGCCTTGGCCTGCGGCCGGATGATCTGACGATGAGGCAGAACCGCATAGATGTTCTTCGGCTTGACCTCGAAGCCCGGAAGCACCTGCACGAGCCTTCCCGTGTCGAGATCGCCGTCAACGTGGAAGCGATAGAAATTGCCGATTCCCGCGCCTCGCAAACATGCCTGCCGCAGCAGTTCGCCATTGTCGGAAAGCAGCCGGCTGCGGATGTTCATCGCCTCCCAGCCGCCGCGCCAGCGTAGGACCCAGTCCTCCGCCAGGTCCGAGAAGCGGCTGGCGATGCAATCGTGCGCCTGCAGTTCCTCGGGGGAGCGCGGGGTGCCCCGTCCTTCGATGTAGCCGGGTGAGGCGCAGAGGACGCGCGAGCACTGCGCGAGCATCATGTGGGCGAGCTTCGACTTGGGGTCGCTGTCCAGCGCGATCGCGACGTCGACACGGTCGCGGATGAGGTTTGGCGTGGCGCTCGTGACGATGACGTCCACCGACATGCCGGGGTGTTCCCGCAGAAAGAGGTGCAGGTTCGGCCCCAGGATCGAAGCGGCGAAGGAGGGAGGGGCGACCACTCGCAGATGCCCGCTCAGCTGCCGTTCGGAGGCAATCAGCGCGGCCGCGCTGTCGATCTCGTTGAGGATGTTGACGCAGCGCTCGTAGAAGCTCTCCCCCGCATCGGTCACGCTGACGAGGCGTGTCGTGCGGTGCACCAGCGCGCTGCCGAGTGCTGCTTCCAGCGTCTTGACGTGCTTGGTGACCGAGGATGGTGCAAGGCGCAACTGGCGCGCCGCAGACGAAAAGCTGCGCGTCTGCACGACCGCCACGAAGCATCGCAGTGCCATGATGCTGGCGTCGTTCAGCGGGCTTCTGGGCAGGCCTCCGGCCACGGCGCCTTCTTCGATTGTTCACGGCAGAGAAATTATATTTTTTATTCTTTGCCGGTAGTCAACTGCGGCGCTCCCGTTGTGAAGATGATCGATGACCACCATCACGCTGACCTTCGACAACGGGCCCGATCCGGACGTGACGCCGATGGTGCTGCGGACGCTGCAGAACCACCGGACTCCGGCAACGTTCTTCGTCATCGGAGAGAAGCTGAGGGACAGGCGCCGCCTGAGCGAGGAAGCTCGGGCGCAAGGCCACTGGATCGGCAACCATACCTACACGCACCTTGTGCCGCTTGGGCAGTCGCGGGAGGATGGCGTTGCGCTGCGCGAGCTCGAGCGCACGGATACCCTGCTTGGCGACCTCGCCCATCCTCGCCACTTCTTCCGGCCCTTCGGCAATGGCGGGCAGCTTGGGAGCGGGCTGCTGAACCGCGAGGCGCTGCGCTATCTCCAGGCGAACCGCCATACCTGCATCCTGTGGAATGCGGTACCGGAAGATTGGATCTATCCAGACGGGTGGGTCGAGCGGGCGCTCGACCTCTGCTTCGCCAACCAGCACGCGCTGCTGGTCCTGCACGACCTGCCGACGGGCGCCATGAAGCACCTGGACACCTTCCTGCACCAGGCCAAGGACCGGGGCGCCACCTTCGCCCAGGAGTTTCCGGCCGACTGCATCATCTTGGAGTCCGGTCGCGTGGTGGGTGACATCCGTCCCTATCTGAGTGACTGAGCCGGTGGCCACGCCCTCCAAAGTGTCCAGGCGCGCGGTCGAAAGCGGGGTCACGCTCCCGCCCGGCATGCGTACCGTCGCGGACGGCCTCGACCACCCCGAATGCGTCTGCTGGTGCCCCTCGGCAGAATGCCTTTACGCCGGCGGCGAGCACGGGCAGATCTACCGCGTATCGCGGGACGGTACCGTTGCGCTGGTGACCCAGTTCGCGGGCGGCTTCATACTCGGCCTGGCGGTGGACGGAGACGGCATCGTTTACGCCTGCGACATCGGCAACCGCTGCATCCATCGCATCAGGCCGGACGGGAAGGCGGCGCGCTACGGTCCGGTGATCGCCTACCCGAACTATCCGGCCTTTTCGGCGGACGGGCGGCTTTACGTGACTGACTCCGGCGTCTGGACATCGGATGACGGCGCCATCCTGTGCATCGAGCCCGGCGGCAGGGCGACACGCCTCCAAACGCCGCCGCTGATGTTTCCGAACGGGCTCGCAGTACACGAGAAGTGGCTATACGTCGTCGAGTCGACCCTGCCCGGTGTCTCGCGGGTGCCGCTGGCCGGAGGAGAGCGCGAGACGGTGCTCGTGCTCGATCGCGCCATACCGGACGGCATTGCCTTCGACGCCCACGGCGGCCTTTGGATCGGCTGCTGGCAGCCCAACCTTATCCTGCGGCTCGCGCCCGAGGGCGACCTCAGGATCGTCGCCGACGACTGGAGCGGCATCGAAATCCTGACACCCAACAATCTTGCCTTCTCGGGCCCCGATCTTTCGGAACTTGCATTTCCGGCGCTCGGTGGCAATTTCATCCGCGCTTTCCGGCCTGGCGCGAGGGGCCGGCCGCTTCACTATCCGAAGGTACGCCCATGATTTCCGCAGTCGTGACAGGGGCGGCACGCGGCCTCGGCGCAGCGATCGTGCGCAGGATCGCTGGGCCTTCAGTCCATGTCGTGGCAACCGACATCGACGGCGAGGGCCTGCGCAGGATGGCGCGGTCCATTGCCTTCCCTCTCTCCACTCTCGTGGCCGATGTGCAGGATCCGGGCTCGCATGTCGCGGCGGCCGACCTTGCGGAGAAGGCGGCGCCGCTGGGCTGGTGGGTGAACAATGCCGGCATCGACGTGCAGGCGGCCGCGCACGAAGTCGAGCCCGAGGATCTCGAGCGGGCACTGCGCGTTCTGCAATTTGGCCCGATGTTCGGCACCTGCACGGCCGTCCGGCGCATGCTGCCGCGCCGCCGTGGTGCGATCGTGAACATTTCTTCGATCCAGGCCTTTGCGCTTTGGCCCCGCTATTTCGCCTATGGGGCAGCGAAGGCGGCGATCGTGGCCATGTCGCGCAGCGTCGCGGTGGACTACGGCCCCTACGGCATCCGCTGCAACGCCGTGCTGCCCGGGTCGATCGACACCCCGATGCTCGAAAAGGTGCTGCCGCCGGACGTCGATCGCGAGGAGGCGCTGCGGCGCGAAGGCGAGGTATCGCCGATGGGTCGGGTGGCATCGGCGGAAGAGATAGCGGCGGTAGTCGCGTTCCTGCTCTCCGACGAGGCCTCCTATGTCAGCGGCACGGAGATCGTCGTCGACGGCGCCACCACCGCGCGCGGATACCCGACTTCACCGATCACGCTCTGATCCGTTCGGATCGTCAGGGGTAGAGCGACGCGACGCGGCGCCGCAACTGGACCAGCGCCAGGACCGTATCGATCGTCGGGGTAGGGGTCCTGGCAATGCGCCCCAGTTCCTGGGTCGATCCCACCAGCGCGTCGATTTCCATCGGCCGGCCGGCCTCCAGATCCTGGAGCATGGACGTGCGGTGCGCACCGACCGCTGCGCCGTCGTCGCTGCGGCGCTCGACATCAATGGGAAACCGGACGCCAAGCTTTCCGGCAATCTCCTGCGCCTCCAGCATCATGCGACGGGCAACATCGCGGGTACCCGGATCGGTACAGTGCGACAAGCGTCGCATGGGTCAGCGCCGAGATTGGGTTGAAGGAGAGATTTCTCCACAGCTTGACCCAGATCTCGTCGCACGGCTGCGGCCGCCCCGGCGCCTTGAAAACCTGCGGCGCCAAGGGCCGCGGTGAGCGTTGGTGCCCGTTCTTCTATGTTGCATCTGCTCTATCCAACGCTGTCCCCAGGCCCAAAGATGCGATGGAGGACCTCAAAGCATGCTGTGTGCCAACCGTGCCGAAAGCGGCTCTTATGTTATACTGAATTCCGTGGGTCGTAAGGAAGCAGGCGCAATCAATGGGACGCCCGAAGGGCCCACCGTGTGCACATGCGAACCAAGGAACCGCCCCGCCCCACGCGGCTGGTTGGCCAAGGCCTGGGGCGTTGCCAATGCGCAATGATGCGGGTAGAAGGCCCGAATAATGTCTTCGAATGTCCTCTTGCGGCGCCCCAGTTCCTGCGGCGGCCAATGAAGAAAAGAAACTGAATAGACCATTTCCGACTGGACCTTGAAAGATTGCAGATGTTTACGATTCGTCAAATTGAAGCGTTTCGTGCGACAATTGCCGCCGGCACCGTTACTGAAGCCGCCCGAATATTAGGCATTACACAACCAGCCGTCAGTCGAATGCTTTCGGACCTGCAGCAGGGTGCCGGTATAAAGCTGTTCGATCGGGTAAATCGCCAGCTGGTCCCCACCGACGAAGCAAGGCTGCTTTACGAGGAGGTCGAGAATTCCTTCTTCGGCATGGAGCAGATTTCCCTCGCGGCGGAAAGCATCCGCAATTTCGGTAAAGGACATCTGAAGATCGTTGCGGTTCCGGCCTTGCAGAATCTGCTCGTCGATGTCGTCTCGCAGTTTCTTTCCGAGCACAAGAACGTCGCCACTTCGCTGGAAATCCAGTCAAGCCAGCATATGTTCAGGTGGCTTCTCGGTAGGCAAAGCGACATCGGGATTACGACACTGCCCGTCTACCACAAATCCCTCGACATTACTGTCCTGTCGAAGTCGACGGCGGTCTGCATTCTTCCTCCCGACAGCCCGCTGTGTCGCCTGAAGACCATCCGGCCGCGGGATCTGAAGGAGCAGAACCTCGTCTCCTATCGGTCCGATACGATGTTCCACTATTCGGTCGAGAGAGCGTTCCGCAGCGAGAAGATCGAGATGCGGAGCAATCTCGAGGCGCGCTCGACCGCGGCGGTGGTGGGCCTGGTGGCTGCCGGCCTGGGCGTATCGGTAGTGCCGCCGGATTTCTCCAGCGGGTCAATTCGAGGAGCGGTCGAGGTCAGGAAATTCGCTCCGCCGATCGAGGTCGAGCTGGTTGCCATGATGCCGAACGACCGCCCGATCCCCCTCGTCACGCTGGAACTGAAGCGGCTCCTTATGGAAAAGTATGGCGCAGCCTGAGGGCTCCGCCGCTACCAGCTGTCACTGATGCGGTTCCAATCCGCAAACCAGATGGTGCCGTCGATCATCGAGGACGTGCCTTCGATGTGCTGCTTGACGCGCCGACTGGCCAAATGCTCCTCGAACAGGGCTTTGCTGTCATACTCCTCGTAGTAGAAAAGACTGCACGGGTTCTCGGCAGACTGGCTGATCGTGAAGTTCCTGCACCGACCCTCCTGCAGGCTCAGTCGGACATGGTTGCGAAGCCGAGCCATGAACTCGTCGAGATGATCGCGCTTCACCGTTAGTGTTGCGGTTACGATAAGCACCCGTTTGCCCTTCTTTCTGTGAGCCCCGTTGTTTGGGGTTGCGGCGGCCGCTTTCGATTTATCCAAGGGCGCAGCCGGCAGAACATGTTCTGGCGGAATGCCGGAGTCAATCTGCGTGCGCGTCGGCGCCCTGCTGTCGACGCGCCGACCGACAGTGCAAACTCGCGGCGGTGCGCGATCCAGGATTTCGGCGTCTCGATAGCCTCCTGGCCGGCCGGCATGCCTCAACTCGGCGTCCGCGCGAATCTCGTGGGCAACGGCAGCTTCGATGTTGCGTAACGGAGAATTTCAACATAATGTTCAGGGTAGAAAACGCGCTGCCACATTAGGACACATAATGAGTCTGGACAGCCTTTCTACCGATGCTGGCGCCGCTGACACGATGGGTGGGCTGCGGCCGTGCATGCAGGGCACCACCCACGCGGTCTCCTCTGGCCACTATCTGGCGACCCAGGCTGCCTTCGAAATCCTCGAGGCGGGTGGAAATGCCGCGGATGCCGGCGTGACCGCCTGCATCGTCATGGCGGTCGTCCAGAGCGACTTCGTCAACGTGGCGGGTGTCGCGCCGATGATGATCTACTCGGCCGGCCGTGGCACCGTGGAGACGATCGCAGGCCTCGGAACGTGGCCGTCCCAGGCGAACGCGCACTTCTTCAACGGTAATCATGGCGGCCAGATACCGGACGGACTGCTCCGGACTGTCGTGCCCGCTGCCCCCGCCGCATGGGTGCAGGCCTTGCGGACACACGGCACGATGTCATTCGCGGACGTGTCGAAGGTGGCCATCCGTTGTGCGCGTGACGGATTCGTCATGTACCCGCTCATGGCCGAGACGATCGCCATGTTCCAGGACAAGTATCGGCGGTGGCCGTCGAGCGCCGCGGTCTATCTGCCTGGTGGGGCGCCACCCAGGCCGGGTGACATCTTTGTGCAGAGCGACCTGGCGCGCACGCTGCAGTACCTCGTCGATCAGGAAGCCGCGAGCGTCGCCAAGGGCAGGCAAGCGGCATTGGGCGCGGTCCACGACGCCTTCTACCGCGGCGACGTGGCGGCGACCGTATGCCGCTACCACGAGGAGAATGGCGGTCTCCTTCGCATGAGCGACATGGACGGCTTCGAGGCGTCGATCGAGCAGCCGGTGTCCATCGACTTCGGCGGCACGACCGTCCTGAGTTGCGGGGCCTGGTGCCAGGGTCCGGTGCTGCTGCAGACGTTGAAGCTGCTGGACAAGGGTGCGCTTAGCGGGCTCGCGCACAACTCCGCCGCCTACATCCACCTGCTGTGCGAGAGCATCAAGCTCGCCTTCGCCGACCGCCACGCCTACTACGGCGATCCGCGCTTCACGAACGTGCCCCTTCCGGTGCTGCTGTCTGACAATTACGCCGCCCAGCGCCGCGGGATGATCGAGCCTCGCCGCGCCGCGCAGGGCATGCCCGAACCTGGCGATGCGAGCCAGACCGGGAAAGCGCCATACCGGGCGGACGCAAGGCCTGTGGTCCCGCCGGTGCCGGCGCCGCTGGATACCTCCTATGTGTGCGTCATTGACCGGTTCGGCAACGCATTCTCGGCGACGCCCAGCGACATTTCGGCCGATACCCCGGTCATACCGGGCACAGGCCTTTGCGTGTCTTCTCGCGGATCGCAGTCATGGCTGGACCCCGATCATCCGGCCTGCGTGCAGCCCGGCAAGCGGCCCCGTCTGACTCCGAACCCCGCACTGGCCATCCGTAAAGGCGAATTCCTGCTGCCGTTCGGCACGCCGGGCGGGGATGTCCAGTGCCAGGCCATGCTGCAGACGTTCCTAAACTACCTTCTGTTCGACATGAACCCGCAACAGGCAGTCGAGGCGGCACGGTTCGGCTCCTACAGCTTCCCGGACTCCTTCTGGCCGCATGGCTACCTCCCGGGCCGTCTGAACGTCGAGGACCGGATTCCGGAGGAGACGAAGCTGGAACTGGCCGGCATGGGCCATGACGTCAGCCGCTGGCCGGAATGGACCTGGAAGGCCGGCGGAGTGTGCATGGCCGTGAAGGACCTCAGGACCGGCGTATTGTCGGCGGGCGCCGACCCCCGGCGCCCGAGCTATGCGCTGGGATGGTAGCGCCGATGGATCAGGACGGACCGCAGGGTCATGGCTGCGAGGGAGGATGCGCCAGTGGCGCGTGCCGGCCTGCGGTCGCTTGGCGCGATCCGGCCTACCTCGACGAGGGGTCCGTCGATGCGGAAATGCGGCGCGTCTTCGAGGTTTGCGGCGAGTGCCGCATTTGCGAAGGCCTGTGCGAAAGCTTCCCGCGTCTGTTCAACCTGCTGGACTCCGCGCCCGGACACGATGTCCGCAACGTGTCGGCGGACGCCTTCAAGGGGGTGGTAGACGCCTGCACGCTCTGCGACATGTGCTATCCGGTCTGCCCGTATCGCCCCCCTCATGACTACGCGGTCGATTTCCCGAGCCTGATGGTGCGCTACCGCGCCCTCGAGAAGAAGCAGGGCAAGATCGGCTTCGCCGAGATGCAACTCGGAAACGTCGACCGCAATGGGAGCCTCGGGCGCGCGCTTGCTCCCCTCGTGAACTGGGCCACCAGGCGGGAGAACCGACTGGGGCGCGCGGTGCTCGAGAAACTCGGCGGCGTCCATAGGGACGCTTGGCTCCCGGCCTATGAGGCGAGATCCCGGGCGCCGGCCACGTCCAACCCCAAGCCTCACACAGCGGTCGATACGGATCGCCGCAAGGTCGTCATCTACCACAACTGCTTGGTCGAGTATAACAAGGCGTCGATCGGCGAGGCCGCCGCAGCGGTGCTGAAGCGCAACGGGATCGATGTCGCCTTCGCCTATCCCGGCTGTTGCGGCATGCCGTCCATGGAGCGCGGGGACATCGAGGCGGCCTGCCGGCAGGCCGAGGCCGTAACCCGCGACCTGACCAGGTGGATCGACGACGGCTACGACGTGGTCAGCCTGATCCCATCCTGCACGTTCATGCTGAAATCGCTCTACCCGATGTATCTACCCGGCGACGAAGGCGTCACGCGCCTTGCGGGAAACGTGTTCGACATCTGCGAGTATGTCGTAGCGCTGGCGACGGAGGACGGGCTCGCCGAAGGACTGAAACCGCTCGACGGCGGCGTTGCCCTGCATGTGCCCTGCCATGCGCGATCGCAGGAGATGGGGCCGCAGGCCGCGCTCATGCTGCGCATGATCCCGCAGATAGATGTGCTGGTGCTGGAGCGCTGTTCCGGACACGGCGGCACCTGGGGCGTGATGCAATCGAACTTCGAGATCGGTCTCAAGGTTGGCGCTCCCGTCGCGCGGATGGTGGAGACCAGCGGCAGGCGATACTTCGCTTCGGAATGTCCGCTGGCCGGCGAGCAGATTCTCCAGTCCATGGAAATCCAGCGGGGAGGGACGAAGCCGCAAGTCAGGAACCACCACCCGATCGAGATACTGGCGATGAGCTACGGGATCGGAGGTCCGTCATGACCGATCTCGACGATCGCGCCGGGAAGACGCTCCGCACCTTTGCGCGGACCCTGTTTCCGTTCGATCGCATCGGTGACGAGTACTACGAGATCGTGGTCGAGAAGATCCGGCTGAACTGCAAGGGTCCGGATCTCGAACTGGTGCTCTCGGGATTGCGGGATATGGCCCAGTCGGTCGGGGATTTTTCGGAACTCCCGGAAGAGCAGCGGGTCGCCTACCTAAAGTCCATCGAGGCGACGCCCTTCTTCAAGAAGGTGTACGGGTTCACCGTTCGGGAGTTCTTCAACAATCCGGCACTGTGGCCGCTGTTCGATTATGAGGGACCGTCCGCGCACAAGGGCGGCTTCGTGAAGCGCGGGTTCGACGCGCCCTACGGGGCGCCGCCATGACCGGCGCTCGCAGGAAGCTGGTGCGGAAGGTGGCCCGTGACGTAGCGACCGTCACCTTTTCGCAGACCGACGACAGCGTCATTGTCGTCATCGGTTCCGGGGCCGGCGGCGGCACGCTGGCGAACGAACTCTGCCAGGGCGGCGCCAAGGTCGTGCTGATCGAAGCGGGCCGCCGCTTCAACGTCGACGACTTCGTCAACGACGAATGGGAGATGTGGGACCGGCTGACCTGGAAGGACCAGCGGGACGCCAGCGGCAGTTCGCTTGTCGCGCAGAACTTTCCCGATGCTCCGACCTGGCTCTGCAAGGGCCTCGGCGGGACCACGCTCCACTGGTCCGCGGAATGTCCGCGGCTCGCTCCCTACGAGTTCAAGGCGCTGACGACCTACGGCGCAATTCCCGGCGCCAACCTGGCGGACTGGCCGGTCGACTATGCTGAAATCGAGCCGTTCTATATCCAGGCGGAACGGCGCATGGGCGTCAGCGGTCGCAACGGCATTCCGCACCACAAGGGAAGCACGCTCTACCAGCTCATGGCCCTGGGAGCCGAGCGGGTCGGCTACACGGACTATGATCCGAACGGCACGGCGATCAATCCGGTGCCTTATGATGGCCGGAACGCCTGCGACCAGATCGGCTTCTGCATGCAGGGCTGCCGGTCGGGCGCAAAATGGTCGACGTTCAACACGGAAATACCGCGTGCCGAAGCGACCGGGCGATGTGAAGTTCGCACGAACTGCATGGCGGTGCGCATCGAACTGGACGACAACGGGCGGGTCTCGGAGGTCCTCTACTTCGACGGGAACGGCGATCTGCAGCGGCAGAAATGCCGGGTGCTCTGCGTCGCGGGCAACTCGATCGAGACGCCGCGGCTGCTGCTTAACTCGGAATCGAGCAGGTATCCGGACGGCCTGGCGAACAGTTCTGGAATGGTCGGGCGCAACTATATGCGCCACGTGACCGGCTATCTCTACGGTCATTTCGACCATCCGATCTACATGAACAGGGGGCGTATCGTCGGCGGCTTGATCCGGGACGAACGCTGGCACGACGAGAGCAGAGGCTTTGCGGGCGGCTACCTCATAGGTATCGTCGGGCTCGGGCTGCCTTTCTATGCAGCCTTCAAGCACCCGGGGGCCTGGGGCCGCGAATACGCCAGTTCGCTCGAAGGTTACGCCCATACCGGCGGCCTGCACTACACGGGCGAGGACCTCCCGATCGAGACGAATGGCGTCTCTCTTCACCCGACCAAGCGCGACCAATTCGGACTTCCCATCCCCACCCTGCATATCGACGACCATCCGAACGACGTCGCGATGAAGGAGCATGGGAACGCCAAGATGCTTGCGCTCGCGCAGGCCGCCGGGGCACGCGACGCCTACCTGTCGCCACCTTTGCCGGCCTCTCACAACCTCGGAACCTGCAGGATGAGCGACGATCCTGCGAAGGGGGTTGTGGACCGCTGGGGCAGGGCACACGACGTGCCGAACCTGTTCATCTCCGACGGCAGCCAGTTCACGACGTCGATGGCACCCAATCCAACTCTCCTGATCGTCACTCTCGCGATCCGCCAGGCGGGCTACATCGCGGAGCGGATGAGACAGGGTGAAGTCTGAGCAACCACCAAGAGAACGCGGGAGAGAGCAATATCGGGGACAAGCAGGCAGGCGAATACAGAGATCCGTGAGAAAGTCTCATCAGAAAGGGGAATAAAATGCGAAAAAGTATCCTGACGGCAGGTCTTGCCGCAGCGCATCTGGGATTGCTGACGGCGGCAGGTCTCGCACAGAGCGCTGACGAGATCGCCATAGAAGCCGCCAAGAAATACTCCGGCACGACCATCACGATCCACACCGAGGCAGGCCTGCATGAAATGGCCTACCAGCAGTACAACGGGAAGCTCTGGGAAGAGGCGACGGGCATCAAGCTCAACATCGTCGGCGACCCGACGAACGAGGTGTTCGCCAAGACGGTGCAGGATTTTCGCGGGCCTGGCAGCTACGATGTGTTGGACATCGCGCCGACCTACCTGCCGGACCTGGCCGAGATGGGTGCGCTGGCCCAGCTCGACGACTACATGAAGCAGTACGGCTACGGCGAGGAATACAAGGATATCGCCTCCGCCTTCAAAGGGTGGGGCGAGTACAACGGCCATGTCTACGGCTTTGCCGACGACGGCGACGTCTACGTCATGCTCTATCGGAAGGACCTCATTGAGGATCCAGCCAACCAGGCGGAGTTCAAGGCCAAGTACGGCTACGACCTGGCGCCGCCGAAGACATGGAAGGAATTTGACGAGGTCGGCGAGTTCTTCACCAAGAAGATGAGCCCCGAGGTCTACGGCGCGGCAATGCCGCGCGGCAAGGGCCTCACGCTCTATTACTACATGCAGATGCTCCGCAACTACGGCGGCACTTTCTTCAACGAAGCCGACATGAGCTGCGCATGGAACTCGGAGGCAGGCGTGAAGGCACTGACCGATATGGTGAACCAGCGTAACATCATGCCGCCTGGCGCCGACGCCTGGGGGTTCGTCGAGGCGACCGCGGCCTTCCTGCGCGGCAATGCCGTCCTGGCCGTGACCTGGCCCGGCGCCGGCCGCTGGGCACAGAACATCGGCACCGACATCGAAGCGATGAACTGGGTTCCGAAGTCGAACGTCGCGGGCAAGGTCGGCTATGCCGCGGCGCCGGGCGGCGGACCCGAACTGGCGGTCGGCTGGGTTCTCAGCGTCGCCGAGCGCAGCGCCAACAAGGAGGCGGCCTACCTGTTCATCCAGTGGGCAAACTCCAAGAAGATCAGCCTCGGCAAGACTTCGCTGGGCTACTCGATCCGTGATCCGTTCCGCGTCTCGCACTATCAGGATCCCGGCTTCCGGAACCTGTGGCCGAACGCGGGCGAGTATCTCGATGCGCTCAAGATCGGCGGCGAGACCGGGCTCCAGGATCTGACCGTGCTGCAGGCGCAGCGCTACCATGACCTGATCGACAACGCCGTTCAGTCGGCGATCGGCGGCGAGGATCCGAAGGCCGCCCTGGACGCAGCCTGCGCGGCTGCCGACAAGGTGACCGCGGAGATAGGCGTCGACGCGCAGCGCGCAGCCTATCAGAGCTTCATGGGCCAGAAGAGCGCCCAGTAGCACAAGCTCTCCCGACACGCGAAGGGCGACCGGTCGCCCTTCGCTCCGGGCTAGGGCCCGTTCATTGGCCAGCCCGGCGACGGCTTCGGACAGCGTTGGGTGAGGCGGCGCGAGGACGCATCGATATGGCAACAAGCTCGACGGCAACGATGCCTCGCAGTGGGGGAGGCGACCAGGATAGGCTGACGAAGTACGCCTTCGTCGCGCCTACCGTCTTCGTCCTGCTTCTGATCGGCCTCTATCCGGTCATCTATTCCTTCGTCGCCAGCGTGCAGAACCTCACGATGATGACCCAGGATCACTCCTGGCACGGGTTCAAGTGGTACAGGAACCTGATCGAGGACGCCCGTTTCTGGCAATCGCTCTGGCATACCGGGCTGATCGCGATCATCGCACTGCCGCTGGAAATTCTATTCGGCCTTGCAATGGCGCTCGCCTTCAACCGGCCGGTGCCGCTGCGTGGCGTGTTCATCGCGATCCTTATCCTTCCCTCCGTGATCTGCCCGGTCATGGTCGGCGCGATCTGGCGCCTGATGTTCGACGTCCAGTACGGGCCGATCAGCCATATGATCCAGAACATCCTTGGATACCAACTGCAGGGCAGTTGGGTCGCCGATCCCAACTGGGTCTATCCCGTCATCATCATTGCCGAAGTCTGGCAATGGACGCCCTTCATGTTCCTGATCCTGCTCGCGGCCCTTTCGAACGTCGACCAGGAACTTCTCGACGCGGCGGCGATCGACGGGGCAGGGTTCTGGGCCATCCTGTTCAAGGTATCGCTGCCTTCGATCTGGCCGGTGCTGTCGATCGCTATACTCATCCGCGCCCTCGATCTGTTCAGGATCTTCGACCTGGTCTTCGTCCTTACCAAGGGAGGGCCGGGCACGATGACGGAAACCGTCTCGATGTACCTCTATACGACCGGCTTCCAGCAATTTCAGACCAGTTATGCCGGCGCGATGTCGGTGGTCATCATCGTGCTGGTCTCGATCATCGTGCTCAACGCCATCAATCGCGTGGAGGTGCTGCGATGAACGGCGCTCGCATCGGGGATGTCGCTCGGCTGCTCGCGATCGTCATCAGCCTGCTGATCGCGGCGTTCCCCGTCTACTGGCTGTTCATCATGGCCTTCAAGTCGGCCGACGAGATCTTCGCGGTTCCGCCGGTGTACTTCCCTTCGGAATTCAGCCTGGTCACGTTCCGAAGCTTCTTCCGGGGCGACATCAAGACGGTCGGGAACAGCCTAATCGTGGCCAGCGCATCCACGGTCGTCACCATGATCCTTGCGACGATGTGCGCCTATTCGATCGTGCGGTTCAGGACAGGCGGCCCCCGCTTCGCCGGCTGGATCCTGTCTCACCGGATGCTGCCGCCAATCGTCATCGTGCTGCCGCTGTTCCTCACCTTCTCCTATTTCAGGGTCCTTGATAGCTACTTCTCGCTGACCCTCGTCTACGTTGCGTTCAACCTGCCGTTCGCCATCTGGATGATGCGCGGATACATCGAGGAGATTCCGGCTGCGCTCGAAGAGAGTGCGCTCGTTGATGGCTGCACGCGCTGGCAGGTTCTGCTGTACGTGGTCATTCCGATGGCCAGAAGCGGCCTTGCGGCAACCACCGTGTTCACCTTCATATTCTCCTGGAACGAGTTCATGTTTGCGCTCGTGCTGGCCGGCCGCGAGGTCGTGACCTATCCGGTCAGGCTGTCGGGCTACTTCTCGAACGTCCAGGCGCTCTGGAACATGGCCGGGGCGATGTCGATCATCGCCACGATCCCGATCTTCATCGTCGTGGTCTTCTTCCAGCGCTACCTGGTGCGCGGCCTCAGCATGGGGGCGATCAAGGGATGACCTGGACTGCCTCAAACCTGACCCGCGGGGAGTTCTGATCGGTGGCACGCATCGAGCTTAAGCGACTGAGCAAGGCGTTCGGCGCGCTCTTCGTCGTCCACGACATCGATCTCACCATAGAAGACGGTGAGTTCATGGTGCTGGTCGGTGCGTCCGGCTGTGGCAAGACCACCACGCTGCGCATGATCGCCGGTCTCGAGCGTTCGTCAGGCGGCGAGATCCTGATGGACAACAAGGTGGTAACCAACCTGGCTCCGCGCGACCGCGACGTGGCGATGGTGTTCCAGAACTACGCCCTCTACCCGTACATGACGGTCTATGAGAACATGGCCTTCGGGCTGCGCATGAGGAAGGTGGCCAAATCGGAGATCGACGGCAGGCTGCGAAAGGTCGCGGAACTGCTCGAACTGTCCAACCTCCTCGAGCGCTATCCCAAGCAGCTTTCCGGCGGCCAGCGCCAGCGCGTCGCGATGGGCCGTGCCATGGTCCGGCAACCCAAGGCCTTCCTGTTCGACGAGCCGTTGTCCAACCTGGACGCGAAGCTGCGCCTGAACATGCGCATGGAAATCAAGCGCATCCACCAGCTGGTCAACACGACCACGGTCTATGTCACGCACGACCAGATCGAGGCAATGACGCTGGCGGATCGGGTCGTCATCATGAACGAGGGCAGGATCGAGCAGATCGCGCCGCCGCAGGCGCTCTACGATCGCCCGGCAAACCAGTTCGTGGCGTCGTTTATCGGTTCGCCGGGCATGAATTTCATTCCCTGCCGTCTCGAGCTTGAGGGCGACGCGCTGCTTGTGCGGTTCCAGGACGGAACGTCGCTGCAGGTGCCCGACCACCTCGCCGGCCAGTACCGCCGGCATGTGGGCAGGGAACTGACGTTCGGGATCCGGCCGGAGCACATCACCGACCGGCGCCCCCATGCGGGGCCGGCCCAATGCGATGTTCGCGCCAACGTGCTGGTCGTCGAGCCGACCGGCCTCGAAACGCTCGTCTTCGCCCAGGTCGGCGGCTGCGAGGTCTGGGCCCGCGCCGCACCGGGCACCGCGGCCACACCCGGAACGGCGATGGAATTCACCATGGACCTGTCGCGGATGCATCTCTTCGAGAGCAATTCCGCGCGTATCGAGGGTTAGCGCGCATGACCGTCACACTGATCGTCAAGCTTCGGGCACACCCGGGTTCGGGCGCGGCCCTGCGCGACCTGCTCGACCCGTTGCCGGCGGAGAACGACATTCCGGGCTGCCTCGGCTGGGAGGTCTATTCCAACAAGGCAGATCCCGACGAAGTCCTTCTCCTGGAGCGGTGGCAGACCGCGGCCGATCACAAGGCCCACCTGGACAGGGCTGCGGCATCGGGCGCCTTCGACCACATCTTCGCGCATGTCCGGCAGGCCGAGCGTGCCTACTACACCGAGGTTTGACCAGTCGATCTCGTCTCAAGGGGAGAGAGAAATGAATGCCAACGCAAAGATTTCCTCCGTAGGCGTTGCACCGTTCGATCAGCGCCGGCTTGACAGGCTGATGGACGAAGCTGGCATAGATATCCTTGTCGCGACGGCCAAGCACACCGTCCAGTACATGATGGGGGGCTACCGGTTCATCATCTTCCACAGCATGGACGCGATCGGGCACAGCCGATACCTGCCCTTCTTCATCTACCAGAAAGGAAGGCCCGACCTGGCGACCTATGTCGGCAACGCCATGGAGGGCCACGAACAGGAGATCGCGCCGTTCTGGACGCCGGTGGTCAGCCTGAAGGCCTGGGGCAGCGCCGACGCGGCGACGGCCGCCGCCCATCAGATCAAGCAACTCGGGCTTCCCCGGGCACGCATCGGCATCGAGACTCCGTTCATGTCGCTCGACGCCTTCCGCATCCTCTCCGGCGAGCTGGGCTCCGCGACTTTCGTTGACGCGACCACGCTGCTCGAGCGCATGCGTGCCGTCAAATCCCGCGAAGAACTTGCCCACCTTCGCAATGCGTCCGAACTGGTCACCGAGGCCATGCTTGCCGTCGTTGCAAGCCACGGGGAGGGGGCCTCGAAGGCCGAGCTTGGCGCGGCGCTGCGCCGCGAGGAAACCGCGCGCGGCCTTCTGTTCGAATATGTGCTGATCTCCATGGGCAAGAGCTTCAACCGCGCCCTGTCCAGCCAGAGATGGGGCAAGGGCGACCCGGTGTCGATCGATTCCGGCGGAAACTATCAGGGATACACCGGCGACATCTGCCGAATGGCCGTTCTCGGCGAACCCGACGGGGAACTCGTGGATCTGCTGGGCGAGATCGAGAAGGTCCAGCAGGCGGCGATCTCCGTCGTCGCGGCGGGGCGGTATGGCCGCGAGGTGATCGAATATCCGGACTCCGTGCTCGCTTCGTCGCCGATTGCGCCGTGGACGCACTATTTCGCGCACGGGATGGGCCTCGTCTTCCACGAGGCTCCCTTCCTCGTGACCAACCGGCCGGTGCTCTACGACGGAGAGGACGCCGCCCGTCCGCTGGAAGAGGGGATGGTGATTTCGGTCGAGACGACGATGAAGCACCCGAAGCGCGGATTCATCAAGCTGGAGGATACCCTGGCGGTGACCCGCGACGGCTGCGAGATGTTCGGCACGAAGGGCCGCGGCTGGAACGTCGCCGGCGGCTGACCGGTGCCCGGCGCGGCCCAAAGGCTCCGCCAAGATCCTTCAGCAAGCCGATCGTTTAGGTCCTGGCACAAGGCAGATATCGAATTCAAGGCGGGGCCAGAGGCCGATCCGCCAGAGGGAGCCAAACATGGACGACAATCGTTTTGAGCGTGGCCGAAAGAACAGGGCCGATGCGGTGGGCGGAGACATCGTCGATCTCGTCTTCCAGCGATCCGGTCCGGTCGAAATGGAGGCACAAAAGCTCTTCACCGCCCATGCATGGGGCGAGGTGTTCGATCGGCCGGGCCTTGGCCGCAATGTAAGGCTCCTCATCAACGTGGCCACATTGGCGATACTCGGCGAACGCGAGACGCTGAAGCATCACGTGCGGGCGGCCGTGAGGAATGGCTGTACCACCGAGGAGATCCGTGAGGCCATCATCCAGGCGGGATCGCTCGCCGGTCCGATACGGGCGGTGCTGGGCTGCCGGGCAGCCGACGAAGCGCTGACGGAGACGCCGAAGCTGGCGCGTGCGACGTCGTCCTGAGCATCCGGGACAGGCCCTGGTCGCCAACGGCCAGATGCCGATCCCGGCGAGATCGGATGCGCACCGGCGCCTTGCCGGAGTTCGCACCAGTGAGGTCCAACGAAAATGAAGATCACGGACGTAAGGCTTACTCCGCTTCTGGTTCCTTACATCAAGCCTTACTACTGGGCGCAGGGCATCATCCACGGCGCCGGCGTGATCCTGGTCGAGGTCGAGACGGAAGGCGGGGTCATTGGATACGGGGAATCCGTGTCGACGCCCTCGACCGAGGCCGTGATCGCGCACCTGAAACTGGCGGCGGATCTCTGCCGGGGACGCGACGTATTCGAGAGCACCGGCCTGCTCAGGGAGGTCTACCACAGTCTGTTCCAGGCCTATGGGACATGCAGCAGTCCCCGCTATGCCGGCCAGGTCCTCGCTGGCCTGAGCATGGCGATGCTGGACGCAGCCGGAAAGCAGGTTGGCCTGCCCGCGCACGCTCTCCTCGGCGGCAAGGTGCGCGAGGAGATCGTCTATTTCGGCTTTGCGCAGGGCGAGACGGCCATCGAGGTCGCCGCGGACGCTGCGGCACTCTCCCGAGAGGGTTTTGAAGTCATCTATTTCAAGGTCGGCCGCGGTGACGAACTCGACGAGGAAACGGTTCGCCGGGTGCGCGAAGCCATCGGCCCACGCAAGCGGATACGCGTCGATCCGAACGAAAAGTGGAGCCCGGTGAAGGCGAGCAGCATGATCCGCCGGATCGCGCGATACGATGTTGAGTGCGTGGAACAGCCAACCCACGCCGAAAGCATCTCCGCACTGGCGCAGGTCAAGGCAAGCAGCCCGGTTGCGATCGCCGCCGACCAGTCCGTTTTTACACCCTACGATGCCTACGACGTCTGCCGACAAAAGGCTGCGGACATGATCGTAATCGGACTCCACGAGACCGGCGGCTTCGCGAACTTCAAGAAGGTGGCAAACATTGCCGAGGCGGCGGACATGAATATCTGCCTGCACGGCCTCTATGAGACCGGGATCACGACCTGCGCGGGAAATCACGTTGCGGCGACGGTGGCCAACCTCGACGACGGCAACCAGCATATGAACAGGTTTCTGGCCTGGGACATCGTGCGCTCTCCCGACCTCAAGCCAAGGAACGGCCGCATGCCGGTGCTCGGCGGCCCCGGTCTCGGCTTTGAGATCGACCGGGAGAATGTGGACCGTGCTGCCGCCCTACACCTGAACCAAAGCCGGCCCGCATGAGCTGGAAGGATTACTCGTTCGGCAGCCTCGTCCGGCACGCGATCGGCGGCAACCGCCACTGGCGACAGGCGTGGCGTTCGCCGGAGCCCAGGCCGCGTTACGACACTGTGATCATTGGCGGCGGCGGGCACGGCCTGGCGACGGCTTACTATCTTGCCAATCGGTATGGCGGTTCGAACATCGCCGTACTTGAACGCGGCTGGATCGGCGGCGGCAACACCGGCCGCAACACCACCAATGTGCGCTCGGACTACATGTTCTCCGAGAGTGCCGCGATGTACGACGAATCGCTGCGGCTTTACGAGGAATTCGCGCGCGAGCTGAACTTCAACATCATGCTGTCGCAGCGGGGATGGGTCACGCTCATCCACGACCGCCACCAGGCGGATGCTGCGCGCCATAAGGCCAACTGGATGCGCTGCAACGGGATCGATGGCGAGATCGTCGCTGCGGACGAGGTCGCCCGCATGTTCCCGATGCTACGGATCGAACACCCGCGTTTTCCGGTAATCGGGGCATTCCTGCAGCGTCGTGGCGGAACCATCCGGCACGACGCGGTCGCGTGGGGCTATGCGCGCGCTGCCGACCGGCACGGCGTCGACATCATCCAGAACTGCGAGGTCCAGGGCTTCGATTGGGACAAGGGGGCGATCTCGGCAATCAGGACGAGCCGCGGGAGGATCGGGTGTGCCCGCGTCGGCATGGCGGTGGCGGGACACTCCAGTGTGATTGCCGAGATGGCGGGTTTCCGACTTCCTGTCACCAGCCGCTGCCTGCAGGCAATGGTGTCGGAGCCGATCCGACCGGTGCTCGACTACGCGGTCCTCTCGCCGGCTACCGGCATCTACGTCAACCAGACGCAGAAGGGCGAACTGGTGATGGGCGGGATGCTCGACCCCGGCCAATCGTATGGTCAGCGCGGCAACTTTCCGACCATCGAGAAGGTGATCGCGGCGGTGGTCGAGATGTTTCCCCTGTTCGGACAGGCGAGGTTGATGCGCCATTGGGCTGGCATCGTCGACATCGTGCCTGACAGTTCGCCGATCATCGGCGCGACGCCCGTGCGCAACCTCTTCATAAATTGCGGCTGGGGAACGGGAGGCTTCAAGGCCATCCCAGTGGGAGGACTGATGCTCGCCCATGTGCTCGCCAAGGGCACGCCGCACCCCCTGGCCGAGCGCTTCGGGCTGGAGAGGTTCCACTCCAACCGTCTCGTCGACGAGGGCGCAGCATCGGGCATCGCCCACTGAAACCAACGGTCGGATTGCGCGAATGATCTTGCTGAAGTGCCCATACTGCAAGGAACTCAGGACCGAAGCGGAGATGACGTGCGGTGGCGAAGCCGGCATTGCGCGGCCCGCCGACCCTGCGCAGGCGACGGACGCGGAATGGACGCAATACCTGTACATGCGCTCCAACACGAAGGGGTTGTTGCGCGAGCAGTGGTGCTGCTCCTACGGCTGCGGCCAATGGTTCAAGGTCGAGCGCCACAGCGTCACGCACGAGGTCACCCAGGTCCTGCGTTATGACGAGCCCTTCGCCGGGGCGGGGTCGTGATGGCGCTACCGAGGCAGCCCAACCGCCTGGGCCAGGGAAACGCGATCGACAGGTCGCAGGCCTTGACCTTCACCTACAACGGCCGCGCCATGACGGGATATCGCGGCGACACGGTCGCGTCGGCCCTGATCGCCAACGGCGTCAGGATCATCGGTCGCAGTTTCAAGTACCACCGCCCGCGCGGTTTCTACGGCGCCGGCGTCGAGGACCCGAACGCCATGCTGGCGGTGCGGGATGCCTATGGCGACGAGCCGGCCATCAGGGCAGGTCAGGTCCCGCTGAGCGAGGGGCTCGATGTCCGCTCGATCACGGGCTGGCCATCGGCCGAACGCGACCTGGGCGCGGTCGCCGGCTTCGCCGGGAACATCCTTTCGGCCGGCTTTTACTACAAGACCATGATGTGGCCGAGCTGGAAGCTTTTCGAACCTTATGTGCGCCGTGCCACCGGCTTCGGCAGGCTGACGGCCGACCGCACGGCGCGCAGCGTGCAGCACCGGCACGCGGTCGCGGATGTGCTGGTGATCGGAGCGGGCGCAGCCGGACTCGAGGCCGCGCTCGCCCTCTCGGGACAAGGCTTGAAGTTGATTCTCGCCGAGATGGAACCGATGTTGGGCGGCACGCTCTCCTTCGAGGAGGCAACCATCGACGGCGTCGCGGCACGTGCGTGGGTCGCGGCCGCGAGCACAACCCTGGCGTCCGACTGCGACGTGACGATCCTGGCGTCCACCACGGTCGGGGCGGCCTACGAGAACAACATCTTCTCCCTCGTCGAGACCATTCATGATGGACGAGGCGTCTGCGCCGAGCGGCACTGGCTGATCCATGCACGCTACGTTCTGCTTGCGACCGGGATGGTCGAAAGGCCGCTGCTGTTTGCGCACAACGACCGGCCTGGGGTGATGCTGGCGTCGGCGGTCCGGCGCCTGATCGCGCAATATGGCGTTACGCCGGCGCGCAAGCTGGTCGTGTACGCCAACAATGACAGCGGCTACCTCACCGCCATGGCTGCGAAGGGCGCGGGCGTCGAGGTGGCCGCGGTGCTAGACACGCGCCCGGAAGCCGCGGCAATCCACGCAGACGCCGCCCGGTCCGCGGACATAAAGTGCCTGCACGGATGTGTGGTGGTCGACGTCGCCGGCCGCTCAGGCGTGAGCGCCGTCGTCGTGCAGACGAACGGCCGGGCGGAGCGCATTCCGTGCGACGGCGTTGCCGTGGCCGGCGGCTGGACGCCGCTGATCCATCTCGCAGGCCACCGCGGATGCAAGCCGGTCTTCGACGAGGGGCGCAGCATGTTCGTCGCGCCCCAGCTGCCACCGCGATGGTGGGCCGCCGGCGGCGCGGCCGGCACCACCGATCTCGCGCAATCCCTTGCCGAGGGGCGGCTGGCCGCGGTGGACATGCTCGCCGCCGAAGGTTTGACTGCGCACGCATGTCCCGTCCGCCGTGTCGAGAGCCCCGGCTATGGCAGCGTGTCGCCGACCTGGCGGCCTCCGGCCGGAGCAAGCGACAAGATCTGGGTCGACCTGCAGAATGACGTCAAGGTTTCCGACATAGAGATCGCGACGCGCGAGAACTACGTCTCGGTGGAACATCTGAAGCGCTACACCACGCTCGGAATGGGGACCGATCAGGGTCGGACATCCAATGTCAACGGCCTGGCGGTCCTGGCGGAGCTAACCGGCCGAAGCATTTCCGAGGTCGGCACGACAAGCTTCCGGCCGATGTTCTCCTCGGTCCGCATGTCCACCGTCGCCGGGGGCAGGGAAGGGGATCTGCACCGACCCCGCCGCTATCTGCCGGCCGACGCCGTGCATCGGCGGCTTGGTGCGGAGTTCGAAGATTTCGGCTGGGAGCGCCCGGACTGGTACCGTTCGAACGGCGCCGACAGGGAAGCGGCCGTGCGGGCGGAGATGGCGGCGGTACGCGGTTCGATCGGCGTCTTCGACGCCTCGTCGCTCGGCAAGATCGAGGTGGCCGGGCCGGATTCGGCACGCTTCCTGGCGCGCTTCTACGTCTCCAACATGGCGACCCTCAAGCCCGGCTTCATCCGCTATTCCCTGATGCTCGCAGAAGACGGCGTGATCTTCGACGACGGCGTCGTTGCCTGTCTTGGCGAGAACCGCTTCCTCGCAGGCCCGACATCGGGTCACGCGGAAGCGGTAGCGGCGTGGTTCGAGCGCTGGCGCCAGACCGAGTGGCCGGACTCGCGGGTCTCGATATCCAACGTCACGTCTAACTGGGGTACGATCGCCATAGCGGGACCGATGGCGCGCGAGGTCCTGCGGCGTCTCGATCTCGACTTCGACATCGGCCGCGATGCATTCGGGCACATGCAGATCCGCGAAGGCATCTGGATGGGAGTGCCTGTGCGGGTGGCGCGGGTAAGTTTCACCGGCGAACTCCAGTACGAGGTATCCGTCCAGGCGCGCTATGCGGAAAGTTTGCTGCAGGTGCTCCTCGAGACATCCGGAAACATCGTTCCTCGCCCCGTCGGCATGGAGGCGTGGCTGCGGCTGCGGCTGGAGAAGGGGTATATCCATCTCGGCAGCGACACGAACGGCCGCACAGGGCCGGCGGAGGTAGGTTTCGGGCCGCTCGTCGCCAGGAGGGATGACGACTTCATCGGCAAGCGATCGACCACGCTTCCGTTCGGGCTTAGCCGTGACCGGGAGCAGCTTGTCGGGCTTGTGGCCCTGAACGGCAGGATTGAGGTCGGTGCGCGGGTCCTAAAATCCGGATACTCCGCCCCGCCATGTCCGACCGACGGCTATGTGACGTCGGCATGCGAGAGCGCGAGCGCCGGAAAATCGATCGGACTTGCGCTGGTCGAACGAGGCTTCCAGCGGAAGGGCGAGCAGATCGCGCTGTTCTCCTCCGGCCTGATCGTGCGGGCGCGGATCGTGGAGCCGGTCTTCTATGATCCCGAGAACGAGCGGCTGCGATGCTGACACCAGTGGCGAAGTCCGCGCTGGGCAATCCATTCGGCGGGGTCCATTTCATTGGAACCTTCGGTGGGGTCGCCGTTACGGAGCGTTCCGACATTGGCGCGGTCCTGATATCGGCGGCGGTGGACGACTGCGCGGCAACGGCTTCGTCCCTGGTCGGCATCGATCTGCCCTCAGCCCCGGGGCGGTTCGTGGGCGGCGCGGGCCTCACGGCGATCTGGCTTTCGCCACGCTCCTGGATCCTGCAGTGCCCCATCGAGGAGGAAGGACGTATCTGCCGTGCCCTGGCGACCGCCTTTGGAGATGGCAGCGTGCACGCCACCGGCTTCACCGATCAGCTTTGCTGGCTGGCACTCTCCGGCGGCGACCCGATGGAACTTCTCCGGCGCGGCGGCTTCGTCACGCTCGACCCGGCGGGACTGCCGGTCGGCAGCTCCAGGCGCGCGCTCGTCACGGACGTGGCGGTGGTCGTCCTCAGTCTCGATGCGGCCCGGCTCCTTGTCGGGGTGGAGCGAAGCCGGGCACGTTTCTTCGCGGACTGGCTGGGACGGGAACGGCACGAGGGCGGGATGCCCGCTCGCGCGGTCGGGTAGCGACGCGACCCGCAATATGGAGGGAGAAGCAATGGAGGCGGGCAGGACTGTCCCGGATCCTTTGGACCTGAGCGGCCGCGTGGCCTTGATCACGGGTGGGGCAAGCGGGATCGGCAGGGCAAGCGCCTTCGCCATCGGGGCCCGCGGCGCGACCGTTGTCGTGGCCGATCGCAACGCCGAGGGCGCGGCAGAGGTGGCCAACGCCCTGAAGGGCGTCTGCCCGCAAGCCAGGGCGGCGCGCTTGGAGGTAACGGATCGTCGCCAGGTGGACGAGGTCGTGGCGGGCCTTGCCGACGAGATGGGAGCCATCGACATCCTCGTGCACAGCGCCGGGGTGGGGATGGAGCGCAAGTTCCTCGAGACGAGCGTGGAAGACTGGTCCCGGCTCATCGACATCAATCTCAACGGCACCTTTCATGTGGCCCAGGCCACGGCGCGCGTGATGGCGGAACGCGGCTATGGCCGCATCGTACTGATCTCATCCGTCGCCGCGCTGCGCGGGGGCACCGGGCGGGCGGCCTACGGTTCCACCAAAGGGGGCATCATCGCGCTCGGCAAGGTCATGGCGGTCGAACTCGGTCCGCTTGGCGTCACGACCAACATCATCGCCCCGGGCGCGATCGAGACCGAATTGGTGAAGCGCATGCATGACGACGAAACCCGGCGAGCCTATCTGCGCGGAATTCCGCTCGGCCGCTATGGTACGCCGGAAGAAGTAGCGGACGTCATCACTTTCTTGGCGAGCGGTGCTTCCGCCTACCTCAATGGCGTAGTCCTCGGCATTGATGGCGGCTTTCTCGGAGCAGGCGTCATTAAGGCGGACCACTAACGAAAGGGCGCACTGTTCGCAGGTACGGGGTTGCTGATGAACAATCGGGTCCCGCTATGTCGCGCGGATTTGCCGCTGTTCAATGGGAGCCTTGGAAATCAAGGGAAAAGCTTTGCAACATGAACGCGACATGGCTCGATCAAAAATGTATCTAAATTATTGAAACCATTGGTGCCCCCGGCAGGGATTGAACCCGCGACCTTCGGTTTACAAAACCGCTGCTCTACCGCTGAGCTACAAGGGCACAGGCGAGGGGTTACCACATCTGGCGCGCCAGTAAAGCGCTTGTCCCCGCGCTGTCATAACATGAGGTAGGCGGCGACGGCCGCCCTGGCAAGGCCAATGCTTGGCGGTGCAGTGTGTGCGCGACGGCCTCCGCCATAGGCACCGGCCAAAAGACGCTGCGAAGCGGGTCGGGGCGACACTTCTTGAACCGCGCGCAATGGCGGCGCGCGGCTCTCCGAGCGAAAAAAGCGCCGCGAAGCTTTGCGCGGCGCCTTTCCTTGAACTGCCGGTCAATGGCGGCGTGGCATCACACGCCCAGCCAGATGCCGTCCTCGATGGCGGGTGCGACCAGTTCGACATTTTCCTGGCTCTCGGAAAAGAAGTACAGGAGGTCACCGGCGTCGACGTCGGGCTTGGCGAGTTGCTCGACCCAAAATGCCTTGCCGGCCTCGTCGGCGTCGCGGCCGAGCACGTTGTTGTAGATGACGTCGATGAGTTGCTCGTCGGTGAGGTCCTCGCCGTATTTTTCCTTGAATTCGTCGGCCTGCACGAACTGGTCGGCGAGGTCAGGCAGCGTGATCTGCTCCTGGTCGACGGCGCTGAGGTAGAAGGACAGGCCGGCGGAATCGGGCTCGCGCACGTAGGCGGCCTGGTAGAGGCGGTAGACCTCGGCCGCGTTGCCGTCGATGTCGAGGCGCAGGACGCCGTCGGTGAACTCGATGGCCTCGATTCCGGCCAGCGTGTCGGTTCCCCATTCGCCGGCAACGTCGGTGACCGTCACCTCCTCGGTGCCGACGCCGGTGATGTCCACGTCCTCGCGCTCATGGCCCCAGAAGCCCACCTTGTCGATGCCGGAACCGCCGAAGAACTGATCGTCACCGCCGCGACCCACCAGATAGTTCCAGGCGTCGTCGCCGATGATGACGTCGTCGAACTCGGTGCCCTCGACATTGCGGATGTCGACCAGCGTGTCGACGGAATCGTTCACGCTGTTCGTCGCGGTGCCTTCGACGAGGTCGATCGTGAAGCTGCCGCCGATGATGTCGCCCTCGCGCGTGAACTTGGCGAAATCGAAGGAATCGCCGCCGACCAGCGTGTCGTCGCCTTCCATGCCCTCGAGATAGGTGCCGAGCCCGTCGTCGGCGCCTTCCAGCAGGTCGTCGGTGCGGGTGCCCAAGAAGTCGAGCTGGTCAACCTGGGTGAAGGTGTCTTCCTCGCCATCGTACTTGGTGGCGGTGCCCTCGGCGAAATCGAGATGCACGCCGACGAGGTCGATGTCCTCGACGACGTCGTTCAGGAAGTCGATGACATTGTCGTCGATCAGGAATCGGTAGGAGATGACCCCGAACTCGACATCGCCCAGTTCGAAAGCGTCCGAGCCTCTGTAGCCTTCGACGAAGAACGTGGCGCCGTCGCTGAAGTTGAATTCGTCGTCCGTCTGCGTTCCGCCGAAGGTTTCCACCGACAGGATCTGATCGGTGTCGCCGAAAGTGTCGACGATGTCGCCGTCGCCGTTCTCGTCGATCGTCGCGATGATGCCGAGTTCGCCACCGTCCTCGCGATAGCTGACGAAGTCGTTGCCCGTATATCCGTCGATGATGTCCGCGCCCGAACCGAGCTGTTCGAAGGTGTCGTTCTCGCTGGTGCCGCTCAGCGGATCGACGCCAGAGGTTCCGGTATATACCGCCATTCGGTTACTTCCTTGGCCAGTGGAGGGGTTATTCGTGTCGAATTCTACCGGAGCGGCGCCGGCAGATCCCGTCTGACCTGTGGAAAATCGCGGTGTCGCCTACGGGCGGCGACCGGCGCGGCGCGACAGGATTATCTCGACCGGTTGAATTCCGAGTCGAGCGTCTCGGGACGCTGCACGACGGCGAACTCGATCGCCACGCCGTCTTCGAAGTGGCGCACGATCTGGCCGCGCATGGTGCCCAGCATGACCTGCACGCCGAGCGCCGGCTTGACCTCGATCTCGATGGCGGCGCCGGAGAGAGAAAGATCGATGATCCGGCACGGATACTGCCGGCCGTCGGTGAGGTGGAGCACGCTCATCGGGTTGCGTGGCGCCACGCGCTCGTGGCGGCGATCTTCGGGGAGATCGAGCTCGTGCTTGTTCGCAAGCCAGGTGAGCTGGGCAGCGAGCTTTTCCTTCTTGCGGTCCGACGCGATGACCGTCATCGCGAAGCCGTCCTGCAGGGTCCGCGTCACAACGCCCTCGACGCGGCCGATGTGATCGATATAGGCGATCACCTTCTCGCCCGGTTGGCCAATGCGGTCGGCGCGGAATGCGACGTTGCCGGGAGACATGTCGATCACCTGGCAAGCGTGCTCGGTGCGGTCCTCGAGCATGAAGCGGCCGTAGATCTTGACGCGGACGCGCTGGAAGCTTCGTCGCTCCGCCTTGGTCGGCGCAACGTCGACTGCCATTGCCCTCATCGCTGCCTCGACCACGTGCCCGGGAATCCTGCTCAAGCCCACAGGGAGCCGCGTCGATAGTAGGCGCGTAGAGGTTAACAAGCGGTTTGTTGGACCGGCCGCCGGGCCGGTTCGGCCTAGTTCCCGCGGCCGCCGTCGAGCACCACCAGGTGGCGAAAGCGGCGGGCGCCGCCGGACAGGAGTTCGACCTCGCTCTGCGGTGGGTCCGACGGCTGCGACTCACCGAGGTCGATCGCCGGTCGGTTTTTCAGGAACAGGGGTTCGCGGTCAGGATCGACGACGCGGACCGAATCGATCCGCGCTTGCGTGATCGGGTCGGCTCCGAGCCAGAACAGCCTCTGCGCCGCCGAGATGGCGCCCAGGCAGCGCGGGTTTTCCGAGCCGCCGTCGAGCGGCAGCAGTATCAGTTCGAACTCGGCGACGCGGCCGCCACGGCTGCCGCCTTCGTAGGTGATCACGACGACGCTCTTCGCCTGGAACACCGAATGCGCAAGGCGGGCCACAAGCTTCTGGTCTTTCTCCCGCCACAGCGAAGGAAACGAGAAGCCTTTGAGTTCGCGGCCATGGGTGGCGCACAGCCGTGAGCCGGCAAGCCGGAACACGGCTTCTCCGCGGGTGTCTTTTTCCAGGATGAAGGTGTCCGCGAGCAGGGACTTGATGTCCGCTGGCTCCACCTCGGTGCGCCGGGGCGCCGGGCGGCCGTCGCGCAGTTGGTTCCAATATTGGAACAGTTGAACCGACCCGTCCTGTCTCATGCTTGCCCTGCTGTGCGCACACCGCCCCCCGGTGTATCGGGATCGGACAGCGTGCGACTCTCCTGCGACCTTCATGCTTGGAGGAGCACGATGCGTGCCAGAGCAGTTATCGGTTGTTCACCAGGCCGGAACGTTAAGGTTAAAAAAGGGTGCACGTTGCCGATCAAATGTCGTTGTGGCACCATTCGATCACTCCATGGGAGCGCGGTGACACGCACTCCTCCAGTCACGACTTTAAGGGGTGGGCAAGGGGCTCGACGCCGTTCAGGGGAAACCCTGGACGGCTTCTTTTTTGCGATTGGCGCCGACTGCCGCTATGTGGGGCGCCATGATTGACGCGAAAGGACGCCTGCATGGCTGACCCGCAGAGCGACGCCGGCGGGGCGCCGGGGGAGGCGCCGCGTCGCGAGCCCGTGTTCAACATGCCGCCGGTGATCGTGGCTCTGATCGCGATCTGCGCAGCGGTACACCTGGTGCGGGTCTATCTGCTCGATCCGGATCTGTTTTATCTTGTGCTGGTGCACGGGGCGTTCATTCCGCTGCGCTATTCGGGCGGCATTGCCTTCGGGCTCGATTGGTTTACCTCGCCGATCACCTACGCCTTCCTGCATGGCAGCGCCGCGCATATCGCCCTGAACATGATCTGGCTGGCGGCGTTCGGTTCGCCGCTCGCCGGGCGCCTGGGTACAGGCCGCTTCCTGCTGTTCTGGGTGCTCACCGGGCTTGCCGCGGCCGGCCTTCACTACGTGCTTCATTCGACCGACCCGTCGCCGCTGATCGGCGCGTCCGGCGCCATTTCGGGCATGATGGGAGCCGCCGCGCGCTTCGGCTTCCGCATCGACCGCTCGCAGGGAAAGGCCGTCTTCGGCGGTCCCGTGCTTCCTATCGGCGCAGTGCTGCGTTCGCGCGGGGCTGTGACGTTCCTTGCCGTCTGGTTCGTGATCAACCTCGTCACCGGCCTCGTCGGCCTGGCGCCCGGCGTCGGCGATCAGATAGCCTGGGAAGCGCATATCGGCGGCTTCGTTGCCGGGTTCTTCGGCATCCGGCTGTTCGTCCCTCGCCAGGGGTGATGCAAACCCTACATTCTTGAAATGATGGGCGCGGAAAGGCACGATGCGAGATCCGCGGCACTGCGACCGGTGGTGCTGGACCGCAACGAGGCAGATGGAGGATATGCCATGAACGTGAAGGCCATTCTCGACGCCAAGGGCCACGACGTAGCCACGCTTGGACCCAATGAGAAGCTGTCCGAGGCGGTCCGCCTGCTTGCCGAACATCGCATCGGTGCCCTCGTGATCACCAATGGCGACCGCAAGATCGTCGGCATCCTGTCCGAACGCGACATCGTACGCGCGATCGCCCGCGACGGGAGCAAAGCGCTGGATGAGACCGTGCGCAACGTGATGACGCCGAAGGTAAAAATCTGCAACGAACTGCACACGGTAAACCAGGTCATGGAGATCATGACGCAGGGCCGCTTCCGCCATTTGCCGGTGGAGAAGGATGGACAGCTCGACGGCATCGTCTCGATCGGCGACGTGGTCAAGGCGCGCATCGAGGAGGTCGAACGCGAGGCCGAGCAGATCAAGGAATACATCGCGACGGCGTGAGGCCGCCGGCCCCTTTCGAGGCCGTTGGGCACTTCAGCCGCTGGCAGAGGCTATCGTTTGCTTCGCGCCCGGGTGACGCATTCGGTGTCACCTGCGAGTCCTCGGCCCGCGCGACCGGGCTGGACACTTGCCTAGACGGCGCGTTTCACTTAGCGAGACCGCAGGTCGCGATTTCGCGGCACCTGAAACGCTGGAATAGCTGAATGACCCTCGTCGATACCCGCACGCCCGACCCGAAGCGGCTGATCCCCGGCGCTACCGGCGACTGGGAAGTCATCATCGGCATGGAGGTGCATGCCCAGGTCACATCGGAATCGAAGCTGTTCTCGGGCGCCTCGACTGCGTTCGGAGCGGCTCCCAACGCGAATGTCAGCCTGGTGGATGCGGCGATGCCCGGCATGCTGCCGGTGATCAACGAGGAATGCGTGCGCCAGGCGATCCGCACCGGCCTCGGGCTGAAGGCCGAGATCAATCTCCGCTCGGTCTTCGACCGCAAGAACTACTTCTATCCGGACCTGCCGCAGGGCTACCAGATCTCTCAGTACAAGCAGCCGATCGTGGGCGAGGGGACCGTTGTGGTCTCCGTCGGCCCGGATTCCAAGGGCGGCTTCGAGGACATCGAGGTCGGCATCGAGCGGCTGCATCTCGAGCAGGACGCCGGCAAGTCGATGCACGACCAGCACCCGACCATGTCCTATGTCGACCTCAACCGCTCGGGCGTGGCGCTGATGGAGATCGTGTCGAAGCCCGACATGCGCTCCTCCGACGAGGCAAAGGCCTACCTCACCAAGCTGCGCACCATCGTACGGTACCTCGGCACTTGCGACGGCAACATGGACGAGGGCTCGATGCGCGCCGACGTGAACGTGTCGGTGCGCAAGCCCGGCGGCGCGTTCGGCACGCGCTGCGAGATCAAGAACGTCAACTCCATCCGCTTCGTCGGCCAGGCTATCGAATACGAGGCGCGGCGCCAGATCGGCATTCTCGAGGACGGCGGCAGGATCGACCAGGAGACGCGGCTGTTCGACCCCAACAAAGGCGAGACGCGCTCGATGCGCTCCAAGGAGGAAGCGCACGACTACCGCTATTTCCCGGATCCGGACTTACTGCCGCTGGAGTTCGACCAGGCCTACGTGGAGGCGCTTGCGAAAGACCTGCCGGAACTGCCCGACGACAAGAAGGCGCGTCTTGTCGACGGCCTCGGCCTGTCGGCATACGATGCCTCCGTGCTGGTGTCGGAAAGGGCCATCGCCGACTATTTCGAGAAGGTCGCGGCCGGCCGCGACGGCAAGACGGCCGCCAACTGGGTCATCAACGACCTGCTGGGCGCCTTGAACAAGGCCGGCAAAGACATTGAATCGGCTCCGGTTTCGCCCGACCAGGTCGGCGCGATCATCGACCTGATCAAGGAAGGCACGATTTCCGGCAAGATTGCCAAGGATCTGTTCGAGATCGTCTGGAACGAGGGCGGCGATCCGAAGGCACTTGTCGAGGCGCGCGGCCTGAAGCAGGTGACCGACACCGGCGCCATCGAGAAGGCGGTCGACGAGATCATCGCCGCCAATCCCGACAAGGTCGCACAGGCGAAGGCCAAGCCGACGCTTGCCGGCTGGTTCGTCGGCCAGGTCATGAAGGCGACCGGCGGCAAGGCCAACCCGCAAGCGGTCAACGCTCTGGTCAAGGCCAAGCTCGGCATCGAGGAATAGCCGTGTTCGTGCGCACGGCATCGGCGCGCGATCTGGCTGCCGTGCGCGACCTGCTGGTCGAGACCTGGCACCAAACCTACGACGGCATCTATGGGCGCGCGCGCGTCGACGCCATCACCGGGGATTGGCACTCGATCGCCTCGCTGACCGCGCGTCTCGATCAGCCCCACGGCGAGTTTCTCGTGGCCGATGACGGCACGCAAATTGCCGGTATCGCATTCGCCACCGGCAGCGGTGGGCCGGTCGCGCTTCACCAGCTTTACGTCCGGCCGGGCATGCAGGGGCGAGGTATAGGATCGCTCCTGCTCGACGAGGTCATCGACAGCTTTCCTGACGCGCGTTTCGTGCGCGTCGAGGTCGAGGAGAAGAACGAGAAGGCGGTTGCATTCTATCAATCGCACGGTTTCATCGAGACCGGCCGAACCGACAACTGCGGAGCCAAGGCGTCCGGCATTCCTGCCCTGGTCATGACCAAGACCCTCGGTGGTTGATGGAAATCGACGGGCTGACCATCCGACCGGCGGAGCGTCGCGATCTGCCGGCGCTGGTTGCGCTGTTCGCCGATGATCCCGTCGGCGGCCACGGCGATACGACCGACCCGGCGGCGTTCCCGGCCTATCAGGCTGCGTTCGCAAGAATCGAGGCGAGCCCGAACGACCGCCTATATGTCGCCGAGCTCGCCGGAGCGGTGGTCGGCACATTTCAGACGACGTTGATCACCTCGCTGAACGGCCGGGGCGCGACCACGATGAAGGTCGAGGCGGTGCAGACGCGCGCCGACAGGCGCGGGCAGGGCATCGGCGCGGCGATGATCGCATTCGCGATCGAGCATGCGAGGGAAGCAGGCGCAACCTCCGTCCAACTCACCTCGAACCTGAAGCGCGCGGACGCACATCGCTTCTACCGGCGACTAGGCTTTGCCCATAGCCATGCCGGCTTCAAGCTGGTGCTTTCGTAGCCTGGACCAGGCATTCCTGCATTGTTCGCGGCCCTTGCCATGCGCGCCCCATGCAGCCATAAGGCGAGGTGCGGACCGGTCGCGGCGCGAGGCATGTCATGAAGCAGTTTCTGCTGCAGTTCTTCACCTGGTGGAACGGGGAGACGCTCAACACGCGCTTCCATACCTGGCGCCATGGCAAGGAGGTCGGCCGCGACGACCAGGGCAACATCTACTACGAGGGCGGCACCGATTCGGAAGGCCGCACCCGCCGCTGGGTCATCTACAATGGCCTCTCGGAAGCGACGCGCATCCCTCCCGGCTGGCACGGCTGGATTCATCACCGCGTCGACACGCCGCCGAGCAAGGAAAACTATGTCCCCCGTGAATGGCAGCAGCCGCACCAGCCGAACCTGACGGGCACGCCCGCCGCCTATCGTCCGAAGGGATCGGTGCTTGGCGCCGACCAGCGCCCGGTGGTGACCGGCGACTACGACGCCTGGACGCCGGGCAGCTGACTGCCGCCGACTCGGTTCTCGCCACATTTGACGTCTAGCACTGCCGCGTTCCCGAGTTCCTCCGCCGCGTACGGCATTCCATCAACGGCACTGGTGCATGACCCTGACCGATCGCCTTTCCCGGCTGCTTGATGCGCGCCTGCCGCTTGCGCTGGCGTTCGGTCTGATCGGCGGCCAGACCGCGTTCGCCGATCGCATCAGCAATCCGGTCGCGGAATTCGCCGGCATCGACAAGATCACCGGGCGTATCATCAATTTCGACGTCTATATCGACGAGACCGTCCAGTTCGGCGCGCTGCAGGTGACGCCGCGCGTCTGCTATTCCCGCCCGACCACCGAGGAGCCGCGGACCGACTCCTTCGTCGAGGTCGACGAGATCACTCTCGATCGCAAGATCCGCCGCATCTTTACCGGCTGGATGTTCGCCGAGAGCCCCGGCCTCAACGCCGTCGAGCACCCGATCTATGACGTCTGGCTGAAGGCCTGCAAGGACAAATCCAGCGTGCCGCCCCCGGAAGCTTCCAAGGCTGACGCCCCAAAGGCTAATTGACGCCGGAATTCAAGGCGCGAACGTGGCTTCCGACTCGATCGCCTCGCGCAGCATCTTCTCGTAGCGCGAACGCGGCACGTCGATGGCGCCGAAGCGCCGCAGGTGCTCGGTGGTGAACTGCGTGTCGAGCAGCAAGAAGTGGCGCTCGCGCAGCCGCTCCACGAGGTGGACGAGGCAGATCTTCGAGGCGTCCGTCTCGCGGGAGAACATGCTTTCACCGAAAAACGCCCGCCCTAGCCGCACGCCGTAAAGGCCGCCGACAAGGCTGCCGTCGCGCCAGGCTTCGACGGAATGCGCGTGACCGCGCCGGAAAAGCTCGAAATAGGCTTCGCGGATCGGCCGGTTGATCCAGGTAGTCTCGCGGCCGTCGCGGCGTTCGGCGCAGGCGGCGATGACCGCCGGGAAATCATGGTCAATGCGGATCCCGAACGGCTGTTGCTTCAGCGTCTTGCGCAGGCTCTTGGGGACATGGAAGCCGTCGAGCGGGATGATGCCGCGCATCTCCGGCCGCACCCAGAAAACTTCCGGGTCGGCGGCACTTTCCGCCATCGGAAAGACGCCTGATGCATACGCCTTCAACAGAAGGTCCGGCGGAATGCGATGTCCGGGCGAGAACGGTCGGCTCATGGCCTGCTATTATACGGGCTGGGCGAGGTGCTTTTCCAGCCAGTGGATGTCGTAATCGCCATTGGCGATGTCGGCGTTGCCGACCAGTTCGCGAAAGAGCGGCAGCGTGGTCTTTATGCCGTCCACCACGAACTCGTCGAGGGCGCGCCTGAGCCGCATCATGCATTCGACGCGGTTGCGCCCGTGCACGATCAGCTTGCCGATCAGGCTGTCGTAGTAGGGCGGAATCCGGTAGCCGGAATAGACACCCGAATCGACGCGGATGCCGAGACCGCCCGGCGTGTGGAAATGCGTGATTGTGCCGGGCGAGGGCACGAAGGTGGTTGGATCCTCGGCGTTGATGCGGCACTCGATGGCGTGGCCGCGGAATTTCACGTCCTCCTGCCGCACCGACAGGCCGGCCCCCGAAGCGACGCGGATCTGCTCGTGCACGAGGTCGATGCCCGTAATCGCCTCCGTCACCGGGTGCTCGACCTGCAGGCGGGTGTTCATTTCGATGAAATAGAACTCGCCGTTCTCGTAGAGGAACTCGATGGTGCCGGCGCCCGAATAGCCGAGCGTGGCGACCGCCTGCGACACCACCGCGCCGATGCGGGCGCGCTGGTCCGGGTTCAGCGCCGGCGACAGCGCCTCCTCCCACACCTTCTGGTGTCGGCGCTGCAGGGAGCAGTCGCGTTCGCCGAGATGGATGCCCTTGCCGGCGCCGTCGCCGAACACCTGCAACTCGATATGACGCGGCTTCTCGAGGTATTTTTCGATATACACGGCGTCGTCGCCGAACGCGGCGCCGGCCTCCGTTTTCGCTGTCTGCAGCGCGAGGTCGAGGTCAGCCTCGCTGCGCGCCACCTTCATGCCGCGCCCGCCGCCGCCAGCCGACGCCTTGATGATGACCGGATAGCCGATCTCGGCGGCGATGCGCTTGGCTTCCTTCTCGTCGGTGATCGCGCCATCCGAGCCCGGCACGACCGGTATGCCCAGCCGCCTGGCCGTGCGCTTGGCCTCGATCTTGTCGCCCATGACGCGGATGTGGTCGCCGGACGGACCGATGAAGGTAATGTTGTGGGCGGCCAGGATGTCGGCGAATTTCGCGTTCTCCGACAGGAAGCCGTAGCCCGGATGCACGGCGTCGGCGCCGGTGATCTCGCAGGCGGCGACGATCTGGTGGATGTTGAGGTAGCTCTCGCGCGACGGCGGCGGGCCGATGCAGACGCTCTCGTCGGCGAGGCGCACATGCATGGCGTCGGCGTCCGCAGTCGAATGCACGACCACCGTGCGGATGCCGAGTTCCTTCGCCGCCCGCAAGACGCGCAGCGCGATCTCACCGCGGTTGGCTATCAGGATCTTCTGGAACATGCGCCGCCTATTCGATCACGACGAGGGGCTCGCCATATTCGACCGGCTGCGCGTCCTCGAAGAGAATGGCCGTCACCGTGCCAGAGCGCGGCGACGGGATCTGGTTCATGGTCTTCATCGCCTCGATGATGAGAAGCGTCTGGCCCTCGCGCACGGTCTGGCCGACCTCGATGAACGGCCGCGCGTCGGGCGAGGGCGCCAGATAGGCCGTGCCGACCATCGGCGACGGCACGGCGTTCTTCAACGGGTCGGCCGCTGCGGCCGGCGCGGTCGCGGGCTGTGCCGCCGGAGCCGCGGCTGCTGCGGGTGCCGCGACCGCATGGGCCACCGGCGCTGCCGAAAGCGTGCGGGCCACGCGTACCTTCAGGTCGCCGAACTCGACCTCGATTTCCGACAGATTGGTGTCGTTGAGGATCCCGGCCAGATCGCGGATCAGCTGCTGGTCTACGCCGGAGGTCTTCGTACCCATCTCAGAACCCTTGTTGTTTCTGCGCGGATTGCGGTCAAAGGCGCGCCGCCAGCGCCTCGAGCGCCAGCACGTAGCCCTGCGGGCCGAATCCGCAGATCATTCCCACCGCGACCGGCGTTACCATGGATTTGTGTCGGAACGGCTCACGTGCGTGGATATTGGACAAATGCACTTCGGCCACCGGCACCGGTGCGATGCCGCGGATGGCGTCGTGCAGCGCGATCGAGGTGTGCGTGTAGGCGCCGGGATTGATGACGATGCCCGCGGCCCTTTCGCCGGCCTCCTGGATCCAGTCGACCAGCACACCCTCGTGGTTCGTCTGGCGGAAATCGACTTCGATCCCGAGTTTCGCGCCGGCCGCCCGGCAGTCATCCGCGATCGCGTCCAGCGTCTTTCCGCCGTAGATGCCCGGCTCGCGCTTGCCGAGCATGTTCAGGTTCGGACCGTTGAGAACGAAGATGATCGCCAAATCGATTAGCCTTTGTCCGGCAGCGACCCGCTGGGCGCGCCGGCCCCTCTATAATCGGCATAAGCCGCCGCGCAAAGAGCGCAAGCGGCGAGTTGGGCCGTCCACAGGCTAAGGGGTTGTCAGCAGGCAGCCTGCGAGCATGCCTCGCGCACGGCGGCGACCTTTTCGCTCAGCACCTCGCGGCCTAGTGCGCCGAACACCACTTCCTTGCCGACCACGTAGGAGGGCGTGCCGGTGATTGCGAGCTTGTTGGCGAGGTCGTAAGTCTGCGAAAACGCCTCGGTGATCGCCGGGTTCTTCATTTCCTCGCGCAGCCTGGTTTCGTCTGCGCCGAGGTCGAGCGCGATCTTGATCGCTATCGCCTCGTTTGCGTGTCCCTGGCCGCCGAGCAGGCGGGTGTGGAACTCGCCATACTTCTCCGGCGCCAGCCGGTGGAAGGCCATCGACACCACATGCGCCTTCTGGGAATCGACGCCAAGAATAGGGAACTCCTTGAGCACGAAGCGCAGGTCCGGATCATTCTGCGTCATGGCCTGCATGTCGGGGAGGGCGCGTTTGCAGAAGCCGCAATTGTAGTCGTAGAATTCGACCACGGTGATCTTGCCGTCCGGGTTGCCGACCACGCCGTCATACTTGGCGTTGAAGATGTCGGCCTTCGAATTCTCTATCACCGCCAGCTGGGCAACCCTCTGCTGTTCCTTCTGCTTGTCCTCGAGCGCGGTCTGCGCCTCCACCAGCACTTCCGGGTTTGCGATCAGGTACTCGCGCACGATCTTCTCGACCTGGCCGCGGTCCATGGCCTCCAACGTCGCAATCGTCCCGCCCGCCGCACCCGGATTCGGGCGTCCAGCGTAAAAGCCGAGGGAAAGCATGCCGGCCGCCACCACCATTCCCGCAGCTCCGAACAACAGCGCGTTTTTCATCGTATCGTCTCCGTGTCGCCTCAGCCTGCGCCGGCGAGATTATCAAAAGGTCAGCTTTTGCGCGCGACCCGGTAGTTTATGATGTCCTGCGCGCGGATCCAACCGGGCGACCCCCGCTTCATCTTCTGCTGCGCCCGTGCCGCGAAGATCTTCGCGTCCTGATAGTTGCCGCTGTAGAAATGGCCCTCGGCCGTCGCCAGCTCGGCTTCCGGAACCTCGCCGAGCTGCCCGTACGCCCGAGCCAGGTACTCATAGCCGGTGGGATTCTCACGATCCTTGTCCAGCCCCTGGTTGATCGACACCACGGCCTTTTTCAGCGATTTCGGATCGCCCGCCGCAACCAGCGCCTGGCCGTAGGAGATGCGTAAGATGCCGGATTTCACCGGATCGAGCTGGATTGCCGTGGCGTAGGACGCCGCCGCGTCCGACGGCTTGTTCGCCTTCATCAGGATGTCGCCGCGCAATTCGTACAGATAGGGGTTTTTCGGCTGCAGCTTGACCAGTGCGTCAGTCTTGGCAAGCGCGCTGCGCGGATTGCCGCGCAGGTAGGTATTTATGGCGTCGGCGTACTGGGCCGCCACGCCACCAAGCTTGCGCATCTGTGCCGCTGCGCCCTGGGAGTCCGTGAACACGGCGATCTTGGCGCGCATCATATCGTGGCGCTGCTGGAGGGCGGGCGGATCGCCCTTGTCGAAATTGGCGCTTCCGTGCGCCAGCGTTTCGAGGTTGGCGATGCGGTCGCGCGGCATGGGATGGCTGGCCAGGTAGGGATCGACGCGACTGCCGGAGAGCGACAACGCCGACTGGAAACGCTGGAAAGTGGTCAGCATGCCTTTCGTCGATTGTCCGGTCGCCTCGAGATATTTGAACGCCGAGCGGTCGGCGGTGATCTCCTCGGTGCGCTGGTAGCTGAGGAGTGCACGGCGGGCGAATTCGCCGCTGCCCGCCGCGAGGCCGCCGCCAGCCTGCGCGAGCTGCCCGGAATTGGTTGCCGCGCCGGCGGCGACGGCGCCGACGCCCAGCATCGCCGCCACCAGCGCCATCGTCTGCATGCGCGCAAGCTGTTCGCGCATCCGCTCCTGGTGGCCGCCGGCGAGGTGGCCGGCCTCGTGGGCAATCACGCCAATGATTTCGTTCGGCGTCTCCGCCTGCATCAGCGCGCCCGTGTTGATGAACATGCGCCGGCCAACGACGAAGGCGTTGAACGCGTTGTCGTTGACGAGGACGATGTCGATGCCCGAATTTGAGAGCCCCGCGGCCTTGAGGATCGGGCGGGCATAATCGCGGACCAGCGCCTCGATCTCGGCGTCCCGCACGATGGCGACGCGGCCCTGCGCGAAGGATTGCGCCGTCGCCGAGAAAGACAGAACAGCCGCAAATGCAATGGTCGCAGTGGCGCGAAACGGTCGCAACAGCGATTGCATGGGCGAAGCGGCGGCGGGCATGGCGGCTCCGACAGGTAAACGAGGTCCGACCCGGAGGAAAGCCGAGACAGGGCGATTCATGAACTTGTGATCCCCACACCTTTCAGGCATTTGTGCGGCGCGCCGCCGCTCGGCTGTAGCGCGCGATGAAGGACAGGCATGACGATTTCACTATCGCGGCGCGGCGAGGTCGAGCCGTTCCATGCCATGGACGTTCTGGCGGAGGCGAACCGCCTGCGCGCAACCGGCGTGCCCGTGGTGTCGATGGCGGTTGGCCAGCCATCCGACCCGGCACCGGCGGTGATCCGGGCGACAGCGCGCCAGGCGCTCGAGACCGGGCAGATCGGCTACACCGATTCCCTCGGTATCCCGGCATTGCGCCAAGCCATTTCGGATCACTATGCCCAACACTACGGGCTCGATGTGCCGCCGGGCCGCGTCGTCGTCACCACAGGTTCCTCCGCCGGCTTCAACCTGGCCTTTCTTGCCATGTTCGACGTCGGCGATCGCGTGGCGATCGCATCGCCCGGCTACCCGGCCTACCGCAACATCATGGCCGCGCTCGGCCTGGAGGTGGTGGAGATCGAGAACGAAGGCGCGCCCTATCTCACCGCCACACAGCTGGAGGCTGCGCATGTGCGAAAGCCGCTGAAGGGCGTGCTTTTCGCCAGCCCGGCCAACCCGACCGGCGCGGTGATCCCCTCGCACGACCTGAAGGCGCTGCTGGACTTCGCGCGCTCGGCCGGCATCGCGGCGATCTCGGACGAGATCTACCACCGGCTGGCCTATTCGGTGCCGGACGTTTCGGCGCTCGCCTTCGACGGGGATGTCACGGTCATCAACTCGTTCTCGAAATACTACTGCATGACGGGCTGGCGCGTCGGCTGGATGGTGTTGCCGGAGCTCCTGGTGCGAACGGTCGAGCGCATCCAGCAGAGCCTCTATATCTCGCCGCCTCAACTGTCGCAGGTCGCCGCGGTCGCCGCGTTCACGGCCACGTCCGATCTGGAGGCCGTCAAGGCACGCTACGCGCAGAACCGCGAACTGCTGGCAAGACGTTTGCCCGGGATGGGCTTTGTTCTCGCAGCGCCGATGGACGGTGCATTCTATGCCTATTGCAACGTGTCGCGGCTGACCAACGACAGCATGGATTTCGCCCGCCGCATGCTGCTGGAGGCCCACGTTGCCGCCACGCCCGGCCGCGATTTCGATACGTTGGCGGGGCACCGCACCATGCGTTTCTCCTACGCCGGCGGGAGCGACGAAATGGCGATCGCCATGGACCGGCTGGCTGACTGGCTGCATTCGCGCGGCTAACGCGCGACAACATGCGAGGCCGGCACGTCGCCTTTCTCGATCGGGTACGCCCTCCTGAAACGCAAAAAGGCCGGGCAAACACCCGGCCTTCGCTTTCATTCTGGTGGTCGGCTTAGAAGAAGCCCTTGCGCTGCCACCAGCCGGCCTTCTTCGGCTTGGCTTCCTCCGAAGGCGGCGCGGGTACCACCGGCTCAGGCTCGGCGACCGCTTCTTCGACGATCACCTCCTGCTGCGCCACGATCTCCTCGGCTTCGACCGGGGCCGCCCCCACCGGCTCGAACTGGACCTCGGCCGGCAACGCCTCCGGCGTGGCCTCGACGGCTGCTGCCGGCTCGGCGTGGGTTTCTTCGGGCGCGTCCGACGCAACAGTCTTTCGGCGGCTCGCCCGCGGCTTGCGCGCCGGCTTCGCCTCCGCGTCGGCTGCCGCCGTGGCGTCTTCGGCCGCGGCCTTGGTCTTGCGCGGCTTTGCCGGGGCACGGCGCGTCTTCTTCGGCGTTACGGTGGGCACCTCGGCCGGAACCTCGGCCTCGACAACCGCCGTCACCTCCTCGACGACAGGCGCTTCCTCGATAGGCGGTGCAAATTCGGCTTCCACCGGAGCTACCGCCTGTTGCTCAGAGGCAACCGCGAACGGCTCGGCGAACGCGATCTCGACCTCGCCGGCTACCTGCTCCTGGCCGTCCTCGCGATGCCGGCGGCGACCGCCGCGCTTGCCACGCCGGCGCTTCCTCGGCTGCTCGGCGCCCTCGTCCGTCGCCTCGACCACATCGTCACCGCCAGAGGCGAACTCGTCCTCGCCGTCTTCGCCATCGAACGCGTCGGAGCCCGAGGCGGCCTCCGCGACGATCGCGAGCGGCGCACCGGCCGGCTGCTGCTGGTCGCGATCACGGTCGCGCCCGCCGCGACGCCGGCGCCGGCGCCGGCGCTTGCGGTCGCGGTTGTCATCGTCGTGCTGACCGGCGCGCTCGGCCGGCCGATCGGAAGCGCTTTCGCTCTCCTCCTCGGTGTCCGCGACGTCCTCGACGATCGGCTCGTCTTCCACGACGTCGTCGTCGAGAGGGGGCGGCGTCAGCGCGGCAGGCGGAACGAAGGTCCGCTCGGCGATCGCGCCGCGTACGATCAGGTAATGCTGCGCGCCGACGCTGTCGTCCGCCTCGACCGTGATCGTCAAGCCGAAGCGCTGCTCGAGCTCCATCAGGGTGCCACGCTTGTGATTGAGCACATAGAGCGCGGTCGCCGCCGGCGTATGGACCGAAATATGATTGCGCGCATCCTTGAGCAGAAATTCCTCGATCGCGCGCACCACCAGCAGCGCCACCGATGAATCGGAGCGGACGTGTCCGGTGCCGCCGCAGTGCGGACAGGGCTTCATCGTCGATTCCAGCACGCTGGCGCGGATGCGCTGGCGCGACATTTCGAGCAGGCCGAAATGCGAGATGCGTCCGACCTGGATGCGGGCGCGATCGTTCTTCAGGTGATCCTTCAGCCGCTTCTCGACAGCCCGGTTGTTCCGGTTCTCCTCCATGTCGATGAAGTCGATGACGATCAGGCCGGCGAGGTCGCGCAGGCGGAGCTGGCGCGCCACTTCCTCGGCCGCCTCCAGATTGGTCTGGAGCGCCGTATCCTCGATCGAGTGCTCCTTGGTGGAGCGACCGGAGTTGACGTCGATCGAAACCAGCGCCTCGGTCTGGTTGATGATGATGTATCCGCCAGACTTCAGCGTCACCTGCGGCTGCACCATGCGGTCGAGCTGGGCCTCGATGCCGTTGCGCGCGAAGATCGGCGTCGGATCGCGGTAGGGCTGAACCATCTTGGCGTGGCTCGGCATCAGCATCCGCATGAAATCCTTGGCCTCGCGGTAGCCTTCGTCGCCGGAAACCAGGATCTCGTCGATGTCCTTGTTATAGAGGTCGCGCACCGAGCGCTTGATCAGGCTGCCCTCTTCGTAGACGAGCGCGGGCGCCGTCGAGTTCAGTGTGAGGTTGCGGACGTTCTCCCACAACCGCATCAGGTATTCGTAGTCGCGCTTGATCTCGGCCTTGGTGCGGTTCTCGCCTGCCGTGCGCAAGATCACGCCCATGCCCTGCGGCACTTCCAGGTCCTTCACCACGTCCTTCAGGCGCTTGCGGTCAGCCGCGCTCGTGATCTTGCGCGAAATGCCGCCGCCGCGGGCGGTGTTGGGCATCAGGACCGAATAGCGGCCGGCGAGCGACAGGTAGGTCGTCAGCGCCGCACCCTTGTTGCCGCGCTCTTCTTTCACGACCTGGACCAGCATGATCTGCCGCCGCTTGATCACTTCCTGGATCTTGTAGTGGCGGCGCATGGGCTTGCGCCGGGTCCGCACCTCCTCGAGGGCGTCCTCGGCGCCGACCGATTCCACCTCGTGGTCGTCGGCTGGGGCCGGTGCCTCGTCGACACCGCCGCGTTCCGGTTCGGGTATCTCGGAAACGGTATCGGCGACGATTGCCTCGGGCATCGCGCGGCCGCTGTCCTCGGCCGAATGGTTGTCATCCTCGCCGCGTGTGCCGGGGGCTTCCTCGGCTTCGTGGCTCTGGGCGGCTTCCGCTGATTCCGCGTCGGGTTCGTCGGCGTCGGCTTCGTCCGCGCTGGCTTCGGCCCGACGTTGCGACTCATCGCCGCCGTCGCGGGCCTTGTTGCCCCGGCGCCGTCGCCGGCCGTGGCCGCGATCCTGGCGCTCCTCGTCATCTTCATCCTCGGCGTCGTGCGCCTCGGCTTCCGCGCGCAGCAGCGCCTGCCTGTCGGCTACCGGGATCTGGTAGTAGTCCGGGTGGATTTCGCTGAAGGCCAGGAAACCGTGGCGGTTGCCGCCATATTCGATGAACGCCGCCTGCAGCGACGGCTCGACGCGCGTGACGCGCGCCAAATAGATGTTTCCGCGAAGTTGCTTCTTGTCCTGGGATTCGAAATCGAATTCTTCGATGCGGTTACCGCGAACGACTACAACGCGTGTTTCCTCCGGGTGGGAGGCGTCGATTAGCATCTTGTTTGGCATTATATCTTTTCTCCCCGGCGGCGACCGAGGGCGCACGGCCGGGCGCTGCCCGCAGCCTTGCGCCGGGCGGAGTGCTCCTGCCGGACATTATGCGACGCGCAAGGCGGCGACCGAGCCCGCTCGACAGTTCGCCTGCGCCCGCAACAATGCGGCCCTCTCCAGGCTTGTCGGCAACGGTGCTTGCGGTCATTGCGATCCTTGCGGGTCCCTTCTGAACTGAGGCCCGGCGAACCTAGCCAGCCTTTTGCTCACCATTGAGCCGGCTCGGAATGCTGGTTCCGGCCGATTGCATTGCCTCCGTGAGCCCGCTCCCGCGGAAAATTCACGGAACAAATTCGTGGCGGTCATCTCAATCGCTGGCGTCTTTCGTGACGGGAACGATCCTGTCCTCGTATGTCGGCAGCGCGGCTGCGGCGTGGGACCGGTCCGGGATTGCGATGATCCGATGTCGCTTTTATGATTTGACGCGCAAATAGGCAACCCCGATTTCTCGCGGCGCCGAATCGACTTCCGCAGCGGCAGACTGGCTCGACAAGGCTTGGTTAACCTAATCTGGATACCAATCGTTAGGCGCTTTCCGCCATCGGGCGATCAGCCACCTGGGTGTCTACGGCGTCGAACGAAAACAGGTATGCCAATGAGCCGGTTCAAGCACCGTGCGAGCCCGATTTCCGGCCTGCTGGGACTGGCTCTGGCGCTTGCCCTTTTTCTTGCCAGCTTCCTGCCGGCAGCCCCGGCCTGGGCCACGGGCACGCTCGACATGCGGGACATGCAGGTGGCCGGTAATGCGGTGCGCACCCGCGTCGTCATGAATTTCGACAGCGAGCCCGATCCCAAATGGTTCCTGCTGCGCGACCCGCACCGCCTGGTGATCGACCTGCCCGACACCCGATTCCTGTTCGACGGCAGCAAACTGAAGTCCGGCGGCCTGGTGCGCAATCTGCGCTACGGCGCGCTGGGGCAGGGCGCCGCGCGCATCGTGATCGGCGGCAAAGGGCCGTTCACGGTCGAAAAGTTCGATGTCCTTCCGAATGAGGGCGGCAAGGGCTATCGAATCGCCTTCGATATGGTGGCGGCCTCGCAAAAGGCCTTCGACGACGCGCTCGATCTGCAGGCGGAGACGACCGGCTCGACGCGCAGCACGCCGAAGGCCGACCGGCTCGGCCACCCACCGGCCGGACCCTCTGCCCGCTTCAAGATCGTGCTTGACGCCGGGCACGGCGGCATCGACGGCGGTGCCGAAGGCCTCAACGGTACGGTCGAAAAGGACATCACGTTGGCCTTCGCGCTGCAATTGCGTGAGGAGCTTGTCGCGACCGGCCGCTACGACGTGTTCATGACCCGCGAAACGGACGAATTTCTGACCCTCGACGACCGCGTCCGGATCGCGCGCCAACATGGCGCCGACCTTTTCCTGTCGATCCACGCCGACACGATCAACCTGAAGAACATTTCCGGCGCGACGGTCTACACCGTGTCGGATAAGGCCTCCGACGCCGAGGCCGAGGCGACGGCACTCCGCGAAAACCTGTCGGATGAACTCGCCGGCATCACAGTCGATGCCGAAAGCCAGCAGGTCGCCGACATATTGATCGACCTCATCCGGCGCGAGACCCACGGTTTTTCAGTGCGCTTTGCCCGCTCGCTGGTCGGCGAACTTTCCGACACGATGGAACTGATCAACAACCCGCACCGCTCCGCCGGCTTCAAGGTGCTTAAGGCGCCCGACGTGCCCTCCGTGCTGCTGGAACTCGGCTACCTCTCCAACATCAAGGATGAGGGCCACCTGCGCGATCCGGACTGGCGCAAGCGCGCCGCCGACAGCATCGTCAAGGCCGTCGGGCTTTTCGCCCAGGCAAAAGCGGGGACGGGCGGGTGAAGCGGGAAACCAGGATTTCCGTAGCGTCAGGCGTTGCCGATCGACAACATCGCCGCGCAATCGCGGCTCCGCTTTCCGGGGCTCGGTATCGGTCGCCGCAATTTGCCCACAAGCACCCGACATGGGTTCGCCACAAAGGCCCGGAAATATTGGCGCAGTCGGGATTTACATCGTTCGGCCGCCAGCGGACCCTGAATCCCGGACTGGAGCGGGCATGATTCGTCTGATCGGCTATTTTTTCGGCATAGGCACCGCGCTGGCCCTCCTGGCAGCCGCGGGCGTCGGCATCTATGTCGGTAACCTCGCCAAGGATCTGCCGGACTACGAGGTGCTCGCCAAATACGAGCCGCCGGTGACGACCCGCATCCATGCTTCCGACGGCTCGCTGATGGGCGAGTTCGCCCGCGAGCGCCGGCTCTTCCTGCCGATCCAGGCCATTCCCGACCGCGTGAAGGCGGCCTTCCTCTCGGCCGAGGACAAGAATTTCTACAAGCATCCCGGCGTCGACATTACGGGCTTCTCGCGCGCCGCGATCGCCTATGTTACCGGTGGCCCGACGCAGGGCGGCTCGACGATCACCCAGCAGGTGGCAAAGAACTTCCTTCTTTCCAACGAGCAGACGATGACTCGTAAGGCCAAGGAGGCAATCCTGTCCTTCCGCATTGAGCAGGCCTATTCCAAGGACCGCATCCTTGAACTGTATCTCAACGAAATCTTCTTCGGCCTCAACGCCTATGGTGTCGCCGGCGCCGCACTGACCTATTTTGACAAGTCGGTGAACGAACTCACCGTTGCCGAGGCCGCCTATCTCGCGGCACTGCCGAAGGGCCCGTCCAACTACCATCCGTTCCGCCACACCGACCGTGCCGTTCAGCGCCGCAACTGGGTTATCGACCAGATGGTGGCTAACGGATACGTCGGCGCCGAGGAAGGCGAGAAGGCCAAGGCCGAGCCGCTCGGCGTGACGCCCCGGCGTACCGGCAACTACCTTTTCGCAAGCGAATATTTCACCGAGGAAGTGCGTCGCGAGATCATCGCGCGCTATGGCAAGGACGCGCTGTACGAGGGCGGTCTGTCGGTACGCACCACGCTGGACCCGACGCTGCAGCTCTATGCCCGCAAGGCGATGCAGGACGGGCTGATGAAATATGACCGGCTGCGCGGCTTCCACGGTCCGCTCGCGACGGTCGACGTCTCTGCGGACTGGGGCAAGGCGCTTGGCGAGATCAAGACGCTCACCGACGTACCGGAATGGCAGCTCGCCGTGGTGCTGGAAAGCTCCAAGGACGGCGTGCGCGTCGGGCTGCAGCCGGCCCGCCAGGTTTCCGGCGCGCTGGCCGACGACCGAAACGAAGGCCAATTATCAAAGGACAGCCTGACCTGGGTGATGCGCCACGTGGTCGACGGCAAGCGCCTCAAGGCCGATTCGCCGGCCGACGTTCTGAAGCCCGGCGACGTCGTCTATGTCGAACGTTCAGCCGACGGTGATGGCACCTACAACGTGATGCAGACGCCGGAAGTTTCCGGCGGCCTGGTGGCGATGGATCCCCACACAGGTCGCGTTCTGGCCATGGTCGGCGGCTTCTCCTATTCGGAATCGGAGTTCAACCGCGCCACCCAGGCGATGCGCCAGCCGGGTTCCTCGTTCAAGCCGATCGTCTACGCAGCCGCGCTCGACAATGGCTATACGCCGGCTTCGGTGGTGATGGACGGCCCGGTCACCATTCACATCGGCACCGAAGTATGGACGCCGAAAAACTATGACGGCAAGGCCGCCGGCCCGTCGACGCTGCGCAACGGCATCGAGCGTTCGCGCAACCTGATGACGGTGCGGCTCGCCAACGACATGGGCATGAAACTGGTCGCCGAATATGCCGAGCGCTTCGGCGTCTACGACAAGATGCCCCAGCACATCGCCATGTCGCTCGGCTCAGGCGAGACGACGGTGATGCGCATGGTGTCGGCCTACGCGGTGATGGCGAATGGCGGCAAGTCGATCAAGCCCTCGCTGATCGACCGCATCCAGGACCGCTACGGCAAGACCGTGTTCAAGCATGACGACCGCGACTGCGAGGGATGCGTGGCCACCGAATGGCTTGCGCAATCGGAGCCCGAACTGGTCGACCACGCCGATCAGGTGCTCGATCCCATGACGGCTTACCAGATCACCTCGATGATGGAAGGCGTCGTGACCCGCGGCACCGCCGTCACCGTGTCCGAGCTCGGCCGCCCGATCGCCGGCAAGACCGGCACGACCAACGACGAAAAGGACGCCTGGTTCATCGGCTACACGCCGAACCTCGTCGTCGGCCTCTACATGGGCTTCGACCGGCCGCAGGGCCTCGGCAAAGGCTCGACCGGCGGCGGTCTCGCCGCGCCGATCTTCAAGGAGTTCATGCGCGACGCGCTGAAGGACACGCCGATCGTGGACTTCCAGGTCCCGGAAGGCATGAAGCTGATCGCCATCAACCGCAAGACCGGCATGCAGGCGAACGAAGGCGAGGCTGGCACCATCATCGAGGCGTTCAAGCCAGGCACCGGCCCGGCCGACAGCTACTGGGTGATCGGCATGGACGAGTCAGGCGGCGGCGGGGCGGCGATCTCGCCGCAGGCGCAGAAGGCGATCGAAGGCGGCGGTGGCGGGCTGTACTGAGCTTCGGGGCGCGCACCGACAATCACGAACGCGTGTCTCCGTAACGGAGTGCGGGGCCGGCGCGAAGGAGTGTGGGACGGTCGTGGCGGACACGGCTGCGCACATTCCGGAGCGAAGCCATGCACATCCTGCGAAACACGGTTGTCTGGCAGGCGGCTGCCCTAGTTTGTCTGTTGCCGGTCGGCGAGGTCGCGGCACAGCAGAAGCGGCCCGTGGTGGTCGAACTGTTTACCAGCCAGGGATGCTCATCCTGTCCACCGGCAAACGCAAACCTTATTGAAATCGGCAAGCGATCGGACGTCTTGGCGCTCAGCTTCGCGGTTACCTATTGGGACTATCTCGGCTGGAAAGACAGTTTCGGAAAGCCCGAGTTCACCAAGCGGCAATATGTTTACGAGCCGGCTCTCGGAGAACGCGGGCCGTTTACGCCGCAAATGGTTATCGATGGCAAGGCGAGCACTGTGGGCTACCAGATGCCCGAAATCGAAAGCATGATCGCGGCGGCCAACACGGACGGGGGGCCTTCGATCGATCTTCATCCGGGCAACGTCAGCATCGGCAAGGTTGCCGGAAACGCCGGCAAGGCTGATGTCTGGCTGGTCCGATACGACCCTGACATCGTCGTGGTGCCAGTGGCACGCGGCGAAAATCGCGGTGCCAGGCTTCCGCACAGCCATGTCGTTCATTCGCTGCAGCGCCTGGGGAGTTGGAAGGGGGGTGCGATCACCCTGAAGTTCGCGCTGGCCGAAAGTGGGTTGCGCACGGCGGTGCTCGTGCAGCGGCCGAATGGTGGCGAGATTCTTTCCGCCGCGACGGACTAGCGGGATCGGAACGGCTTTTCACCTGAAGCCGAGATTCGAGGGGCGCCGTCCTTGACCCAATTTGCTTTACATGGCGGGTCCGCCTCCCTATGGTCCGCGCCGACCCAAGACCGGGTCCCGGGCATCAGGAAACTGCAGAAAAAATGCGTGCCGAGACACAGTTCCTCGTCGAAGAGATCAAGCAGGCGATCGGCCTGCTGAGGAGGCATCTTTGACTGGGACCAGGCCATCAAGCGTCTGGACTATCTGAACTCCCGCTCCGAGGATCCCACTCTCTGGAACCAGCCCGCCGAGGCCCAGAAGCTGATGCGCGAGCGCCAGCATCTGGAGGACAACGTCAAGGGCATCCGCGAGCTCACCCAGGCGCTGGAAGACAATATCGGGCTTATCGAACTTGGCGAGGAAGAGAACGACGAATCCGTGATATCCGAGGCCGAGGCCGCGATCCGCTCGCTGTCGGGAGAAATCCGCGCGCGCCAGGTCGCCACGATGCTTTCGGGCGAGGCGGACGGCAACGACACCTACCTTGAAGTCCATGCCGGTGCCGGCGGCACCGAGAGCCAGGACTGGGCCAACATGCTGTTGCGCATGTACACCCGCTGGGCGGAACGCCGCGGCCTCAAGGTGGAAGTGCTGGAGATGCATGATGGCGAAGAGGCCGGCATCAAGTCTGCGACCATTTTGGTCAAGGGCGAGAATGCCTATGGCTGGCTGAAGACGGAATCGGGCGTGCACCGGCTGGTGCGCATCTCGCCCTACGACAGCAATGCCCGCCGCCATACCTCCTTCGCCTCGATCTGGGTCTACCCGGTGGTCGACGATTCGATCGAGATCGACGTGTCGGAATCCGACGTGCGCATCGACACCTACCGCTCGTCGGGCTCGGGCGGGCAGCACGTCAACACGACCGATTCGGCGGTGCGCATCACCCACCTCGCGACCGGCATCGCCGTTGCCTGCCAGGCCGAGCGCTCGCAGCACAAGAACAAGGCGAAGGCCTGGGAGATGCTGCGCTCGCGCCTCTACGAGGAAGAGCTGAAGAAGCGCGAGGCGGCCGCCAACGCCACCGAGGCGGCCAAGACCGACATCGGCTGGGGCCACCAGATCCGCTCCTACGTGCTGCAGCCCTACCAGCTCGTGAAGGATCTGCGCACCGGCATGGAAAGCACGAACCCGTCGGCCGTGCTCGACGGCGACCTCGACGAGTTCATGGAAGCCTCGCTCGCTTCGCGCATCGAGGGCGGCCCGGGCCAGCCAGTGGCCGATATCGACTGATTGCCGTCGATCAACTCCGCCCGAACACGCGGCGGAAAATCGTGTCCACATGCTTGGTGTGGTAGCCGAGGTCGAATTTTTCGCGCAACTCGGCCTCGGACAGCGCCGCCGTGACCTCCTTGTCGGCAAGCAGTTCCGCAAGGAAATCCGCGCCTTGTTCCCACACCTTCATGGCGTTCCGCTGGACCAGCCGATAAGCGTCCTCGCGGCTGACGCCGGCCTGCGTCAGCGCCAGCAGCACGCGCTGCGAATGGACCAGCCCCCGGAAGCGGTCGAGGTTTTTTTGCATGTTTTCCGGATAGACCAGCAGTCTGTCGATCACGCCGGTCAGGCGGGCCAGCGCAAAGTCGAGCGTCACGGTGGCGTCGGGGCCGATCATGCGCTCGACCGACGAGTGCGAAATATCGCGCTCGTGCCATAGCGCGACGTTTTCCATCGCCGGCAGCGCATACGACCGAACCATCCGCGCGAGCCCGGTGAGGTTCTCGGTGAGCACCGGGTTGCGTTTGTGCGGCATCGCGGACGAGCCCTTCTGGCCCGGTGAGAAATACTCTTCCGCCTCCAGAACCTCGGTGCGTTGCAAATGGCGGATCTCGATCGCCAGCCGCTCGATGGAGGAGGCGATCACGCCGAGCGTGGCGAAATAGAACGCGTGGCGGTCGCGCGGGATGATCTGCGTGGAGACCGGCTCCGGCCGCAGCCCGAGTTTCTCGGCCACGTGCTCCTCCACGCGCGGATCGATATTGGCGAAGGTGCCGACCGCGCCCGAGATCGCGCAGGTCGAGATTTCCTCGCGCGCCAGAACCAGCCGCTGGCGGGCGCGCGAGAATTCGGCAAAGGCCTCGGCGAGCTTCAGCCCGAAGGTCGTGGGTTCGGCGTGGATGCCGTGGCTGCGGCCGATCGTGATCGTATCCTTGTGCTCGAAGGCGCGCCGCTCGAGCGCCGCGAGCAGGCCGTCGATGTCTGCCAGCAGAATGTCGGCGGCGCGTTTCAGCTGGATATTGAAGCAGGTGTCGAGCACGTCGGAGGACGTCATGCCCTGGTGGATGAAGCGGGCGTCCGGCCCGACGAACTCCGCCAGATGGGTGAGGAAGGCGATGACGTCGTGCTTCGTGACCCGCTCGATCTCGTCGATGCGCTCGACGTCGAACGTCGCCGCGCCGCCCTTTTCCCAGATCGTGCGCGCCGCTTCCTTCGGGATCACCCCGATCTCGGCCAGGGCGTCGCAGGCATGCGCCTCGATCTCGAACCAGATGCGGAAGCGCGTCTCCGGTGACCAGATGGCGACCATCTCCGGGCGGGAGTAGCGGGGGATCATCGGGTGGCCTTCGTTGCGGGAGGAATGCCCGGCTCTAACAGAGCCGGCGGCAATGCTCAACGCGCGCGGCGGGCGAACCAGTAGCTCGCGGCAAGCAGCGCCAAAAAACCGAGCGGAAAATAGAGACGCATTCCGAGCACCAGGAACTGGTAGATGCCGGCGGCGACGGTGAAGACGGTCTGGTACGTCCAGCCGACCGAGAACGGCTCCCCGTGCCATTGCGAATAGTAGAGCCGGTATTGCAGCCCGTAGATCGCGGCGCTGGCGCCGGCCGAAAAAGCCGTGAGGGCAATCAGCGCGGCTGAAAACCGCGCCTGCGGTCGCGGCGAAACCAGGGCAGCCACGGCAAGCGCCAGCGGAAAAGCGATCAGCCCGCCCGCGAAGAAAATCAGCACCACGGATCGGATCGACGCGCTTGTCTGCCAGCCTTCCAGGTCGAGCTTGAGCCAGGCGCTGGCGCCCATCACCAGAGCCCAGAGCACGGCGCCGGCGGCGAGCCAAGGATAGGAGGGCAGCGCCGCCAGGCGCTGGCGGATGACGCCGATCATCCGGGACGCGCGGACCAGACCGGCAGCGTGTCGTTGGCTTCGGCGCGGGCAAGGAACACGCCGCGCGCTATCGCCCGCGCCATCGTGGAGGCGGCGTGCGCGTAAAGTTCGATCGCCTGGTCCGCCTGGGGCGAAACTCCGCTGGCCCCGGTCGCGAGCGAAAACACCAGGTCGCCGTCGACGGGGGTGTGCGCCGGCCAGATCGCCCGCGCAAAGCCGTCATGGGCCGAGATTGCCAGGCGCTTGGCGCCGGCCGAAGTCAGCACCGCGTCGGTCGCGATGACCGCGATCGTCGTGTGCGCACGTGCGACGTCGGTATCGCGATACTTCAGCCGTACACGCCGCGCGGCGTCGGGAACGGGCGAGGGCATGCCGAGCCCGCCGAATTCGTCGCCGATTTCCCATGGCGCCGCCCAGAAATGCCTGGTGGTGTCGATGGTGACCGAGCCTGACGGGTTGACCGCAGCAAGCGCGCCGACGGTGATGCCGTTCGGCACCACCAGCGATGCGGAACCGAGGCCGCCCTTGAGGCCAGCGGTCAACGCGCCGGTGCCGGCCCCCGCAGTGCCGATGGCAAAATCGGCCGCGGCGAGCGAAGCGGCCTCGAAGCCGAGCTCGCGATAGGGCGGATAGCGTCCCCAGTCCTTGTCGCCGCCATTGTGGAGGTCGGCGAGAATCGCCGCCGGCACGATCGGCACCGGGATGCCGCGAACGTCGAAACCGATGCCGCTTTCGCGCAGGAAGGCGACGGCACCGGAAGCGGCGTCCAGCCCGAAGGCCGAGCCGCCCGACAGCACGATGGCGTGGACATGCTCGACCAGATTGTGCGGGTCGAGCAGGTCGGTCTCGCGCGTGCCCGGTGCGCCGCCGAGCACCTGCACGCCGCCGATCGTCGGCCAGTCGCAGACCACGGCGGTGACGCCGGATTTCAGGGTCGCGTCGGCCGCGTTGCCGACGCGGATGCCGGCGACGTCGGTGATCAGGTTGCGCGGTCCCGGACGCAGGCTCAAGGCTCTTTCACCGACTGGAAATGTGCGCCGTCATAGCGGAACAGGCGATAGGGATTCTGGGCCAGGTTGCCCTCGGCATCGAAGCGAACCGTGCCGATGACGGTCGAAAAGTCGCGGTCGGCCAGAAGATCATTTGCCGGCGTATTTTCTGTCGCCGAGTCCGCGAGCGCCGCGGCAGCCACCTCAACCGCTGCATAGGCGGGCAACACATAGCCTTCCGGCGCCACCTTCTTTTCCTCGAATCGCTTGATTAGGTCGGGCGACACCTCGTCAGACCATTCCGGCAGCCCGATCATCAGCGTGCCGGCCGACAGAGGCACGTCACCGGCCGCCCGCAGCGCCTCGCCGCCGGCAAATAAGATGTCGGCGTTGAGCTGCGCTGAATCCCTCGTCATGATCGCGATGTCCTCGCGGTCGCCGCCGGCGAACACGCGCGTCGCGCCGGATTTTCGCAGCCGCCCGAGCAGCCCGATCTGGTTGTCGAGCTGCGGCCGGAACGTGTCCACGAAGGCCGGCTTTAGCCCGCTTTGCTCGGCCGCCTCGCGCAAGCTTTCGGCCAGCTCGCGGCCGTAGATCGTGCCGTCGTCGATGATGGCGAACAGATCGTCGCGCCACAGCCGGGTCAGGATGGATGCAGCCGCGGCGCGTTCGTCGTCGGCGCGCGGCCCGAGGCGATATACCAGCCACCCGGTCTTCTTGCGCCGGTCCGTTAGCGAGTTTGTGCGGACGCCGGGCGTCACCACCGGGATGCCGGCGTCTTTCAGGATGGGCAATGCCGCCTCGATCGATTCGCCGCAGAGGAAGCCGACCACGAGGCCGACGCCGGCCGATACCAGGTCCTGCGCGGCCTTCGCCCCACCCTCGGCGGTGCAGCCGTCGTCGCGCGCCTCCAGTTCCACTCCAAGATCGGCCGCGGCGAGCTGTGCGCCGGCCTGCATCTGGCTGCCCAGCAGAGCGGACGGGCCGCTTAGCGGCGCCACCAGCCCGATCTTTCCTGCCGCTGCCGCCTGCGATAGGCCCACCACCAGCGTTGCGAGAAGGAGGACGGCTCGGCGCATACGCCCTTTCCGGTTTCGGTTCCGGGTGTCACCCCGACGACAAAGCTCTAGAAGCAGACCCGGCGTCGCGCAACTGCGCCGTCGCGCTTCCTTGCTGCCCCCGAGGTGCCGGCATATATAGACGGTGGTTGCCAGGCTGGAACGGCGCGTGCTGAAGAAATACGAAATCGGACCTCAGGCCTACCGTGACGCGATGGCGCGGTTCGGCGGCGCGGTGCACGTCGTCACCACCGACGGGCCGGGCGGCCGACGCGGCACCACGATCATAGCGGCGTGCTCCGTTTCCGACAGCCCGCCCACGGTGCTTGTCTGCCTCAACCGCGAGAATGCGCGCAACGATGCCTTCGTTAAGAACGGCAATTTCTGCCTCAACACGTTGTCGTCCGAGAACGAGGCGCTGGCCGTGGCCTTCTCCGGCCAGACCGGGCTGACGGCCGAAGAACGTTTCGCACTCGGCGAATGGGATTTGCTCGCCACCGGCGCGCCGGTGCTCAAGCGCGCGCTGGCCTCGTTCGACTGCGAGATCGTCGAGCAGATGGACCATTCGACGCATCGCGTCCTGTTCGGCAAGGTGACAGGGTTGCGCGTCGGCGAAAATTTGCGACCGCTGATCTACCACGATCGCGACTACCACACGCTCTAAGGCGGGTTCAGGACAAACGAATGACGACTTCCGGACCGCGCGCCGCACCGCAGAGCATCGACGAGACGGTGGCGCTGCTGGCCGGCGCCGACTATATCGCCGACCGTTCGCTGGCGACGGTGCTCTTCCTCAGCCTGCGCATGCACAGGCCGCTGTTCCTCGAGGGCGAGGCCGGCGTCGGCAAAACCGAGATCGCTAAGGTCCTGGCCTCCGCCCTCGGCCGCCGGCTGATCCGGCTGCAGTGCTACGAGGGCCTCGACGTGTCCTCCGCCGTCTACGAGTGGAACTACGCCGCGCAGATGATCGAGATCCGCCTTGACGAGGCGGCCGGCCAGACCGACCGCGGGCGGATGGAGAGCAACGTCTTCTCCGAAAAATTCCTGATCCGCCGGCCAGTGCTGGACGCGCTCTCCGGCACCGAGGGCGCCGCGCCGGTGTTCCTCATCGACGAACTGGACCGCACCGACGAGGCCTTCGAGGCTTTCCTGCTGGAAATCCTGTCCGACTTCCAGGTCACCGTGCCCGAACTCGGCACCATCAAGGCGCAGGAACCGCCGATCGTCATCATTACCACCAACCGCACGCGCGAGATTCACGACGCACTGAAGCGCCGCTGCCTCTACCACTGGGTCGACTATCCGACTGCCGAGCGTGAACTGGAGATCGTCGCCCGCAAGGTGCCGCAGGCGAACCGCCGGCTTTCCGCCGAAGTGGTCCGCTTCGTGCAGAAACTGCGCGAGATTGAGCTGTTCAAGGTCCCGGGCGTGGCCGAGACGATCGACTGGGCCGGCGCACTGACCGAGCTCGACAAGATCGCGCTCGACCCCGAGACTGTATCGGACACGATCGGCGTGCTCTTGAAATACCAGGACGACATAGCGCGCATCGAGCAGGGCGAAGGCCGCCGCATCCTCAAGGAGGTCAAGGCCGAACTGGCCGCGGCGGAGTGATGGATAGCTATCGCTCGGAACCGAAGACCGCGTTGCCCGAGGGCCGGCTGGCCGACAACATCGTCTATTTTGCCCGGGCGCTGCGCAAGGCCGGCATGCGCGTCGGCCCGGCTTCCGTAGTCGACGCGATCGACGCGGTGCTCACCTCGGGCATCGGCTCGCGCGATGATTTCTACTGGACGCTCCATGCCGTGCTGGTCAGCCGCCACGAGGACCATCCGACATTCGACGAGGCGTTTCGCCTGTTCTGGAAATCGCGCGAGCTGATCGAAAAGATGCTGGCGATGTTTTCGCCGGTGGCACCCGCCAACCGCGAGCGCGAAAAGCCGCGGCCGGCCGAAAACCGCGTCAGCCGGGCGATGTTCGAGGGCCACGAGAAGGCACAGCCTTTGCAAGAGCAGCCGGAGATCGACATCGACGCGCGGCTGACCGTCTCCGGCAACGAAATTCTGCGCGGCAAGGACTTTTCCCAGATGTCGGCGGACGAACTGGCGCTCGCAAAGAAGGCAATCTCTGACCTGCGGCTGCCCTTCGACATGGTTAGGACGCGCCGCTTCCGCGCCGATCCGCGCGGCCGGCGGCCGGATCCGCGTGCGATGATGAGGGCGGCGGCGCGCAGCGGCGGCGAACTGATCCTGCCGAAATTCCGCTCGCCGCGGCTGGTCCACCCGCCGGTGGTGGTGCTTGCCGACATTTCCGGCTCGATGAGCCAGTACACGCGCATCTTCCTGCATTTTTTGCACGCGCTGACCGAGAAGCGCCGGCGCGTCCACACCTTCGTCTTCGGCACGCGGCTCACCAATCTCAGCCGGCAGATGCGGCACCGCGATCCCGACGCAGCGCTTGCCGACTGTTCGGCCGCGGTGAAGGACTGGTCCGGCGGCACCCGCATCGGCGACACGCTGGCCGAATTCAATCGGCTGTGGTCGCGCCGCGTGTTGGGGCAGGGCGCCGTCGTGCTGCTGATCACCGACGGGCTCGAGCGCGACGATACGACCGGCCTGCGCGCCGAGATGGAGAGGCTGCAGAAATCCTGCCGCCGGCTGATCTGGCTGAACCCGCTGCTGCGTTTCGACGGCTTCGAGCCGCGCGCCCGCGGCGTGCGCGCCATGCTGCCGTTCGTCGACGAGTTTCGCCCGGTGCACAATCTCGATGCGCTGTCGGATCTGTGCGCCGCGCTTGGCACGGATGGCGGCCGCGGCGCCGATCCGCGACAATGGCTGGACAATGGTATCGGCCGCGCGGCATAGCCATATTCAGACACGCTCAACTACATACAGGCAAGGAGACCCCGTCATGGCAGAGTTGTCCCAGCTTGATGAACGGCGCGACCCGCTGGCGATCGCGGAAGGATGGCGCGCGGAGGGGCGTGCGGTCGCGATCGCGACCGTGGTCGAAACGTGGGGCTCGGCGCCGCGCCCCGTGGGCAGCCACCTGGTGATCGATTCCGAAGGCAATTTCCATGGCTCGGTGTCGGGCGGCTGCGTCGAAGGCGCGGTGGTTGGCGAAGCCGTCGACGTGATCGGGACCGGCAAGCCTCGCCTGCTGGAGTTCGGTGTCGCCGACGAGACCGCCTGGCGCGTCGGGCTCTCCTGCGGCGGCCGCATCAAGGTCTATGTCGAGCGCCTGGGCTGAGCGATGGACGCCACACTTCTCGAGGAGCTGAACCGCGAACGTCGCGCCCGGCGCGCGGCGGTCCTGGTGACGGATCTGGCCGACGGCAGTGCTCGTCTGGTGCGCGAAGGCGAAGCCGTTTCCGGGGCGGTTGGCGACGCGGTGAAGAAGGCGTTCCGCACCGGCAATTCCGGCGTTGTCGAGGCCGAGGGCAAGAACTATTTCCTCAACGCGCATCTGCCGCAGCCGCGGCTGGTGGTGATCGGCGCCGTCCATATCAGCCAGGCGCTGGCGCCGATGGCGAAAGTTGCCGGCTATCCACTGGAGATCATCGACCCGCGCACCGCCTTTGCTTCGCCGGAGCGTTTTCCGGATGTCGACCTGAAAGCCGAATGGCCCGAGCCGGTGCTGGCAGCGCATCCGCTCGACAGCTATTCGGCGCTGGCTGCCGTGACGCATGACCCGAAGATCGACGATTTCGCACTGAAGGCAGCGCTCGACGCCGGCTGCTTCTATGTCGGCGCGCTCGGCAGCCGCAAGACGCACGCCAAGCGGATCGAGCGCCTGCTGGCCATGGGCGCGACCGCCGAACAGGTAGGGCGGATCGCCGCGCCGATCGGCCTGGATATCGGCGCCGCGAGCCCGGCCGAGATCGCGGTCGCGGTGCTTGCCCAGGTGATCCAGGCGTTCCGCTCGCGCGGCATCGAAGTCAAGGCGGTCGCGGCGTGAAATTCGGCCCGCTTCCGATCGACGAAGCCGCCGGCGCGATGCTTGCGCATGCGGTCGATGTCGGCGGGCGGCGCCTTCGGAAGGCACATCGCCTGACCGAAGAAGACATTGGGGCGCTTCGCGCGGCGGGCATCGCAAGCGTGGTCGCAGTCACTTTCTCACCCGACGACATCGACGAAGACAATGCCGCGACGAGGGTCGCGACGAGCCTTCGCCATGCCGCTATCGACGCAAAGCCAGCGGCGACCGGCCGCGTAAACCTGCATGCGGCCGAGGCGGGCGTCTTCACGGTCGATGCCGGCCTGATCGACGCCATCAACGCGGTAGATCCGGCCATCACGATCGCCACGCTGCCGCAATATGCCGAGGTCGAGCGCGGCCAGATGGTCGCGACCGTGAAGATCATTCCGTTCGCGGTGCCCGCTTTCACGCTGAAGCAGGTTGAGACCCTTGCCAGCGCGAGGGAGGTGTTTGCCGTCCACGCCTATCGTCCGCGCCGGTTTGCGCTGCTGCAGACCGTTTTGCCCGGCCTGAAGGATAGCGTGCTCGCCAAGACCGCGAAGATCACCGCCAACAGGCTGGCGCGCAGCGGCAGCCGAGTGGTCGGCGAGCGCCGCATGCCGCACGATGCCGATGCGGTCGCCGCCGGCCTGAAGGCGGCGCTGCAGGAAGCCGACATGGCGCTGGTGTTCGGCGCGTCGGCGATGTGCGATTTCGACGATGTCATCCCGGCCGCGATCCGGGCTGCCGGCGGCACCGTACTACGCGCCGGCATGCCGGTCGACCCCGGAAACCTGCTCGTGCTCGGCGAACTTGGCGGGAAAAAGGTTGTCGGCGCGCCGGGCTGCGCCCGCAGCCCGAAGGAAAACGGCTTCGACTGGGTGCTGGCGCGCCTCATCGCGGGCGTCGAGATAGAGGATCGCGACATTGCCCGCATGGGCGTCGGCGGCCTGCTGATGGAAATCCCGACGCGCCCGCAGCCGCGCGAGGTCGCCGCCGCGACGTTGCGGCTGGATGTCCATGCGGTGGTGCTCGCCGCCGGCCGCTCGAGCCGCATGGGCGGCCCCAACAAGCTGCTGGCGCTCTTTGGCGGCGAGCCGCTGGTGCGCCGCACGACGCGACGTGCGCTCGCCTCGCATGCGTCGGGCGTTACGGTTGTCACCGGCCATCAGGCTGACCGCGTGCGCGCCAGCCTTTTCGGCCTGGATGTGACGGTTGCGAACAATCCCGGGTTTGCCAGCGGACTGGCGTCTTCGCTGCGGGCCGGCGCCGCCGCGGTGCCCGAAACCGCGGCGGCGGTCCTGATCGTGCTCGGCGACATGCCGGGCGTCACCACGGGCGATCTTGACCGCATGATCGAGGCGTTCGAAGAGTCCGAAGGCAAAGCGATCGTTCGCGCGACCCATGACGGCAAGCGCGGCAATCCCGTACTGCTGCCGCGTTCGCTGTTTCCGGCCGTCGCCGGGCTCGAAGGCGACACCGGTGCGCGTCACCTGATCGAGACCAGCGGGCTAGCCGTGATCGACGTCGAGATTGGCGAAAGCGCCAGCGTCGACGTCGATACGCCCGAAGCGCTGGAACGCGCCGGCGGCGTGCTGCAGGATTGACCGCTCGCCAATGGCTTCCCTTTGATTATCACCGCGACCCGACGCCCGAAGACGCGGTTCGGCCTTCGCGCCGCTGCGATGTTCCTGGCACTGGCGATTGCCGACCCGGCCGCCGCACAGGCAATTGCGCCCTACAAGGACGACCTGTTCGCCTATCCGGCGCTGTTGTCCGAGGGTGACGGCGGAGCCTACCGGGTGGTCGACTATCGCGAGGCGCGGGATATCGACAAGCGCGACCAGGTCCCCGAGCGCCGCGTGCGCTCGAACTACGTCTCGCTCGGCGTGCGCAAGGTCCAGGAGGACCTTGTCCTGAAGAGCGATGCCGGCGACATCAGGCATTTCGCCATCGGTCAGACGGAAGGCGCGAAGCTCATGGTCGTCTACCTGCATGGCCAGGGCGGCAGCCGCAAGCAAGGCGCGGACGACTTCACCTTCGGCGGCAATTTCAACCGGCTGAAGAATTTGGTCGCCGGCTATGGCGGGCTCTATCTTGTGCCTGACTTTCCGGATTTCGGCGACGGCGGCGCGCAGCAGGTCGCCGCACTGATTTCGCACTACGCCGTCCGGTCCCCGGATGCCGGCGTGGTGATCGCGTGCGGCTCGATGGGCGGGCAATTGTGCTGGAAGCTGGCGTCGGACCCGGCCATCGCGCCAAGACTTTCCGGGCTGGCGATCCTCGGCTCGCTATGGGACGAGGCGTTCTTCGCCTCGTCCGCCTTCAAGCGGAAGGTGCCGGTCTATTTCGGCCACGGCAGCCACGACACGGTCTTTCCGGTCGAGCGGCAGGAAGCATTCTTCCATGCCATCAAGGAACGCGCGCCGGGCTACCCGGCGCAGTTTGTGCGTTTCGAGACGGGAACGCACGGCACGCCCATCCGCATGATCGACTGGCGCGAAACCCTGAACTGGATGCTCGCGGCTTCCAGGTAGCCGTCCCAGCGGCCGATTTCCGGGCGGCTCATTCGCCGCGCCGCGCCATCTCGCGCGCCATCTTCGGAAAGTCGGCCGGCCTGATGCCCATGTCGGCGAGATCGGAATTGCTCATGCCGTTCAGGAGCGCGAATGCGGCCCGGTAGCGTCTCTCCTCGGTCGGACGGGGCCGGGCGAATAGCTCAGTGAGGAACCCCATGGTGGAAACTCCAATTGGTCCTCCCGCCAAACATATAGGCGATTCGTCGGGATTGTGCAGTGCAGCATAAGCATGGCTGCCATGCGCCTGGCGACCCGAGCCATGCGATCGTTAGGACTTTAGCTCGCGTGGGGAACGAAAATTAACGCCGATCGGATATGCGAACGAACGCCAAGGTCTGTTCTGAGTTGGGTAGGGGAGGAGGCCAGCATGACTGCAAGCCCGAACTTCGCTTCCCTTCTGGAAGACCTTATCCGACGCGACCTCGACGAAGCAGCTTCGGCCCCCGGGCCGGTTTCATTCGACTATCTTGCCGTCGCCGACGAGCTTTGTTCCGGGCGCATAAAAGTCGCCCCAGAGGCCGTGGTGGACGAGTACCGCGCCGCAAGCGCGGCACTGGAGGCCGAACTCGATGCGCTGGCCGCGGCCTCGGCGCTGCCTTTGCCTTCCATCGAGCCGGCCGACATCGAGCGCGAACTGGCGCTGCAGACGGCGAAGGGGATAGACGAGCTTGCGCGGCTGCGCCGTACCTTCGCCTTCGGCAACCACCCCGACCGCGTTCCAGTTCATCTGCGCGAACGCGCCATGATCCGCATGCAGGTCGCTAATCAGCTCATCGACGAAGCGCGGCGCAAGCTGGTCGGCCGCTCGCGAACATAGCGCCCAGCTTGGCGCTGAAATCAGCAGACGGATTTGTTTTTATTGGCGTGTTCGCCCGGCTCGGATAGGATTTGTGTACCGTCGTTCGGCGGGCAAATGCATTCCGGAGCCCCCTTGCATGGAAAAGCGCCCCCTCGGACGCACCGATCTGCGCGTGTCGGCAATCTGCCTCGGCACCATGACCTGGGGCGAGCAGAACACCGAGCTCGAAGGCCATGCCCAGATCGACCGCGCGCTGGACCGCGGCGTGAATTTTCTCGACACCGCCGAGCTCTACTCCATCCCGCCCAAGGCCCAGACGCAGGGCAGCACGGAGAGGATCATCGGCAGCTGGATAGCCGAACGCGGCCGGCGCGGCGACATCATCCTCGCCTCCAAGGTGGTCGGACGGACGGCCAACACCTGGTTCCGCGACGGCAAGCCGTCGAAGCTGGTGCGCTCCGATATCGAGCATGCGCTGGAGCGCTCGCTGCGCAATCTGCGGACCGACTATCTCGACCTCTACCAGGTGCACTGGCCCGACCGGCAGATCCCATGGGGCGCCAACCCGACGCGCGTTACCAAATGGCCCGCGCCGCGCGATGCCGACGAGGTGCCGGTGGAAGAAACGTTGGGCGTACTGGCCGACCTGGTGAAGGCAGGAAAGATCCGCCACTACGGCCTCTCCAACGAGAATTCCTGGGGCGCAATGCGCTACATCGCCGAGAGCGACAAGGGCGTCGGCCCACGGCCGGTCTCGCTGCAGAACGCCTACAACCTCGTCAACCGCACTTTTGAGGTAAACCTGGCTGAGGTCTGCGACCGCGAGGGCATTTCGCTGCTTGCCTACTCGCCGCTGGCGCAGGGCTATCTGACCGGCAAGTACGACCACGGCGCCTTGCCGCAAGGCAGCCGCAAGCAGCTGTTCGACCGGCTGCAGCGCTATCAGACGCCAAACTCGACGGAAGCCTTTTTGGCCTACAACGAACTTGCCCGAAGTTTCGGCATGGAGCCGGCGCTGTTCGCCAACGCCTTCGTGACCAGCCGGCCGTTCATGACCTCCAACATCATCGGCGTCACCTCCGTCGCCCAGCTCGAAGTGGCGCTCGACTCCGCCGATGTCGCCTGGACCGAGGAGATGCAGAAGGCGGTCGACGACCTCCACCAGCGTTTCGGCAATCCCTGTCCCTGAGGCACTCCGATGCTTTTCCACAAGATCACCGATTGGGAAAACGCCTACGCCAACATCCCCAACATAGCCGGCGGCGAGCGCTGGCCGGACATCTGGATCGCCGCGGCGGCCGAGTATCGCGACGAACGCGTATCCGCCGGCCGCGCCAGACTGGGCATCACCTACGGACCACGACCGCGCAACCGCCTCGATCTCTTCCTGCCGGAGCGGGATCCGCTCGGCCTCGTCGTCTTCGTCCACGGCGGCTACTGGGTGCGCTTCGACCGCAGCGTCTTCTCCCATGTCGCCGCCGGTCCGAATGCGGCCGGCTACGCCGTAGCCCTGCCGTCCTACACGCTCTGCCCGGAGGCCGGCATTCCCGATATCGTCGCCGAGATCGGCGCCGCCGTAGCGCATGCCGCCGGCCTGGTTTCCGGCCCGCTCTACCTCGCCGGCCATTCCGCCGGCGGCCATCTCGCCGCCCGCATGGTCTGCGAGGACAGCCCGCTGCCGGAACATGTTCGCGCCCGCATCCCGCATGTGCTCGCGATCTCTGGCGTGCACGACCTTCGGCCGCTGATGAACACGGCCGTGAACCAGCAGTTGCGCCTCGACGATGCCATCGCACGCGCTGAGAGCCCGGCGCTTCTGCGACCGCTGCCGGGGACCCGCATGACCTGCTGGGTCGGCGCTAGCGAGCGCTCCGAGTTCATCCGACTGAACGCCCTGCTCGCCAATATATGGGTCGGCCTCGGCGCTGCGACCGCCCTGGTCGAGGAACCCGATCGCCATCACCTCAACGTCATTGACGGCCTTGCCAATCCCGCGCATGCCATGACGCGGGTCTTGTTGACAGCCTGACCCTTTGCTTGGAATCTCCGGCCAGGCCGGTAGGAAGGAAATGCCATGCGAGCCGTTTTCGTCCAGCTTCAATGCGCGCCGGGCAAGACCTATGAGGTCGCCGACGCGCTCTACGAGCGCGAGGTCGCGTCCGAGCTCTATTCGACCAGCGGCGAGTACGACCTGCTGATGAAGATCTACATCGAGGACAGCGAGGATATCGGCAAGCTGATCAACCAGAAGGTGGCCAACGTCCCCGGCATCATGCGCACGCTGACCACGCTCACCTTCACAGCGTTCTGATCGCAGCCCGGAGCATCGCGATGCCGCTCTATGCCCTCGGCGACCTGCGCCCGATCGTGCCGGCCGCCGGCCGCTACTTCATCGCGCCCGACGCCCATGTGATCGGCGATGTCGTTCTGGGCGAGGACGTTGGCATCTGGTTCAGCGCGGTGCTGCGCGGCGATGCCGAGCGCCTCACGGTCGGTGCGGGTTCCAACATCCAGGAAGGCACCATGGTGCACGCCGATCCCGGCTTTCCGGCCACCATCGGCGCCGGCTGCACCATCGGCCATCACGCCATCATCCACGGCTGCACGATCGGCGGCAATTCGCTGGTCGGCATGGGCGCCGTCATCCTGAACGGGGCGCGGATCGGCGCCAACTGCCTCGTTGGTGCCAGCGCGCTGGTGACCGAGGGCAAGGAGTTCCCGGACGGCTCCCTGATCATGGGGTCGCCAGCACGCGCCGTGCGCAGCCTCAGCGAGGAGCAGATCGCCGGCCTGCGCCACTCCGCCACCCATTACGTGGCCAATTTCAAGCGGTTCGTCAGTGATCTGAAGCCGCTTTGACCGGCGTATATCGGGCGATCCTCCTGACAGGTTGCTGTCGGGAGGTTGCTGGTAGGGTGAGGCGCCGGTAAGGGAGAAATTGGATCATGGCATTTCGCGGTTCCTGCCACTGCGGCGGCACGGTATTCGAAGTCGACGCCGCGCCTGAAACGGTCACCTCGTGCACCTGCTCCATCTGCTCGAAGCGCGGCGCGCTTTGGGGCTACTACCCAAAGGCCAAGGTCCGCATCCTCAGAAACGAGACGCCGGCGACCTACCGCTGGCGGACAAAGTCGGTCGCCCACAATTTCTGTGCCGTCTGCGGCTGCACCACCTTCACCGAAGCACCGGACTTCTCCACCGGCGAGGCCAACTTCGACAACCCGTTGATAAACATCAACGCGCGGCTGCTCGACGACTTCGACCTGGCCGCGGTGCCGGTGGTCACGATCGACGGCAAGAACCTCTGGTAGACTGACCGACGTTTTTTCTTCCGGTCAGGCGCTGCCTCGCTGCGCCGCCGCGTCATCGCTGGATGTGCTGTCGCCTTGCACACAGCGCGATGGGACCAGAATCCCGGCAGGCGTTGGTTCGCCGGCAGGCGACATTCGTCCGACCGGTTCTCCGGCAGCCGCGAAGCCATGTCGGCCAGTTTCCCGCCCGGCACCGATGTGGGGTTCTCGACGAAGAACTGCGCGATCAGGTTGATCTGGACGTTGTGCGGGGCAAGCTCAAGGCCGACGCTTCGCCAAGGGTCAAGAGAGCGCGAAATTCGCCCTCTTTCTGGCTGGGCCCGACAGTGGCTTCTTCGTCGGCCAGACGCTGCCGTTCACGGGCGGCTGGTTCGCTTAGCCGGCAGCCTCGTCGGTCAGCAAATCAGACCCGCACCTTGACGTATTCGCCCGGTGCCTCTGCCAGCACCTTGAGATGCGCGCCGGGATGCCGCGCCGGCACGCGCTCGCCATCCTTGGCCTCGATCCAGTCCTGCCAATGCGGCCACCACGACCCCGGCGTCACATCTGCCTTCTCGACCCAGGCATCAAAGTCGCCGACCGGCTTGCCGTCGGTCCAGTATTGGTACTTCTTGAACTGCGGCGGGTTCACCACGCCGGCAATATGCCCCGACCCGGCCATGACGAACTGCACCTCGCCGCCGAAGTAGCGACAGCCGAGGAACACCGAGCGGGCAGGGGCGATGTGATCCTCGCGCGCCGACAGGTTGTAGATCGGGATTTTGACGTCGGCGAGCGACAGCCTGTGGCCGGCAAGCTCCATGCAGCCCTGCGACAGGTTGTTCTCCAGGTAGCAGTTGCGCAGGTAGAAGGAGTGGTTCGCCGCCGCCATGCGTGTCGAATCGGCGTTCCAGTAGAGCAGGTCGAAGGGCAGGGGTTCCTTGCCACGCATGTAGTTGTTGACGACGTAGGGCCATATCAGGTCGCCCGAGCGCAGCATGTTGAACGCCGTCGCCATCTTGGTGCCGTCGAGATAACCGGTCTCGTTCATCGCCTTTTCGAGCGCGGCGATCTGGTCCTCGTCGACGAACACCTTGAGGTCGCCGGCATAGGTGAAGTCGACCTGCGTGGTGAACAGCGTCGCCGATTTTATCCGGTCCTCGCCTTCCTTGGCAAACAGCGCAAGTGCGGCCGCCAGCAGCGTGCCGCCGACGCAGTAGCCGATCGCGTTGACCTCGCGCTCGCCGGTCTCCTTTTCGATGGTGTCGAGGCCGAACTGCAGACCCTCGCGGATATAGGCCTCCCAGCCCTTGCGCCCGTGGCGCTGGTCCGGATTGACCCAGGAGATCACGAACACCGTGTGGCCCTGCGAGACTGCCCAGCGGATGAAGGATTTGTCCGGGTTGAGATCGAGGATGTAGAACTTGTTGATCCAGGGCGGGCAGATCAGCAGCGGCCGCTTGAGCACCGTATCGGTGGCGGGCTCGTATTGGATGATCTCCGCCAGCGCACTGCGCGCGACCACCTTGCCGGGCGTAACCGCGACGTTCTTGCCGATCTCGAAGCGCGAATAGTCGGCCTGCCGCAGCTTGAGGTCGCCTTTGCCCGCCGCGATGTCCTCGGCGAACATGCGCATGCCGCGCACGAGGTTCTCGCCGCTGCTCGAGACAGTCTCGCGGAACAGTTCCGGATTGGTCAGGATGAAGTTCGACGGCGAGATCGCGTTCGAGATCTGCTTGGCGTAGAATGAAGCCTTGTGGCGCGTATGCTCGTCAAGGCCCTCGGTGTTCTCGACAAGCTCGTTCGCCCATCGCGACGTCACCAGATAGGCCTGCTTGAGGAAATCGAAGAAGGCGTTCTTGCCCCATTCGGGATCCTGGAAGCGGCGGTCGCCCTTTTCGGGCTCGACCGCGTCGGCGACCGTCTCCTCGCCGCCGGCCCGGCGGATGGAATTCGCCCAAACCGTCATGTAGCCGGAGAACAGACGCGTCTGCGCCTCGATGGCGCGCGACGGGTCCGACAGCCAGTATTCCGACACCTTGGAGAAGGTCTTGACCATGTCGGCCATCGGCTCGGCCAACGCGTCGCGCACCTCGCCCTTTTCGCGCGGCGCCGTCCAGGCCGCGGCCGCCTTGCCGGCCTCCTCGACCATGCGGGCAAGGTTCACGGCGAAGCGCTCCGGGTCCTTGACCAGGTACTGCTCGACCGGCGAGGGGGATTCGGGCTTGCTATCGCCCGATTCCGGTGGCTTGGTCATGTCGGCGAAATCCTCCCGGCGGCACCATGCTGGCATACTATCGCGGAACTCTGTAAGGGTCCAATGACGGACAGGCTGCGGGAATCGGTATGACATATCGGCGCATCGGCTTTGCGACACAGGCTGGGGCCGCGGCTGTGGTTGCCGCGCTGGCATGTGGCTGCACCTCCGACGACATGGTCGCCGGCGTCGAGCCGGCCGTTTCGGCGACGTCCATGTCGGGCGGCGCGGTCGACACCGGCACCTTTCCAAACCTGAACATCCCGCCGAAAGTCGCCGCCGACCAGATTTCGCCCGAGCAGAAGGCAGCCCGCATCGCCGAGCTCAGCGCCGCCCAGCAGCGGCAGACCACGCAGGGCAGCGGCGGCGTTCCGGTCGAAGATCCCGCGCTTCTCAAGAAGCTGGCCGATACCCACGGCGACGAGACGCTGAAGGCCATCCAGGGTAACTGACGTATCGACCGGTCTGCGGTTTGGGTGTATACCGCGCCCCTCTTTCGTCCCAGCGCTCCGGAACTGCCATGGAAGAATTCTACAAGGTCCGCCGACTGCCGCCCTACGTGTTCGAGCAGGTGAACCGGCTGAAGGCCAGCGCCCGCTCGCGCGGAGCCGACATCGTCGACCTTGGCATGGGCAATCCGGACCTGCCGACGCCGAAGGCGATCGTCGACAAGCTATGCGAGGTGGTTCGCGATCCGCGCACCCACCGCTATTCGTCCTCGCGCGGCATTCCCGGCCTGCGCCGCGCCCAGGCGGCCTATTATGCCCGCCGGTTCGGCGTGAAGCTCAATCCCGAGACCCAGGTGGTGGCCACCCTCGGCTCCAAGGAGGGTTTTGCGAACATGGCGCAGGCGATCACGGCGCCCGGCGACGTGGTTCTGTGCCCCAACCCGACCTATCCGATCCACGCTTTCGGCTTCATCATGTCGGGCGGCGTCATCCGCTCGGTGCCGGTCGAGCCGGACACCGCTTTCATCCCGGCGCTCGAGCGCGGCGTGAAGCACTCGATCCCGAAGCCGCTGGCGCTGATCCTGAACTATCCGTCGAACCCGACAGCGCTGACCGCCTCGCTCGACTTCTACAAGGACGTGGTGGACTTCGCCCGCAAGAACGACATCATCATCCTGTCCGACCTCGCCTATTCCGAGATCTATTTTGACGGCGTGCCGCCGCCCTCGGTCCTGCAGATTCCTGGCGCGATCGACGTCACCGTCGAATTCACCTCGATGTCGAAGACGTTCTCTATGCCCGGCTGGCGCATGGGGTTTGCCGTCGGCAACGAGCGCCTGCTGGCTGCGCTGAGCCGGGTGAAATCCTACCTCGACTACGGCGCGTTCACGCCGATCCAGGTCGCCGCGGCCGCGGCCCTGAACGGCGACGGCACCGACATCGAGGAGGTTCGCGAGGTCTATCACCGTCGCCGCGACGCCATGGTCGATGCCTTCGGCCGTGCCGGCTGGCCGATCCCGGCGCCCGCTGCCTCGATGTTCGCCTGGGCGCCCATTCCCGAGGCTTTCCGGCATCTCGGCTCGCTGGAATTCTCCAAGCTGCTGATCGAGAACGCCGATGTCGCCGTTGCGCCCGGCGTCGGCTTCGGCGAGCACGGCGACCAGCACGTCCGCATCGCGCTAGTGGAAAACGAGCACCGCATCCGCCAGGCGGCGCGCAACATCAAGCGCTACCTAGCCACGGTCGCCAACCGCCCGGACAACGTGGTACCGCTCGCCGCGCGGCGCTGACGGCAGACTTGAATCGGTGACAAGTCCGCGGATTGCCGGGCCTCTTCGATCCGTGCTTGCTGCGACCCGATCTCAACGAAACGGTTGCGGCGATGGACCTGCCTCCTTTCCTGCTCGATCGCTGGCTCAGCGCGTATGAATTCGCCTCGCCGCCGATCCGCTTCAATCTTGCCTCCAGCACCGGCCCGCGCTGGAGCGTCGGCGAGTTGCAGGCGCTGGGCGAGGGCCTCGACCTTTCCGACATCAGCCTGAGCTATGCTCCGCCCAATGGCGGCCACGCCCTGCGAGATGCGATCGGGGATTTTCTCGGCGTCGATCCGGACTGGGTGGTGACCACGACCGGCGCATCCGAGGCGCTGTCGATCCTGCTTTGCCTGTCGGCGCGATCCGGCGCGAACGTTCTGCTGCCCGAGCCGGCCTTTCCGGCTTTTTCGGCGATGGCCGGGGCGTGGGGGCTCGACGTGCGGCACTACAGGCTAGCGCGCGACGCCGGCTACGCGATCCGCGAGGACGATCTGCTCGCCGCAGCCAACGAAAACTCCGCGCTGGCGCTGGTGAACACGCCGCACAATCCGACCGGCGCCGTGGTGCCGGGCGAGGCGATCGCGGCGATGGCCTCGGGCCTCGCCGAGCGCGGCGTGCCGCTGGTGGTCGACGAGGTCTACTATCCGCTCCATTTCGGCAACGCGCGGGCAGGGTCTTCTGCGTCGATACCCAACGTGATCGCCAAGGGCGACGCCTCGAAGGCGCTGTCGATGGCCGGGCTGCGGCTCGGCTGGCTGGTCGATGCCGACGCGGAACGCCGCAGGCGCATCATCGACGCTCGCAGCTATTTCACGATCAGCGGCTCGCCGGTGCTGGAAGCGCTCGCCGCCCACGCGATCGCGAACCGCGCCGCCATCTTCGACCGGCTGCGCAGCGTCGCCGAGGCCAACCTGGACCTGCTTGCGGCATTCATGGGCCGCGTGTCGGACACGCTCGGCTGGGTGATGCCACAGGGCGGCACGATCGCGTTTCCATGGTTTCGCGACGGCCGTGACAGCCGCCCGTTCTGCGAGGCGCTGGCCAAAGCGGGCGTGCTTGTCGCGCCGGGCGATTGCTTCGGCGAGCCGGCGCACATGCGGGTTGGCTTCGCCCAGCAGGCGGACGGCTTTGCCGAGGCGCTTGCGATCTTCGAACGCACATTACGCAATCGACCTTAGCCGACGCCCGTCTTATAAGCGGCGCGTTGGTAGGAATTGTTCGGGATATCGGCACTATGGCGGAAGCGTTGCGCGTTGGCATTGCCGGGCTGGGCACGGTGGGCGCGTCGGTCGTGCGCGTCCTGCACGACAAGGCGGATGAACTGACTCGCCAATGCGGCCGACCGGTCGTCGTCACCGCGGTATCGGCCCGTCATCGCGGCCGCGACCGCGGCGTCGATCTCGGCGGCATCGACTGGTACGACAACCCTGCGGAACTGGCGAAGGCCGCCAACATCGATGTGGTGGTCGAACTGATCGGCGGCGCCGAGGGTGCTGCGCGCGATTGCGTCAAGGCCGGCCTGGAAGCAGGTCGTCATGTCGTGACGGCCAACAAGGCGCTGCTCGCCAAGCATGGCGTGGCGCTGGCCGAGATCGCCGAGAAGAATGGCGTGCTTCTCAACTACGAGGCCGCCGTCGCCGGCGGCATCCCCGTCATCAAGACTCTCAGGGAGTCTCTTGCCGGTAACACCATCAGCCGCGTCTTCGGCATCCTCAACGGCACCTGCAACTATATCCTGACGCGGATGGAGGCCGAGGGCCTGTCCTTCGCGGAGTGCCTCGCAGACGCGCAGAAGCTGGGCTACGCCGAGGCCGATCCGACCTTCGACATCGAGGGCTACGACACCGCCCACAAGCTCGCCATCCTCACCAGCCTCGCATTCGGCACGAAGATCTCCTCCGACAGCATTTATCTCGAGGGCATTTCCAACATCAGCCAGGCCGATATCCGCGCCGCCGGCGAACTCGGCTACCGCATCAAGCTTCTGGGCGTCGCCCAGCGCACGGAGAGCGGCATCGAGCAGCGCGTGCATCCGACGATGGTGCCGACCGCGTCGGTGATTGCGCAGGTGCACGGAGTGACGAATGCGGTGGCGATCGAGTCCGACATCCTCGGCGAGCTTCTGTTGTCCGGGCCCGGGGCCGGTGGCAACGCGACCGCCTCGGCCGTCATCGGCGACATCGCCGACATCGCCAAGAGTCGCCCCGGCTTCCAGCACGGCCCCGTATTCGGCTGGCCGGCGCGCCAGCTGAAACCCTACAAGCGGGCGCAGATGCGCGCGCATGCCGGCGGCTATTTCATCCGCCTGACAGTGCATGATCGCATCGGCGTCTTCGCGGCCATCGCAAAGCGCATGGCGGCCAACGACATCTCGCTGGAATCGATCGTGCAGCATTCCGCCGGGCCCGAGGCGGTCGCGCAGAAGACGGTTATCCTCGTCACGCACGAGACGACCGAAGCTGCCGTCCGCAAGGCGGTTGACGGCATCACCCGCGATGGTCATCTAACCGACAAGCCGCAGGTGATACGCATTGAGCGTGCCGGCTAAGGCGGTTTGCGGGCCGACGGCCCGTTATGTTGTGCGAAGGCCCGCGCGGCACGCCGCGGAGGCTTGTCGCCGTCCCGGCCGTTTGACAAAACGGTTGCAAGGGTGACAGCCGAGCGTTGTTCAGGGAGGCAGGCATGCCCGCCGCAAAGCCACGTGAGATTGTCGACACGATAGCCGGGCTCGACCGCACCCTGACGATCGAACTGGTGCGTGTGGCGGAGCGGGCAGCGGTCGCGGCGGCGCGCTTCCGGGGCCGCGGCGACGAGGTGGCCGCCGACCGCGTCGCCGTGCAGGCGATGCGCGACGAACTGAACCGCCTCCCCCTGCGCGGCACCGTGGTGATCGGCGAAGGCGAGCCCGACGACGCGCCGCTGCTCTACGTCGGCGAAAAGGTCGGCCGCGGCTTCGGCCCCGAGGTCGATGTCGCCGTCGACCCGCTCGACGGCATCACCATCTGCGCCAAGAACCTGCCCAATGCGCTTTCCGTGGTGGCGGTGGCGGAGCGCAACACGCTGCTGCGCACGCCCGACGTCTACATGGAAAAGATCGCCATCGGGCCCGGCTATCCACTGGGCACCGTGGAACTCGATGCGTCGCCGGCCGACAACATCAACCGCCTGGCGCGCGCCAAAGGCGTCAGGCCGGCCGACATCACCGCCTGCATCCTCGACCGGCCCCGGCACGGCAGGCTGATCGAGCAGGTGAGGGCGGCCGGCGCCTCGATCAGGCTGATCAGTGACGGCGACGTCGCCGGCATCATCCACACCACCGACCCGGACGAGACCGGCATCGATATCTACCTCGGCAGCGGCGGTGCACCGGAAGGCGTGCTCGCGGCCGCCGCACTTCGCTGCACCGGCGGCCAGATGCAGGGCCGCCTCGTGTTGGACACCACCGAGCGCCTCGGCCGCGCCCTGGCGATGGGCATCACCGACCCACGCAAGCTCTACAACATCGAGGACATGGCCGCCGGCGAGGTGCTGTTCGCTGCGACCGGCGTGACCGACGGCAGCCTGCTTTCGGGCGTGAAGTTCGGCCGCGATTCGATCCGCACCGACACCATCGTCCTGCGCTCGTCCTCGCGCACGATCCGCGAAATCAAGTCACGTCACCAGGACCTGGACAAATTCTGAACGCTTTTCCGTACACCAGCCTGACCGCGGGCGGACCCGATTGGGGCGATGCACGCGCCGGCGGTGGACGGCGGTATTTCCTCGACGTCCGCCGCTCGGCCACCGGCCTTGCCTGGGAGCACCGACTGAGCGAGCGCCAGGACCGCATCGCGCTGGCCATGGCGCAGACGCACGGCGTCCCCGATATCGTCGCGCGCGTCCTGGCGGGCAGGGGCGTCGGGCTGGAGGAGACGTCGCGCTTCCTCGATCCGACTATTCGCCACCTGCTGCCCGATCCCGCCTCGCTGACCGACATGGAGCGTGCCGCCGCGCGCATCGTCCAGGCGATCCGGAGCAACGAGCGCGTGGCGATCTTCGGCGACTACGACGTCGACGGCGCCTGCTCGGCAGCCATGCTGCAGCGGTTTCTGGCGCACTATGGCGTCACCAGCGAAATCTATATTCCCGACCGTATTTTCGAGGGCTACGGGCCGAACCCCGAAGCAATGCGCGAGCTCGTTGGCCGCGGCGCCAGCTTGATCGTCACGGTGGACTGCGGCGTCAACAGCGCCGTCCCTATCGCCGAGGCCAAGAAGGCGGGCGCCGACGTTGTCGTGCTCGACCATCACCAGGTCGGCGGGCCGCTGCCGGATGCTGTCGCGGTGGTCGATCCCAACCGCGAGGACGACCTGTCCGGGCAGGGCCATCTGTGCGCCGCCGGCGTGACCTTCCTGGCGCTGGTGCAGTGCGCCCGCCTTCTGCGCGAGAGCCAGCCGGATGTCCCGGCCTTCGACCTGTTGTCGCTGCTCGACCTCGTCGCGCTGGCAACCGTCTGTGACGTGGTGCCGCTTTCCGGCGTGAACCGCGCCTTCGTCGTGAAGGGACTGCTTGCCATCCGCCAGCAGAGCAACGCAGGTTTGGCAGCGCTGACCGCCGTCGCGCGACTTGGCGAGCCCACCAGCGCCCATCACCTGAGCTTCGTGCTCGGGCCGCGCATCAATGCCGGCGGGCGCATCGGCGACGCGGCACTCGGCAGCCGGCTGCTCGCCACCAGCGACCCCGTCGAGGCGCGCACGATCGCGGAGCGCCTCGACGTTCTAAACCAGGAACGCCAGGCGATGGAACAGCAGATGCTGGCCGAGGCCCGCGCGGAGGCCGATGCCGAGCTCGCGCGCGGCACCGGGCCGGCCATCCTGGTGACCGCGCGGGAAAACTGGCACCCGGGCATCGTCGGCCTGCTCGCCTCCCGGCTGAAGGACCATGCGCGCCGCCCGGTGTTCGCGATCGCCTTCAACGGCAATGGCGTGGGCACGGGTTCCGGCCGCTCCGTCGCCGGCTTCGACCTTGGCCGGCTGGTACGCGAGGCGTCGGACGCGGGCTTGCTGGTCAAGGGCGGCGGCCACGCCATGGCCGCGGGCATCACGGTGGAGCGCGCCAAACTCGGCGCGCTGCGTGCCTTCTTCGAGGAGCGCGCCGGCAGCGAGGTCTTCCGGCTGCAGGACGAGGAGACGCTGAAGGTGGATGCCGCGCTGTCGGCCGAGGGCGCGACCATCGATCTCTTGCATCAGATCGAGCGCGCCGGACCTTACGGGTCAGCCTTTGCGGCGCCGGTGTTCGTGCTGCCGCGCCACCGCGTCAGCGACGTGCGCCATGTCGGCACCAGCCATGTGAAGGTCGAGTTGCAGTCGGAGGCCGGCCGCAAGGTTGCGGGGATGGCCTTCCGGGCCGCAGAGACCGATCTCGGGCGCTTCCTGTTCCGTAGCCGAGGCGATCTGATCCACGTCGCCGGCTCGCTTTCGGCGCATCACTGGAACGGGCAGACGAGCGCGCAGTTCAGGATCGTCGACGCCGCGACTGCGTGACGATCAGGCGAGCACGGCCTGTAGCCGCACCAGTTCGCCGATCTGCGCCTTGGTCGCATCGTAGCCCAACTGGATCGACTCGGCGGCGCGGTGGAAATCGGTCAGGCCTATGTGGCCGAGCTTAGGCATGATGGCGAGATCGGGTGGATCGCCGGCCATCCTGGCGCGCGATATGCGGTCCTGGATGATGTTGAAGGCCTCGACCATCACCCCCATGATGCCGAGATGTTTCTCCGTCGAGCGCGACTCGGCCGAAAACCGTTCCGCCGTCGTGGGATCGGTGAGCACAAGTTCGCCGGCACTGTGCTTGATGACGGCTGCGCGGCCGAACAGGTCGTAGTGCAGGTTGACCGCAACCACCAGCCGCTGCTCGTAGGCCCGGCACACCGACACCGGCACCGGATTGACCAGCGCGCCGTCGACCAGCACGCGCTTGTTGGTGTTGACCGGCTCGAACACGCCGGGCAGGGCGTACGATGCCCGCATCGCGGTGATCAGCGAGCCGCTGGACAGCCAGATTTCGTGGCCGGTGCGGATCTCGGTCGCCACGCAGGCGAACGGTTTCGGCAGGTCTTCGATCAGCAGCCCGTCCATATGGTGCTGCATCAAATTGGCGAGCTTCATGCCGCCCAAGAGGCCGTTGCCGCGAAGCTGAAGGTCGAAAAAGGAAAAAATGCGCCGGCGGGTCAGGCTGCGCGCGAACTCTTCCAGTTCATCAAGCTTGCCTGCCAGGAAGCAGCCGCCGACCAGCGCCCCGATCGACGTGCCGGCGATCATCCCGATCTCGATGTTGGCTTCCTGCAGCGCCCGGATCACGCCGATATGGGCCCAGCCGCGCGCTGCGCCGCCGCCAAGGGCAAGCGCGATCGGCGAAGCCTGCGCGGGCATCGGTCCGGGCGCCGGCGCTCCGGAGGCCATTCCGCCTGCCCCCGAGTCGTCAGTCCTTCCCAGCAAGGAAGCCCATTCGAGCATCCCCGAAACCCTCTCCGTGCTGCCCGAGACTAGCGCGATAGCCGTATCGAAAGCATGAATGTGGACTTTTTGGGCCCGCAAAAAGCTTAGTCGGCGACGCGGTACGTCGCCGCGGCGTCAAACCGGGGCTTGCTGCCGTCGTCGTCCAGCCGCGCGGCCCCGTTCTCTACCGAAACGGTCCGGTAGAAGCATGAGCGCCGGCCGGTGTGGCAGGTCGCGTCGAGCCCCTCGACGCGCACCTTGAGCCAGATCGCATCCTGGTCGCAATCGGTCCGGATCTCGACGACGCGCTGCACGTTCCCGGACGTCTCGCCCTTCTTCCAAAGCTTGCGGCGCGAGCGCGACCAGTAGTGCGCTACCCCGCTGTCCAACGTGGCGGACAGCGCCTCGGCGTTCATGTGGGCGACCATGAGAAGCATTCCGTCGGCCGCGTCGGTGACCACCGCCGTGACCAGCCCGGCCTCGTCGAAGCGCGGCGTCAACGCGTCGCCTTCTTCGAGCGAACGCTTCTCGCCTGCGGGGGGAAAGTCGAGCATGTCGAGCCGGCTCCTGCGGGGCCGGCTTCGCGCCTCAGCGGCGCGCGCCGTCCCGGACCATCGTGATGAAGCGCACCTGTTCCTCGGCATTGTCGCGGAAGGCGCCGGTGAAGGTGGAGGTCAGCGTGGTCGAGCCCTGCTTGCGGATGCCACGCATGGCCATGCACATGTGCTCGGCCTCGATCATCACCGCCACGCCGCGCGGATTTAGCACGTCCTGGATGAGCGCGGCAACCTGCGCGGTCATGGCCTCCTGCGTCTGCAGGCGGTGGGCGAAGATGTCGACCACGCGGGCGATTTTGGAAAGTCCCACCACCTTGCCGTCGGGCAGGTAGCCGACATGCGCGCGGCCGATGATCGGCACCATGTGGTGCTCGCAGTGCGAATGGAAGGAAATATCCTTCACGATCACCAGGTCGTCGTAGCCCGCGACCTCCTCGAAGGTGCGGCCAAGCTCCTCGGCCGGGTCCTGGTCGTAGCCGGAAAACATCTCGCGATAAGCGCTGGCGACGCGGCGCGGCGTATCCTTCAGGCCCTCGCGGTCCGGATCGTCGCCGGTCCAAAGCAGCAGCGTGCGCACGGCGGCCTCCACCTCGGCCTTGTCGGGGCGGGCAGGGTGCTTGCGCTCGTCCGGCGCGGTGTTCTGGTTGAAGCTGGTTACAAACGCGTCCATCGAAGGCTCTCCCGTAGTTCCTCTCTATACGGAGGAACGAGTTGAACGGACCATGCCTTACGCGGACTGTCGGGAAAACTGCCCTGGACCAGACCGGAGCCGGCGTTCGCTGGGGTGCCTTGCGGCTACACCAACGCAAACATTATATAAAGTGCGAACGGCGGATTGGAAGATGTGGCCGCGGCACGGATTGTTCGCAATTCGACGACAGACTGAAAAACCATGATCGACGACGTCTACAACGCGAAAATTCTCGGCTTCGCCGGAAACATTGCCAGGATCGGGCGCTTGCCGGACCCCGACGCGACAGCCCGCGCGCATTCCAAGCTCTGCGGCTCGACGGTGGTAGTCGACCTCAAGATGGACAATGGTGTCGTCACCGACTTTGCCCACGACGTAAAAGCCTGCGCGCTTGGGCAGGCGTCGTCCTCGATCATGGCGCAGCATGTGGTCGGTGCGTCGGCCACGGAACTGCGCGAGGTTCGCGAGACCATGCGCCGCATGCTGAAGGAAAATGGCGCGCCGCCAACAGGCCGCTTCGACGACCTCAAATATCTGGAGCCGGTGCGCGACTACAAGGCGCGGCACGCCTCCACCATGCTGACCTTCGACGCGGTGGTCGACGCCATCGACCAGATCGAACGCAAGCGCGCCGAGAAGGCGGCGTAGACGGCTAGGCGCTGTCCGCGCGACACGCCGCCACCTCCGCGACGAGCCAGTCCGCGAAGGCATGGGCGGCCGGGCCAAGCAGATCGAAATCCGGCGCCACCAGGAAAAAACTGCCAAACGGCAGCGTTATCTCGAATGGACATACGAGCGCGCCGCTTCGGAGATCGTCGGCGTTGAGGAATGCGTCACCCAACGCAACGCCGTGGCCCAGCAAAGCGGCACGGGTGGTCAGCGCCGCATCGGCATAGATCGGCCCGCGGTCGCTGACGATGTCGCCGACGCCCGCCGCGGAAAACCAGCGCGCCCAGCCGTCGCGGTTGTCTTCGTGCAGCAGGGTGTATTTTGCGAGATCGGCCGGGGAATGGAGCGGTGGCCCGGAAGCGAGCAGCGCGGGCGAGAGCATCGGCACCGCGATGCTGTCGACGAGATGGCGCGCCTGGGTGCGCGGCCACGATGTCCGCGTCATGCTGTGGCGGATGGCGAGATCGGCCTCGCGGGTGCGGAATTCGATCAGCCGCGTGTCGACATCGACCGCGACATCAATGTCGGGACGGGCCTCCTGGAACCGGTTGAGCCGCGGCATGAGCCAGGCCCCTGCGAAGAACGGCTCTGAACTCACCCGCACGATCGAGCGGCGGGCATCCGTCCGCACCTCGGTCAGCTTTTGGTCGATGGCGTCGAAACTCGCGGTCAATTGGGATAGAAGGGTCCGGCCGGCATCGGTGAGTTCGACGCGGCGATGCAGCCGCTCGAACAGCGGCCGTCCAAGCAGTTCCTCCAATTCGCGCACCTGACGGCTGATCGCAGCCTGCGAGACGAAAAGCTCCTCGGCGGCCCGGCTGAAACTGAGATGGCGACCGGCCGATTCGAACGCACGCAGGGCCGTCAGCGGAAGGCGTCCGCGCTTCATGGTCGCATAACCTCAAGTTATTCGACGCAGAAAATATGCTCGTTTGAGCGAAGCGCAAGCCGGGCCCATCCTTCGATAAATCGAAGGAGGCAGCCATGAACACCATCCTGCAAACGCTCACCGAGGCGATCCGCATCGCGACCTTCCAGGCGTTCCGCCCAGGCCTTTTTGATGGCCGCGAGCGGTTCGGAGACCACGAGCCGCGGGCACGGCACCGCCACGGGCACCGCGCCGATCGCCGCGATTTCGCCTGAAGTCAGGCGAGCAGTTCCCGCACCATCGGGATGACCCTCCTGCCGTAGAGCTCGATGCTCTTCATCATCTTGTCGTGCGGCAGCAGCGGACCGGACGAGTACTTCAGGTCGAAGCGGGCGACGCCCAGAGCCTTCACGGTCGCGGCGATCCTGCGGGCGACCGTCTCCGGCGAACCGACATAGAGCGAGCCCATGTCGGCTTCCGAATTGAAGCCGGTGATCGTTGTCGGCCCCCAGCCGCGCTCGCCGCCGATGCGGTCGTGCACCTTCTTGTAGCTCGGCCAGAGATCCTCGCGCGCCTGCGCGTCGGTCTCGGCGATGTGCCCCGGCGAATGCACGCCGATCGGCAGCGTCGGGGTACCCAGCTTCTCGTGAACCTGATGGTAGAGGTTGACGTACGGCCGGAACCGCTTGGGGTCGCCACCAATGATGGCGAGCATCAGCGGGAGATTGTAGTGGCCGGCACGCACGACGGATTCGGGACTGCCGCCGACGCCGATCCAGACCTTGAGCGGCCCGTTCTCGACCGGCGGATAGACGAGCTGGTCCTTCAGCGGCGGCCGTATCGAGCCCTGCCAGGTCACCGGCTGCTGCTTCAGAAGCTCGGCGAAAAGGTCGAGCTTTTCGGTGAACAGCGTTTCGTAGTCCTGCAGGTTGAACCCGAACAGCGGAAACGATTCGGTAAAGGAGCCGCGGCCGAGAATCACCTCGGCGCGGCCGTTCGAAAGCGCGTCGATCGTTGAGAATCGCTGGAATACGCGGATCGGATCGTCCGAGCTCAGCACCGTAACCGCCGAGCCGAGATGGATGCGGCTGGTGCGCGAGGCGATCGCCGCCAGCACCACGTCCGGCGCCGAGATGGCGAAATCGTCGCGGTGGTGCTCGCCCAGCCCGATGAAGTCGATGCCGAGCTGGTCGGCCAGCACCGCTTCCTCCACGACGTTGCGGATGACCTGCGCCTGCGGCAGCGGTTCGCCGCCGGGGCCGACGGTGACGTCGCCAAAGGTATCAAGTCCGAGTTCGATCGTGTCGGCCATGTGAAGCTGATTCCTGGGAGAGAGGCGCAAGGAGCTGCGCGACAGATAGGCCGCCCGGGCGCGCGGTTCAAACGCCGTAAGCGCGACGGACCGTGCACAGATTGAATTCACCCGCGCCGGCGCGCATCTAGGAGGCATGGTCGAGCAGCATCGCCACACTCTCGCCGGGCGCAGCCGCAACTGGGCCGGTCCCTGGCGCAAGACGCCCGGACGCCTGCTGGGCACGGCGTTCGTGCGCCTCTACCAGCTCACGCTGTCCGGCTTCGTCGGCAATTCCTGCCGGCATTTCCCGACCTGTTCGGAGTACACCTACGAGGCGATCGCCCGCCACGGTTTTTGGGCCGGCGGCTGGATGGGGCTTTTTCGCGTCGCCCGCTGCGGGCCGGGCGGCACCCACGGCATCGACCCGGTTCCCGAAACGCTCGCACCAAGGCTAAGGTGGTGGGCGCCTTGGCGGTACTGGCGGATGCGAGAATAGCTGGTCCAGGCGACATTGCCTGCGTGTCGGAACGTCGCCGCTTTACGCCGCCGCAATCCGCCACTATGAGACACGCGCCCGGCGCCCTGCCGGCTGCGACAAACCACCCGCGCTCGTTTGCGGGACTGGATAGGAGATAGCAATGTCCAATGTTTCCCTGACATTTCCCGACGGATCCGTTCGCGACTACGACGCCGCCATGACCGGCGCGCAGGTCGCAGAATCCATTTCGAAGTCGCTGGCGAAGAAGGCGGTCGCCTATGCGCTCGACGGCACCATTCGCGACCTGGCCGATCCGCTCCGGAAATCGGGCAAGGTCGAGATCCTCACCCGCGATGATCCGCGCGCGCTGGAGCTGATCCGCCACGACACCGCCCACGTGCTGGCCGAGGCGGTGCAGGAGCTCTGGCCGGGCACGCAGGTCACCATCGGACCGGTGATCGAGAACGGTTTCTACTACGACTTCGCGCGCAACCAGCCGTTCACGCCCGAGGACTTTCCGGTCATCGAGAAGAAGATGCGCGAGATCATACAGCGCAACCGACCCTTTACGAAGGAAGTCTGGGACCGTCAGCGTGCGCGAAAGGTCTTTCGTGACAAGGGCGAGGGCTACAAGGTCGAGCTGATCGACGCGATCCCCGACGATCAGGACCTGAGAATCTACTACCAGGGCGACTGGTTCGACCTCTGCCGCGGGCCGCACATGGCCTCCACCGGCCAGATCGGCAACGCCTTCAAGCTGATGAAGGTGGCCGGGGCCTACTGGCGCGGCGACAGCAACAATCCGATGCTGACACGCATCTACGGCACCGCCTGGGCCGATCAGGCCCAGCTCGACCACTACCTCCACATGCTGGAGGAGGCCGAGAAGCGCGACCACAGAAAACTCGGCCGCGAGATGGACCTCTACCACTTCCAGGAAGAGGGGCCTGGCGTCGTGTTCTGGCATGCCAAGGGCTGGAAGATGTTCCAGACCCTCATCTCCTATATGCGCCGCCGGCTGGGCGACGACTATCAGGAGGTCAACGCCCCGCAGGTGCTCGACAAGTCGCTGTGGGAGACGTCCGGCCACTGGGGCTGGTATCAGGAAAACATGTTTGCGGTGAAATCCGCGCATGCCTTCACCCATCCGGAGGACCAGGAGGCCGACCAGCGCATCTTCGCGCTGAAGCCGATGAACTGTCCCGGCCACGTGCAGATCTTCAAGCACGGTCTGAAGTCCTACCGCGATCTGCCGATCCGGCTTGCCGAATTCGGAAATGTGCATCGCTACGAGGCGTCCGGCGCTTTGCACGGGCTGATGCGCGTGCGCGGCTTCACGCAGGACGACGCGCACATCTTCTGCACCGAGGAGCAGCTCGAAGCAGAAATCCTGAAGATCAACGACCTGATGATGTCGGTCTATGCCGATTTCGGCTTCGACGAGGTCGTGGTGAAGCTCGCCACGCGCCCGCTAAAGCGTGTCGGCACCGATGCCGCCTGGGACCATGCCGAGGATATCCTGCGGCGTGCGCTGGCCCGTATGGCGCGCGAGGACAGCCGTATCAAGACGGGCGTCAACGAAGGCGAGGGCACCTTCTACGGGCCGAAATTCGAGTACACGCTGAAGGACGCCATCGGCCGCGAATGGCAGTGCGGCACGACGCAGGTCGACTTCAACCTGCCGGAGCGCTTTGGAGCCTTCTACATCGGTTCGGATTCGGAGAAGAAGCAGCCGGTCATGGTGCACCGCGCCATCGCCGGCTCGCTGGAGCGCTTCCTCGGCATCCTGATCGAGAGCCATGCCGGCCAGATGCCGCTGTGGTTCGCGCCGGTGCAGGTTGTGGTGGCGACGATAACCTCGGATGCCGACGACTATGTGCGCAAGGTCGTCGACCGGCTGAAGGCGGTCGGGCTGCGCGCCGAGGCCGATCTCCGCAACGAGAAGATCAACTACAAGGTCCGCGAGCACAGCCTCGCCAAGGTTCCGGTCATGCTGGTGTGCGGCCGGCGTGAGGCGGAGGAAGAGACCGTCAACGTTCGCCGGCTGGGTTCGCAGCAGCAGACCTCGCTCTCGCTCGCCGAAGCTCTGTCGACGCTTTCCGGAGAGGCGGTGCCGCCGGATCTGAAACGCACGAAAGCGGCCTGATCGCAAAACCGCGCGGGCGGAAAAAAGTCCGCCCGCGTTTTGCATGGGCACCGTCGCCAAACCGTCATATCCGGTTCATTGCCCTGTCATGCGGCGGGGCTACGCACGGCCATGCCATTCCTTGCCGCCCGCGGTCCGCGATTCCCCGAGCTGTCCTATGCGAGCCCGACCGATCCGCGGCTGAAGCGATGGTTTATCCGCTCGGTGGAAGGCCTGTCTGGCCGCGATCGCTTTGCTGCCCTCTACGACCATTGGCGACGCAACATCGCGCCGACGCGCGAACGCATTTTCGGGCGCATGCTCGAACTGGTCGACATCAAGCTGCGCATCTCGGGCCACTGGCCGCTGAAAAAACTGCCGGAGGCGCCGTTGGTCATCGTCGCCAACCATCCGTTCGGCATCGGCGACGGCATTTCCGTGCTTTCGCTCGCCGAGACCCTGGGCCGGCCGTTCCGCGTGATGATCCACAAGGATCTGCTCAAGATCGTGGAGATGGAGCCCTATGCGCTACCGATCAGCTTCGAAGAAACCAAGGAGGCCTTGAAGGCCAACATGGCGGTCCGCAACGAGGCGCTCGCGCTGCTGAAGGCGGGCGTGACCGTGGTGGTGTTCCCGGCCGGCGGCGTCGCCACGGCGCCGAAGGGCGGCTTCGGCCGGGCAGAGGATCTGCCGTGGAAGATGTTTCCCGCCCGGCTAATCCAGGAAGCCAAGGCGACCGTGCTGCCGGTGTTCTTCTCAGGCCAGAACGGCCGCCTTTTCCATCTGATCAGCCAGCCGATGGCGTTGGCCGAGCGCGAGGGTCGCTTCGTCCAATTCGTGGGCAAGCTGTCGCTGACGCTGCGGCTCTCCCTGCTGATCCGCGAATTCGCGCGGCTGTCGGGCAAGACGCTGGACGTCCGCGTCGGCGAGCCGATCGAATGGCCGCAACTTGAAGCCATCCGCGAGCGCAAGGCGCTGATCGGCCACCTGAACCAGCGCGTGTTCGAACTCGCGACGGCCAAGCCGCCGAAGCGCCGCATGCCCTTCCTCAAGGGCGCGCGCCGCCTGGTCTGATTTGCTTGCGGAGTGCGGCTGCGGCGTCTTCCATTCCCCGGAAAAGCTTCACGCTGATTTGACCAGCCCCGCCTGATCTCGCGGACTCGGCGAGTCCATTTTCGGCGGGCCTGCTGCTTGCTTCGTCTCGGAAGGAACCTAAGTTGTGTCGATGAGCGGGCGGCGGGTAGCGCGATGAGCATCTTCAGTCAGATCATGCCGCAATTGCGCGCGCAGATCGCGCAGCGCCTGCCCAATCCGGTCAACTTCAGGGAACGTGTCGCGCTGGAACTAGACGGATTTTCGGAATACGCCGCCGAGATCACGCCTGATCAGCAGCAGAAGATCGACGACCTGGCGGCCGAGATCGTGCGCAGCAACCAGACCAACGATCCGATCTTCGCCTTCCGCGTAGAGGGTCACGCCGACATCGCCCGCCGGATCAGCGATCCGATCGAACGGAAGGCGCTGGAGGATACCGTCAGCCTCGAGCGGGCGGAGAACGGTCGCGACCTTCTTCTCGACGCCATCAACCGCAAGAGCCGCGACGACGCTCTGGTCAAGAAGATGACGCAGTCGTCGAAATCCTTCGGCCTCGGTACCAGCCGGCTGAAGGTGCCCAACGCCTTTACCGAGGAGCAGTTCAGGCAGAACCGCCGCGTCGTCTTCATTGTGCGCGAAGTGACTTTCATTCCGCCGCCGCCGGAGCCGGCGCCCAAGCCATCCTCCGTGGTCGAGGATCGCTTCTCGGTTCGCATGATCAAAGGGCTGATTGTCACGATCGGCATGCCGACGTCGAAGGCCGTCCCGCTGACGCCGACGTCCGTGACGGTCACCGTCACGCTTGAGATCAGGGACAATATCCTGAAGCAGGTCGCGCAGTTCAATGTGCTCGGAACCGGGGTCGGATTTGGTGGCGGGCCGACGCCAGTGGGCGGAAGCTTCACCCTCTCGCCGGGCAACGAGGTGAAGTTCAAGACGTTCCGGCTGCTAGGCAAGTTTGCGAAACCGCCGACGCTGGTCGACTTCGACGGCACCTGCACTGTCTTCATGGATGGCGGCACCGGAGTCGCCACCAAATCGGTCGGTGGCGCGCTTTCCTACTCCTTCGATTCGCTCGAAAAGAACGGAATGAACACCAATCCCTCGGTGATCAATGTGCCGGGGGGCTTCAGCCTCAGCGCGCCGGGCGTCGACCTCGGCGCCGTCATGCCGCTGGCCAAGATCACGATAATCGGATCGCCGAAGTCCTTCTGAGGTCCGCACGGGCGGCGTTCCGCAAAGCTCCTCGCGCCTGAGCTACGGCGACGAACGCGTCAATCCGTGATTTCGTCGTCGGTCGGCTGCGCGTTCTCCTCGTTGGCGATCAGCTCGACTTCCTGGTTGCGACCGCCGACCACCGTGAATTCGCGTTGGTAGATGTGGTCGCGATTCTTGGCAATGATCGTGTAGTCCCCCTCGGCGAGCACCATCGAAGCGTAGGCGCCCACGGTTTCGCGCACCGGGTCGCCGGATTCGCTCAGCACTGACCAGGACGTGTCGGCGATGGCTTCGCCGCCTTCCTCGCGAACCAGTTTCAGCGTCAGTTCGGCCGCCTTGTGCTCGACGGTAGCCTCGGTGAGCTTCCCCGCCTCGACGCGGATGTCGGAGCGGATCACAGCGTTGACCGAGCCGTAGGTCGAGACGACGTGGTAGGTGCCGGAACTCAGCCGCACGACGGTGTTGGGCGCCACGTCGGGTATGATCAGGGCGCGGTCGCCGTCAGTGTTTTCGTCGGCCTCGTAGATCGAAAATTTCAGCTTGCTCGGCGGGATGCGAACACCGCCGGCGAGGATGGCATCGAGTTTCAGCCCGCCCGCATTGACGACCAGAATCTCGCGCTTCCGTTCCCGCGTCACCGTTATCCTTTTGGTCGCGCCGGCGCGGCCGTAGGCCGCATGCACGAGGTAGGTGCCGGGCTTGAGGTGGAGGCGGCTGCTCCCGCCCTGGGCGCTCGCAACCAGCGGGAGCTTGCCGTCCGCGTTCGGTTGCGGGTTGAACACGCGCCAGATGAGGCCGCGGGTGATTTCGGGGCCGCCCTCGGTGAGGCGGCCGACGAGCGTCACCTCGCCGCCTTCGCTGCGCGCGAGCGGTTCCTCCGGTGCCGCGGGTGCAAAGCTGGAGAGGCCGGGCACTTCGACGCCGGACGCAGGCGCCAGCGGCGATTCCTGCGCAGCGGCAACGCCGGCGCAAAGCAGCGCCGCGACCGCCGGGCCCATTGAATTCCGGAACGCATGCCCCCAATTCATGCTTGCTTTGAAGCCGAGGGCGGTGGCAATTTCAAGGCCTGTCTTTCCGCAAGGTGCGCTGGCGGCTGCCAAAAATGACCGCCAAGCCCCCCGAGCCCCCTCCCGAACCTGAAAGAGCCCGGCCAATGGCTTCTCCCGTCGTCGATTTCCTCCTGAGCAGGAGCTCCGCGCCCATTCCCGAATTGAAGGAGCCCGCTCCGACCGACGGCGAGATCGAAACTCTGATCCGGGCCGCGACGCGGGTTCCCGACCACGGTCGGCTTCAGCCTTGGCGCTTCATCCTCTATCGGGGCGATTCGCGGACCGAGGTCGGCAAGCGACTGGCCGAAATCGCCGAGAATCGCGAGGGCCCCCTGCCAGAAGGCCGCCGCCAGCAGGAACTGACCCGATTCTCCCGCGCGCCGCTCGTCATCGGCGTGGTGTCGAGCCCGAAACCAAATCCGAAGATTCCTGCTTGGGAAATGCTGCTCTCGGGCGCGGCCGCCGCCATGAACCTAGTCAACGCAGCCAACGCCATGGGCTACGGCACCAACTGGATCACCAACTGGTATTCCGACGTACCGGAGGCGCGCGCCATGCTGGGGCTAGCGCCGCACGAGCGCGTGGTCGGCTTCATTCACATCGGCACCTATGGCGGGCCGCCGGTCGACCGGCCGCGCCCGGAGCCGGCGAGCGTCGTTGCCGATTACTCCGGGCCATGGCAGGAGGGCTGATGTTTTACGAACCGGCAAAGGGCCATGGGTTGCCCCACGATCCTCTGAAGGCGATCGTGGCGCCACGGCCGATCGGCTGGATCTCGACGATGGCGGCGGACGGCTCGCTGAACCTCGCGCCCTATTCGTTCTTCAATGCCTTTTCGTCCCATCCGCCGCTGGTCTGGTTTTCCTCCGAAGGTAGTAAGGACAGTGTCAACATAGCCGAGGAGACGGGCGAGTTCGTTGCCAATCTCGTAGGGCGCGACCTTGCCGCCAAGATGAACGCGACATCGGTCGACGCGCCGCGCGGCGTCAACGAATTCGCGATTGCCGGGCTGACGCCGGCGCCGAGCGTACTGGTCCGGCCACCGCGTGTCGCCGAGGCGCCGGCCGCGCTCGAATGCCGCGTCACCGAGATATTCAGGCCGAAGGCGCTCGACGGCCAACCCGCGGGTGCGATCGTTGCGGTGGGGCAGGTCGTCGGCGTCCATATCGACGACGCGTATTTGACCGAGGGCCTGTTCGACATGGTGAAGGCGGGCAACGTCGCCCGCCTCGGCTATATGGACTATTCCAGCCTCGATTCGGTGTTTTCGATGCGCCGCCCGCGCTGGTCGGAGACGAAATAGCTCAACCGCCCGCGCGGGCGACGATGCGCTGGGCGCGGCGCAGATGCGGGCGGTCGTACATCTTGCCGCCGAGGCTGATGACGCCGGCATCGACCGCCGCAGAAAAGGCTTCGATCACGGCGCGCGCCTCGCCAAGCGCCTCGGGGGAGGGGGTGAAGGCGGCGTTGATGATCGGCACCTGGTCCGGGTGGATCGCCATCTTGGCGACGAAGCCGTCGCGCTCGGCCGCGGCGCACTCCGCCGCGAAGCCGTCACTGTCGCGAAAATCCGGATAAACCGTGTCGATGGCGGCGGTCTCGGCCGCCGCGGCGCCGAGCAGCGTGAGCGCGCGCGCCAGGCGAAAGACGTCGGTGTAGGCGCCGGTTTCGTCGCGCGCCGTCCGCGCGCCGACAGCGGCGGAGAGATCCTCCGCGCCCCAGGTCAGCCCGGCAAGTCGCGCGCTTGCGCCGCGATAGGTGCCGGCCGAAAACACGCCGGCGCCGGTCTCGGTAATGATCGGGATGATGGCGATGCCGCCGTCGTGCAGGCCCGCCTCCGCCTCATGTACGCGGAGCATGGCCGACAGGCGCTGCAGGTCCTGTCCGCCGTTCGACTTCGGCAGCATGATCCCGTCGGGCCGCGCCGGCACCAGCGCCGAAAGATCCGCCTCGGTCAGGCTGGTATCGAGGTCGTTCACTCGCACGTAAATTTTCGACTGCGCCGTCTGTCGATTGGCGCGCACGAACTCACCGGCTATGGCGCGGGCCCGCGGCTTATTGTCGGGCGCGACCGAATCCTCGAGGTCGATGATCACGACATCGGCGGCGGACGCAAAACCCTTCTCAAGCTTGCGCTCGGAATCGCCGGGAACGAAGAGCAGCGAGCGCATGGTTCAGGCCGCCGGCTTCTTGCGGATCATCGCCTGGCGCACGCAGCGCGCCACCAGAACGCCGTTCTGGTTGTAGGCCCGGTGCTCCATTTCGACGATGCCGCGGTCGGCTTTCGACTTCGATTCGCGCACGGACAAGATCTCGGTTTCGACGCGCACCGTGTCGCCGTGGAAAAGCGGCGCGGGGAAGGTCGTGTCGGTCATGCCGAGATTGGCAATCGTGGTTCCGAGCGTGGTGTCGTGCACCGAGATGCCGATCATCAGCCCCAGCGTGAACAGCGAATTCACCAGCGGCTTGCCCCATTCGGTCTTCGAGGCGAAATCGAAGTCGATGTGGAGTGGCTGCGGGTTCATTGTCATGACCGAGAACAGCACGTTGTCGCTCTCGGTAACGGTCCGGGTGATCGAGTGCTTCACCACCTGGCCGACCTTGAACTCCTCCAGATAAAGCCCGCCCATCCGGCATTTCTCCGCTTCGGAAGCGGCTCCCCCGGCCGGAAGGCCGGTTAAGGAACATGGTGAACGTTTCGTAAACCTTTTTTTCCTAGCGTCACCGGACTCGCATCCGAGTCCTGCCGTGGGGGCGCCAGGTGGCAATGGTGGTACCGCATTTCCTGAGATGGATCAAAACCGCGAAGGTCGCGGAGCGCAGTGACGCCGCCAGCGCCCTGTCGCGAGCCTATCTGCAGGGCGAACTCGACTTTGACGAGCGCTGCGCGGCCGAGGCGGCCTTGACGCTTTTGCTCGACGACCCGTCCTGGAAGGTGCGCGCCGCGATGGCGGAGGCGCTTTCGCTCAGCCGCGCCGCGCCGGCGCAGATCATCGCCGCGCTGGCATCCGACCAGCCCGAGGTCGCGGCAGTCGTGCTTGCACGATCGCCATTGCTCAGCGACGGCGACCTGATCGACCGCGTCGCCAATGGTTCCGGCGCGATCCAGGCGCTGATTGCCGACCGGCCGCGGGTTTCCGTGACGGTCGCCGCCGCGATCGCGGAGGTCGGCGACGCAGGATCCTGCACGGTCCTGGTCCGCAACAGCGGCGCCGACATCGCAGCAATCAGCTTCCGGCGCCTTGTCGAGCGTTTTGGCGACCGACCGGCCGTGCGCGAAGTCTTGATGCACGACCGCCGGCTGCCGGCCGAATGCCGCCACCAGCTGCTGGCGAAGGTCGGCGAGGCGCTGCGCGCCGCGCCCTTCGTCAGGGCGCTGATCGGGCCCGAACGCGCCGAGCGCCTGACACGCGAGGCCTGCCTCAAGGCCTCGCTCGGCCTGATCGACGCAACGCGCGCCGAAGAACACCCGGCCGTCGTCGAGCACCTGCGCCTGCGCGGCGACCTTAGCACTGCCTTCATGGTGAGGCTGGTCGCGGCGGGCAAGATCGACTTCTTCGGCTCGGCGCTGATCGCGCTTTCCGGGCAGAACGAGGCCCGGGTGCGCTCGCTGCTCGCCACCGGCCACGATGTCGCGCTCGCAGCCCTCTTCCGCGCGGCCGGGCTGCCCGTCGGCGTGCACGGCGTCCTGAGCTGCGCGTTGAAGGTCTGGCGCGACGTCGCCAACGGCCGCCGCGTCGCCGGGCCGCAGGAAGTGACCTGGCTGATGCTCGACGAGATCGGCGGCCCGGTCGCCGAGAGCGAAGTCGCGGGCCTGCTCAAATCCATCCACCTCGACTGCCTGCGCGAGAACGCCCGCGGGCACGCACTCGCAATCGCCGCCGCCTGACCATGAATGGGGGACACCATGGACCTGCATGAAAGCAACGCCGCACCGGCAAATGCTCCGGAGCCGAAGATGCCGGCCGGGCTCGAGCCGCTGGTTGACATGATCAGGGTTCGCCTCAAGCCGGCTAGCATCTGGCTCTCGGAAGACAAACCGCGTTACGAGCGCCGCGATCGCGACGAATGGAAGGTCGTGGTCGCGTTGCCGGACGACGCCGATCCGAACCTGCTCGACCCCATCCTCGGCTGGCTGATCCAGACCGAGACCGGCGTGCCGGCCAACATCCTCGCGACGACCAAGAGCGCCCTCGCCGAAGCCTGGGGCAAGCCCAGCGGCATCGGCCACGACCTGGTGATGTACGGACGGCGCATCATGTGAGGGTCGGGCAGCAGCGACGCGCGCTTCATGGCCGCCACGCCCGCTCTTTTCGCGTCTGGCCATTGTCATTCTCGCATCCCCGCGCCGCGGGAAAGTCTCGGGAAGCGGGCCGCCGGCCGTGCCTTCCGATTGTAATGTGAGCGGCGCGGCTCCGCGCGGCCCGCCGGCGTTTTTTTCGACACCCGCCAATAAAGGCCGGTGCCGCCTCCCTATGAGCCCGGGCCACGTTAGCCTGCCGCCGGAGGCGCCGGTTCCTTCCCGCGCAATCACCGTCATGACCGGCGTTCCCGCGGAAGGAACTGATACCGAGGATACCCGAGAGCGGCAGGGCGTGGATGAATTTCTCGCCGGCTGCGCGTCCACCGCGGTTTCGTAACGAAATTGCCCCCGCGAAATTCACGGCCGCATCCGATGCGCACGGACATGGACTGGACCTGTGGAGAACCGCGTTGCCCGTTGACCTCGCGGTCTGCGCGGCTAAACGATACCGGCATGGCTCTGAACCTTCTGAAACTGTGCGTCGGCTGCGACAGCGTCGAGGACCTCGAGGAGTGGATCGCCTTCCGCCTCGACGAAAAGCGCCGTGCCGGCGAACCGGCCGAGCATTCCCACATCACCCGCATGATCCCCACGCGGAAGGACGAACTGCTGGGCGACGGATCGCTCTACTGGGTGATCAAGGGCAATGTGCAGTGCCGCCAGGCGCTGGTCGACATCCGGCCATTCATCGACGATGAGGGAGTTTCGCGCTGCCACCTCGTGCTCGACCCCGCGGTGCGGCGCACCGAATGGCAGCCGAGGCGCGCCTTCCAGGGTTGGCGTTACCTCACGCCGTCGGAAGCGCCGCGCGACCTTCGCGACGGCCAGGCCGGCATCATGGCGGTGCCACCGCAGCTTCGCCGCGAACTGGCGGACCTCGGCCTGCTCTAGGGCCGGACCTGCAGCCTGTCCTTGATTTTCGCGTAGCCGGTCGCATTCCGGTAAACCATAAGTTCTATGGCTGCAGCGGATGCCTTGTCGGGGTGGCCGGCATCGAAAGGCGGGGCCGGATCATACTCGATGCCGAGTTGAATAGCCCGGGCCACATCAGGCCCGGCGATTTCCGCAACTATCACGAACGCGAAATCAATTCCGGAGGTAACGCCGCCGGACGTGATGACATTTCCGTCACGCACAACGCGCGCCTTTTCGTGACTGGCGCCCACCAAAGGCAGCAGATCGACGTAAGCCCAGTGGGTTGTCGCCCGACGCCCATCCAACAACCCTGCTGCACCGAGAAGAAAAGCGCCCATGCAGACGGAAGTCGCGTATTCTGCCTGCTCGCCCTGGCGGCGGATGAATTCGACCGTCTCGCCGTCGGCCAAAGCTTCCGCAACACCCGCGCCGCCGGGAACACAAATCAGGTTTAGTGGGGGACAGGTCTCGAATGTGCACGACGGGACGATGCCGAGACCACGGTCACTTGAGACGGGCGACATGGTTTTCGCAACAACGTGAGTGGTCGCTCTCGGGAACCTGCTTGGCACAGAGAGGGAGGGCGGTGTCGCGAGCCTGCTCAATATTTCGAAAGGGCCAGTGAAGTCGAGTTGCGTGATGCCGGGGAAGATTACAAAGCCGATTTCAAAGTTGGACATGCGACCACCCTTTACGGAAGTCTCGACCACCAACTGCAAATTGCTACCCTACACAGGCAAGAAATCTTAGTCCACGGCAGGTGCCAACCGTCACTGACCACTGAGAGGGGAAGCGCTTCATTCCGGTTGCGCCACGCGGATCTGCGGCCGCACCGCTCCCTTGCCCCGCAGCCGGTGCCTTTGCCCAAAGGGTGAAGTAAATCACATCATCGCACCGCCCTCCAGGCCTGCCTGCAGCGGCAGCGCCAGAGCGCGCCACAGGCGCCACCCAGTCCGGCTCCCGCGTCGCGACATTGGCAGGCCCCGCCAGCTTCGGGCTTGCAAGCCCGGCCGCCTCGCCACATCTTGTGCGAATGGGTGACCAAAAGACGCCATTGCCAAAAGTCCGGGGTGCCGAACTGGACAAGGCGCGCTCCGACAGCGGCGAGATCGCTGCCTTCCTCGACAAGGCGCGGGAGCTGGCACGGCCGGAAAACCGTGCGGCGCGCCTGGTGCTGGCGCTCGACGCCACCATGAGCCGACAGCCGACCTGGGATCTGGCCTGCAAGCTGCAAGGCCAGATGTTCGACGCGGTCGGCCGCATCGGCACGCTGGCGGTGCAGCTCGTCTATTTCCGCGGGCTGGGCGAATGCCGCTCGTCGCGCTTCGTCGCCGACACCAGTGCGCTGAAGGACCTGATGGTGAAGATCGATTGCCGCGGCGGCCACACGCAGATCGGCAAGGTGCTGGCGCATGCACTGAAGGAGAGCGAGCAGGGCAAGGTCAACGCGCTGGTTTATATCGGCGATGCCATGGAGGAGTCCGTCGACGATCTCTGCGAGCGGGCGGGACGGCTGGGCCTGAAGGGCACGCCGATCTTCGTGTTCCAGGAGGGCAGCAATCCGACCGCCGAGAGAGCGTTCAAGGAGATGGCGCGGCTGTCGCGCGGTGCCTGGTTCCGCTTCGACCGCAATTCGGCCGCGCGGCTGGCCGGGCTGCTGTCGTCGGTCGCTGTCTATGCGGCGGGCGGCATCCCGGCGCTGCAAGATCGCGGCCGGCCGGAGGACCTGCTCATGATCGAGAATTTGCGCGGAAGCCGATGATAGCCGCCGAAGTCCTGGTCGGCCTGCTGGCGCTTTTCGCCCTGCTCTACGGGCTGGCGCGTGTCGATGCCGCGCAACTCGCCTCGGCCATCCGGCTGGCGGGCCCGCTCATACTTGGATCGGTTGGTGCGATCCTGGTGCTGCTCGGCCGGGCCAGCATCGGGGGCGGGCTGCTCACCGGTGCGATCGCCTGGTATGCCGCTGCCCGCAAGGCGCGCCCGGCAGCGAAGTCGACTGGCCGGCGCTCCTCGGTGCGCACCGCCGCGCTGGAGATGGAGCTGGACCACGACAGCGGCGCGCTGGAGGGGTTGGTGCTGGCAGGACGCCATGAAGGCAAGACGCTTGGCAGTCTTGGCCTGGCGCAGCTGCTCGAAGTGTTGAAGGACCTGTCCAGCGATGGCGAGAGCCGTCAACTCCTAGAGACGTATCTTGATGGCCGGTTTCCCGTCTGGCGCAAAGACGCGAATGCGGACGGACGCGGGCGGCAGGGAAGCGCGCCAGGCGCGGGCGCCATGACTAAGGAGGAGGCCTACAAGGTCCTTGGTCTTGAACCGGGGGCCGCCGCGGCGGATGTCCGAAAGGCGCATCGCCGCCTGATGCAGCGCCTGCACCCCGACCTCGGCGGGACCTCCTTCCTTGCCGCGCGTATCAACGAAGCCAAGGACGTCCTTCTCTCCGATCACAACTCGAACTCCTGACACAACTCAACACACGGACACCGGTCGGCGACTACTGCTGCACGGCGTAGCAATCGATCTTCTTCTTCTTGAGGGCACTGCAGGCGTTCCACGCGGCGGTCTTCGATCCGAAGCCGCCGAAACGGGCACGGTAGTACGTGGTGCCACCCTTTTCGTAGGGCACCGTGAACCCCGACGCCGAGGCAAGCAGCCTGGGCGCCTGGTCGCTGGTGCGATCGAGGAACTTGCGCGCTTCCGCCTCGCTCGGCGACGACGCCACCTGGATCACCCAGCCGGACTGCACCGATGCGGTGTGCACCGGATCGACCTCGGCAGCAGCGGGCTTCGCGGCAGGCTTCGCCTTCGGCGTTTCGACGGCGGCGACCTCGACCGCCGGCTGGGCCGCTTTGGCGGCCTTCGCCTTCGGGGCAGCCTTTGGAGCCACCGACGGGGCGGGGAGCTCCTCTTCCTCGGCGCGCGCCAGCGGACTCAGCGCGGGCTCCGAGTCGACCTCGACCTCGGCCTCGGCGACTTCGAGCGCCGGCGCGGATTCCGGCTTGGCGTCCGGCGTCGGCGCCTTGCGCTTCGGCAGCAGCACGTCGGCGAGGCTCTTGATCGCCGGCTTGCCGCCGACGGTGCTGGCGATCAGCGGCGCGCCGCCGCCGCGGGTCGAGGCCTTGGGCAGATAGGTGGCGATCAGCTCGGCCATGTGGTTGTCGCGGGCTCGACCGCTGGTGCCGCCGAGCACCACCGCGACGAGCCGGCGGTCGCCATCCTGCACCGAGGTGACCAGGTTGAACCCGGAAGCGCGGGTATAGCCGGTCTTGATGCCGTCAACGCCCTTTACGCGGCCGAGCAAGCGGTTGTGGTTCGCCAGCCGGGACCTGCCGTAGGTGAAGGACTTGGTCGAGAAATACGCATAGTACTGTGGAAAATCACGACGCAGCGCCAGGCCGAGCGTCGCCATGTCGCGCGCCGTGGTCTGCTGGTTCGGATCCGGCAAGCCGGACGCGTTCTGGAAGGTGGTGCGGCTCATGCCGAGCGCGCGCGCCTTCGCCGTCATCTTGCGTGCAAAGCCTTGCTCGGAGCCGCCGAGCAACTCGCCAAGCGCCGCCGCCGCGTCATTGGCCGACTTGGTGACCAGGCCGTATATGGCGGTCTCGACCGGGATGTTGTTGCCGGCCTTGACGCCGAGCTTCGTCGGCGGCTTGGCGGAAGCCTGCGCGGAGAACCGGACCGGCGTGTTCTTGGTGATGCGTCCCGACGCCATGGCCTCGAAGGTGAGGTAGAGCGTCATCATCTTGGTCAGCGAGGCAGGGTAGCGCAGTTCGTCGGCATTCGCCGAAAACAGCGTCTTGCCGGTGCGCGCATCGACAACGATCGCGGCGTATTTGGAATTCGCCGCGGCCGCAGGCGCAGCCACGCTGGCGATCGCCATGCAAGCGGCCAGCACGCGGCAGCCGAAGGTTTTCAGAAAAGCTCTGCCGCTCAACGCTTTACGCACTGCCACGTCCCTGGATTCTCGTTGCAACCGATGCGGTGACTGACCCCGCCCTCTCGCAGTGCACAGTAAGGGCGTCGGCGTTACCAATCCGTTTATGGTAACCAGAGCGTTCACGGAAATGTGCGCCTTTGTGTCAAATCCGCCGAATCCGGCGGCGTCGCGCCTCCCGCGGTTGACTTTTTGTGCATTGCACAATAAATGGATACGCAGTGCACAAGTCGTGCGCCAATGCCCACGTGCCAGCCCACCCACGTGCCCAGCCCAAGGAAGGAAATGCCAAATGACCCAGACCTTCGAAGATGCCGGAAAATACGGCAAGGAATTCATCGACAGCGGCCTGAAGAGCGTGGCCGCCCTGACCAAAAGCGCTCAGGCGATCGCCGCCGAGGCCACCGACTACTCCAAGAAATCCTACGAGACCGGCACCGCGACCCTCGAGAAGCTGTTCGCCGCCAAGTCGCTCGAGAAGGCTATCGAGGTGCAGACCGACTTTGCCAAGTCGTCCTACGAGGCCTTCGTGGCGGAAGCGACCAAGATAGGCGAACTCTATGCCGACATGGCCAAGGAAGCCTACAAGCCGTTCGAATCGATCGTCGCGCGCGTGAAATGACGCCTAGCCTCATGGCGAGGTGCGGCCTTCGCGGTTAGCTACAAAAAGCCCGGTCGCGGTGTACGACCGGGCTTTTTCTTTGCCGGAACCCGGTGCTCGACGATCACGTTTTGATGGATTCCGCTGCGCCGCGATACGGACACATATTGTCACTCAAACAGAAGGGCTTAAAATCGACGCCGAACCACCTACATCACGGTGCTTAGCGGGCATGTCGGGAAAGGCGAGGAACTGGTGAAGAACGGGGTCGTCCCGGGTATGGGTGCGGTTGGCATGGCGGGCAACGAGTTCGGCGGTAACGGGCCGGGTCGTGGCACGGCCGTCATCACGCGCACCAAGCCGAAGACGAAGAAGCCCAGCCTCTATCGCGTCCTCATCCTCAACGACGACTACACGCCGATGGAGTTCGTGGTCCACATTCTGGAGCGGTTCTTCCAGAAGGATCGGGAGACGGCGACCCGCATCATGCTGCACGTGCATAACCACGGTGTGGGCGAGTGCGGCATCTACACATTCGAGGTGGCCGAGACAAAAGTGTCCCAGGTCATGGACTTTGCCCGTCAGCATCAGCATCCGCTGCAATGCGTGATGGAGAAGAAGTGAGGAAAATATGCCGGCGTTCTCCCCAGGCCTGGAAAAGGCGCTTCACCAGGCGCTGACCTTCGCGAACGAGCGAAGGCACGAATACGCCACGCTCGAGCATCTGCTGCTCGCGCTGATAGACGACCAGGACGCCGCCGCCGTGATGCGGGCCTGCAACGTCAACCTTCCCGAACTCAAGGAAACCGTCCTCCACTACATCGACACCGAACTCGACAGCCTGGTCACCGGCTACGAGGAGGATTCCAAGCCCACGGCCGGCTTCCAGCGCGTCATCCAGCGCGCGGTGATCCATGTGCAGTCGTCGGGCCGCGAGGAGGTTTCGGGCGCCAACGTGCTCGTTGCGATCTTCGCCGAGCGCGAGAGTCACGCTGCGTATTTCCTGCAGGAACAGCAGATGACCCGCTACGACGCGGTCAACTACATCAGCCACGGCATCGCCAAGCGCCCCGGCGCCAGCGAGTCGCGCACGCCGCGCGGCGCCGAGGAGGAGCAGTCCGGTCCGTCCGGGAGCGGCGAGGGCGAAGAGGGCGGCAAGAAGAAGCAGCAGGACGCCCTGACGGCCTACTGCGTCGATCTCAACCGCAAGGCGCGCAACGGCAAGATCGACCCGCTGATCGGCCGCGAGAGCGAAATCAACCGCACCATCCAGGTGCTGTGCCGCCGCTCCAAGAACAACCCGCTCTACGTGGGCGATCCGGGCGTCGGCAAGACGGCGATCGCCGAGGGGCTCGCCAAGCGCATCGTCGAGGGTGACGTGCCGGAGGTGCTCGCCAACGCCACCATCTTCGCGCTCGACATGGGCACGCTGCTCGCCGGGACGCGCTACCGCGGCGACTTCGAGGAGCGCCTGAAGCAGGTCGTCAAGGAACTCGAGGAGTATCCGGGGGCGATCCTGTTCATCGACGAGATCCACACCGTGATCGGCGCCGGCGCGACGTCCGGCGGCGCGATGGACGCATCGAACCTTTTGAAGCCGGCGCTGTCCTCCGGCGCCATCCGCTGCATCGGCTCGACCACCTACAAGGAGTTCCGTCAGTTCTTCGAGAAGGACCGCGCGCTGGTGCGGCGGTTCCAGAAGATCGACGTGAACGAGCCGACGGTGGACGACGCCATCGCGATCATGAAGGGCCTCAAGCCCTACTATGAGGACTTCCACAAGGTGAAGTTCACCAACGAGGCGATCAAGGCCTCGGTGGAGCTGTCGGCCCGCTACATCAACGACCGCAAGCTGCCGGACAAGGCGATCGACGTGATCGACGAGACCGGTGCCTCGCAGATGCTGCTGCCAGAGAACAAGCGCAAGAAGACGATCGGCATCAAGGAGATCGAGGCGACCATCGCGACCATGGCCCGCATTCCGCCGAAGACCGTCTCGGCCGACGACGAGAAGGTGCTGGCCGGCCTCGAGGTCGAGCTGAAGCGCGTCGTCTACGGCCAGGATACGGCCATCTCAGCGCTCGCCTCATCGATCAAGCTCGCCCGCGCCGGCCTGCGCGAACCGGAGAAGCCGATCGGCTCCTACCTGTTCTCAGGCCCGACCGGTGTCGGCAAGACCGAGGTCGCCAAGCAACTCGCCGCCTCGCTGGGCGTCGAACTGCTGCGCTTCGACATGTCGGAATACATGGAACGCCATACGGTCAGCCGGCTGATCGGCGCGCCTCCCGGCTATGTCGGCTTCGACCAGGGAGGCCTGCTTACCGATGGCGTCGACCAGCATCCGCATTGCGTGCTGCTGCTCGACGAGATCGAGAAGGCGCATCCGGACCTGTTCAACATCCTGTTGCAGGTGATGGACCACGGCAAGCTCACCGACCACAACGGCAAGCAGATCGACTTCCGCAACGTGATCCTGATCATGACCACGAATGCGGGCGCGGCCGACATGGCGCGTGCGGCGATCGGCTTCGGCTCGTCGAAGCGCGAAGGCGACGACATGGAAGCGATCAACCGGATGTTCACGCCGGAGTTCCGCAATCGCCTCGACGCCATCATCCCGTTCGGCTCGCTGCCGGTGCCGGTGGTGCACCAGGTCGTGCAGAAGTTCGTCATGCAGCTGGAAGCCCAGCTTTCGGAGCGCGGCGTGACCTTCGACCTCACCGAGGAAGCCATCGCCTGGCTGGCGGAGAAGGGCTACGACGAGCGCATGGGTGCGCGTCCGCTCGGCCGCGTCATCCAAGAGCACATCAAGAAGCCGCTGGCCGACGAGGTGCTGTTCGGCAAGCTGCGCAAAGGCGGCACTGTGCGTGTCACGGTGGAAAAGAACGAGACCGGCCAGACCGACCTCAAGCTCGTGGCTCTCGCGGATGACGTTCCGGTGAAGCCGAAGAAGGAAGAAGTCGACAAGCCGGCGCGCAAGCGCACCGCGAAGGCGGTGAAGAAGCCTGCGCCCAAGACCAAGGCCGCCGCCGGGCGCGACACGGCCAAGCGCACGCTGGTCCCGCAGCTGCCCCGCAAGGGCTGACGTCAAAACGGGGCGGCCGATGTTTTTCGGCCGCCCCGCGACGTGCCAAAAACCACCCGCAAGACCCCGGCAACCTGTTCCCGAAAATTGGTCTCAACCGGCCTGGCGGAAACCTGGCGGGAGTTCCGAAGGATCCGCCGGATGGACCGCGACGCCGGTGACCCGCGCGCCCGAAGGTCCCGACCGGAACAGCTCCAGCATGCGGTCCACCGCGGCCACGGTTCCGCCGACCAGCGCCGACACCGACCCGTCCGCCTCGTTTCGCACCCATCCGCGCAGGCCGAGCACGCTCGCCTGGCGCAGTGTCCAGGCGCGATAGCCGACGCCCCGCACGCGGCCGGTGATCCGAACCTTCAGCGCCTTTTCGCCTTCGCCCATCGGTTTTGCCGACCGTCGCCGTTACTGCTTCAAAATCGTGTTCTGCGTGTCGCCTTCTACCTGGTCGATGACGATGAGCTTCACGGGCTCGGTGCCGACATTGCTGCCCTGGTGCCAGAGCCCGATCATCTCGACGATGAAGTCGCCGGCCCTGTAGGTGTTGCTTTCGCCGGTCTCCAGATTGGTCACCTTCAGCTCGCCGGCGAGCACATAGGCGTAGCGCGGGAAGGGGTGCTTGTGCACCGGCAGCGTGGCGCCGGGTGCAATGTCGAACTGCGAGACGTTGACGTGCGCATCCCTCTGCGGCAGCAGGATCGGCTGGCCGGCCGCGGTGACGTTGGTGGAGGTGAGCGGCGTCACCGCCACCGGCTGGCCAGGGTCGAGCGCGGCCGCCGGTCCGGCGAGCCCCGCTGCGAGCACCAGTGTCAGCGAAAATGCCGCGGCGCGTACCCTCAACGCAATCATCCGAATCTCTCCTGGCGATCTCGCATGTTTCTGGCGCGGAGGATGCCGCAGGGCAAGGCGCCGCCGGAACCGGCTCCCATCATGGTCAAGAGTTCGGTTTTTTCCGCAAGGCCGCCGCCTCGCGGCGACGATCCTTGGCCGGCTGCGGATAAATCGCCTCGCCGCGCTTCAGCATTGCTACGAGGTCCGCGATCTTTCCGGCACGGCCGGCTTCGGTCTTCATGTTCAGCGTGCGGAACGCCAGCGCAAAGCGGTTCTGCGCGTTGAGGCCAGCCAGCATCGCGTTTGCTTCCGGCACCGCCTCGATGGCCGTGCGCAGATCGTCCGGCAATTCCATCTCTCGCGATCCCGCATAGGCGCGCTGCCAGCGCCCGTCCGCCTTCGCCGCTTCGACATGAGCAATGCCGTGCTCGGTCATCCGGCCTTCCTCGACGAGCCGGGCGACATTGTCGACATTGATGCGGCTCCAGAGGCTCTTTCTGCCGCGCGGCGTGTAGCGCTGCAGAAAGCTGTTCTCGTCGAAGCCCTTGCGGATGCCGTCGATCCAGCCCCAGCACAGCACCACGTCGATCGCCTGCTTGGCATTGATCGAGGGCAGCCCGGACCTGACCTTGTGGATCTTGATCCACAACTCGTCGACCGTATCGTGGTGCCGCGAAAGCCAGGCGTAGAACGCGGCGGCATCCTCGAATTCGCGGATCTTTGCCGGGTCGACATGCACGGGAGCCATGCCGGCACGATAGCAGGCGGGATTGGAGTGAACAGCGCGCGTTGTCAGGAGAGTTCAGCAACCTGTAGCCGCCCAAAAATTCCGTGCGCAAATAATGTCGGCGGCGAGAATTTCGACGCGTCCTCTGGTGCGCAAGGCGAAACAAGCCGAAACGGGAGAGCATCATGAACCAGAACAGCTATCGCTGGGTAATCGTGGCGGCGGGCGGCGTATTGGGCTGCGTTGCGATCGGTGCGATGTTTTCGCTGCCGGTGTTTCTGCTGACCATGTCGCGCGACACCGGCTGGTCGGTGACCGGCATCTCCACCGCGATGACCGTCGGCTTTCTGGCGCTCGCCTTCGCCAGCATGATCTGGGGCGGCCTGTCGGACCGCTACGGGCCGCGGCCCGTCGTGCTGGCTGGATCTGTGATCCTGGCCGTGAGCCTCGCGCTTGCCAGCCAGGCGCGCAATCTCATCGAGTTCCAGCTGCTGTTCGGCCTGCTGGTCGGCGGCGCGATCGCCGCCGTCTTCGCGCCGATGATGGCGGCTGTGACCGGATGGTTCGACACCCAGCGCGGGCTCGCCGTTTCGCTGGTGTCGGCCGGCATGGGCATGGCGCCGATGACGATGTCGCCGCTGGCAGCCTGGCTGATCACCGTCACCGACTGGCGCAGCGCGCTGCTGGTCATCGCCGGCATCTGCGCGGCGCTGATGATTCCGGCCGCCTTCCTGGTGCGAACGCCGCCGGCGCTTGCGGCAGGCGCGGTGACTTCGCCGGAGGACGCCGGCCCGCGGCCGGACATGACAGTGCGCGACGCGGTGCGCTCGCCGCAGTTCATCGTGCTGCTGCTCGCCAACTTCTTCTGCTGCGCGACCCATTCGGGGCCGATCTTCCACACCGTGAGCTACGCGGTGACCTGCGGCATCCCGATGATCGCCGCGGTGTCGATCTACAGCGTCGAGGGGCTGGCCGGCATGGGCGGCCGCATAGCGTTCGGCCTGATGGGCGACCGTTTCGGCGCCAAGCGGGTGCTGGTCGCCGGCCTGCTGGCGCAAGCCTTCGGCGTGCTCGCCTACGTGTTCGTCAGCCAGCTCGGCGGCTTTTACGCCGTCGCGGTGCTGGTCGGCTTCATCTATGCCGGCGTCATGCCGCTCTATGCGGTCATCGTGCGCGAGAATTTCCCGATGCGCATGATGGGCACCATCATCGGCGGCACGGCGATGGCGGGCAGCCTCGGCATGGCGACCGGGCCGCTGGTCGGCGGCATCCTCTACGACCAGTTCGGCACATACCAGTGGCTCTACGTGATGTCGTGGGCCCTGGGCCTCGTCGCCTTCGTGATCGCCATGACGTTCCGGCCGTTTCCGAAGGCCGCTCCGGCGATGGTACCGGCGGTCGCCTAGAAGCCTCGCGGGGGGGGATCGCGGGGCCACGCCGGCGCCGGTCTCGGGGACGCTGCGCGGCGGCCTGGAGTTGCTCTCTCGCGTGGTCAATCAAGGCCCGGCAGGACTTCGCCGTGCCCTGAAACGGGGGCGGTGAAGCCGGGCGCGCGGACCGAGTCGATGCGCTGCGGCGGCGCAATAGCCGTAGCGGCCCGCTTCGCGACCCATTCAATATTCTCATTGATTTTGTTGAGAAACTGGTACGCCCAAGGGGAATCGAACCCCTGTTACCGCCGTGAAAGGGCGGTGTCCTGACCGCTAGACGATGGGCGCGGGAGACGAGCGGCTTATAGTGATTTTGACAGCGGGCGGCAACCCCGCGCCGGCGTCAAGCCGCCAACTTTTTTGTCAGGTGCGGCGCCGGCAGCGCCAGTTCCAGTCGCGCTCGGGGCCAACGTCCACATGCACCGACTCGGTATGGCAATACGTGCCGACGCCACCCCGGCCCGGCATGGCGCGGACGTATTTCGCAAGCTCCCACTTGCCGACGCCAGCGATCTGGATGTCGGCCGCGGCGCAGTACATGTGCATGGAATTCTTCGCGCCGCGAACCTGCCGGTTGTAGGTCGGGCTGCGATAGCCGGAGGTAACCACGATCTTGCGGCCGTAGTGTGCTTCGATGGTCTTCAGCATGCGCACCAGCGACGGCTTCAGGCAGGCCACGTCTACGCTTTCGCGCTGCTTCAGCAGGCCGTTCGGCGCGAGGCGCGCCATGCCGGCGGCGGAGGCAAGCTGGATGGGCTCTACCTCGTCCTCGTGCAGGTCGACGTCGCTGTCGTCGTCGATGCCGGATTTACGCTTGATCTCGAACAGAGCGGTCTGGCGCACGCCCGGCAGTCCGTTATCGCCAGGATCGAAGGTCGCGCGCACGGCCGGCTGGCGCACGGTCGGATCAATCGATGCCAGCTGCACCACCGGCTTCGGCTTTTGCGTCGTCTGCGGGATCAGCGGTGCTGCCTGGGCCTGGTTGCTCGACGCACCAAAGAAGGACGACAGGAACGATTTCTTCTTCGGCTCGATGGCCGGCTTGTCGAACACGGCCGGATCGCCGGAGGTCAGGAAGAATTCCGCCTTCTTGGTCGGAACCGATGCGGTCTTCGCCACGTCCTCGGAGGCATCCGCGTTCGAGGCGAGCGCGGCCGTCGTGACAGTCGTCTGGTCGGCCGGGGCCGCATCGCCCTCGGCGGTGGCCGCCGGCTGTTCCATCGCGGAAGCTTCCAGGGCGGCCTCAGTCTCGGCCGCGCTGCCGCCAGGGCGGGAAACCGGGAGGTAGGCAACCATGTCGGGCAGGGGGCTGCCGCCGTCAGCCTCGGCGGAAAGATTCGCGGCGGCGTTGGTGGTCACCGCGGTCGCGAAGGCATCGACCGACTCGGCCATCGCACCGGCGCTGGCACCCGCCGCGAAGCCGGGCGTGGCCGCCATCTCGGCATCATTCGTGGCGGCGCAAGACGCGAGCAACCCGCAGGCGAGCGCGGCAATGACGACGCGACAGACTCCCGTGGCGTTGTAAGCGCGTCGAACCTGCAAACCTTACCCTCTCCGCTGCCACCGGTTTTCGGCGGAAAATGCCAAAACTGGCGTCTTTGAATGAAAGGCCCCACCAGAGAATTGGCAGGGGTAACGAACTTTGGTCCGTTGTTCAATTCCCCGGCATCAAGTCAATTTGGGCGAAACCGTGAAGGCGGGCCATGATTTCGCCACATTGGTCGGCCGCCGCCAAGATGTGCAAGCCCCGGGCAAGCCTGGGCAGGCTCGGCGCCCGAAAAGTGATGTGCAACCAGCTGCATCAACAATGATTTCAATCCGTATCAATCCGCGAGAACGCGCTTCCGCTGCGCAAGAGGCGCGCCTATTCCGTGAATCGTCGCGAGCGAATACGCTCGTGCACCGCTTCGGAGAATCGCCATGCCCCGCATCGCCTACGTCAACGGCCGCTATGTCCGGCATGCCTCGGCCTGCGTCCACATCGAGGACCGCGGCTATCAGTTCGCCGACGGCGTCTACGAGGTCTGCGAGGTTGCGCGCGGCAACATCATGGACATGCGCCGGCACCTCGACCGACTCGACCGGTCGCTTTCCGAGTTGCAGATCGCCTGGCCGATGGCTCGCGCCGCGCTGCAGGGGATCATGATCGAGGTGGTCAACCGCAACCGCGTCGTGAACGGCCTCGTCTACCTGCAGGTCACGCGCGGCGTCGCCAGTCGCGACCACGTGTTTCCGGCGCCGGGCACGAAGCCCTCGATCGTGGTGACCGCCAAGCGCACCGATCCGATGGCGGCGCTGAAGCGCGCCGAGACCGGCTTGAAGGTCATTACCGTGCCGGAAAACCGCTGGGACCGCGTCGACATCAAGACGGTCGGCCTGCTGCCCAACGTGCTCGCCCGCCAGAAGGCGAAGGAGGCTGGCGCCCAGGAGGCATGGTTCGTCGATCCCGACGGTACCGTGAAGGAGGGGGCGGCCACGAACGCCTGGATCGTGACGCGCGACGGCACGCTGGTGACGCGGCCGGCCGAGCACGGCATTTTGCGCGGCATCACCCGCACCACGCTGTTCGAGGTGGCGGCCAATCTCGGGCTGGAGATCGAGGAACGCGGCTTCACGGTCGACGAGGCGAAGTCCGCGCGCGAGGCCTTCATCACAGCGGCGACCACCGTGGTCATGCCGGTGGTGCAGATCGACGACCGGCCCGTTGCCAACGGCCATCCGGGATCGGTGGCCCTTTCGCTGCGCCGCGCCTTTTTTGACGTTGCGGAAAAAACACAAGCCTGATAACCGCTTACTTGGCGTAGTGACCAGACTGACAGATCCGCCTGCCGTCAATGACGACGCGGGCGGTTTTCGTTGACACAAACAAAGTGCGGGCTGGCCGCTGCCAAAGGGGACCGGCGAAAGACCAAAAACAATGGCGGAACGCACACAAAACCTTCAGGATCTGTTTCTCAATTCTGTTCGCAAGAGCAAGAACCCGCTCACAATCTTCCTCATCAACGGCGTGAAGCTGACCGGCGTGGTGACGTCGTTCGACAATTTCTGCGTCCTGCTCCGCCGCGACGGGCACTCCCAACTCGTCTACAAGCACGCCATCTCGACCATCATGCCGAGCCAGCCGGTGCAGCTGTTCGAGGCCGAGGACGGCGCCCGGGATTCCTGATTGAGCCGACGCGCCAAGCCGGCTTCGGAAGCTGACCGCAGCACCGAAACCACCGGCAACCCAGGCAAGGCGACACGCGCCATCGTCGTCGTCCCGGTGCTGACGCGCACGAGGCGCGGCGACGACGAGGCTCGCGCACGGCCCGAGCGCTCGCCCGAGGCGCGGCTGGAGGAAGCCGTCGGCCTGACGCGCGCCATCGACCTGGAGCCCGTGCACACCGCAGTCGTGGTCGTCAACGATCCCCGCCCGGCGACGCTGCTGGGAAGCGGCAAGGTGGAGGAACTCGCCGGGATCGTGCGGGAAACGAAGGCAGAGCTGGTCATCGTCGACCATCCCCTGACGCCGGTGCAGCAGCGCAATCTGGAGAAGGAACTGAACGCCAAGGTGCTCGACCGCACCGGGCTGATCCTCGAGATTTTCGGGCGCCGCGCCCGCACCAAGGAGGGCGCGCTGCAGGTGGAACTCGCCCACCTCAACTACCAGAAGGGCCGGCTGGTGCGCAGCTGGACCCATCTCGAGCGCCAGCGGGGCGGCGCCGGTTTCCTGGGTGGGCCCGGCGAGACGCAGATCGAGGCCGACCGCCGCATTCTGCAGGACAAGATCATCAAGCTGAAGCGCGAGCTGGAAACGGTGAGCCGTACCCGCGACCTGCACCGCGCCAAGCGCAAGAAGGTGCCGTTCCCGGTGGTGGCGATCGTCGGCTATACCAACGCCGGGAAATCCACGCTTTTCAACCGGCTGACGGGTGCCTCGGTGCTGGCCGAGGACATGCTGTTTGCCACGCTCGACCCGACGCTGCGCCGGGTGCGCCTGCCGCACGGCACGCCGATCATCCTGTCCGACACGGTCGGCTTCATCTCCGACCTGCCGACGCATCTGATCGCGGCCTTCCGCGCCACGCTGGAGGAGGTGGTCGAGGCGGATCTGGTGATTCATCTTCGCGACATTTCGGATCCCGACACGACGGCGCAGGCCGAGGACGTCGAGCGCATCCTTGCCGACCTGGAGGTCGACGCCGCCGACCAGCAGCGCGTGATCGAGGTCTGGAACAAGATCGACAGGCTGGACGACGCCAACCGCGAGCGCCTGCTCAACGATCCGCGCCGGCAAAAGCCGCCGATCGCGATCTCGGCGGTAACCGGGGAGGGGATCGACACGCTTGTCGTCGCGATCGAGAGCCATCTCTCGGGCGCGCTGGAGCCACTGACGGTGACGCTGGCGCCCGACCAGCTCGCCCTGGTGGACTGGATCTATCGCAACGGGGACGTCGTCTCGCGCAAGGACAATGACGACGGCAGCGTCTCTCTCAACCTGCAGGCGACCGGCATGGCGCGCGACGAAATCGCCAAGCGCATCGCGCGAACCGGCAGGGGCGGCTAACCCGCCTTCTTGGCGCGCTGCCAGTGCGCCTCCATCTCGTCGAGGCTGGCGGCTTCCAGCGTGCTTCCCTCGGCCTTCACCGCGTTTTCGACGAAGTGGAAGCGGCTACGGAATTTTTCATTCGTGCCGGCGAGCGCCTTTTCGGCGTCGATGCCAAGGTGGCGGCCGAGATTGACGATCGCAAACAGCACGTCGCCGAATTCGTCCTCGGTGGCAACATTGTCCCCCGCCGCGACCGCCTCCCGCAATTCGCCGATCTCCTCCTCGATCTTGTCCAGGATGGGGGCAGCCTCCCCCCAGTCGAAGCCGACGCGGGCTGCCTTTTGCTGGAGCTTCAGCGCGCGCGTCAGCGCCGGCAGGGCGACCGGCACGCCGTCCAGGAAACCGCCGCCATGGTCTTCAGCCGGCAGGCCGCGGGCAATGCGCGCGCTGCGCTTTTCGGCCTTCTCCTCGGCCTTGATCTTTTCCCACACGCCCTTCGCCACGCCGGCATTGCGCGCCGCCTCGTCGCCGAACACGTGAGGATGGCGCCGGATCATCTTTTTCGTTATCGCCAGCACCACGTCGCCGAACTCGAACTCCTTAGCCTCGCCGGCCATCTGGGCGTGGTAGACGACCTGCAACAGCAGGTCGCCGAGCTCGTCGCGCAGGTCGTCCATGTCTCCGCGTGCGATCGCATCCGCCACCTCATAGGCTTCCTCGATGGTGTAGGGCGCGATCGTGGAAAAATCCTGCTCCAGATCCCATGGGCAGCCAGTCTTCGGCGTGCGCAGGGCAGCCATGATCTCGATCAGGCGGGAAATGTCCTTCGAAGGCTGCATGGGTCGCTCGACTCTGGCGGAAGTTTTTTGCCCTCATAGCACGGGCTCCGCCCGGCCTGTCGACCGGGACGGCCGATCGCTCAAATTGCAACGCTGGGAGACTCCGAATTGTGACTTTGACAGTTCCGGGTGATCACGCTCTGAAACCGCCGGACACATTTCGGGTGTGAAGCCCTTCCGCGATTGCCTCCTGGAAATGGAGCAAGACCCCCACGCATATTCTTTCGCGACTGGTCGAGCCGCGCGATGCTTCGTTTTAAAGCTGGACGACAGTTCGGGTCCTTGACCAACGCCGCAGATTCGCGTTCACCCCAATCTGGGCATGGCGGTCATAGATGAAATCTATTAATTTCAATGTTATACGTAAAATAGATATTGTTAAACTAAAACGTCAGATTCTTGAACAGCAGCTAAGTCCGAGGTGAGAACCACGCAGGGCCGGGCGCTTTTGCGCCCTGGGAAATGGGGGCGCCGGAACGGCCGAGAGGAAGACCTATGTGCGCAGCGAAGAGCCGGATCATCATAGCCTGGCCCCGACGGCAGCCACGCGGGCGGCCACATTCTCGCCCGTTTCCAGACATACTCGGTTAATCCAGCGCTAAGGGTTGCCGTGCGATGAGGGGTTACGGCAAGCTACTTTGCGTCCGCGAAGCACGGCGGAATGCGTTCGGTAGGGGGAACTTCCGGCATGGTGCCATCGGCATGTTGATTGCGGATCGGGGACGATTCCGCCGCAGCGCGAAATTCGTCGTAGTCGCTCTCGCGGCGTCCTTGGCTGCTTCGTGCACCTCGACACCGCCGAAATCCATGGTGGTCAAAAGACCTCCGACGACCGAGTATTTTCCCGAGTCGAAGTACGGCGTCAAAGCAAGCCCGCGCGTCAGCTACAAACGCACGCGCCTGCCGCGCGGCGGCGGCCGCGACCAGCTCGGCAAGCCCTACATGGTCGCCGGCAAGATGTACTACCCGAAAGAAGACAAGAAGTACCGCAAGGTGGGCAAGGCCTCCTGGTACGGCGACGCCTTCCACGGCCGCCTGACGGCCAACGGCGAAATCTACGACATGACGCACCTGACTGCCGCGCATCCGACCATGCCGCTGCCGAGCTACGCCCGCGTCACCAACACCAAGAATGGCGCATCCCTGATCGTGCGCGTCAATGATCGCGGCCCTTACGCCAACGGCCGCATCATCGACCTGTCGCGGCAGGCCGCCGAGATGCTCGACTACACTCACACCGGCACCGCCAATGTGGTGGTGGAATATGTCGGCCGCGCGCCGCTCGACGGCAACGACGAGTCCTACCTGATGGCGTCTTACAGGCCCGGCAATCGCGCGCCCGATCCATCGGACGGCCTGCCGACGGGTGTCATGATCGCCATGGATGGCCCAACGCCCACCACCTCGGTCGGCGGGCAGAAGCCCGCGGTCGCCTTCCCCGGCGATCTCACCACGGTGACCTTCCCCGAACCGACTGCCACTGCATCGGTTGCCATCGACGTGGTGCTGCCGGATCTCGGCCCGATCGCGCCGGTGCGGCCGTTCTATGAAGCGACCGAGCCGCAGACCACCCAGATCGCGATGGCGAGCATGTCCTATGCGTCGGAGCAGCCGAGCGCAATGCAGCCGGCCTTCGCGGCAATTGACCAGGGGGCGGCGGTCCAGTCGTGGAAGCGCGATGAGGCGACGGCGAATGCCGAGGAATTCATCGCCGCCGGCACGTTCGGGACACCGGCGGAAGCCGGGGCGCTGGCGTCCGCGCTGTCCGAGTTCGGCCGGCCGCTGGTAGCGAGCGCAAACGTGAACGGTGAACTGGCCTATTCCGTGTCGCTCTATGCCGACGGCCGCTTCGGCATCGACGACATGCTTCAGGCGGCCTGGGACCACGGCGCGCCGGACGCGATCAGCGTGCGCGACTGAAGCGCGGCGGAAACGGTCGCCGGACCGAAACGGGTCCGCACTCCGGGAAGACATGTGAAGGGCAGGGGCCCGCCCCTCCGTTGCGCGACGAGCCTTGGTCTGCGCCGCCTTCCTCGACGCGGCCAGCCAAACGGCCCCGCCGATCACAATCCGTTTCATCGGACGGCCGCTTGTTGAAGCCAGGCGGAAAATCCTGATAGGCATGGCTGCGCATCCAGGGGATGCGACCCACGGGATCTGGCGCGCATGCTCGCACACCGGCCGGCCGCATTTTTCGCCGCGCTCATGGCGCTACTTGCGCTTGGCGCAACGCCGGCGCTTGCCCAGCTATTCGAGACCAAGGCCGCGCAAGCCTTCATGATCGAGGCCGAGACCGGCACGATCCTGTTTTCCAAGGATGCCGACGCGCTGGTGCCGCCGGCCTCGCTCGCCAAGCTGATGACGATGGAGGTGGTGTTCAACGCCATCAAGTCGGGGCGGCTGAGCCTCGAGGACCAGTTCTACGTCAGCGAAAACGCGTGGCGCACGGGGGGCGCCAGTTCCGGCGGCTCCACCATGTTCGCCAAGTTGAAGTCGCAAATCCGGTTGGAGGATCTGATCCAGGGCGTCGTCGTTCAGTCGGCCAATGACGGCTGCATCGCCATCGCCGAGGGCATGGCCGGCTCGGAGGAGAACTTTGCCGCGCTGATGACCGAGCGTGCGCGGGCAATCGGTCTGGAACGCTCGGTGTTCAAGAACTCGACCGGCCTGCCGGCCGAGGGCGAGGTGGTGACGATGCGCGAGCTGGCCGAACTCGCGCTGCACATTTGGAAAACCTACCCGGAATTCTACAAATTCTATTCGCAGCCGTCGTTCACCTGGAACAAGATCACCCAGAAAAACCGCAACCCGCTGCTCGCGATGGACATTGGCGCCGACGGCATGAAGACGGGCTTCACCGAGGCTTCCGGCTATGCGATCGTCGGCTCCGTCAGCCGTGACGGACGCCGGCTGTTCGTCGCCATGAGCGGGCTGGCGACGGAGAAGGAGCGCGCCGAGGAAGCGCGCAAACTGCTCGACTGGGGCATGCGCGCCTTCCAGAAGACGGATGTCTTCGCCGCCGACGAAATCGTCGGCGAGGCCAAGGTTTTCGGCGGCGAGAAGTCCGGCGTGGCGCTGAAGGCCGAAGGCCCGGTGTCGATCTTCGTGCCGATTGCCGGTGGTGACCGCCTGGTCGCCCGCATCGTCTATGATGGGCCGGTGATTGCGCCGGTGGAGCAGGGCACTCCGGTCGGCTCGCTGAAGGTGTGGATTGGCGACACGCTCACCCAGGAAACGCCGCTGTTCGCGGCCGAGTCCGTGGGCGTCGGGGCGCTGCATCAGCGCGCCATCGACGCGGTCGGCGAGTTGATGGTGGGCTGGCTGCGGTGAGCCGCGACGGCCGTGGATTTTTCGTACCATCGTGCCTAAGACAACGGAACGGATGCTCGGTTTACCCGATCCGAAAAAGGCAGGCGGCTTGGCGCGCGGGTTCTTCATCACATTCGAAGGCGGGGAAGGTGCCGGCAAGTCGACGCAGATCCAGCGGCTGGCCGACCGGCTGCGCGACAAGAAATACGCCGTCCTCGTGACTCGCGAGCCCGGCGGTTCGCCGGGCGCGGAAGCCGTGCGGCATGTCCTGCTTTCCGGCGCTGCCGAGCCGTTCGGACCGCTGATGGAGGCGCTGCTGTTCGCGGCCGCCCGCTCCGACCATGTCGAGCAGGTCATCCGCCCGGCGGTGGAGCAGGGGACAATCGTGCTCTGCGACCGGTTCCTGGATTCCTCGCGCGTCTATCAGGGCGCGACCGGTGGCCTGTCGCGCGAGGTGATCGGCGTGATCGAAAAGGCGGCCGTCAACGGCATGGTGCCCGACCTGACGCTGATCCTCGACCTCGATCCGGCCGAGGGCCTGCGGCGCGCCGCCGCCCGGCGCGGCGCCGACGTCGCGGACCGGTTCGAGAGGGAGGATCTGGAGGTGCATCGGCAGCGCCGCGAGGCTTTTCTGGCAATCGCCGATCGCGAGCCCTGGCGCTGCGTCGTCATCGACGCGTCCGGCGACGCGGACGACGTGGAGGATCATGTCACCGCAGCCGTGCTCGCAGCACTCGACGAGCGCCGCGTCGGCACCATGCAGGCCGCGGAGGGCACGCGATGAGCGAGACGCTGGCGCCCGAACAGCACGACAGCCTGCCGGACGTGCCCGACCCGGCCGAGAACCCGGTGCTCGTCGGCCATGCCGAGACGCGGCGCATGCTGGCCGGCGCCTACAGATCCGGCAAGCTGCCCCATGCGCTGCTGCTCGCCGGCCCGGTCGGGATCGGCAAGGCGACGCTCGCCTTCCACCTGGCCAACCATCTGCTCGCGCACCCCGACGCCGCTTCCGCGCCACCGGACCTGTCGGCGCCCGACCCGGCAAGCCCGACCTTCCGCCAGGTCGCCAGCGGTGCGCATCCCGGCGTGCTGCACCTGACACGGCCCTTCAACGAAAAGAAAAAGGCTTTCCAAACCGTCCTCACCGTGGACGAGGTTCGCCGGGTCAACCACTTCCTGTCGATGACATCGCATGACCGGGGCTATCGCGTCGTCATCATCGACCCAGCCGACGACATGAACCCCAGCGCCGCCAATGCTTTGCTGAAGAACCTGGAGGAGCCGCCGTCGCGCACGCTGTTCGCGCTGATCGCGCATTCGCCCGGCAGGCTACTGCCGACGATCCGCTCGCGCTGCCAGATGGTGCGCCTGCAGCCGCTCGACGCGGATACGCTGGCGGCGGCGCTCGCCGCGGTCGGCGTCAAGCCGCCCGCGGACGACCAGGCGCGCGACGACTTGGCCGAGCGCGCGGGCGGCTCGGTGCGGCAAGCTATCCTGCTCACCGAGCATGGCGGCCTGGAGATCGCAAAAGCCCTGGACGACGCGGTCGCGGCCCAGAAAGCCGATTGGCCGGCGTCGCTTCGGCTTGCCGAGGTGGTTGCCGCGCGCGACTATGAATCACGCTTCGACCTGTTCAACGCGCATGCGCTTGACCTCTTGGCGCAGGCGGCGGGCGCCGCAGCATCGGCGGGCGAACTCGCGCGCGCCGACCGGCTGGCCAAGGCTTGGCAACAGGCGCGTCTTGCCGTAGACGAGGCCGAGACCTACAATCTCGACCGCAAACAGCACGCGCTGAACATGATTTCGAGCCTGACCGCAGCCCTGCGAATGTGACGCGCCTTCATGGCGCGGACGGCGCCGGCCGTCCGATTGCACCGGCGACGCCCTGTTTTCACCATTTCCGCATCGGCTACGATCATGTCACGCGAAAAGTTCTACATCACGACCGCGATCTCCTACCCGAACGGCAGGCCGCATATCGGCCACGCCTACGAGATGATCGCGACGGACGCCCTCGCACGGTTCCAGCGGCACGACGGCAGGGACGTGTTCTTCCTGACCGGCACGGACGAGCACGGCATCAAGATGCTGCAGACCGCCCGCAAGGAAGGCATCTCGCCACGCGAACTGGCCGACCGCAACTCGGCCGAGTTCCAGCGCATGGCCGCGGCTCTCAACGCTTCCAACGACGACTTCATCCGCACCACCGAGGAGCGGCACTATCGCTCATCGCAAGCGATCTGGAAGGCGATGGCCGCCAATGGCGACATCTACAAGGGCGGCTATGCCGGCTGGTACTCGGTGCGCGACGAAGCCTATTACGGCGAGGAAGAGACCGAGGTGCGGGCCGACAACGTCCGCTACGGGCCGCAGGGCACGCCGGTCGAATGGGTGGAGGAGGAGAGCTACTTCTTCCGCCTCTCCGCCTACCAGGAGCGGCTGCTGTCGCTCTACGAGACCAACCCGGAGTTCATCGGGCCGCCGGAGCGCCGCAACGAGATCATGAGCTTCGTGCGGGCCGGTCTGAAGGATCTGTCGATCTCGCGCACCACCTTCGACTGGGGCATTCCGGTGCCAGGCGACGAAAAGCACGTGATGTATGTCTGGGTCGACGCGCTGACCAACTACATCACCGCCGCCGGCTATCCCGACATCGATGCGCCGCGCTGGCACTATTGGCCGGCCGATATCCACATCATCGGCAAGGACATCGTGCGCTTCCACACTGTCTACTGGCCCGCCTTCCTGTGGTCCGCTGGCGTGGAACTGCCGAAGCGCGTTTTTGGCCACGGCTTCGTGTTCAACCGCGGCGAGAAGATGTCGAAGTCGGTCGGCAACGTCATCGACCCGTTCGCGCTGGTCGCGCATTACGGCCTTGACCAGGTGCGCTATTTCCTGCTGCGCGAGGTGCCATTCGGGCAGGATGGCAACTACAGCCACGAGGCGATCGTCAACCGCACCAACGCCGATCTCGCCAACGACCTCGGCAACCTGGCCCAGCGCTCGCTGTCCATGATCGCCAAGAATCTTGGCGGCGTGGTGCCGACGCGCGGCCCGCTGCAGGAGGCGGACAGGGTCATCCTCGCCGCCGCCGAGGACGCGTTGGCGACCGCGCGCAAGGCGATGGGCGACCAGGCGATCCATCTTGCGCTGGGCGCGATCTTCGCCGTCGTGGCGGACGCCAACCGCTATTTCGCCGCGCAGGAACCCTGGGCGCTGCGCAAGACCAATCCGGCGCGCATGGAAACCGTGCTGCATACGACGGCGGAAACGATCCGACGGGTGGCAATCCTGTGCCAGCCGTTCATTCCGGGTTCGGCGGCGAAGCTGCTCGATCTTTTGGCGGTGCCCGCCGATGCACGCGACTTCGACCGCATCGGCGAGCATGCCGCGCTGATTGCCGGCACGCCGCTGCCGCCGCCGGAGCCGGTGTTCCCGCGCTACGTCGAGCAGGCGGCAGAGGGCTGAGCGGCCGCAATGCTGGTCGACAGCCACTGCCATCTGGATTTTCCGGACTTCGCAGAGGAGCGCGCGGCCGTCGTCGACCGCGCGCTCGCCGCCGGTGTCGGACTGATGGTCACGATCTCGACGCGCGTGAAAAAATTCGACGGCGTCAGGGCGATCGCCGAAGAGTTCGCGCCGGTCTACTGCTCGGTCGGCACGCATCCGCACAACGCGGCGGACGAGCTCGATGTCACCGCAGAGCAGTTGGTCGAGCTGTCGCAGCACGAAAAAGTGGTGGCGATCGGCGAGGCCGGCCTCGACTATTTTTATGACAAGTCGCCGCGTGCGGCGCAGGCGCAGGGGTTTCGCACCCACATCGCCGCGGCCCGTGAAACCCGGCTGCCACTGGTGATCCACGGGCGAGACGCCGACGCCGACATCGCCGCGATCCTGGAGGAGGAGAGCGGGAAGGGGGCTTTCCCGTTCATTTTGCACTGCTTTTCGTCGGGCCGGAGGCTGGCCGAGGTGGGTGTCGCGCTCGGCGGATACGTCTCTTTCTCCGGCATCCTGACGTTCAAGAACTCGACCGAGCTGCGCGCCATCGCGGCCGACGTGCCGCATGACCGGCTGCTGGTCGAGACGGATGCGCCCTACCTCGCCCCGGTCCCTTATCGCGGCAAGCGCAACGAACCGGCGCATGTTGCCTCGACGGCCGCGGTGCTCGCCGAAACGATCGGCGTCTCGCGCGAGGACATCGCGCGCATCACCACGGAGAATTTCTTCCGGCTGTTCACCAAGGTGCCGCGCGCATGAGCGCCGGCAAGCGTCGCTGAGGCCGGCATGGCGGATCGGCTTCGCTTCACGATCCTCGGCTGCGGATCTTCGCCCGGCACGCCGCGGATCACCGGCGACTGGGGCGACTGCGACCCCGCCAACCCGAAGAACCGGCGCACCCGCGCCGCAGCCATGGTCGAACGCATCTCGTCAGCCGGCACCACGAGAGTGGTCATTGACACCGGTCCGGATTTTCGCGAGCAGATGCTGGCCGCTTCAGTAAAGCGCATCGACGCCGCCGTCTACACGCACCCGCACGCCGACCATATCCACGGCATCGACGATTTGCGCGGCTACGTGCTGGAACAGCGAAGAATGATGGACATCCATGCCGATGCACCGACACTCGAGCGGCTGAAACAGGCATTCGGCTACTGCTTCGAGACGCCGGAAGGCAGTTCCTATCCGCCGATTTTGAGGGCGCACGTCATCGACCACGGACGGCCGGTGACGATCGAAGGCGAGGGGGGTCGGATCGCCCTCACCCCGCTGCCGCAGCAGCATGGCGAAATCGTTTCGCTCGGCTTCCGCATCGCCGGCCTCGCCTACTGCCCCGACGTCAGCGATTTTCCGGCGCCCACCGTGCGGCTGCTCGCCGGCCTCGACATGCTTGTGATCGACGCGCTGCAGTACCACGCGCATCCGAGCCATTTGTCGCTGTCCCAGGCGCTCGACTGGATCGGCCGCATCGCGCCGAGGCACGCCGTGCTGACGCACATGCACACGCCACTCGACTATTCCGTGCTCAGCGCCGAACTGCCGGAGCACATCCGGGCTGCCTATGACGGCATGGTGCTCGAACTGCCGTATGCCGAGCGAGCCTAGTCTACCGCAGGCGAGTACCAGACCGGCGAGGTATAGGCGCGATCCTGTACCGTCGGCGGAACCATCTTCGGAAGGGCGACGCCGAAGCGTACCGCGTCGAAGGTCGTCCAGCGCGGGGTCGGGATTTCCAGCACGCGGACGTAGTAGAAGGCCCGCTCTGCAGGGTCGAAATCCGGGTCCTTCCAGTAGGCGGTCAGGAACGGCGCGCCGATCGTGTTTGAAAAAGTCGCCTTGGCGATGTCCACCGTGCTGCCGACAGGGTCCTTCGCCCGACCGTCCGCTCCGATCACGCGATCTCCCGAGACGGCGACATCGTAGACCCGCTCCTGCGATTTTCCGTCCGCTCCGACCCAGCCCTTGATCACCTGAATACGATCAAGGTTGGCCCAGTCCGGATCGCGCATCGCCTGAATGATGAAGCTCGGGGCCGTCGCGCCCGGCGCAGCGGACAGGCGACCGCCCATGGGCACGCCGCGCAGGTAGCCGATGGTGGCGAAATCGTGCGCCGTCTCGTCGCCAGAAGCGAAATCCCAGCCCGCGAACAGCCTGACGCGAATTCGCGTGCCGGTCGTGCCGTAGATCTCCTTGCGCGTCAGCGCGTCGAAGATGTCGTCCCGAGTGTTGGCGCGTGACCAGACGCCGGTCAGGCCGGAGGCCGATTCCTGTGCGGACACGATGCGGAGTGCCGGGTCGGCGGCGGGAATGACCTCGTTGTCATGGCGGTTCGGACCCGGCTCGGTCTTGGCGTATTTGCCGAAGTAGTTCTCCTCTCCGGTCGAGGGCAGGCCAGTGTGAGAGTCGCTGGAGGCATTGAAACCAAAGGCATAGGGGTTCGCGCCGATCTTGGCTTCCATCTCCAATCCGGTCCTCAGGGCGGAGCGGGCATACTCGTATTTCAGCATCCAGTCCTGCTTGGGTGCCGAACCGTCGAGGTTGCCTCTGTCCCATTTCTCGAAGTCGGCGAACTCGTCGTCCGGCGACAGCTTGGGATGGGTTTCGCCGTCGCCCTTGATCTGCGTGATCTCGACGATCGGCTCCCACCGCAGCCGGCGGGCGGCGTAGGCGGCATCCATCGGCGTGCCGTCCGCCTTGAGTTCGTTGAAGGCGAGCCCGTTCGACAGGTTGCCGTTGTGCACATGGGCGAACACGCGGCCCCCGGTGTCGGCCTGGTACTTGTCCATCCAGGTCCACAGATCGGCCGGATCCTGGCTGTCGAAGAGGGTAAAGGGCATGATCCGGCCGGTCTTTTCCGCGGCGTCGGCGAAGACCACGATCCGGTGCAGATTGTTGCCGTTTGGCTGCGATGTCCACTCGAACCCGGTCATCGCAGTGAACACGCCCGGTTCGTTGAAGCGGTCGGCTGTCTCGACAAAATCCCGCCAGATCGCGTGTGCTGAGGGCAGGTCGCCGATCGGGTTCTTTCCCACTGCTCCATATTCGAGGAGCTTGCCGAAGCCTTCCATCGCGCCTTGCGGACCTTCAGCAAACTTGCCGAGCAACCAGCTTCCGAACGGATCGGCCTTCAGATCGGGATCGGCCGAGCGGATCATCGGCGCTAGGCCGATCAGTTCGGCGTGGTCCGTCACCACCAGGAAATCGAGCGGGCGAACCAGCCTGAACGGCTGTCCGGTGTTGGAAATCACGGTTTCGCCCCGGGCTGCGCGATAGGAATCCTCCGCAGTCAGCTGGGTGCCAAGCAGGCCGGCGTCGGGTGACAGGTTGGTGTGAAGGTGCATGTCGCCGAAAAGCAGCTGATCTGGCAAATCCCTGCCGGCATAGGGAGAATAGGGCTGCAGGGACTTGAAGTCCTGCGGGGTGACATCGCCCTCCGGCTCCGCCATCGCCCCAGCGGGTGCCAGAAACGCTGCGATCGCGACCCCGGCTATTAGCCAGCGAAAAGGACGCATTCCGGAAGTACGACGCATGCTCTCCCCCCAACGGTGAAATCCGGCCGCATCACGGCTTGCGAGCCTTGGGCACCAGCCAAGACTCCCGGCTCTGCGCGCAGGATTGCACGCGCCCCGGGTTGCGGCAACCGAGTTGGGGTTGTAGCCGGCGGGTGCTGGCCAAGTGCGGCTTTCGCAAGGCCGGCCTGGAAGCGCGCCGGGATACTCCGCTAGAACGCCGCCAGGCGCGTAAGGAACCAGAAAGCGGAAATCGTGCCGATGGCATAGCCCAGGGTCCGTAGGCCGACGCGGGTGCCGCCGGCCAGGATGGCCGCGGCGCCGGGCAAGATACGTCGCAGCGCAAACCACGAGACCAGAATCGTGGCCACGAACATCAACTGACCGATCTCGACGCCGATGTTGAAAGCGAACAGCGCAAGCGGCACTTCGCCCTCCGGCAAGCCGATTTCCTTGAGCGCGCCGGCAAAACCAAGCCCGTGCAGCAGACCGAAGCCGAAGGAGGCGATCCAGGGGCGGTTGACGAGGAGGGAGGGCGGTTGCCCTGACGGCCTGGCGAGTTCGGCGGCGAGAAACATAATCGACAGCGCGATCACCGCCTCGACCGGTGGCGGCGGCACGACGATCCAGCCCAGCGCGGCCGCCGCCAGCGACAGCGAGTGGGCAGCTGTAAAGGCGGTGATCGCGCCGAACAGCCTGCGCCCGTCCGGCACGAGCAGCATCAGGGCAAAAACGAAAAGCAGGTGGTCCGTACCCGAAAGAATATGGTCGATGCCCATGCGGGTGTAGCTGGTGAAGACCGTGCCGGGCGAAGGGCGTTCAGGCAGCTCGGCCGCGATCTCGGTAGGCGTCAGCCGCAAGGTGCCGACTGCGCCCGGCGTGAGTTCGAAACGCACCAGCACGTCGGTCTGGGTCGCTTCGAGCCCGTCGACGCGGATCGTGCCGCCGGCCAGGCCCGACGGGCAGGTCACCGGCCAGGCTGCGACATGGGCGAGGCCATCGAAGCGCAAAGGCGGCGGGGTCGGCCTGTCGCAGCCTTCGGGCAGTGACAGGGCCAGCGGCATGGGCTGGCCGCCCACGTCAGGCACCCGCCAAGCGATGCGCCAGTGCGTCCGGTCGAGCGCCTCGATCTGAAGGAAACCCGGCTGCAGGGCATGCGCGCACGCCATGCCTGTCGCGCCGAGGAGGCACAGGAACAGCGCCAGGAAGCCTACTGGCTTCATCCGGAAAGACCCGCTTCAGAGAGGTCTATCCTGTAACGCGCCTTCAGCCGCTGATAGGCTGAATCGGCCGCCTTGCGGGCTGCGTCGCGGCGCCAGTCCGCCTCGATTTCATCGCGCAGGGATTGGAATTCCGGCTGTTGCGAAGCGGTCACCGCAGTAACGTTGATCAGATGCTCCCCAAAAGTCGAGGATATGGGGCCGGCCCAGCCGCCCACGGGTTCTCCCATCAGCTGCTGGAAGAAACCCTTGCCGAAGGCATTGTCGACGGCCGCGGGGGACGCCGCGTCCATTCTCGCTGGCAAAAGACTGCCTACCCCGACATTTTCCGGATTCTGGCCGGCGCGCAGTCGCCCCAGCGCAGCTTCCGCCGCGCCAGGGGCAGGGTTTCCCAGAAAGACCTGAAGAAAGCTGACGCGATCGGGCACGGCGTAGTTGCCCGCCGTCGCCTCGTAGAACGCGCGCAGCTCGGCATCCGTAGGGGTCGGCACGCCGGCCGGATCGGAAAGCATGAATTCGATCTTTTGGCCCATCCGGGCGCGCACGACCTGGTCGTTGCGGTCGAGGCCCATCGCGATGGCTTCACGGTAATAGATCTCGGCGCGAACAAAGCGGTCGACATCCTCGGCCAACTCAGACGGCGACGGTTCGCGGCCCCAGGTGGTGCGGAACTTCGCCTTAAGGCTATTGATATCCTGCGCCGTGACCACGATGGTGTCCAGCGTCGTGGCAGGAGGCGCAACGACCTGATAGAGGATGAAAATCGCGAAGGCCAGCAGCACGAAATGCACCATGGGCTCTCGAACAATTCTCACGGGATCCCTCGGTCCATGCGGCGCTGGTCGACCAACATCGAGGACACTAGCCAGTTCCGTAGCGGGACGCATCTGTTTGGTTCATGCACCAGGCCATCAGTAAAATCAGGGACCCGCAGGGACGCAAGTGGCCGGTAGCATCGAACGCGTGACCGTGGCGGCATCGTCAGCCGGCCTAGACATCAGCATCCGGCGCATGGGCGCCTCGACGCGCACCGCCGAGGAAGCGGCGGCGCAATGCGGTTGCGACGTCGCTCAGATCGTGAAATCGCTGGTGTTCCAGGGCGAACGTAGCGGCCGGCTCTTCCTGTTCCTGCTGTCCGGGCCGAACCGGCTCGACCTCGACAAGGCCGCCGCACTGGCCGGCGAACCGCTGAAGCGCGCCGACCCGCGCCACGTGCGTGACGTCACCGGCTTTGCGATCGGCGGCGTCGCGCCGATCGGACATCTGGTCGACATGCAGACCTTCGCCGATGAAAGCCTGTTTGGCTTCGAGCGCGTGTTCGCGGCGGCCGGCGCTCACGACGCGATCTTCGAAGCCGAGCCGAGGGCGCTTCTGGCGGCCGCGAAAGCCCGGATCGCAGCACTTTCGGCGACTGCATAAGTTCCATAATCTATCTTATGCGACTTCTCGAGATGGCGTCGGATAGCAAATCCTGTCCGGGCAACCGGAGATTCTCACCGCGCTGACAAACGCCGCAGGCGCTCTGGCAGACGCCCGAGTGGCCAACTGGACGCCCTTGCCGGGCGGGAGCGCTAGGAAGGCTGCGGGCCCAGAACCGGCTCACGTCAAGCCGCCCGCCCCGCGCGCGCCAGCCCGTGTGCCACCAGCCGGTCGATCAGGTCGGGATAGCTGATGCCGCTCGCCTCCATCGCCTTGGGATACATGCTGATGTTGGTGAAGCCCGGAATGGTGTTGAGCTCGTTGATAAGGATACGCATTTCGGGCGTGACGAAGAAATCGACGCGGGCCATGCCGTCGCAGCCCGTGGCGCGAAAGGCCTTCGCCGCGATGGTGCGCAACTCGGTCTCGATGACCTCGGGCAGGTCGGCGGGCACCTTCAGAACCGCGCCGTGCTCGTCGATGTACTTCGCGTCGTAGCTGTAAAAACCGTGGCGCTCGGCCGGCACGATCTCGCCGGGGCGCGACACGAAGAGGTTGCCCTCCCGGTCCTCAATCACCGCGCATTCGATCTCGCGACCGGCGATGAATTCCTCGGCCAGCAGCTTGCTGTCGTGGCGAAAGGCTTCGGCGAGCGAGACCTCGAACTCCTGGCTGGCCGAGACTTTTCTGACGCCGACCGACGAGCCCTGCCGCGCCGGCTTCAGGAACAGCGGCAGCCCGAGCTCCCGCTCCAGCCGCGCATAGGTCGGCTCGGCGCCCCGCAGGATCGTGACCGAACGCGCCACGGGCAGGCCCGCCGCCCTCAACAGGCGCTTGGCGATGTCCTTGTCGAGCGCCACCGCGGAACCGAGGATGCCGCAGCCGACCAGCGGCACGCGCGCGACGGCAGCCAGACCCTGCACGGATCCGTCCTCGCCATACAGCCCGTGCAGCACCGGAAACAGGATGTCGATCTTCGGCAGTTCGCTGGATGAGCCGTCCGGCGCCAGGGCCAGCAGGCGCCCCTGCCCGCCCGGCACCAGGCTGATCTCGGTGCCGGAGGCGGGCCTTGCCAACGCCCCGTTTTCGAAGCCGCCCAACAACCACCGACCTTCCCGGGTGATAAAGATGGGCAGCGCGTCGTATTTGGCGGGGGCGAGTGCGCGCATCACGTTGGTGGCCGAAAGCACGGAGACGTCGTGCTCGGATGAGCGCCCGCCGAACAGAAGGGCGATGCGCAGGCGGCTGTTGGTTTCGGCCATGATGCTCCCAGGACGATCCCTTGCCGAGCGGACTCGGCACACCGCCTCTGGCTAACACGCCGCGGGCGGGGCCTCAAAGCGAAAGCCGCGGCAAGCCCGCAGGCGGTCGGCGTTTCCCCGCATCGACCGGTTATCGCAGGCGAATTTCTCCGGACCGTTGCCGGTGGGGAAACTATCGCTTGTCGTTCCATGGCAAACTGTCAATTCTGGGCCATTGTTTCGTTCTGTTGGAGAAGCCCATGTCGCTACTCAAATCCGCACGGTCCGTCCTGCTGCTGGGGGTCATCGCATTCGCGCCCGGCATCGCCGTGGCCAACGATGACTCCTCGCTCTGGCCGGTCTACGAGAACTCGCTGAAGTCGGCGAAGTACATCGACCTTACCCACGCCTTCGCGCCTGTGCAGCCGGTCTGGCCGGGCTTCGGCAACGCGACCTTCAAGGCTGGCGTCGCCGGCAAGGACATCGAGGGCTACGTCAAGGCCGGCGAGGAGTTCACCTACGAAAAGCACGGCTTCGTCGCCTCCGCCTATGACCTGCCCACCGACCAGTACGGCACGCAGCTCGACCCGCCATCGCATTGGGATCCGATGGGCGCTACCATCAGCGACCTGCCGCCAACCTTCGCGGTGCGTCCGCTGGTCGTCATCAGCATCGCCGACAAGGTCAAGACCGACCAGGGCTACCACCTGCAGGTCAGCGACATCGAGGAGTGGGAGAAGAAGCACGGCACCATCCCCGAGGGCTCGGTGGTGTTCGTCCGCTCCGACTGGTACAAGCGCTGGTCGGATCCGGCGGCGTTCAACGTCACGCCGTTCCCGGGCGTAAGCCTCGACGCGCTGAAATTCCTGCACCTGCAGCGAAAGATCCTTTTCCACGGCCACGAGCCGCTGGACACCGACACGACGCCGACGCTGGAAGGTGAATACTGGTTGCTGCACAACAATTTCACCCAGGCCGAGGGCGTCGCCAATCTCGACAAGGTGCCGGAGACCGGCGCGCTGGTGACGATCGGCTTCGCCAAGCCGCTCGGCGGTTCCGGCGGCTATGCCCGCTATGTCGCCATCGCGCCGGCCGACTGGCCCGAGGGCGTGACGATCGCCGATGCGCCGGGAGCCCCCCTGCCACCGCAGACGGCACCGCTGAAGCGCGGCGCCGACGGCGTTTTCCGGCCGACGCCGTGAGGTGAGGATTCCGCGCTAGCGTATTGCAGTATAACAGGAATATTCGATCGGGCGGCCTTGGAAACGGCTGCCCGATCGGTCAAGCCGATGGCAGGACGAGGTCCGCCTCGAAACCGTCCTGCCGCCCCGGCGCGGGCGAATTCAGCCTGAGCTCGGCGCCCATCCGGCTGGCGAGCGTGGCGGCGATGGACAGGCCGAGCCCGGCGCCGGCCGCGCCGGTCGATCCGCGCGTGAACCGCTTCGTCAAATCGGCGAGCTTTTCGGCGGGAACGACGGGTCCATCGTTGCTGACAGTTATCGAATTGTCGCCGAGCGAAATGCCGACTGGCGATTCCTGCGGGCTGTGCAGCAGGGCGTTTTCGATCAGGTTGCGCAGCACGATCGCCAGCGCATCGATATCGACCTTGCAGACCAGTTCTCTCCCGGGCCCGATGTCGAGCCGGATGCGACCGGCATTGCTCTGCTGTCGCTCGAAGTCCCTGGCGACCAGCCGGACCACAGGCACCAGGTCCGACGCAGTGGCCGCCGCGCCTATTCCCGACTCGGCCCGGGCGAGCTGAAGCAGCTTTTCGACGAGATGCGAGAAGCCGGTGAGCGATGCTTCGATCTGGCGGGCACGGGACCGGCTGGGTCCGTCGGGCAGCTCGGCGACCAGGCGCTGCGTCTGCGCCAGCGCACCGGCGATCGGCGTGCGCAGCTCGTGGGCGCTGTTCGCCGCGAATTCGCGCTCGGCTTCCAGCGCAAGGCGCAGTCGCGCCAGCAGGCGGTCGACCGACGCTGCTATCGCGGCAAGCTCAGGCGGCAAATCGTCAGCAGCGATCGGCTCGAGATTGGCGCCGTCGCGCGCGCCTATTTCGGCGCGCAGCGCATCGACCGGTCCCATGGCCCGACGCACCACCAGCCACACCGCCAGCATGGCCAGCGGCAGAAGCGCCACCAGCGGCAGCACGAGGGCGAGCGCGCCCTCCCCCAAGGCCTCCCGCCGGTGGTCGAGTTGGTCCGCCACCTGCAGGAACAGCGTGCCGCTCACGGCTGGCACGGTGTAGATTCGTTGCGAGGGAGTCCTTGCGAAGCCCGGCACAAGCGGCACCTCGAACGGAGTTCGGGAGGCGGCGTGCGAATGCATCAGCACCCGCCCGCCTGCGTCGCGCAGCTGATAGGTGATGAACTCGAGTTCGTTCTCCTCGCCGGCGCCGACCTGCCGGGGATCAGCGGCGGGGCCACGTTGATAGAGGTTTTCCACCAGGATCGGCAGCAGACGGTTGGCCGTTTCCTGGAGCGCGCTGTCGAAGACCTCGTCGAATTCCTCGCGCATCACGTAGGCGCCGAGCGCGACCGCAGCCAGCCAGAACACCGCGACAGCCCCGATGAGCCAGAGCATCAGGGAGCGGGCCATGCCCGCGCGACGCGTCATTGCGCGGCCAGTCGGTAGCCGAGGCCACGGATCGTGGCGATGACGTCGGTACCGACCTTCTTGCGCAGCCGGCTGACATAGACCTCGACGGCATTGCTCTCGATCTCGGCGCCGAAGGCATAGAGCGCATCCTCAAGCTGAGTCTTGGAGACCACCGCGCCGGGGCGGACGAGCAAGCTGTCGAGGATCGCCCATTCGCGCGCGGTCAGTTCGAGCGATTTGCCATTGCGCCGGATCGTACGATCCGCAGAAGCGATCTCGATGTCGCCCAACCGAACGACCGGCCCGACGCGCTGGCCGCTTCGGCGCGCAACCGCATGGATGCGAGCCGACAGTTCGCCGAGGTCGAAGGGCTTGACGAGGTAGTCGTCGGCACCCGCGTTGAGGCCTTCGATCCTGTCCGAGATCTGGTCGCGCGCGGTAAGGATAATGACGGGCGTCACGTCGGAGCGGTTCCGCTGCTCACGCAACAGGTCCAGCCCACGGCCGTCGGGCAGATGCAGGTCGAGCAGCACGAGACCATAGCCGGCCACCGCGAGGTGTTCGCGTCCTTCGGCAAGCGTCAACGCCCAGTCGACCGCATGGCCGTCGGCGGCGGCATGGTCGCGAACGGCGCTGCCGATGGCCATGTCGTCTTCGATCAGCAGTATGCGCATGTGAGTCGCCATCCTCGGAGCCGATACGCCCCAGCCTTATAGGCAAAAAGCTGACGCCGTGCTGACGGAACGGGACCCGGATATTTTGCGCCTGTGTTCAGTCAGCCGTCAGCTTGCCGGTGCAGATCAGCGCCGTCCAAACCAAGCGATGGAGACCTAACATGAAGTCGATTCTTGCAACCGCCCTGCTCGTCAACCTGGCGGCGGTGACGGCAGTGATGGCCGAGGAGAAGTGCAACGTGCCGGTGGCCGACTGGAAGCCCCGCGAAGCGCTGCAGACGAAACTCGAGGCCGACGGCTGGCAGGTTCGTTCGATCAAGACGGAGGACGGCTGCTACGAGGCCTACGCGATCGACCCCAAGGGCGAGAAGGTCGAGGCCTATTTCAACCCGCTGACGCTGGAGCGCATCGGCGGGGCCGGCGACGAAGACAGCGAGGGCTGAGCCATGAAGGCCGACGCGATGGGATCGGGGACTATGGGCTCCGCGGCCACGGCACGCAGCGTCGTGGTCTGGGACCCTCTGGTCCGGATTTTCCACTGGAGCCTCGTCGCAAGCTTCGCGGTCGCCTGGCTCTCCGCCGAGGAAACCCGCGATCTGCACGAATGGGCCGGATACGCGGCGGCCGCGCTGATCGGACTGCGGGTCGTCATGGGCGTGGCAGGCTCACGCTATGCACGCTTTGGCCAGTTCGTTCGCCAGCCGGGCGAGATTGCCAGCTACGCCGTGGACATCGTGCGGAACCGGGAGGCCCGCTACGTCGGGCACAATCCGCTTGGCGGCCTAATGGTGCTCGCCCTGCTCGCCATGATGGCAGCGCTGGCTTTCACGGGATGGCTGCAGACCACCGACGCCTATTGGGGCGTTGAATGGGTCGAGGAGACCCACGAGGCGCTGGCGAACGTCATGCTGGCGATGGTGCTGCTGCATGTCGCCGGGGTGATTCTGGCCAGCTATCGCCACGGCGAGAACCTCGTCCGCGCCATGCTGACCGGACGCAAGCGGGCACCGGCGGCGGACGATATCGCCTGACGGCTCGTGCCGGCGCGCTGCCAAGGCGCGCCGCCCGACCCCTCGGGTTCCGTGCGAAGCCCAGTTTCTGCTAAGTTCGTCGCCGGAACAAGGAGACCTGCCCTGCCCCGATCCCTCAAGCATCCGGAACTCCATCTGGTCGAACGCATCGGCTGGCTGCGCGCGGCGGTGCTCGGCGCCAATGACGGCATCGTGTCGACCTCCAGCCTGATCGTCGGCGTCGCGGCCTCGGCGGCCGGGCGGCCGGAAGTGCTGATTGCCGGTCTTGCGGGGCTGGTGGCGGGCGCCATGTCGATGGCGGCCGGCGAATATGTGTCGGTCAGTTCGCAGTCGGATACTGAGAATGCGGACCTCGCGCGGGAACGAAAGGAACTGAGCGACGACCCCGAGGCCGAACTCGCGGAACTCGCCGAGATCTATGTTGCCCGTGGTCTGGAGCCTGGCCTCGCCAAAGAGGTGGCGCAAGCGCTGACGCGTCATGACGCACTTGGCGCCCATGCCCGCGACGAGCTCGGGATTTCGCAGATAACCACCGCCAGGCCCGTGCAGGCGGCTCTGACCTCGGCCGCGACCTTCGCCGCCGGCGCAGCGTTGCCAATGGTGGTCGCCCTGATCGTGCCGGCGAACGCCATCATCACGTCGGTTTCGGCGGCATCCCTGCTCTTCCTGGCCGGATTGGGCGCGGTCGGCGCGCGCGCCGGCGGTGCGAATCCACTGAAAGGCGCGCTCCGCGTGCTGTTCTGGAGTGCCGCCGCCATAGCCGCGACGGCCGGCATCGGCGCGCTGTTCGGCACACGGGTCGGCTGACGCGCCGGCCGGGGTCACAGCAGCAGCAGGCGCTTGGCGACGCTGGTCAGTTCCTTCAGCGGCAGCCATGCCGAGCCCGCGATCACCAGCGGCAGCAGAGCGGCGGCCGAGACAGGCAACAGCGCTTCGCGCCTTATCAGCAGCGACGAGAGCTTCTGTGCGCTGTCATAGACCTTTGCCGGGTCGGCGATGTCGGCCGATTTCGCCTGCGCGCCCTCCTCCGGGTCGCTGACGTTTTGGCCCAGCACCTCGCGCTCGACCGCGCGCGCCCGCCTGGTGGCCTGCGCGCTGGCGAGCAGCGTGGTCTGCTGCTTCAGCCTGGACAGCGGGCGCACGAAGGCGAGCAGCGGCCATGCGAACAGGCCCAGCACGATGGCCAGCCAGAAGCCCATGAGCGCGCCATACATCTTCAGCGACAATTGCGCGTGCAGGAGCTCATGGGCGATAGCCGCTCCGATCACGCAGCTCAGCGCGAAGACGAAGGTCGCGTAGACGTTGGGATACTGGCCGATGAAGCCGAGCCCGCCATTGCCGTCGGGGTGCGAGGCGACGAGTCGCAGGTCCATCGCCGCCAGCCGTCTGAGCAGTATCGCCCAGACGTGGTGCCGCCACATCCAGCGCAGGAACAGGAACCAGAATATCGGTGCGCTGACCAGCAACACCCACCAGCCCGCCATGGTTGGCGTGGCCAAACCCTCATCGAAGCGCAGCCGCCACGACGGCTGATGTTCGTGGATGGCGTAGTAGAGCGATACGGCGGACATCATCGCCCCGGTGAGCAGGCACATGATCTCGGCCAGCCGCGAGTCGCGCCGGCGAAGGGCAGTGGCGACCGCCTCGGCGGCCTCCGCGAAGGAATCGGGCGAAAGCAGCGGCGCACGCACGAACTGAGTGAGGTGGACGCGAAGCCGCTCCTCCACCTGCCGCTCCATCAGCATGAACAGGCCGACCGCGACCAGAAAGCGCGCGGCAGCGCCAGGATCAAGCAGGAAGGGCTGTTCGGCCAGCGGACCGACGGCGTGACCTGCCATCAGCGACAGCAGCAGCGGCACAACCCAGGCGAAAAACACGAACAGAACCGCACGGGGCGCCGCTCGGAAGGCGTCTTCGCGCAGCAGCCCGAGCTGTCGCTGCAGCTCGTAAAAGGGGCCACCGCGCGCGGCAAGGTATTCCTGGAATACGACCTCGTTGTCCGGCATGCGTCCGTCCCCTCTCGCGGCGCTGGCAGCGTGATCGCGATCTCGACCCGGTATCGGCCGCGCCGGTGCGCCGAGCCCGGCCGCCGACGAACCGTCGGGCCCAATCGTTACTGCGATCGTTATGGCGGCTTCCGTTCCGGCCGACAATCCGCAGGCGTCCGACGCGTTGAGCGGACGATTGGAAAAACGCTTAGCCTGGAAATTGGCGGTCGCATTTTTTGGCCCGCGCCACGACGGCGCAGCGGAACCGGTTGACGCTGCGATCCGGCGCGCGGTAAAGCCGAAGGCCTGAGGCCATTCGGTGGCATTCTGGCGGACAGACCGGTCGCCGCGACACTGTCAGGCCGAAAAACCGAATGAAATCAAGCCTTGGAGGGATGGCCGAGCGGTTTAAGGCACCGGTCTTGAAAACCGGCGTGGGCGCAAGTTCACCGTGGGTTCGAATCCCACTCCCTCCGCCACTTGCTCCCTGTACGGCCCGGAGACATAGGTGACAGTTTGTACCTAAGACATGGGTGACAACCTCGTGCCGAACGGGTTGTCGATGGTCTGCAAGGTCCTCTGTTCCAGGTCGATGTATCCCAGATCATAGTGCAT